>Ga0209023_10000050_pt1 | contig 198286 bp, 215 predicted proteins | sample LakOneMetagenome_FD_187468 | JGI IMG/M metagenome (GOLD analysis project Ga0209023, IMG submission 187468) | Freshwater and sediment microbial communities from Lake Erie, Canada (SPAdes) (version 2) | ecosystem: Environmental > Aquatic > Freshwater > Lentic | place: Lake Erie, Canada... | reverse complement strand
GGCTGGCATCTGGTGCCGATCGAGAAGATGGGCGCCTGGTATCTGTTGATGCTGATCAGCTTCGTGCTGGTGACGCTGGTCCACCGCCCGGTGGACGCCTGCGTCGCGCGGATCCGCGAAGGGATCCGCGCCGCCGCGTAAGGCCTACTTCCGAGTCACCAGGTCCATGAACCGCTGCTGCAAGACCTTGTCGGTCTTGAACACGCCGCGGAACTGGGTGGTGATCGTCGAGACGTCGTGATGGTGGACGCCGCGGGTGCTCATGCATTGGTGCTCGGCGTCGATCAGCACGGCCACGCCGGCGGCCGAGAGGTGGTCCTCGATGGCGTCGGCGACCTGCATGGTCATGGTTTCCTGAGTCTGCAGACGCTTGGCGAAGATCTCGACCAGGCGGGCCAGCTTGGACAGGCCCACGACCTTGCCGGTCGGCATGTACGCCACCCAGGCCTTGCCCAGGAACGGCGCCATGTGGTGCTCGCAGTGGCTCTGCACGTCGATGCCGCGCAGCATGACCATGTCGTCATAGCCCTGCACGTCCTCGAAGGTCCGGGAAAGCTCCTTGGCCGGATCGCCGTGATAGCCGGCGAACCACTCGCCATAGGCGTCGACCACGCGCTGGGGCGTGTCCAGCAGGCCTTCGCGATCCGGGTTGTCGCCGGCCCAGGCCAGCAGGGTCCGGACGGCGGCCATGGCCTCGTCTCGGGTGGGGCGCTGGGCGGGTTCAAGATCAAGACCGGTTTCAGTACCGATCAGGGTTCGCTCGCGAGACAGTGCGTCCATGCTGTGAAGGGGTTCTTCCCGGGCTGAGTTGCGCCGAAGCGCCTGTCGCTCCGGAATTACGCGTGCCACCCGTCGTGCGCTGCGAGCCAATCAGACATGGCCGTCCGCGCGCGTCCTAGCTATATGGGGCCGGCCCCTTCGTGGGGCAACACCTCCGTTACGTTAGGTTGCTGCGGCCCAATGACCCTGAAGATCCACGACACCCTGGCGCGCGAGAAGCGCGACTTCGTCCCCGCCGACCGGAACCGGGTGACGATGTATGTCTGCGGTCCGACGGTCTGGAACCACGCCCACATCGGCAATTTCCGCCCCGTGGTGGTATTCGATGTGCTGTTCCGCATGCTGCGCCACCTCTATGGCGAGGACGCGGTGGTCTATGCGCGCAACGTCACGGACGTGGACGACAAGATCAACAAGAAGGCCGCCGAGGAAGGCGTCGACATCTCGGTGATCACCGAGCGCTACCTGGCCGCCTATCACGAGGACGCCGACGCCCTGGGCGCGCTGCGTCCGACCCTGGAGCCGCGCGCCACCGACCATATCGGCGCGATCGTCGAGATGATCGGCAAGCTGGTCGAGAACGGCAGCGCCTACGCTGCCGAAGGCCACGTGCTGTTCGACACCCAGAGCTTCCCCGACTACGGCCAGCTCTCGGGCCGTCCGCTGGACGAGATGATCGCCGGCGCCCGCGTCGAGGTCGCGCCCTACAAGCGCCACCCGGCCGACTTCGTGCTGTGGAAGCCGTCCAAGGAGAACGAGCCCGAGTGGGAAAGCCCCTGGGGCGCGGGCCGTCCGGGCTGGCACATCGAGTGCTCGGCGATGATCGAGAAGGCCCTGGGCGACACCATCGACATCCACGCCGGCGGCATCGACCTGACCTTCCCGCACCACGAGAACGAAGTGGCCCAGAGCCGTTGCGCTCACGGCACGCCCGTGCTGGCCAACTACTGGATGCACAACGGCTTCCTCGACATGGCTGGCGAGAAGATGTCCAAGAGCCTGGGCAATGTCGTCATCCCACACGAGCTGCTGCAGAACGTGCCGGGCGAAGTGATCCGCTGGGCGCTGCTGTCGGCCCACTACCGCCAGCCGCTGGACTGGACGCCGGAACTCCTGGAGCAGTCCAAGAAGTCGCTGGACCGCCTGTACGGCGCCCTGCGTCGCGCCAAGGACGTGCCGATGGACCAGGCCATGGAGGCTCCGGAGGAGACCCTGGCGGCCCTGCTGGACGACCTCAACACGCCGCTGGCGGTGTCGAGCTTCTTTGAAGTGTCGAGCCTGATCGAGAAGGCCGTGACGGCCGGCGACACCGTCGCTATCGCCGCCAACAAGGCCCGCCTGATCGAGGCCGGCGCCCTGCTGGGCTTCCTGCAGGCCGATCCGGACAGCTGGTTCGAAGGTGACGCCTCCGACGAGCTGAAGGCCCAGGTCGAGGACCTGCTGGCCAAGCGCCTGGCCGCGCGCGCCGCCAAGGACTGGCCCGCCGCCGACGCCATCCGCGGCCAGCTGGATGCGCTGGGCGTGGTGGTCATGGACGGCCCCTCGGGCGCCACCTGGCGCATGAAGGACTGAGTTCAGTGAAGCTAGACGAACAGATCGTCCTGGTCTCCGGCGCTGGCCGGGGCCTGGGCGCCGCCATCGCCCGGGCCTTCGCGGGCCAGGGCGCTTCGGTGGTGATCAACTATCGCCGTAGCGAAGCGGCCGCCCTTGCCCTGGCCGCCGAACTTGGCGACAGCGCCGTGGCGATCCAGGCTGACGTCAGCGATCGCGAGGACGCCCGGCGCCTGGTCAACGAAGCCGCCGAGCACGTCGGCAGCCACGTGACGACGGTGGTGAACAACGCCCTGGGCGACTTCATCTTCAATGGCGATGGCCGTGAAACCATCCAGTCGATCCCCTGGGAAGACTTCCAGGGCCAGCTGGATGTGTCGCTGCGCGGGTCGCTGAACCTGATCCAGGCGACCGCCCCGGCCATGGAGAACGCCGGGTTCGGCCGGATCATCAATGTCGGCACCAACCTGTTCCAGAACCCGGTGGTGCCCTATCACGACTACACGGCCGCCAAGGCCGCGCTGCTGTCGCTGACCCGCACCGCCGCGGCGGACCTGGGTCCCGGCGGGATCACGGTCAACATGGTCTCGGGCGGCCTGCTGCGTACGACCGACGCCAGCGCCGCGACGCCGGAAGCCATCTTCGACCTGATCGCCCAGAGCACCCCGCTGCGCCGGGTGACCACGCCGGCCGAGTTCGCCGACGCCGTCCTCTTCTTCGCCTCGCCCTGGAGTCGCGCCGTCACCGGCCAGAATCTCGTGGTCGACGGCGGCCTGGTTCGGGACTAGAAATTACACTCATGAAACGCGCCGTCGAACACCGCATCGGGGTCCAGGCCCCCGCCGAGATCGTCTGGGAACTGGTCTCGGATTTCTCCACCTGGCAGGACTGGAACCCGCTTTACCGCAAGGCCGAGGGCCAGCTGAAGATCGGCACCAACCTGACCCTGGAGCAGCACCTGGCCGACGAGCCGCCCACGGTGATCACCCCGGTGGTCCAGGACTGGGTGCCCTACGAGCAGCTGCACTGGCGCTCCACCCGGATGGGCGGCTTCGTCACGGCGATCCGCTATCTCGAGATCGAGAACATGGGGCCGGGCAACTCGACCTTCTCGAACGGCGAGCTGTTCATGGGTCTGCTGCTGCGGTTCGTGTCCCGTGACGAGCGCCGCAAGCTGAAGGCGGCCTTCACCGAGATGGGCGAGGCCGTGCGCGACCGCGCCGAGGCCATCTGGTCGGAACGCCAGAAGACCCCATCTTAAAGCTGCGATGATCGACGACCTCTACAGCGCCAGGATCCTGACCCTCGTGGCCAACATGCCGCGCGCCGGACGCCTGCCTGCGCCGGACGCCAGCGCTGAGAAGTACGCCAAGCTGTGCGGCAGCCGGATCGTCGTCGATGTGGTCGTCGAGGACGGCAAGGTCGTCGACTACGCCCAGGACGTTTCGGCCTGTGCTTTGGGCCAGGCCGCTGCGGCCATCCTGGGCCAGAACATCATTGGCGCGGAACTTTCCGACATCGAGTTGGCGCGCGACTCTCTTGCCGCTATGCTGAAGGCGAACGGTCCGCACCCTGCGGGCCGCTTTGCGGAGCTCGCCGTGCTGGAGCCGGTCAAGGACTATCCCGCCCGTCACGCCTCGACGCTGCTGGCGTTCGACGCGACGGTCGAGGCTGTCCGGAAGGCCACAGGCGTCGGTGAAACGCGAACTAGCACCGCCGGCGCGGCTTGATCGCCCCTCAAAGGGGGTTAGTGCTTTACTGGACTAACAGGCGTCGCGCGCAGGCATGACCTTCTACGAACGCACCGTCGATTTGGGCCTCAGGGCCTACAAGTTGACGCTCTCGCCCCTCATCGGGCGGCAGTGCCGTTTCGCGCCGAGCTGTTCGGAATACGCGGCGGCCGCCCTCAAGGATCATGGCCCGCTCAAGGGTTCCTGGTTGGCGTTGCGACGGATTTGCCGATGCAATCCGTTAGGAGGCTCGGGATACGACCCGCCGCCCCCGCGACATCAGCCACGCAAGTGGATGTGTGAAGAATGATCGATCTGGTTTTCCCCGACGGTTCGGCCCGTCAGTATCCGGATGGCTCGACGGGACGTGACGTCGCCGCCGCCATCTCCAAGTCGCTCGAGAAGAAGGCCCTGCTGATCAAGCTGGACGGCCAGGTTCTCGACCTGGACCGCGCCCTGACGCCCGACCTGCTGACGGGCGAGCGCAAGTTCGAGATCCTGACGCGCGAGTCGCCCGAGGCGCTCGACACCATCCGCCACGACACGGCCCACGTGCTGGCGGAAGCGGTGCAGGAGCTGTTCCCCGGCACGCAGGTCACGATCGGCCCGAACGTCGAGGACGGCTTCTACTACGACTTCGCCCGCGACGAGCCGTTCAGCCTGGACGATCTGGAAACGATCGAAAAGCGCATGAAGGAGATCGTCGACCGCGACGAGAAGATCACGCGCGAGGTCTGGGACCGCGAAGAGGCCATCGCCCACTTCGACGGCATCGGCGAGCAGTACAAGGCCCAGATCATCCGTGACCTGCCGGGCACGGACACGATCACGGTCTATCGCCAGGGCAACTGGAAGGACCTGTGCCGCGGCCCCCACCTGCCGTCGACCAAGCATGTCGGCAAGGCCTTCAAGCTGACGAAGCTGGCCGGCGCCTACTGGCGCGGCGACCAGAACAACGCGCAGCTGCAGCGCATCTACGGCACGAGCTGGGCCTCGGACGCCGACCTGGAAGCGCACCTGAAGCGCATCGAGGAAGCCGAGCGTCGCGATCACCGCAAGCTGGGCAAGACGATGGACCTCTTCCACATCCAGGAAGAGGGCAAGGGCATGGTGTTCTGGCACGCCAAGGGCTGGGCCCTGTACCGCGTGCTCGAGGACTACATGCGCCGTCGCCTCGACGCGGCTGGCTACAAGGAAGTGAAGACGCCGCAGATCCTAGACAAGAGCCTGTGGGAGAAGTCGGGCCACGCCGAGAAGTTCGGCCACGCCATGTTCATGTGCGAGAGCGCCGAGGGCGAAGTCCTGGCGGTCAAGCCGATGAACTGCCCCGGCCACATCCAGATCTTCAACGTCGGCCAGAAGAGCTATCGCGAGCTGCCGCTGCGCATGGCCGAGTTCGGCGCCTGCCACCGCTACGAGCCGTCGGGCTCGATGCACGGCATCATGCGGGTGCGCGCCTTTACCCAGGACGACGCCCACATCTTCTGCCGCGAAGAGCAGGTCACGGAGGAAAGCGCCCGGTTCATCGAACTGTTGCGCTCGGTCTATAACGACTTGGGCATGACGCTGGCCGACACCAAGTTCTCGACGCGTCCGGAACTGCGCGCCGGCACGGACGAGGTCTGGGACAAGGCCGAAGCCGCCTTGTCCGCCGCCGCGCAAGCCGCCGGCGAGACCCTGGTGCTGCAGGAAGGCGAAGGCGCCTTCTATGGCCCGAAGCTGGAATTCTCGCTGAAAGACGCCATCGGCCGGGTCTGGCAGTGCGGCACGCTGCAGCTTGATTTCGTTTTGCCGGAACGATTGGACGCCGAGTACGTTTCGGAGGATGGTTCGAAGAAGCGTCCGGTGATGCTTCACCGGGCGATCTTGGGGTCCTTCGAGCGTTTCATCGGCATCCTGTTGGAAAACTTCGCGGGCGCGTTGCCTGTTTGGCTGGCGCCCACGCAGGTGGTCGTGGCCACGATTACTTCCGACGCCGACGATTATGCCCGGGAGGTCGTTGAGAAATTGACGAGCTTGGGGATGCGCGCGGAATTGGACCTGCGTAATGAGAAGATCAACTATAAGATTCGCGAGCACAGCCTCGCCAAGGTGCCAGTGATCGCGGTGGTGGGTCGTAAGGAAGCTGAAACGGGGCAACTGGCCCTTCGTCGCCTCGGCGGCGAGGGACAGAACATCCTGTCGCTGGAGGAAGCCCTCCGCGTGCTGAAGACCGACGCCACGCCGCCGGACGTCGCGCGCGCCCAAGGCCTGGTTAAGGCCCTACCGGAGGCCGCGACCGCCTGATGAACAGCATCCTCCCGTCCGTTTCGACCCTTGCCGTTGGTGCGCGTCCGGCTCGTCCGAACGTCTCCGTCGTCATGGTCGTCTATCGGACGGGAGAGGCGCTGGTCGAAAGCATCAGGCACGTGCTGAACGAGCCGTTGGTCGATGAGTTCGTCATCGTCGACAACGGCTCCGACGGCCGCGACGAGGACATGCTCCGCTCGCTGGCCCTGACCGAGCCGCGCGTCGTGCTCAAGCAAGGCCACGGCAATATCGGCTTCGCCCGCGGCGCCAATCTGGGCGCCAGCACGGCGGGCGGCGAATACATCGTCTTCCTCAATCCCGACGCCAACCTGCAGGCCAATTGCGTGGCCTCGCTGGTCAAGGCCTTCAAGGGCCAGCCGACCCCGACCGTGGTCGGCGCGCGGGTGCTGAACATCGACGGCACCGAGCAGCGCGGCGGTCGTCGCGGCGAGGTCACGCCGATGACCACGGTGCTGAGCTTCGGCCAGTTCACCCGTCGCCACCCGCAACTGGCCAGCTTCGAGATCCATCGCGAGAACGAGCCGCTGCCGCGCGGTCCGGCCCCGATGCCGACCATCTCGGGCGCCTGCTTCGCCATGCGCCGCGGCGATTTCGAGGTGCTGAGCGGCTTCGACGAAGGCTATTTCCTGCACGTCGAGGACATCGACCTGTGCTGGCGCGCTCGCCGCGCCGGCGGCCAGGTGCTGTTCCAGCCCGACGCCGAGGTCATCCACCTGGGCCACACCAGCCAGGAACACCCGCTGAAGGTCGAGTTCCACAAGGGCGTCGGCCTGACCCGCTACTTCATCAAGCGCGCCGACAGCCTGCAGCTGTTCGCCGCCGCGGTGCTTCTGGCTCCGGCCATCATGCTGATGAGCGTGTGCCGGCCGCTGCTGTGGAAGCTGACCGGGCGGCCGATCTAGGGTCGTGATCACGGAGACGCTGCAGGGCCTCCCGCCCTACGGAAACCCGGCCAAGAGCTTTCCAAACTCCGACGCCTTCAGCGAAGGTTTGGTCGTGAGGTTCACGCCGACGGACGGCGAACGCTGGGTCGGCAATTTCGCTCTCAGTTGGAAATTGCCCTCGGGGGTGCATGAACAGTTCGGCGAGCATGCAATCCTGGTCGTGGCCGGAGGCGATGTCTTCGTGGTCGATGCGAAAGCGCAAACCGCCGTCTTGGAATTCGTTTGCGCGAAGAACATACGGTTCGAAGCCGACTTGGATGTCTTTCTGATCACCGACGACTGTTATGTGGCCGTGTTGGGGAGGTCGGGCGTCAAGTGGCGCAGTCGCCGAATTGCATGGGACGGAATTACGGACTTGGAACGCAGAGGGCGATCACTACACGGTCTGGCTTTCGACATCGGCGAACAGCCTCCGGTTCCCTTCACCATCGATCTCGAAACTGGTCGCGTGACCGGCGGGAGTTACATCCCGGACTAGGCGGTCTCCCTACATCGGCCCGATCGTCTCGAACCTTGCCCCACCCGGCCCCTCGATCGACGTCGGGGCCTTCACGTTCTTGGCCGGAATCAGCGCCTTGTAGCGCTCATACGTCACCTTGGCGTCTCGACCCTTCTTCACCGTCAGGCACTGGTCGAACTCGCCTTCGCGGCCCCATGGCTTGCGTTCGGCGCGAGCGATGTCGGGGTCGGTCTTGACCATGTCGGCGATGGTGGCGGCCAGCGGCTGGTCGATGCCCATGCCGTAGCTGCCGAACTTGATCGTCACGTCGCAGCGCTGCGGAGTCTTGGCCGGAGCAGCCGCGCAGGCGGCCAGACCGATGACCAGGAGCGATGCGGCGAGACGGATCATGCGGGGAAACCTCCGGCACGGGCCAGGGACGAGGCGGGGGCCTTGCCCAGCTTGGCGCTGATGTCGCGGCCGATCTCGATCAGCGCCGCCAGATCGTAACCCGTCTCGAAGCCGGCCCGTTCCAGCATGTAGACCAGATCCTCGGTGCCGATATTGCCCGTGGCGTTCGGCGCGAACGGACAGCCGCCCAGCCCGCCGACCGAGGCGTCCAGCACATCCACGCCCGCCTCGACGCTGGCGAAGGCGTTGGCCAGGCCGGTGTTGCGGGTGTCGTGGAAGTGCATGCGCAGGCGCGTATCCGGCGCGGCGGCGCGCGCGGCCTCGATCCGTTTGCGGACGGTCCAGGGATCGGCGACCCCGATGGTGTCGGCGATGGCGATCTCGGGCACGCCCAGGGCGGCGGCCTCGCGGACGATGGCCACGACCTGGTCCTCGGACACCTCGCCATCGAACGGACAGCCGAAGGCGACCGAGATCGTGGCGGTGATCGGCGGGCCGCCCTCGACGGCCTGGCGTTCGGTGATGGCGGCCAGGGTGTCGATCTGCTGGCGCACCGTCGCGCCCTGGTTGGCGACGCCGAAGCCGTCCGAGGCGCAGACCACGACATTGGCCTCGTCGCACTGGGCGGCGACGCAGCGCTCCCAGCCGCGCATGTTCAAAACGAGGCCGATGCGCGAGTGCTCCAGATCCGCCGGGAGGGCCGCCATGATCTCTTCCGCCCCCGCCATCTGCGGCACGCGGTTGGGGTTCACGAACGACACCACCTCGGTGCGCCTGGCGCCGGCGGCTTCCAGCTTGCGGATCAGGTCGAGCTTTTCGTCGACCGACAGGGACAGCTTCTCGTTCTGCAGGCCGTCGCGCGGCCCGACCTCGACGATCTGGATGAAGCGGCTCATGGGCGGGCCTCGTCTTCGGGCGAGGCCGCCTGGGGCTCGCCGCGGTAGATGGTCAGGCGCTCTTGATCGCCGTCGGAATAGTTCAGGCCCTCGACCGTCGCGACCGGACGCGGGGTCAGGCCCATATTGGCCATGGCGTCGCGGAACGGCTTTTCCTCGCGGCCCTCGACCACGGCCGGGCGACCTTCCGAGACCGCATCGGCCGCGCCTTCGCCGTCGGTCAGCTCTGTGGCGGTGCCCAGCTGGAAGATCAGGCTGGGCTCGGCATAGCCGGTCAGGGCCACGGGGCCAGCGGCCCCGGAACGCGGCGAAAGTCTTGTGCGGTCCAGCGCGTCGGCGACGTCCTTGGACAGGAACAAAGGCTCCAGGTGCGGGATCAGGCCGGCGGTCAGGGCGATGTGGGCGCCGACGCCCAGAACCCCGGCCGTGACCAGCGCGCGGGCCGAGTGGCGTCGCAGCAGCAGCACCGCCCCGGCGATCCCGGCCGCCAGGGCTAGCAGGGCGGCCAGGATGGTCCAGGCCAGATCGCCGACCGTTCCGAACTTCACCTGGCCATAGATGGCGACGGCGGCCAGCAGCGCGCCCATCAGCACCGAGAGCCCGCCGCCGATGAAGCGGACCAGCTTGCCCAGCGGCTCGCGCACGGCTGCGGCCATCAGCATGGCCAGGGCGCCGTAGGCGGGCAGTTCATAGTGGACGAGCTTGGTCGGCAGGATCTCGAACATCAGCCAGGTCGGGACCAGCCAGCAGACGGCGAAGCGCACGCCCGGCTCGTTGCGCTTGGTCCAGCCGACGACCAGGCCGGCGGGCAGCAGCAGGGTGGCCGGGAACGACAGCAGGGGGGCCAGCAGGGCGTGGTAGCCGAACGGGCCGGCGTGACCCTCCTGGCCGCCGGCCAGCTTGGGGGCCAGGTCCCCGCCCACGGCCGCGCCCCAGAAGGCGCCGTCGGTGGCCACGGTGATCATCATCGCCCAGGGCAGGCAGATGGCCGCGAACAGGATCAGGCCCCAGGTCCAGCCCAGGTCCTTCATCCAGGCGGACTTGCGGTCCCAGATGGCCAGGCCGATCAGGGCGAAGGCGGCGACCAGCAGGCCGACCGGACCCTTGATCAGGGCGGCGATCGACAGGCCCAGCCAGAAGGCGATCTTGGTCCATGTCTTGACGGTCTCGCCCTTCAGCTGGGCGGCGTAGACGCGGGCCAGGGCGGCCATGGCCAGGGTGGTGGTCCCGCACAGGGCCGCGTCGGTCTTGGCGATGAAGGCTTCGGACGACAGCAGGAAGGTCGCGCCCAGGATCGAGCCGGCGAGCAGGCCGGTGCGCGGATCGAACAGCGCCCCAGCGCCCCAGGCGCAGGCCGCCGCCGCCAGCATCGCGCCCAACAGGGACGGGATGCGATAGGCCCAGATCCGCCGGTCCTCGGCGTCGGAGAACGTCTTGACGCTCATGGCCTGCAGCCAGTGGATGCCGACCGGCTTCTTGAAGCGCGGCTGGTCCTGGAACTTGATGACGACGTAGTCGCCGGTCTCCAGCATCTGGGACGTGGCCTGGGCGAAGCGCGACTCGTCGCGGTCCAGCGGCGGCATGGCGAACAGGCCGGGCAGGCCGGCGATCAGGGCGACCAGTGCAGCGAACAGGGGGCCGCGCCACCCTCGGCTCCAGTCGTCGAGGCGAGATTCAAGCGTCATGGTCGCAGCTTTAGCACGATCCTTTCGTGTGGGAATTTTTCGGCTATTAGAAGCCGATGAACGCCACCCCCGATTTTTCCGTCGTCGTGCCCGTCTTCGACGAAGGCGAGGCCGCGCCGAAGCTGGCGCGCGAGATCGCGCTCGCCTTCTCGGGCGAGAACTACGAGATGATCTTCGTCGACGACGCCAGCCGCGACGACACCAAGGCCCGCCTGGTGGCCCTGAAGGCCGAGATCCCGCAGCTGCGCGTGCTGGGCCATCACAAGAACTCGGGCCAGAGCCGCGCCGTGCGCACCGGCATCCTGGCCGCCCGCGGGCCGATCATCGTCACCCTGGACGGCGACGGCCAGAACGACCCGGCCGACGCGCCGCGTCTGGCCAAGGCCCTGCAGGCCGGTCCCGACACCCTCGCCCTGGTCGGCGGCGAGCGGGTCAAGCGCCAGGACAGCAACGCCAAGCGCTTCGCCTCCAAGTTCGGCAACGGCGTGCGCAAGCGCCTGCTGAAGGACACCGCCAACGACACCGGCTGCGGCCTGAAGGCCTTCCGCCGCGAGGCCTTCATCCGCCTGCCGTACTTCGATCACATCCACCGCTACATCCCGGCGCTGATGCTGCGCGAAGGCTATGAGGTGGCGTTCCAGCCGGTGAACCATCGCCATCGCGAAACCGGGGTGTCGAAATACACCAACTTCGGCCGCCTGAAGGCTTCGGTGTCGGACCTGCTGGGCGTGATGTGGCTGCAATCGCGGGCCCGCAATCCCCAGGGCGTGGACGAAGCATAGGCCTCGTTAGGCGAGCCGGCTTCACCGCAACGAAAAATCCCGCTACGCCTTAACCATGGCATGAGACTGCATTCTCGCGCCCGAGGGGGAAGTTCGATGTTCGCAGCCATTCCGCTGCTGGCGCTGCCGGTCATTGTCTACAATCTGGTCGCTCTGACCCTGGCGGGCGGCTTCAAGGCTGTGGACGCCAGCGTCCGCATGACCGACCGACTGTTTACCATCCACATGACCTCGCGCGCCGAGTGGGGCGTCAGCCTGGGCGACCTGCTGCTGGCCGCCTCGCTGGTGGTGCTGTTCGTCGAGCTCTTGAAGTCGACGACCAGCCGCAAGATCGCGATCATCAACCACTCGCTGTCGATGGTGCTGTTCATCCTGTGCCTGGTCGAGTTCCTGCTCGCCCCGGCCTTCGCGACCTCGACCTTCTTCCTGATCACCCTGATGGTGCTTCTGGATGTGCTGGCCGGGTTTATCGTGACGATCGTCGCGGCGCGGCGGGATGTGGATTTCGGGGATCACTGATCCAGGCTCAGCGCCCCCTCCGTCTCGCTGCGTATCCGCAGGTGGCGCGAGGCGTAGCCTCGTGACGGAGGGGGCGCTCTGCGACCTATCCCGGAAATCCGTCCGTCTGCCGTAGGGCCTCGCCCAGCGCCATCGCCGCGGTCGTCGCCAGGTTCATCGACCGCGTCTCGGCCCGGATCGGGATCACGATCCGCCCCTGCGCCGCCGCATGGACCTCTTCCGGCGCGCCGCGACTCTCGTTGCCGAACAGCAGCGTATCTCCGGGGGCGAACGAAAACCTGTGGAAGGGCGTGGCGCCGCGCGTCGTGAAGAGCAGCAGGCGCCCGTCAACACGCTCCGGCGCCTTAAGGAAAGCCTCCCAGCTGTCGTGGCGCATCAGCTGCGTCAGCGGCCCATAATCCAGGGCCGCGCGCTTCAAGCTCTTGTCATCCAAGGGAAAACTGCAGGGCTCGATGACGTCCAGCCCAACCCCGAAGCAGGCCGAGAGTCTGATCGCGGCCCCGACGTTTTGGGGAATGCCTGGTTGAAAAAGTGCGATACGCATAATAAGCGAACCAACCACAAGGGCAGCAGGGGCTTTGCCGGGAATCGAAAGGGCTTGCGGACTCGGTCCGCGCGTCCGATACGACGATCCGACCGCTGCCTTGTGGCGGAGATCCGCTTGCGGGTCGAGCAAGATATGGCGCTGAAAAGCGCTTCTCCAGGTCGGACCGCTTTTCGCGGACTGGCGGAAATAGAGGGTGACTTAAGGTGGCCGACACCGCCGTGGGCGCAACGACTGAGCCGGAACACGGGAGCGATCCCTCCCGGCGCGACTTCATTCACATCGCTGCGATCGCGGCCGCCGCTGGCGGCGCCGCGACGCTGGTGTGGCCGTTCATCGACCAGATGAACCCTTCCGCCGACACGCGGGCCCTGGCCTCGACCGAGTTCGACCTGACCAAGGTCGCCGAGGGCCAGCAGGTCACGATCAAGTGGCGCGGCAAGCCGCTCTTCGTGCGCAACCGCACCAAGGCGGAAATCGCCAAGGCCGTGGCCGACGACAGCGCGTCGATGAAGGATCCGGCGACGGACGCCTCGCGCGTGAAGCCCGGCAAGGCCAACTGGCTGATCGTCGGCGGCAACTGCACCCACCTGGGCTGCGTGCCGACCTTCGGCGGTGGTGAATACGGCGGCTGGTTCTGCCCGTGCCACGGCTCGGTCTATGACACCTCGGGTCGTATCCGTAAGGGCCCCGCGCCCCTGAACCTGGTGGTTCCGGAATACGCCTTCCTCACCGACACCAAGGTCAAGATCGGCTAAGCGAAATGAGCGGACATTCGACCTACGAACCCAAGACCGGTATCGAGCGCTGGCTCGACGCCCGTCTGCCGATCATCCGCCTGGGCTACGACTCGTTCGTTGACTACCCCACGCCGCGGAACCTGAACTACTGGTGGACCTTCGGCGGCATCCTGTCGCTGTGCCTGGCCTCGCAGCTGATCACCGGCATCATCCTGGTGATGCACTACACGCCGAGCGCCCAAGGCGCCTTTGCTTCCGTCGAGCACATCATGCGCGACGTGAACTACGGCTGGCTGATCCGCTACATGCACGCCAACGGCGCGTCGATGTTCTTCATCGCCGTCTATATCCACATGCTTCGCGGCCTCTACTACGGCTCCTACAAGGCGCCCCGTGAAGTGCTGTGGCTGCTGGGCTGCGTGATCTACCTCCTGATGATGGCCACCGCCTTCATGGGCTACGTTCTGCCCTGGGGCCAGATGTCGTTCCACGGCGCCGTCGTCATCACCAACCTGTTCGGCGCGCTGCCGCTGGTGGGCGAAAGCATCACCACCTGGCTGTGGGGCGGCTTCGCGGTCGACAACCCGACCCTGAACCGTTTCTTCTCGCTGCACTACCTGCTGCCCTTCATGATCGCGGGCGTCGTGATCCTGCACATCTGGGCGCTGCACGTGGTCGGCCAGAACAACCCGACCGGCGTCGATCCGAAGTCGAAGGCCGACACCGTCGCCTTCACGCCGTACGCCACGGTGAAGGACGGCTTCGCGATGAGCGTCTTCCTGATCCTCTTCGCCTTCTTCGTCTTCTACATGCCCAACGCGCTTGGCCACGCCGACAACTATGTCGAGGCCAACCCGCTGGTGACGCCGTCGCACATCGTTCCGGAATGGTACTTCCTGCCGTTCTACGCGATCCTGCGCGCCGTGCCGGACAAGCTGATGGGCGTTCTGGCCATGTTCGGCGCCATCGCCTGCATGTTCGCGCTGCCCTGGCTGGACACGTCGAAGGTGCGCTCGATGCGCTACCGTCCGACGGCGAAGGTCTACTTCCTGTTCTTCCTGGTGGCCTGCATCATCCTGGGCTTCTGCGGCGCCAAGCTGCCGGACGATCCGGTGATCCCGCACCTGACCACGTTCCAGCTGGGCGGTTCGGACCTGAACAGCTTCGTGTGGCTCAGCCGCGTGGCCTCGCTTTACTACTTCGCTTTCTTCCTGGTCGTGCTGCCGGTCCTGGGTCTGGTCGAAAAGACCCTGCCGGTTCCGGACTCGATCGCTTCGCCGGCCCTCTCGGCCGACGCTCATAAGGGTTGATCCCGATGCTCCGCAAACTTTCGGCTATCGCGGCGGCGGCGGGTCTCCTGGTCGTCGGCATCGCCGGCCCGGCCCTCGCCAACGGCGGGGCCCTGCCGGCCAAGGAAGTCCACTGGTCGTTCGAAGGCCCCTTCGGCAAGTTCGACCAGGCGCAGCTGCAACGCGGCTACAAGGTCTATCGCGAGGTCTGTTCGGCCTGCCACTCGATGAAGCTGGTTGCGTTCCGTAACCTCGGCGACAAGGGCGGCCCGTTCTACAGCGAGAAGTATCCGAACTCGAACGACAACCCGTGGGTCAAGTCGATCGCCAAGGACTACGAGGTCGCTGATATCGACGGTGAAACCGGCGACGCCATCAAGCGTCCGGCCACCAGCGCCGATCACTTCCCCGCGCCCTTCGCCAACGAAGCCGCGGCTCGCGCCTCGAACGGCGGCGCCCTGCCGCCGGACATGTCGCTGCTGGCCAAGGCCCGCGAAGAGGGTCCGAACCACATCTACTCGGTGGTGACGGGTTACAAGGACGCTCCGGCCGGCCTCAAGGTCCCGACCGGCGGGCACTACAACCCCTACTTCCCGGGCGATCTGACCTCGTCGTGGTCGGGCGATCACGCCCACGTCCCGCCGGGCGGCTTCATCGCCATGGCCCCGCCGCTGAAGGCTGGCCTGGTGACGTTCGACGACGGCACCAAGTCGACCCTGGACCAGCAGGCCAAGGACGTCTCGGCGTTCCTGATGTGGGCCGCCGAGCCCAAGCTGGAAGAGCGCAAGCAGACCGGCTTCGCCGTGCTGATCTACCTCGTCCTGCTCTCGGGCCTGCTGTACGCCAGCTACAAGACCGTGTGGCGGAACGAGTCGCACTGAGCCTGCCTGAGCAGGCTCAGCCCTAAAGACGAAGCGCGTCAGCGCGCTTCGGGCGGTTCGCTTCCATCGCTGAGATACGGAAGGGCCCGGTGGAAACACCGGGCCTTTTCTTTGTGGGCTAGACCTCCAGCCGCCACATGATCAGCGGTCCGTCCTCGCTGTCCTCGCGCTCGCCGAGGATCTGGAAGCCGTTGCGGGCCAGCACGGTCTGGGAGGCGGGATTGTCGACCGCGGTGTCGGCCGTCAGGGCGTCGACGCGGGCGTCTTCCCGCGCCCAGGCGACGAGGTCGGCCACGGCGCGGGTTGCGACGCCCCTGCCCCATCGGGTGGGGGCGACGCCGTAGCCGATGTGCAGGCTGCGGTCTTCGGCATTCAGCGGCTGGGTCGGCGACAGCAGGCCGACGACCTCGCCATCCTCGACGATCATCCAGGCGGCGGGACGGAACACCACGCGGATGTGGTCGGCCAGCTGCTTCAGCATGGCCAGCACCTCGGGCGGGGCCAGGGGGCTGTCGGCCAGGCGATAGGGCGCCGGCGCCTCGCCCCGCAGCAGGCCGGCGAAAGCTTCGGAGCTGGCCTCGATCAGCACTAGGGGGCCACCGCCAGCGTGCGAGCGTCGGCGGCCAGGCGCAGCCGGTGGCGCGCCCAGAGGGCCGTGCCTAGCGTCCCGTCGACCCCCTCGGGCAGGTCCTCGGCCAGGGTGGCCGGCACGTTCTCGGCCAGCACTCCGCCGATCGACAGGGCGCGCAGCCGCGCCGGGGCCTGGTGGCGGGCGTTCGGATCCAGCTTGCCGGTCGCCTTGGCCCCGCGCGTCGACAGCCGCGCCATGGCCTGGGAGGCGGTGTCGATGGCGAAGGCTCCGCGCAGGGCCTCAGGCCCGTCGGAGACGGAGGCTGTGATGGTCGGCAGGCCCTCGATCACCTCGACCGGCAAAACGACCTGGCGGGCCGCTCTCCAGGGCTGGTCGATGCGCACCCGGCAGTGGGCGAAGTCGATCTCGACGCTGTGTCCGGCCAGCACGTCCATGCCGATCACCCCGGCGATCGGGGTGACGAAGCCCGCGCCGCGCGCATCCAGGTCGGCGACCTTCACCGACACCGCCGGCGCCTTCAGGCCCGCGACCTCGACGGGCAGGGTCAGCTCTGGCGCGGTGATGCCCTCCATCTGGGCCTTGGTCTCGTGCAGCAGGGTGCGCGGGGCCGAGAGGTCGATGACATAGTCGCCGGCCATGGTCCCCAGCACCGCCGGGGCGATCACGGCCCCGTTCTCGAACCAGCACGCCGTCTCGCCCGCTCGCGCGGCGCCAGCCAGGGGCAAGGAAAGCAGCAGGGCCAGGACGGAAACGCGGCGACGCATGCCACGACCCTAGCGCAGCCGTGACGGTTCGGCGACGGCCTCGACATCTTCGGCGAACGTCGTTCATCCTGTCGTCAGTCGGAGGGGCGAACATGAGCGACGGACACGATCCGGACCTGGAAGCGGGCAAGCGGCTGGACGCCTTTGTCGACGCGGCCTTCGCCTTCTCGGTGACCCTGCTGATCATCGCCAGCGCCGAACCCAGCGCCAGCATCGACGCCCTGTGGCGGGCGCTGGGGCGCATCCCCGCCTCGCTGGGCGCCTTCGCCCTGATCGCCATGTTCTGGCTGGCCTATCGCGAATACGGCCGGCTAGTCCCCCGCCGCGACACCCTGTCGACGCTGAACGCCCTGGCCATCGTCTTCACGGTGCTGGTCTACGTCTTCCCGCTGCGGATGCTGATCGAGTCCGGCTTCGGCTGGATCTCCGGCGGCCGGCTGGCTGGCCGGGAGATCATCCGCACCCTGGACGACCTGAGGGGCCTCTTCCGGATCTACGGCTTTGGCTTCGCGATCCTGGCCGGGCTGTTCACGGCCCTCTACCAGCACGCCCTCAACCGGCGGGACCGCCTGGGCGTCGCGACCGAGAGCCTGGCCTCGATCGGCATGAGCCGTGACGTCTGGGTCATCGCGGCCGTCTCGGGCCTGGTCTCGGCGGGCCTGACCTTCGGACCGATGGCGGCGGCGCCGTGGCTGCCCGGCTGCGCCTACTGGCTGATCCCGCTGGCCATCGCCCTGCGCGAGCCGCTGTACCGTCGGCTGGCGCGCAAGCCTGTTGACGACAAGAACTTTGCATAACAAAGTCTGTTCGACTTCCAGGGGAGGACCGCCATGTCCCGCAAGCTGTTCGCCGCGTCGCTGATCGCCGCCGTTCTCGCCGCCGCCGGCGCGGCCCGCGCCCAGATGCCGCCCGACCCCGGCCCGCGCATCGCGGCTCAAACCGAGGCGATGAAGAAGCTCTCCTGGATGGACGGGACCTGGCGCGGTCCGGCTTGGAATATCGGCCCCACCGGCCGTCACGAGATCACCCAGGCCGAACGGATCGGCCCGCTATTGGGCGGCGCGGTCAAGGTGGTCGAGGGGCGCGGCTACAATCCCGACGGCTCGACCGGCTTCAACGCCCTGGGCGTGATCTCCTTCGAGCCCACGACGGGCGCCTATTCGCTGCGCTCATACGCCATGGGCCAGGCGGGAGACTTCAAGCTGACGCCCACCGCCGACGGCTATGTCTGGGAGATCCCGGCCGGGCCGATGACCCTCCGCTACACCGCCGTGGTCAAGGACGGCGCCTGGCGCGAGATCGGCGAGCGGGTCGTTCCCGGCCAGGCCCCGGTGCAGTTCTTCGAGATGAACCTCAAGCGCCTGGGTGACAGCGCCTGGCCGACCGCGGGGGCGATCCCGCCGAAATAGGCCTCAAACCTCGCCCTTGCTTCCGCTCGAGCGGTGGAACAGCTGCGAGGTCCGCAGCAGGGCCAGCTTGGCGCTGTCGGGGTGGTGGCCGTTCGGGGCCACGAAGGCGTGGCCGGCGTCGTAGAGATGGATGGGCAGGTCCGGATGGGCGTCGCGGATGGCGTCGACATCGGCCAGCGGGATCATGCTGTCGGTCTTGCCGAAGTGCAGGATGGTCGGGACCTTCGGCGTCTCGTCGCGATAGGCCACGATGTCGCCGCCGTAGAAGGCCGACACGGCCGTCAGCCCTTCACAGCGGCAGGCCGCCAGCCAGGCCGTGGTGCCGCCATAGCAGAAGCCCATGGCGAACACCGGCCCCGCGAGCATGTCGATACAGGCCTGGACGCGGGGCAGGGCGGTCACGCCCCAGCCCGTCGCCTTGCCCGCGGCCATGCGCGTGTCGAGGATCGCCGGCGTGGTGTCTTCGATCGGGAAGTCGGCGTCGGCCGCATCGAACAAGGCGGGGACCAGGACCTCATAGCCCTGCTCGGCCAGGCTGTCGGCCAACTGGCGCAGGTGCGGGGTGACCCCCCAGATGGCGTGCAGCATGACGACGCCGCCGCGCCGGGCTTCCTGCGGCGGCGCGTGGTAGGCGGCGAACGGCGCGCCGTCCTCCTTGCACGCCAGGGCGATCCTTTCGCCCATCACTTCGCGCCGTGGGCTTCGAAGAGCTCGACCGTTCGGGCGCGAGCCAGTTCGGCGTCGGCAAGGTCGCTGTCGGGCCGGCCGTCGTTGTTGAAGCCGTGGCCGCTGTTTTCATAGACGTAGACCGCCACGTCCGGATGGGCGGCCTCGACCTTGGCCTTGACCTCGTCGGCGGGAATGTGGCCGTCCTGGCGGCCCAGATGCACGATCACCGGCGCGGTCAGCGCCAGCTCGGCATTGGCCGCGATCATGCTGCCGTAATAGGCCGCGCCCGCCGCGAGGCCTTTCAGCCGGCCGGCCGACAGCCAGACCAGCGAGCCGCCCAGGCAGTAGCCCACGGCGAAAACCGGACCGCGCGCGGCCAGGTCGTCGATGCAGGCCTGGATGTCCGACAGCATGGCGTCGATCCCGACCTTCTGCACGTAGCTGACGCCGGTCTGGAAGCCCTGCGGATCGTGCTCGGCGGTGAAGCCCGGCTCGGCGCGGTCGAAGATCGACGGGGCCAGCACCTCGAAGCCCTTGGCCGCCCAGCGCGCCACGTCGGCCTGGACATACTGGTCGAGGCCGAAGATCTCCTGGATCACGACCACGCCGCCCTTGCGGGCGCCTTCCGGCTGGGCGTGCAGAGCGGTGAACTGGAAGCCGTCGACGGCGGAGGTGAGCGTGATGATCTCGGACATAGGCGTACTCCCTAATGAGAAACGGCCGGGGCGTTTCCGCTCCGGCCGCTGGTCTGTTCTGATCGTTTAGACGTTGAAGCGGAAGTGCATCACGTCGCCGTCCTTGACGACATATTCCTTGCCTTCGGCGCGCATCTTGCCGGCTTCCTTGGCCGGGCCTTCGCCGCCCAGCTTGACGAAGTCGTCGAAGGCGATGGTCTCGGCGCGGATGTAGCCTTTCTCGAAGTCGGTGTGGATGACGCCAGCCGCCTGCGGGCCGGTGTCGCCGACGTGGATGGTCCAGGCGCGGGCTTCCTTGGGGCCGACCGTGAAGTAGGTCTGCAGGTTCAGCAGCGTGTAGGCCTCGCGGATCAGGCGGTTCAGGCCCGGCTCTTCCAGGCCCAGGGTCTCGAGGAACTCGGCGCGTTCCTCAGAGTCCAGCAGGGCGATCTCGCTCTCGATCTGGGCCGAGATGACGACGCTCTTGGCGTTGTCCTTGGCGGCGCGTTCGGCGACCAAGTCGCTATACTTATTGCCCTTGTCGGCGCTGCCTTCGTCGATATTGCAGACGTACAGCGCCGGCAGCGAGGTCAAGAGCTGCAGCATGTGCCACGCCTTCTCGTCGTCGGCGTCGATCTTGGCGGCGCGGGCCGGGCGGCCTTCGCGCAGCAGGGCCAGGGCGATGTTGGCCAGGCGCAGGGTGTTGGCGCTTTCCTTGTCGGCGCCGACCTTGGCGCGCTTCTCAAGGGCGGGAACGCGCTTTTCCAGGCTTTCCAGGTCGGCCAGCATCAGCTCCATCTCGATGATCTCGAGATCGCTGATCGGGTCGATGCGGCCTTCGACGTGGACGATGTCGCCGTCCTCGAAGCAGCGCGCCACGAAGGCCACGGCGTCGCAGTCGCGGATGTTGGCCAGGAATTGGTTGCCCAGGCCTTCGCCCTTGCTGGCGCCGCGCACCAGGCCGGCGATGTCGACGAAGGTGATGCGGGCCGGGATGATTTCCTTGGAGCCGGCGATCTTGGCCAGGGCGTCCAGGCGCGGCTCGGGCACGGCGACTTCGCCGGTGTTGGGCTCGATCGTGCAGAACGGATAGTTCGCGGCCTGGGCCGACGCCGTCTGGGTCAGGGCGTTGAACAGGGTGGACTTGCCGACGTTGGGCAGGCCGACGATGGCGACTTTAAGGGCCATGGAACTCTCGTGGATTTCGTTGGGCGGGCGATTAGCACGGATGGCTGGGAAAGGCGAACGACAGGCCCCTCTTGCACGAACTGCAACCAGATCTGATATCAATGCGCGAAAGGAGCTTCCCCATGAGCGTTCGACCCGTGCTGAAGATCGTGAAAGGCATGCCCGCCTCGGACGGCGACGGCGTGCGGCTGACCCGCATGCTGGGCACGCCGGAAGCCCAGATGTTCGACCCGTTCCTGATGCTGGACTGCTTCGACAACGACCAGGCGTCCGACTACATGGGCGGCTTCCCCGACCATCCGCATCGCGGCTTCGAGACCGTGACCTACATGCTGGAAGGCCGGATGCGTCACAAGGACAACACCGGCCGCGAGGGCGTGATCGGGCCGGGCGGGATCCAGTGGATGCGAGCCGGCAAGGGCATCGTCCACTCCGAGATGCCCGAGCAGGCGGAAGGGCGCATGCGCGGCTTCCAGCTGTGGGTGAACCTGCCCGCTAAGCTGAAGATGAGCGCGCCCGGCTACTCGGAATTCGAGAGCGACGCGATCCCGGTCGAGGCCCGCGACGACGGCGTCACGGTCAAGGTGATCTCAGGCGTGACCGACGGCGGCACGGCCGGGCCGATCGGCGGCGGTGCGGTCGATGCTCTCTACTTCGACGTCGTGCTGCCGGCCGGGACCGTGTTCGAGGAGCCGGTCGGCGACGATCGCAACACCATGCTGGCGGTCTATGAAGGTCAGGTCCGGGTGGCCCACGACACGATCGACGCCTTGTCGGGCGTGTTCCTGGGCCGTGGCGACACCGTCCGCGTGGAGGCCGTCACTGACGCGCGCGTGCTGCTGCTGGCCGGCCGTCCGATCGGCGAGCCGGTGTTCTGGCACGGCCCGTTCGTCATGAACTCTCGCGAGGAGATCGTGCAGGCGTTCGAGGACTTCCAGCGCGGACGGTTCTAGCCGCGCTAGCGGATGTCGACCGCACTCTCGAAATAGGCCGTGGCGCTGCCTTCGGCATGGGCGATGATCGAGATGTCGAAGCCCTTGCCGTCGTCCAGCGACAGGTGCACCCGGCCTTGCCGGAAAGCCTCGCGCATCGCCTCCGGCGCGCCGGTCAGGCCGCCCTTGGCCGAACGCAGGCCTCGGTTGTCGAGATAATGCAGTGAGAAGGTCACGGGGTGCACCTGACGAGCGACCGTCAGTTCACCAGCGCCGGTGTGCGGCGGCTTGGGTTGTCTTGCCATAGGTCTTGAACGTGCGAGACGCGCTCAAGGCTCCAGCGAAAGCTGTGGAGAAAGTGCGGCCCGGCGATCATCGGGGGGGCGTAAAGCCGGGCCGCTGGTGTCCGGAGGGCCTCAAGGGCGCTGTCCGGACGGTAGTAGAAATCATCAGCGCGAGGTCGGTTCCAAGCGCCACCGCACTTAGGCGTCGCCGCGGGGGCGCGGCGAGGCCGAACCGCCGGCGCGACCCGCGCGGGCGGCCAGATCGCGGCTCTGCGAGAAGCTGCGCTTCTCGGCAGGCACCGCTGCGCCACCCTTGGCGGCGATCTCGCGCCGCTTCTCCGGGGACATGGCGGCGAAGCCGCGCTTGGACTTGGATGAGGTGTCGGATTGCAAAGCCATGGCGGTCTCCCAGTTGCTCTTCCAGGAGACAAGCGGTGAATCGCCTAAGCGTTCCAACGGCTTAGCCTGGAACACCAGCGAGCGACGCCTAGCGGACGTCGCAGGCCCGCAGCATGGCGGTGGAAACGGCGATCGCCTGGTCGGCGGGCAGTCCGCGCGTGTCGCGGGCCTTGGCCAGGGCCGCAGCGCAGGCGGGCTTGTCTGCGTTGGCGAGCGATGAGGCCAGCGGCTGGTGCGCCGACGCCTCGGCGGGCGCGGGGTGCAGGCCCACGAAGACCAGGACGGCGATGACGCCAAGCAACATCAAGGCGGCCAGGGCCACGGCCATGACGCCACGGCCGTCGTCTTGAGTGATGACAATCCGCTGGGTCAGGGTCATGGCGACGTCCCGCGCTCTTGGGTGAGGCCAAGTATTAACGCGCCACGCGACGAGTTGTTCTAACTAGACCGTTCGGCTCCGGAGCGCGGTCGCCAGGCGGTCCATGTCGGCCGGCGTGTTCCAGAAGCTGGGGGTCACTCGGATGCAGGCGCCCTTGGCCGGCCCGTCGCGCTCGATCGTGAAGATCCTGTCCTTGGCGAAGAGATCCTTCCGCAGCTCGGCGTTGGCGGCGAAGGTCGTGCGGCCCGTCAGGCGGAAGGACGTCATGCCCGCGTGCAAAGCGGGATCATCGGGCGTCAGCACCTCTACGCCCGGCAGCGAGCGGACTTGCTTCACCCAGCGGTCGCGCAGATAGCGCAGCCGGGCGGCCTTGGCCGTGACGCCGATCGCCTGGTGCACGTCGATGGCCTCCGACGCCGCCAGGACGGCGGCGAAATTGACCGTGCCGGTGTGGACCCGGGCGTCGATGCGCTCGGACGGCCGCTCCAGGGGCGAAGGGTCGATGTCGGCGATCCGGTCGCGGCGGATATAGACGACGCCCACGCCTAGCGGCGCGCCGATCCACTTGTGCAGGTTCAGGCCGGCGAATTCGACGCCCAGCGCGGTCAGCGAGAAGTCCAGCTGGCCCAGGGCATGGCCGGAATCGAGCAGCACGTCGACGCCGCGGGCGCGGGCCGCCGCCACGATCTGCGCGACCGGGACCACCAGGCCGGTGCGGTGGCTGAGTTGGGTCAGCAGCAGCAGTCGCACGTCCGGCCGCTGGGCCAGCGCCTGGTCATAGGCCGCGACCAGGTTCTCGCGCGTGGCGGGTTCGGGCAGGTCGATGCGGTGGACCTTCACGCCGCGCAGGCGGGCCAGCGATTCCATCGACGCCTGCATGCTGTCGTAGTCGAGATCGGCGTACAGCACCCCGTCGCCGGGCTTCAGCCTGTTGTAGCCGCCGATCAACGTCTGCATCGACTCTGTGCCGCCGCGCGTGAACGCGATCTCGTCCGCCCCGACGCCCAGCAGGCCGGCGACCTTGGCGCGCACGGCCTTCAGGTCTTGGCCGATGGCCCCGCGGGTGTAGAGCGTGGTCTCGCGGTTCACCCGGTCGGTATGGACGCCATAGGCCGCCCGCACCGACCGCGCCATCGCGCCGAAATTGCCGTTCTCCAGCTGGATCACGCCGGCGGGCGGCGGGTCGTAGAGCGCGGCGACCTTGGCCCAATAGGCTTCGTCCCGAGGATCCTTCTCCGAGAGCGCCCCCGGCGGCGCCAGCGCGACGCCTGGGCTCGCGGCCGCTGAGACGAGAAGGCTGCGGCGCGAGAGCTCTAGCATGAGGACCCCTTAGAACCGGACGTCGATGCGCGCGTAGTAGTGGCCGCCATTGGTGTCGTACGGCGAGTTGCGAGAATAGACGAGACCGCGGCTGGCTTGGAACACCGCCTCGTCGGGATAGGTGTTGAAGACGTTCTCGGCCCCGGCGCGCAGGGTGATCTTGTCGTTGAACTTCCAGGTGGCGGTGATGTCGGCGAACGTCATCGCCCCGAATTCCTGGAAGATGTCGCCGGTCGCATTGCCCGTCGAGTCGGTCCACTTGCCGTAGTAGCGCACCCGTCCCAGCAGCTGCAGCTGGCCGATGCTGTAGGTCGCCGAGCCGGTCAGGTTGTCCTTCGGCCGGGATTCCTCGAACATCCGCTTGGCGGTCGCGCTGGCGCTGAGCGAGCCCGAGGTCACCTTGGTCTCATTGTGGTTGTAGGCGCCGGTCAGGCCCAGGCGACCCGGGCCGACCGAGCGATCGTAGTTGACCACGACATCGACGCCCTGGGTGCGGGTGTCGAAGTCGTTGGTGAACCAGCTGATCGACGTGAAGGACGATGCGCCGGGCACGCCCAGGGCGGCTAGCTGGGCGCGGATCGCCGGCGTCACCGTGATCGTCGCCGAGCTGGAGAAGCGGTCGTTGACGTCGATGCTGTAGGCGTCCACCGAGCCCGACAGGCCCACATCGGTGCGCCACACCAGGCCGCCGGCGAAGGTCTTGGACTTCTCGGGCTTCAGCGGCTTGGCGCCCAGGAACGTGGCGACCGGATTGACCGGCGACAGTCGTCCGGACGTGAAGAGCTGCAGGGTGACGGTGTCGAGGCCCTGCGAGGTGCTGGTGCTGTTCACCTGGCCCGGCGTCGGGGCGCGGAAGCCGGTGTTGTACGAGGCGCGGATGGCCACGTTCGGCGTGAACTCGTAGCGGCCGGCGATCTTGCCGTTCCAGGTCTCGCCGAAGTCGGAGAAGTGCTCGTAGCGGACCGCGCCGTCCACGTTCAGCTTCTCGGTCAGGTCGGCGGCGACGTCCAGATAGGCCGCATGGCTGCGCTGGCTCCACTCGCCGGCCTGCTGGGGCGAGAAGCCCGGGAAGCCGTTGGAGTTCGGCGCCAGGCCATAGACCGCGCCGGGACCCACGGCATAGGACGCCGCATCGCCGGCCTCGACGCGATAGGTCTCCCGGCGGGTCTCGGCGCCGAACGCGACGTTCAGTGGGGTGGCCAGGCCCGCCACGGGCAGACGCCACACCGCGTCGGCATTCAGGTTCGTCTCGCGCTGGACCAGGCGACCCAGGTCGAAGTCGAACGGGCTGTCCGGACCCATCGAGGCGTTGATCGAATTGTCGAGGAAGAAGCGGCTGCCGTTCTGGCCGTACGAGGCGCTGAGGTCCCAGGTGAAGACGTCGCTCACGCGGTTGCGCAGACCGGCCGCCACCTGGCCGTCGCGCCCGTGGATGCCTTCGCGCGGCGTGAAGCCGGCGGGGTAGATCTTGTTCAGGTCAAAGCCAGGGAAGGCCGCCGTCTGCTTGTAGATCGCCGGGTTGGCGGACGGGTTGCGCCAGTTGATGTCGTTGACGCCGTCGGTCTTGCTGTAGCTGCCGAAGGCGTAGGCCTCGACCGTCGGCCCCAGCGGCAGGGCCGCGTCGGCCGCCAGCTGCAGGGTCTTCAGCTCCGGATCGCCCCAGTTCTGCACTGGGTTGGCGACGGTGATGCCGCTGGCCTGCTGGAAGGCGATGGCGTCGGCCCGCTGGCGGCTGCGCGAAGTGGCGTCGGCCTTGGACCACTGGACGGTGGTCGTCAGGTGACCGCCGTCGCCGATCTCGACGCCGCCGTGCGCGCCCAGCCGGTAGGCCGTACCGTCGCCTTCATAGAACTGGCCGGCCTGGGCGAAGGTCGAGAAGCCCGTCCTGTCGTCCAGCATGATGTTGATGACGCCGGCGATGGCGTCCGAGCCATACTGGGCCGAGGCGCCGTCGCGCAGCACCTCGATGCGGCCGACCGCATAGTCCGGGATCTGCGCCAGGTCCGGCCCCTGCGCCCCGCGTGCGCCCAGGAAGGCCGAGCGGTGGAAGCGCTTGCCGTTGATCAGCAGCAGCGTCTGGTCGGGCGACAGGTTGCGCAGGGTCGCCGGGCGGATGAACTGCAGGCCGTCGGAGGTCGGCAGGCGCTGGACGATGAAAGAGGGGATTTGCTGGGCCAGGTTCGTCGCCAGCGACGGCGAGGCCGAGGCCTGGATCGACTCGCGCGACAGCACGTCGACCGGCGCCAGGGTCGTGAACTTGGTGCGCCCGGCCTGGCGGGTGCCGGTGACGACCACGGCGTCGACCTCGGCGGCGGCCTCGGGCGCATTGGTCGCCACGGCGTCGGCGGCCTTGGCCGATTGCGCGGTCATGATGGTCAGGCTGGCGGCGGTCAGCAGCCAGTATTTCGAACGCGAAGCCATGGATGATCCCCCGGAACTCATAACGGGGGTAGCTGACACGGCTGCATGACGGCGGTTTGGCCGGGCGGCTATGAATCCATGACGCGATTTTGACGACTCTGCGTGGAGGGGCTCGACCCTAGCCGCCGACGGCCGCGGCCGCGAAGTCCCGCCAGGTCTTGGCCTCCTTGCGGAAGTGGGCGTGGGTCTTGGACAGGCGCTTGTCGATCTCGGCCAACTGGAGGCGGGCCTCGTCCTTGCGGGCGGTGCGAGCCAGGAAGACGGCGTAGCGGGCGATGCCCTCGAAGCCGGGATAGTTGTCGGCGGCCCAGCGCAGGGCGGTCTCGGCCTGCTCCTCGCGGCCCAGGGCGTGATAGACGCGGCCCAGGGCCAGCATGATGTGGGCGGTGCGGCCGCCGTTGGGCGACTCGCCCAGCTTCTCCAGCAGCGGCAGGGCGTCGTTCGGGCGGTTCAGTTCGATCAAGGCGTTGGCGCGGCCCAGCAGCAGCTGCGGATCGTCGGCATAGAGGCCCGTCAGGCTGTCGGCATAGAGTTTCTCGGCCTCGGCGTGCTTGCCCAGCTCCGTGGCGGCCACGGCCAGGCGGACGCGGTTGGCGACCGTGGGGGCGTCGTCGACGGCGCGGGCGGCCTCGCGGTATTCGCGCTGAGGATCGAGGGCCTTGCGCGCGGCCTGGCCCATCTTCTGGGCCGTGCGACCGCCAAACCAGGCCGGGGCGATGATGGCTGCGACGTAGACGATCGCGCCGATGAACGGGAACGCCAGGATGATCCACAGCCAGTACATCTGCTGGCCTGTGCGCACGACGTGTACACACAGCGGAACAGCGATCAGCAGCGACAGGCCGATCAGCGGCAGGGGCAGCGAGAACATCGTCAGTCGTCCTTGGCGGGCTTGCGCGGGTCGGCTTTCGGGGCGGGGGCCAGGCGCATGACCTCGGCCTGGTAGCGCTCGTCGTCGCGCACGGCGGCGAAGGGCAGGGCGTCGGCGATGGCGTCCAGCATCGGGTCCAGCCACTGGTGCTCGACCTTGTGGAAGTCGCCCAGCACGTAGTGCATGACCGCGTCCTTGTGGCCCGGATGGCCCACGCCGATGCGGCCGCGACGGAAGGCGTCGCCGACCTGGCTGGTCACCGAGCGGATGCCGTTGTTGCCCGCCGCGCCGCCGCCGGCCTTCATCCGGAAGCGCCCCGGAGCCATGTCGATCTCGTCGTGGAAGACGATGACGTCCGAGGGCTGGAGCTTGAAGAACTTCATCGCCTCGCCCACGGCGCGGCCGCTCTCGTTGTAATAGGTCTTGGGCTTGAGCAGCAGCAGCTTGACCGGGCCGTCGGGCGTGCCGACCTGCCCCTCGCAGGCCAGGCCCTGGAAGCGCGCGCGCCACGGGGCCGCGCCCCATTTCCGCGCCAGCGCGTCGACGGCCATGAAGCCGACGTTGTGGCGGTTCTTCTCGTACTTGGGCTCGGGATTGCCCAGGCCGGCGAGGATCAGCATCGCGGTGTTCTCGAGAGCACAAACAAAAACGGGCGGACCCGAAGGCCCGCCCGCTCTTTAGATCAGATCGGAGACCCGACCGAGAGGCGATTAGCCTTCGGTGGTGGTGTCGCCGGCGTCCGACTGGGCGGCCGACGAGGCCTTCAGGGTCGCGATCACGAAGTCGCGGTCCACGGCCGGCTTCACGCCTTCCGGCAGCTTCACTTCCGAGATGCGGATGGTGTCGCCGATGTCGTGCGAGGCCAGGTCGATGACCAGCTCTTCCGGGATCTTGTCGGCCGGGCAGGCCAGTTCGACGGTGTGACGGATCACTTCCAGCGAGCCGCCCTTCTTCATGCCGACCGAGATGTCCTGGTTCTTGAAGTGGACCGGGACTTCGATCTTGATCAGTTGGTGCTCCGAGACGCGGAACAGGTCGAAGTGGATCGGCTCGTCGGTGACCGGGTGAAATTGGATCGACTTGGCGATGACAGCTTGCTTCTCTTCGCCGTACTGCAGGGTGACCAGGTGGCCCAGCAGCTTGCCGGTGTACAGCGACTTGCGGAATTCGTTGGCGCGCACGGCGATGTTCACCGGGGCCTTGCCGCCGCCGTACAGGGTGCCCGGGACCTTGCCTTCGCGGCGGACAGCGCGGGCCGCGCCGGTGCCGGCGCCGTCACGGACTTCAACGTTCAGAATGATCTCGGCCATTGTCGTATCTTTCTGAGAGCCGGATGCTCTCGATGTGACCTAGCGCCTATGGCTGTATCGCCACGCTCGCCAGCGTCGTTTTGGGGTCGCGCTACATACACAAAAGGGCCGGGCGACGCAACGCCCGGCCCTTTCGGCAGGAATAGGGTGGAAGATCAGCCCTTCTTGGCGGCCGACTTCTTGGCCGGAGCCTTCTTGGCCACCGTCTTCTTGACCGGCTCGGCCTTCGGCGGGGGCGGCGGTTCGGGCGGCAGGCTGGCGCCGGCGGCCTTGACCATGCAGGCGCCGGTGTCGATCAGGATGTGCTGACCCAGGCAGAAGATGTCCTCGTAGTGCGGCTTGGCCACGGCCAGGCACTGATAGAGGTTCAGCTTGGCCATGTTCAGGCAATTGGCCGTGCCCGGATCATTGCTGAGCGCGTCCAGCGAGGTCAGGTTGTTGTCGCCAGCCGCGCCCAGGGCGGCCAGGGCGGCCACGGCCAGGCCGCGGATGACCACGGGCTGGTAAGGCGCGGTGGCGGCGCGCGGGGTCAGGCCCAGCGACTGGCCGCCGGTCGAGGCTTGCTGCAGCACGGCCACGTCGGCGCTTTCGGCCAGGGCCGGGGTCGCCGACAGGCTCTTGGCGGAAGCCAGGCGACCGTCGCGATCGACGACCGAGCCCTTCGACCAGGTCGACTTCTGCACGTCATAGGCCGCCTGCTTCACGGCCTTGCCGGCCATGTAGACCTTCAGGCCGTCGCCGCCGATGGTGTCGATGATCAGGCCCGCGGCGCTGTCGCTGCCCTTGAACACGGCGGCGTACGACGGGTTGGAGAAGATGTTGTTGATCATCTCCTGGCGCTGGGTCGGGTTGGCCGCGACCTCGCGAACCGAGGCGACGAAGGTGGGGTCCTGCAGGGCCAGGACGGCGGCATAGGCCACCGCGCCGTTCATGAATGACTTGCTTTCATAGGCGGCGCCGACCTTCAGCGAAGCCTGGATCTGCTCGCCGTTCTGGAAGGTCGAGGACACCGCGCTGGCGCGGGCCATGTAGCCGCGGAAGGCGCTGGCGCGCTCGACCACGGTCGACGACAGCGTGATCGGCGGCGGCGGCGGCGGAGCCTGCACGACCGGCGGCGCGGGCGGCGGCGCGGGCGCGCTACAGGCCGCGATTAAGGCGGCCAGCGCCACGGCGGTCGTCGTCAGGACGACCCGCGTACGCGAAAAAGAACGCATTTTCTGAACTTCCCCATCAAGTCTTGGGGCGCGCATAGCAGCCCGGGTCGGCGAGATTGTGACTGTCGCCTCGTTAACCAAGCTTTTACAAGCGGCGCCGTGCGCGAGGCGAGTACGGGCTCGCGCCCTCGCCCGATGGGCTTAGTCGAACAGCTTCGACACCGACTCTTCGTTGGCGATGCGGCGGATGGCCTCGCCGATCAGCGGCGCGCACGAAACGTAGCGGATCTTCTGGCAGGCCTTGGCCGGGTCCGAGGCTTCGATCGAGTCGGTGACCACCAGCTCGGTCAGGACCGAATTGGCGACGCGGTCCACCGCCGCGCCCGACAGGACGCCGTGGGTGATGTAGGCGCTGACCGACTTGGCGCCATGGCTCATCAGGGCCTGGGCGGCGTTGCACAGCGTGCCGGCCGAGTCGGCGATGTCGTCGAACAGGATGCAGCGGCGATCCTTGACGTCGCCGATGATGTTCATGACTTCCGATTGGCCCGGGCCCGAGCGGCGCTTGTCGACGATGGCCAGGTCGGCGTCTTCCAGACGCTTGGCCAGGGCGCGGGCGCGCACCACGCCGCCGACGTCGGGCGACACGACCATCAGGTCGTCGCCCATCGGATAGTGGCGGCGGATGTCCTCGGCCATCAGGCGCGAAGGCAGCAGGTTGTCGGTCGGGATGTCGAAGAAGCCCTGGATCTGGCCGGCGTGCAGATCCATCGTCAGGACGCGGTCGGCGCCCGAGCGGGTGATCAGGTTGGCCACCAGCTTGGCCGAGATCGGCGTGCGGCCGCCGGTCTTACGGTCCTGGCGGGCATAGCCGAAATAGGGCAGCACCGCGGTGATCCGCTTGCCCGACGCGCGCTTCAGGGCGTCGATGCAGATCAGCAGCTCCATCAGGTTGTCGTTGGCCGGATAGCTGGTCGACTGGATGACGAAGACGTCCTCGCCCCGCACGTTCTCGTCGATGGTGACGAACACCTCGAGGTCGGCGAACCGGCGCACCTGGGCGCGGGTCAACGGCATGTCGAGATATTCCGCGATCGCCTGGGACAGCGGGCGGTTGGAGTTGCCGGACAGCAGCTTCATGGGGATATCTCGGGTGTGGGGGCGGCCGATGCGGGGCCTTCTAGCAGCGATCGCCCCAGGCACAAGTGTTAACGGTGCGACTTTTACGCTTCCGTATGCGGAGCTTTGCCGGCGTGTCCCGGAAGCCTCACGCTTCCAGGCTGATCGCCGACAGCAGGCGGCCGTAGTCGCCCTCGCCGTTGAGGAAGGCGCGGCGGTTGGAGAAGAACCACTCCTCCTCGGCCCGGGTGTCGCGGCCGACCCATTCGCGGCGCTCGACGCCGGCGGTCTCCAGGCGGTCCAGCACGAACGACGGCAGGTCGAAGAAGCGCTTGTCGTCGGCGACGCCCGGCTTGAAGAAACGGCCCGAGCCCGGGCAGTCAGCCTCGAACTTGTGCAGGAACTCCAGGCCCACCTCGTAGGACTGGGGACCGATGCAGGGGCCGACCACGCCGGTCATGCGTTCGGGCCTCGCGCCCAGCTCGACCATGCAGTCGACGGAGGCCTGCACCACCCCGTCCAGCGCCCCGCGCCAGCCGGCGTGGGCGGCGGCGACGATCCGGGCCTCGGGGTCGACCAGCAGCACCGGCGCGCAGTCGGCCGCCAGGGCGCCGCAGATCACGCCTGGCGTCTTGGTCACCACCGCATCGCCCTCGGGGCGCACGTCGCCCCAGGAGCCGTCGGCCTTGATCGCGATGGTCGAGTGGATCTGGTAGCAGGTGTTCAGGTCTTCCGGATCGCCGCCGAACCAGCGCGCGGCGCGGGCGCGGTTCTCGACCACGTCGGCCGGATCGTCCTTGCTGCCGCGCCCGACGTTCAGGCTGTCGTAGATCCCCGTCGAGACCCCGCCCTTGCGCGTGAAGAAGGCGTGCTTGATCCCCGGCAGGCTGGCCAGCAGGGGCGACTGGACGGTGGGCAGGTCGGGCTTCTTGGTCATGTCGCGTCCTCGAAGAGGGGGGGCGAAAGGTCGGGCGCGGTCAGGCACGCGACCTTGAACAGAGCGCCCATCTGCGCCTTGCCGACCAGACGATCAAGCTGTCTTGCGATCTGTTCGGCGCGATCAGGGCGGGCGCTAGCCAACGCCTGGGCGCGGGCCTCGATCCCCAGGGCCAGCAGGAACTGCGCCTGGGTCAGGACAGGCCCAGCCTTGGCGCCGGTCGCGCGCGCGGCTGCGACCACCGAGGGGAAGTCAGCCCAGACGGTGAGGTCGGCCAGGCCCGCCGTGGTCAGCGGATCGACCTTCTGGTGGCCGCGCACCGCCTGCAGGGTGTCGCCGGCCTCGAGGACATCGCGGCCATAGTCGATCAGCAGCGCCGCGCCGCCGTCGGTCAGCAGCCGGTGGGCGATGTCCGAAGCCAGCGCCGCCTGGGCGGGAGAGGACTCCAGAACCGCGCCAACGGGCAGGCTCTCCTCCCCGTTTGGGGGAGGGGGACCGGCGGAGCCGGTGGAGGGGCCCTTCGCCGACAGCGCCCGCAGACCGAATGCCAACGCGCCATCCTCGCCCAGCCCGATCACCCGCTCCGCCCAGCCGCTCTCCGTCCGCACGAACTGGCGCGCAGGCAGGCAGTCCAGCAGCTCGTTGGCGACCAGGATCATCGGGCCGGCAGGCACTTCATCAAGCCGTTCGACCCAGCGCGGAATCTCGCCCAGCTTCGCAGCCTGCTTGGCCCGCAGCGGTCCCGACACCTCGACCAGCCAAACCTGGGCCGCAGCCAGGAACTCCGGATCCAGCTTCCCCGCGCGCAGCAGGTCGCTCATCAGCGTGCCGTCGCCCGGCCCCATCTCGACCAGGCGGACGGGGGAGGGGCGGCCCATGCGGGTCCAGGTCTCCAGCACCCACAGGCCGATCAGCTCGCCGAACATCTGGCTGACCAGCGGCGCGGTGATGAAGTCGCCGCCGGCCCCCAGGTCAGGCCGCAGGGCGTAGTAGCCGTCGCGCGGGTCGTGCAGGCAGCGGGTGAAGAACTCGGGGACGCCGATCGGCCCGTCCTGGGCGATCTGCGCCTTCAGGCGATCAAGCAGGCTCATGAGCCTCGTCGAGGGTCTGGACCGGTTCCTTCAGCGCCTTCCACATCAGCCAGCCGCCGACCAGGATCATCGGGGTCGACAGCATCATCCCCATGGTCAGGCCGAACGGGAAGTCGGGCATGCCCACGTCCGGGTTGCGCACGTTCTCCAGCGACAGGCGAAACAGGCCGTAGGCGATCAGGAAGGCCGCCACGATCGCGCCGCGCCGCTGCAGCCACTTCAGGCGGTAGACGGCGAAGGCCAGGATCAGGAACAGCAGCACGCCTTCCAGGCCCGCCTCATAGAGCTGGCTGGGATGGCGCGGATACGAGCCCGCCGGGCAGATGTGCTGGGGATGGGCGGCCTTGATGGTCTCGTTGCAGAAGATGATGCCGAACGGGCCGTCGGTCGGCCGGCCCCACAGCTCGCCATTGATGAAGTTGGCGAGGCGGCCGAAGAAGATGCCGATCGGCGCCACGGGCGCGATCAGGTCGCCCAGCTTCAGCATGTCGATCTTCTGCTGGCGGGCGAACAGGGCGATCGCCGCACAGACGCCCAGGAAGCCGCCGTGGAAGGACATGCCGCCCTCCCAGATCTTGAAGACGTCCAGCGGGTGGGCGAAGAGCCAGATCCGCTGCTCCTCGTTCATCAGCATGTAGAACAGGATGTAGCCCAGGCGTCCGCCCAAGATGATGCCGAGCGTGATCCACAGCACCAGGTCGTCGATCTGCAGCGGCGTGGCGGTCGGCGTGCGGCCGCCCCACAGGCTGGGCGTCCTGACCATGCGGACGGCGAAGCGCCAGCCCAGCAGGATGCCCGCAACATAGGCCAGCGCGTACCAGCGCAGCGCCAGCGGTCCCCATTCCAGGGCCCAGGGACCGATGTGGACGACCGGATCGATGTTCGGGAAGATCACGCGCGGCTCCGTACGGGACAGATGGTCGCACCACTATAGGGTTCGGGCTTCGCTTTCATCCCCCGTTTCCCATATAAGAGCGTCCGGCCCACCTAACGGGCCTCCCGGAATTGCGATGCACAGCCAGAACCCCTTCCTCGACGAATTCGCCAAGCTGACCCAGGCGGCCATGGGCATCGCCCAGACGGCCGGCGAGGAGGCCAAGACCGCCATGCGGGCTCAGGCCGATCGTCTGGCGGCCGAGTTCGACCTGATCCGTCGCGACGATTTCGAGGCCCTGAAAGCCGAGGTTGCGGCCCTTCGCGAAGAGGTCGCCGCGCTGAAGGGCGCCAAGAAGGCGCCGGCGAAGAAAACTTCGTCCGCAGGCGAATAAGCGAATCACCGCTCGCTTCCGACGTGAAGCGGGTTGAGACGAACGCCGCGAAGCAGATTAGTGTCCCCAGTACGTGAGCGATTCATGGCGGGGTTTCCCCCGCCGTCGCCGGCGGGGACGTAGGTTTTTCATGGACACCCAACCGGAAGACGACGACGTCCTGATGGCTCTCGACCCCCTCGAGGTGGTCGAACACGTGCTGTCGGCCGAAAACCTGACCTTCGATCGCACCGAAGACGGCGATCTGGCGTTCGCGCTGAAAGGCGACTGGAAGGACTACGAGCTGTGGTTCGCCTGGCGTCCGGAAGCCGACTGCCTGCAGCTGTGCCTGTCGCTGGACCTGCGCGCGCCCAAGTCCAAGCGCGCCAACGCCTATGAACTGCTGGCCCTGATCAATCAGCGCGTCTGGCTGGGCCATTTCGAGGTCTGGACCGAGGATGGCGAAGTCGTGTTCCGCCACGCCCTGGCCCTGCCGGCCGGCGAGCGCCCGACCATGGCCCAGGCCGCCTCGATGATCGACGCGGCGGTGGAAGCCGCAGACCGCTTCTTCCCGGCCTTCGAATTCCTGCTGCAAGGCGCCAAGACCCCGGACCAGGCCATGGCCGCCTGCATGTTCGAGACGGTGGGTCAGGCCTGATCCGCTGCTTGGCCCTTGGCCGAGCGGTTCTGGAAGCTTAAGGGCTCCGACGAGCAATCGTCGGAGCCCTTTCCATGACCCCCATCCTTCTTCTCGGCGCGGGCCGCATGGGCGGGGCTCTGGCGCAGGGCTGGCGCGAGGCCGGGGCGTTCTCGGCCGCCGACCTGATCATTCGCGATCCGAACGTCGACGCCGCCGCCTTCGAAGGCGCGGTGGTCAACCCGTCCCTGGAAGCGCTGGGCGCGGCCAAGACCGTGCTGCTGGCCGTGAAGCCGCAGATCTGGCGCGAGGCGATCAAGGACGTGGTCCCGCACCTGGCGGCCGACGCGGTGATCGTGTCGATCGCCGCCGGGGTCCGCGCGGCGGATATCGCCGAAGCCTTCGGCGGCCGGCGCGTGGCGCGGGTGATGCCGACCACGGCGGTCGCGATCGGGCGGGGTACGGCGAGCATCTATGCCGAGGATGACGCAGCCCGCGCCGCCGCTCACGCGCTGTTCGCGCCGGTGGCGACCGTGGTCGATCTGCCGAACGAAGATCTGATGCACGCGGCCACCGCCGTGTCGGGCTCGGCCCCGGCCTATCTCTACGCCTTCGTCGAGGCGCTCGAAGCCGCCGGCGCGGCCCAAGGGCTGAACGCGGAGGACAGCGCCAAGCTCGCCCGCGCCACGATCATCGGCGCCGCCGCGCTGATGGAGAAGGGCGGGGAAGAGCCGGCGGAGCTGCGCAAGCAGGTGACCTCGCCCGGCGGCACGACGGCGGCGGCGCTAAGCGTGCTGATGGGCGAGGGTGGGTTCGGGGAGCTGCTGCCGAGAGCGCTGGACGCCGCGGTGGCGCGGTCGAAAGAGCTGGGCGGCTAAAGACACACCCTCTCCCTGGGGAGAGGGTTGCCATTGGCGGGTTCACCGCTCATCTGCAACGCATGACCCCCGCCGACGACATCCTCGACCGCGCCGCAGCCGCCGCCCTCGCCCTGGCCGCCGACAAGCCCTGGCCGGCCATCGCCTTGCGCGACATCGCCGTGAAGGCCGAGGTGCCGTTCGCCGCGCTCTACGAAGCGGCCGACAGCAAGGCCGCCGTCCTCGCCCACCTCTCGGCCCGCTTCGACCGCGCCGCCCTGGGCGTCGACTACGCCGAGACCGCCGACGTCCACGACCGCCTGTTCGACGCCGCCATGGCCCGCCTGGAAGCCATGGAGCCCCACCGCGCCGCCCTGATCGCCATCGCCAAGGCCGAGGGCGTTCTGACCTCAGCGGCCCGCTTCCCCCGCATCGCCCGCGCCGTGCTGGAAGCCGCCGGGATCGAGGCCACCGCCCCCCGGCTGGCCGCCATGACCGCCGTCTGGGCCCGTGTCGTCCAGGTCTGGCGCGACGACGAAGGCGCGCTGAACCGGACGATGGCTGAGCTGGATAAGCGGCTGAAGCAGATGGCCGAGCGGTTGGGAAAGATTGGGGCGGGATTTTAGGCCAGAGCGCCCCCTCCGTCTCGTCGCGTATTCGCGCCGATCCACCTCCCCCGTTTTCACGGGTGAGGAGAAAGAAGCTCTCTCCTGCCCCGCTTGCGGGGGAGGTGGCGCGCTGCGGATACGCAGCGTGACGGAGGGGGCGCTTTCCGCCCTTACCCCGGCAGCCGGATCGAGGCCCTCAGGCCGCCCATCATCGACCGAGACAGCACCAGATCGCCACCCAGCCCGCGGGCCATGTCGCGCGCGATGGCCAGGCCCAGGCCGACGCCCTTCTCGTTCTGGTTCCGGCTCTCATCCAGCCGCGAGAACGGCTTGAAGGCCTCTTCGTAACGCTCCTCCGGGATCCCCGGACCGTCGTCGTCGACCGCCACCTCGACCCCGCCGGTGAGCCGCGCCGTGGCCGTCACCTTCACCCGGTCGGCATGGGCCACGCCGTTGTCGATCAGGTTGGCCAGCGCCCGGCGGAAGGCCAGCGGCCGCAGGCGCGCCTCCAGGTCCCGGGTGATCTCGGTCTCGACCATCGCCCCGCCGCGCTCGGCGTCGGCGACCACGCCTTCGACCAGTTCCGACAGATCGACCTCCTGCGCCGCTTCCCCGCCCTCGCCGCGGGCGAAGGCCAGGTACTCGTCGATCATGTGCTCCATCTCGGAGAGGTCGCCCTTCATGGCCTCCAGCTGCTCGCTGGGCTCGGACATGGCCATTTCCAGCTTCAGCCGGGTCAGCGGCGTGCGCAGGTCGTGGCTGACGCTGGCCAGCAGGGCCGTGCGCTGCTCGATATGGCGAATGATGCGGGCGCGCATGGCCATGAAGGCCATGGCCGCCTGGCGCACCTCGCGCGCGCCGTGGGGCTTGAAGTCCTGGTCCTCGCCGCGGCCGAAGGCGTCGGCGGCCTCGGCCAGGCGCTCGATCGCTCGGACCTGATTGCGGATGAACAGGATCGCCACCGCCGTCAGCAACATGGTCGCCACCACCATCCACAGGATGAAGATGTGGCCCTGGGTGGCGTAGGCCCGGTCGCGCAAGGCGTAGATCTGCAGCACCCCGCCCTTCACCTGCACGCGGATGTCGATATAGGCGGTGTAGCGGGTGGTATCGAACCAGAACGGATTGTCGAGGCGCTCGTCCAGGGCCTTGTCCAGCGAGCGATCCAGCGCCGCGAACAGCGAGGGGCGGTGGCCGGTCGGCAGGGTCTTGCCCTTCTGGAAGGCCAGCGACAGCGACAGCGAGTCCTCGGCCCGCTTGGCCAGCTTGTCGACGGCGGCGGGGCTGGGATCGTCCTCGTAGGACTGCACGGCCCAGGCGATGTCGCCGGCCAGGCCCTCCGACAGCTTGCTGGTCACCGTCTGCCAGTGGGCGTCGAAGAAGGCCCAGGTCACGGCGATCTGCATCACCGCCACCGGCAGGATGATGATCAGCAGGCTGCGCCCGAACAGGGTGGTCGGCAGCCACCGCTTGATGAACAGCGGGATGTAGAGCTTGGTCCGCAGGCGCATCAAGGCGATCAGTCCGGCGCCAGCCGGTAGCCGATGCCGCGCACGGTCTGCAGATAGCGCGGGTTCTTCGGATCCGGCTCGATCTTGCGGCGCAGGCGGGTGACCTGGACGTCCACCGCGCGCCCTGTGGCGTCGGCGGTGTCGCGGGCCAGCTCCAGGCGGTCGACGGGCTCATGGGCCGAGCGGGCCAGGCGGCGCAGCAGGGTGACCTCGGCCTCGGTCAGGCGGATCACCTCGCCGTCGCAGGTCAGCTCGCCGCGGTCGGACTCGAAGCTGCAGCGGCCGAACACCAGCGCCTTGGGGCCCACCGGCCGGGCGGCCGAGCGGCGCAGGATGGCCTCGATGCGCAGCAGCAGTTCCTGCGGCTCGAACGGCTTGCCCAGATAGTCGTCGACGCCGCTGGACAGGCCCTCGATGCGGTCGGCGGTCTGGTCGCGGGCGGTCAGCATCAGGATCGGCGTGCGGCCGCTCTCGCCGCCCTTGGATCGCAGGCGCTTGGTGAAGGCGTAGCCGTCCTCGCCCGGCATCATCACGTCCAGCACCATCAGGTCGAAGTCCAGCGCGCCGAACAGCCGGTCGGCCCCGGCCGCGTCGGCGGCGGCGGTGACCCGGAAGCCGGCCCGGCTGAGGAATTCCTTGATCAGCTTGCGCAGGCGGTCGTCGTCGTCGACGACCAGGATATGACGTTCGCGGCGCTCTTCAGGGCTCATGACGATACGATATCAGGTTTGACGGCTTTAGGTTTGGCGACGGGGGGCGCCAACCCCTTGGCGAGGGCCGGCCAGCGCCGCCAGGATCCGGCGCGCGCCCGAGACGCCGTCCAGGCCGCCGGTGCGATAGGCGCGGGCCAGCAGAGCCCGCAGCCGCTCGGCCGTGCGCTGCTCGAAGGCCACCCCTTCGGGGGTCAAGGTGGCCGGACGCCGACGACCGTCAAGCTCACCTGAGCCGCGCTCGACCAGGCCGGCCTTCTGCAGGTCGGCCAGGGTGCGGCTGGCGGCCTGTTTCGACAGGCTGGTCAGCTTGGAAAGGTCCTGCACGCCGATCCCCGGCCGGCGGCGCAGCAGGAACGTCGCGCGCCAGTGCGAGCGGCCCAAGCCATAGGTCTCGGCCTCCAGCGCCGCATCGACGGCGGCCCACAGCGAGGCCTCGGCCAGCAGGATCAGCTCCAGCCCGCCGTCCAGCTCCTCCTCGCGGAGGATCAGACGGGGATCGTCCGAACCGGGCTGCAGCGGGGCTATCATCGCGTGGAGTCCATTTTATTTGACGCACCCGTCCTCGGGGCGTCTAAGAACCGGGTTTCCCATAAGGAGGTCTTGGGCCGATGTCTCTGGTTCCCTTCGACGATCGTGACGGCTGGATCTGGCTGGACGGGCAATTCGTGCCCTGGCGCGAGGCGAAGGTGCACGTATTGACCCATGGCCTTCACTACGCCTCGTCGGTCTTCGAGGGCGAGCGGATGTACGGCGGCGAGATTTTCAAGCTGACCGAGCATACCGAACGCCTGTTCAAGTCGGCGGAGATCCTCGACTTCGAGATCCCGTATACGGTGGCCGAGATCGACGAGGCCTGCAAGGCGACGGCGGCGAAGAATAATCTCAAGGATTGTTATGTTCGCCCGATCGCCTGGCGCGGCAGCGAAATGATCGGCGTTTCGGCGCAGCAGACCAAGATCCACGTCGCCATCGCCGTCTGGGATTGGCCCTCGTACTTCGACCCGGCCACCAAGGCCAAGGGCATCCGCCTGACCTGGGCCAAGTACCAGCGTCCGGACCCCAAGACCGCCCCGGTCGCGGCCAAGGCCGCCGGCCTCTACATGATCTGCACCATCTCCAAGCACGCCGCCGAGAAGGACGGCTATGCCGACGCGATGATGCTCGACTATCGCGGCTATGTGGCCGAAGCCACGGGCGCGAATGTGTTTTTCGTCAAGGACGGCGCCCTGCACACGCCCAAGCCCGACTGCTTCCTGGACGGCATCACCCGCCGTACGGTGATCGCCCTGGCCAAGCAGAAGGGCGTCGAGGTCATCGAGCGCCACATCCAGAAGGAAGAGCTGTCGACCTTCACCGAGTGCTTCATCGTCGGCACCGCCGCCGAAGTGACCCCGGTCTCGGAGATCGGCGAGTTCAAGTTCACGCCCGGCAAGCTGTCGCTGGACCTGATGGACACCTACGCGGCGCTCGTGCGCAACGAGGAACTGACGCCGGCCTGAGCCGTCGCTAGTCGCTAGAAATGATGACGCCGCCCGGGGTGACCCGGGCGGCGTTTTTCGTGGGCGGGGGAGATGTTAGCGGGGACGGGCTATTGAGCGGATTAGGTTCGCAGAAGAGCTAGCTATCGTTTGGCTTTGCTGAGCCGCACACAGGTTCAAATATCTGACATTCTCGGCAGAGATGCCGTGGAGTGATATTTGGTTCGCGCCGAGCCCCAACCCAAGCGCAATATCTGGAGCGACGGCAAGCCAGCTTTCGCATTCGGGATGTCGCAAGTCTGTCTTGCCCGGATGTGTGAGTTTAATCACGGGTCGGCTCGCTAAGATAAATTGCTTCTTGGGGCTATCTACTCGAAGAATTGCCAAGCCTCTAAACCTGAGCGCTTCCAAAACGATCGACGATATGCCCAGGGATTCAAGTCGAGAATTGTGAATTAGACGATTGCGAGCGGGCGGTTCGTTCAATCGATCGATCTGTTCAATATATTTTGGGAATCTCACGCGCGCTTCGGCGATGACGTCCGCGAATATTTCCTCGCCCATCGCCCTGTGTTCAGGAGTCTCGCTGAGGTCAGGTACGCGGCGCCACTGCAAGGTTAGGAAGTGATACCAAATGTCCAGCTGCCTCTCTGAAAGAGCGGGCGGCACTCCGGCGCGCGCAGCGGTGACAATGAGTTCGATAACAGAGTTGGCGGCGTGCTCTAGCGTAGAAAGCCGCTTCTCAGTCCTCGGCTCTCGGCGACCGTCTTGGTTGATTTCGCTATAGAAATGGGTGCGGACGAATAGGTTTTCGGGCCGCGCGCGGTAGACGTCCTGCGCCACTTGTTCGCGGTTGCAGGCGTACAGATACCCTTCTGAATCCACGAAGCGCTTCTGCAGCATTCGGGGGACGAAGTGATGCCTTTTGGGGCCTGGAAAGGGGGCGTTCGAACGTGTATCGCGCAAGCTGATCTCTCGTGATGCGGTCGCCGATGGGTAGGTCGACGCAACAGTACAGAGTCATGCAACGCCAAAAACGGTCGTTGGGCGCAGTCTACACATATCAAAACAAACAACCGTCATTCCCGCCCTTGTGGCGGGAACCCCTCTGTCCGCCGCAGGTGCGGGAGGGGCGACCTGCTAAGCAGGTCGCTTGGGTCTCACGTGTCAGCTGAACCAGGGGTTCCCGCCACAAGGGCGGGAATGACGGGATGAATGGGGAGCGGTTGGCTGAGCGCGGCTTAAGCCGCCTCCGCCTCCTCGTTCGCCGGCACCTGGCGGATCATGTAGTCGAAGGCCGAGAGCGAGGCCTTGGCGCCCTCGCCCATGGCGATGATGATCTGCTTGTACGGCGTGACGGTCACGTCGCCGGCCGCGAAGACGCCCGGCAGCGAGGTTTCGCCGCGATAGTCGACCTCGATCTCGCCGCGGTTGGTCAGGGCGACGCCAGAGTCCTTCAGCCACTCGGTGTTGGGCACCAGGCCGATCTGGACGAAGACGCCTTCCAGGTCGACGCGGTGGACGCTGTCGTGGTTGCGGTCCTTGTACGACAGGCCCGAGACCTTGCCGTTCTCGCCGTGGATCTCGGTGGTCATGGCCGAGGTGACGATCTTGACGTTCGGCAGGCTGGCCAGCTTGCGCTGCAGGACCGCGTCGGCGCGCAGCTGGCTGTCGAACTCGACCAGCGTCACGTGGGCGACGATGCCGGCCAGGTCGATAGCCGCCTCGACGCCGCTGTTGCCGCCGCCGATCACCGCCACGCGCTTGCCCTTGAACAGCGGGCCGTCGCAGTGCGGGCAGTAGGCCACGCCCTTGTTGCGGTACTCGGCCTCGCCGGGGACGTTGACGTTCCGCCAGCGGGCGCCGGTCGACAGGATGACGGTGCGCGACTTGAGGCTGGCGCCGTTCTCCAGCTTGACCTCGATCAGGCCGCCCGGGGTCTTGGCCGGGACCAGACCGACGGCCTTCTGCAGGTTCATGATGTCGACGTCGTATTCCTTGACGTGCTGCTCCAGCGCCGAGGCCATCTTCGGGCCCTCGGTGTGGGGGACCGAGATGAAGTTCTCGATGGCCATGGTGTCCAGCACCTGGCCGCCAAAGCGCTCGGCCGCGACGCCCGTGCGGATGCCCTTGCGGGCGGCGTAGACCGCCGCGGCCGCGCCGGCCGGGCCGCCACCGATCACCAGAACGTCGAAGGCGTCCTTGGTCTTGATCTTCTCGGCCATGCGGTCGCCCGCGCCGGTGTCCAGCTTGGCCAGGATCTGCTCGACGTCCATGCGGCCCTGGCCGAAGGCCTCGCCGTTCAGCAGGATGGTCGGCACGGCCATGACCTGGCGGGCCTCGACCTCTTCCTTGAACAGGGCGCCGTCGATGGCGACGTGGCTGATGCGTGGGTTCAGCGCGCTCATGGTGTTCAGCGCCTGCACCACGTCGGGGCAGTTCTGGCAGGACTGCGAGAAATAGGTCTCGAAGCGATAGTCGCCGTCCAGCGCCTTGATCCGCTCGATGACCTCGGCGTCGAGGCGCGGCGTGTGGCCGCCGACGTGCAGCAGGGCCAGCACCAGCGAGGTGAATTCGTGGCCCAGCGGCAGGCCGGCGAAGCGCACATCGGCATCGCCCGCAGCGCGCGTGATCGCGAAGGAGGGCTTGCGGGCGTCGTCGCCCGACAGGTTCAGACTGACCTTGTCCGACGTCGACACGACGTCTTCCAGCAGCGCCAGCATCTCCTTCGAGCCGGCGTCGTCGGCGAGGGAGGCGACCAGTTCGATCGGCTGGCGCAAGTTCTGCAGATAGGTGGTCAGCTGGGTCTTCAGACCGGCGTCCAACATGAGGCGCGCTCCCAAAAAGCTAGGGGGGAGAGGAGGTAGGCGTTCGATTTTCGGGGGAGGAGATCGAACGCGGCGGACGATCGAGTAGTTCGGGTAGAGAGGCGCGCCGCCCCGGTTCGGGCTGGAACCAGGGCGGCGGCCAGGGTCGCTTGAGACTTAGATCTTGCCGACCAGGTCCAGCGACGGGGCGAGGGTCTTTTCACCCTCTTCCCACTTGGCCGGGCAGACTTCGCCCGGGTGGCTGGCCACGTACTGGGCGGCCTTGATCTTGCGCAGCAGCTCGATGGCGTTGCGGCCGATGCCTTCAGCGGTGACTTCCATGAACTGGATCACGCCTTGCGGGTCGACCAGGAAGGTGCCGCGGTCGGCCAGGCCGACGCCCGGACGCATGATCTCGAAGTTGTTGGTCACCACGCCCGACGGGTCGCCGATCATCGTGTACTTGATCTTGCCGATGGCCGGCGAGCTGTCGTGCCAGGCCTTGTGCGAGAAGTGCGTGTCGGTCGACACCGAGTAGATCTCGACGCCCAGGCGGGTGAAGACGTCGTAGTTGTCGGCCAGGTCTTCCAGCTCCGTCGGGCAGACGAAGGTGAAATCGGCGGGATAGAAGAAGAAGACCGACCACTTGCCTTTGGTGTCCGCTTCGCTGACCGTGACGAACTTGCCGTCCTTGTAAGCCTGGGCGGTGAAGGGTTTGATCTCGGTGTTGATCAGCGACATGGGGCGCTCCGGTTGGAAGAGATGCGCCCTGTTACAGGTCCGACTCGCGATCGATCAAATTGATAAAACTTCTTCTCGGGATAGAGTGGATCTATCAATCTCGCAAAAGCGAGATGGGTCTGGACACCGGCGTCCGTCCTGCTTGGTCGAATGATGAATTATCGAATATCGGGTATGTCTGGCGCGCTCGCCAAATCCGGCCGAGCCCACCTGAAATCTTTGTGGAGCAAGCGATTGCAGCGGTTCCGCCGTCGCTCCGGAGCGCCGCGCGGCGCTCCGGAGCGACACGCCGAGCGGCGACTACCGGTCGGCGTTGAAGCGGGCGATCATCACCTTGCCGACCTCGTCCATGGCCGCCGAGACGTCCTTGCTCCAGGCCGCCGGGTCGACCGTCACCTGGTAGGTGCGAGTCTTCTGGCCGCCGAAGCCGCCCAGGACGCCGATGGCGCTGGCCACGCCGTCGCTGAGCTTGCTGGCGCCGGTCGTGGTGTCGGCGGCCGAGACGATGGAGTCGGGCATGACGATCGGGCTGGTCAGGGCGTAGCGGGCGCGGTGGCCCTGATCCATCGTCGTCGACTTGGCCTGGGGCGTCAGCACCCACAGCTGGGTGTCGACCGGCAGCAGGGCGACATTGGCCTTGCTCTTCACGCGGGCGGTCGGCGGCCGCATGCCCAGCACGCCACGGCCGCGCGCCTCGATCTCGGCGAAGTCGACCACCATGCGAACGCCCAGCACGCCGGCGTCCAGTTCCTTCATGGCCATCTCCTCGGGCACGAATGAGCCGGTGGTGGTCATGGTGTCGCCGAACGCCTTGGCGCGGCCGTCCAGCGGCGTGAAGTAGAACTTGTAGCCCGGGGGCGAATAGAAGGCGCTGCGGTTGCCGCCGCCGCGGATATAGGGCGCGGGCTTGGACATGTTCATCAGCCGCTGCAGGCCGGGGCTGCGGGCCAGGGCGTCCTGAAGCGGGATGATGGTCACGCCCGTGGCGGCCAGCTCGGCGACGAACTTGTCGAAATAGGCGTCGGTGATCGCCTGCATGTCCTGCGGGCTGGGGCCGGCCAGGGTGTAGCTGACCTTTGACTGCTGGAAGCTGGAGCCGGTCGAGGCCGCCGAAGAGTTCATCACGAACTCGACCTGGAACGAGGCGATGACCACCTGCTTGACGCCTTTGACGCCGTTCTTCTCGTTCTGCCAGATCAGGCCGGGACCGGCCTTGGAGAGGTCATCGCCCGCCGCGAACTCGATCGGGTCGGCCGCCATCGCCGTCTTGGGGCCTAAGTTGATCAGCGGCTTGCCGGCGTGGGCGGCCGGCGCGGCGACCAGGCCCATCGCGCCGATCAGGGCCCCGATCAGCAGGGGGCGGGCGAGCTTGCCGGCGTTCGTCGACGTCATGATGTGATCCCTCTCCAGCGCAACAGGCGCGGTTCGGGCGGGATATCGGCGGTCGCCGGGTTCCCATTGGAAAAATCGGACATCGTGTCCGGCGCGGAGCCTTATCGCAGCTTGGCGTGCAGGCCCTGATACGCCGCGCCCAGCGCCGCCAGCCGCTCGCGCGCCGCTGGACCCAGCATGGCGTGGGGCAGGGCGAAGTAGCGCGACGGCGACATGCCCATGAACAGCTTGAAGTCGCGGACGAAGTGCGACTGGTCGAAATAGCCGTCGTCGATCAGCTCGCCCAGCGGCGTGTCGGGCCGCTCGCGCAGGGCCTGCAGGGTGCGCAGGAAGCGCTGGCGGCGGATCAGCAGCTTGGGCGTGAAGCCGAACATCCGCAGGGACAGCCGGGTGACGTGGCGCGGCGAGACCTCCAGCCCCGCGGCCATGGCCTCGACGGTGTCCAGCGTCGGGTCCAACAGCCGCTCGTGAGCCTTCAGCAGCAACGGCTCCAGCGCCGGGCCGCTGGCGTCCAGGGTCGTGAACAGGGCGTCCAGCACCTCGGCCTGGGCGCGATCGTCGGCGGCCTGGCGTAGGCGGTCGAGGGTCTGGTCCGCGCGCTCGCCCAGCACGGCCTGCAACGGCGTGACCTTGTCGGCCAGCGCATTGGCCCCGACGCCGACGAACCGCGCCCAGCCCAGCGGCAACAGGCCGACGCCCAGCACGGTTCCGGCCCGCCCTCGGACGATCCCGGCCTTGCTGGTGGCGCCGAACAGGGCGGCGGCGGGGGCGGGGTCGTATTCGACGCCGCCGATACGCGTCGACCAGTCGCCGGCTAGGGTGAAGCGGATATTGGCCCACTCCGGATGCAGCAGATCCTCGACGGGACCGCAGGACTGCGGGATGTCGACCCAGTAGTAGGCGGTGATGAACCGGCGAAGCGAAGGCGCGGGAAGCAGGAAGCGAACGGACGGGGTCTGCATGAGACGAAGGTGGCTCCCGGCCGGCCGCTACTCTACCAGAGCGATGTGCTCAGACATCCGGCGTTCTGGGAAGGCGCGTGGGCGATCGGGCCGACCTTCCTGACTCAGACCCGGTAGGGGCGTGTGCCTCACGCGATTGGCCTGTCAGAATTTTCACATCTGGTCAGGCCAATTTAGTTGATCGGCTAGGCCAAGCTGTGCGACCCAACGTGGGCGAACCTTCGCCCTACGGATGTGTATCGCTTGTGCGAGCGGGGCTTCCCCGACATGTTCCGGCATCCAGTGGAGTGTGCTTTGACCGGCAAGAGACCGACCATCGACGACGTCGCCCGCGTATCGGGCGTGGCGCGCGTGACGGTGTCTCGAGTGCTGAACGGCGGCCCCAATGTCCGCGACGAGGTCCGGGTCCGCGTGCTGCAGGCCGTCGAGCAGCTGGACTACAAGGTCAATCCGCAGGCCCGCAGTCTGGCGGGCGGCGCCAGTCGCCTGCTGGCCTTCGTCTTCGCGTCCGATCCCGAGAACGACCCCAACTCGTACTACGAATCCGCGCTGGAGCTGGGCGCCCTGCGCGCCTGCCTGGCCCTGGGCTATCAGGTGCTGGTCCAGAACGTCCCCGACCAGACGCCCGACTGTCACAAGCGGATCCTGGAGCTGATCACCGCCCAGCGCTGCGCGGGCCTGATCCTGTCGCCGCCCTACAGCGACGACATGGCCCTGATCGAGGCCGTGCTGGCCCAGGGCTGCAAGGTTGTGACGGTGTCGCCGGGCGGTCCCAGCAAGGGACGCTTCGACGGCGTCGGCGTCGACGACGAGGCTGGCGGCTACGATGTCGCCCACGAGCTGCTGAGCCTGGGCCATCGCCGGTTCGGCTTCGTCGCCGGCATCGAGGACCACCTGTCGGCCGACCTGCGCCTGAAGGGCTTCCAGCGCGCCCTGGCCGAGCAGGGGTTGGGCGAGGCGGACTATGTCGTTCTGCGCGGCGACTTCACCTTCCGCTCGGGGACCCATCTGGCGCCCCAACTGCTGGATCATCCGCTGGCCCCGACGGCCCTGGTCTGCGCCAATGACGACATGGCCGCCGGCGTGCTGTCGGCCGCCCATGCGCGGGGTCTCAGCATCCCGCGGGACCTGTCGATCACCGGCTTCGACGACGCCCCCGTCGCCGCCATCGTCTGGCCGCCGCTGACCACCGTGCACCAGCCGGTCAAGGTGCTGGGCCAGCGCGCCGTCGAGCTGCTGGTCGCCCGGCTGACCGGGACCAACACCACGCCAGAGCCCGTGTTCCACCAGCTGGAGCACGCGGTCGTCCGCCGCCAGACCACGGCCGCGCGCTAGCTCACGTACCCACGCCATTGTTTCAGCCTTGACAACGTTGTCGGTTGAGATGCTAGTGGAAGCGCTTCCATGGAAGCGCTTCCACGGCCAAGGTTGGCCTCACGAAAAAAGCAAGGTGGTCGCTCGCGCAGGAGCGGCTTTCAGAGGGGAGAAGAGTTCAATGCGAAACCGCAACGGCGGCGTACGTCCGTCTACCCAAAAATTCTACGTCACCGCTTCCGCCGCCGCGATCACGCTGGCCCTGGCGGGGTCGGCCTCGGCCCAGCAAGCGGCCGCGCCGGCTGCTGACGACACGGTCGACGCCATCGTCGTGACCGGCATCCGCGCCGGCATCCAGAACTCGATCAACATCAAGAAGAACGAGACCTCGATCGTCGAAGCCGTCTCGGCCGAAGACATCGGCAAGCTGCCGGACGTGTCGATCGCCGAGTCGATCGCGCGCCTGCCGGGCTTGGCCGCCCAGCGCGTCAACGGCCGCGCCCAGGTCATCTCGATCCGCGGTCTCGCGCCCGACTTCACCACCACCCTTCTGAACGGCCGCCAGCAGGCCAGCTCCGGCGACAACCGCGCCGTCGAGTTCGACCAGTATCCGTCGGAACTGCTGAGCAGCGTCGTGATCTACAAGACGCCGGACGCCCAGGTCTCGGGCATGGGCCTCTCGGGCACCGCCGACCTGCGCACCGTGCGTCCGCTGCAATACGGCAAGCGCACCCTGGCGGTGAACCTGCGCGGCGAGAAGACCTCGGGCAAGAAGCTGAACGACGACTCCCGCAACACCGGTGGCCGCTTCAGCCTCAGCTACATCAACCAGTTCGCCGACGACACCATCGGCGTGGCCCTGGGCTACGCCCACCTGGATTCGCCGTCGCAGGTGAAGCGCTACAAGGCCTATGGCTACGAGGCCTTCCCGCCGGAATCGACGTCGCCGGACAGCGCCGACGGCGCCCTGATGCTGAACGGCCAGGAGATCATGGCCGTCTCGCGCAACAACAAGCGCGACGCCGTGATCGGCATCTTCGAGTACAAGCCCAACGACCGCATCCACTCGACGCTGGACCTGTACTATTCGACCTTCTTCCAGAAGGAGACGACGCGCGGCGCCCAGTGGTTCTCGAACCCCTATGCCGACGGCGTGACCTATTCGAACGTCACGACCGCCGACGTGGGCGGCTCGAAGTTCGCCACCGGCGGCACGCTGAACCACGGCGTGCCGATCCTGCGCAACGACTTCAACACCCGCCGCGACCAGCTGTTCTCGGCCGGCTTCAACAACGAATTCCAGCTGGATGAGAAGACCAAGCTGGTCGCCGACCTGTCCTATTCGTCGAACAAGCGGAAGGAACAGATCATGGAGACGTACGCGGGCTACGGCCGCGGCGTCGGCGGCGTCACTCCGGCCACGCCGGACGTGGGCCGCACCTATGACACCATCGGCTTCCAGGTCGCCGACGACGGCTTCTCGCAATATCACGAAGGCCTGAACTACGCCGACGCCAGCAAGGTCACCCTGGGCGACCGCGCCCCTTGGGGCGGCTGGGGTCACGACGGCGCCATCCGCTATCCGCACGTCAAGGAAGACGTCAAGGCGGTCGACGTCCACCTCGAGCGCGAGCTGGACGGCTTCGTCACCAAGCTGACGGGCGGCGTGAACTACACCAAGCGCGACAAGGGCAAGACCGTCTCGGACAACGACCTGTTCCTGAAGAACGGTCGTCAGCAGGTCTATGTCGACTCCGCCGACCTGGTCACCCCGACCAATCTGGGCTTCGCCGGCTTCGGCAATGTCCTGTCGGTCAACATCGGCGACGTCTGGAAGAAGTACTACAACTCCGCGCCGATCCTCGACGCCAACTACTACGACAAGAACTGGGACATCACCGAGGAGGTCACGACCGTCTTCGCCAAGGCCGACTTCCAGACCGGCGCCCTGCGCGGCAATGTCGGCGTCCAGGTGGTGCAGCAGAAGCAGCAATCGACCGGTGTCGTGATCAACGGCACGGCCGCCGGCCAGCCGATCGTCCCGACCAAGATCAACGCCAAGGACGACTACACCGACGTCCTGCCCAGCATGAACCTGATCTACGACCTGGGCGGCGGTCATCGCCTGCGTCTGGCCCTGTCGAAGACCATGGCCCGTCCGCGCATGGACGACATGCGCGCCAACGTGACGCCGGGCTTCAACGGCCTCGTCTGCTCCAGCCAGCCCTGCGGTCCGGGCACGACGGTCAATCCGTGGTCGGCCTCGGGCGGCAACCCGCACCTGCGTCCGTGGGAAGCCAAGGCCGCCGATCTGGCGTACGAATGGTACGTCAGCCCCGCGACCTATTTCTCGGTGGCCGGCTTCTACAAGAAGCTCGACACCTACATCTATCAGCAGTCGGGCACGTTCGACTTCACGGGCATCCCGCTGCCGCCGGGAGCCAACATCCCGGCCGGGACCGTCATCAACAACATCGGCCAGATCACCCTGCCGGCCAACGGCAATGGCGGTACGGTCAAGGGCGTGGAGTTCAGCGGCGCGGTCGAGTTCGGCCAGTTCGCCGAGATCCTGAAGGGCTTCGGCCTGCAGGGCAGCCTGTCGCTGACCAAGTCGAACCTGAACCCGACCACCAGCACCGATCCCAAGCAGGAGGTCCGCATCCCGGGCCTGTCGGGCACGGTCTACAACGTCACCGGCTACTACGAGCGCGGCGGCTTCCAGGCGCGCATCAGCCAGCGCTACCGCTCGGCCTTCAAGGGCGAAGTGGTGCAGCTGTTCGCCACCCGGGGCTTCACCGAGATCCTGGCCGACAAGCAGGTGGACGCCCAGATCGGCTACACCTTCAACGACGGTCCGCTGCAGAACCTCGGCGTCCTCCTGCAGGTCAACAACCTGACGGACTCGCCGTACCGCACGCGCCTGGGCCTCGACGGTGGCGGCACCAAGACGCAGAGCGGCGGTTCGCTGCCCGAGACCTACGAGAAGTACGGCCGTCAGATCCTGTTCGGCGTGAACTATCGGTTCTAAGCAAAGGGGCTGAACCAGGTCGCGCTCCCCCGCGGCCAGGCTCGCCAGGCAAGAACCAATCGGAGGCGGGGTCGCCCAACGGCGGCCCCGACTTCTGAGCTCAACGGGAGGCGGGTGGTTGCAACCGCTCAAGAAGATACTGATCGCCGGCGGCGGGTCCGCAGGCTGGATGACGGCGGCGCTGTGCTCGCGCCTGTTCCAGGGTCTCTACGAGATCGTCCTGATCGAGTCCGAGCAGATCGGCACCGTCGGGGTCGGGGAAGCGACCATCCCCGCCATCAAGAAATTCAACGAGCTGCTCGGCATCGACGAGGACGACTTCCTGCGCAAGACGCAAGGGTCCTTCAAGCTCGGGATCGAGTTTCGAAACTGGTATCGCAAGGGCGAGAGCTACCTGCACGGCTTTGGCGTGCTGGGCCAGGACCTGGGATGGCTGCGCGTCCACCAGTACTGGCTGCGCATGCGCGAACTGGGTCGCGCGCCGGACTTCGACGACCTGTCGATCAACAACGCCATGGCGCTGCAGGACAAGTTCATGCGCGCCCGGGCCGACATGAGCGAGTCGCCGATCGGCCACATCGCCCACGCCTTCCACTTCGACGCCGGCCTCTACGCCAAGCACCTGTCGACCTACGCCCAGGCGCGCGGCGTCCAGCGGCGCGAGGGCAAGATCGTCGACGTCAGCTTGCGGCCCGAGGACGGCTTCGTCCAGTCGGTGACCATGGACGACGGCGCGGTGATCGCCGCCGACTTCTTCATCGACTGCTCGGGCTTCCGCGGCCTGATCATCGAGCAGGCGCTGAAGACCGGTTACGAGGACTGGACCCACTGGCTGCCCGCCGACCGGGCCATCGCCGTGCCGACCGAGCGCTCGGAGCACTTCACGCCCTACACCCGCTCGACCGCCCATGACGCCGGCTGGCAGTGGCGCATTCCGCTGCAGCATCGCACGGGCAACGGCCACGTCTATTCCAGCCAATACATCGACGACGATGAGGCCGAGCGCGTCCTGCTGGCCAACCTGGACGGCGCCCAGCGCGCCAACCCGATGCGGCTGCGGTTCACGACCGGCAAGCGCAAGAAGATCTGGAACAAGAACTGCGTGTCGATCGGCCTGGCCAGCGGCTTCATGGAGCCCCTGGAGTCGACCAGCCTGCACCTGATCCAGTCGGCGGTGATCCGCATGGTCCGCCTGCTGCCGGACGGCGGCTTCGACCAGGCCAATGTCGACGAGTTCAATCGCCAGAGCGACTTCGAATACGAGCGCATCCGCGACTTCATCATCCTGCACTACAAGGCCACCGCCCGCGACGACACGCCGTTCTGGCGCCATTGCCGCGACATGGAGGTCCCCGCGACGCTGCAGCGGAAGATGGACCTGTTCCGCGCCAACGGCCGGGTGTTCCGCGAGGACGACGAGCTGTTCACCGAGGAGAGCTGGATCCAGGTGTTCCTGGGCCAGGGCGTGATCCCGCGCGGCTACGACCCGCTGGTCCGCGTCCACACCGACGAGGCCATCGCCACCCACCTCGCCAACATCCAGACGGTCATCGGCAAGTGCCTTGCCGTGATGCCCAGCCACGCCGAGTTCGTGGCCCGGGCGTGCCAGGCGCCGCCGCTGCCCGCCACCCCTGTTCCAACGCCCTAAAGCCTACACGGAGTAACGCCATGACGACCGCCGCCCAGCCTTCATCCGCCCTGCGGATCCTGTGCCGGACCACCGCCGCCGTGGCGTTGCTCGCCCTCGCTCCGATGTCGGGCGCCGTCGCCCAGACAATGCCGACCAAGGATAGCGCCCCCCTGGCGCCGCGCGCGGGCGACGCCGCCTGGGCCCGCGCCGACGCCCTCGTCAAGCAGATGACGATGGACGAGAAGATCACGTATCTGCACGGCCTCTTCCCGCCAAACACCAAGCCGGCCCCGGCCGACATGATCCCTTCGGCCGGCTATGTGCCCGGCGTGCCGCGCCTGAAGATCCCGACTTTGCGGGAAAGCGACGCCAGCCTGGGCGTGGCCAACCAGGTCGAGCAGCGCAAGGGCGACGTCGCCACCGCCCTGCCGTCGGGCCTGGCCCTGGCCTCGACCTTCGAGCCGAAGCTGGCCTATGCTGGCGGCGCGATGATCGGCGCCGAGGCCCGCGCCAAGACCTTCAACGTCCTGCTGGCCGGCGGCGTCAACTTGACCCGCGACCCATGGGCGGGTCGTAACTTCGAGTATCTGGGCGAAGACCCGCTGCTGGCCGGCGAGATGGCCGCCGAGCAGATCAAGGGCGTGCAGTCCAACCACATCGTCTCGACGATCAAGCACTTCGCGCTCAACGCCCAGGAGACCGGCCGCCACGTGATGGACGCCCAGATCGGCGAGGCCGACCTGCGCGAGAGCGACCTGCTGGCCTTCCAGATCGCGATCGAGAAGAGCAATCCGGCCTCGGTCATGTGCGCCTACAACAAGGTCAATAGCGACTGGGCCTGCCAGAACGACTTCCTGCTGAACAAGGTGCTGAAGCGCGACTGGAACTATCCCGGCTTTGTCATGTCCGACTGGGGCGCGGTGCACAGCACGGTGAAGAGCGCCCTGGCCGGCCTCGACCAGCAGTCGGGCCAGGAGCTGGACACCCAGATCTTCTTCGGTGACGACCTGAAGGCCGCTGTGGCCAAGGGCGAGGTCAGCCAGGCCCGCGTCGACGACATGGTTCGCCGCATCCTGCACGGGGTGATCACCTCGGGCCTGATGGACAACCCGACCCCGACGACCGCCCAGCCGATCGACTACGCCGCCCACGCCAAGGTCGCCCAGGCGGTGGCCGAGCGCGGCTCGGTGCTGCTGAAGAACGAGGGGAACCTGCTGCCCCTGGCCAAGACGGCCAAGAAGATCGTTCTGATCGGCGCCCATGCCGATGTCGGCGTGATCTCGGGCGGCGGCTCGTCGCAGGTGCGCTCGGTCGGCGGCGCGCCGGTCGAGATCCCGCTGAACGGCGGCGAGGCCGCCTCGTTCGTCCGCGTCACCTGGCACGCCTCCTCGCCGCTGGAAGCCATCAAGGCCGCCGCGCCGGGCGCGCAGGTCATCTATGTCGACGGAAAGGACCCCGCAGCCGCGGCGGCCGCCGCCAAGGACGCCGACGTCGCCATCGTCTTCGCCTGGCACTGGCAGACCGAGGCGCAGGACGCGCCCTCGATCGTCCTGCCCGAGAACCAGGACGCCCTGATCGACGCCGTCGCCGCCGCCAACAAGCATTCGATCGTGGTGCTGGAGACCGGCGGCCCGGTGACCATGCCGTGGCTGGATCGCGTCGGCGCGGTGCTGCAGGCTTGGTATCCCGGCCAGCGCGGCGGCCAGGCCATCGCCCGCCTGCTGTTCGGTGACGTGAACCCGTCGGGCCGCCTGGCCATGACCTTCCCGAAGAGCGCCGACCAAGCCCCCCGCGCCAGCGCGCCGGGCTTCGCCGAACAGGCCGCCATCGACGACGCCCGCCGCACCGGCCAGAAGGTCGACGGCATCAAGGGCTTCGCCGTGCAGTATCCGGAAGGCGCCGCCGTCGGTTACCGCTGGTACGCCCAAGAGAAGCGCCAGCCGCTCTATCCGTTCGGCTACGGCCTTTCGTACACGGCCTTCGCCTACAAGAACCTCAAGGTCGAGGACGCGGCGGGCCTGAAGGTCAGCTTCGACGTCACCAACACCGGCAAGGTCGCCGGCGCCGACACCCCGCAGCTCTACGTCACGGCCGGTAAGCGCAAGTCGATGGTCCGCCTGGCGGGCTTCGAGAAGGTCGACCTGGCGCCCGGCCAGACCAAGCGCGTGACCCTGACCGTCGAGCCGCGCCTCTTGGCCGACTACGATGTCGCCAAGCCCGGCTGGACCATCCCGGCCGGGACCTACCCGTTGTATGTCGGCAGCCACGCCGGCGACATGGCCCTGACCGGCAAGGCCAACCTCAAGGCCTGGTCGCGGAAGCCGTGATGCGCGTTCTGTCCTTCACCGTCGCCGCCGCGCTCGTCGCGGCGGCCCCGGCCGCCGCCGCGCCCAAGCTGAAGAGCTGGACGACCACCGGCGACAAGAGCCAGCTCCTGGCCGCCCAGGCGCCGTCGGGCGTGGCGACCGCGCAGGCCGTCGCCGGCCTGCCGGTCATCGCCGTCGACGCCAAGGAGCGTCACCAGACCATGGTCGGCTTCGGCGCGTCGATCACCGACGCCTCGGCCTGGCTGATCCAGACCAAGCTGACGCCCGCCCAGCGCGACGGCCTGCTGAGGGAGCTCTACGGGCGCGGGGAGGGCGGCCTGGGCTTCAGCTTCACCCGCGTGACCATCGGCGCTTCGGACTTCTCGCTGGACCACTACAGCCTGGACGACGCGCCCAATGGCGCCGCCGATCCGAAGCTTGAGCACTTCTCCCTGAAGCGGCCGCAGGAATACGTTTTCCCGACCGTCCGCGCGGCGCTGAAGATCAACCCGAACCTCAAGGTCATGGCCTCGCCGTGGAGCGCCCCGGCCTGGATGAAGACCACCGGCTCGCTGGTGCAGGGCCAACTGAAGCCGGAGGCCTATCCGGTCTATGCCGACTTCTTCGCCCGCTACATCCATGAGGCCAGGAAGGTCGGCGTGCCGACCGACTATCTCAGCATCCAGAACGAGCCGGACTTCGAGCCCGACAGCTATCCAGGCATGCGCTGGCTGCCCAAGGACCGCGCCCGGTTCTTCGGCGAGAACCTGGCCCCGGTGTTCAAGCGCGAGAAGATCGCCACCAAGGCGCTCGACTGGGACCACAACTGGGACCAGCCGCAGCAGCCGATGACGGTGCTGGCCGACGCGAAAGCCAAGGCCTTCGTCACAGGCGTGGCCTGGCACTGCTACGCCGGCAATGTCGACGCCATGGAGACCGTCCGCGCCGCCCATCCCGACAAGGAGGTGTTCTTCACCGAATGCTCGGGCGGCGAATGGGCGGCCAAGTTCGACGACAGCTTCTCGTGGATGGTCGAGCAGCTGATCATCGGCGCAACCCGCCGTGGCGCGAAGGGCGTCCTGATGTGGAACCTGGCGCTGGACGAGAAGTTCGGCCCCCACGCCGGCGGCTGCGGCAACTGCCGTCCGGTGGTGACGATCGACAGCGCGACCGGTGCGATCACCCGCACCCAGGAATACTACGCGTTCGGCCAGGCCAGCCGCTTCGTGAAGCCCGGCGCGGTGCGGATCGGATCGCCGGAAAAGATCGGCGACCTGCGCACGGTGGCGTTCCAGAACCGCGACGGCGGACGGGTGCTGCTGGTGCTGAACACTGGCAAGACCGCTGCGGACTTCGCGATCGTTGAGGGCGGCAAGCGCTTCAAGGCCAGCATCCCGGCGCGGGCGGCGACGACGTTTACGTGGTAGTCGCCTAGGTCGAGATCTTCGCTTCCAGCTCGTTCAGCCGCGCTCGCGTCGCCGCCAGGTCTGGCCCGAACCGCGCCGGGTCGGCGGCGGCCAACCGGCCAGCGATGTCGTAGCTTTCGCGGTAGAGGTCCAGCGCCCGCATGCGGTGGCCACGGTCCTCGCGCAGGTCGGCCAGGCGTTCGAGGTTCACCGACAGCGCGCGCTGGGCGCCCACGTCGCCGGCCTCCCGGCCGCCGCGCGAGCGGCGCAGGGCCAAGGCTTCTTCGAAGGCTGAGAGAGCTGCATCCAGGCGGCCCTCGGCCTCGGCCACGTCGCCAACACCCGACAGCGAGCCGGCCAGCAGCTCGGTGGTATGGTCGTCGGACCGCGTCTGACGCACTTGGCGGGCGTATGAGACCGAGGTGTCGTAGGCCTCGGCCGCGTCGTCCATCTGACCCTGGGCGCGCGCGAAGTCGCCGAGGTCGCGATAGACGATCGCCATCTCCTCGTCGGTGCGGGCGGTGGTCTTCATCGCCGCCAAGGTGCGGGCGGCCTCGTGCCAGGATTCCGCACGGCTGAGCGAGACGAGGCGCGTGCGCAGTTCGGCGAAGGTGGCGGGGCGGGGCGGCGCTTGCGGTGCGGGCTGCGGGACCGGCGCGGCGACCGGCATGACGGGCGGCGCGACAGGCGCAGGCGCAGGCGCGGCCACCGGCGTCAGGACGGGTTCAGGCTGCGGCGCAGCGGCGACCGGCTGGGCCTGCGGCTCGGCCAACTCCAGGCCGAAGGCCATCGGCGCGGCCTTGCGCTTCTTGGGTTTGGGGCGGGGAAGCAGGGCGGCGACGATGAGCACCCCGCCCACGATCGCCGCCGCCACACCAACGATCGGCCGATGCGGCTCGAACGGTCCGAGATCGAGATTCGTGGCCCAGTTCCCCAGCGAGCCCCAGCCCGCAACCACGTATCCCGACGTCGCCAGGATCAGCCCCAAGATGATCCCAACCAGTCGCGCCAGCATCACGTCCCCCCAGACGTCTACCCCGAAAGGGGCGTCCCAACCGCCAGGCCGCACAAGTCATCCGACCACCCCACCCACGTCGAGCCGTCTCAACCGGCAGGGGAAGGGGGGCGAACGGATGACCTTTCAGCGGGCGCCTAGCGGTAAAGGCGCCTCTAAATCAGCCATGCGCGCGGGCGCGGATACGCCTCGCCGCGCGACAGATGGTAGATGCCCATAACGCAGCGGGCCACAAACCACAGGCCCACGGCCCCCAGAATGAGGGCGCCGGCGATGATCATCGGCAGGCCGACCAGCAGGACCAGCATCGGCAGGCCAAACAGAATCAACAGGAAGCCGATCAGGAACCAGGCGATCGACAGCCAGAAGGTCCGGATGGCGAAGGTGTAGTGGCTTTCGTTGATCGGGCCGGCCGCGTCGCGGTTCACATAGGCCACGATCAGGCCGATCACCCAGGTCAGGCCATTGGTGAAGCCCAGCAGATACAGGCCGTAGACGACGGCCGGCAGGACCTTGTCCTCCTCTGCGGCGGGCGCGGTGACGGCGGTGGTGTCGGTCATGGTCTCAGAGCATCCAGTTTTTGGGAGTGGGATAGGGCTGGCCTTTGAACAGGTTCGACAGGCCCATGACGCCGCGGACGACCAGCCAGACGCCGACGGCGGGGAACAGGACGATGCCGATCCCGACGGGGGTGAGCAGCGCCGCGCCGATCCAGAACGCCAGGGCCAGCCAGAAGGTCCGGATCTGGAATTCATAGTGGCTGGCCAGCCACTCGGGCGCGTCCTTGCGGCTGACATAGGCGATGATCGCCCCGATCAGGCAGGTGACGCCGGTCACGGCGCCGGCGATGTGCAGGCCGTAGACGATGCCGGGCAGCGTCTTGTCGTCCTGCAGGCGCGGTGGGACAGCGGGGTCGAGGGCGGGGTCCAGGGTAGGGTCGGTCACGAGCTTGAGCCTAAAGAACGTCGTTGGCCCAATCGTCGCGCCGATCAGCGCGGGATGCAAATGAAGGTGGCGTCATGAAGAAGCCTTAATTCGCGCCCCGCGCGTGCGGCGCGGGAGGCTTAAGGCAGCAGGTCGCTGGGAGGGTCGTGGGGATCGAACGGCGTCCCTCGGTTCAGCCAGGGCAGCACCGCGAACATCAGGATCAGGACGAAGCTCATCCGCGCGGCCATGTCGACGCCGACCGAGGCCATGCCGGCGGTCAGCGAGAACAGCAGCATCGCCGCGGCGCCAAAGGCGGTCAGGCCCATCACCCAGGTCAGGGCGGCAGGGACGTCGAACCGGGCCAGGCCGAACTTGGCGCGCGGGGCCAGATCGACGCCGACGGCGGCGATGGCGCGGGCCAGGGTCGAGAAGCTGGACAGGCGATCCTCGAACTGGCCGGGGCCGACATAGCTCTGCGAGGCGATGCTGACCCGACGACGGCCAAAGGTGATCAGCAGGCTGCGGCGACGGCCGCCGGTCTTGTCGGTCGCCAGGCTGTAGCGGGTCAGACTGGCCAGCGGAAAGCGGCGCTCGACCTTGCCGCGGGTCTCCACCAGCGTCCCGTCCTCCAGGGTCCAGACCGTTTCCAGCTGGAAGGGGGCGAGGCGGGCGCGGTGGACGATCTGCATCAGGAGCGGACGGCGGTGATCTCGACGCCGGCGGCGGCCGCGTGCGGGGCCAGGGCCAGCGGCTTTTCGACCCGCACCCGGGCGCGGGTGACGCGCGGATCGGTGAAGCAGGCCTGGGCCAGGCGCTCGGCGAAGGTCTCGACGAGATCGATGTGGCCCTCGGCGACGATGGCGCGGGCCGCCTCGCCGATGGTCTCGTAATTGACTGTGTCGGGGAGGCGCTCGCAGTGGCTGGCGGCCACGTCCAGCTCGACATCGACCACCAGCGGCTGCATGCGGCCGTGCTCGTGGTCATAGACGCCGATCTGCGCCTCGACCTTCAGGCCACGGACGAAGACCTTGGTGACAATGATGCGAGCCAGCGCGGCGGGCGCGGTGTCGGCGAGGGAAGCAGGAGCGGCCATTCGATCCGGTTTCGCTAGAAGTCGTTGATGCTGTTGTCCGCGCGCAGGCACCACTGACCCGGCGCCCACCCCGCGAGGCCGGCCATGTCCGTGGCGTCCAGGCCGACCGTGTTGGTCGGGGTTTCCTGGATCTTGAGGGACTCTAGCGTGAACAGGCCGTCGATGGCGAGGAAAGCCTTGGCCTTCAGCGCCATGGCGATGGCCAGGGCCTCGGTGGTCGGGTCGCCGTCGAAGGTCATGATCCGCGCCAGGGTCTCGGGTTCGTGCTCGCGGAAGAAACCGATCAGCGGGTCGGCCAGGTTGGCCTGGAACGCGTGGTCCACGAAGCCGTCGATCCAGCCGTGCCAGGCGCGCTTGGCCCGCTCGAACGAGGCGGTCATGTTCGAGCCGCCCAGGTCCAGTCGCGTGGCCGGGCGCAGGCGGATGAACACGTACTCGTCGTGGCCGTGCGGGGTCTTGCACTTGGACGACGGGTCGCTCAGCAGCCTGTGGGCCATCGAGTACCGGCGATTGAATTCGAGGCTAAGCATCTGGAATACCTGGACCGGCCGCTCTGGTCCTACCGAGCGCGGCGCGGAACGCGTCAAATGTGGAAAGGCGTTCGAGTGAAGCGAGGGTGACGAATAGTCGGGCGCTTCAAAGCGCAGCGCCCTTATCATGAACAGCAGGTCTTGCGCAAATATAGGCGCGCCAGGCTCGTCTGCTAGACGTCCGGGTCGTAGGCCACGTCGCGGGCGCGGCCCAGCAGGCTCTCGCCGCCGTCGAGGGTCAGGGTCTGCCCCGAGAAGGCCGGGCTGTCGACGATGAACAGCAGCGCCTTCACGAGATCCGCCGGGGTGCTGCTGACGCCCGACGGCGTGGCGGCCGCGGCGCGGACATAGTCGTCCTGCGTTTGCTGGCCCGAGGGCAGGGTGACGCCCGGCGACAGGCCGCAGACCCGCACCTTCGGCGCCAGCGCCTGGGCCAGCACCGGCGTCAGGGCGGCCAGGCCCAGCTTGCCGGCGGTGTAGGAGAAGTAGTCGGGATTGGGCGCCAGCACCTTCTGGTCCAGCAGGTTCACCACCAGGCCCGTCTCGTCCTCGCCCAGGGCCGTGGCGAAGGCGTGGATCAGGAACACCGGCGCGGTCAGGTTGGCGGCGATGTGCCGGTCCCAGCGCTCGGCGTCCAGGGTCTGGAGCGTGTCGTACTCGAACAGCGAGGCGTTGTTGACCAGCAGGTCCAGCCGGCCGAAGCGGGCGCGGACCTCGGCGATCAAGGCCTGGCAATTGGCGGAGACGGCCAGGTCGGCCTGGAACAGCTCGACGGTGTGCCCCTCGTCCCGCAGCGCGGCCGCGTGAGCCTGCGCCTCCTCGGCGGAATGGCGATAGTGCAGGGCGACGGCGTAGCCCGCCTGGGCCAGGCCCCGCGCCAGGGCGGCGCCGATGCGCCGCGCGCCGCCGGTGACCAGCGCGACTTTCACGCGGGGCGGACCTTGAACCACTCGACGCCGGCCGCGGCGGTCTCGGGGAAGATGTCCGGCTTGACCACTCGCACCCAGCAGGCGTCGACCAGCGGGTCGAGGAAGGCCGCGTCGACGGCCTCCTGCAGCAGGGTTTCCAGGAGGTCGACATGGTCGCGGCTTTGCCAGCCGACGATCAGGCTGCGCACCGGGTCATAGTCGATATAGGTCCCCGGACCGGTGAACTCGGTCCGGGAATAAAGGCGCACGCTGAAGCGCAGCCGGTTGGGGCGCTCGGGGTGGCGCTCCCACGGGTGAAGCCCGCAACGGACCAGAACCTCGACGTCCTCCAGCACCGCGACCTGGTGCGGCGCGGCGGTCTGCCAGTCGAAGGGGCCCGGCATCGTTTAGTCGATGCGGCCGAACTCGAAGTAGTTCAGGGCGAGAATGACGCCCAGGAAGATGGCGATGACACCGATCGCGAGCATGGCGCGGCTCCGGAAAGAAAACAAAGGTCGAGCCGGCTTTAGCCGCCCGAAGGACTGACCGCAAGGCCGACACGCGCTAGACCTTCGCCATGCTCTGGCGCCGTCGCATCGAACCGTTCACCCGCCCGCTGGTCTACGCCTTCTTCCGCATGACCCGAGGCCTGACGCTGGGCGTGCGGGCGGTGGTCACGGACGAGGCCGGCCAGGTCCTCTTGATCCAGCACACCTACATCAAGGGCTGGTACCTGCCCGGCGGCGGGGTCGAGCGCGGCGAGACGGCCGAGACCGCCGTGGTCCGTGAACTGCAGGAGGAGGCGGGCGTCCGCGCCCTGTCGCGCCCGCGCCTGCTGTCGGCCCACAGCAACGAGGTTCTGCACCCCGGCGACCACGTCCTGGTCTACCGCGTCGAGGCCTGGGAGCCCTGCGCCTCGGACGCCGAGGGCGAGATCCACGCGGTCGGCTGGTTCGATCCCGACGACCTGCCGGAGGAGACGACCCGGGCGACGCGGCGGCGGATCGCCGAGGCGTTGAACAGGGAACAGCCTGATCCGATGTGGTGAAGAGTTATCAACGTTAAGGTGTATAATTCTTGTTGCAGTCTTAGATTGATAATCCTTAGATTGCATTGGGCGTCCTGCCCGGCTGGAGAGAATTATGCGCTTGAAGAAGCTTCGTGTCGCCGCCGCCATCATCGCCGCTGCGGCTATCGTGCCGATCGTGACCCCGGCCCAAGCCCGGGTGCAGCTGACCGAGTGCGAGCGTCGCGCCTGGGAATATTGCAAGGGCGTGGCCAGCACCGACATCGAGCAAGCGATCTGCTACGACAACACCGAACGGGAGCTGTGCCCGCCGAAGCCGGGCTTCCCGATCACCTGGTGATTCGGCAGCGCCCCTAAGGCGCGAGCGGTTTGGCGGCGGTCCCTGGCGACGGGGGCCGCCGTCTTCGTTTCGCGCGAGGTTTGCCCTTCCCACCTGAACGCCGATCACATTAAATGCCTGTTTGAAACCACCCGCCGTCTCTCCAACTAGAGCGGGTCATCCAAACCATCCAAGGGCAGGAGAACGGCATGCGCGAGTACACCAAGTTCTATATCGATGGCGCCTGGGTCGACCCGGCCGCGCCCAAGACCCTGGACGTCATCAACCCGGCCACCGAAGCCGTCGCCGGCGTGATCTCGATGGGCTCGGAGACCGATGTCGACCGCGCGGTCCGCGCCGCCCGCAAGGCGTTCGACAGCTACAGCCAGACCAGCCGCGAAGAGCGCATCGACATCCTCGAGCGCATCATCGCCGAGTACCAGAAGCGCTTCGAGGACATGGCCAAAGCCATCACCGAGGAGATGGGCGCCCCCGCGTGGCTCGCCCAGCGCGCCCAGGCCGCCATGGGCATCGGCCACGTCCAGACGGCGATGGAAGTGCTCAAGAGCTACGCGTTCGAGCACGACCGCGGCACGACCCGGATCGTCAAGGAGCCGATCGGCGTCTGCGCCTTCATCACGCCGTGGAACTGGCCGGTGAACCAGATCGCCTGCAAGGTCGGTCCGGCCCTGGCCACCGGCTGCACCATGGTGCTCAAGCCCTCGGAAGTCGCGCCGTTCAGCGGCTATATCTGGACCGAGATCCTGCACGCCGCCGGCGTCCCGGCCGGCGTCTTCAACCTGGTCAATGGCGACGGCCCCACGGTCGGCGCGGCGATGTCCAGCCACCCTGAAGTCGACATGGTCTCGTTCACCGGCTCGACCCGCGCCGGTATCGAGGTGGCCAAGAACGCCGCCCCGACCGTCAAGCGCGTCCACCAGGAGCTGGGCGGCAAGAGTCCCAACATCATCCTCGACGACGCCGACTTCGCGCGTGCTGTCGGCGGTGGCGTGGCCTCGGTGATGATGAACTCGGGCCAGTCGTGCAACGCCCCGACCCGCATGCTGGTCCCCGGCCAGCGCATGGACGAGGTGATCGCCATCGCCAAGGCCGCCGCCGAGAGCCACACGGTCGGCGACCCGAACGGCAACCACAAGATGGGCCCGGTGGTCTCCGAGGTGCAGTGGAACAAGATCCAGGGCCTGATCCAGAAGGGTATCGACGAGGGCGCCACCCTGGTCACCGGCGGCGTCGGCCGTCCGGAAGGCCTGGACAAGGGCTACTACGTCAAGCCGACCATCTTCGCCAACGTCACCAACGAGATGACCATCGCCAAGGAGGAGATCTTCGGCCCGGTGGTCTCGATCCTCGGCTACGACACGGTTGAGGAAGCCGTCACCGTCGGCAACGACACCGAGTACGGCCTGGCGGCCTATGTCTCGGGCGGCGACCCGGAGGCGGTCCGCAAGGTGGCCTCCAAGCTCCGCGCCGGCCAGGTGAACCTGAATGGCGCAAGTCCTGACCTGATGGCCCCGTTCGGCGGCTACAAGATGAGCGGCAACGGCCGCGAATGGGGCGACCACGCGTTCGGCGAGTTCCTCGAGACGAAGGCGATCCTGGGGTACTCGGCGAAGGCGGCGGCGGAGTAGGGCGTTACGAGCGCTGAGCTAGCAGTTGAGAGGGCGGGGCTGCGAGGCTCCGCCCTTTGTCATTTCAAGTGCGACGCGGAGCTTTGACTAGAGTGAGCAGCTTGACCTGAGATCGAGAGAAATGGACGATATTTCTTCGTGACGTGAGAATGTCTCTTTAGCGAAAGCTTTGCGATGCAGCTCGAGCCAACAATTTTAGCAGCCTTTATGTCATGTACCGCAGCAGCATTCAGCGCTGTAGCGGCATGGCGGGTGCCGCATAAGGTAGCCAGTTATGCCGATGCTCAGCGTCAAGTTGGTGAGTTAAAGGCGCGAAAATTCGCGGTTCTCGAAGTCTTGCTTCAGCATAGGGCTATGATTGGGTTCTCTGCATCTGTTGCAGCTTTGAATTCAATAACCATTATTTTTGTGGACGACTTGAAGGTTCGGGAGGCCCATTCCAGATTTATGGATGCGGCAAATGCTAAGCCGTATGATCCTGGAATTCTAATGGAGAGATATATAGGTATTATTCACGAGATAGTGTCCGCCCTTAATCTCGATGGTAAAATCGGAAAGCGTGACCTGGATGCTGTGTACTTTCCAGAGCGAATGGGAAGGGAAGTTGCATTTAATGATAAAGATTTCGAACTTCGTTATGGCGCTATAATGGCTAATCCTGAAAATATTGATCCCAAGGCGAGGTAATTATCTATTGAAATTCGACCCAGGTCGGTGATCACCTTACATCTCTCGGATTCTGCAGCGTGCCGGACTGACCAGGTCAGTCAAGGACCGCCCTTCGGACACCCTCTCTCATAGAGAGAGGGGAGGGGCCCGCCGCGAAGCGGTGGGAGGGGTGAGAGGTTTCAAAGGCGGCCGCATGAAACTCGGCTGTCCTCCGTCACTGCCTTGTCCGGAAAGGGTGTAACCACTCACCCTCCCAAGCTCCGCTTGGGCCCCTCCCTCTCTCGAAGAGAGAGGGGTATGATACGCGCCATGACCACCGACACCCCGTCCGACGAGACCCCCATCCAGCGCGCCCTACGCCTGAAGCAGGCCGCCCTCGACGCGCGCCCCAAGCCGCCGCGCGGTGGGAAGTTTCAACGGCAGCAGGCCGCCGGCATCGCGGCGGGCAACTCCAGACCCTGGATGACGAAGTAATGGCCGGACTCAAGGACAAGCGCGGCTTCATCGACAAGGACCGCCTGGACCTCTCCGAGCGCCAGGCCGTCGAGTACTGGATGAAGCGCTGGGGCGTGACCCGCGACCAGATCACCGCCGCCCACCGCAAGGTCGGCCGGATGACCAAGGACATCGCCGCCGAGCTCGGCAAGAAGCGCTAGGGCTCGCCGCCAGCGTTCGGGGCGGCGTCAGGGACCGGGTCGTACGCATAGTCGAGGTCGATGCCTACGATCGCGCCGAAGAGGTCGTCCGGAATGGCGGCGCTCTTGTAGAGGTCGCTATTCGCCGCGAACGAGCGCTCCATGACGGCGCCCAGATCGTTGATGACGTCGCGGAACTTCAGGATCGCCGGCTGGAAGTCGACGTCGCGGTCGAAGGCGCTGAACCGCAGCAGATCCAGCGGCGTGTCGATGTCGCCGCCCTGCGGCGTGGGCAACATCAGACGCCCTCGGCCGGAAACCGATCCCGCGCTGATACTGTAGGCGCGCGCTCGCCTGACGCGGTCCTGGCGGCCTTCGACGACGATGTCGCGCTCAGCCACGTAGAAGAACGAGATGGCGCCGAAGAGCGGGCGCTGCATGTTCCGCGCGTTCGCGAGGTTGCCGACGTTCCCCGCCAGGTGATCCATCTTGTTCCGCAGCCCCGCGGGGTTGCTGGCGATATCCAGGAAATCACCGGGCTTTGCCGCAGCGCCGGGGAGCAGGTGGGTGATCAGCTTTCCCGCCGCATAGAGGTCGTCGACGATGCTCCAGGCGCAGTTGAACATCATCGCCCGATCGCGGGCGCAGAGCGTTCCGCCGTCCCGGCCGCACTTCAGCGCGGTTTCGTAGAGGTGGTAGTAGGCGGCGGCCAGCGAGTCCGCGACGTGCACCAACCCTTCCAGCAGGATGCGCTGCTCGGGGTCCAGCACGCGGGGAATCCGCCTGAGAAAATGGTCGTCTCCAAGGATGGGCTCGCCGCGGTAGTCCATGCGCAGCACCCTGCCACCGCCGCGGCGCCAGGCAAGCGGTGCTGATCCAGATCATTTCCCTTCCGCGGTCGCATCTGTCATCGTTTGCACCGTCTCCTGCCGGCCTGGAGACTGGCGATCGGCGGAGCGACCGGGTTGGCGGGCGTAGACAAGGTGGAGCTGGAGTTTCCTTGCCCGCGCTGCGGCGGGCAGGTTCGCGCGGCGATCGAAGCCGTGCGCATGCTTCCGGTGCTGGACTGCCCGGCCTGCGGCGAGCGGTTCGGCGTGGACCTCGAGGCCTTCAGCGCGCGGGTGAGCGAGGCCGAAGCGGCGGCCAAGGCGGCGCGGCGGCGCAAGCCGGCCTAGCGCCCTTCCCCAAGCGGCAACCTTGCCGCGCGCCGGGCTTCCGCTACCGTCAGGTCCAACAGAACAAGACCTGAGGGAGTGAGACCATGACGCCGCCAGACGGCGCGTCGCCCTCGCGCGACGTGAGCAGCGTTCCGTTCAAGCCCCTGGCCATGAAGGGTCCCGACGTCAGCGTCGAGCGGCGGCCGGACGGCTCGATCGTCATCACCTCGAACCACGCGCCGGGCGAGGGGCCGCGCTCGATCGCCCACCTGATCGCGCGCAAGGCCGCCGAGCATCCGGACCGGCCCTACATCAAGCAGCGCGAGCCCGGTCACGGCCCTTGGCGCCAGGTCACCTATGGCGAGGCGCAGCGGGCCGTCGATGGCATCGCCCAGTGGCTGCTGGATCGCGGCCTGACGAACGACGACAGCGTCATGATCCTGTCGGGCAATTCGATCGAGCACGCCCTGATGACCCTAGGCGCCTATACCGCCGGTGTCCCGGCCGCGCCGATCAGCCCGGCCTACAGCCTGATCTCGACCGACCACGCCAAGCTCAAGCACTGCTTCGACAAGGTCGCTCCGCGCGTCGTCTTCGCCCAGAGCGGGCCGATGTTCGCCAAGGCGCTGGAGACGCTGAAGGCCATCGACCCGACCCTCGCGGTGATCACCGCCGACGGGGCCGAAGGGACGATCCCGTTCGCCGAGGTGGCCAGTACGACGCCGACCGCCGCCGTCGAGGCGTCGCGCGAAACGCTCGGCCCGGCGACCGTGGCCAAGTACCTGTTCACCTCCGGCTCGACCGGCCTGCCCAAGGCGGTGCCGCAGACTCACGGCATGATGGCGGGCGTGATCGCCGGCCAGGAAGGCATCCGCACCGACGAACCCACGGGCGAGATCCCCCAGAGCCTGGAGTGGATGCCCTGGAGCCACATCTCGGCGGGCAATATCGGCTTCAACGGCGTGCTGTGGGCCGGCGGCACGCTGCATATCGACGAGGGCAAGCCGCTGCCGGGCATGTTCGAGACGACGATCAAGAACCTCTACGAGGTTTCGCCGATCGTGTTCGGCTCGGCCCCGATCGCGTTCTCGATGCTGGCCGAGGCGATGGAGAACGATCCGGCCCTGCGCCGCTCGTTCTTCAAGAACCTGCGCTACATGGGCTATGGCGGCGCAACGCTCTCCAACGACGTCTATGATCGCATCCAGGCCCTGGCCGTGGCCGAGACGGGGCAGCGCATCCCGCTGACGACGATGTACGGCGCGACCGAGACGCAAGGCATCACCGTCACCCACTGGATCACCGAGCGCGTCGGCCTCGTGGGTCTGCCGCTGCCGGGCATCGCCCTGAAGCTGGCCCCCAGCGGGTCCAAGTACGAAGTCCGGGTGAAGGGGCCGACCGTGGCCGCCGGCTATCACAAGGATCCGGAGCGGACGGCGGCGGCCTTCGACGAGGAGGGCTTCTACAAGCTGGGCGACGCGGCGCGGTTCGTCGATCCGGACGACCCGGCCAAGGGCCTGGTGTTCGACGGCCGGGTGACCGAGGACTTCAAGCTGGACAGCGGCACCTGGGTCAGCGTCGGCGTGTTGCGCCCGGACGTGGTGGCCGCCTGCAGCCCCTATATCCACGACGCGGTGATCACCGGCCAGGACAAGCCGTTCATCGGCGCGATGCTGTGGCCCTCGCCGGCCGGGCTGGCGGCGCTGGTCGCCGATCCGGGGCCGGGCACGCCACTGGAGAAGCTGGTGGCGATCCTGCGCGAGCGGCTCTCGGCGTTCAACGCGGCGGCCGGCGGCTCGTCGCGACGGATCGGCAAGTTCACCATCCTGACCGAGCCGCCCTCGATCGACGCCGGCGAGATCACCGACAAGGGCTACGTCAACCAGCGCGCGACGCTGGATCGCCGGGCCGAGCGGGTGGAGGCGCTGTACGCCAGGGAGGCGGGGGAAGGGGTGTTCGCCGTCTAGGCGGTCACCAGCTCATTCCGCCTTTCACCAGCACGGCGGTCTTGTCCGACATGCCGATGGCCATCAGGTCGGCCGGCTTGGCGGGCGGGGCCTTGGCCATCTGCGGCCAGCCGTCGTGATACTCCAGCGCCGCGACCTCGACCTTGCCGGCGCCTTGGGTGGTGAAGCTCAGCGTCACGCCGTTGGGATCGGGCGCGTGGTAGGTCAGGGCCGACCACTGGCCGGCCTCGGTCTTCAAGTTGATCGGCCGGCCGTTCAGGCGCGGCGAGGCCAGGGACGCGCTGGGGCGCAGGCGGATGCTGACCATCTCGGCCCCCGGGGCTGGGATGAGACGAACCAGCAGGCGATCGTCGGCGCGATCGACGGTCAACTGCGGGGCGGGGACCGGCACGGCGCGGGTCTCCGACTGCCACACCGGCTTGCGCCAGAACGGGGCCAGCGAGGCCTGCTTGGGGCTCGAGCCGCCGTCGTCGGGCAGGACGGCCTTGGTCCAGGCGTCCAGGCGCGCGGCCTCGGTGATGCGCCAGGCCTTGCCGGTGTTCAGGTCTGCCACCTGCAGGGCCTGGGTGACGGCCGGACGGCCAGGCTCGCCGCCGCCGCGGGCGGCGTTGGCCACCAGGGCGACCCCGGCGATGGCCAGCACGCCGGCGGCGCGCCAGGCCCAGCGGGTGGCGGCGAAGTCATGGGCCAGCGGCGACAGGGCCGGGGCGGCCAGCATGACGAACAGGGCCAGGATCGCCGGCTCCATCAGGCCGACGCCCGCGAAGGTCCAAGAGCCCCAGGCCGTCAGCTGGGCGGTCGACAGCACGGCCAGCAGGCCGACGGCGAAAGTCAAAGCGAGCGCCACGCGGCGGTCCCGCGTCCCGCCGACGCCGATGACCAGGGCCGCGCCGAGCGCCGCGATCAGCAGCGGCCAGGTCAGCATCACCGTCGCGCCGGGGGCCACGACCTGGGCGGCGACGGCCAGGACCAGCAGCACGATCATCCCGCCGATCCAGGCGCCCAGCACGTCGGTCTTGTAGCCCAGCGACAAGGCGGCCATCGCGCAGGCGGCGACGCCCAGGCCCAGGCCGACGGGATCGAAGCCGCCGACCAGGCTGCACGCCCCGCCCAGGGCCAGGGCGACCGCGCAGGGGATCAGCCGCCGCGCGCCGCGCGCCTGGGCCGTGGCCACGCCCAGTCCGACCGCGACGGCCAGCAGGCCCGCGCCCCACAGTAGATAGTCGAAGCGGGTCAGCACGCCGTAGAGCCGCTGGGCGTCGGTGACCATCATCAGCCGGCCAGCCAGATGCAGCACGGTGGCGGCGCTCGTGGCGGTCAGCAGCAGACCGGAGACGCCGCGGGCGATCTCCCACCCGCTGGCGGCGCCCAGGCTGAGCGTGCGCCAGGCGGTGAAGCCGATCAGACCGGCGGCGAGGACCAGCAGCACCCAGCCCACGACGGGCGGATAGCTGACCAGGAAGAGGCCCAACACGTCGGAATAGATGGCGTTCTGGGTCTTGGCCGGCAGGGTGGGCGCGTCGGCCAGCGCGCGGATGGTCGGCAGGGCCTGGTCGCCCATGTGCTGCAGGCTGCCGCGCTCCAGATGGTCCGGGCGGGCCAGGGGCGTGTGATAGGCCAGCTGGTCGTCGATGAAGGCCAGGTTCAGCCCCGGCAGGCCGCGCTTCACCGCGTGGGTGAAGTCGGTGTCGTTGGGCATCTTCTCGTAGACGGTCGAGGCCAGGGAATTGGCCGACGGACCCTTGGCCTCGCGGGCGAAGACGCTCATCAGCGCGCCGTTGCCGGGGCCGGTCTGGAACATGGCCGCGCGGCCGGCGTCGCCGCGGGCCTCCATGTTCACCACCAGGCCCACGCGCTCCAGCGTCGGGTCGCGGTTGAAGAAGGCGTCGGCGCCCAGCAGGCCCGGCTCCTCGGCGTCGGTGAACAGGAAGATGACGTCCCGCTGGTGCTCGCCGTCGGCCTTCAGGGCGCGGGCGATCTCCAGGGCGGCGGCGGTTCCGGTGGCGTCGTCAGCGGCGCCGGGCGAGTTGTGGACCGAGTCGTAGTGGCTCATCACCAGGATGGCCGGCAGGCTGGGATCCTTGCCCGGCAGCACGCCGATCAGGTTCTGGACGGCGGCCACGGTCAGGGCGCGGCTGTTCTGGGGATTGGCGTAGAAGCCCTCGCCGGACCGGATCGAGACCTGCAGGCCAAGCTCGGCGATCCGCTCGCGCAGGTGGTCGCGGACCCGGGCGATCTCGGCCGAGCCGGTCGGGTGGGGCTTCTGGGCGATGATGGTGACGTCGGCCATGGCGCGGTCGGCCGAAAAGGCCGTGGCCGGAGCGCTGGCCGGGACCGACGCAGGCGGCCTCTGGCTCCAGACGCCAAGCGCCAGGCCAATGGCCAGGCAGATCCAGAATCCCAGGAAGCGGATCGTCTTCATGGTGTGGCTCCGGCGCTTTAGCGAATCCCCCGGGGCCATGCTGAGGTGATGCGCCGCGATCGCAAACCCCTTCGCCTACGGAAAAAGAAAAGGGCGACCCGGTCGCCCGGATCGCCCCTTTCCCTCTTCCGAAAGCCGGCGGCGCCTTGTGCGCGTCGCCGGTTCCCCCTCCCGGCTAGAACTTCGACCGCAGGGTCACGCCGTAGGTGCGCGGCGCGCCGAGGAACGCATCGTAGGTGATGGTGTCCAGGGCCGGATTGTAGGTCTTCTGCGTGGCCGACAGGCCCGAGGAGCCCTGCAGGGTGCCGTTGAAGGCGACCTGATAGTACTTCTCGTTGAACAGGTTCATGCCCCACAGCTCGACGGTCCAGCGGTCGTCGTCCGCGCCGATGCCCACGCGGCCGTTCACGACCGTGAAGGCCTTCTGGACCTTGGGCGGGAACAGGTCGGAGCCGGTGTTGTACGACGAGCTGTACTTGGCGCCGATGTTGAAGCGGGCCTTCAGGTTGCCGCCGACCGGGGTCTCGTAGGTCATCGAGCCCGAGGCCGAATACTTCGGAGCCAGCGACATGCGGCTGCCCGGCAGCAGGGCCAGGGCGTTGCCCGGATCGTTCGGGATCGCCTGATTGCCGTACTCGGTCAGGGCGTAGGTCAGGCCGCTCTGGATCATCAGGCCCTTCACGGGCGTGAACCACAGGAAGTCCGCGTCGACGCCCTTGGACGTCACTTCCGGGATCGAGCGGACCACGAACGAGGTGCCCAGGAAGGTGTTCAGCTGGAAGTCGGTGAACTTCTGATAGAAGCCGCTGACGTTGAAGAGCACCGTGCGGTTGAACAGGGTGTTCTTCAGGCCGACTTCATAGCTGTCGACGAATTCCGCCGGGAACGAGGTGTCGTAGATCGGCGTCACGCCCGAGCCGCCCGAGGGCAGGCCGTTCGACGACTGGGTGCGGTCCAGGTTGAAGCCGCCGCCCTTGTAGCCGCGCGCGAACGACGCGTAGCTGAACACCTGCGGCGAGAAGCGGTACGAGGCCTTGATCGTGCCCGTCCATTCCTTGTCCGTCCGCTGCTGCTGGGTGCCGCGGCCGTTGAACAGCGGGTTGGCCCAGGGCAGGCAGAGGTTGCCGATGATGGTCGGGGTGGCGGCCGCGCCGACGATGCCGGCGATGCGGGCCTGGCCGGCCGGCGACAGGGCCGTGGCGCAGCCGATGCCGCCGTCGCTGGTGGTCTGGTAGGTGTCGAGCTTCTTTTCTTCCGACGTGTAGCGCAGGCCGGCGGTGATCTCGAACGCGTCGGTCACGTGCCAGGTGTCGTTGGTGAACAGTGCGATCGTCGTGGCGCGCTGGTCGTAGCGGTCATAGATGCCCTGGCCGGGCGTGAAGGTGGTGTTCGGGGCGCGGCCGGTCAGCAGCGACACGAAGTTGGCCACGCCGCCCGGCGCGACCGAGGCCGACAGAAGGCGGCCCAGATACTGCTCGTAGTCGTTGCCGTACAGGAAGTTGGCGCGGGTCTCCAGGCGCTCATCGGCCAGGAAGGCGCCGAACAGCCAGTCGAACTTGTCGGTCTTGCCGGCCAGGCGCAGTTCCTGGGTATAGGTCGTGAACTGCGAGTAGTTGGTGCCGTCCTTGTTGCGGTAGGCCAGGTCGGCGAGGCTGAAGTCGGCGTCCTGGCCGTTGTCGGTGCGCCACTGGCGGATGGCCGAGATGCTGGTCAGGGTCGTGCCGCCCGGCAGGTCGATGTCGCCCTGCAGCGAGACGCCCTTGTCCTCGATGGTCGCCGGCGCGCCGCGGTTGGAATAGGCGACGCGGGCGAACGGGTTGGCGGTCGTGGCCAGCGGCTGGGCCTGGCCCGAGACGATGGCCAGCACGCCGGCGGTCGGGCCGGTGCGGATCTGCACGGCGCCGCAGCAGTTCTCGTCGCGCTTGGAGTAGTCGGCGATGACGCGGAACGTGGCCTGGTCGTCCGGCACGAACAGCAGCTGGCCGCGCACGGTGTAGAAGCCCTGGTCGGCGTCCTGGTCGCGCGAGGACGGGCCACGGCCGGTGATGACCTTGTTGTAGCCGTCGCGCTCGCGGGCGGCGACGTACAGGCGGCCGGCCAGCTTGTCGCTATACAGCGGGCCGGTGACCGAGGCGGACACGCCGTGGGCGTTGTAGTTGCCCAGGGTGACTTCACCCGTGGCGCCGAAGCCGAACTCGGGCTCCTTGGTCACCACGTTGATGACGCCGGCCGAAGTGTTCTTGCCGAACAGGGTGCCTTGCGGACCCTTCAGCACTTCGATGCGCTCCATTTCGCCCAGGTCGCCGAAGCCGACGCCGTTGCGGGGGCGATAGACGCCGTCGATCACGACGCCGACCGAGCTTTCCAGGCCGGGGTTGTCGCCGACGGTGCCGACGCCGCGGATGCGGGCGGTGGTCGAGGCTTCCGACGAGGTCGAGGTCACCGTCAGGCCGGGGGTCAGGATCGTCAGATCCTTGATGTCCCTGACGCCCGTATCCTGCAGCAGCTTGGCGCCGACGGCGGTCACGACGACCGGAACGTCCTGCAGGTTCTGTTCCCGCTTCTGGGCGGTGACGATGATGCTGTCGACGGTTTGTTGATCTTGAGCCTGCGCGGCGCTCGAGGCGGCCATACCGGCGAGGACAACAGCGGACGCAGTGCCGCAAAGCACCTGGTTGAAGCGCATTTCCTACCTCTCGGTTGTCGGCCGAAAGCGCTTGCCCGCCCCCGGCTCATTTTTTCGTTGTTCCGTCGAACGATTGTTCGAATGGATAGCCAAGGGTTAGGCGCCGCATGCGTCCTCGGCAAGCAAAATCCCTTGCGAGGGCTAGGTTCTGGCGATTTCTGTTGCCGGGAAGCGACAGCAGTGGTCGGCCGTCATCAAAATTCGAAAGAGGGTTGCGCCAACGGTGAGCGGGTCTCATTTGGCCACTCATGAGCCTCTCGTCCGCTTACCGCCCCGATCCGCGCTTCCAGGCCCTGGGCCGCGACTTTTCCGATCCGGTCGAGGCGGCCGATTTTCCCGAGACGATCCTGCGATTCCGTAACCAGCGTGCGGCGGCCACCGTCGGGCTGGAAGGGCTGAGCGACGCCGAGTGGATCCGTCATTTCGGCCGCTTCGAGCCTTTGCCGGACAACCAGCCGGTCCCGCTGGCCATGCGCTATCACGGCCACCAGTTCCGCGTTTACAACCCCGACCTCGGCGACGGGCGCGGCTTCCTGTTCGCGCAGCTGCGGGAGCAGGGGCGCGACCGCCTGCTGGACCTGGCCACCAAGGGCTCGGGCCAGACGCCGTGGTCGCGGTCCGGCGACGGCCGCCTGACCCTGAAGGGCGGGATGCGCGAGATCCTGGCCGCGTCGCTGCTGGAAGCCCTGGGCGTTCCGACCTCGCGCGCCTTCTCGCTGGTCGAGACCGGCGAGGCCCTGACGCGCGGCGACGAGCCCAGCCCGACCCGCTCGGCGGTGCTGACCCGGCTGTCGCACAGCCACATCCGCTTCGGCACGTTCCAGCGCCTGGCCTATTTCGACCAGCGCGACCTGATCGTGCAACTGGTCGACCACGTGGTCGAGACCTACTACCCGCACCTGGCCGGCGCGCCGGACCGGGCCGCGGCGCTGATGGAGGCGACCGTGGCGGCCAGCGCCCGGCTGCTGTCGCGCTGGATGGCGGCGGGCTTCGTGCATGGCGTGCTGAACACCGACAACATGGTCGTCACCGGCGAGAGCTTCGACTACGGCCCCTGGCGGTTCCTGCCGCGCAACGATCCCAACTTCACCGCCGCCTATTTCGACCACCAGGGGCTCTACAGCTTCGGCCGCCAGCCCGAGGCGGTGTTCTGGAACCTGCAGCAGCTGGCCGCCTGCCTGACCCTGGTCGCCGACCAGGCCGGGCTGCTGGCGGCGCTGAACGGATTCTCGGACGCCTATCGCCTGGCCCTGCGCGGGGCGATCCTGGACCGCCTGGGCGTGAAGAGCCGCAACCCGGACGACGACGTCGCGCTGGTCAACGCCGCCTTCCGCGCCTTGGCCGAGGGTGGTGAGGCGCTGCGCTGGGAGCCGTTCTTCTTCGACTGGTTCGGCGGCGAGGCCTCGACCGGCCGCGCCTTGGATGGTCCGCGCGCAGAGCTCTATCGCACCGAGACCTTCGAGGCGTTCCGCAAGCAGCTGGCCGATTTCGAGCCCGACAGGCCTCAGCGCCTGGCCGATCCGGTCTTCCAGCGCTCCGAGCCGGAGGAGCTGATCATTGACGAGGTCGAGGCCCTGTGGGCGCCGATCGCTGAAGAGGACGACTGGGGTCCGCTCAACGCCAAGCTGGGCCGGATCGAGGCGGCGCGAGCGGCCTATGCGCTGGGCGACAAAAACGACGCACCCTGATTTTTTTCATTCGAGCGCGGAACAACCGTCAAGTTTCCGTCTTACAACTCCGGCACAGTGCCCTCGACGAACGCCGCCCGGAGAGTCCCGATGCGCATCTTCCAACCGATCATGCTGGTCTGCGCCGTGGCCATGTCGTTCATGGGCGCCCTTGGCATTCCGGGCTGCTTCCGCGCCATCGGCGAGTGCCTGCGCGACCGCCCCGAGCTGGCCTAGGCGCTGAGCGCTTCCAGCTGGATCGGCGCTTCGCCCGTCAGCTGACGGCGCGCGGTGACGCGGAACATCGACAGGAAGCTTTCCAGGAACAACCAGGTCGCCTTGTCGTGATCCAGGTGGTGGGTCAGCAGGCCGATCGGTTCGTCCCATTGGCCGGCCTCGCGGCGCTCGGCCATCAGTCGCCGCATCCGTGACAGGAACTTCCAGCTGCCCCGGAACTGCGCGCCGCCCTTCCAGCGCAGCACGTCCAGGTGCGCGTCCAGGCGGGTGACGCCGTTGACGCGGCCGCTGGCCTGCTCGAAGCCCGACACCACGCAGATCGACGAGTCGGGCAGGGCTTCCAGCAGCTGCGGCTTCAGATTGTTCCACGGCGGCACGAACAGCGTCGGCGCGACGCCGGCGCGGTGGAAGGTCATCACCGTCGAGCGCAGCTGGGCGCGGACCCAGTCGACGTCGTCGCTGTCGAGGATCTCGCCCGAACCCTGGCCTTCCGGCTGGCGGTTGACGTGCTTGAAGCCGTGGACGGCCAGCTCGACGTGCGGCTCCTTGGCCACGCGGCGGACCAGCAGCGACAGGCTGGGACCGGCGATGGCCGCGACGGTCAGCGGGGCGTCATGCCGGCGCGACAGGGCCAGCAGCTGCTCCAGCGCGCCGGTCGCCACGCGGGCGTCGTCGTCGCGCCACCACAGCACCGGAGTGTGACCGGCCTTGTTCCAGAGGGCCAGCTCCGGCCCCAGGACCAGGCGGAAGGCGAGCGGCAGTCGGGCCATGGCGATCGGGCCGCCTACTGACCCGCGGCCTCGACGCGGCGCAACTGCACCGGCGCCGGCGCGGGCGTCGCCAACGGACGCTCGGCCTTGGCGCCCTTGGCGCGCAGGCGCAGGATCTCGCGGGCCCGCAGGTTCGACAGGATCGGATAGAGGCCGGCCATCAGCGAGATCAGGAAGCCCAGGTCGCCTTCGGTATAGCCCTTGCGTGAGACGTAGCACTTGAAGAACCGGCGCACGCCGCGGAAGGCGTCGTCGCCGATGCTCTTGATCTTGCCGTTGTCGGCCAGGTCCTGAGCCTTCAGGGCGGTGTAACGGCCCAGGCGCGCGAACATGTCGGCGATGTCCTCGTCGACCATGTGGTTCAGCGGGGTCTTCAGGCGGCCGCCATAGGCGCCGTCCAGCTTGGCGCCCGGATGGACGCGCTCGGCCTTCCACGACTTGACGCCGCGGCGGAACAGGCGCGCGGCCGAAGCCGTGCCGAACGAGCCGCCCCAGCCGTTGCGGACCAGCTGCTCGCCCACATAGTTGTCGATCGGGATCTGGTACCAGTCGGCGGCGTCGGCGCGCTCGACGGTCTCGCGGATTTCCTTGGCGAAGGCGGGGGTGACGCCTTCGTCAGCGTCCAGTTCCAGGATCCAGTCGCCGGTGCAGCGGGCGATGCCGGCGTGCTTGCGCGGACCTTCGATCGGGAAGATGCCCGACACCACCTTGGCGCCGTACTGGCGGGCCACGGCCTCGGTGCCGTCGCTGCAGCGGTCGGCGACCACGACGATCTCGTCGCAGAAATCCAGGGCCGACAGGCAGGCGTGCAGACGCTGCTCTTCGTTGTGAGCGCAGATCAGGGCCGAGATCTTGGCCATCACATATCCTCGATCGAACGACTACGCCCCCGCAGCCGCTTCGATGAGTTGACGGCGCCGCCCCCAGCCGCCCCCCGGCCTCAACGATGAAAAATATGTAAGCTTTGCAACAAATTGGCCCCGAAACGGGGTGCCGCGGCGACTAGAAGTTGGCCGACAGGGTCAGGCTCCACGTCCGCGGGCGTTGCGGCGTCACCTGGCGCACCTGGCCGAAGCTGAACGGATTGCCGTAGGCGAAGGTGTCGCTGGAGCTGTTCCACGGATTGCTGACGAACACGGCGGCGCGCCAGCGGTCGGTCAGCACCTGGGCCGACAGCTTGCCGGTGTAGTAGCCGCCCATGGTCGGCGAGAAGCGCGGGTCGAAGGTCAGACGGGACTCGCCGATGTAGCCGGTCTCGGCCGTCAGCATCAGGGTGGCGGCCGCGCTGATCGGGCGCTGATAGGTGACCAGGCTGCCGAACGAGAAGTCCGGCACGCCGGGCAGGCTGGCGCTGTCGGTGATGCCATAGCCGGGCGCGATGCGGGTCAGCTTGGGCTCGTTGAAGAGGGCGTTGCCCTTGAACGTCAGGTGCGGCGTCGCCTTCCAGCCGGCCTCCAGTTCCAGGCCCCGGTTGCGGCCGTCGCCGATATTGGCGGTGTAGGAGAGGCCCGAGCTGAAATACTGGTCGGTCTGGATGTCGCGCCAGTCGTCGTAGAACAGGGCCGCGCGCAGGTTCACCCGGCCCTCGAACGGGTTCAGGCTCGCGCCGATCTCGTAGTTGCGCAGGTGGTCGGGCTGGAAGGTCCGCCGCGTCTCGCTGGGCGTCACCAGGCCACCGGAGTTGAACCCGCCGGCGCGATAGCCCTCCGAGCTGAGGGCGTAGATGATGCCGCCGTGCGCCAGGTCCTTCTGGATCGAGACCTTGGGCGAGAAACCGCTGAACGCGGCTTCGCGGTCCAGGTCGCGCGACTGGCCTGGCGCGGGCGCGAACACGTACGATCGGGTGTGGACCGTGGTCTTGAACGCCCGTCCGCCCAAGGCGACCTTCCAGTTGGCGCCCAGGTCGTAGGTCGCCTCGCCATAGAGGGCGTACTCGTTCAGCCGGTCCTTGCGGTCCTCGTCATAGGCGGTGCGGGTGACATTGGCCGTCCGGGCTCGCAGGTCGGCGTCGCCTTCCTCGATGCTGGTGGCCAGGAAGCCGCCGATCATCCAGCGCAGCCGGCCCATGGCGGGCGCGGTGTAGATCATGTCCTGGACCGCCATGCGCACGCGGGCGGACTCGTCGTAGACGCCCAGCTCCAGGGCTTCGTTCGAGAACTCGCTGAGCGAGACGGTGGCGTCGTAGCGGCTGGCGTACTTGTGGGTGACGTAGCCGGTCACCGACTCGAACTGGCCCCAGTCGCCCGAGCCGCTGATCTTGATCGAGGTCTGGCTGAGGCGGTTGCGGTGGGTCTCGCGCACCTGGTTGGCGCGGCGGGGGCCGCCGCCGGGGGGCAGGGTGACGTACTGGGTGTCCTTGGACGAGACGCTCTGCAGGGCCGTGCCCAGCTTGACCTGCCAGTCGCCCAGGTTCACGCGCCAGGCCGCGCGGCCGCCACGGCGCGTGGTCTTGTCGACGTTGGACAGGCGCAGGTTGACGTCGTCCAGATAGCCGCCGTCGACGTCGTAATAGGCCGCGATGCGGGCGGCCGACACCTGGCCGACCGGCACATTGACCACGCCCTCGGCGCGGTAGCTGTTCGAGCCCGACTGGGTGGTGGCGATCGTGGTTCCGACCGAGGCCGAGTAGCGGCCCAGCTCCGGCTGGCGGGTGACGATGCGATAGATGCCCGACAGCGAGCCGCCGCCATAGAGCGCGCCCTGCGGTCCGCGCATCACCTCGATCCGGTCGACGTCGATCAGCCGCAGGTCCGGATCGGGCGCGTTGTAGTTGACCGGGACGTCGTCGAGATACGTGCCGACCGTCGACTGGGTGCGGCCCGTGAAGGTCCCGTCCGACAGGCCGCGCAGCAGGATCTTGTTGCGCGCCGCCCCCAGGTTGGTGGTCATGAAGCCGGCCGTCTGGCGGGCCACCGAGCCGGTCTCGGTGGCGCCGATGTCCTGCAGCTGCGGCGAACCGATGACGCTGACGCCGCCCGCCAAGGCGCCCAGTCGCGGAGAGCGCTTGCCGGCGTTGACGACCAGCGGCGCCAGGGGCGCGATCGGTTCGGACGGGACGACGGGCCGCGCGGCGACCACCGGGCGTGGCGGCGGGGCCGGGCGCACGACCGAGAAACGCACCGTGCGGGCGTCGATGAAGCTGTAGGCGCAACTCTTGCCCTGACTGATCCGGTCCAGGGCCTCGCGCAGGCTGAAGGTCCCGACCAGCGGAACGCCGGGGCCCTTGCAGGCCTCGACCCCGCCGATGGTCGCGCCCATGCGGACGCCCAGTTCGATCAGGGTCTCGGCGGCGGTAGGCTTGCGGATATCGAGACGCACGCGCGGGTCCGCGGCGTTGGCCTCATGCGCGCTGACGCCCAGGCCCAGAACACTGGCGGCGAACAGGAACAAGGCCCGGCTCAGGGCCGGACCCGATCAAGAACGTCAGTGGGGAGCGGACGGCCTTCCGCGCAGGACAATAGAATCATCGCTCGGCGTCGCGGAAATCGGCATCAGGCTGGTCAGGCGACGGACCATCGCATCCTGACCATCCACGATCAATACGCCGGAGAACCGAAGATTGGCGGTGTTTTCACCTTCAAGGCGAAGCGGCCGATCGAAATAGTGATTCATGTCGCCCACGATCCGCGTCAGCGGCTCGTTGCGATAGATCAGTCGGCCCGAGCGCCAGCCCACCTGATCCTCGGCCGCGACGCTGCGGACGGTGACGCCCGAAGCGCCCTCGACATGCTCCAGCATCTGGCCCGGGCGCAGGCGCACGGGGGTGTCGTCGCCGTCGGTCGAGACCTCGACCAGGCCGCGCAGCACGGTGACCGTGAGCTGGCCGTCGCGGCGACGGACGTCGAACTTGGTGCCGACCACGCGGACGGTCTCGTCGCCAGCGGTGATCAGGAACGGACGCGCGGTGTCGTGCGCCACGTCGAACAGGGCCTGGCCATCGTGCACGGTGACGCGGCGGGCGTCCTTCTCCATGCGCACGGACAGGTGCGAGTCGGTGTTCAGGTCGATGTGGCTGCCGTCAGCCAGCGCGATGGCGCGATTCTCGCCCTTGGTCGTGGTGTAGAGCGTGTCGGAGGCGGGCAGCAGCTCGCCCCAGGGCGCGACGACCAGCGCGACGGCCGCCGCGGCGCCCGCCGCGCCCAGACCGCCCAGCCAACGCCAGTCGATCTGGAACGCACGCTTCGCCGCGGCGCGCCTCGGTTCCGCCAATTCCCCCCGGACGGCCGAACCTCGCTGGAAGATCTCCTCGTCGACGGCTTGGATGGCGTCATACGCCTCCTGCGCACCGGGCTCGCTGAGCCAGGCGTCAAACGCCAGCCAGTCGGTCTCTTCGACCTCCGGCTGCTGCAGTCTGGTCAGCCAATCGGCCGCCTCTTGCAGGTGTTGCGCTGACCGGCTCATCCGGTGTTGCTCCGTCGAGGATCCATCATCCCCCAGCACCTAGACGGCGCCAAGGAAGCCCGTCCCCCATATGACCCTGCATAAATCAACGTAGCCGCCTCGTCAGGGTCTTTAAGGCGGAGCTTATGTGCTTTTCCACCGTACTGACGCTGATGCCCATGCGACGCGCGGTTTCCATGTGACTGTGCCCTTCCAGCTTATGCAGCTGGAAAGCTTGACGGGTCTTTTCCGGCAGGTCCTCGACCGCCTCGACCAGGGCCTTCAGCCGCTGGCGGCTGGCGACCACCTCGTCGGCGGCGGGTTCGTCGGCGATCTCCTGGCCGGCCACGACGGTGGTGTTGACGCTGCGCCAGTCGCTGTCGCGCGTCCCTGACCGCTTCTGGCTGCGCAGGCGGTCCAGCATCAGGTTCGAGCCGATCCGGTGCAGCAGGGCCGACGGATTGTCGACCGGACCGATCGATTCCATGCCGCTGATCCGGAGATAGAGGTCCTGGACGAGGTCTTCAGCCTCGGCGCGGGAGTTCAGGCGCGCCGCGAAGAAGCGCACCAGATTGGCGCGCTTTTCCTCGTACAGGCCCAGCAGTGCGGCCTTGTCCGAGTCCATCACGCCCAATAGATCACCCACGTCCGCCAAAACGCCGCCCCTTCACGGCGCAGCACTATCCATCTTTTTGGCGGAAAGACGATCGTTTGTTGCGAACGATCCTCGGAAGGTTCGATGCGGCCATCCTGAGGTCGTAAAGCCTCGAAAATCCGCCTGCACGCGCAAATAGAGGCGGTTTTCATGGTTAAGCCTGACCGCGAGTAGCCCGGTATTCGCAGGCGCGCATGGCTGGACCTGGATTTATGTGGCGAAATGTCGCGGCGCGGGTTGCATCGGGCGGCGCCGTCTCTCGCGCGCGCCTGATCTTTACTAGGAGTGGGAGGCCGCCCTCCTCCGGTCGGGGGAAAGGGGAGGAGAGCGGCGCTTGAAGGCCCTGCTGGGGGAGGGGCGGGCCTTGTCTGTGAAGACCCGATCACCTTGCGCCTTCCGTCGTCGGAAAACTTGGACGGATCGATCGGGTTTTGCGCGGCCCGGTGGTGTTCTGGTCCTCATGCGGCCGGCGCGACCCTCGCTATTCCCAATGTAATCCATTGTAAAAACAGAGGCCTTGGCTCTGGGCGCCGCGGGGATCTTGCCGTCTAAGCTCTTGGGACGCGATCGGGGAGCGTAACCAAGATGGAGCAGTCGAGCGTGATGCGGCGGCCGAACGACGGCCAGCAGGGCCGGAGTCGCCTTGCCGCGTTCGCGGTGGTCGTCGGGCTGGCGTCGCTGGCCTGGGCCGTGGTCATCCTGGCCTGGTTTGCCCTGAACGCCTGGCTCACGTGACCTGAAGCGCGGCTGGCGCTATCGTCGGACGATCCTGTCGTCCGGGGGCGAATGACCATGCGCGCACGTGGCTTTCTGTTGGCCGGAGCCTGCCTGGCCTTGCTGTCGGCCTGCGCCTCGCCGCGCGCCGTGGGCCAGGGCGATGTGACCGGACTGAAGGGCATGGCCGCCTACGCCAGCGCCGCCGACGGCGCCGACGCCGCCTTCGCCAAGGCCGTGCAGGCCCGGGCGATCGACGCCCTTGGCGGCGCGGGCGCGACCGGCAAGCCTGCCTATCTCATCCAGGTCGGCGTGGCCGTGGCGCCTTCGACCGTTGGCGTCTCCAGCGCGTCCGGGACGCTCGACGCCAAGACCTGGCGCAGCCCGGCCCAGCGTGAGGTGTGGTGGCGGCCCTGGCGCGGCAAGGGACCGGCGCGCACGGTCACCCTGGCGGTGGTCGAGGCCCGCACGGGCAAGACGGTCGCCTGGTCGTCGATCCGCGTCCGCAAAGGTGAGCCGGGCGCGGTGGCCGACCTGCTGGTCGCGGCGCTGAGGCCTTCCAGGCGCTAGTTCAGCGGTCCCTGGTGATGGCGCGGCAGGCGGACGGTGAACTCCGCGCCGACGCCGGGTTCGCTGCGGCACGACACCTCGCCGCCGTGACGGGCGACGGCGGCCTGCACGAAAGCCAGCCCCAGGCCCACGCCGTTGACGGCGAGGTTGTGGCCTGGCCGCTCGAACCTCTGGAAGGCTCGGAAGGCGGTGGCCGCTTCCTCGCGCGAGAAGCCCGGACCCTGGTCGGCGATGGCGACATTGGCGGTCGGGCCGCTGGCCGAGGGCTGTTCCGAGAGGCTGACGGTGATCGTCGAGCCCTCGGGGCTGTACTTCACCGCATTGCCCAGCAGGTTGACCAGGGTGCGGGCCAGGACGCCGCGATCGCCCAGCACGGTCAGGGCGTCGTCGCCGCCGACCTGCTCGATCTTGATCCGGCGCTGCACCGACTGCGGCCAGACCTCATCGATGGCCTCGACGGCGATGTCGGTCAGGTCCACCGGCTCCAGATAGACCGGCGTCACCTCGGCGCGGGCCAGCTGCACGAAGCCGTCGGCCAGGGCCAGGGTGCGCTTGGCGTAGGCGGCGATGCGCTCCGACAGCTCGGGCGAGACGTCGGAGGTCGTGGCCAGCAGGGCCAGGATCGAGGTCTGCGGCGAGCGCATGTCGTGGGTCAACAGCTGCAGCGCCTGCTCGCGCTGGCGCATGGCGGCCGTCAGGATCGAGATGTCGGCCAGGCGGACGATCCAGCCGGCGGGCGCGCCGGTGGCGTCCTTGCGGAACACGGTCTGCAGCTGGAAGGCGCGGCCGTCGGGCAGGTGCAGGTCGATCGGCTCGTGGCGTTCGGTGGCCACCGGCCAGTCCAGCTCGAAGCGATGGCCCAGCGGATCCAAGGCGTTGATCAGGTCCGCCAGGGACGAGCCGGTCAGCGTGACCTGGGTGGGTCGAAACAGCGCCTGGGCGGCGGCGTTGGCGGCGATCACCCGGCCGCGGGCGTCGGCGACCAGAGTGGCGTCGGGCAGGCTGAACAGGGCGTCGGCCGAGAACCGGCGCAGGTCGTCCATCTGGCTGATCGCCTCGCCCAGGTCCGAGGCCTGGCGGGCGACGACGTCGGTCTCGAAGTCGGCCGGCGCGGCCTTGCGGCCCCGCACGATTCCGCGCACGCGGGTCAGTTCGCGGCTCAGCAGGTCGTTGACCCGGCCCAGCTGCGCCCAGCCCCAGACCAGGGCGATGATCTTCAGGCCCAGCACGGTGGTGATCGGCGACAGCCACACCTGGCCCAGCCAGAACATCGCCGCCGAATAGGCCAGCCCAACCAGGCACAGGCCGATGGTCAGCACCAGGTTGGCGCGCGGCGGCAAAACGAGGAAGCCGATCATCAACAGCCAGAGCAAGGTGAGCGTGAAGGCCACCCGGCTCCACGGGCCGGCGGGCTTGACCATCAGGCCGCTGCGCAGGCCGTCCAGCACGCTGGCCTGCAGCTGCACGCCGGTCATGCTGGCCGCGTCGGGCGTCACCGGCGTCGGGAAGGCGGGACCCAGGCCCGGGGCGGTCAGGCCGACGAATACCGTGCGGCCGGCGATCAGCGAGGGCGGCGCCTCGCCGTCCAGCACGCTGGCGAAGCTGACATGGCGATAGATCGACGGCGGGCCGGCGAACGGGATCAGCAAGGTCTGGTCGAGGCTGCGGGTGACGTCGCGCGCGCCGGCCGGGCGCGTGGCGCGATGGACGACTGTGACCAGGTCCGGAGTCAGGCTGGGGCCGTTGACCTCGAACGGGGCCATGCGGCGCACCACGCCGTCGTCGTCGAAGCGGACATGGGCCATGCCGACGCCCGCCGCGCCCTGGGCGATGGCGGGGATCGAGCCGACCACGCGCGAGGCGGTGTCGCTGCCGCCATTGGCCAGGAACTGCGGCAGGTAGACCCGGCCCGAGCGCTTGATCGCCTCGCCCAGCGCCTGGTCCTGGGCCGGATCGCCGGCCTCGCTGAACAGCACGTCGTAGACGATGGTCCGCGCGCCGGCCTGGCTCAGCCGGTCGACCATCCTGGCGTGGGTCTCGCGCGACCACGGCCACGCGCCCAGCTGGGCCAGGCTGCGGTCGTCGATGTCGACGATCAGGATCGAGGGATCGGCCGGCCGGCCGTTGGCGCGGGCCAGGATGTCGTACAGCACATTGTCCAGCCGCTGCGGCGGCAGCACGGCGAAGAACACCATCGCCAGGCTGGAGACGATCGCGAGCAGCAGCCAGGACAGCAGCCGGCCGGTCGGACGCGGCGAGCGGGCGGCGACGCCGGTCATTTTCCGATCTGCAGCTGCTGCAGCGTCCCGACCTTCTCGGTCACCGCGCCATCCTTGAAGCGCACGGCGGCCACGCGCCAGGAATAGGTCCCGGGCGGCAGGTCGGTCAGGGTCAGCTGGGGCTCGGTCAGGCCAGGCTGGTCGACGACCGGCGTCTTGGCCTCGGCGTCGGAGAACAGCTGGAAGCGATAGTTGCGCACCCCGTCGCCAGCCGCGCTCCAGCGGAACAGGAACTTGCGATGCTTGCCCTCGCGGCTGTCGGACGGCGCGCCGGCGACCAGGGTGTTGAGGTCGCGGTCGAAGCTGTAGTCGGACGGGAAGCCTTCCAGGCCGTGCGGGTCGATCGCGGTCAGGCGGACGAAATAGGTGCCGTTCTCCAGCTGGCTGAAATCGGCGGTCGGCCACTCGCGGGTCGTGGTCTGGGTCCGGGTGTCGGCGAAGACGTCCACGAAGCCGGCGTCGCGGGCCAGCATGACGTGATAGGCGGCCGCGCCGGCCAGGGGCTGGAGGGTGAAGCGGACGATCGCCTCGCTCTGGGTCTGGCCGCCGGGACCCATCTTGGGGCCGGGCAGCAGGGCGATCGGCGCGCCGACGCCGCTGGCCGAGGTCCCCACGCCGAAGCCGGCCGCGATCGGCGCGCCGCCCGGCTGGGCCTGGCCGGCGCCGACCCCGACCGCGCCGTGCAGCACCTCGGTCTGGGCGGCGTCGCCATCGGCCCCGACGCGGAACTCGGTGCCGCGCACGGCCGAGACCGACACAGGCGTGCGCACCTCGAACCGGGCGCCGGGCGTCTGGTTCGGCGTCGCCGAAATCGTGCCCTTGCCTTGGTCCAGCTGGAACACCCGCTGGGGCGCGTTGTTGATCAGCACCTGGCGCAGCTTGGAGATCCGCACGCGGGTGTTGGAGGGCAGAGTTACGCGCGAGCCGTCTTCAAGTTCGAAGGTGGCGAAGGCGCCGGGGCCGGTGCTGACCACGTGGCCTTCCGACAGCGGCATGCCGACCCGGGCTGGCGCGCGCTGGCCGTTCATCTCGATGAACACCGGGCCGGTGAAGGCCGACACGCTGGCGGCGATCGGCGTCGACTTCAAAAGGTTCGGATCGATGTTCAGCTGCGAGCCCGGTCGCAGGCGCGTGGGCTGGGCCACGCGGTTGGCCTTCTGCACCGTCCGGTAGTCGCCGGGACGGTTCATGTAGCGGCTGGCCAGCCCGATCAGGGTGTCGCCCGGCTTGACCACATAGGCCACCGGCGGCTCGACCGAGGCGGCGCTCTGGGCGTGGGCGCCCGTCGCCATCATCAGTACGGCCGAGAGAAGAAGGCCCGCCCCCGCAGCCCTGGTCATCTCTATTCTCCCCCGCTCGCCACCGTTTCGGGATCACAGGCCTCGAGACGATAGCCGAAACCGTAGACCGTGCTTAGCCGGAAACCGTTGCTAGGTCGTAGATGCAGCTTGGCGCGCAGGCGCGAGACGTGGGCGTCCAGCGTGCGCGTCTCCAAATCCGGCCGCTGACCCCAGATGCGGCGCAGCAGGTACTCGCGCGACAGGGGGCGGGACAGGTTGTTGAAGAGCAACGACGCCAGCTGGAATTCCTTGGGCGTCAGCGCCTCGACCTGGCCGGCCCAGCTGGCGGTGTGGGCGCCAGGGTCCAGGCGATAGGGGCCGTGCTGCTCGACCTGCGGCGAGGTCGTCGGACGATGGATGCGGCGGGCCACGGCGTTGACGCGCGCCAGCAGCACCTGTGGTTGCAGCGGCTTGACGATGTAGTCGTCGGCGCCGGCGTTCAGGCCTTCCACCAGGTCGGCCTCGACCGAGCGGCTGGTCAGCAGCAGCACGGGCGGCGCGGTGACCGGATCCTCGCGCAGCAGGCGCAGGGTCTCGACCCCGCTGAGCTCGGGCATGTTCCAGTCGAGGATGATCAGGTCGAAGGTCTGCTTGCGCAGTTCGGCCAGCAGCCGCGAAGGCGTGGTGAAGCTGGTGCAGACGAAGCCGGCCGGATCGAGAACCGAAGCGACGAGCGCATTATGGCTGTGGTCGTCGTCGAGCAGGGCGACTTTCATGCGCTCACTTATGCTGGGAAGTGGCGCGTTCCGCGGGGGAGCGGAACGCGCCGCGGGAAGCCCGTTGTCTGTGGGGTGACGAGCAGGCGACCAGCTATCCATTAGTACCGCGCCCCGCCCCAGGTTGCTCGACTTTGAGCGGCATTTTTACAATGCTTTACAGTCGGGTCGAGCGAGCTTTTATGCCGGAAGGCCGACGATCGAACCCAACTTGGGCGCGAGATCGCCCGTGGGGCGAACCTCGACGCTCGAAAGCCCCAACCAGGACGCCATGGCGGCCAGCTCGCCCGAAAGGCGAGCGGCGGTGTCGTCATCGGCGTCGGGCTCGGCATGGGCGGCCAGGACCAGCAGCTTGCCGGCCTTGCGATCGGCCTTCAGGTCGACCCGGGCGGTGATCGCCTCGTCCTGCAGGAACGGCAGCACGTAGTAGCCGTGGGTGCGCTTGTGGGCCGGGGTGTAGATCTCCAGCCTCACGCGGACGCCGAACATCCGCTCGGTGCGCTCGCGGAACCAGATCAGGTTGTCGAACGGCGAGAGCAGGGCGGTGGCCTTGATCGAGCGCGGCCGCCGGGCTTCAGGCCAGAGATAGGCCGGCGCGTCCCAGCCCTTCACGGCGACCTGGGTCAGGGTCCCGTCGGCGACCAGGGAGGCCACGCCCTCGCGGGCGTCGGTGACGCCGAGGCGGAAATAGTCGCGCAGGTCCCGCTCGGTGGCCACGCCCATGGCGCGGGCCGAGATCTTCAGAAGCTCGCGACAGGCCTCGGCGCGGCTGGGCGTGGGGGTTTCGAGCACCGCCTTGGGCAGCACCCGCTCGGGCAGGCCATAGACGCGCTCGAAGCTGTTGCGGCGCGTGGCGGTGGTCAGGCGGCCGGTCCAGAACAGGCACTCCATGGCCCGCTTACCCTCGCTCCAGCCCCACCAGCCGCCTTCGCCCTTGGCGCCGATCTCGAGTTCCGAGGCCGCCAGCGGTCCACGCTCGGCCACGGCGGCCAGGGCCTGGTCGATGAAGTCGGCATGGCTGCGCAGGAAAGCGGCGACGTTCTTCCAGACCCCGACGCCGTCCAGCGCGTCCTGCATCCGCCAGCGCAGCAGCGGGTGAGTCGAGAACGGCGTCAGCGAGGCCTCGTGCGCCCAGTATTCGGCGAGCGCGGGCTTCTTGCCCCAGGCCAGCTCCTCCAGCAGCGTCCGGTCATAGAACCCCAGGCGCGAGAACAGCGGCAGGTAGTGCGAGCGCGAGACGACATTGACCGAGTCGATCTGGACGACCCCCAGGGCCTCGATCGTGGAGAGCAGGTGGCGCTTGCCGGGACTGGCCGGCCGGGGCCGCCCGAAGCCCTGCGCCGCCAGCGCGATGCGTCGCGCGTCCTTCGCAGAGAGGGTCTCGACCATGGCGTCAGTTGAACTTGCGTCGGCATCGGGCGCAAGGCAGTGAGACCGCTAACAAGGGAGCGCGTCCATGACCGTCATCGAAAAGGGCCCGGCCCGCCTGGTGCTGGCGCCGGAGGTCGGCGGCGCGATCGCCAGCTTCACGATTGGCGGGCGTCACGTTCTGCGGCCGATGGCGGTCGGCGCGACGGACGCCCTGGCGGCGGCGTGCTTCCCGCTGGTCCCGTTCTGCAACCGCATCCCGAACGGCCGCTTCACCTTCGAAGGCCGCGACATCGCCCTGCCGCCGACCCTGGGCGACAGCCCGCACACGCTGCACGGCCAGGGCTGGCGCAACGCCTGGACGGTGGAGAAGGCGCAGGGCGGCGAGGCGGCGCTGTCCTACGAGCACGCGGCCGACGCCTGGCCGTGGGCCTACCGCGCCGAGCAGCGCTTCACCCTGAGCGAGACCGGCCTGCGGCTGGAGCTGTCGGTGACCAACACCGGGACGCAGGCCATGCCGGCGGGCCTGGGCCTCCATCCCTACTTCCCCGCGCGTGAGGGCGAGACCCTGACGGCTGCAAACGACGGCGTCTGGATGATCGACGCCGACGTCCTGCCGACGGAGCATCACGCCGGCGTCTGGGGACCGGATTGGGCTCACGGTGCGGGCGTCGCCGGCCACGACCTGATCGACCACTGCTACACCGGCTGGGACCAGCGCGCCGTGCTGACGGCGTCGGGTCAGCCAGACACAATGATCACCGCTTCGCCCGCGTGCCGCTGGCTGCACATCTATATCCCGCCGGGCGAAGGCTTCTTGTGCGTCGAGCCCTGCGCCAGCCGCCCCAATCCGTTCGGAGAAGGAGAGACCGGCATGGCGACGCTGCAGCCCGGTCAGAGCCGCAGCATCTGGATGGAGATTCGCACCTAAACCCCTCTCTCTAAGAGAGAGGGGGCTTTTCTTTACGGCGTAATTCCCGCCTGGGTCTTCAGCCGGGCGACCATGTCGTTGGACAGGTAGCCGTCGGCCGGCAGCTGCTGGCTCTGCTGCCAGGCGCGCAGGGCCTTGCGGGTGCCGGCGCCGATGACGCCGTCGGCCGGGCCGGGGTTGAAGCCGACGCGGGCCAGGGCGATCTGGGCGGCCATGCGGTCCGACATCGACAGCGGAGTCTCGATCGGCCACGGCGTGACTGGCGGCGCGCCGCCGCCGAAGCGGTCGGCCAGCAGGCCGATGCCCAGGGCGTAGGACGTCGAGTTGTTGTAGGTGCGGATCGCGAAGTGGTTCGGCAGGGCCAGGAACGCCGGGCCGGCCGCGCCCGAGGGCAGGATCAGCATGGCCAGCGAGGCGGCGTCGGCCGCCGTCCACGGTAGGCCGTCGGCGCGGCGCACGCCGCGCGCTTCCCACCAGGCCGGGATCTGCTTTTCGACCTCGGTCACCGAATAGTCGAAGCCGGCCGGCAGGATCACTTCCTTGGCCCAGCCCACGCCCGGCTTCCAGCCGCCCTTGGCCAGCAGGTTGGCGGCCGAGGCTAGCGAGTCGGCGTTCGAGCCCCAGATGTCGCGCTTGCCGTCGCCGTCGAAGTCCACGGCGGTGCTGCGATAGCTGGACGGGATGAATTGGGTCTGGCCCATGGCCCCGGCCCACGAGCCCTTCAGCTGGGCGCGGGTGACCTCACCCGAATCGATGATCTTCAGCGCGGCGATCAGCTCGCCCTCGGCCCAGGCGCGACGGCGGCCGTCGGCGGCCAGGCTGACCATCGAGCGGACGACGTCGAAATTGCCCTGCAGCTGGCCGAACGCCGATTCCATGGCCCAGACGGCCAGCAGGATGTCGCGCGGCACGCCGTAGCGGGCCTCGATCGCAGGCAGGAAGGTCAGCTCGTCGCGCTTGCGGCGGCCCACGGCCACGCGGTCGTCGCTGATCACGCCCTTGATATAGTCGCCGACCGGCTTGGAGAACTCCGGCTGACGGCTGTCCAGGCTGATGACCTTGGGATCGGGCGTGACGCCGGCCAGCTCGCGGTCCAGCAGGGCGGGCGACAGGCCGGCGGCCAGGGCGCGGCCCCGGAAGTCCTGCAGCCAGGTGTCGAAGGCCAGTTCGCCCGTCGGCACAGGCGTCGCCGGCAGAGGCTGCGGCGCCGTCGGCGTATGGGGCTTGGGCGCGGGCTGGGGCGGCGTGATCGCCGTCAGCGGACCCTGCGGCGAGGTGTCCGCGCAGCCGGCGAGCAGGAGGACAAGAAAGACGCGACGATCGATGGCCATGCGGGCGAAGCTACCGGGGTTCGAGTAAAAGCTTCAATCACAAGCGCGCCAGACGGGTGAAGTTCCCGCGAAAGCCCAGATGCGTTTGGGCGGAAAGGGCTTCGAACGCATTGACTCCGGTCCGCGTCGCACTTATACGCACCGCCTCCGAAACACCCCGGAAGTTCCGGCCGTATTCTGCGCGCCCGAACCTCTCCGCCGAAGTACAGAGACCGGTCATGAAGGTTCGCAGCTCGCTGAAGTCGCTGAAGGGTCGCCACCGCGACTGCAAGATGGTTCGTCGTAAGGGCGTCATCTACATCATCAACAAGACCGACCCGCGCTTCAAAGCCAAGCAAGGCTAATGACCTTGGCGCGTCCCAGAGCCGTTCTCTGGGATGTCGGCAATGTCATTGTGCGCTGGGATCCCCGCGCACCGTACGCGAAGATGTTCAAGGAACCGGCCGATCTCGACCGGTTCCTTTCGCATGTCTGCACCATCCCCTGGCACGTCGAGCACGACAAGGGCGTGGGCTTCCCGGAGAACGCCGCGCCGCTGATCGCGCGCTTCCCCGAACACGCCGACGCGATCCGGGCCTGGGATGAGCGCTTCCACGAGATGCTGTCGGGACCCATCCCCGAAACCGCCGCGGTGATCGACGCCCTGGCCGAGCGCGACGTGCCGCAGTTCGCCCTGACCAACATGCCCCAGAGCAAGTGGCCGGCGGTGCAGGCGATCTCGCCGCGTCACTTCGGCTATTTCCGCGACGCCATCGTCTCGGGCGACGAGCGGGTGATCAAGCCGGACCGCCGCATCTACGAGATCGTGCTGGAGCGGACGGGCCTTGCGGCCTCCGACCTCCTCTTCATCGACGACAGCGCCGCCAATATCGCGGCCGCGGACGCGATGGGCTTTTACACGCACCACTTCACCGACCCGTCGGCCCTGCGCGCGGCGGTCGAGCGACACGGCCTCCTCTAAATCCCACTCGGGAGATCCGCATGAACGTCGGTTTCATCGGCCTGGGCGCCATGGGCGCAGCCATGGTGCGCAACCTGCTGGGCAAGGGCGTGAAGGTGACGGTGTGGAACCGCTCGCGCGCCATCGTCGACGACCTGGCCGCCGAGGGCGCGAGCCCGGCCGCGACGGTCGACGAGGCCTTCGCCGCCGACATCGTCCTGACCATGCTGGCCCACGACCAGGCCATGCGCGAGGTGCTGGTCGACAGCGGCGTGCTGGCCAAGGCCCGCAAGGGCGTGGTGCACATCAACCTGGCCACCATCTCGACCGCCCTGGCCGGCGAGCTGTCGGCTCTGCATGCAGAGCTCGGTCTCGGCTACGTCGCCTCGCCGGTGTTCGGCCGTCCGCCGGTGGCCCTGACTGGAGGCCTGAATGTCCTGGCCGCCGGCGCGCCCGACGCGGTCGCCAAGGCCATGCCAGTGCTGGACCTGCTGGCCGCCAAGGTCTGGCCGCTGGGCGAGGATCCGGTCCGCGCCAACGCCCTGAAGCTGGCCGGCAACTTCATGATCGTCTCGGCCATCGAGAGCATGGGCGAGGCCGTGGCGCTGGGCGAGGCCTATGGCGTCGAGGCTCCCGAGCTGCTGGACATGCTGTCGAGCACCCTGTTCGCCGCCCCGATCTACAAGATCTACGGCGGCATGATCGCCGAGCGCCGCTACAGCCCGCCGGGCTTCGCCGCCGAGCTCGGCCTCAAAGATGTGCGCCTGGTCCTGGACGCCGCCGAGGCCAAGGGCCTGTCCATGCCGCTGGCCGATCTGGCCGAGGCGAGCCTGGAGATGTTGCTGGGCGGCGAGGAGAAAGACCTCGACCTGGCGGCCTTGGCCGAGATCGCGCGCGGACGTGTGGAAGGTCGCTGAATCGCGCTTCCCAGGCGCTCTTGTTCGCACTAGGTTCCGCGCCTCCCAATTCCAGCCTTTCGCGAGACTTTCCGCATGGCCGACGACGCCGTTCCCCACGCAGACGTTCTGAACTCGACCGCCCAGGGTCAGCTGAAGTCGATCGTCGACCGCGTCGAGCGGCTCGAGGTCGAAAAGGCCGAGATCATGGAGCAGATCAAGGAAGTCTATAACGAAGCCAAGGGTAACGGCTTCGACGTCAAGGTGCTGAAGAAGGTGGTCCGCCTGCGCAAGCAGGACCGCGCCAAGCGCCAGGAAGAGGACGCGATCCTGGACCTGTACCTCTCGGCCATCGGCGAGATCTAAGTTTTTAGCGAGTGCTTTGGCGCGCCGGGTCGGGGATAGTTCTCCGCCATGCGCGCCAAGCCGCCCGATCCTAAAGAACAGGCCAAGAAGGCCGCGCTGAACGCCCTCAAGCGGGCGAAGCGCGCGGCCGAGAAGTCGGGCGTCGAGCTCTCCGAATGGGAGGGCGAGTTCCTGACCAGCGTCGCCCAGCGCGTCGAGACCTATGGCCGGGCCTTCGCCGATCCCGAAAAGGGCGCGCGCGGCCAAGCCCTGTCGGGCAACCAGGCCATCAAGCTGAAAGAGATCGCCCGCAAGGCCAAGGGTGAGAAGAAGCCCATGAGCCGTGGCAAGGGCTTCTCGCGGCGCGGCCGCGCGCCCGAACCTGCGCCGGAAAGCGACGAAGACTGATCCCGGCGCGACCAAGCCGGGCGTCAGCGCGCGAACTTCGGGCGTAGCCTCCCTCCCAGGGAACGGGGAGGGAAAACCCATGGACACCACCAAGTCGCCGCGCCACGTCGCGCTGACCATCCTTCTGGGAACGGCCGTGGCCGGGACCCTGGATATGACCGAGGCCTGCGTCTACTGGGGCGTCACCAAGGGCGTCGCGCCCGAGCGGATCTTCCACACCGTGGCCAGCGGCCTGCTGGGCAAGGCGGCCTTCACCGGCGGCGCGCCGGCGGCGGCGCTGGGGCTCGTCGCGCATTTCAGCATCATGGCGGTGATGGTCGCCTGCTACGTGCTGGCCGGCCTGAAGCTGCCGATCCTGACCCGGCGTCCGATCGTCATGGGCCTGGCCTACGGCTTGGCGACCTATGCGGTGATGAACTACGGGGTCCTGCCGTTGTCGCACGCCAGGCACGGCGCGCCATTCGTGTTGTCGACCTTCGTAAACAATCTGGGCGCGCACCTCTTCATGGTCGGCGTGCCTATCGCGCTGATCGCGGCGTCACGAGAAAAGATGACAAATACAGCCTGAGATTTGTCTCAAAGGCTTACCAAAAACTGGTGTTCGCCGAGCGGCGTTAAGGTCTTGGTAACGCTCCGGGCGGAAAATGTGAATAAATGTAAAGAGTTAACAACTCAATTGTTGTGAGGTTCTGGGTCGCGGCGGGAAGCGGCTCCAGTCTTGATGCACGCGGGCGAAAGCCTGGATCGGCATCGAGCGAGCCCCATGGCTTTTTGCCGGACCAAAGGACAATGGCGACCACCTATCAATACCTGCTACGCCGCAAGGCGGAGCTGGAAACCCGCATGGTTGAAGCTCAAAAGCGCGCCCAGGCGCCGTTCGAGAGCGAACTTCGCGCAATCATCCTGGCGCTGGACGCCCTCAAGCAGGCCGGCATGTCCGAACGCTTGTCGACCGGCGAGCCCGCAGCCTTCGCGCCGCCTACTCCGGGCAAGCGCGGCCGGCGAGGGCGCTCCACGCGCGACATGATCCTGATGAGTCTGGTGCAGGCGCCAGGTCTCAACGAGGCCGAGATCGCGCGCCAGCTGGATCACCGCTGGAGCCGTCCCGTGACCCCGGCCCAGGTCGGTCGCGAGCTGGAGCAGATGGAGATCGAGGGCATGGCCCGGCGGTCCGGCCCCGGCTGGATCCGCGTCGATGACGCCGCCCAGAACGAAGAAGAGCGGCCAAGCTTCAGCCTGGCCGCCCCGGGATACTAGCTCGCTCGTCGTCCTAGACGCGCGCCGGCTTGCTCGCCGAAACGGGACGAGCCGGCTTCAGCAGGGCCTTCAGGCGCTGCTCGCGCGACACCGGCCGGAAGATCATCAGGTTCGCCATCAGCCAGCCTCCTTCATGTCGACTTCGATGCCTTGCTCGCGGACCTTGCGATAGAGGGTCGAGCGGCCGATGCCGAGGCGGCGGGCGACTTCGCTCATGTGGCCGGCATAGACGTCGATGGCGTGCTGAATAAGGTCGCGCTCGATGTCTTCCAGCGTCCGCAGGTGACCGCGGTCGTCGAGGATGCGCACGGGCGCTTCCGGCGCGCCGGTCGCGGCGGCCATGGCGGCGTGGGTGGCTTGCAGCAGCGCGGCCGGCGGCGGCGGCGGGGCGACCGAGACGGCCTCGATCGGCGCGGCCAGGCCCGAGATGGCCGGGAAGTCGTACGGCTGCAGATAGGGCGCGTCGGCCAGCACGATGGCGCGATAGATCGTGTTCTCCAGCTGGCGGACATTGCCCGGCCAGTCGAAGGCGGTCAGCAGCTGAAGGGTCTCGGGCGAGGCGCCGATGACGCGCTTGCCTTCTTCGACATTGAAGCGGCGGATGAACGCCTCGACCAGGGCCGGGATGTCCTCGCGACGCTCGCGTAGGGACGGAGCTTCCAGCGGGAAGACGTTCAGGCGGTAATAGAGGTCCTCGCGGAAGCGGCCGCCGGAAACGGCCTGCTGCAGGTCGCGATTGGTGGCCGAGACGATGCGGACATCGACCTTCAGCGAGCGCTTTGAGCCGATCGGATCGATCTCGCCCTCTTGCAGCGCGCGCAGCAGCTTGACCTGGACGTCCAGCGGCAGTTCGCCGACCTCGTCCAGGAACAGGGTGCCGCCGTCGGCTTCCTTGAACTTGCCGAGGTGCTTGTCGCTGGCGCCGGTGAACGAGCCCTTCTCGTGGCCGAACAGGATCGACTCGACGAGGTTCTCGGGGATGGCGCCGCAGTTGACGGCCACGAACGGCTTGCCGGCGCGGTCGGACGAGCCGTGCACCGCGCGAGCCAGCAGCTCCTTGCCGACGCCGCTCTCGCCGGTGATCAGCACCGGGATGCCGCTCTTGGCCGCGCGTTCGCCCATGCGCTTGACCATCGACATGATGGGCGAGCCGCCGATCAGGTCCGCGAAGGTGGTCTTGCCGCCGGCGCGCTTGGTCAGGCGCTCGACCTCGCCCTTCAGGTCGCCCATCGACAGGGCGTTGCGGATCGAGACGGTGATCCGTTCGGGCGAAGCTGGCTTGATGAAGAAGTCTGCGGCCCCGGCCTGCATGGCCTTGACCACGGTGTCGACGCCGCCGCTGGCGGTCAGCACGATCACGGGCTGGGTGAAGCCGCGCGCGCGCATCTCCTTCAGCGTCTCCTGGCCGTTCAGGCCGGGCATGACGAGGTCGAGCAGGATCACGTCGGCCGGCGCGCCCGAGGTCAGGTGCGCGATCGCCGCGTCGCCGCCGTCCGCGTGCGAGACCGCGAACCCGTCGCGCTCGAGCACCGCCTGGATCAACCGACGTTGTGTCGGGTCGTCATCGACGACTAGGACCGTTTTGGTCATAGGGCACATCCACCAGAACCGGCCGCGCCTACGTGAAGCACGGCTCTTGTTGGTTCAGAGTGATACAGGTCGGGGGTAAACATCGGCTTTCGAAGACGTGTCGCGAAGCCTAAGGTTTAGACTTAACAAGACCTTGCCGGGGAACGGGTCATGGTCGACGACAAGCAATTGCGCGACATCGCTCTGGCCCTGCCCGAAGTGATCCAGGGCGTCGGCTCGGAGAACAGGCTGGCCTTCGAGGTCGGCGGCAAGGGCCTGGCCTGGGCCTATATCGCCCGTCCCGCGCCCAAGGCCAGGCGCGCCCTGGTCCCCGGCGTCATCGCCATCCGGTGCGCGATGGAGACCAAGGAGATGCTGCTGGACGCCGCGCCCGAGCGGTTTTTCACCGACGACCACTATCGCGGCTATCCGGCGATCCTGGTGCGCCTGGCCGAAATCGAGGCCGACGAACTGGCTGGACTTCTGCGCCAGGCCTGGAAGATCGTGGCCCCCAGGGCGATCGCGAAACGGTACGAGGTCTAGGGGCATGTTCGTCGGACACTATGCGGCGGCGCTGGCCGCCCGGGCGGTCGAGCCGCGCGCGCCGCTGTGGAGCTATGTGCTGGGCTGCCAGGCTATCGACATCGCCTGGAGCGGACTGATCCTGGCCGGGGTTGAGAAGGCCGGCGTCGACCCCAGCCTGCCCGGCAGCGCCTTGGTGCTGAGCTACATGCCGTTCACCCACAGCCTGCCGGCGGCGGTGCTGTGGTCGATCGCGGTCGGGGCGGGGCTGATGGCGCTGTTGAAGCTGCCCCGGCGGGCCGGGTTGTTCATCGGCCTGACGGTGCTCTCGCACTGGATGCTCGACTTCCTGGTCCATCGGCCCGACCTGCCGCTGGTGTGGGACGGACCGATGGTCGGCCTGGGGCTGTGGAACTATCCGCTGCCGGAGCAGGTGCTGGAGCTGGGCCTGCTGGCCCTGGCCGGCGCGGCATGGGGCTGGCGGCGCGGACAGGAGGGGCGCGGCTGGAAGCCTGTCTTGAGCTTCCTCACCTTCCTGTTGCTGCTGCAAGTGGTGCCCATGCTGTCGCCGCTAGGGGAAGGGCGGCTGTCGCTGGGCGGCTCGCCCCTGGTCGCCTACCTCGTCACCTGCGTCGCCGCCTGGATGGCCGAGCCGACCGTGGCCTCGTCCGCCCCAGCCAAGGCCTGACGGGCTCGTGCATTGCGCTTGAGGGGGGCGGAGGCCTATCTCCTAGCCCATGAACGCTCCCTTCAAGCCCGAAGCCCCGCCCGAATGGAACCTCGCCGACCTCTATGTCGGCCGCGACGACCCCCGGATCGAGACCGACCTCTCCGCCGCCAAGGCCGCCAATGACGAGCTGGCCTCGCTGGAGGGGCTGTTCCTGGAGGCTCGCAAGGAGCCGGCGCGACTGGGCGTGCTGCTGGACCGCGGGATCACTCTGTACGAACAGGCCACCAACGGCCTGTGGAGCGTCGGGGCCTATGCCGGCCTGGAAGCCGCCGTCGCCCGCGACGACGCCGCCTGGTCCAAGTTCGAGGCCGACCTGCGCGCCCGCTCCTCGCAGATCGCCGCCGAGAGCCTGTTCTTCACGCTGGAGCTGAACCAGCTGGAAGACGCCGAGATCGCCAAGGCGCTGGAGGCCCATCCCGACGCCGCCCGCTGGTCGCCGTGGCTGCGCCGCGTGCGCCTGTCGCGACCGCACGAGCTGTCTCCGGAGCTGGAGCGCTTCATCGTCGACAAGAGCCCGGCCGTCGCCAACTGGGTGCGGCTCTACGACGAGACGCTGGCCAAGCTCGTGGCCAAAGCCGGCGACGAGACCCTGACCCTGCCCGAGGCGCTGAACCGTCTGTCCGACCCCAGCACGGATCGCCGCAAGGCCGCCGCCGACGGCCTGGCCAAGGCGCTGGAAGAACGCGCCTCGACCCAGGCCCTGGCGCTGAACACCCTGGCCTTCGAGAAGCAGGTCGAGGATCGCTGGCGCCGCTACGACACGCCCGCCCAGTCGCGCCACCTGGCCAATGAGGTCGACGGCGACGCGGTCGACGCCCTGGAGCAGGCGGTGGTCGAGGCCTATCCGCGCCTGTCGCATCGCTACTACGCGCTGAAGGCCAAGGTCATGGGTCTGGACAGCCTCGACTACTGGGACCGCAACGCCCCCCTGACCGCCGCCGCCCCGCGCGCCTACGCCTGGAGCGAGGCCCGCGGCATGGTGCTGGAGAGCTTCCAGGACCTGGCGCCGAAGTTCGCCGACACCGCCCGGACCTTCTTCGACCGGCCGTGGATCGACGCCCGTCCGCGCGCCGGCAAGCAGTCGGGCGCCTTCGCCCATCCGGTGACCGCCGACCGCCATCCGTTCGTGTTCATGAACTACATGGGCGAGCGGCGCGACGTGCTGACCCTGGCCCACGAGCTGGGCCACGCCGTGCACCAGACCCTGTGCGCGCCGCTGGGCACCCTGCTGGCCGACACGCCGCTGACCCTGGCCGAGACGGCTTCGATCTTCGGTGAAGGCCTGGTGTTCGACCGCCTGCTGGTCGAGGCGACGCCGGAGGACCGTAAGGGCCTGCTGGCCGGCAAGATCGAGGACGGCCTCAACACCGTGGTCCGCCAGATCGCCTTCCACCGCTTCGAGCGCCGCTTCCACGAGGCCCGCCTCGAGGGCGAGCTGTCGCCCGACCAGATCGGCGGCCTGTGGCTGGAGGTGATGGGCGAGAGCCTGGGTCCGGCCGTGAAGCTGAACCCCGGCTACGAGCACTACTGGGCCTATGTCAGCCACTTCTGCCACGCGCCGTTCTACGTCTACGCCTATGCGTTCGGGGATCTCCTGGTGCGCGGTCTGATGGAGAAGCGCCGCGAGGATCCGGAAGCCTTCGCGCCGCTCTACGAGGACCTGCTCGCGGCGGGCGGCACGCGCACCTATGTCGAGGCGCTGAAGCCCTTCGGCCTGAACCCGCGCGACAAGGCCTTCTGGGCCGCCGGCTGCGCGCAGCTGGAGCGGCTGGTGGACGAGTTCGAGGCCCTGGTTGGCTGACGATCGCAACGATCCTGAACGCGACCGGCTGAGCGGTCGACTGTCCCGCTTCGCCAAGGTCGGGGCGGGCCTGTCGGGCGCGGCGGTGTCCTATGGCGCCAATCGCGTGTTCGGCGGCGACGAGGCCGACGCTCGCAACGCCAAGGCGCTGAAGGCGGCGCTAGGCGGATTGAAAGGCCCGCTGATGAAGGCGGCCCAGATGTTCGCCACGGTGCCGGACCTGCTGCCGCCCGAGTTCGCCAAGGAATTCGCCGAACTCCAGACCAACGCCCCGGCCATGGGCTGGCCGTTCGTGCGTCGGCGGATGGCGGCCGAGCTGGGGCCGGACTGGCAGGGCCGCTTCGCCAGCTTCGAGCACGAGGCCGCCGCGGCCGCCTCGCTGGGCCAGGTGCACCGCGCCACGACCCACGACGGCCGCGCCATCGCGGTGAAGCTGCAGTATCCCGACATGCAGAGCGCGGTCGAAAGCGACCTGGGCCAGCTGCGCGCCCTGATCGGCATCTTCAAGCGCATGGACGGCTCGATCGACCCGACCGAGATGATCGTCGAGATCGGCGACCGCCTGCGTGAGGAGCTGGACTACGGGCGCGAAGCCAAGATGATGTCCGTGTACGGAAACTTTTTCGCCGGGCGTAACGACATCCGCACGCCGACGCCGGTTCCGGAGCTGTCTACGGGCCGCCTGTTGTCGATGACCTGGCTGGACGGCCAGGGCCTGCTGGCCTTCAAGAGCGCCCCGCAGGAGACCCGCGACCGCATCGCCGCCCTGCTGTTCGAGGCCTGGTGGAGCCCGATGACCCACCTGGGCATCATCCACGGCGACCCGCACCTGGGGAACTACAGCTTCGGCGGCGAGGGCGCGGCGCACCTGAACCTGCTCGACTTCGGCTGCATCCGGGTGTTCCCGCCCAAGTTCGTGGCCGGGGTGGTGCGGCTCTATCGCGCCCTGTCCAACGACGATCGCGCCGAGCAGGTCGAGGCCTATCGCACCTGGGGCTTCACCGGGCTGACCGACGACCTGGTCGACACCCTGAACGTCTGGGCGCGCTTCATCTACGGCCCGTTGCTGGACGACCGGGTCCGCACGGTGGCCGACGACGTTCCGCCCGGCGAGTACGGCCGCCGCGAGGCCTTCAAGGTGCGCCAGGCCCTGAAGGCGGTCGGCGGGATCACCATTCCCCGTGAGTTCGTGTTCATGGACCGCGCGGCGATCGGACTCGGAGCGGCGTTTTTGCATCGGGGGGGGAGCCACAACTGGCGGAAGTTGTTCGAGGCGTCGCTGGAGGGGTTCTCGGAAGAGGCGGTGGCCGAGCGGCAGCGCGCGGCGCTGGCGGAGGTTGGCCTCTAACTTTCCCCCAAGCCGTCATCCCGCGCTTTATGCGCGGGATGACGAGGTTGTTGTTGGGATGGGGTTACTCGTACTCCCCCAGCAACGCCTCCAACCGCCGCTGCTCAGGCTTCATCACCCAGTAGAACCGCAACGTGTTCCACCCAAAGCTCGCCAGCAGCGCCCCGCCGCACAGGGCCAACGCCTGCACCCCCTGGGCGCTGTCCATCTTCCCCTCGCGCTGCAGGCGCTCGATGGCGAACCACATGGGCAGGATGAACACCGGGGCCATCATCCAGAACACATGGTAGTTCCGCCGCGCCGCCTGGTTGCGGGCCAAGAGGCCGGCCAGGGTGTCGCGCATCGGCTGGCCGGTGTCGCGCGTCCGGGCCCGGAAGCCGTTCCAGAACACCGCGATCATCACGACCCAGCAGACGCCCAGCATCGCCATGCCCGGCCAGCCGTCGAACTCCTCACCGCCGCGCAGCACGGCGCCGCCGGCGATGACGGTGAACACGGTCATGGCCGTGAACGGGATGGCGGCCAGCAGGAACTCGGTCCTGCGGCGGGTCTTCAGGGTGGTCATCAGTTCCTCCATCAGTCGGGCCTGCTGGTCTTCGGTCGGGCGGTTGGCCTCCGACCGCCAGGCCTGTTCGAGGCGCTCAAAGTCCATCAGCGTCCTCCTTCACGAGGGTTGCGAGCCGCTGGCGCAGGCGGGTCAGCCGCGCCCCGACATTGCTCTCCGAGAGGCCATGCAGCCGGGCGATCTCGGCGTAGGGCACGCCGTCCAGCGACAGCAGGACCAGCGACCGCTCGACCGGCGCCAGGGTGCGGATGGCCATGTACAGCCGCTCCAGCAGCGGGCCTTGCGGATCATCGCCGGCGTCGCGGATCAGCAACTCAGCCTCGATCGACATCCCGCGCAGCCGCCGGCGAACCTCGCCGCGCTTCCAGGTCAGGGCGGCGTTGTGGGCCACCCGATGAGCGAAGGTCCCGGCCGTGCTCTGCTCGCGGAATTGCGGCCGCGCCTTCCACAGCGCCAGCGTCAGCTCCTGCAGCAGGTCGTGCTGGTCCGAAGGTTCGGCGAACGCCCGCGCCGTCCGGTGCAGCATCGGCAGATGCGGCCCCAGCCAGTCGGCGAAATCGTCGTCGGTTCGGCCCATCTGTCCCCCGTTTCGAAAGGTTAGACACCGGCCGAAGCCCCGTCCTTACGGAAGGCTTTTCTTTTTTCAAACGCTTGTTAGCGTGGCCGGATGTCCGATGACCTGACAGACGCCCAGACCGCCGCCATTCCCGACGGTTTCACCCAGTTGAACTGGTCGCGCGGCTTTGGCCGGCAGATCGGTCCGCTGTTCGAGCACCGCGAAGGCCCGGGCCAGGCGCGCCTGGCGTTCCGGGTCGAGGAGCACCACACCAATGGCCTGGGCAACTGCCACGGCGGCATGCTGATGAGCTTCGCCGACATGGCCTGGGGCCGGATCATCTCGCTGCAGAAGTCCTACAGCTGGGTCACGGTGCGGCTGATGTGCGACTTCCTCTCGGGCGCCAAGCTGGGCGACTGGGTGGAAGGCGAGGGCGAGCTAATCGGCGAGGAGGACCTGCTGTTCACCGTGCGCGGCCGCATCTGGGCCGGCGATCGGACGCTGATCACCGGCACCGGCGTCTTCAAGGCGCTGAGCCCCCGCAAGCCGCGTCCGGGCGAACTGGCTTTCAAGGAGGGCGCCGATGGCTGACGATCAGACCGCGCCTGCGTCCCTGCTCGGACCCTTCGACGGCGAACCGCCGCCGGCTCCGGCCTGGTTCGACGCCGCCATCGCCCACGCGCCCGAGCGCTCGACCCTGGCCGTCGAGGGCGCGAACATCGAGCTCCTGACCTGGGGCGAGGTCGGCAAGCCGGGCTTGCTGTTCCTGCACGGCAACGGCGCCCATGCCGACTGGTGGAGCTTCATCGCGCCGTTCTTCGCCAAGGACTGGCGGGTGGCGGCGATTTCGTGGTCGGGCATGGGCGACAGCGAGTGGCGCGAGGCCTACAGCGCCGAACTTTTCGCGGCCGAGATCTTCGCCGCCGTCGAGGCCGCTGGCCTCGAGACTAGTGGCGTGAAGCCGATCGTGGTCGGCCATTCTTTCGGCGGTTTCCCGACGCTCTACTGCGCAGCGCGCCATCCCGAGCGCCTGCGCGGAGCCATCATGGTCGACAGCAGTATCCAGCCGCCCGAAAAGCGCTGGAAAGGCCCGCCGCCGCGCTCGGGTCAGGGCAATCGCGTCTACGCCACGATGGAGGAGGGCCTGGCCCGCTTCCGCCTGGCCCCGCCGCAGCCGTGCGAGAATCTCTACATCGCCGACTACATCGCCCGACGCTCGCTGAAGGCGGTTGACGGCGGCTGGACCTGGAAGTTCGATCCGGACCTCTGGCACAATTTCCGGATGCCCGATCTTGGGCAGCTTCTGCCCCAGATCGCCTGTCCGGCCGCCCTGATGTGGGGCGAGCGATCGAACCTGATGCACGCCGAAACTTTGGACTATATGTTGGCGCAAATGCCCAAGGACGTGCTGCTGCTCCCGCTGCCCGACGCCGATCATCACGTGATGATCGACCAGCCCCTGGCCTTCGTGGCCGGGCTCCGTGGACTGTTGGCGAACTGGTCCTGAGCGCCGCGTCCGGCCCCGTTCTCGTCTATGCGCCGGATCGGGGGATCGGCGATCTGATGTGGCACCTGCCGACGATCCGGGCGATCGCGGCGGCGACGCCAGAAGGCCAGGTCGTTCTGGTCGCGCGGCCGTCCAGCCGGGCTGCCGAGGTCCTGACCGTCGAGCCCAGCGTCGCGCGGGTGCTGTACGCCCCGCACTACAAGGGCAAGCTGAAGGGTGTGCGCGAGGTCATCGACTTCTACCGCCTGTGCAAGGCCGAAAAGCCGCGCGCCGTCTGGATCCTGGAAAAGATCGACCGCCCCGCCATCGCCGCCTTCCTGGCCGGCGTGCCCGAGCGGCGGGGCTTCGGCCTGGGACACGGCCAGGAGAGCTTCCTGACCACGGGGCCGTTCCTGCCGAAGTCCATGCGTCCCGCCCATCGGCTCGACAAGCTGGCGGCCTTCGAGGACGCCCACGGCCTGGTGGTCGACAGCCGCGAGCCGGAGCTGAAGCTGGATCCGGCGGCCTTGGAGGCGGTGAAGGCCAGGTACGCCGACAAGCCGGGTCCCTGGCTGACCCTGGGCGTCGGCGCCAGCGAACCGGCCCGCACCTGGCCGGCCGAGCGGTTCGCGCAGACGGCCGCCCAGCTCTCGGATCTCTTCGGCACGGTGTTCTGGGTCGGAGGCCCGCACGAGGCTGAAGCCGCCCAGGCCGCGATCGGCGACCTGCCCGGCAATGTCGTGGCCTGCGACCTGACGCTGGACAGGTCCGCCGCCCTGATCGCGCTCTCGGCGGGGTTCCTGGGCAACGACTCGGGCGCGCTGAACGTGGCGGCCTCGGTCGGCACGCCCTGCATCGGCCTGATGGGCACCGCGCCGGTGCCGGCCTATTCGCGCTGGCTCTCGCGCCTGGACGGCGGGGAAGGTCGAATCGCGGACATCACGGTCGATCAGGCTGTCGATGCGGTGCGCACCCGGTTCCTTACGGAGTCGTGGGGCAATTCGCCCGCTTGAGCCTTAAGCGCCTCCGTTGTATCGGGCGGGCTCGGTATTCTCCCTTTGCTTCCAAGGACGACACATGGCCGGCGACTATCACCGCGGTGAGATGGACATCCACGAACAGGCCGCGACCTTCGCGGCGTTCAACCACATGACCAAGTGGGGCTCGCTGGGCATCGCCACCCTGCTGCTGTTCATCACCCTGCTGTTCTGCACCCCGACCGGCTTCATCGGTAGCGCTATCGCCGCCGTCGTGCTGCTGGCGGCGGGCATCTTCTTCCTCCGCGAGAAGCCTGCCTCGGCCCACTGACACCGGTAGACATCGGCATATTTTCTCCCTGAGATGCGTCTTCTGCCTCGACAAGAGGCAAGACTATCCCCTACAGAGCGCCCCATGCTGCTGAGCAAACAGCGCTCTGGGGAGGGGTATGCCGATGGCCGTTATCGCCGTCACGAAAGAGACCCGCGCGAACGAAACGCGGGTCGCGGCCACGCCTGAAACCGTCAAGAAGCTGGCCGCGGCCGGCTTCTCGGTGGTGGTTCAGGCGGGGGCGGGGACGGCCGCGTCCTATCCGGACGCCGACTACGAGGCCGCCGGCGCCAAGATCGCCACGACCGCGAAAGACGCCCTGAAGGACGCCGACGTCCTGTTCAAGGTGCGCGCGCCCGAGGCCGCCGAGATCGCGGCCCTGAAGAGCGGGGCCATCGTCGCCGCCGCCCTCAACCCCTATCAGGACAAGGAAACGCTGGACGCCCTGGCCAAGGCCGGAGCGACCGCGATCGCCATGGAATTCATCCCGCGCATCACCCGCGCACAGGTGATGGACATGCTGTCCTCGCAAGCCAACCTCGCCGGCTATCGCGCCGTGATCGAGGGCGCCGAGGCCTACGGCAAGGCCCTGCCGATGATGATGACCGCCGCCGGCACCGTCGCCGCGGCCAAGGTCTTCATCATGGGCGTGGGCGTCGCGGGCCTGCAGGCCATCGCCACGGCCCGCCGCCTGGGCGCGGTGGTCACCGCCACCGACGTGCGTCCGGCCACCAAGGAGCAGGTCGAGTCGCTGGGCGCCAAGTTCCTGGCCGTCGAGGACGACGAGTTCAAGAACGCCCAGACCGCCGGCGGCTACGCCAAGGAAATGTCCAAGGAATACCAGGCCAAGCAGGCCGAGCTGGTTTCCTCGCACATCGCCAAGCAGGACATCGTCATCACCACGGCCCTGATCCCAGGCCGCGCCGCGCCCAAGCTGGTCAGCGCCGCCCAGGTGGCGTCGATGAAGGCCGGCTCGATCCTGGTCGACCTGGCCATCGAGCAGGGCGGCAATGTCGAGGGCGCCAAGCTGAACGAGACGGTCCTGACCGCCAACGGCGCCAAGATCCTCGGCCACGCCAACCTGCCCGGCCGCATCGCCACCGACGCCAGCGCGCTCTATTCGCGCAACCTGGTGGCCCTGGCGACCCTGTTCACGACGAAGGAGGGCGCGTTCGAGCCCAACTTCGAGGACGAGATCCTGCAAGCCGCCGTCGTGACGCGTGGCGGCGCGATCGTCCATCCGAACCTGAAGACCGCCTAAGCGCACAGCAACAGAAGGGAGGCTCCCATGGAAGCCGTCGACCCCACCGTGTTCCGTCTGGCGATCTTCGTGCTCGCCATCTTCGTGGGCTACTACGTCGTCTGGAGCGTGACGCCCGCGCTGCACACGCCGCTGATGGCCGTGACCAACGCCATTTCGTCGGTGATCATCGTCGGCGCCCTGCTGGCCGCCGCGGCCCACGGCGCCAATAGCGACCTGGCCGGCGGCGCCGTCGCCGGCTCGACCTGGATCTCCAAGGGGGCTGGCGCGATCGCCGCGGCCTTCGCGGCGGTCAACATCTTCGGCGGCTTCCTTGTCACCCAGCGCATGCTGGCGATGTACAAGAAGAAGTCGAAGTAGGCCGCGAGAGCAGGGGGAAATCACACCATGAACGCCAATCTCGCCGCCATTCTCTACATCGTCTCGGGGGTGCTGTTCATCCTCGCGCTGCGTGGCCTGTCCAGTCCCGTGACCAGCCAGACGGGCAACCGTAACGGCATGATCGGCATGGCCATCGCCGTCGGCACCACCCTGGCCACCCTGTGGAGCCAGGGCGCGCTGGACGTCGTGACCCTGGGCTTGATCCTGGGCGGCGTCGCCGTCGGGGGCGCCGTCGGGGCGATCATCGCCCGCAAGGTCGCCATGACCTCGATGCCGCAGCTGGTCGCCGCCTTCCACAGCCTGGTCGGCATGGCCGCCTGCCTGGTGGCCGTGGCCGCCATCTACACGCCCGCCGCCTACGGCATCGTGGGCGCGGACGGGGCCATCCACCTCAACAGCCTGATCGAGTTGTCGCTGGGCCTGGCCATCGGCGCCATCACCTTCACCGGTTCGGTCATCGCCTTCGCCAAGCTGAACGGCAACATGGGCGGCGCGCCGATCCTGCTGCCGGCCCGCCACCTGCTGAACATCGCCATCGCCGCCGGCATCGTCGCCCTGGTCGTGGTGCTGGTCGTCAGCGGCGGTTCGGCGATCTGGGCCTTCTGGGGCATCTTCGCCCTGAGCCTGCTGATCGGCGTCACCCTGATCATCCCGATCGGCGGCGCGGACATGCCCGTCGTGGTGTCGATGCTGAACAGCTATTCCGGCTGGGCGGCGGCGGCGCTGGGCTTCACGCTTGAGAACACCACCCTGATCATCACCGGCGCCCTGGTCGGTTCGTCGGGCGCGATCCTGTCCTACATCATGTGCAAGGGCATGAACCGCTCGTTCGTCTCGGTGATCCTGGGCGGCTTCGGCGCCGACGCCGCGGCCGCCGGCCCCGGCGGCAAGGTCGAGACCCGTCCCGTCAAGCAAGGCTCGGCCGACGACGCGGCCTTCATCATGAAGAACGCCAGCAAGGTGATCATCGTCCCGGGCTACGGCATGGCCGTCTCCCAGGCCCAGCATGCTCTCCGCGAAATGGCCGACAAGCTGAAGGAAGAGGGCGTCGAGGTGAAGTACGCCATCCACCCCGTCGCGGGCCGGATGCCGGGCCACATGAACGTGCTGCTGGCCGAAGCGAACGTCCCCTATGACGAGGTCTTCGAGCTGGAGGACATCAACAGCGAGTTCTCGACGGCCGACGTGGCCTTCGTGATCGGCGCCAACGACGTCACCAACCCGGCCGCCAAGACCGACCCGACCAGCGCCATCTTCGGCATGCCGATCCTGGATGTCGAAAAGGCCCGCACGGTCCTCTTCGTCAAGCGCGGCATGTCCTCGGGCTATGCTGGCGTCGAGAACGAGCTGTTCTTCAAGGACAACACGATGATGCTGTTCGCCGACGCCAAGAAGATGGTCGAGGGTATCGTGAAGGGGCTCTAGGGCCTTACTTCATCGCTGAAACGACGAAGGCCCCGGCGGTGACGCCGGGGCCTTTTTCGTTTCAGGCCGGCTGGCCTTCGGTGTGAAGCGCTCCGGCCATCTCGAGCTTCGCGCGAATGTAGCTGGGGTCGGCATCGTAGCCGTTGGGCCAAGCCGGGGCGCCCATTTCCAGAAAGACCCGCGCGAAGAAGATCTCGTCATGGAGAGGGAGGGCCATCTCGCCCTGGGACGTCTTGATGTCGCTGAAATCGAAGACGCCGAACGAGCCATCCGAGAAGGCGATGTCGAGCCTGTGACCCGGAAGAGCCGCGACGCGGACAGCTTTGACGAGCTTGATGGTCACCGTTGGTCCAATCCCGGTATCCGGAATGTCGGGCGGTCATTATACGCCCGATCCCAATTGTCCGCCAATGCGACCTGATTGGCCGCGATCCAGCGCGCGACCTGATTTTGTTGGGCTCGGGGCAGCCGCCCTTCCAGGGTCTCGCCGGTGCGAATGTCGAACCGCGCCTCGCGCCCCTGATACTCGGCGTGAAGATGAGGCGGGTTGTGGTCGCTGAAATAGATCCGGATGATGATGCCGAAGAAGGTCGAAATGATCGGCATGCGGCGCTCCGTTCAACACTCAACCTATCCGATATTTATTTCTTTGCGCAATCCAAACGAAACAAAGGCCCCAGGGTTACCTGGAGCCTCTGTCGCGGGGTGTGGGAGTGTGGGGTGGTTCTGGGTAAGCGCTACTGAAGATCACTTAGCGGCCATCTCGACCGCGCTGGTGCGGGCGGCGAAGGCCAGGGCCTTGCGCTGGTGCTTGGGCAGTTGGTTGTTCACTTCGCGGTGGACGTCGGCCACGCAGGCGCCCAGCGACGTGGCCAGGCCTTCGCTGCTGCGCTGCTTGGCGCGGCACAGGGTTTCGCCGGCGGTGTCGATGCGGGCCTTGAAGATCGCCGCTTGCGACGGGCTCGACAGGTCCAGGTCGCCGAACGAGACGGTGGCGGTGATCTCGCGCTCGGCGGCGTTGGCGGCTTGGGTCAGGCCCAGGACCGGCACGGCGGCGAGGCTCAGGCTGGCGACGGTAGTCAGGCTCATGATGAACTTGCGCATTTGAAGTATCCCTCTGGCTGGGCGCTATTCCCTGCGCCGATGAATACTGTGTACTGCCGAGACTTCGCGAAGTCCCGTTACGTCTCAGTCATGACGTGTAATTTAAAAAGTGTACTGGGTTTAATGTAATGAAGTTTCCGTAATCTATGTCGATTACGTGACGCCTTGGGGCGGTAGCTTGACCTTACGATTAACGAATAGTTAAGCTGCGCCCTGTTTTCGCCCCATGCGACCTTCATACACCCCGCCGATTCACCATCCCGAAAGGTCAGGTATGAGAGTTGGTCGCGCGAGGCGCGGTCCTCTCCTTGGCCGAACGTCCGAGAGGAAAGCGGTTTGACCCCCAAGAGCCTGGCTGTTCAGTCGCCGCACGTGCGCGTCGCCTTCTTCACCATGCTGGGCGTGGCGGCCATGGCGGGGGCGCTGAACGGCGCCGTGGCGCTGGGCGAGTGGGTCTCGCACACGGCGCCGGTCGCCAGCCCGACCCCCGCCATCGTTCCCATCCAGCCGGCCGTCGAGGAAGAGGCGGAGGCCGCTCCGCCGCCGCCGGCCTATCAGTTCGACGCGCCGCTGCCCGGCCGCGTGGTCAATTCGCCGTTCGGCCTGCGCCAGCTGCCGTGGGAAGAGAACGGCCGCCTGCACCAGGGCGTCGACATCGCCGCTCCCGCCGGCGCGGCGGTCAAGGTCGCCGCCGACGGCGTGGTCAAGGCCACCGGCCTGTCGCCGACCTACGGCCGCTATGTGCAGGTGATGCACAAGGGCGGGCTGACCACGATGTACGCGCACCTCGCCGGTCCGGCGAAGGGCGTGAAGCGCGGCGCCTATCTGCGCCGGGGCGACACCGTGGCCTATGTCGGCAATTCGGGCCGCTCGACCGGCTCGCACCTGCATTTCGAGATCCGCAACGGCGACAAGGCCCTGAACCCCAGCTTCTTCCTGGGCCGCAGCTTTGCGGCGGCGGACGACCTGCCGCTGAAGGCTGCTGGCCGGGTGTCGAAGAAGGTTCGTGTCGCCACCGTCTCGAAATGGCCCCCGGGCGTGGTGAAGGGCGGCAAGACGGCCAATGGCATCGTCGTCACCCGCGTGAAGGGCGGCCGCGTGCGCGCCACCATTCCGGTGGTCGGCGGCTCCGTCCCGAGCATCGCCGGATAAAAGTCAGCTCAGAGACCATCGCGTTCTCGACGCGTCACAAAGCGCTACTACATTGAGGCCATGATCCAGTTTCTCGGCCGTGGCGTCGCGGGCTTCGCGCTCCTGCTCTTGTCCTATATCGCCGTCGGCGGGCTGATGAGCGCCTCAGGGGCGCCCAAGCCGCGCGGCCAGCTGGTCGAGATCGAGCCGGGGCGCAAGCTGCGGCTGGTCTGCGAAGGCCCCAAGAGCGACCGCCCCGTGGTCTGGCTGGAGGCCGGCGCCTTCGGCTTCGCCGCCGATTGGGGCGCGACGCAAGAAGCCCTGACCGCCGCCGGCTGGCGCTCGTGCGCCTATGACCGCGCCGGCATGGGCTATTCGCCGAAGGGGCCAAGCCCCCGCGACGGCATCGCCATCGTCACCGATTTCGAGAAGCTGGTCGCCGCCTCGGGCGAGAGCGGTCCCTACATCCTGGTCGGCCACTCGATGGCCGGCCTGCGCCTGCGTGAATATGCCGGCCGCAATCCGGACAAGGTCGCCGGCATCGTCCTGGTGGACGCCGCCACGCCCGAGGCCGCCCAGAACCCGCAGATGCAGGGCTTCATCAACGCCTTCGCCACGGCCTCCAAATGGGCGGCGCGGGGCGCCTCGATCGGCCTCTACAAGCCGCTGGCCCACACGCGGCTGGGCGACAAGATCGACCTGCCGCCGGCCGCCAAGGCCGAGAAGAACTGGGCCTTCGCCAACGGCGCCCACAACCGTGTCGCCGCCGAGGAGGTCGTGCTGTGGAAGCAGGCCTCCGACCAGGCCGCCCTGCAGCCGAACTTCGATCCCAAGTGGCCGGTCGCCGTCGTCACCGCTGGTCCGGTCGCCGGCCGCGAGGATCGCAAGGAAATGCAGGCCGCGCCCGCCCGTCGCTCGCAGCACGGCCTGGTGGACCATGTCGAGGCCGCCACCCACACCCTGCTGATCGGGCGCCGCTTCGCCGACCACATCGTCCGGGCCGTGGCCTTCGTGGCCGACGCTTACAAAAAGGGCTGATACAACTTTCGGGGTATCGATTCGGGGGAGGGGTCCATGGTCAGCGCCGTCAGCCTGGAGGGCGTCAGCAAGACCTACGATGACTTCCACGCCGTCAGGGACGTCAGTTTCGAGGTCCCCGCCGGCCGGATCACCGGATTCCTGGGTCCCAACGGCGCGGGCAAGACCTCGACCCTTCGCATGATCCTGGGCCTGCTGCCGCCGACGGCCGGGCGGATCACGGTGCTGGGCGCGGCCGACGCCACCAAGGTCCACGAGCGGATCGGCTTCCTTCCCGAGGAACGCGGCCTCTACAAGCGCATGACCCCGATCGACGCCATCGCCTTCTTCGCGGGGCTCAAGGGCGTGCCGGAGGCCGAGGGCCGCAAGCGCGCCAAGACGATGCTGGAGGCCCAGGGCCTGGGCTACGCCATGAAGAAGCCGATCAAGGACCTGTCCAAGGGCATGGCCCAGAAGGTCCAGCTGATCTCGGCCCTGGCGCACGAGCCGGAGTTGGTGGTGCTGGACGAGCCGTTCTCGGGCCTCGACCCCGTCAACCAGCAGGCCCTGGAGGCGATGATCCGCGAGATCGCCGCGCGCGGGGCCACGGTCCTGTTCTCCACCCACGTGATGCAGCACGCCGAACGCCTGTGCGACAAGGTCGTGCTGATGGCGCGCGGGCGGAAGGTGTTCGACGGCGACGTTTCCACGGCCCGCTGCGCCGCGCCGCGGGCGCTGGTGCTGGAGGGCGATCTCTCGGCTGAGCAGGTCATGGCGCTGCCAGGCCTGGGCGCGGTGACCTCCGAGCCGCTGCCGGACGGTGGCTGGCGTCACGTTGCCGTCCTGCCGGAGGCAGGGACGGGGCAGGACGCCCTGAAGGCCGCCTTTGCCAGAGATCTCGCTCTACGTCGGTTCGAGCTCAAGGAGCCCAGCCTGCACGACGCCTTCATCGTCCTGACGGGAGACCAGGCATGAGCCGCCTGCTGAAGATCGCCCGCCGGGAATACCTGGCCTATGTCCGCACCGTGGGCTTCTGGCTGTCGATCGTGGCCCTGCCGCTGGTCATCGGCATCAGCGCCAGCGCGCCCCTGATGATGATGAAGACGGCCAAGCCCGAGCGGCTGGCGATCGTCGACCTGACCGGCCAGAACCTCGGACCCGCCGTCGCCAAGGCCTTCGTCGAGGATCAGAACCGCGCCTCGGCCCGCGCCCTGCGCGCCGCGGCCCTGTCGGCCGCCGGCCCCAAGGCCCAGGAGGCGGTCGGCAAGGCCCAGGCCAAGGGCGGGGAGGCCGCGGGCCTGCAGGCCCTGTCCGGCTTCAGCCCGACCGCGGCGACCCGCTTCAGACCGCCCAACGCCAAGGCCATCATCCTGCCCGCTCCGATGGCCGCCCAGGCTGCCGCGACGCCGCGCGAGGCCGGTCTGGTCGCCCGCCGCGAGGTCGCCGACAAGCATCTGGACTCGGTGCTGATCCTCAGCGGCCGCGACGACGCCATCGTCATGGACCTGTGGAGCCGCAATCTCGGCGCGCCGGTGCTGGAGGGCGACCTGCGCCAGGTCGTGGGCGCGATCATGCGCGAGCGCACCCTGACCCGGTCCGGCGTCTCGTCCCAGATGCTGAAGGCCGCCGACGACCTGAGGCCGGCCTTCAACAGCCTGTCGCCCAAGGCCGCCTCGGGCGAGAGGGTGTCGTTGCGCGATCGCCTGCCGACCATCGTCGGCTTCGCGGCCGGCATGCTGCTGTGGTCGATGGTGCTGACCGGGGCCAGCATCCTCTTGAACAGCGTCATCGAGGAGAAGTCGTCCAAGATCCTGGAGGTGCTTCTGTCCTCAGCCTCGGTGCCCGAGATCATGGGCGGCAAGATCCTGGGCGTGGCGGGCCTGACCCTGACCGTGCTGGCCATCTGGGCCATGGTCGGCGGCCTGGCCATGATCAATTTCGCCCCGGGCCTGGCCGGCGACCTGGTCGCCGTGCTGCTGAGCAAGGGGCTGGTGTTCTATTTCGGGGCCTATCTGGTCGGGGGCTACCTGATGTATGCGGCGCTGTTCGCCGGCATCGGGGCCTTCTGCGAGAGCCAGCGCGACGCCCAGACCCTGCTGGGGCCGATCATGATCGTCATGACCATCCCGGTGGTGTTCATGAGCCAGGCGATCCGCTCGCCCGACGCGCCGATCCTGTCGGCCCTGTCCTGGATCCCGCCGTTCACGCCGTTCCTGATGCCGGTGCGCATCGCCAGCGATCCGCCGCTGGTCCAGGTGATCGGCACGACGGTGGCGATGGCCATCACCATCGTGGCGATCATCGCCTTCTCGACGCGAGCCTTCCATGTCGGGGCGCTGGCGACGGGGAAGGTGGATCTGAAGACCCTGATCAGGCTGATCGTCCGGAAGCAGGCGGGGTAGGATCCAGAAACGACGAAAGCCGCGCGGATCGCCGCGCGGCTTTCGAAATCTTCAGCGAAGAAAGGTCCGGATCTACCGGGCCGGCTTCTTCGGCATCGGCAGCAGACCTTCGCGCTGGGCGCGCTTGCGGGCCAGCTTGCGGGCGCGACGGACGGCTTCAGCCTTTTGGCGAGCGCGCTTTTCCGACGGCTTTTCATAATGCACGTGCCGCTTCATTTCGCGGAACGAGCCTTCGCGTTGCATCTTCTTCTTCAGGGCCTTCAGCGCCTGATCGACGTTGTTGTCGCGGACGAAAATCTGGACCAGGGGTATCTCTCCATTCGACAGCCCGACCAATATTCCCAAGTCCCTCTTGAGGGGCCGGGCGGGCGAACAAAACCGGGTAACCTGAGAGGGGTTCTCCCAGGCGATGAGGCGGGGCTGATAGCAGAGCGAAGGGCCGCTGTCCATGCGCGACGCGGCCTAAACCTCGGTGTAGACTCGGATTTATGACGCAAACGGCACACACCTCCGCTCAAGCTTCGGATCAACCGGGATCCTCATGGGCCGACGAGGCCGAGCAGCGCGTACTGGACGAAGCCCTGCGCCTGGCGCCCAAGCTGGGCTGGAATACCGGCCTGGTCTCCCGCGCCCTGGCGGCGGCGGGGCTTTCCGAGGCCGAGGGCCAGCTGCTGCTGCCGGAAGGCCCGCGCGACCTGGTCGCCCTGCTGTCGCGACGCCATGACGCGGTGGCGCTGGGCAAGCTGCAGGCCTTCGACCTGGCCGCTCTGAAGATTCGCCAGCGGATTCGCGAGGGCGTCGTCGCCCGCCTCGACGCGGCCCAGGAGCATGCCGACGTGCTGCGCCCGCTGGCCGCCTTCCTGGCCTTTCCGACCAACCTGGCCCTGGCCCTGCGGCTGACCTGGGAATCGGCCGATGTCCTGTGGCGCTGGGCCGGCGATACCGCCACCGACGAGAACCACTATTCGAAGCGGGCGATTCTCTCGGGCATCCTGATCTCGACCCTGGCCGTCGACATGGCCTCGGGCCGCGCCTCGGCGTTCACGCACCTGGACGCGCGCATCGACAACGTCATGGCCTTCGAGAAGTGGAAGGCGGGCCTCAAGCCGATGGACTTGGCCAGCGAGTTGGTCGGCGCGTTGGCCCGGATGCGCTACGGGAAGTAGCGGGGAGGGGGCTCAGCCCCCGAACGCCGCCGCCAGGCGCTCGAAATGCGCCTGAACCGGACGCGGGGCCTCTTCGTTCGGCGATTCCACATACATGCGGCGGTCCAGGTGGCGGACGCGCTCGTACAGGCGCTCGGAGCGCTGCAGCAGGTTCATCAGGCCGAACGGCAGTTCCTCGACGGCCGGCGGGTCGCCCGCGGCTTCCTCGCCCAGGCGGTAGGATTCAGCGCAAGCCGCTTCCGGCGGCATCTCGCCTTCACGCACCGCGCGCTGCACCAGCAGCCACGAAGCCACCTGCATCAGGCGGGTGGTCAGGCGCATGCTCTCGGTGGCGTAGCCCAGGGCGGCGTTGCGGGAGAGGACCTTGCTGTCATGCCGGCCGGCCCCGTCGAGATAGGCGGCGGTCTCTTCGACCAGCTGCATGCCTTCCTCGAACGTACGGTCGAACAGTTCCGATCGCGCGAAGTCCTGGATCACTCCAGCGCGCCAAGGCGTGTCCGCGAACGCGTTCACTTCGGTCATAGCTACTCAATGCCCCTCGAAAGGCCGCGAGGACGTCTCGCTTGGCAGGGAGGAGTGCAACCCCCGTGCCAGAACTCGCCGTCCCGTTGCGACCCACCCCCTTCGATCGACCGTACTTGAAGCGTCAGAAGGCGGATGACCGCTTAAGACGCCAGTAACCTCACCGAAACCTTAAAATAAGCCTTAGTCCAGGCGACCAAACAGCGCATTGGCCGCGTCGCGGCCGGCCTTCTTCTTGCTCAGCTGAGCCTTGGTGCGCTCGATTTCGGCCTGCAAAGCCTCGATGCGCTCTTCCAATTCGGCGACGCCGTAGACCTCCAGGTCCTCGTGGGTCGTCTCGTTCAAGGCGCGTCCGCTGAAGGCGCGGGGTTCCGCAGACTCTTCGAACATCGACTTGTCTCCCTTTTCCGTCGGCCATCTGACGCCTACCTAGGGGCCAAGGCAAGCATGAGAGGGAGCCCGGGCATGGCCGGAACGATGACCGCGATCGCGATCGAGGGCGGCAAGGGCGCCGCCGAGGCGCTGAAACCCGTTGTGGCGCAACGGCCCGAGCCGGCGGCCGGGCAGATCCTGATCAAGGTCGCCGCCGCGGGCGTGAACCGCCCGGATCTCCTGCAGCGCATGGGCTTCTACCCGCCGCCGCCGGGCGCGCCCGAGACGCTGGGCCTGGAAGTCGCGGGCGAGGTCGTGGTCGGTTCCGGCCGCTGGAAGGTCGGCGACAAGGTCACCGCCCTGCTGGGCGGCGGCGGCTATGCGGAGTACGCCGTGGTCGACGCCCGCCAGGCCCTGCCGATCCCCGAGGGGCTGGACCTGGTCCACGCCGCGGCCCTGCCCGAGACCGTCTTCACCGTCTTCGCCAATGTGTTCGAGCATGGCGCCCTGAAGGCCGGCGAGACGCTTCTGGTTCATGGTGGAACGTCCGGAATCGGAACAACGGCGATCGCCATGGCCAAGGCGGCCGGCGCCAAGGTCATCGCCACCGGCCGCGGCGCCGACAAGAAGGCCAAGGCGCTGGAACTGGGCGCCGACATCGCCATCGACACCAAGACCGAGGACTTCGGCGCGCTGGTGAAAGCGGCCGGCGGCGCCGACGTGGTGCTCGACATGGTCGGGGCCAGCTATTTCGAGAAGAACCTCGACGCGCTGAACACCGGCGGCCGCATCGTCTACATCGCCAGCCTGGCCGGGCCGGTGCTGGAAGTGCCGGTCATGAAGATCATGCAGAAGCGCGCGGTGATCACCGGCTCGACCCTTCGCCCCCGCTCCACCGACGAAAAGGCCCGCCTGGCGGCCGAGGTCGAGCGCATCGTGTGGCCGTGGATCGCGGCGGGGCAGGTCAAGCCGCTGATCGACGCGACCTTCCCGCTGGCCGACGCAGCCAAGGCCCACGCGCACCTGGAAGCCGGAGAGCATGTGGGCAAGGTGGTGCTGACGGTCTGACAAGTAACGGCGGCTTGAACTCTTGATCCCCGTTCCCTTTTCACGAGAACCGGATTATAGCGTTCATCAACATCCCGCCCGGCCGAAAGGCCGGGCGCCGTCATTTCTGGAGGACCGCATGTCCGACATCCTGATGCCCAAGGCGACCGCCGTCTGGTTGGTGGACAACACGTCGCTGAGCTTCGAGCAGATCGCCGATTTCTGCGGCCTGCACCCGCTGGAAGTGCGTGGCATCGCCGACGGTGAAGTGGCGCGCGACATCCGCGGCGCCGACCCGATCGGCAACGGCCAGCTGACTCGCGAAGAGCTGGACAAGGCCCAGGCCAACGACGCCTACCGCATGAAGGCCCAGGTCAGCCGCCACGCCGAGCTGCTGAAGCCGCAGAAGAAGGCCCCGCGCTACACGCCGGTTTCGCGTCGTCAGGACCGTCCGGACGCCATCGCCTGGTTCCTGCGTCACCACCCCGAAGTGACCGACGCCCAGATCTCGAAGATCCTGGGCACCACCAAGGCCACGATCGAGCAGGTCCGCGCCCGCACGCACTGGAACGCCGCCAACATCAAGCCGATCGACCCGGTGACTCTGGGCCTGGTCGGCCAGCTGGAGTTGGACGCCCTGGTCAAGAAGGCGGCCGAGAAGAAGGCCAAGGACGACCTGAAGAAGGGCATCCTGCCGGAAGACCCGACCCTGCGCCCCGCCTCGGAAGCCGGCCAGTTCGAGCCCGAGGTCGAGGAAGAGGAAGAAGACTTCCGCGCCCCGCGCGGCGACATCAAGGCCGAGGACGTGTTCGGCAAGTCGACCGGCTATGTCGACGAGGAAGACGAGGACTAGTCCTCCGCTTCAAAGGCCTGAAACAGCAGAGGCCCCGCTCCTTGCCGGAGCGGGGCCTCATGTTTTTCGGCTGCTACGCTAAGCAGCTAGTGAAGTCGCGCCCTGAGGCCCTCGATCTCCTCCTTCAGCCTGAGCTTCTGCCGCTTGAGCTCCATAAGCATCGCGGTGTCGCTTCCGGGTCGATTGGTCTCCTCCTGGATCTTGCGATCAAGGTTCTCATGACGGGACCCAAGCTCGCGGATACGGGATTCGATGGCCATGGCTCTCGGCTCCATTGCTGTTGGAGAAGAAAGTGAACACCCGCTGCGCGGCGCTGTCAGATCACATATGATTGCAAGCGGCCCCGCTTGACGTGGCTGAGTTTACTCCCAAGGCGGACGAAAATTTACCATGACCGATGCTCCGAAGACCGCCGATCGGACTCACGAGCGACCCCGGCTGGTGGTTGGAATTTCAGGCGCTTCCGGCGTGGTCTATGGCGTCCGGGCGCTGGATGCGTGCCGTGAGCTGGGCGTCGAAAGCCACCTCGTCGTCTCCAAATCGGCGGTGCTGACGCTGAGCCAAGAGACCGGCCAGTCGGTCGCCGAGCTCAATGCGCGGGCGGACGTTGTCCACCGCGTGAGCGACATTGGGGCGGCCATCGCCTCGGGCTCGTTCCGCACCTTGGGCATGGTCATCGCGCCCTGTTCGGTGCGGACGATGAGCGAAATCGCCACGGGCGTGACGTCCTCGCTGCTGACCCGCGCCGCCGATGTCACCCTGAAGGAGCGCCGGCCGCTGGTGCTGATGGTGCGCGAGACGCCGCTGCACCTGGGCCACCTGCGGACCATGACCAAGCTGGCCGAGATGGGCGCGGTGATCGCCCCGCCGCTGCCGGCCTTCTACGCCAAGCCCGCCACGATCGCCGAGATGGTCGATCAGTCGGTGGGCCGGGCGCTGGACCTGTTCGACCTCTCCTGGCGGCCGGTGAAGCGCTGGGGCGAGGATCTGGCGACGATCACCGGCAAGGGTGAAGGTTAACGCCGATGCGCCTCTGGGACTGGGCTCTGCAGGCCTATGCGCGGCAACCTGTCGCGGAGGCGTGCCTGCACCTGCAGGACGCCCACGGCCAGAACGTACCCTGGCTGCTGTGGGCCGCCTGGATGGCGCAGGAGGGCCGCGTCGCCGACCTCAAGGACGCCGCCAGGATGATGCGCGCCTGGGACGTTGAGGTCGGCGCGCCGCTGCGGAGCGTGCGCCGGGCGCTGAAGCCGGCGCGGCCTCCCGTGGACGAGACCGCCAAGGAAGCGCTGCGCGACGCCGTGAAGGCCGTCGAGCTGAAGGGCGAGCGGGTTTTGATGGAAAGCTTGGAGGCGCGGAGCGGTCCGACAGGCGCGCCGACCTCCGTGCTGGACGGGCTTGTGGCCGCCGCCGAGGCGTCCGGCGACCCGCCGCGCCGGTCCGCGCTGGAAAAGCTGGCGACGGCGCTTGAATTAACCTCGGGCTGAGCGCCTTTACGGCTCGTCAGCCTTTGCTATCTACATCCCTACTGGGGCTCACCTGAGATATGTCCATGAACGACGATGATCCGTCGGAAGACACCGACATCGCGATCGAACGTCGCCTTGCGGACCTGCGCGAAGACCACAAGGACCTCGACGACTCGATCCAGGCCCTGGAACAGCGCTACCAGCCCGACATGCTGCAGATCGCCCGCCTGAAGCGTAAGAAGCTGCTTCTGAAGGACGAGATCGGCCGGCTGGAAGACCAGCTGACGCCGGACATTATCGCCTAAGCAGCGATCTGGGTCGCTTCCAGCTCGCGGACCGTCTGCAGCAGGCGGCCGGGGGTGATCGGCTTTTCCAGCCGCGCGTCGGCGTGCTGGTCGTCCTTCAGGAGGCGGGCGTCGACGGCCGAGGCCATTAGGGTGACGGCGTTCGGGCGCGCCTTGCGCACCGCGCTGACCAGCTCGCCACCGCTCATGCGCGGCATCGAGTGGTCGGTGATCACCAGGTCGGGCTGGAACCGGTCCAGGGCCTCGAAGGCTTCCTGGCCGTCCTGGCACAGCAGGACGTCGAACCCTGCTTCCGTGAGGGTGATCTGGTAGATCATCGAGAGGACGGGATCGTCCTCGGCGATCAGAATTCGTTGCATCCGCCCGCGCCCAGTCATGCTTAACAGACTATGAAAGTCTGTTACCGCGACGGGCCCGGGTGAGTCGCTGTGCGAAAGGTCGCATGACCCTCGGTTGTCGTCAGGCCTGCTTCCGCTTGCGGACGAACATCGCCGCGTCGGCTTCGGCCAGGGCGACTTCCGGATCGGAGCCGGGCTCGATCTCGCGCACGCCGTACGAGATGTGCAGCGGGGCCGACCATTCGCCGAACTGAACCGGCGTGTCGCAGACCGCTTCCGCCAGGCTCTGGGCCTTGGAGATCGCGGTGTCCTTGTCGGCCTGGGCCAGCAGCACGGCGAACTCGTCGCCGCCCATGCGACCCACGACGTCGCTCTCGCGCACATTGCCCAGCAGGCGCTTGGCCACGGCCTTCAGGGCCTCGTCGCCGGCGGCGTGGCCGAAGCGGTCGTTGACGGCTTTGAAGTTGTCGAGGTCGAAGAACACCACGCTGGCCGGCGAGCCATAGCGCTGGGCGAAGGCCGACACGCGCTTCATCTCGCGCAGGAAGGCGCGGCGGTTCAGCACCGGCGTCAGCACGTCCATGTCGGCCTGGGCCTGCGCCTCGTTCAGGCGCAGCTTCAGCATGGCGACCTCGCTGCGCAGGTCGTCGATCTCGGTCATCAGGGTCTGCAGGGCCTCGATGACCTGCGGGGTCATGTCGGCTTCGGTCAGGCCCAGGAAGGCGGCGCTGTCGGGAGCGGCCACCTCACGCGCCACGACCTGAGCCCCCGCCCGCGCGAGGGCGCGCTTGCGGATGGCGGCGAAAGGTTCGGTCCGGGCGCCGGAGATCTTCATGAGGTCACTGGGAATCGTTATGGCACAGCTAACAGTAAGGTTAACGGGAACGCGGTTCGACGCAATCGGGGGCGCCGATAAGCCGCAGGCGCCGATGGCTGCGCCCACTCTAAAGGCGACCACGGAACGTTTTGTGTCGTTTTGGGCTTGCCGCCGCAGGCGGACGCGCATACGGGGCGGCTTTCCGACGCTCGCCTAGAAGAGAGACGACGCCGATGACACCACCTGTCGCCATCATCATGGGCAGCCGCTCGGACTGGCCGACCATGAAGGGCGCGGCCGACGCGCTGGACGCGCTGGGCGTGGCCTATGAGGCCAAGGTCGTCTCGGCCCACCGCACCCCACAGCGCCTGTTCGCGTTCGCCACGGGCGCGGAAGCGGCCGGCTACAAGGTGATCATCGCCGGAGCCGGCGGCGCGGCGCACCTGCCGGGCATGGCGGCTTCGATGACCAACCTGCCGGTGCTGGGCGTGCCGGTGCAGTCCAAGGCGCTGAGCGGCCTCGATAGCCTGCTCTCGATCGTCCAGATGCCCGGCGGCATCCCGGTGGCGACCCTGGCGATCGGTGAGGCGGGGGCCAAGAACGCCGGCCTGCTGGCCGCCCAGATCCTGGCCCTGTCGGACCCGGCCCTGAACCAGCGCCTGTCGGCCTTCCGCGCCGCCCAGACCGAGAGCGTCGCCGAGAGCGTCGAGGACTGATCCAGATGGCCGACTTCCCCCTCGTTCCCGGTTCGACCATCGGCATCCTCGGCGGGGGGCAACTGGGCCGGATGCTGGCCCAGGCCGCCGCGCGGTTGGGCTTCGACGTCGTCATCCAGGATCCGGAGGAGAACTCGCCGGCCGGCCGCGTCGCCGCTCGCCAGATCGTCGCCGCCTATGACGACCGCTGGGCGCTGAAGCGCCTGGCCGAGGCCTGCGACGTCGTCACCTACGAGTTCGAGAACGTCCCGGCCGACACCGTCTCGGAACTGGCCGCCCTGGGTGCGGTCGTCTCACCCGGCGCCAAGGCCTTGGCCGCCGCCCAGGACCGCGTGGTCGAGAAGAGCTTCCTGGCCGAGATCGGCGTGCCGACCGTGGCCTTCGCCCCCGTCCAGGACAGCGAGAGCCTGGCCGCCGCCGTCGCCAAGATCGGCGCCCCGTCGCTGCTGAAGACCCGCCGCGAGGGCTATGACGGCAAGGGCCAGGCCTGGATCCAGAAGGCGTCCGACGCCGAGGTCTCGTTCGAGAAGATCGGCCGCCGCGCCGCCATCCTGGAGGCCCCCGCCGACTTCGGCCGCGAGCTGTCGGTGATCGCCGCCCGCAGCCGCGACGGCGAGATCGCCTGCTATCCGCTGTCGGAGAACCACCACGAAGGCGGCGTGCTCAAGCGCACTGTCGCGCCGGCCAAGGTCACGAGCGCCACGCGCGACCAGGCCGAGACGATCGCCATCAAGATCCTGACAGCCCTGGACTATGTCGGGGTGATCGGGGTGGAGCTGTTCGAGCTGGCCGGCGGCAAGCTGCTGGTCAACGAGTTCGCCCCGCGTGTCCACAACACCGGCCACTGGACCCAGGACGGCTGCGAGGTCGACCAGTTCGAGCAGCACATCCGCGCCGTCGCCGGCTGGCCGCTGGGTCCGACGGCGCCGCACCATCACGTCGAGATGACCAACCTGCTGGGCGCCGACGTCGACGCCTGGCGCAAGCTGGCCGCCGAGCCGGAAACCCGCGTCCACCTCTACGGCAAGGGCGAAGCCCGGCCGGGGCGGAAGATGGGGCACGTGAACCGGCTTAGGGCGCTGCGGGACTAGGGTTAAGCTACTTGATCGAAGACGCTTCTTTGAGATCAGCTAATGCTGTGCGGGCTTCGTTGAGTAGAAATCTATTGCAGGAAGTCCAAAACTCTAGGCTGCCTATGATGGCAAAATCTAGCGTGCTTGCCCTTTCGTCTCCCATTTCATATCTGCGAATGAGAGAGTTCTTGTAAGTCGCCAGCACTGGGTCGAGGGCATCGGAAGAGAGAGCGTTTAATTTGAGCGTCGCTCTCAATTTAAATAGCATAAATTGTATATTAAATTGACATTCAAGGGCGGCTCTAACGAAGCCAAGTCCGGCTAAAAATTTCGATATCGGACCTGGCATGTCATTGAGATATGCCGCCCATTCCTCCGAAAAACGATCGCGATATGGGTCCGGTGTTTGCTTGACGGCTATTTGGCGAAGTATTTCTGCCCAGCGAGGCAGCCATCCTTCTATTTCTGATTTTGCAAGTCCACCTAGGACTGCACCAGAAACCGCAACTGCAATACTGGAAAGGACTTTGTTCAACTCCACGAAGCTAACCTCCCAAGCATTGGGGATAATGCCTGTGCAGAAGCCTGCGCGTATCGCTGTCCTTCGCCAGTGATTGTATAGTATCGGCGGCGTGGTCGGCCAAGGTCTTTAGGTTCTCCAGCTTCCCACTTACTGCTCACCAGCCCTGCTTGTTCAAGGCGAAGGAGAATGGGGTAGAGCGTGCCGCTCGCGAGCTTGGTCGTCTTTGAAAGCTCTGCGCCCGACTGTTCGCGTGACGTGAGGAGTGCATCTAGCACTTGCAGTGTTTGCGGAGTGGGGCGCGGAGACGACTTCATGGTAGGCACTCTACATAGGGGCTATGTAGAGTGTCAACCTACCATGCTTTAGTCCGGCAGTGGCCCGCCCAGTTACGGGGGCTGGGCTGGTACGAGTCCCTACGACCCGAGGTGCGTGTTGAACCACCCCACGATCCGGTTCGTCAGGTCCGTGCGGTTCTCCGGCCGACGAATGCCGTGGCCTTCGTCCTGGTAGATCACCAGCGAGGTCTCGACACCCATCGCCTTCAGGCCGTGCCAGAACTCCATCGACTGGGCCGCCGGGGTCTCGACGTCGCGTTCGCCGACATAGATGAAGGTCGGGGTCTTGGCGGCCTTGATCGTGCGGATCGGCGACAGCTGGTCGTAGATCGCCGGGTCGTTGTAGGCGGTGTCGCCGAAGAACGGCACCATCCACTGGTCGATGCCGTTCTGGCCGTAGTAGCTGATCCAGTTGGCGATGCCGGCGCCGGCCACGGCGGCTTTGAACCGCTGGCTGTGGGTCACCGTCCACATGGTCATGTAGCCGCCGTAGCTGTGGCCGAAGACGCCCAGGCGCTTGTCGTCGACCGGGGCGATCTTCTCGACCGCGTCGATGCCGGCGAGGATGTCGCGCAGGTCGCCGCCGCCGAAGTCGCGGCGGTTGCTGGTCTTGAAGGCCTCGCCTTGGCCGAAGCTGCCGCGCGGATTGGGCTGGAACACGTAGTAGCCGGCCTTCAAGAGGTCATAGACCGTGCCGCTGGAGCCGAAGCGCGAGGTCACGGCCGAGGACGGGCCGCCGTGGACAATGGTCACCATCGGATAGGTCTTGCCCGGCTCGACATTGGCCGGGGCCTGCAGCCAACCTTGGACGTCGAAGCCCTCGTTCTTCCAGGTGACGCTCTTGCCGATATAGGTGGCGGTCAGGGCGTCGTTGTCGTGGGTGATGGGCTTCAGCGCTTCGGGCGCGCCCAGCAGGATCTGCGGGGCCTTGGCGAACGAGTCGACGACCGTGGCGGCGATCTTGCCGCTGGGGTCGAACGAGACGCGGCCGTCGCCAGCCGAATAGCTGACCTCGCCGCGGGCCATGATCGTCACCTTGGCGCCGCCAGCCGGGTCGATGCGGGCGATGGCGCTGTCGCCGCCCAGGATGGCCGAGGCCATCGGGCCCTTGGCGGTCCAGTCCAGGCTGGTGAAGGTGCCCTTGTAGCCGTCGGTCAGGTTGGTCGGCGCTCCTCCCGTGAACGACACGGTCCAGATGTCGCCGCCGACCGCGCCGAAGTCGCTCATCAGGCCGCCGATGAAGGCCACCGACTTGCCGTCCGGCGACACGCGCGGGGCGTTCAGCTGCAGCTTCGGGGCGGCGATCACGCGGCTCGAACCGTCACGGCCGAAGGCCTGCAGGCTGGCCACCCACCAGTTGTTGTCGCCGTCGCCCTTGGCGGCCGTGCCGACGAAGCCCTTGGAGTCCGGCGTCCAGTCGTACTCGTAGACGAAGGTGTCGTCGGGCGAGGCGAAGGCCAGGTCGCCGCCGGCCGCGGGGACCACGGCGATGCGCTGCTCGTCGATCGCGCCGGCGACGCCGATCTCGCCGACCTGGCGCACGCCGGCCTGGGTGGCGCCGGTCTGCTTGCGGGCGCCGACCGTGGCCAGCATGGCGATCGACTGGCCGTCCGGCGCCCAGCGGGCGGTGCTGGCCACGCCCTTCACGGTGGTGACGGCGCGGGTCTTGTCGCCCTCGATCACGAACAGGGTCGCCGTGCCGGCGCGCATGTCCGAGCCGATGAAGGCCAGCTTCTGGCCGTCGGCCGACCAGGCTGGACCGCTGTAGCGGCAGGTCTGGCAGGGGTCGAAGCGGTTGGTGACCTCGCCCTTGGCCGAGCGGATGACGACGGCGGCGCGGTTGTCCGACACCGTACCGACGGCCTCGGCGCTTTCGATGGCGGCCAGGCGCTTGCCGCCGGGGGCCAGGGTCAGGGCGCCATAGCCATGGACGGAGGGAGCTGCGGGCGCGGCCGCTTGCAGGGCCGCGGCGGCGACCAGGGAGAGCACGAACGACATCACGTGAGCCTTGAAGTGAGCCTTGCCGGGAAGGGCGTGTGCTTCGAATTCGCGCGCCAATGTGTCTGAAAAATTTCTGTCGCAATCTCGCCGGGCTTGGCGGTCGCCGGGAAACACCTAAGGTCGAGCCGAACCGTCACCGTCGAGGCGATCTTGTCCCCCACGCTCGAAACCGAACGCCTGATCCTGCGGGTCCCGATCCAGGATGACTTCGACGCTGGCTGGGCCGAGTTTCACAGCGATCCGGAGTGCATGCGCTATCTCGGCGGGGCCATGCCGCGCAGCGTCGCCTGGCGGGCCTTGGCCCAGGTGGTGGGCATGTGGCCGTTGCGGGGTTTCGGGACTTTCTCGCTGATCGAGAAGGCCACCGGCCGCTGGGTCGGGCGCGCCGGTCCCTGGCAGCCGGAAGGCTGGCCCGAGCGCGAGGTGGGCTGGATGCTGCATCGCTCGGCCTGGGGCCAGGGCTACGCCACCGAGGCGGCGCGGGCCTGCGTCGACTTCGCGCTGGGGACCCTGGGCTGGACGACGGTGGCCCACATGATCCACCCCGGCAATCTGGGCTCGCAGGCCGTGGCGGCGCGGGTGGGCTCGCGGTTCATCAGGATGGTCGACCTGCCGCCGCCGATGGACGTCGCCGGCCCGACCCAGATGTGGGGTCAGGACGCCCCCTAGTCTTCCTCGTCCGCCCCGGCCAGGTCGGCGGCGTCAAAGTCGTAGTCCAGCAGGTCGCCGGGCTTGCAGCCCAGGGCCGCGCACAGCCGCGCCAGGGTGCGGAAGCGGATGCCCTTGACCTTGCCCGAGCGGAACAGGGACAGCTGGGTCTCGCTGAGGCCGACCTCCTGGGCCAGGTCGCGGGCCTTCAGGCCCTTGGCGACGATCAGGGCGTCCAGGGTGACGCGAACGGGCATCAGATCATCTCGTCGAGTTCGGCCTGCGCCGCCAGGGCCTGGTCCATCACCCGGCCCAGCAGGAAGAGCGCGCCGCCGATCATGCCGAGGGTCATACTGGCGACGTCGAAGTTCAGATAGCTGCGCTTGTCGGCCCCGACCAGCCGCATCAGGTTGATGACTACGAAGACGTTGGCCACGCCGCCAACGCCCAGCGCCAGGCCCACGCGGCGCAGGGCCGAGGGCAGGGCGGCCTGGAGCAGTCGGCCCTTGGCGACCTCGCCCAGCGCCTGGCCGATCGACCACACCCCGAACAGGAAGCAGGCGGCCGGGATGTACTGGATCGTCACGGCCAGCACCTTGGCCGGGCTGGGCGCGGTGGGCCGGTGCAGGACCGTCAGCAGCAGCGGCGCGACCCACATCATCAGCACCAGCAGCAGGCCGACGCTGATCACCATGAACATGGCCAGGCCCCGGTACTGACGGCACATGCGGCGGAAATTCTCGACGTCCTTCGCGCTCACCGCGACCCTCCGATCCTGTCTCATCTTTAATCTTGACTTAAAGACGATCGCTTCGCAACTTTATATCTAAATTAAACGAAAAGGGGCGTCGCCGCATGTCCGCCGCCATCGAGACCGAAGGCCTATCCCGTCGTTTCGGCCCGCGCCTGGCGGTCGACGACGTCTCCATGACCGTGCCCGAGCGGGCCGTGTACGGCTTCCTGGGCCGCAACGGCGCGGGCAAGACCACGACGCTGAAGATGGTGCTGGGCCTGATCCGTCCGACCGCGGGCGCGGCCCGGGTCTGCGGCCTGGACGTCGCCCGCGACCGCATCGGCGCGGCCCGCAAGGTCGGGGCGCTGCTGGAGGCGCACGGCTTCTACGGCAACCTGACGGGGCGAGAGAACCTGGCCCTGACCGCCGCCTTGCTGGGCCTTCCCGCCAGCGAGATCGACCGGGTGCTGGAGGTGGTCGAGATGCGCCCCGACGCCGGCCGCAAGGTGGCTGGCTATTCCCTGGGTATGCGCCAACGCCTGGGTCTGGCCCGCGCCATGCTGGGCGCGCCGCCGGTGCTGGTGCTGGACGAGCCGACCAACGGCCTCGACCCAGACGGCATCGCCGACATGCGCCGGTTCCTCAAGAGCCTGCCCGAGCGCACCGGCGCGACCGTGCTGCTGTCCAGCCATCTGCTGGGCGAGATCGAGCAGACCGCCACCCATGTCGGCGTCGTCAATGACGGCCGGCTGGTGCTGGAGGGGGCGCTGTCGCGGCTGAAGGCCGACCTGGCGCCCGAGATCGCCTTGCGCACCGGCGACGATGCGCGGGCGGCGGCGCTGCTGCGCAGCCACGGCCTGGACGTCCGCGTCGCCGACGGCTTGACCGTGGCCCTGGATCCCGGCGATGCGGTCGATCCGGCCGTGGCCGGGCTCACCGCCCTGCTGGTCGAAGCCGCCGTTCCCGTCTTCGCCGTCGGTCCCCGCGCGCAATCGCTGGAGGACATCTACCGCCGCGTCGCCACCGCTCCCCAACGCCAGCCCGAGGCCGCCTGATGCTCGCCGTCCTGTCCGTCGAACTCCGCAAGCTGAACCGCTCGCTGGCCGCCGTCCTGGCCCTGGCCGCGCCGTCGCTGATCGCCGCCTTCGGCTTCTTCATGCTGCTGCGCGGCGGACAGCCAAGGCCCTGGGCGCAGTGGATGCAGATGGCCACCGCCGTCTGGGCCTATTTCATGTTGCCGATGAGCGTGACGGCCCTCACCGCCCTGGTCGCGCACATGGAGCACGGCCCGCGCGCCTGGGACCACCTGCGGGCCCTGCCGGTTCCGCGCTGGCGGATCTACGCCGCCAAGGCGGTCTGCGTGGTCGCGCTGGTGACGGCCATGACGGGGCTGAACCTGCTGCTGACCTGGGGCGCGGTCTCGGCGGCGGCGGCGATCAAGCCGGCCGTCGCCCCGACCGGCGCGCTCGACTGGACCGGGGTGCTGGCCATCAATCTCAAGGTGGTCGCCGCCGCGACCCTGCTGACCGCCATCCAGCTGTGGACCGCCCTGCGCTTCGCCAGCTTCGTGCCGGCCTTGGCGCTGGGCATCGGCGGGACCTTCTTCTCGGTGGTGGCGACCTCGGCCAAGGAGGGGGTGTTTTTCCCCTGGCAGATGCCGATCAACATGCTGGCCAGCGAGGCTTGGCGCGTCGAGACCGCCCTGGCGCTGGGTGGTGGGCTGGGTCTGGTCGCCCTGGCCCTGGCCATCGCCCACTTGGCGCGGCGGGAGGTGTTGTAACCGCGCGCCGGCCTGCTAGGACCGTCTCTGACGGAGGACCCCATGGTCGAGCAACAGCTCATCGGATTGATCGGCGGCATGAGCTGGGAAAGCTCGGCCCAATACTATCGGCTGATCAACGAGGCGGTGCGCGACCGGGTGGGCGGCGTGGCCTCGGCCCGGACCCTGATGTGGTCGTTCGACTTCGCCGAGATCGAGCACCTGCAGCACGCCGGCCGCTGGCCCGAGCTGTCGCGGCGCCTCGCCGACGCGGCGCGGGCGCTGGAGGCCGGCGGGGCTGATTTCCTGGTCCTCTGCACCAACACCATGCACCGCGAGGCCGACGCCATCGAGGCCGCCGTGAAGATCCCGCTGCTGCACATCGCCGACCCGACCGGCGAGGCGATCAAGGCGGCAGGGCTCACCACGGTGGGCCTGCTGGGCACGGCTTTCACCATGGAGCACGAGTTCTACCGGGGCCGCCTGGAGGCCAAGCACGGCCTGACCGTGCTGACCCCGGACGCCGACGATCGCGCGGTAGTGCACCGGATCATCTACGAGGAGCTGGTCACCGGTCAGGTGCTCGATGCGTCCCGCGAGGCCTACAAGGCGGTGATCCAGCGGCTGGTCGATCGCGGCGCCCAGGCGGTGATCCTGGGCTGCACCGAGATCATGCTGCTGATCTCCCAGGCCGACAGTCCGGCCCCGGTGTTCGACACCACGACCCTGCATGCGATGGCGGCTGTCGAGCGGGCCTTGAACCCGGCCGCCTAGCCGATAGGGTGCCCTCCGCTCAAGTTGCGGAGTCTACCCGAATGCGTCTGCGCCTCGCCCTGCTCGCCAGCCTTTCCCTTCTGGCGGCGACGCCCGTCCTGGCTCAGACCACAACGCCTTACGACTCCGTAGACCCGTTCATCGGCACCGGCGGCGACGGTCACACCTTCCCCGGCGCGGTCGTGCCGTTCGGCATGGTGCAGCTGAGCCCCGACACCGACATCCAGCCGTTCAAGCAGAGCTATGCCCGCGCCGCCGGCTACCGCTTCGGCGACCCGACCATCCTGGGCTTCTCGCACACCCACTTCTCGGGCGCGGGCCACTCGGATCTCGGCGACATCCTGCTGACCCCGGTCTCGGGCGAGGCCAAGCTGGAGCCGGGCGAGGTCGACAAGCCGGGCTCGGGCTACCGCTCGCGCTACAGCCATGACACCGAGGTCGCCCAGCCGGGCTACTACGCCGTCACCCTCAGCGACAGCCGCGTGCGCGCCGAGCTGACGGCGGGCCTGCGCACCGGCCTGCACCGCTACACCTTCCAGAAGGGCGACCGCGCCCAGGTGCTGATCGACCTGCGCAGCTCGATCTACAACTATCCGGGCAAGGTGCTGTGGTCGCGCCTGCGGGTGTCGCCGGATGGCGTGGTCACCGGCTATCGCGAGACGCGCGGCTGGGCCCCCGGCCGCAAGCTGTTCTTCGCCATCAAGTTCGACCGCCCGCTGGTCGGCCAGGCGTTCCGCAACACCGAGAAGGACATCCCCTACAACGGCTTCGCCCAGCCGGGCCGTACGCCGACCGACCGCGCCCAGGTCCAGGGTCGCGGCCTGGTCGGCGTGTTCGACTTCGGCCAGATCGACGGGCCGCTGACCGTGAAGGTGGCGCTGTCGTCGACCAGCGAGGACGGGGCGATCGCCAACCTGGCCAGCGACGAGCCGGGCTTCGACTTCGACGCCCAGCGCGCCCGCGCCAAGACCGCCTGGGAGAAGGCGCTGGGGGCCGTGGACATCGAGGCTCCTGCCCCGATGAAGAAGACGCTCTACACGGCGCTCTACCACACCCTGCTGGCCCCCAGCGTCTATGCCGACGCCGACGGTCGCTATCGCGGTCCCGACGATCAGGTGCACGAGGGCAAGCTGGACGGCCGCCCGTTCACCTTCCACTCGACCTTCTCGCTGTGGGACACCTTCCGGGCCGAGCACCCGCTGCTGACCCTGATCCAGCCGGCCGACTACACCAACGACGTGGTCAACTCGCTGATCGCCTCGCAGAAGGAGAGCCCGTACGGCATCCTGCCGGTCTGGCAGTTCCACGGCCAGGAGACCTGGACGATGATCGGCTACCACGCCGTGCCGGTCATCGCCGACGCCTGGATGAAGGGCATTCGCGGCTATGACGGCAAGGCGGCCCTGGACGCCATGGTCAAGAGCGCGACCTACGCTCCGTACGGCGGCCTCGGCGACTACATGAAGCTGGGCTACGCGCCGATCGACAAGGAGCCGGAAGCGGCCTCCAAGACGGTCGAATACGCCTATGACGACTGGACCATCGCCCAGATGGCCAAGGACATGGGCCAGGCCGACGTGGCCAAGACCTTCGAGAAGCGGGCGTCCTACTGGCGCAACAGCTTCGATGTGAAGACCGGCTTCCTGCGCGCCCGCAAGAGCGACGGGACCTATCGCGAGCCCTTCAACCCGACCGCCATCAACTACGGCTCGGACTACACGGAGGGCAACGCCTGGCAATATTCGTGGTTCGCGCCGCAGGACCTGGGCGGGATCGTCAAGACGCTGGGCGGCGACGCCGCGACGGTCAAGAAGCTGGACGCCATGTTCGACTTCGACAATTCGAAGATCGACTACAGCCACGCCGAGGACATCGCCGGCCTGATCGGCCAGTACATCCACGGCAACGAACCCAGCCACCACGTGGCCTATATGTACAACTACGCCGGCGCCCCGTGGCGCACCCAGGCGCGCTTGGCCCAGATCATCAAGACCCAGTACAAGCCCACGCCCGAGGGCCTGTCGGGCAATGACGACCTGGGCCAGATGTCGGCCTGGCTGATGTTTACGTCGCTGGGCTTCTATCCGGTGACCCCCGCCTCGAACGAATACGCCATCGGCCGGCCGTTCGTGGACAAGGCGGCGCTGAATCTGCCCAACGGCAAGCGCTTCGCCGTGCGCGCCGAGGGCATGGCCGACGACAAGGTCTATGTCTCGAAGGTGACCCTGAACGGCAAGCCGCTGACCCGGGCGTACCTCAAGCACGACGAGATCGTGGCGGGTGGGGAGCTGGTCTTCACCATGAGCGCCACGCCGAACAAGACCTGGGCGACGAAGGTGGGCGATCGCCCGACGTCGCTGACGGGATATAGATAGGCGAGCGGTCCCTTAGCGCCTGCCTATTCCGCCCGTCAGCCGCTAGCGATGGAAGAACCGTGGATCGTCCTTCGGGCCGACAAGAAAGACGCCATCTGGCCCACCAGCGATACCGGGGCGCTGCCTGATGCCTGCGATATCGGCCTGCCTAGCTTCAAGCGTAGATAAGAATTGCTCGCCAGTACCAGGGTTTTTGATCCTGAGAGACTGGAGCGTTTCATAAATCTTCCGATCGAGAGCGATGGACCATTCACCGGTCACTCGAAACTGAACAAAATCCGCACCGCTGACTGTCGGTTCTGGGGATGCGTTGCGATCTAGAAACAGGCTGTAGGCTCTGCGGATTGACCAAACTAGATCGATGTCCAATTCGAGCGCTCCGGGGGGCGGCGGAGGGTCTTCGATCCAGCCGAGCATTCCGGCTTTGGTAAGTGTCCATATGCAAGCAGTCCAAGTTGTCGGCGTGCGATTGTGAACCCTGGCGATCCGGCAAGCTTGGCCTAGAGCCTCCGCAACGAGTTTGTTGCCAGGGTAGACACTTGCTTGCTTGGCGCTGCGCCCCTTTGACTCAAATATGTGGCGTTCACGTCCCGGGCCAATTCCGAGGAAATCTGGGCGGCTGCGAGGAGCAAGCTGCAAAGGACCTAATTTCCCAGGAACTCCCGCCGCCAGGGGCTTGTACTCTCTAGTTCTGTCCGAAACGTGCAATAGAAAACGGACCCCTAGATGCGACTGCGCGCACCAATAGGTCATGCCCTGGCCGAGCAAAAACGATGTACTTACTTTCTCAGAGGGCTCTAAGCGCTCAAAATATGCTGTAGAGCTAAGGTCTGGGCGAAGGTTCCCATAGGCCAATGAAAACAGCATCATTGAGCGCCAGGAGCCGACGATCGCCTGCGATTTCGAGAAATTCTGATACCCTACGATCAGAAGCGCTCGGGTGACGTCTGCCCAACTGGCTGTCAGGGGGACGGAGCCTTGCAGGTTTGGGTAGCTGGCTGCAGGGAAGCCTTTAAAATAAAGGGGTTCTGAGTACTTCTTTGGCATGCCCTATCTATGGGCGAGATTCTATCACTTTAATCAACCTAAAAGTGTTTCTTCAATCTGGCTTTGGCCCTAGTAAGGCAGCTGCGCCGGCGGTGGTTGGGCCGGCCCGGGGCCGGCCGACGGCGCCATCATCTCCGCCGCCTTGGCCGCCGCATCCAATTCCGAGGCCGCGCGGGCGAATTCCGCCGACAGGGTCTCGTAGTAGCCGTTGCGGGGATCCGGCTCGGTCTGCGGCGCGGGATCGGGCAGCAGCCAGGCGAAGTCGCGGACCGCCAGGGTCTGGTGGGCGGTCATCATGAAGCGGCGCCAGATGCTGGCCGGGATGTCGCCGCCGACCACCTTGTTCATCGGCTTCTCGTCGTCGTTGCCGACCCAGACGCCGGTGACGTAGTCGGGCGTGAAGCCGACGAACCAGGCGTCGCGCCAGTTCTGGCTGGTGCCCGTCTTGCCGGCCGCCGGACGGCCGAAGGCGGCGCGCTTGGCGGTGCCGTCGGTGACGACCTTCTTCATCATCTTGACCATGATGCTGGCGTGGCCGACGTCGTAGACGCGGCGCTCGGCCTGCGGCGGCTGGTGCGCGAAGATCGGCTGGCCGTCCTGGGTGCTGATCGTCTCGATCACGTACGGCTCGATGCGGATGCCGCCCTGCTGGAAGACCTGGAAGCCCGAGGTCATCTGCAGCAGGCTGACGCCGTACGAGCCCAGCGCCACCGACAGGTCGGGCACGGGCGGCAGCGAGGTGATGCCAAAGCGGCGCACCAGGTCGCCGATCGCCGCGCCACCGGCCTCCTGGCCCAGCTTCACGGCGATGGTGTTGGTCGAGGTCACCAGGGCCTTCTCGACGGTCATCGGACCGCGATAGCCGCCGCTGTAGTTCTCCGGGCTCCACTCGCCAAACTTCACCGGCTCGTCGACGCGGATGTCGGTGGGCAGCACGCCCTTCTCGACGGCGGCGGCATAGACGAACGGCTTGAAGGTCGAGCCCGGCTGGCGGCGGGCCTGAACGGCGCGGTTGAAGGGGCTCTCGGCATAGTCCGTGCCGCCGACCATGGCCCGGATCGCGCCCTCGGTGGACAGCGACAGCAGGGCGGCCTGGTGGGCGCCCGAGCGGGTGGTCTCGGTGGCCATGGTCTGGCGCACGACCTCGGCGCCCTCGCGCTGCAGCAGCGGGTCGATGGTCAGGCGCACCACGAGGTCGGGCGCGTTCTGGCCGGCGATCTTCACCGCCTCGGTGGTGGCGTAGTCCAGCACCCAGCCGTAATCGCCCTCGTCCTGCAGGGCCATCGGCGACAGGCGCGGGGTGTCGTCCAGCGCGCGGCTTTCCTGCTCGGCGGTGATCCAGCCCTCCTTGCGCATATTGGCCAGGATCAGGCGCGAGCGGGCCAGCGCCCGCTCCATGTCGTTGGTCAAAGCCAGGCGCGAGGGCGCCTTGGGCAGGCTGGCCAGCAGGGCCGCTTCCGACAGGGTCAGCTGGCTGGCGGGCTTGCCGAAATAGGTCTGGGACGCCCCGTCGACGCCATAGGTGCCGGCCCCGAAATAGATGCGGTTCAGATAGAGCTCGAGGATCTCGTCCTTGGTCAGGACCTGCTCCAGCTTATAGGCCAGCAGCATCTCCTGCAGCTTGCGCTTGACCACCCGATCCGGCGTCAGGAACAGGCCCTTGGCCAGCTGCTGGGTCAGGGTCGAGGCGCCCTGGCGGGTGCGGCCGGCGCGCCAGTTGGTCCAGGCGGCCCGGCCGATGCCTTGGATGTCGATGGCCCCGTGCTGATAGAAGCGCCGGTCCTCCGCCGCCATGAAGGCCTGCGGTACATAGTTGGGCACAGCGCCCAGGGTGATGCGCTGGCCATAGCGCGGGCCGCGCGTGGCGATCACCTGGCCGTTGCGGTCCTCGAAACGGATGCCGGGCGCGCGGTTGACCGCGAACAGCGCCGCGCGCGAGGGCAGGGGCGGCGCATCCTTGAGATACTTGAACCAGACATAGGCCGCGCCGCCGCCGGCCGCGAGCACGCCGATCAGGAACGAGACCAGCAGCACGCCCCAGATCCAGCCCCACTTACGGGCCTTCTTCTTGGCCGCGCGATGCTTGAGGTCGGCGCGGAAGGGCTCTTCCGGCGGCGGAGGGGGCGGTGGCGGCGGCTGATAGGACGGCGGGGCGCTGGGCGATAGCCGGAAGGGATCCGGCTGCGGCGCCGGCTGCGCCCACGGGTCGTGGGGCGGCTCAGGCGGCGCGCCGACGGCAGGCTCCGGCGTACGCCCCGTGGGCTTCCGCGACGGATCCTTGTCGTCGAACTTGTAAGGCGGAAGCGTCCAGTCGTTCACGGTGTCAGATCAGGCTCTGTTTGGTCGCCGAGTAAATCGGGTTTAGGACGGCGTCATGACGCCACGCAAACCTTTCTGGGAGACGAAGACGCTCTCCGAGATGACCGTCCCCGAGTGGGAGAGCCTATGCGATGGGTGCGGCCTTTGCTGCCTCGTTCGCTTCGAAGACGAAGATACCGGCGAAATCATCCCCACGCGGGTGCATTGCCAGCTTTTCGACGAGCATCTCTGCCGCTGCAAGGACTATCCGAACCGCAAGAAGACGGTGCCGGACTGCATCAAATTGACGCCCTACAATATCGAGGACCTGCAGTGGATGCCGCCCTCGTGCGGCTATCGCCGCATTCACGAGGGCAAGGATCTCCCGCGCTGGCACCCGTTGATCACCGGCGATCCGGACAGCACCCACAAGGCCGGCGTCTCGGTGCGCGACCAGACCGTGTCGGAGCTCAGCTTCACCGACGCCGAGGACGCCCTGGACTTCGTGGCGACCGATCTGATGCGCGATCGCGGGGATGATCCGTACGATCCGGACGAGGGATGAGCGACTTCCGACGGCGACTTGCGTGCGAGGTCGATGAGGCCGCCGACGCCGGCTTCGTGCTGATGAGCGTGTCGGTGTTCGACCATCGTCTGACCGAGGCCGAGCTCGTCGATCAGGAGAAGGTGCCCTTCCTGTTTCACCGCGAGGCGCGGGAAAAGGGGATGGAGGCCCAGTTCCTCGACATCGAACGTCGGTTCGTCGCCCTGTTGGACCGGCTGGCGGCGGGCGGCGTCGCCTTGATCCATCGGCCCGCGCGCATCCACCCGCTGCGAGCGCAAAGCGCGCGCTATAGGTCGCTGGTCCGGCGAGCCCTGCGCGAGAAGCACACCAACGACCTCTACTTCCCCGGTTTCGAAGCGTGCTGGATCTTCGGCCGGGACATGACCCACTGGGTCATCCTGCCGGACGCCAGTCGCGTGGAACAGATCAAGGGACTGGTGCGGGACGCCGGACTGCATGTCCTTCGCGTCGAAGGCGCCTGACCCCCAGATACGGAAAAAGCCGGCCCGCGAACGCGGAACCGGCTTTTCGTCGCCCTTACGGCGAGAAGCGGGAAGCTTCTTACTTCTTGGCGGTGAAGCCAGCGAACTTGGCGTTGAAGCGCGAGACGCGGCCGCCACGGTCCATCAGCTGGGCGTTGCCGCCCGTCCACGCCGGGTGGGTGCGCGGGTCGATGTCGAGCGCGAGGGTCGCGCCTTCCTTGCCGTAGGTCGAACGCGTTTGATAGTTCGAGCCATCCGTCAGGGTGACGGTGATGAAGTGGTAGTCGGGGTGAATGTCTTGTTTCATGGCGGCGATCCAGTCCGACTAAGCCGGCGAGTGTGAATTTGGGTAAGCGCCCTCCGCGCACGCGCGGGGTGGCCCTCGAAGACGGGCGGCTATAAAGAACCCGCGCGATTTTGGCAAGGGACTGTTGATGACTGACGCGAACGGCGGCGCGCAAAAGGCCGAAGGCCGGCCCGGCGCAGGGGCCGAACTGGTCCAGGGCATGGCCGAGGCCAAGGCCAGGCGAGCGCGCCGCAAGGACATCCGTCCGCTCGTGCACCTGCTGCCTTTCGTCAAGGCCCACAAGGGCGACGGCTTCGCCGCGGCCTTCTTCCTGCTGTTCTCGACGGGCGCCACGCTGGGCCTGACGGCAGCCTTCAAGGAAGTGATCGACCACGGATTCGCCAAGGGCGCGGGCGCTGAAATCAACAGCGCGTTCCTGGGCCTGGGCGCGGTGGCCATGGTGCTGGCGATCGCCACCGCCTTGCGATTCTTTTTCATCACCCGCCTGGGCGAGCGGGTCGTGGCGGATGTGCGCCGCGCGCTCTATGGCCACACCCTGGGCCTGGACCAGGAGTATTTCCTGAAGACCCGTACGGGCGAGGTGCTGTCGCGCCTGACCACCGATGTGTCGCTGATCGAGCAGCTGGTCGGCGCCTCGGCCTCGATCGCCCTGCGCAATATCCTCAGCCTGGTCGGCGGCCTCGGCTACATGGCGGTGGTTTCACCGAAGCTGGCGGGCTTCATCGTGCTGATGGTGCCGGTGATCCTGGCCCCGATGTTCCTGGTCGGCCGCCGCGTGCGCACGTTGACCGTCACCGCCCAGGACAAGTTCGCCGACGCAGTCGGCTATGCCGGCGAGAGCCTGGACGCCCTGGAGACGGTGCAGGCCTTCGGTCGCGAGCGCGCCTCGGCCGGCCGCTTCGGCGGCGCGGTGGAGGAGGCCTACAAGGCCTCGGTTCGCCGCATCACCACTCGGGCCAGCATGACGGCCATGGTCATCACCCTGGCCTTCGGCGGCGTCACCCTCTTGCTGTGGAGCGGCGCGCGCCTGGTGCTGGCCGGCGAGATGACCGGCGGCACCCTGGCCCAGTTCGCCATGCTGGCGGTGATGGCCGCCGGCTCGATCGGCGCCCTGGGCGAGGTCTGGGGCGACGTCCAGAAGGCCTCCGGGGCCATGGACCGCATCTCCGAGCTGCTGAACGCTCAGCCCGACATCGCCGCGCCGGCCGCGCCGAAGACCTTGCCGGTCCCGGCCCAGGGCGCGATCGCCTTCGAGAACGTGATCTTCGCCTATCCGGGTCGCCCGGACCTGCCGGCGTTGAACGGCTTCGACCTGGCTGTGAAGCCTGGCGAGACCGTCGCCCTGGTCGGACCCTCGGGCGCGGGCAAGAGCACCGTCCTACGGCTTCTGCTGCGCTTCTACGACCCGCAGAGCGGCGGCATCCGCCTGGACGGCGTCGACCTGCGCGACGCCGAGCCCTCGCAAGTGCGCGAGCGCATGGCCCTGGTCGCCCAGGACTCGCCGCTGTTCTCCGGCTCGGCCAAGGACAACATCCGCTTCGGCCGCGCCGACGCCACGGACGAGGAGGTCAAGGCCGCCGCCGAGGCCGCCCAGGCCTATGGCTTCCTGTCAGCCCTGCCGCAGGGCCTCGACACCCCGGTCGGCGAGCGCGCTAAGACCCTGTCGGGCGGTCAGCGCCAACGCCTGGCCATCGCCCGCGCCCTGGTCCGCCAGGCCCCGATCCTGCTGCTGGACGAAGCCACCAGCGCCCTGGACGCCGAGAGCGAACGGCTGGTCCAGCAGGCCCTGACGACGGCCATGGAAGGCCGCACCACCCTGGTCATCGCCCACCGCCTGGCCACCGTGCTGAAGGCCGACCGGATCGTGGTCATGGAAGAAGGAAAGGTGGTCGAGCAAGGCACCCATGCCGAGCTCTTCGCCAAGGGCGGGCTCTATGCGCGCCTGGCCAGCCTGCAGTTTGGGGTCGAGGCGGCGTAAGACTGGGCTATAGTCGGGGCAGGAGCGACCGCATGCCTACCAAGCTTCTCACCGCCGAAGTTCCAGCCCCGCTCGCCGAAGAGGTCGAGCGACTGGCCCAGCGCCTGGAGCGATCGCCTGACTGGGTGATCGAGCAGGCGCTCGGCGCCTTTGTCGACCGTGAGGCGCGCCACCACGCCATGACCCTGGAAGGCATGGCCGATGTCGACGCCGGCCGTTTCGTCAGTCAGGCCGAGATGGAAGCCTGGATCGACGGCCTCGACCCTGATCGCGCACCGCTCACGCCGCGCTGATGCGGATCGTCTGGACGGGCAGGGCGTCGTCTGACGTGGCGCGGCTTTACGAATTCCTCGCCGAGGTGAACCCCAGGGCCGCTAAGGCCATCGTGCAGCGGATTGTCGTGGCGCCGCGACGCTTGCTCGACGCGCCGCGATCTGGTGAGCGCTTAGCGGTGTTCGCGCCGCGAGAAATTCGCCGGATTTTCGCGGGTGACTATGAGCTTCGCTACGAAGTCGTCGATGACACAATCCACGTGCTGCGCGTCTGGCACGTACGCGAGGATCGCTGACAACTTCCGCTACTCCGCCGCGTAGACCAGCGGATGGGCGTGGGCCCAGAGGTGGGCGCGATAGGTCTCGAAGCACTGCTCGCCGCAGATCAGGCGCATGACCGCGCCCTCGGCGATGTACCGGGCGCGGGACGGATCGTCCGACACCAGCGGGACCAGGGCCTCGGCGTTCCAAGCCTTGGAGTGCTCGACGTCCAGCTGGGCGTGCAGAGCGAAGTACTTGCGGGCCTCGGCCGCGACGCCGACCCGCTTGAGACCCGCGTCGACGCAGGCCACGCGGGTCGGAGCCGTCAGCTCGACCACGCCCAGGGCGCCGATCGACTGCCAGACATAGCGGCGCGTGGTGGCGAAGGCGGTCATCACGTTGGCCAGGCACAGCGACTGCCACAGCGTCGAGTCGATGGTCGGCTCCAGGCCCAGGGTCGCCGTCGTTCGCGACAGCATCGGGCCGTGCATGCCCTTGGCGCTGCCGCGACCCATCTCGTCCCAGTAGTTGCGGGCCAGCTCCAGCTTGGCGCGGTCGGGGACCTTGACCTGGGTCAGGGCCACCAGGTCGTCGAAGCCGGCCTCGCCGGCCGCCTCCTGGGTCAGGAACCACTTGAGGTCCTCCAGCGAGGCCTCGCCCTCCAGCCAGTCGAACAAGGGATCCCACTGGCCGGGGCCGTGGTCCTTCAGCGCCTCGAACCAGGCGATGAAGCCGTCGGCGTCCTGCGGGACGTCCTCGACCAGCGGCGCGACGTGACGGCGGAAGGCTTCGATAAACGCGCCCTCGATCCGGCGCATCCGGATTTCCTGGTCCAGCTCCTCGCGCCAGGCCTCGGACGGCGCGGCCGGGGACAGGCGGACATGGTTCCAGTGCGCCAGACCCTTGTGCAGGGCCTCGGCGTCGGGGAACTGCGGGCTGAACGCGCCGAAACGCGAAAGACGTTCGCCACCGTACACGGACACACTCCTGAACCTTGAAGGAGAGGTCGCCGAACGGAGTGACCCCTGCGCCGCCAGGCGGCGGCGAGGGGGCAAACGGGGGCCGGGCGGGTTGTGTTCCTGTGTCGGCAACGCGACCCGGGCGGCGACTACTTGCGCAGGTCCGCCGGAACCGTCGGTTCGCTGATCACCCGCTCCATGGCCTTCCAGCGCGCGTCATCGGTCTTGCCGGCGCGGTAGACGTAGCCGCGGACCATGTCCTGGCCGAGGTTGTAGTTGATGACGTACGAGCGGTAGGTCTCGATGAACGACACCCGCTTCTCGGCGCCGCCGCGCGAATAGAGGCCGTACTTCATCAGCGCCTGGACGGCCTGCTCCTTGGTCATCTTGCCCGACAGGTAGAGGGCCGCGATGGTGTTGCCGGCGCTGGAGAGCGCCCCCTTGGCGTCCTGCAGCTCGCCATAGGCCTCGGCGGTCTTCGGATCGAGGCCGGCCAAGGCGTAGAGCTTGTCGCGCTCGAACGCGGTCTTGGCCTTGCCGGGGAAGGCCAGCTCGATGCCGAAATTGGCGCTGCCCTCGGCGATGAACGACTGCGGCGAGAACAGCGGATAGACCGAGAACTCGACCCAGCCCCTTTCCTTGGTCAGCTTCTCTTCCAGCAGGGCGTTCAGCACATGGTGGCCGGGATAGCCCTCGTGGCAGCCCAGGTCCAAGGCGCGGCTGATATAGATCGGCAGGTCGGTGTTGATCTGGATGACGCTGCGCGCGTCGCCCTTGTACCAGTTGTAGCCGCTCCAGGGCTTCTTGGTGACGAACTCCATCTCGAAGCGCTCGTTGGCTGGCAGCTTGATGTGCTCCTGCGTCTTGGCCTTGCAGGCGGCGATACCGGCCTGCATCACCGCCTCGACCTTGTCGGTGGGGATCACGTAGCGGTTCTGGAAGGCGTCGACGCGAGCGGCGAGATCGCCTTTGCCCGGGACGATCTTGTCGATGCGGGCCAGGATCGGGTCGAAGCTCTTCAGGGGCTTGAGCACCGGGCGGACGCCGAACAGGCCCTCGGCCTCGTCCTCGAAGCTGAACTTGTCGCCGGCCAGCATGGCCAGGCGCGTCTGGGCGGCCTTCAGCTGGCCCTTCATGAACAGCTTGCGGCGGCGCTCGTCGGGCGAGAGATCCTTGTCCTTGGTCGCATTGACCAGGATCATCAGGCGGTCGGCTTCCTTGCGCAGCACCGACACGGGGCGCGGGGCGGCCTTGGCGCTGTCCATCAGGTGGACCGGGCCGTAATAGGCGTCGACATAGCCAGGCTCGCGCTCGCCGGCCTCCAGGGTCATGCGCACGAAGTCCTCGGCCACGCGGTCGAGCACCTGGCCGGAGGGCGTCTGGCTGGGCGCGGCGAAGGCGGCCGAACCCAGTACGAGGGCGGCGGCGAGGGTGGCCGCGGAGACGGCGTGGCGGATCTTCATGCGGCTTCCCCTGGGAGTTCGGCCGGCACGCTGCACCGCCCGCCCCCGGTTCGGCAAGAGGCGATCAGAGGCTGGCCAGATCCAGCGCCTTGGCGTCGCCCGACCAGGCCTTGCGCGCCTCGGCCTGGTGCAGGTCGGCCGCTTCGGCCATGCCCAGCTTACGCTCGGCGCGGGACAGGATGGCCAGGCTGACCGGATCGCGGACGCGCTTGGACAGCGCCGCACGCGCCTCGTCGGCCGCGCCCTTGGCGTCGCCGGACGCCATCAGCGCCAAGGCCAGGTCGCGGCGCGGGGCGTACCACCAGACCGGCGGATCGGTCTGGTCGGCAAAGCGCGTCTCTTCCAGCTCGGCGGCCTTGCGGAAGGCCTTGGCGGCGACCTGGGGCCTGTTCTCCAGCATGGCCGCGCGGCCTTCCAGCACCAGGCGGGCGACCTTGACGGCGTCGACGCCCAGCTTGCTGAACGGACCCCAGGCCTTCAGGGCGCCGGCGTCCACCTGGACCTGCGCCAGTTCGCGGCGGATACCGGCGACGTCGCCCTTGCGGGCCAGGGCCTCGCCGCGCGCATAGCGCCGCATGGCCTTCAGATAAGGCAGGGCCGGTTCGGGCAGGGCCAACACCTCGTCCGGCGTCGCATAGCGACCTTCGACGGAATAGGCCGTGCCGGCGACCGCCTGGTCCCAGGGCTGGTCAGACTTCAGCGTCAGGGCGTGGGTGAGGAAGGGGCGGGCGATGGCCAGGCCGCCTTCCGCGTCGCCGGACATCAGGGCGCCGGCCGCGCCGAACTGCACATTGTGGGCGTGGTAGAACAGCTTGTAGACGCCGTCCTCGCCGGTGAAGCCCTGGGCCTGCGCATTGGCCCGGTCGAGCTTGGCGGCCGAGAGGTTGGACTTCAGGGCGTCCTCGTAGCGGCCGACCCAGTAGTAGGTGTGCGAGGGCATGTGGACGAGGTGGCTGGCCGACGGCGCCAGGCCCTCCAGCTTGTCGGCCCAGGGCTCGGCGCGGGCGGTGAAGCCGCTCATCTCGGTGGCGTGGATGTAGAAGTGGATCGCCGCGGCGCTCTGCGGGGCGCGCTTCAGCGAAGTCTCCAGCAGCTCGACCGCGCGAGGCATATTGGTTTTGGTTCCAGCCAGGGAGGCGGTGACCATCAGGGCGTCGGCGGCCAGCACGGCCAACTCATCGTCGTTCGGGTTGGCGCGGGCCAGGGCGTCCATGGCCTTGGCGTAGGCGGCGTCGCCGGGACCCTTGCCGCCGCCGTTCTCGTAGCGGGCCTTCATCGCGGCGATCAGCGCGCGCTCGATGGGCGGGCCGTCGGCGGCCAGGACTGTGGCGCGGGCCATCAGCTCGGCCATGGCCTTCTGGACCTTCTCGTCGACCGTGTAGTTGATCGTCGCCCCGCCGGCCCAGGCCTGGCCCCACAGGCACATGGCGCAGGTGGGATCGCGGCGCGCGGCCTCCTCGAAGGCCGCTACGGCCGACTTGTGGGCGAAGGCGTGGCCCAGCTGCAGGCCGTTGTCGAAGAAGGCCTGGGCGTCGGGCGAGGCGGTGCGGATCTTCCACGTCGCCGCGCCGTAGCCGGGCAGCAGCTTCACGGCCTTGGCGGGCGCGTCGCTGGCGGCCGAACTGCCGGAGCACAGGCCCATGCCGCTGGGCGCGGGGGCGGGCGCGTCGGCCTGGGTGAAGGCCGGGATCAGGGCCAGCAGCCCCGCCGTGAACACGATCGCGCGCATGTCAGTCATTCCCCCGAAGAGCTTTGACTGTCCGCCCGCGAACCGCGTTCGGTCAAGCTCGCGCGGCGACCGCCAAACCTGGGAAGTCGCTGAAGATCCCGTCGACGCCGGCCGCGTACAGCGCCTTGAACAGCGGCGTCACGTCGCCGTGAATGGCCAGGAAAGCCGGGTCCTTCGGATCGCCCTTCCGCAAGCTGGCGGGCAGGAAGAAGTTCTCGGCCCGCACGGTCCAGGGGTGGACGACCAGGCCGGCGGCGTGGGCGTTCTTCACCAGGTCTGTGGCCGGCAGCAGGGTGTTGGCGTCCTGCGGGATGACCATGGTCTTTTCCGGACCCAGGCCGTCGGCATAGACGGCGACGTCCTTCAGGCCGGCGGCGGTGACCAGGTCGGCGTACTTGACGTTCGGCAGGTCGGCCGGGCCGCCCTCGCCGGCGACCAGGAACACCAGGCGCGCGGCGGTCTTGGCCTTCAGCTTCTTCAGCGGGCTGACCTCGAAGCACTGCACGAACACCGGGGCGGCAGCCGAGTTCAGGTCCAGGGCCTTCAGCTTGGCGACCAGACGGTCCTCGGTCGGCAGGCCGATCGAAGCGAAATAGGTCGGGTGCTTCAGCTCGGGATAGGTGCCGATCGTGCGGCCGGTGCGCTTGCTGCCGGCGCGGGCGATGGCGACGACCTCTTCATAGGTCAGGATCTGGGCCTGGCCGTCGAAAGCGGCGCTGGCCGGACGCAGCTGCGGCAGCCGTTCGCGGGCGCGCAGGGTCTTGATCTCGGCCAGGGTGAAGTCTTCGGTGAACCAGCCGGTCACCGACTGGCCGTCGATGATCTTGGTCGCCTTGCGAGCGGCGAATTCGGGGCGCTTGGCCACATCGGTGGTGCCGCCGATCTCGTTCTCGTGGCGGGCGACCAGGTGGCCGTCCTTGGTGGGGACCAGATCGGGCTCGATGAAGTCCGCGCCCTGCTCGATGGCGCGCTCGTAGCTGAGCGCCGTGTGCTCGGGCCGCTCGCCGCTGCAGCCGCGATGGCCGATGACGACGGGCTTCTTGGCCTGGGCGCGGGCGAAGCCCGGAAGCAGGGTGCCGGCGAGCGCGGCGGTGGTCATGGCGCGACGGGTGAGCAGGGTCATGGGCGCGGATTTAGCGCTCGGATGTGACGGTTTGGCTAGGCCAACTCATCAGCATAAGCCGTCATCCCGCGCATAAAGCGCGGGATGACGGGAATTTCGAGAGGGCCTTAAGCCGCCCGCAGCTTCTCGAGGATCTGCGGATAGAGGTCCTGGTTGCTCGCCAGGATCGACTTGCCGTTCACCACGTCCAGGTCGTTCTCGTCGATCGTCGAGACCTTGCCGCCCGACTCCTGGATCATCAGCACGCCGGCGGCGATGTCCCACGGGTTGAGGTTGCGCTCCCAGTAGGCGTCGAAGCGGCCGGCGGCGACCCAGGCCAGGTCGAGGGCGGCGGAGCCGAAGCGGCGGACGCCGGCGACCTTCTGGCTGACCTGGTGCAGCTCCTTCAGGAACTGGCCATGGCCCGGCTTGCCGGCGAACGGCACGCCCGTGGCCAGGACGCTTTCGTCCAGGTTCCGGCGGGCGGCGACGCGCAGGCGCTTCTCGGCGCCCAGGAAGGCGCCCTTGCCCTTTTCGACCCAGAACATCTCGTTGGTGATCGGGTTGTAGGTGACGCCGGCGACGACGCCTTCGCCCTCGCGCTGCAGCGCGATGTTGACCGCGAAGTGCGGGATGGCGTGCATGAAGTTGGTGGTGCCGTCCAGCGGGTCGACGATCCAGGTGTGAGTCTTGTCGGTGCCCTCGATCATGCCGCGCTCTTCGCCCAGGAAGCTGTAGCCCGGGCGGGCCTTGGTCAGGATCTCGAATAGGGTCTGTTCGGCCTTGAGGTCGGCATTGGTGACGAAGTCGGCCGCGCCCTTCTTGGAGACCTGCAGTTCCGTGACTTCGCCGAAGTCGCGAGCCAGGCCGCGGGCGGCCTTCCGGGCCGCGTCGATCATGACGTTCAGGAGGGCGGAAGGGGTAGCCACGGGCGGATATCCTCAAGGAAATGCCGTCGACGCCCGCCGGAAAGTCCGGCGGCGGAGCGGTAGGTCGACGGTGTGAAAGAACGGGCGCGGAACCTAGTCGTCCACAGGCCGAAAGGCAAGATATGCGCTTTTTCCGTATCTGCGCGTCACGATCGGCCCTGCTGTCTCGTCCTGTCCTCGAAACCTTCGAGGAAAACGACATGGCGCGCTGGATCGCGATCTTCCTGACGATCATCTTCCTGGGCAACGGCCTGGTGATGCTGACCGTCCCCTATCCCTGGTACCTGACCATTCCCGGCGTCATCCAGACTGGACCGTTCAACGACCACTTCGTGCGCGACATCGGCGCGACCTATCTGGCCTGCGCAATCGGGACGGGGCTGGGCGCGCTGGACCTGCGCCGGCACGCCGGCGCGGTGGCGGTCGCCGCCGGGTTCCAGGGCGTCCATGCGCTGATCCACGTCATTACGCCGTTCTGCGGCAAAGCCCTGCCGTGGCCGCTGCTGGCGCGGGACTTTCCCGGCGTCTTCCTGCCGACCCTGCTGACCATTTGGCTGGCGGTCGCGGCGTTTCGGGCTGAGAAAGCGTGATATGACCGCCGCTGACGCCATTTTCGAGCAGCGCCGCCCGGCCATGACCGGCCTGGCCTACCGCATGCTGGGCTCGCGGGCCGAGGCCGAGGACGTCGTGCAGGACGCCTGGCTGCGCTGGCGCAAGGTCGACGCCGAGACCGTCGAGGAGCCCGGCGCCTATCTCAACCGCGTGGTCACCCGCATAGCGCTGGATCGCCTGAAGTCGGCCCGCGTCCGGCGCGAGGTCTATGTCGGCGAGTGGCTGCCCGAGCCGGTGGTCGAGCCCGACTTCGAGGCCGGCGGCGACGCCGACCTTTCGGTGGCCTTCCTGCTGGCGCTTGAGCGCCTGACGCCGCTGGAGCGCGCGGCCTTCCTGCTGCACGACGTCTTCGACACGCCCTTCGCCGAGATCGCCGCCGTGCTGGGTCGCAGCGAGACCGCCTGTCGGCAACTGGCGTCACGGGCGCGCGAGCACGTGCGCCGCGACCGGCCGCGCTACACGCCCAGCGCCGACGAGGAGCGCAAGCTGACCACGGCCTTCTTCCAGGCCCTGCTGACCGGCGACGAGGTGGCGCTGCGCGATCTGCTGGCGCAGGACGTGGTCTGGCACGCCGACGGCGGCGGCAAGGTCAGCGCCAACCTCAACCCGATCTACGGCGCGGCCAAGCTGGTGGCCATGCTGCTGGGCATCAAGCGCAAATGGCCGCCGCCGGCCGACACGACCGTGCGCCTGGCCCGCGTCAACGGCCAGCCGGGCCTCGTCCTGGCGGCGAACGGCGTCGTCTTCCAGACCATGAGCCTGGAAATCGAGAACGGCCGCATCAGCGCCGTCTACACCGTCCGCAACCCGGAGAAGCTCTCAGGCGTAGACGCCTAAGGCAACGCCACCGTCGGCAGCGTGTCCTTGGTCTCGCACGCCAGCTTGCCGGCCTTGCCGACCGCGCCGGAGATGTCGTCGATCTTGGCTTCCTTGCGCCAGCCCTTGGGTAGGCCCTTGGAGCCGTCGAAGTCCATGCCCAGGTCCATCCACTTGTCGGCCCCGCAATCGAGGGCGAAGACCAGGATCGGGCCCTTGTTGGCCGGCCAGTTCCTGTAGGGGCCGTTGGGCTTGCCCTCGGCGATGCGCGTGACGATCAGCCCGCTGGACTGGTCCACGCGCGTGAAGTCGGCGTCGTAGTAGGACTTGGTGTCCCCCGGCGCCAGCTTCCAGGTCTCCGCGGTCGCGGCGCCGGAAAACGCCACGGCCGTTACGCTAAGCAAACATACTCCGAGCCGCTTCATCACAGCGTCTCCCCCTCTACCTGTTGTTCGCTGGGGAGGACGCTATGCCTGTGTGCAGTGCGTCACAATATCGCCGTTATTCGAATTTTTCGGCGTAGAGGCGAGCGACCAGGGCGCCTTGGCCGGCCTGAAGGACATGGGCGGCGGTCAGCGGGATCCAGAGGCATTCCAGCCGGGTCGGCGGCGCCTGGCCGTCATGGTCCTCGGCCGCCATCCAGCGTTCGGGCAGAGGCGCCGTCGGGCGGGCGTGGAAGAAGACGCGGTCCTGGATCTCGGCGCGATAGGGGGTGATGTCGTAGCGGGCCTGGCCCAGCTCGGCGACGATCTCGAAGGCGTCGTGGCCGGTCTCCTCGCGCAGCTCACGCAGGGCGGCCGCGCGCGGGTCCTCGCCGTCGCCGATCGTGCCGGCGGGAACCTGCAGGCCGACCTCTTCGGGTGGGAAGTCAGGATGGCGGATGACCAGCAGCCGATCGCCGTCCACGCAGTAGACGACGACCTTGCGCCGGACGGCCTTCATCGCGCAGCAAGGCCCTCGGCGATGGCGGCGTTCAGCGCGGCGACGGCGGCGTCGGGGCCTTGCGGATGCGCCCAGACCCCGGCTGAGACGGCCAGGAAGTCGGCCCCGGCCGTGGCCAGCGGCGCGGCGTTGGCGGCGGTGATGCCGCCGATGGCCACGCACGGGGTCTCCATCGTCTCCTGCCAGATGGTCAGGATCTCGGGCTCGGCGGTGGTGGGGGCGTCCTTCGTCGAGGTCGGGAAGAAGGCGCCGAACGCCACGTAGTCGGCCCCGGCTTCCGAGGCTTCCATGGCCAGGTGGCGGCTGTCGTGGCAGGTGACGCCGACCATCCGCTGGCCCATCAGCTTTCGCGCGTCTTTCAGGGCCATGTCCGACTGGCCGACGTGGACGCCGTCGACCGGCAGGCGGGCGGCCAGATCGGGGCGGTCGTTGAGGATCACCGCCACGTCGTGGCCTTGCGCGATCGGCGACAGCGCCGCGACGGCGGCGGCGATCACGTCGTCCGGCGCGTCCTTGAGGCGGATCTGCAGGGCGGCGACGTCGCCGCCTTCCAGGGCCTTGGCCAGCTCGCGGCCGAAGGCGGCCAGGTCGGTCAGGGACGGCGGGGTGATCAGATAGAGGCGGCAGTCGGCGGTCATGCTTTGGCTCTTATGCCAATTCGGGTAAGGGCGCGACACCTCGCCGCTGCTAACCATAGTGAGAGTCAGTTGCAAAAGACTGCGAGACCCGCTAATTGAGAATGACACTCAATCGGGTAGGGCGTTCCTTCCTTGTACGTCTGTAACTGTAACGGCATCCGCGAGCGCGAAGTGCGCGCCGCCATCGACGCTGGCGCCACGCGCCCGGCCGAGATCTTCCGTCACAAGGGCTGCCAGGCGCAGTGCGCCAAGTGCGTCTGCGAAATGCGCCAGATGATCCAGGAAAGCCGCGAGGCGCTCGCATTCGCAGCCGAGTAACGGCGCGAAACTCTACTTTGCGGGCTATCGCGAAGCACTCTCACAGATTTTTGTGAACCTGCGAAACACTTGCACAGATAGCGGTTGAAGCGCCCATCGGCTTGCCCCAGGTTCCGCCCGAACAGCGAACCTTGAAGGAGGCGGCCATGAAGGGCGACGCCGGCGTCATCCGTATTCTGAATGCGGTGCTCACCAACGAACTGACCGCGATCAACCAGTACTTCCTGCATGCGCGGATGTACGACAACTGGGGCTTCAAGCGCCTCGGCAAGATCATCTACGACGAATCGATCGGCGAGATGAAGCACGCCGACAAGCTGATCAACCGCATCCTGTTCCTGGAAGGCCTCCCGAACCTCCAGGACCTGCACAAGCTGAAGATCGGCGAGACCGTGCCGGAATGCCTGGCCAGCGACCTGAACGTCGAGCTGTTCAACCGCGAGCTCCTGGTCCCGGGCATCGTCGAGTGCGAGACCGTGCGCGACTATGTCAGCCGCGAGATCCTGCGCGAGATCCTCACCGACACCGAAGAGCACATCGACTTCCTCGAAATGCAGCTAGGCCTGGTCAAGTCGCTGGGCGACCAGAACTACCTGCAGAGCGCCATGGGCGAGCTGCCGGCTTAAGCTCCCCCCTCTCCCCCTGCGGAGAGGGGAGTCGATAGACGCAAAACGCCGCGACCGGCCTGTCGGCTAGTCGCGGCGTTTCTGTTTGTGCGACACCTCATCCGTCGACTGCGTCGACACCTTCTCCCGCAAGGGGAGAAGGAAAAGGTCTAGGCCGCGCGGGCGCCCGGACGACGGCTCTGGGCGACGGGCTGCGAATGGTCCTGGCCGGTGTTGAAGCGCTTCACCAGGCCGGCCAGGTCGTGGGCTTCGGTGCGGAGATTGGCGGCGGCGGCGGTGGTCTGTTCGACCATGGCCGCGTTCTGCTGGGTCACCTGGTCCATCTGGTTGACGGCGCTGTTGACCTGGTTGAGGCCGGTGGCCTGTTCCTGGGCCGAGCGCGCGATCTCGGAGATCAGACCGTCGATCTCGCCGACCTTGCTGACGATGCCGTCCAGCGAGGCGCCGCTTTCGCCGACCAGCTTCACGCCGCGATCGACCTGGGCGGTCGAGTTGGCGATCAGGGTCTTGATCTCCTTGGCGGCGTCGGCCGAGCGTTGGGCCAGGGCCCGGACTTCCTGGGCGACGACGGCGAAACCACGACCGGCTTCACCGGCGCGGGCGGCCTCGACGCCGGCGTTCAGGGCCAGCAGGTTGGTCTGGAACGCGATCTCGTCGATGACGCCGATGATGTTGCCTATCTGGGCCGAGGACTTCTCGATCTCGCCCATGGCGTTGATCGCCTGCTGGACGACCTCGCCCGAGCGGCCGGCGTCGACCCGCGCGGACGAAGCGGCCTGCGAGGCGCGCCTGGCGCCCTCGGCGCTACGCACCACGGTGGCGGTGATCTCGTCCAGGGCGGCGGCGGTCTCTTCCAGGCTGGCGGCCTGTTGTTCGGTGCGGCGCGACAGGTCGTCCGAGGCGAACGAGATTTCGTCGACGCCGGCCTGCATGGTGTTGGCGCGCTGGGCGATGGTCGAGACGATGTCGCGCAGGCTATCGACCGCGGTGTTGAAGTCGGCCTTGATCTGGGCGTAGCGCGGATCCACGAGCGAGGTCATGTGCTCGCTCACGTCGCCGCAGGCCAGGCGGCGCAGGCCCTCGGCCACCACGGACACGAGGTTGTCGTTTTTCTCGGCCTCCTTGCGGGCCGCCTCGGCGGCGGCGCGCTCCAGCTCGACGGCGGTGATGTCGGCGGCGAACTTGACCACCTTCACCGGCTTGCCGGCCTTGTCGAAGATCGGGTTGTACGAGGCCTGGATCCAGATCTCCTGGCCGCCCTTGCCCACGCGCTTGAACTTGTCGGAGAAGAACTCGCCGCTGTTCAGGCGACGCCAGAAATCGCGGTACTCGCCGCTCTTGGCGTAGTCGTCCTCGACGAACAGGCTGTGGTGACGACCCTGGATCTCGTTCAGGCAATAGCCCAGCGTGGCCAGGAAGTTCTCGTTGGCCGTGACGATCGTGCCGTCGAGGTTGAACTCGATGACCGCCTGGCTGCGATGGATCGCGGCGATCACGGCTTCCATCTCGGCGACCTGGGCGGTCTTGGTGTCGTCCTGGCGTGGCCGGAAGAAGGACATCGGCGTGGTTTCCCCTGCGCTTAAGAGCCCGGAGCGTCACCACCCTGGCGACGCCTGCTCTCCGCGCTTCGGCGAAAAGTTGCGCTCCGAACTTCAAGAGAGGCTTAACGGCGACAGGACGTAGACCTGCGACAAATTACGCAGTTACGCGAAAATGCCCTTTTAAAACAAAGGTGGTGTCGGGCGTCTGGAAGCTGAACCTTGCTTAACGTGACATCCGGTCGCACGAGACTTTGGTCTAGAACAAGGTGGGGTTGTCCTGTCAAAAGGTCGGGGATCGGACACTTCGGCGGCGTTTTGCGCTGGCGCGCGGCGCGGATCACGCCATCATGAGGCGAGGGTCCTGGCCGCGCTGGAACCAAGGTTCAGCTGGGCTGTTTGACCTTGCGAGTTCACGAGGGAGTCCCGCCATGCATATCGCCAACGGAAAGTCGCGCGAGCGCGCCCTGGCCGGCCGCGAAGCGTTCGAGCTCGATCGGCGGGAAGGCCATCACCCCGCCGCCCAGATCGCCGTCGGCGCGGCCCTGGCGGGCGGCGCGATCTTCGCGGCCCTGATGATGGGCCGCCGCCACGAGAACCTGCTGGACGACGAGATGTACGCGGTCGAGTTCGCCGAGATGCACGAGCCGGTCGCCCATCAGCCCAAGCCCCTGACCAGCCTGCTGCTGCCGCCGCTGTTCATCGCCATGACCCTGTCGGGTCTGCGCACCTGGAACGCCCCGGCCAGCCCCGCGCGCACCCGCGCCCTGACGATCTGGAGCCTGGTGCAGGGCTTCAACGCCCTGTGGCTGGGCCTGGGCGCCAAGCGCGTCGGCGGCCAGCTGGGCGCGGCGACGGCCTCGCTGGCGGCCTCGGCGGCCTACGCCATCGAAGCCCGCAAGGTCGGCGGCGGCGTGGCCCCGGACTTCGGCTGGATCGGCATCGCCAACGCCCTGACCGCGCAGCTGTGGCGCCGGCCCGTGCCGCGGATGCCGACAATTCACTAAATCCGCTCTCCCCGGCGAAGGCCGGGGGCCCAGATGCCAAAGCGCCCGCGTTCCCGAAAGGATCGCGGGCGCTTCTGCATGCGCTTCACAGCCCTACGATCTGGACCCCGGCTTTTGCCGGGGAGAGCGGAGTTGGAGGCGCTCAGGGAATCTTGAAGACCCGGTCCAGGCTGAACTTCCCGCCGCCGCGCGCGATCAGGAACAGCAGCAGGCCCGCCCACGACAGGTGCGTCGGCCAGGCGTCGGGATAGACGAAGATCTCGATCACCGCCGTCATGCCCAGGAACGCCAGCGCCGAGAGCCGGGTGAACAGGCCCAGCACCAGCAGGATCGAGAACAGGTGCTCCGAATAGGTCGCCGCGTGCGCCGCCACGTCCGGCGACAGCAGCGGCACGTGGTACTCGGTCTCGAACAGCGAATAGGTGCTGTCCTTGATGTGCAGCAGGCCGTCGACCTTGGTGCGGCCCGACTGGAAGAAGATCGCCGCCACGCCGAAGCGAGTGACCAGGGCCAGGACGTCCTCGGTCAGCACCTTGCGGGCGAGATTGGCGAAGGCGTCGAAGGGCGTGCGGAGCGTAAGAGCGGTCATCGGCTGATTTCCATGAAGGCGCCGTCGGCGATCAGGCGGGCGAAGATTGAAGCGACGTCGTCGCCCGCGCGCTCGGCGGCCTGGGTCAGGGTCTGACCGTCGCGGCAGGCGCGCAGGAACTCGGTCTCGGCCTCGCCGATCACGCGGTGAGCGGCGCGGATGAAGAGAAGCGTCTCGGACGTTTCCGAAAGCTCCAGGTCTTCCCGGCCTTCGTAGGCGGCCGCCCACAGGCTGGGCAGGCTGGCGTCGAAGGCGGCGAAGCGGACGCTGGGGTGCAGACGCAGGCTGGTCTCGGCGAGCACTTCCGGCGCCAGGGCGGCCAGCGCCTCGGCGGTCAGGGCCGGCGCTTCAACGGCGAACAGGCTCTCGAGTCGCAGGCGATCGAGGTGGGCGACGCCGACGAGATAAGGCGTGTCCTGGGCTGGCGGGAACCGGCCGAGCCAGGCGGCGAAGTCCTCGCCATAGTCCAGCAGGGCGGCGCCGGTCGGCGGGGCCTCGCGGGCGAACATCGCGGCCGCGGCGCGGAACCAGTCCTCGCCGACCAAGGACAGCACGGTGGGGAAATTGGCGGCCAGGGCGTCGACGCAGCCCTTGGCGATGGTGTTGCGATAGACCGACAGCCCGGCCTCGCCCGCGTCGGGCGCGAGCCAGGGCGACAGGGCCGATCGCTCGCCGCCGAGGGCGGCGACGAAGGCGTCCTGGAAGTCCAAGAGCTCAGGCATGAACCGGCTCCAGCATCGCGGCGGCGCGGTCGCGCTCGGCCATCAGGACGGCGAAGTCGGGAATGTCGTCGTCACGCTCGATCAGGGTCGGGCGTGGACCGATACGGTCGATCAGGCGGCGATAGAGCGCCCAGACGGGCTCGGCCACCGGCGCGCCGTGGGTGTCGATCAGCAGCGCCGAGCCGCCCTCGTCCAGGCCGTGGCCGGCCAAGTGGATCTCGCCGACCGCCTCGGCGGGCAGGGCGTCCAGATAGGCCTCGGCCGAGTAGCCGAGGTTGCTGGCGCTGACGAAGACGTTGTTGACGTCGACCAGCAGGCCGCAGCCGGTCTTGGCGACCAGGGCCTTCAGGAGATCGACCTCGTCCAGGTCGTGGCCGGTCAGCGGCAGGTAGAGCGACGGGTTCTCGACCAGCACCCGGCGGCCTAGGGCGTCCTGCATCCGGCCGATATTGTCGGCGATGCGCGCCAGCGCCGCGTGGGTGCGGGGAAAAGGCAGGAGGTCGGGCTGGTGCATCCCGCGATGGGTCGACCAGGCCAGATGCTCGGACACTACGAACGGCTCGAACCGGTCGACCAGGCGCTTGAGGGCGGCCAAGTGTTCGCGGTCGGGATCGGCGTCGGCGGCCAGGGACAGGCCCACCCCGTGCAGCGACAGCGGCCGGCGTTCGCGGATGGCTTCAAGCGCCGCCAGACGCGGTCCGCCGGCCGACATGTAGTTCTCGGGGTGGACCTCGAACCACAGGCCGTCCGCCTCGCACGCGAGGGCGTCGGCATAGTGCTGGGATTTGAGGCCGAGGCCGGCGGTGGGGGTCATCTTCGCAGTCCAAAACCTGTCATCCCGGCCGCAGCCAGGATGACAGCTTCGAGGGGCCCTTAGGCCTTCGGCGTCAGCGAGCCCATGCCGTTCGGGGTCTTCATCGTGACGCACGTGCCCTTGGCGACGTGCTTCCAGGCGTCGCCTTGGTAATCGGTCTTCGAGGTGCCGGCGCACGAGGTGCCCGCGCCCGCCTTGCAGTCGTTTTCGCCGGCCTTGGCCACGCCGTAGCACTTTTCCATGGCGGGCTTGGCGCCGGTCTTCATGTGGTCGTCAGCGGCGGAGGCCATCGAGACGCCGGCCGACAGGGCGAGGACGGCGGCCAGGGCGGCGGTGGTGGCGGTGCGGTTCATGGGGTTTCTCCTTGGTGTCGTTCGTAGGGGCGTTTCTCGACGGAGCGACATTTCGTCGCCCGGTCGAAGGGAGATACGAGGGGCGCGTCACGAAGGTTACATCGGTCGGCGAACAAAATTTCGGAGGGGTGCTTTTCGAGCTGGCGCGACACCGTGTAACCATCCCGCCCTCGCGCGCGAATAGGGGCAGGCGTGACGGATACCGAGACCCGTTTGAAGGCGCTGATGCTACGCGGGATGGACGGCGACGCCGCCGCCTATCGCGAGTGTCTGGCCGTTCTCGGCGTCCGGCTGCGCGCCTATTTCGCGCGACGGATGTCCGGCGCGCCCGGCGATGTGGAGGATCTTGTGCAGGAGACGCTGCTGGCGGTGCATCTCAAGCGGTCGACCTGGGACTCGTCCCTGTCGTTCACCGCCTGGGCGCATGCGGTGGCGCGCTACAAGCTGATCGACCACTGGCGCCGGCGAAAGGTGCGCCAGACCCTGCCGATCGAGGACCACATCGAGTTCCTGGCCGCTGACGAGCCCGAGCCGGGCGTGGGCCTGGAGCTCGACCGCGCCCTGGCGACCCTGCCCGACAAGCAGCGGACCCTGGTGTCCGACGTCAAGCTGACGGGCCTGTCCCTGGCCGAGGCCGGGGCGAAGGCCGGCATGTCGGAAGGCGCGGCCAAGGTCGCCCTGCACCGAGCGCTGAAGGCCCTGGCCGAAAGGATGCGCCGTGCGGACGGATGATCTGATCGACGCCCTGGCTTCGGACGCGGAGGTCTCCCGCGCACCGCCCAAACGTCTGGCCATGGTCGCCGGCCTGGGGGCGCTGGCGGCCCTGGTGCTGGTGCTGAACTGGCTGCACACCCGCCACGACCTGATGCCGGCCATGCGCGGCGGCATGTTCTGGATGAAGGCGCTCTATACGGGCCTGCTGGGCCTGGCCGGCTACCTGGCCATTGAGCGCCTGGCGCGGCCGACCGGCTCGGGCCGGCGCGGCTGGATCCTGGGCCTGGTGGTCCTGGGGGCCTTCTGCGTCGCCGGCGTGGTCCAAGCGATGATGAGCCCCGATATCCAGATGGCCCTGCACATGCTGCGCGGCCATTCCTGGCACGTCTGCAGCCGCAATATCCTGATGCTGGGCCTGCCGATGCTGGGCCTGGGCCTGTGGGTGGTGCGCGGCATGGCTCCGACCCGGCCTGTCCTAGCGGGTCTGGCCACCGGCCTGTTTTCCGGCGGAGTGGCGGCCACGGTCTATGGCCTGCACTGCGCCGAGAACACCTTCACCTTCGTGGCGCTCTGGTACAGCCTCGGCGTGCTGGCCCTGGCGGCCCTGGGCGCGGTGATCGGGCGCTGGGCGCTGCGCTGGTAGGCAGCCGGCTGTCCCCAGAACTAGCGACGATCAAGTTTCGTGTCGTCGCCTTCCGGTCGATTGACAAACCGTCGTTCCGCCACTGAAGTGCCGCCGCCTTTCGCGAATGAGACGCGATAGGCATCGCTGGCAACCGCCATACGGCTCTGTGGGGAGAGGCGCGTGACGATCGACGACACCGTCGCTCCCATCAGCGGAGCGGGAGCGGGCGCGCCCATCTGGTCGGCCGCCACCCTGCCGTGGCGCCTGGCCGAGGTCGCCGCCGCCGGCGCGCTCGCGGGCGTGTTGATGATCCTGGGCTGGCTGGACCTGCGTCCAGACCTGTCCGTCGCCGTCGTCCACCCGTTCTTCTGGATCAAGGCCGGCTATCCCGCCGCCGTGGCGGTGCTGGCCCTGGTCGCCGCCACCTGGATCGCGCGCTGCCGGACCACAGGGCTCGTGGCCCTGGCGGGCGCGGCCGCCCTGGCCGGCGCCATGCTGATCGCCGGCGGCGTTCAGGCGTCGAGCATGACGGCCGGCGCACTGGCGACACTCTATTGGCCGAACGCCGCGGTGTGTCTCGGCAACATCCTGGTCATCGCCGCCCCGATCCTGGCCCTGACCGTGGCCGGGCTGCGCGACGTGGATCTGGAGCAACCCGCCATCACCGGTTTCGCCTGCGGCCTGTTTTGTGGGGGCGTAGCGGCGGCCGTCGACGGCTTGCACTGCTGGCAGGGGACGTACGCGTTCGTGGGACCCTGGTTCACCTTGGCCATGCTGCTCAGCGGCGCGGCCGGGGCTGGCGCGGTGAAGCTGCTCGCCCGTCGCCGCCGCTTTCTGGCGCTCGCGGAATAGGTCTCACGCCGCCGGAACGCTCGCGCCCAATCGATCGATCAGATGGTCGCCGACCCGCATGGCGTTGGCCACCGTGGTCAGGGTGGGGTTCACCGCATTGGCCGAGACGAAGAAGCTGGTGTCGACCACATAGAGATTGTCCAGCTCGTGCGCCTTGCAGTCGCGGTCCAGCACCGAGCTCTTGGGATCGATCCCGAACCGCGTCGTGCCGCACTGGTGGGCCGTGCCGTACAGCGGCAGCAGCGAGTCGACCTGGAAGTGATGCTGCGAGATCGGATGGGCGTGGTCGACGAAGCCGTCCAGCGAGGCCTTGAGGATCTTCACCAGCCGGTCGTGGCCCTCGAGGTTGGAGAAGGTGTAGTCCAGCGAGATCTTGCCGTTGCCGTCGACCCGCACGCGGTTGTCGGGCGAGGGCAGGTCCTCGGAAATGACCAGCATCGACAGCATCCGCTCGGCCGCCGCGCCCGACAGCGCGTCGGGCACCAGGGCCGGCGGCAGCCAGTCCTCGACCTGGCCCTCCAGGGTCTGGCCGGACATGTATTCCAAGAGCTGGATATGCCCCATCGGCAGGTCGTAGCCGCCCTTGGGATCGCCGTAATAGAAGTCGTTGACCGCCAGGGTCTTGGGGAAGGTCACGGATTGGTGGGCGGCGGTGACGCTGACCATGGCCGACGAGTTGTGGAACATGTAGTTGCGGCCGACCTGGTCGGAGCCGTTGGCCAGGCCGTTCGGATGGGCGGCGTTGGCCGAGGCCAGCAGCACCACCGCCGTATTGGCCGCGCCGGCCGCCAGCACCACGATGTCGCCGCGCCAGCGCTCCTCGCCGTGCTCGGTCTGGCAGACGATGTCGGTGACGGTCTTGCCGCTCCCGTCGGTCTCCAGCCGCAGGACCTTGCGGCCGGGCAGCAGGGTGACGTTGGGCAGGTCCAGCAGGGGCTCGATCGCCAGGGTGCGGGCGTCGCACTTGGCGCGCAGCAGGCAGGGATAGCCGCCGCAGGTCTTGCACTTGATGCAGGTCGAGGTGACCGGATGCGCCTGGTCCAGCTTGACCCCCAGCGGCAGCGAGAACGGCCGCCAGCCTTGGGTCTCCCAGTGGCCCTTCAGCGCCGCCACGCCCGCGTCGTGCTTCACGGCGGGATAGAAGTAGGGGGGCTCGTCGCCGTTCTCGGTCGGGTCCTCGCCGCGCGTGCCGTGAACCTGCCACAGGCGCTCGGCCTCGGTGTAGTAGGGCGCGAGATCCGTCAGGCTGATCGGCCAGGCGGGCGAGACGCCGCCGGCGTGCTGGACGTCGGTGAAGTCTCGGCCGCGCATCCGCATCAGGGCCGCGCCGTAGAAGGTGGTGTTGCCGCCGACCCAGTAATGGGTGTTGGGCGTGAACGGATGGCCGTGCTTGTCGAACCAGCGCTCCTGGGTGCGATAGCGGCGCTGGATGAAGACCGCCTTGGGGCTCCAGTTCTCGGCCTCGCGCGGCAGGTGCTCGCCGCGTTCCAGGATCAGGATCGACTTGCCCGTCGGGGCCAGTCGCTGGGCCAGGGTCGCTCCGCCGGCGCCCGAACCGATGATGACGATGTCGAAGTGGTTGGCCATGACGTCGGCTCCGTCAGTCGGCGGCGAGGTGATACTTGGCCGAGCCGCGCATCAGCAGCGCGCGGACCAGGCCTTCGGGCAGCAGGCGCATTAGGGCGACGGCGGCGACGTTCCACCAGCCGGTGACGACCACCACGCGGCCGGCGTCGTTGGCGTTCAGGCTGGCTTCGACCACCTGCTCGGGCGTCTGGACGAAGGGACGCGGCCCATCGGCCGTCAGATGGTCGGTGCCGTTGGCGGTGGTGAAGCCGGTCAGGGTGGAGCCGGGGCAGGCGGCGGTGATCTTCAGCCCCTTGGCGCGGTACTCGGCGTCCAGGGCCTGGGAGATCTTGATCATCAGGCTCTTGGCCCCGGGATACAGGCTGTGGCCCGCCACGCCGGGCGCGTAGCCGGCCACTGAGGCGACATTGATGATCCGCCCCTGGCCGCGCGCGACCATGCCGGGGATCACCGCGTGGGCCAGGCCGCAGGCGTTGACCACTAGGGTCATCAGAAAGCTGCTCTGCCGGCTCCAGGGCACGTCGGCGAAGCTCTGGGGGATCGAGAACCCGGCGTTGTTGATCAGGATGTCGACATGCCGGCCACGTGCGGCGATGGCCTGCAGCAGGGCCTCGTGAGCGTCGAGCACGGCCAGGTCGGCCGGGACCGCGAAGGCCTCGATCCCATGCTGGGCGGACAGCTCGGCGGCGAGGGCCTCCAGCTTGTCGACTCGGCGGGCGCTGAGGGCCAAATCACAGCCCCGGGCAGCGAGAGCGCGGGCGAAGGCTTCGCCGATGCCGGAAGACGCGCCGGTGACCAGGGCGAGAGGACGAACGGAAGCTTCTGACATCGTCCCCGCACGCGCTGCGAAGCGCCGACTATAGACCTGAGCCATAAACGCAAAAGGCCCCCCGGAGCGTTCCGAGGGGCCCTTTTTCCGAAGACCGAAGTCCTACTCGGCGGCGGCCTTGGCCGCGCCGGCGCCGAACTTGGCGTCCAGCTCGCCAGCGCTGTAGCGCTTGGCCATGGTCGCGGTCGAGAACGCCTTGATCTTGTCGGCGTGGCCGGCCGAGCCGAACTCGACGAAGCGGGCCTGGCAGACCTTGCGCATGGCTTCCTTGGCGGGTTTCAGATAGGCGCGCGGGTCGAACTCGTGCGGCTTCTCGACCAGGATCTTGCGGATCGCGCCGGTGATGGCCATCCGGTTGTCGGTGTCGACATTGATCTTGCGCACGCCGTGCTTGATGCCGCGCTGGATCTCTTCGACCGGCACGCCCCAGGTCTGGGGCATCTCGCCGCCATACTGGTTGATGATGTCCTGCAGGTCCTGCGGGACCGACGAGGAGCCGTGCATCACCAGGTGGGTGTTGGGCAGGCGGCGGTGGATTTCCTCGATCACGTTCATGGCCAGGACGTCGCCGTCCGGCTTGCGCGTGAACTTGTAGGCGCCGTGGCTCGTGCCCATGGCGATGGCCAGGGCGTCGACGCCGGTGGCCTGCACGAAGTCGACCGCCTGGTCCGGATCGGTCAGCAGCTCGTCGTGCGACAGCTTGCCCTCGAAGCCGTGGCCGTCCTCGGCCTCGCCCATGCCGGTTTCCAGCGAACCCAGCACGCCCAGCTCGCCCTCGACCGAGACGCCGCAGCTGTGGGCCATCTGGACCACCTTCTTGGTGACCTCGACATTGTACTCGTAGGTCGCCGGGGTCTTGGCGTCTTCCATCAGCGAGCCGTCCATCATCACCGAGGTGAAGCCGTACTGGATCGCCGTGGCGCAAGTCGCCGGGCCGTTGCCGTGGTCCTGGTGCATGCAGACCGGGATGTGCGGATAGATGTCGACCAGCGCGTCGATCATCTTGGCCAGCATGATGTCGTTGGCGTAGTTCCGCGCCCCGCGCGAGGCCTGGATGATGACCGGCGAATTGACGGCTTCCGCCGCCTCCATGATCGCCAGGCCCTGTTCCATGTTGTTGATATTGAAGGCGGGCAAGCCGTACTCATGCTCGGCGGCATGGTCCAACAGCTGGCGCAGCGTGATGCGAGCCACGTAGTTCTCTCCTGCAAGCGTTAAGTGGTTGGGTCGTTTCTTGTTTTTGAGGCCGTGACGCTTTTGCGCTCTCTGCCCGGGTCGTCAGTAATCAGAACAGTCTATGGTCAGTTCGGCGCGGGCCTGCACGACCCGCGCCAACCGTAATATCTCAGGATTCGAGGGCCGCGACGCCCGGAAGCGTCTTGCCTTCCATCCATTCCAGGAACGCGCCGCCAGCGGTCGAGACGAACGTCATGTCCGCCGAAACACCCGCGTGGTTCAGGGCCGCCACCGTATCACCGCCGCCGGCCACGGCCACGATCTTACCCGATTTCGCGAGTTGCGCGGCGTGTTTTGCCGCCGAAACGGTCGCTTCGTCGAACGGCGGCACTTCGAAAACGCCCAGCGGGCCGTTCCAGATCAGGGTCTTGCTGTCGTCCATGGCGGCGAGCAGGCGCTTGGCGCTTTCCGGACCGGCGTCCAGGATCAAGTCGTCGGCTTGAACTTCATTCAGCGCACGGACAGCGGTCTCGACGCCCGGCGCGACCTTCTTGGCCACGACCACGTCGACCGGCAGCAGCAGCTCGCAGCCGGCCGCTTGGGCCTTGGCGATGATCTCGCGGGCGGTGTCGGCCAGGTCCTTTTCGCAGAGCGAGCCGCCGACGTCGTGGCCTTGCGCGAACAGGAAGGTGTTGGCCATGCCGCCGCCGATCGCCAGGCGATCCAGCTTGGCGACCAGGTTGTTCAGCAGGTCGAGCTTCGTCGAGACCTTGGAGCCGCCGACGATGCCGATCACCGGCTTCTTCGGGTTGCCGAGCGCGGCGTCCAGGGCCTCCAGCTCGCGCTGCATGGACAGACCCGGATAGGCCGGCAGCAGCTTGGCCAGGCCTTCGGTCGAGGCATGGGCGCGGTGGGCGGCGCTGAAGGCGTCGTTGACATAGACGTCGCCATTGGCGGCCAGGGCCTTGGCGAACTCGGCGTCGTTCTTTTCTTCGCCGGCGTGGAAGCGGACGTTCTCCAGCAGGGCCACGCCGCCGTTCTCCAGGCCGTCGACGACCTTGGCGGCTTCAGGGCCGACGCAGTCCGACGCGAAGGCGACCGGCTGTTCCAGCAGCTTGCTCAGCGGCTCGGCCACGAAGCCCAGGCTCATCTCCGGCACGACCTTGCCCTTGGGGCGATCGAAGTGGGCCAGCAGGACGACCTTGGCGCCTTGCTTGGAGAGGTAGGCGATGGTCGGCAGCGCCGCGCGCAGGCGGGTGTCGTCGGTGATCTTCCCGCCGTCGACCGGAACGTTGAAGTCCACCCGGACCAGGGCGCGCTTGCCGGCGAGGTCGGCGGTGTCGAGGGTGCGGAAGGTCATGGGTTTTCTTCTCAGAAGATGTTGCAGGCGTAGGCCTTGCGCGAGGTGAACCACGCGATGGCCAGAAATAGAACGAGCGGAGCGGTCCGCGCCCAAAGGCGTACATCCCGCCGAACGAGAAAGACCGTCGCAGCCCAGAGGCCAAGCCAGCCCAGGATGACGCCGATTGCCGCTGGGGGCGGCGCGTTTTCCGGAGCCCACGCCAGGGGGATAAGCCCGCTGCGACTGTCGGAGCTCAACCTGCCTGACCAGTAGCACACCGGCGCAAGGGCTTCTTGAGCAGCTGGAATTCCAACCACGGCGACGGCGCTCAGACCCGCCAGCGCCAGATTGCGCTTGCGTGAAGTCTCGGCGAAGGGCTGCGCGTTCGGCATGGAAGTCCTGAAGGAACAAGGAAAACCCCCGTCCTTGGGAGGACGGGGGCTGGGTTGTTTCCTTACAGGAACTTCGCCATTTCCAGAGCGGTGTCGCTCATGCGGGTCGCGAAGCCCCATTCGTTGTCGTACCAGCTGAGCACGCGGACCAGCTTGCCTTCGATGACTTGCGTCTGGGGCAGGGCGGCTGTCGAGCTGGCGGCGATGTGGTTCAGGTCCGACGAGACCAGCGGATCGGTCGTCGTGAACAGCACGCCCTTCATGGCGCCGTCGGCGGCGGCCTGCAGGGCGGCGTTGACCTCGGCGACATCGGTGTCGCGCGACGGCACGACCTTCAGGTCGATGACCGAGACGTTCGGGGTCGGGACGCGGATCGACGAACCGTCCAGCTTGCCCTTCAGGGCCGGCAGGACCAGGCCCAGGGCCTTGGCGGCGCCGGTCGAGGTCGGGATCATGCTCAGGGCCGCGGCGCGGGCGCGGTAGAGGTCCTTGTGCATGGTGTCCAACGTCGGCTGGTCGCCGGTGTAGCTGTGGATCGTGGTCATGTAGCCACGCTCGATGCCGACCAGATCGTGCAGGACCTTGGCCACCGGGGCCAGGGCGTTGGTGGTGCACGAGCCGTTCGAGACGACGATGTCCTCGGCGGTCAGGGTCTCGTGGTTGACCTTGTAGACGATGGTCTTGTCGGCGCCGTCGGCCGGGGCCGAGACCAGCACGCGCTTGGCGCCGGCTTCCAGGTGCAGGGCGGCCTTGTCGCGGGCGGTGAAGATGCCCGTGCACTCGAACGCGATGTCGACGTTGAGGTCCTTGTGCGGCAGGTCCTTGGGATCACGGATCGCCGTGACCTTGATCTTGCCCATGCCCACATCGATCCAGTCCTCGCCCGAGGTGACCACGCCCGGGAAGCGGCCGTGGACGCTGTCGTAGCGCAGGAGGTGGGCGTTGGTCTCGACCGGACCCAGGTCGTTGATGGAGACGACCTCGATGTCGCGGCGGCCATGCTCGGCGATGGAGCGCAGGACCAGACGTCCGATGCGGCCGAAGCCGTTGATGGCGACGCGAATAGCCATGGGTCTTTCTCCTGTTATGACCGCCGGATCGAGTTCGAGCGGCGTTCCCTATTTGGGTTGGCGTTTTGCGGGGGAAAGACGCGAAGTCAAGCCCGAGAAACTGTGACCGACCATATGAATGCTGCTATGGGCTGCGCGCCGCCCAAATCTCGCCCCGACGACTGGCATAGACGGGCTCCATCTATATGTTGCGTCGCATGATTGGAAATCGCCGATGATCCCGGCCGACGGTACGGCCCTCGACCTTGCCGTGCGCCGTCTGGAGCGCGCGGTGGCTCAGCTTGAGCAGCGCCAGGCGGCCAAGGCCGCCGAGGCCGAACGCGCGATCGCGGCCGCCGCGAAGGCCGTTCCCGCCACCGCGCCGGCCTCGGCCGAGCCGGGACTGTTCCCGGAAGTTTTCGCGGACGAGGAGCGCCTGCGCCTGGTCGCCGACCTGGAAGCCGCCCGCGAGCGCGAAAAGGCGCTGGAGGAAGCCGGCGAGCAGGCCTCGGCCGCCCTGGGCCGCGCGATCGCCGAGATCCGTTCGGCCCTGGGCGACGAGTCGGTGGCCAATGACGACCACGAGCATGACGGCCATGCAGTCTCGCCGGAGCAGGACCAGGATCTGTTCGACGATCCAAAGGTGGACGGTCCCAAGACCAGCGATCGGGGAGAAGCCTGACCATGGCCCAGGTGACCATCCACGTGAACGGCCGGCCCTACATGGTCGGCTGCGAGGACGGCCAGGAGCCGCACCTGACCGAGCTGGCGCGCCTGTTCGATCGCCAGGTCCGCCAGGTCAGCCAGGACGTCGGCCAGCTGGGCGAGACCCGGCTGTTCCTGATGGGCGCCCTGCTGCTGGCCGACGAGCTGTCGGACATGAAGCTGCGCCTGGCCCACGCCAACGCCGAGATCGCTCGCCTGAACCAGGACGGCACCAAGGCCGAGATCGCCGCCATCCGCGCGCTGGATGCGGCGTCCGAGAAGCTGGAAAAGCTGGCGGCGGAATAAGGGCGTTCCGCGCGTCTCGGAACTAGAGGTTGTCCTCTTCGTTGGTTTCCCTATCGTTGGGGCCAGTTTCGCAAGAGGGCTTCGATGAGAGTGTTGGGCGCGTTTGGGCTTCTGGGCCTGGTCCTGGGCGGACCGGCCGTGGCGGCCGAATCCACGGCCGCGGCGTTCGGGGCGCGGGAGTACGTCCAGCAGGTCAGCCTCTCGCCCGACGGCCAGAAGGTGGCGATGATCACGCCCAGCGCCGGGCGCGGCGCCCAGCTGGATATCGTCAGCGTGGTCGGCGGCCAGCCGCCCAAGACCATCCTGCGCTCCAGCGGCGACCCCGAGCGACTGACGGAATGTCGCTGGTCGACCAACACGCGTCTGGTCTGCCAGATCTATGTCGTCCTCAAGGACGTCAAGGACCGCCTGGGCTTCACCCGCCTGATCTCCGTGAACAGCGACGGCGGCGACCTCAAGGTGCTGAGCGCCCAGACCAACGCGCGTTCGCTGCGGATGTCGCAGGACGGCGGCGCGGTGATCGACTGGCAGACCGAGGACGCGCCGGGTGGCATCCTGATGACCCGCGACTACGTTCCGGAGATGGGCACCGGCACCCACATGGCCAGCGACGACAGCGGGTTGGGCGTCGAGCGCGTCGACACCACCACCGCCAGCCGCCGGTCCGTCGAGAAGGCCAACCTCAACGCCATCGAATATATCGGCGACGGGCGCGGGACGGTGCGGATCATGGGCGTTCGCCCGACCCGCTCGTCGGGCTACGCCGGGGACAAGATCCTCTATTTCTATCGCCAGCCGGCCAAGCGCGACTGGCTGGCGTTCGGCCAGCTGACCTATGCGGGCAGCGGCTATGTCGGCTTCAATCCCTACGCCGTCGATCCGCAGCTGAACGTCGTCTACGGCTTCGACGCCAAGGACGGGCGCCGGGCGCTCTACAAGGTGACGCTGGACGAGGCGCTGACGCGCGAGCTGGTGCTGGCGCGGCCCGATGTCGATGTCAGCGGCCTGGTGCGGATCGGCCGGCAGAACCGCGTGGTCGGCGTCTCGTACGTCACCGACCGCCGCGAGACCGAATTCTTCGACCCCGAGCTGCGCAAGCTGGGCCAGGCGCTGGGCAAGGCGCTGCCGGGACGGATGGTCACCTTCGTCGACGCCTCGGCCGACGAGTCCAAGCTGCTGCTGTTCGCCGGCGGCGACAGCGATCCGGGCGTCTACTACCTGTTCGACAAGGCGACGCGGAAACTCCAGGACCTGGCGGGCGCCCGGCCGCAGCTGGAAAAGCTGACCCTGGCCCCGGTCAAGGCGGTGACCTACCCGGCCGCCGACGGCACGCCGATCCCGGCCTACCTGACCCTGCCGCCGGGGCGCGACGGCAAGAACCTGCCGGCGATCGTCATGCCGCACGGCGGTCCCAGCGCGCGCGACGAATGGGGCTTCGACTGGCTGGCCCAGTTCTTCGCCCAGCAGGGCTACGCGGTGCTGCAGCCCAACTACCGCGGCTCGGCCGGCTATGGCGCCGACTGGTTCCAGAAGAACGGCTTCCAGTCGTGGCGCACGGCGATCGGCGACGTCAACGACGCCGGCCGCTGGCTGGAGAAGCAGGGCGTCGCCGCGCCGGGCAAGCTGGCGATCGTCGGCTGGTCCTACGGCGGCTACGCGGCCCTGCAGTCGGCGGTGCTGGACCCGAACCTCTTCAAGGCCATCGTCGCCATCGCGCCGGTCACCGACCTGGAGACGCTGCGGGCGGAGTCGCTGAACTTCACCAACTACCTGCAGGTCAGCAGTTTCATCGGCAAGGGCCCGCACGTGACCGAGGGCTCGCCCGCCCAGAACGCCGCCAAGATCAAGGCCCCGGTGCTGCTGTTCCACGGCGATCTCGACGCCAATGTCGGCATCGGCGAGTCGCGGCTGATGGAGCGCAAGCTGAAGGACGCGGGCCGCAAGGCCGAGCTGGTCGAGTTCCAGGGGCTGGACCACCAGCTGAACGACGATACGGCGCGCACCCAGCTGCTGGCCAAGTCGGATGCGTTCCTGAAGGCCGCCTTGGGTCTTTAGATCGCCTGCGACGCGGGCGCCTCTATCGCCGGGGCGCCCGACCCCCTATATTGCTCAGCGGCGGGTCATGCTGTGGCTCTCGTCGAAGATTTCTTATCCCAGGGACCTTAATCTCTCTATCGGGACCTGTTCCCTCCCGTGGCCGTGGCTGCGGGAACACGGGGCCCACCTGTTACTGACAGGTTCGAGTGGATTGAAACGTCTTCACGGTTCTTCGCGGCGCCGCCACCCTTTCTCCTGAAAAGCGCTATAGACGGGCGATGACCATCGCCGACCCCCTCGCGGCCAAGATCGCGCTGCGCGTCTTCCTGCGGAACCAGCGCAAGCAGCTGGCCCTCGAGCATCCCGAAGCCGACTGGATGATCGCCGACGTAGCGCGCGAGCCGCTGGCCAGGCTGTTCCCCGACCCTCGCGGCAAGATCGCCGCGCTCTATCACGGCCTGGGTTCGGAGGTGTCGCCGCGCATCCTGGCCGACCAGATGCGCGCGGCGGGCTGGGACCTGGCGCTGCCGGCGGTCCTGGACAGGGACGAGGGCGAGATGGTGTTCCGGCGCTGGGAGGAGGCGACGCCCCTGGTCCACGACGCTATCGGCCTGCGCAGCCCCCCGCCGGGAACGCCGGTGGTCCAGCCCGATCTGGTCATCACCCCGCTGCTGGCCTTCCAGGCCGACGGCCTGCGGCTGGGGCAGGGCGGCGGCTACTATGATCGGGCGCTGGAGACCCTTCGCGCCCGCAAGCGCGTTGTGGTCGTAGGCCTGGCGTACAGTGGCCAAAAGGTCGAGAATTTGCCGCACGAGCCTCATGACCAAAGGCTGGACGCCATTCTCACCGAAAAAGAGTATATGGCCGTCAATGACATGGGCCGCTGAAGGCCCGCACTAAGGACTTTCGATGCGTTTCGCCTTCTTCGGCGATGTCGTCGGCAAGTCGGGCCGCGACGGCCTGGCCGACCATCTGCCCGATCTTCGCCGCCGTCTCGGGCTCGAGTTCGTGATCATCAACGCCGAGAACGCCGCGGCCGGCTTCGGCATCACCGAGAACACCGCCCGCGAGCTGTTCGAGGCCGGCGCCGACTGCCTGACCCTGGGCAATCACAGCTGGGACCAGCGCGAGGCCCTGACCTACATCGTCCGCGAGCCGCGCCTGATCCGTCCGGCCAACTATCCGATCCTGTCCGATGCGCCGGGCCGGGGCAGCCACCTCTTCCAGACCGACAGCGGCAAGACGGTGTTCGTCGTCAACCTGCTGGGCCGCGTCCACATGGACGCCATGGACGATCCCTTCGCCGCCGCCGATCGCGAGCTGGACAAGGCCCCGCTGGGCCAGGTGGCCGATGCGGTGATCGTCGACATGCACTGCGAGGCGACGTCCGAGAAGATGGCCATGGGCCACTATTGCGACGGCCGCGCCTCGCTGGTGGTGGGCACCCACACCCACGTCCCGACCGCCGACTGCCAGGTGCTGCCGGGCGGCACCGCCTACCAGACCGACGCCGGCGCCTGCGCCGACTATGACAGCGTCATCGGCAACCAGAAGGACGAGCCGCTGCGCCGCTTCACCACCAAGATCAGCGGCGGCCGCTACACCCCGGCCTCTGGCCCGGCGACGATCTGCGGCGTGTTCGTCGAGACCGACGACCGAACGGGCCTGGCGACGCGCGTCGAGCCGATCCGGGTGGGCGGTCGCCTGAAGCAGACGATCCCCGAAGTCTGATCCCTGTTCCAAACGTTCAATAGGCCCGCTCCGCGCGGGCCTATGCCTCCTCCATCACCCGGAAGGAGCGCCGTCATGAACGCCATCACGCCCATCGTCACCGCCGTCAACGCCCCGACCCAGTTTGTCGAGGTCGAGAACCGACGCCTCGCCTATCGCTCGATCGGGGCCGGCGCGCCTTTGATCCTCTGCGTGCGCTTCCGCGGCACGATGGACGTCTGGGACCCGGCGTTCCTGGACGCCCTGGTCGCCGAGGGCTTTCGGGTCATCACCTTCGACTATAGCGGCTTGGGCGCCTCGACCGGCGAGAAGACCCTGAACCCGTTCGCCCTGGCCAAGGACGCGGCCGACCTGGCCGGCGCGCTCGAGCTGGAAGCGGTGGTGCTCGGCGGCTGGTCGCTGGGCGGATTGGCGGCCCAGGCGGCCATGGCCCTGTTCCCCAAGCTGATGAGCCACGTCGTGCTGATTGGCAGCGGCCCGCCCGGGACCTACATCAAGCCGCCCGAGCAGCTGTTCTACGACACCGCCCGCAAGGACAACGACTTCGAGGACGAGGTCATCCTGTTCTTCGAGCCGAAGTCGCCGGCCAGCCGGGCGGCGGCCAAGGCGTCCCATGACCGCATCGCCGCCCGCACGGTCGACCTCAGCCCGCCGGTCCCGCGCGAGTGGGCGGCCGAGATGCTGGGCGACACGCCCAAGACCGCGCCGTTCCCGGCCGAGCCGATCCTGGAGCTGCTGAAGACCACCGACATCCCGGTGCTGCATGTCGGCGGCGACCACGACATCAGCTTCCCGGTCGAGAACTGGTACGCGCTCAATGAGCAGCTTCCGACCCTGCAGCTGGTCACCTTCCCCCGCGCCGGCCACGGGCCGCAGCATGAGCACCCCGAGGCCAGCGCCGCCCACATCGCCACGTTCGTGCGGACGACCTCGCGCGGCTGAGCTTGCGCCTGTCACAAGCCAGGCTCAGGGTCTGCCTCTTCAGAGAGCAGGAGCCTTTCATGACCGACGCCATCTACACCGCCCACGCCCACGCCGTGGGCGGCCGCAACGGGACCGCCAAGTCCGACGACGGCCATCTGGACGTCAAGCTGGCCTTCCCCAAGTCGATGGGCGGCGATGGGAACGGGACCAATCCCGAGCAGCTGTTCGCGACGGGCTATTCGGCCTGCTTCCTGGGCGCGCTGGGCCTGGTGGCCCGCAACCAGGGCGTCAAGCTGGGCGAGCACAGCCTGGACGCCGAGGTCGACCTGATCAAGGATGACACCAGCTTCCACGTCGGCGTCCGCCTGAAGCTGACCGCCCCGGACCTGGACCGCGAGACCGCCGAGAAGCTGCTGCATGCCGCCCACGAGGTCTGCCCCTACTCGAAGGCCACGCGCGGCAACGTCGACGTGGCGCTCGAGGTCGCCTAGCCCGGGAAGTACTGGAAGAACGGTTCGGCCTCGGCCAGCACGCGCTGGGCCGACGGCCGGGCCTTCAGGCGCTCCAGGTAGGCAAGGCAGCGCGGCCAGCGGCCCGCCAGCGCCTGGACCTTGTCGGCGTAGAACAGGGCTGGCATCGCCGCGCAGTCGGCCAGGCCGAAGTCGCCGCACATCCAGGTCCGGCCATCGGCCAGCTCGGCCTCCAGGTGATCGCAAGCCCGGGCAATCTGGTCGTAGCTCTCTTGCACGCCGTACGGATCCTTGTTGGCGTCGGGCGGCCGGATGCGGTCGGCGATGATCCGCTGCATCGGGTGGTGGATGTAGTGGTCAAAGAACCGGTCCCAGTAGCGCATCCGCCAGGCGAAGTCGGGATTGGCCGGCACGAACCGCACGCGGCCCGGATAGTGGGCGTCCAGATAACCGAGGATGACGCTGGTCTCGTTGACGGTCTCGTCGCGGGCGTCGTCGCGCAGCGCCGGCATCTTGCCCATCGGCGAGAGCTTGCGGAACGCCTCGCGCCCGGCCGGGTCGCCCAGATTGACCATCGCGTTCTCGAACGGGGTGCCGTTCTCGTAGAGGCCGATCAGCACCTTCCAGCAGAACGAGGACAGCGGATGGGCGTGCAGCGTCAGGCTCATGGCGTCGGCTCTCAGATACTTAAGTTGTTGCCTAACTATATCCACAAGGCGACCGTGCGCAACCCGCTGGGGGTGACAAAACCCGCCCTCGGACGCTAGAAGCGCCCACACTCCATTTTCAGACCAGAGACAGAGCCTCTCAAATGGCCGGCCACTCGAAATTCAAGAACATCATGCACCGCAAGGGCCGCGCCGACGCCGCGCGGTCGAAGCTGTTCTCCAAGCTGTCGCGGGAAATCACCGTCGCGGCCAAGACCGGCCTGCCTGATCCGGCCATGAACCCGCGCCTGCGCCTGGCCGTGAACAACGCCAAGGCCGAAAGCCTGCCCAAGGACGTCATCGACCGCGCGATCAAGAAGTCGCAGATGGGCGACGCGGCCGACTACTCGGAAATCCGCTACGAAGGCGTCGCCGCCGGCGGCGTCGGCATCATCGTCGAGGTGCTGACCGACAACAAGAACCGCGCCGCCGCCAACGTTCGCTCGTACTTCACCAAGATCGGCGGCAACATGGGCGCCACCGGCTCGGTGACCTTCAACTTCGATCACGTCGGCCAGATCACCTACCCGGCCAAGGCCGCGTCGGAAGACGACATGATGGAAGCCGCCATCGAGGCTGGCGCCGACGACGTCACCTCGGACATGGGTGAAGAGGGCGAAGGCCACACCATCTACACCGCCTTCGAGAGCCTGAACGAAGTGGCCGCCGCCCTGGAAGCCAAGTTCGGCGCGGCGTCGAACACCAAGATCGCCTGGCGTCCGAAGATGCAGGTGCCGGTCACCGGCGACTCGGTGGCCACCCTGATGAAGCTGCTGGACCTGCTGGACGACGACGACGACGTCCAGAACGTCTACTCGAACGAAGACATCAGCGACGAAGACCTGGCCAAGCTGGGTTGATGATCTTGGGGGAGGTCCGGTGGGCCTCCCCTTTGCATTTCTAGTTTCAAGTGATCGAGGCCCCGGTGACCGTCTCCGCTCCGAACGCCCTGGAAGTCGTCGATCTTCCCGGCCTGCCCAACCACTATCGCGGCAAGGTGCGGGACAATTACGACCTGCCGGACGGGCGCCGGGTGATCGTCGCCTCGGACCGCCTCAGCGCCTTCGACCGCATCCTGTGCGCGGTGCCGTGCAAGGGCCAGGTGCTGACGCAGACGGCGCGCTACTGGTTCGACCAGACCGCCGACATCTGCCCCAACCACGTGGTGGCCTATCCGGACCCGAACGTGCTGATCGGCCAGCGGCTGGAGATGCTTCCCGTGGAGCTGGTGGTGCGCGGCTATCTGGCCGGGACCACCTCGACCTCGATCCTAACGCTGTACAACAAGGGCGAGCGCCAGATGTACGGCGTGACCCTGCCTGACGGCCTGCGCGCCAACCAGCGCCTGCCGCAGCCGATCCTGACCCCCACCAGCAAGGCCGCCGACGGCGACCATGACGCGCCGCTGTCGCCTGCTCAGATCTTGGAGCAGGGCCTGCTGACGGCTGAGCAGTGGGAGCAGCTCAGCGCCTACGCCCTGGCCCTGTTCGCGCGCGGCCAAGAGCTGGCCGCCCAGCGCGGCCTGATCCTGGCCGACACCAAGTACGAGTTCGGCCTCGACGCCGACGGCCGCATCGTGCTGGCCGACGAGATCCACACCCCCGACAGCAGCCGCTTCTGGAAGGCGGCGACCTATGACGCCAAGTTCGAGGCCGGCGAGCGCCCCGACAGCTTCGACAAGGACTTCGTCCGCGCCTGGGTCGCCCAGCGCTGTGACCCCTATAAGGACGAGGTCCCGGAGATCCCGGCGCAGCTGATCCAGCAGACGTCGGAGGTCTATATCGAGGCCTTCGAAACGATCACGGGCCAGACCTTCCAGCGTCCGGATGCTGACGAGCCGGTGCTGGCGCGGGTGCGGCGTAATCTCGACGCCTATCTGGCCGGCTAGACGGCTTCTCCCCGTCACAAGGCCCCGCTAGACTGCGTCACATGGTTCTGCGGGTTCACATCGACACCGATTGCGGCGTGGACGACGCCCTGGCGCTGGCCCTGATGGCGCGCTCGCGGCAGGCCGTGGACGTGGTCTCGGTCTCGGCCGTGTTCGGCAACACCTATGTGGACCAGGCCGCGGCCAACGCCCGGGGCGTGCTGCGCCTCGCCGGCTGCGGGGCCGAGGTCTATATCGGCGCGGGTTCGGGCCTGGCCCGCCGCCGGGTCGAGCGCATGCGGCCGGCTCACGGCGTCGACGGCCTGAACGGCGCGGGCTTCTCGCAGCGCTGGAAGCTGCCCGAGCTGGAGCGCGGCCACTCCGCCAACTTCCTGGCCTTCGCCGCGCGCCGCAAGATCAGCGGCCTGTTCCTGGGACCCCTGACCAACCTGGCCAAGGGGCTGCTGGAAGACCCCGCCGCCTTCCGCAACTGGCGCCCGACGATCATGGCCGGCGCCTTCGAGGTGGCCGGCAAGGCCGCCGGCGGCGCCGACTTCAACAGCTGGAGCGATCCCGAAGCCCTGCAGCGCACCCTGGAGGCTGGGGTCATGCCCCGTCTGATGCCGCTGGACGTCACCCACCAGGTGGCGATCACCGCCGAGGACCTGGCCAAGGGCGCGGTCTGCTGCGGCTCGCCGTTGTCCCAGCGTCTGACCAAGGCCGCCGGCCCCTATATCGCCTTCCACCAGCAGGTCTGGGGCGGCGAGGGTTGCCGGCCGCACGACGCGGTGGCCGCCGCCAGCCTGGTGTCGCCCGAGCTGTTCACGTTCGAGCCCGCCCGCCTGCGGGTGATCATCGACGGCGAGCGCCAGGGCCGGGTCGAGCGCGTCGACGGCGCGCCCAACGCCGAGGTCTGCACCGGCCTGGACGTCGCCGCCGTCAAGCGCATGATCCTGGGCGGCCTGTTCGGCTGGAACGCGGTCGAGGCGGCGTAGTGACTGGCAAAAGGGCTGGCCCGCGTTTCCCCGGGGGCGCGGCGCTACCGGTGTCGGCGTTCGAACGCGGACGGGTCTAGAGGAGATTTCGTGCAGGGGCTGAGGCGAAATTGATGTCGAATGCGGACCTGTCGAGCGTCTGGCGCGGGGCGCTGTGGCCCGGCGCCGGGACGTTGCGGGCAGAGCGGTTGCGGCGCGGGCTGATCCTGGTCCTGGTCAGCGTGATCGCGCCGATCGCGGCGGGCTGGGTGGCGGGACGGTTCACCCAGAACCCGATCGCCGCCTTGTGGTTCGCGCCGCCGATCTTCCTGATCGCCCTGTGGGGCGGCCTGGGACCGGCCGTGCTGACCATCGTGGTCGCCGTGGCGGCCTTCGACTACTGGGTCCTGCCGCCGTACCGTTCGCTGTTCCTGACCCAGGCGTCGGATCTGTGGATGGCCGCGGGTCTGGTCCCCTGCGCGATCATCGCCAGCTATCTGGGCGTGCGTCTGCGTCGGCAGCTATGGACGATCCGCCGGCACGAGACCCGCAGCGAGGCCCTGCGCCTGCTGTCCCACGCCGTCGTCTCGCAGGGGCCGCCCGAAGCGGTCTATTTCGCGGCGGCCAACGCCCTGTCGCGCGCCTATGGGGCGCAGGCCGTGATCCTTGTCGCGACGGGCGGAAGCCTGGAGCTGGCCGGCGGCAGTCGAGGGGCCAGCGTCAGTGAGAGCGATCTCAACGCCGCGACCTGGGCGCTGGCCAACAATGCGCCGGCCGGGCTGGGATGCGACGCCAGCACCGGCAGTCACTACGACTTCTGGCCGCTGACCACGCCCACCCTGTCGGCGGTGCTCGGGGTCGAGCGCAAGGAAGGCGGCTCGGACGAGGGGCTGCGCGACGGCGTGGTCGAGATGGTCGCCGGATATCTGCTGGCCGGGGTCGGAAAGCGGCCGCTCTACGTGGTCCGCTGACGCCTAGTGCGGCTGACCCCACTGGGCGGCGCGTTCGCGCACCAGGTCGCGCATGAACTGGTCGAGATCGGCCAGGCGGCGGTCCATCTCGGCCACCGACACGCCGTTCCAGACCGCGTGGTCGTAGACCGACCGCGCCTCGCGCAGGCTTTCGCCGGCCTGGTAGCGCTCGGTGATGTAGAGGGTCTCGAGGAGCTTGGTGGGGCGGTCGACCTTCTCGTGCTTCATCGACCAGTAGCTGACCATGTACTCGGCCAGGATGCCATCGTCCGATGTCTCGACCATCGTCCGTCTCCCTTTACGCTGGAGCGGAGATAGGGAGGCCGGACGATGGTTCCAGAGCGGGGCGGCGCCTTTATTTGCCGCCCGCATAGTCCTTGATCAGGGCGTAGAGGAAGTCCCGCCCTTCGTAGAGCGACTTGACCCGCATGCGCTCGTTCAGGCCGTGGATGCCGTCGCCGTCCGAGCCGCCGAACAGGCCCGAGACGCCATAGGTCGGGATGCCGCCGGCGTTGGTGTGGACGCCGTCGGTGGCGCCCGTCAGCAGGATCGGTACGATCGGCACGCCGGGCCACAGCTTGGCGGCTTCCTTCTCGATCGGCCCCATGATGGCGGGCGTCAGCGGCGGGGGCGGCGAGACGGGCTTGGACTCGTGGGCCAGGGTGACGGCCACGGCGGGACCGGCCAGCTCGGCCAGCTTGGCCTTGACCTCGTCGATCGGCGTGCCGGGCAGGATGCGGCAGTTGACGTTGGCCGTGGCGCGCTGGGGCAGGGCGTTGGGCGCGTGGCCGGCATTGACCATGGTGGCCACGCAGGTGGTGCGCAGCATCGAGTTCCACATCGGGTCCTTGGTCACGACCGCCAGGGCCGCCGGATCCTCGACATTGGCCACCAGGGCCTTCATCGCGCTGGCCGTCTCGGCCGGCACCCGGGCCTGCATCTTGGTGAAGTAGCCGCGCGTAGCGTCGTTGAAGCGCGGCGTGAAGCCATAGGCGCCGATCCGGTCCAGGCCCGCGGCCAGCTGATAGATGGCGTTGGCCGGCACGGGGCGGCTGGAGTGGCCGCCCGGATTGGTCACGGTCAGGGTGAAGTCCTGATAGACCTTCTCGCCGCCCTGGACCTCCAGCACGACCGGCTTGTCGTGCTCGTCCAGCAGGCCGTCGGCGCCCTCGTTCAGGGCGAACTCGGCGTCGACCAGCGGGCGATAGTTCTTCACCAGGTCCTCGATGCCGTTGTAGCCCTCGCTCTCCTCGCCGCAGGTCAGAGCCATCTTGATGTCGCGCTTGGGCTTGAAGCCCGACTGCTTCAGGCGGACCAAGCTGTCGACCCAGATGGCCGCCTGAGCCTTGTCGTCCGACGCGCCGCGGCCGAAGAAGTAGCCGTTCTCCTCGACCAGCTTGAACGGATCGCGGGTCCAATCCTCGCGCTTGGCCTCGACCACGTCGATATGGGCCAGCAGCAACATCGGCTTGACCTTGGCGTCCGTGCCCTTGAGCACGGCCACGAGGGAGCCTTCCTTGGGATGGCCGTCGGCGACCACGACCTTCACGTCGGCTTCGGGGAAGCCCGCCGCCTTCAGCCGCGCGCCCATGGCCTGCGCGGCGGCGGTGCAGCTGCCCACCGACAGGGTGGTGTTGATCTCGACCAGCTCCTTGTAGAGGTCCCGGAAGGCCAGCTGGTCGGGGCGGACGGTCTTGGGCGGCTCGGCCGTCTGCGCATGAGCCAGAACCGGCGCGGCCAGAAGCGCCGCCGTCATCATCCAAACCGACCGTTTCATCCGTACTCTCCCCAATAAAGCTTGGGCGGGAAGAGAGCTTGCCTGACGGACGCGCGCAAGGGGCGCCGTTTACCGGTCGTTAGCAATACAGGGGCTTTTCCTGGGGCGCGGATCAGACGATGTTGCGAGAACACATGATGAACGCCATTCGCATCCTCGGTCTTGATCCTGGCCTCCGCCGCACGGGCTGGGGCGTCGTCAGCGTGCTCGGCTCGCGGGTGACGCACATCGCCCACGGCGTCATCGCGCCGGACGAGAAGGCTGCTTTCTCCGACCGCCTGCTGCATCTCTTCGAAGGCATCTGCGCGGTGATCGAGCAGCACAGGCCCGACGAGGCGGCGGTCGAGGAGACCTTCGTCAACACCAACGCCCAGTCGACGCTGAAGCTGGGCCATGCCCGCGCCGCCGCCATGATCGCCCCGGCCCGCGCCGGCCTGCTGGTGGCCGAGTATTCCAACGCCATGGTCAAGAAGGCGGTGGTCGGGACCGGCGGCGCCGACAAGAACCAAGTCGCCTTCATGATCGCCCGCCTGCTGCCGACCGCGGGCTCGCCGACGGCCGACGCCGCCGATGCCCTGGCCGTGGCCATCGCCCACGCCCACGCCCGCACCGCCCGGAGAGTCGCATGATCGGCCGTCTGCGCGGCGCTGTCGCCGAGGTCGGCGAGGAAGAGGCCCTGATCGACGTCATGGGCGTCGGCTATGTCGTCCGCTGCGGCCACCGCACGCTCCAGCGCCTGCCGGCCCTGGGCGAGGAGACCCTGCTGCACATCGAGAGCCAGTGGAGCGAGAGCGCCGGCCTGCGCCTCTACGGCTTTGCGACGCGCGAGGACCGCAAGGCCTTTGTGCTGCTCCAGGCCATCCAGGGCGTCGGCCCCAAGGCCGCCATGGCGGTGCTGGACGTGCTGTCGCCGGCCGAGCTGGCTTCGGCCGTCGCCCGGGAGGACAAGGCCGCCGTCGGTCGCGCCAGCGGCGTGGGGCCAAAGCTCGCCCTGCGCATCGTCACCGAGTTGAAGGACAAGCCGATCACCGATGGGCCGGTGCTGATGACGGCCCCGACCTCGGCCAAGTCGGCGCCCGCCAAGCCCGCCCCGACCGGCGACGCCGTCGCCGCCCTGATGGGCCTGGGCGTCGCCGAAGTGAACGCCCGCCGCGTCGTCGAGGCCGCCGCCGCCGCCCTGGGTGAAGAGGCCACGGTCCAGGCGCTGATCAAGGCCGGCCTGCAGGAGCTGGGCCGATGACCCGCGTCATCTCCGGCGAGCCGCAGCACGGCGACCAGGTCCCGGCGACCGACCGCGCCCTGCGCCCCCAGACCCTGGCCGAGTTCGTCGGTCAGGAGCAGGCCAAGGGCAACCTGCGCATCTTCATCGAGGCCGCCAAGGGCCGGGGCGAGTCGCTGGACCACGTGCTGCTGTTCGGCCCGCCGGGCCTGGGCAAGACCACCCTGGCCCAGATCGTCGCCCGCGAGCTGGGCGTGAACTTCCGCGCCACCTCCGGCCCGGTGCTGAACAAGCCCGGCGACCTGGCCGCTATCCTGACCAATCTCGAGCCGAACGACGTCCTGTTCATCGACGAGATCCACCGCCTGTCCTCGAACGTCGAGGAGATCCTCTATCCGGCCATGGAGGACCATGTGCTGGACCTCGTGATCGGCGAGGGGCCGTCGGCGCGCTCGATCCGCATCGACCTGGCCCCCTTCACCCTGGTGGCCGCCACGACGCGGGCGGGGATGCTGGCCACGCCCCTGCGCGACCGCTTCGGCATCCCGATCCGGCTGGAGTTCTACACCCCCGCCGAACTGCGCCACGTGCTGCTGGGCGCGGCCCGCAAGATGGGCGCGCCGCTGTCCGACGACGGGGCCGACGAGATCGCCAAGCGCGCTCGTGGCACGCCGCGCGTCGCCGGCCGCCTGCTGCGCCGGGTCCGCGACTTCGCCACCGCCGACGGCGCGGCCGTCATCGACCGCAAGGCCGCCAGCCTGGCCCTGGCCCGCCTGGAGGTCGACGAGGTCGGCCTCGACAGCCTCGACCGCCGCTACCTGCGCGCCCTGATCGAGCACTATGGCGGCGGCCCGGCGGGCGTGGAGACGATCGCCTACGCCATCGCCGAGGCCCGCGACGCCGTCGAGGACGTCATCGAGCCCTATCTGATGCAGCAGGGCTTCATCCAGCGCACGCCGCGTGGCCGCGTCGCCTGCGGCAAGGCCTATCTGCACCTGGGTTTGAAAGCGCCGCCTACGCCTACGGGGCAGGGCGGCCTGTTCGGGGACGAGTAGTTCGCCATGCGCAAGGCCGCCGTCGCGCTGCAGGTGATCGCCACCCTGGCCGTGTCGGTCCTGGCCATCCGCGCGGCCGGCGGCTCGTCCTCGGCGATGATCCTGCAAGCCTGCGCTGGCGTGGTCGGCGCGCTGGCGGCGATGGCCATCGCCTGGCTGGTCCGCCCGCCGGGTCGCATCGTCGCCGCCGTGCTGCTGGTGCTGGTCCTGATCGCCGAGATGTACATCCTCGTGGCCGGCGTCTCGATGGAAGGCGTCCGCCGCTGGGTGGCCCTGGGGCCGATCCAGCTGCATGCGGCCTCGCTGCTGGTCCCGCTGGCCGCCTGGCTCGCCGCCCAGCGCCTGGAGATGGCGACCGCGATCCCGCTGGCTGCGACCCTGCTCGTCCTCGCCGCCCAGCCCGACGCGGCCGCCGTCCTGGCCCTGACCCTGGCGCTGGGCGCCGTGGCCCTCATCGACAAGTCCAAGCGCAAGATCGCCGGCAGCCTGGTCGCCGTCGGCGCGGCGTGCGCGGCCTGGGCGCTCAGCCGTCCCGACCCGCTCCCGGCCGTCAACCACGTCGAACTGGTCGTCCGCCGCGCCTTCGAGGTCTCTCCGACCCTAGGCCCGCTCGCAGCGGTGGCCCTGATCGCCGTCCCTCTCGCCATGCTCTGGAGCCGCCGCACGCCCGCAACCCTGGCCCTCGCCGCCGCCTGGGCCGGCTTCGTCCTCGCCAACCTGCTCGCCAACTATCCCGCGCCAGTGATCGGGGCAGGCGCGGCGCCGGTGCTAGGGTGGTTGATGTCGGTGGGGCTGACGTTCGGGCGAAAGCCGAGCGCCGACTAGTTCCAACTTCACCGTCATTCCCGCCCTTGTGGCGGGAACCCCTGGTTCAGCTGACATGTGAGAAGCAAGCGGACTGCTCAGCAGTCCGCCCCTCCCGCATCTGCGACGGATAGAGGGGTTCCCGCCACAAGGGCGGGAATGACGGGGATAAAAAGATAGTTGTGCCTAGGCTTCGGCGGACCAGATGACGGGCCGCACTAATCGCCGACTTCGGGCGGCGGCAGCGGCTTCCCTTCAGCTAACGACGTCAGCCAGCGGCTCATGGCTTCGTGGCTGATCACCCGGCTAGCGGCTACATCCGCCTCGGCGCGCGCATCGGCGGCCGCTTCAACAGCTTCATCAATCTCGTCGAAGATGGCGGGCTCGATCTTCATGCCAGCAAGCTAGCACAAAAAGAGAACATGCCCAACCCTGTGCGCACAGGTTGAGCTGCATCCCAAGCTGACGCATTACGGCTTGAAGCGCTAGCATGGCGCATCTTTGGGAAAGGGGCGGAGGATCAATGGCACCGAGGGAATGGCTGATGCGCACCACGCTCTCGCCCGAGATCTGCGCTGAGCGGCTGAAGGGCGGGATCGACTCCGATTTCTCGTGGTTCGCTTCTTGGTTCGGAACCAGGCCGGTGCAGGGCCACGTGCGCCGCGGCTGGGCGTCGTTGCACAAGCGGCCTGCGCTCCGGAACGAGTTCCAACCGGTCCTGGCGGTGAGCATGACGCCGGCCGGCGATGGCGCGCGGCTGCTTTGCCGGGTGGGCCGCTTCTGGACCTACTGGGTGATGGTCGTGGCGTGGGGCTTTCTCTTGGCGTTCTTCGCCGTCGGGGCCGTTTGGGACGATGCGGTGTTCGGTGTGGGGACGCTGATCGTTCTGATCGTCATCGGCCTCGCCTCCGCCGCCTTCGGCCGCTGGCTCGCTCGCAACCACGTGGCCTTCCTGCTGGCCTTCGTCCAGGAGACGCTGGAGGCTGACCTTGTCGAAGAAGCGGGTTAAGCAGTCCCCATGACGACCCCGCCCGAACCCACTGCCGGCGTGTTCCACGGCCGCGAGCATCAGCTGCCGGTGCGGATCTACTACGAGGACACCGACTTCTCGGGGATCGTCTATCACGCCAACTACCTGCGCTATCTGGAGCGGGGGCGGAGCGACTTCTTCCGAATGGTCGGGATTTCGCACACCGCTCTGGCCAAGGCCGACACCGCGTTCGCGATCATCCACATGACGCTGGACTTCAAGCGCTCGGCGCGGATCGACGACGCCTTGGTGGTGCGCACGACCTACGACCGCGTGAAGGGGGCTCGGCTCTATGTCACCCAGCGCGTGACGCGCGGTGACGAGGTGCTGATCGAGGCCAAGGGCGAGGCGGTCTGCATCACCCTGGACGGCCGCCCGCGGCGCCCGACGGCGGAAATGCTGGCGCAACTGGCGCCCTGGCTCGCCGCCGACGAGAACTAGAGCGATGATTTTCGGGATCCCCGTAAGATTGTCATAGTTTCACCCAAGCGTCGCTTCATGCCATACGGCGCGTAGTAAGACTTTTCAGACGCCCCAACGGAGCCAAACCCGCATGGACGCCTCGGCAGCCGCCCCGAATTTCTCGTTCTTCGCCCTGTTCATGCAGGCCGACTGGGTCGTGAAGGCCGTCATGATCGGTCTGATCCTGGCGTCGTTGGGCTCGTGGGCGGTGATCCTGGACAAGCTGTTCCGCTTCGCGAACCTGAACCGCGCGGCCGATCGCTTCGAGGAGCAGGTGTCGGGCGGACGTTCGCTGGAGGATGTCGCGGGCGAGGCCGGGGCCAATCCGCGCCACGCCCTGCCGCGCATGCTGCAGGCGGCGCTGAAGGAATGGCGCGACGCCAAGGCCAAGGGCGCGATGAGCGAGAACCAGGCCGGCTTCCTGATCGCCCGCATCGACCGCATCCTGGACGCCCAGATCGCCCGCGAGAGCACCAAGGTCGAGGAAGGCCTGGGCAGCCTGGCCATCGTCGCCACCGCCAGCCCGTTCATCGGCCTGTTCGGCACGGTCTGGGGCATCATGCACGCCTTCCAGAACATCGCGATCTCGAAGAACACCTCGCTGGCCGTCGTGGCCCCGTCGATCGCCGAGGCCCTGTTCGCCACGGCCGTCGGCCTGATCGCCGCCATCCCGGCCTATATCGCCTACAACAAGTTCTCGACCGACGCGGGCAAGTACGCCGGCCGCCTGGAAGGCTTCGCCGACGACCTGTCGACGGCGATCCAGCGTCGCCTGTCGGATCGGGTCTAGTCCCATGGCGATGTCCTCCAACGACGCCTTCGCCACGGGCGGCGGCCGGGGTCGCCGTCGTCGCGGTCGCCGCGGCAAGGGCGCACTGTCCGAGATCAACGTCACCCCGCTGGTCGACGTCATGCTGGTGCTGCTGATCATCTTCATGATCAGCGCCCCGCTGCTGACCGCCGGCGTGCCGCTGGAGCTGCCCAAGACCGAGGCCGCCGCCCTGCAGAACCAGGACGAGCCGATCACGGTGTCGATCAACCGCGAAGGCAAGATCTTCGTGGGCGAGAAGGAAATCCCCTTCGAGAACCTGGCGCCGGGCGTCACCGCCATCGCCGGCAGCGGTTACAGCAAGCCGATCTTCGTCCGCGCCGACGGCGGGGCGACCTATGCGGTCGTCGCCCAGGTGATGGCGGGCCTGTCGAATGCGGGCTTCAACAAGATCAACCTGATCACCGAGACGGGCGGTCCCTCCACGGGCGCAGCCCCGAAGGACGCCCAGCCGGAGGGCTCGGGCGACCTGCGGCCGGCTCAGTAGGCGCTGCATGAGCGCTCGCCGCGAACCCCAGATCTCTCCGGGCCTGCTGGCCTCGATCGCGCTGCACGGAGCCGTGGCGGCGCTGATCGCGTTCGGCCTGCCGTGGAAGTCGCAGAAGCCGATCACCATCGGCGAGTCGGTGCCGGTGACCATCGTCACCAACGGCCCGACCAATGTGCGTCCGGCCGAGCAGGCGCCCGAGGAGCAGACGGCCCAGGCGCCCGATCCCGTGCCGGAGGCCACCCCGCAGCCGCCGGCCCCGACGCCTGCGCCCACGCCCACACCGGCCCCCGCGCCGCCGCCCAAGCCGACTCCGACGCCCAAGCCCGCGCCGACCCCGACGCCGGCCAAGCCGACCCCGACGCAGAAGAAGCCCGACACCGACTTCTTCGCCTCGCTGGAAGCCTCGATCGCCAAGTCCAAGAAGGCGACCGGCAAGCCGACCGCCAACGCCCCCAAGGGACCGGCCCGCGCCGAAACCTCGGTCTCGGCCCGCCCGGCCATGGGCGCGGCCACCGGCCTGTCGGCCGCCGCGCTGGGCCGCCTGCAGGGCGAGGTTCAGGACCGCTGGAACCCCAACTGCGAGGTCGAGGGCGGTTCGGACGTCAATGTCCGCGTGATCTTCGTCATCGGCCCGGGCGGTCGCGTGGTCGGCCAGCCGGAGTCGCCAGGCACCTCGTCGCCCAACCCCGTCGTCAAGGCGGCGTCGGACCGCGCCATCCGCGCGCTGTTCGCCGCCTCGCCGTTCGCCTATCTGCCGTCCGACCTGTACGGTCAGAAAATCGCCCTCAACTTCAACGCAAAAGAGGCCTGTTCGCGTTGATGCTGGGAAGGAAACACAAGGAGACCCCGATGCGCTTCAAAGCCCTGGTGCTCATGGCCGCCGCAGCCGTGCTGAGCGGTGCGGCCTTCGTCACGCCGGCCGCCGCGCAGATCGAGGTCAACATCAACTCCGGCGCGGTCAAGCCGCTGCCGATCGCCGTGCCGGCCTTCTCGGGCACGACGCGCGGGGCCGAGATCGCCCAGGTCATCACCGGCAATCTTGAGCGCTCGGGCCTGTTCCAGCCGCTGAACGTCTCGGCGGTTCCGGACAAGCTGCAGGACGTCAACGTCCAGCCGCGCTTCCCCGACTGGCAGGCGACCGGCGCCCAGGCGCTGATCAACGGCCAGGTCACGGTCGGCCCGGACGGCGGCCTGCGTGTCGACTTCCGCCTATGGGACGTGTTCAGCCAGCAGCAGCTGCTGGGCCTGCAGTTCTCGTCGACGCCGGACAACTGGCGCCGCGTGGCCCACAAGATCAGCGATGCGGTCTATGAGCGCCTGACCGGTGAGAAGGGCTATTTCGACACCCGCGTGGCCTTCGTCGCCGAGAGCGGTCCCAAGCTGTCGCGCGTCAAGCGCCTGGCGATCATGGACCAGGACGGCGCCAACCCGCAGTACCTGACCGACGGCTCGTACATCGTGATGACGCCGCGCTTCTCCTCGACCAGCCAGGAACTGACCTACATGGCCCTGCGGCCGACGGGGTCGTCGATCTACCTGCTGAATCTCGAGACCAGCCGCCAGGAAACGGTCGGCAAGTTCCCGGGCATGGTGTTCGCGCCGCGCTTCTCGCCGGACGGCAGCAAGGTGGCCTTCTCGGTCGAGAAGAACGGCAACAGCGACATCTACCTGATGGACCTGCGCAGCCGCGCCACCACCCGCATCACCACCGACCCGGCCATCGACACCTCGCCGTCGTTCTCGCCGGACGGGACCAAGATCGCGTTCAACTCCGACCGCGGCGGCCAGGCCCAGCTCTATGTGATGAACACCGACGGCTCGGGCGTGCGCCGCATCTCGTACGGCGGCGGCCGCTACACGACCCCGGTCTGGAGCCCGCGCGGCGACTTCATCGCCTTCACCAAGCAGACGGGCGGCGAGTTCCACATCGGCGTCATGCGTCCCGACGGCGGCGACGAGCGCCTCCTGACCACCAGCTATCTGGACGAAGGCCCGACCTGGGCCCCGAACGGCCGGGTGCTGATGTTCTTCCGCGAGAGCTCGGCCGGCAATCCCAAGCTCTGGACGGTGGACATCACCGGCCGGATCCTGCGTCCGGCGGCCTATAACGGCTCGGGCTCCGACCCGGCCTGGTCGCCGCTGCTCGACTGATTGACACCAAACGCTGGCAACCTGCGCCTAGCTTGAGCGTTCAAAGCTCGGGTTCCTGTGCGCGGGTTATTCGCGCCGGAAGTGAATCGACACCGCCTGACGCGCATCTGACATCATTGTGAGGCTAAGTCAGGCATTTCATGGGTCCATTCCAAGCTGAGCTTAGGTATGGGTCAGATCCAGAGTTCGTAGACTGAGGAGAAACTGGATGAGCTTCGACACCCAGCGCGCCATTAGACTGGCGCTTGTCGGCGTGGCCGCCGCCTCGCTCGCCGCTTGCGCTTCGCGTCCGAAGCCCCAACCTGTGACGCCGACCGAACCGCCGGCGCCGACCCAGCCGAACAACCCCTACACCCCGCCGCCGCAACCACCGGTCTCGAGCGGCGTGCTGCCGGGTTCGGTGCAGGACTTCGTCGTCAATGTCGGCGACCGCGTCTATTTCGACACCGACGAATACTCGGTCCGCGCCGACGCCCAGCCGGTCCTGGCCGGCCAGGCCCAGTGGCTGAACCGCTATCCGCAGGTCCGCATCCGCATCGAAGGCAACGCCGACGAACGCGGCACCCGCGAGTACAACCTGGCTCTGGGCGCCCGCCGCGCCAACGCCGTGCGTGACTTCCTGATCGGCCAAGGCGTCGCCGCCGCCCGCATCGAGACGATCTCGTTCGGCAAGGAGCGTCCGATCGACGCCGGCACCAGCGAAGAAGCCTGGGCCAAGAACCGTAACGGCCACACGGCCATCACGGACGGCGCTCGCTAAGCTGTAAGTCCTGGGGCGGCGCTCTCTTCCGAGACGCCGCCCTAGTTTTGTCCGCGTCCTATCGGTAGATCACGGTCATGAAGCTGAAATCCGCCCTGCTCGCCGTCCTGTTCGCCTCGACCGCTGCGGTCGCCGTGGCGCAGACCCCGTTGCCGCCGGCCGATCCGCTGGACGACCGTTCGGCCAAGCGCGTCGAGCGCATGGAAAAGGTGGTCCGCGAGCTGCGCGCCATCGTCTTCCAGGGCCGCGACACGGGGAAGCCCGTCGTCGTGCAGCCGGCCGAGACCGACGCCCAGATCGCGGCGCTGAACGACCGGATCACCGATCTCGAGCAGACCCTGACCAAGCTGAACGGCCAGAACGAGACGGCCAATTTTGAGCTGACCAAGGCCAATCGCGCCGCCGCCGACCAGAAGGCGCGCGCCGATTCCCTGGAACAGCGCCTGGCCGCCGTCGAGAAGACCCTGGCCGACATCCAGACCGCCGCCGCGGCGCAGGTGGCCGCCCCGCCTCTGGCCGGCGGGACCCCGCCGCCGCCCGCGCCGCCGGCCGATCCGGCCGTGGCCTTCAAGCAGGCCAAGGATCTGCTGCTGGCCGGCGACTACGCCAATGCCGAGCAGGCCTTCGCCGCCTACGTCAACAACTACCCCGACAGCGCCAAGGCGCCGGAAGCCCGCTACTGGCAGGGCGAGACCCTGTTCGTGCGCGAGGCCTATACCGACGCTGCCGGCGCCTATATCGGCGCGATCCGGGGCTGGCCGCAGACCAGCTGGGCGCCCGACGCCACGCTGAAACTGGCCCGCTCGATGGTGGCGCTGAAGAAGACCACCGAGGCCTGCCGCACCCTGGACGAGCTCACCAAGCGCTATCCCAAGGCCCCGGCCCAGGTCACCTCGCGCGCGGCCTCGACCCGCGTCGCGGCCAAGTGCGCCTAGAAACGGTTCGAGCCGTCCTCGATCGGCGGCTCGATCGCGCCTCCCGCGCGCCGTTGGCCGTCGGCTTTTCCGGCGGCGGCGACTCCCTTTTCCTGCTGAAGGCCCTCCTGGAGTGGGCGGGCGAGCGGCCCGTGCTGGCCCTGGTCGTCGATCATGGCCTCCAGGCCGCCAGCGCGCGCTGGACCGCCGACGCCGTCGCCAAGGCGCGGGCGTTAGGGGCGCAGGCGAGGGCGCTGGCCTGGATCGGCGACAAGCCTTCGACCGGACTGCCTGCCGCGGCCCGTCGCGCGCGCCATGCCTTGCTCGCGGACGCCGCCCGCGAGGCCGGGGCCAAGGTTCTGCTTCTAGGTCACACCGCCAGCGATCTGGCCGAGGGCGCGGCCATGCGGGCCGAGGGCTCGACCGTCTCCGATCCGCGCGAATGGGCGCCGTCGCCGGTGTGGCCGGAGGGGCGGGGCGTGTTCCTGTTGCGGCCGCTGCTGGCCCTGGCGCGTGATGAGATCCGCCAGGCGCTGGCCGATGCCGGGGAGGCCTGGTTGGACGATCCGGCCAATGTGGACCTTCGCTACGCCCGCGCCCGCGCCAGGGCGTCCGGACCCGACGAGGTCGCGCCGAGCGAGACCACGCCGCGCGCCCCGCCGACCTTCGCGGTCGACCGCGCTGGGACCATCCGCCTGCCGCGCGATGTCGCCGCTGGCCACCTCGCCGCCGCCTTGCTGTGCGCCGCCGGGACCGAGCGTCCGCCGCGCGGCGAGCGGCTGGCGCGCCTGATCGAGCGCTTGCGGGCGGGCGAGACCTTCACCGCCACGCTCGCCGGCGCGCGGGTGGAGGCGGGCGAGGACGTTCTGATCTGCCGCGACGCCGGCGAGACGGCGCGTGGCGGCCTGGCGCCCCTGGAGCTGGCTCCGGGCCAGACCAGCGTCTGGGACGGCCGCTGGCAGATCACCGCGGGCGCCGCGCCGCTGACTGTCGAAGCCTTGAAGGGCAAGGCCTCCAGCCTTTCGCCGGCCCAGCGCGCCGTCCTTTCGACCATTCCCGCCGCCGCCCGTCCCAGCCTGCCCTTGGTGGCCCACAAAGGCGTGGCGCCGTATTGTCCCGCGCTTGACGGCCCGGACCTTGCAGCCGAAGGAAACGAACCTGCGCGTCCGCTCGTTCTGGATCGTTTCCGGGCCGCGATCGGCCTGATCGACCAAGAATCCGTGACCTGATGTCACGCACGTGGCGCAACGGCTCGGGACCTCCTATCTTGGGAGGTCAAGAACCCTATTCGTTGGGAAGCCCCCACTCGCTAGGAAGACAAGGCGTATGAATTTCCGGAACCTGGCCATTTGGCTGGTGATCGTCGCGGTGCTGGCGGGCGTGTTCGTCGTCAGTCAGAACGCGCGCACGAAGAATGGCGGCGAGATCAGCTATTCGCAGCTGCTCAAGGACGTCGACGCAGGCAAGATCAAGTCGGCCGAGATCGCGGGCCAGACCGTCATGGCCAAGGCCGCCGACGGCAAGGTGCTGACGGTCAACGCGCCGATGAACTCCGACGAGCTGGTCAACCGCATGGTGGCCAAGAACGCCGACGTGAAGTTCAAGAGCGGCTCGATCAGCTTCCTGGCCATCGTGATCCAGCTGCTGCCGATCCTGCTGGTCGTGGGCGTGTGGCTGTTCTTCATGCGCCAGATGCAGGGCGGGGCCAAAGGCGCCATGGGCTTTGGCAAGTCCAAGGCCCGCCTGCTGACCGAGAACAAGAACCGCATCACCTTCGAGGACGTCGCCGGCGTCGACGAGGCCAAGGAAGAACTGCAGGAGGTCGTCGACTTCCTGAAGGATCCGGCCAAGTTCCAGCGCCTGGGCGGCAAGATCCCCAAGGGCGCGCTGCTGGTCGGCCCTCCCGGTACGGGTAAGACCCTGATCGCCCGCGCTGTGGCGGGTGAGGCGGGCGTGCCGTTCTTCACCATCTCCGGTTCTGACTTCGTCGAAATGTTCGTCGGCGTCGGCGCCAGCCGCGTGCGCGACATGTTCGAGCAGGCCAAGAAGAACGCCCCCTGCATCATCTTCATCGACGAAATCGACGCCGTCGGTCGCCATCGCGGCGCCGGCCTGGGCGGCGGCAACGACGAGCGCGAGCAGACGCTGAACCAGCTGCTGGTCGAGATGGACGGCTTCGAGGCCAACGAAGGCATCATCCTGATCGCCGCCACCAACCGTCCGGACGTCCTGGACCCCGCGCTGCTGCGTCCGGGCCGCTTCGACCGTCAGGTCGTGGTGCCGAACCCGGACGTCGCCGGCCGCGAGAAGATCATCCGCGTGCACATGAAGAATGTGCCGCTGGCCGCCGATGTCGACGTCAAGACGCTGGCGCGCGGCACCCCGGGCTTCTCGGGCGCCGACCTGGCCAACCTGGTCAACGAAGCCGCCCTGACGGCCGCTCGCAAGAACCGTCGCATGGTCACCATGCACGACTTCGAGCACGCCAAGGACAAGGTCATGATGGGCGCCGAGCGCCGCTCGATGGCCATGAGCGACGCCGAGAAGAAGCTGACCGCCTATCACGAGGGCGGCCACGCCCTGGTGGCCCTGCGCGTCCCCGTCGCCGATCCGGTCCACAAGGCCACGATCGTGCCGCGCGGCCGGGCTCTGGGCATGGTCATGCAGCTGCCGGAAGGCGACCGCTACTCGATGAGCTACGACATGATGACCTCGCGTCTGGCCATCATGATGGCCGGCCGGGTCGCGGAAGAGCTGATCTTCGGCAAGGAGAAGATCACTTCGGGCGCGTCCAGCGACATCAGCGCCGCCACCAGCCTGGCCCGCAACATGGTCACCCGCTGGGGCTTCTCCGACGAGCTGGGCACCGTGGCCTATGGCGACAACCAGGACGAAGTGTTCCTGGGTCACTCGGTGGCCCGCACCCAGAACGTCTCGCCCGAGACCATGGTCAAGATCGACAGCGAGGTCCGTCGCCTGGTCAAGGGCGGCGAGGACGAAGCCCGTCGCATCCTGACCGGTGAGATCGACCACCTGCACTCGGTGGCCAAGGCCCTGCTGGAGTACGAGACCCTGAGCGGCGACGAGATCATCGGCGTCATGAAGGGCGAGCTGCCCAAGCGCGAAGAGGAAGAGACCAAGGAAACGGTGGTTGCGCCGTCCCTGGTTCCGCTCTCGCCCGGAGCCGGCGCCAGCGTCACCGCCTAGGCGGTGGCGTCCGAAAGGATCAAAGCCGGCTCGAAAGAGCCGGCTTTTTTCTTGGATCGGTCGGCAACCTGACGCAGGTTTCGGTCGTTCCGGCAAAGCCACGCATGCGTGGCGCGGGGCAATCTGCTATCGGATCACCATGAGTTCGTTCGACGAGCCGCAAGGCTCGCCCACCCGTCTATCCGCGATCCCCGCCTTCCTGACTGGAGGCGGCGAGATGGCCGCGGCGGTGGCCGAGCGCGACTGGTCATCGACGGCGTTCGGTCCGCTGGACGCCTGGAGCTCTGGCCTGCGCATGGCCGCCTCGCTGATGCTGAACACGCCGATCCCGTCGGTGCTGATCTGGGGCGAGCAGGAGACCATCCTCTACAACGCCGCCGGCGGGGCCTTCCTGGGCGCGGCGGGGCCGGCGGCCCTGGGGCAGCGGTTCGCCGAGGTGTTTCCGGTGGGCGAAGGCCTGGCCATGCTGGCCAGCGCCAAGGCCGGCGACAGCATCGTGCGCGAGAACGTCGCCTTCATCCGCCCCACCACCGGCGATCCGGCCTGGTGCAACCTGATGTTCTCGCCCATCCGCGGCGACACGGGCGTGATCGAGGGCGTGCTGTGCGTCTGCAACGACATCACCGCCCGCGTCCGCCGCGAGCAGGCCCACGACGCCGACCAGCAACGCTATCGCCTGCTGTTCGAGAGCATGGACGAGGGCTTCTGCGTCATCGAGTTCTTCGACGGCCCCGAAGGGCCGCTCAGCGACTACGTCCACGTCATGGCCAACTCGGCCTATGAGCGGCACGCCGGCATCCCCAACGTGGTCGGCCAGAAGCTGCGCGAAATGGTGGGGGACGAGGCCGACGCCTGGGTCGAGCGCTATGGCGGCGTGCTGCGCACCGGCGTGCCGATCCGCTTCGAGCAGGAGCTGGTGGCCACGGGCCGCCACCTGTCGCTGTCCTCGTTCCGCATCGAGCCGCCTGAGCTGAAGCAGGTGGCGGTGCTGTTCCAGGACATCACCGAGCGCAAGCGGGCCGAGGCCGAGCTGCGCCTGTTGAACGAGACCTTGGAGCTCCGCGTCGCCCAGGCCCTGGCCGAGCGCCGACAGCTGGCCGAGGTGGTCGAGCGCGCAAGCGTCTTCGTCCAGGTCTCGGACATGGATTTCAATTGGCTGGCCATCAACGCCACCTCGGCCGACGAGTTCGAGCGCATCTATGGCGTGCGGCCCAAGGTCGGCGACAACATGCTGGACCTGCTGGCCGCCAAGCCCGAGGCGCTGGAGGCGGTTCGCGCCATCTGGAGCCGGGCCCTAGACGGCGAAAGCTTCATCGAAGTCGGCGCCTTCGGCGATGAGGGGCGTGAACGTCACTACGAGATGCGCTTCCACCCCCTGCTGGACAGCGACGGCGTGCGGATCGGCGCCTACCAGTTCGTCTATGACGTCACCCAGCGCATGGCCGACGAAGAACGCCTGCGCGCCACCGAGGAGGCCCTGCGCCAGGCCCAGAAGATGGAAGCGGTCGGCCAGCTGACCGGCGGCCTGGCCCACGACTTCAACAACCTGCTGGCCGGCATTTCGGGCTCGTTCGAGATGATCGGCGCGCGGCTGGCCCAGGGTCGAACCTCGGACGTCGAGCGCTACCTGGCCGCCGGCCAGGGCGCGGCGCGGCGCGCGGCGGCCCTGACCCATCGCCTGCTGGCCTTCTCGCGCCGTCAGACCCTGGCCCCCAAGCCGGTGGTGATGAACCGGCTGCTGGCCGACTTCGTCGAGCTGGTCCGCCGCACGGTCGGGCCGGGCGTCGAGGTCGACATGGTCGCCGCCTCGGGCCTGTGGTCGACCCTGGTCGACGCCAACCAGCTCGAGAACGCCCTGCTGAACCTGTGCATCAACGCCCGCGACGCCATGCCGGAGGGCGGCAAGATCACGCTGGAGACCGGCAACCGCTGGCTGGATACGCGCACCGCCCGCGAGCACGGGCTGGAGCCGGGCCAGTACGTCTCGGTCTGCGTCAGCGACACCGGAACCGGCATCGACAAGGCGACGCTGGAGCGGGTGTTCGACCCGTTCTTCACCACCAAGCCGATCGGCCAGGGCACGGGCCTGGGCCTGTCCATGGTCTACGGCTTCGCCCGCCAGTCTAACGGCCACGTGCGGATCTATTCCGAGGTCGGACAGGGGACCATGGTCTGCCTCTACCTGCCGCGCCACCTGGGCGAGGAGCAGAGCGACGAGGCGCCCGAACCGGTCGTGGGCGCGCCGCTGGTCCCGGCCGGCCAGACCGTGCTGGTCGTGGACGACGAGCCGACCGTGCGGATGCTGGTCATCGACGCCCTGGCCGAGCTTGGCTATGCCTGCCTGGAGGCCGGCGACGGCGCGACGGGCCTGCGCATCCTGCAGTCCAACGCCAGGATCGACCTGCTGATCACCGATGTCGGCCTGCCCGGCGGCCTGAACGGCCGCCAGGTCGCCGACGGCGCGCGCGCCCTGCGGCCTGACCTGAAGGTGCTGTTCATCACCGGCTACGCCGAGAACGCCGTGCTGAACCACGGCCACATCGAGCATGGCATGGAGGTGCTGACCAAGCCCTTCGCGGTCAGCGACCTGGCCGGCCGGGTCGACCGGATGCTGCGCGAGGCGTAGAACGCCGGGATGGCTTCTCTCCAACGTCCTCTCGTCATGGGGATCGTCAACGTCACGCCCGACAGCTTCTCCGACGGCGGCAAGTATCTGGGCGCCGCCGACGGGATCGAGCACGCGCGGCGGCTGATCGCCCAGGGCGCCGACATCCTCGACATCGGCGGCGAGAGCACCCGCCCCGGCGCGGCCCCGGTCTCGGAGTTCGACGAGATCCTGCGCGTGGTCCCGATCGTCGAGGCGATCCGCAAGGCCAGCGACATCCCGATCTCGGTCGACACCATGAAGCCGGGCGTCGCCCGCGCGGCGATCAAGGCGGGGGCCACTATCTGGAACGACGTGGCCGCCTTACGCTTCTCGCCCGACGCGCCCGAGGTCGCCGCCGAGCTGGGCTGCGAGGTCGTGCTGATGCACATGCTGGGTCAGCCGGGGACCATGCAGGACGACCCGCGCTATGACGACGTGGTCGCCGAGGTCGAAGCCTTCCTGCTGGCCAAGGCCTTCACGGCCATGGCCGCCGGCGTGGCCAAGGAGAAGATCTGGCTGGATCCGGGCATTGGCTTTGGCAAGACGGTCGCCCACAACCTGGCCCTGCTGAAGGCCCTGCCGCGGTTCGTGGCCCTGGGCTATCCGATCCTGCTGGGGGCCAGCCGCAAGCGGTTCATCGCCGGGATCGACCCGTCGGCCGGCGAGGCCATTGACCGCCTGGGCGGCTCGCTGGCGGCGCATCTGGCTGGCGCCGCGGCCGGCGTGGCGGCGGTCCGGGTTCACGACGTGCGCGAGACGGTCCAGGCCCTGGACGTCCAGGCGGCCATCGCCAGCGCTCGAACCTGACGCGCGCGAGTCTGGGTTGAGGTTTCGACTCAGGTCTCGCTTGCCGGGCGGGGAATCACCGCGTTTAAATATTCGGGGACGGCTCATCGAAGGTTTCGCGGATATGCGCTCCCGTCATGCCCTGGTCATCGAAGACGAGATCCTGGTCGCCATGGAGATTGAGGAACTGCTCAAGGAGCAGGGCTTCGCCACCGTCGACATCGCCGACAGTCCGCTGGAGGCTCTGGACAAGGCCCTGCGCCGCAAGCCCGACCTGATCACCGCCGACTACCGCATCGTCGACGGCACCGGGGTCGAGGCGGTGAAGATGATCATGGCCCACCTGGGGCCGATCCCCGTGGTCTACGTCACCGGCCACGCCAAGGCGCTGGGCGAGCAGGACAACGACGTCGTGGTCCAGAAGCCGATCCTGCCCAGGGTGCTGGCCGGAGCCTGGCAACACGCGCTGCAGGCGGCGTAGCGGACGCTCCGAATCCCGCCTAAACAGCGAGGATGTCAGACGCACCTCCCAATGCTTTTCGGGGCCGCGTCCTCGTCATCGCCGGATCGGATTCCGGCGGCGGCGCGGGGATCCAGGCCGACATCAAGACCATCACCGCCCTGGGCGGCTATGCGGCCACCGCCATCACCGCCGTGACGGTGCAGAACACGCTGGGCGTCACCGGCGTATACCCCATCCCGCTGGACGTGATCGCCGCCCAGGCCCGGGCGGTGCTGGACGACATCGGCGCCGACGCCATCAAGACCGGCATGCTGGGCGATGTCGGCGTCGTCGAGACCGTGGCCTCCGCCATCGACCTCGCGGGCAAGGTTCCCGTCGTCGTCGACCCGGTGATGATCGCCAAGGGCGGCGCGCCCTTGCTGGCCGAGGCTGCGATCGGCGCGGTAAAAAGCCTGATGATCCCGCGCGCGGCGCTGCTGACCCCCAACGCCCCCGAGGCCGCCGCCCTGACAGGGCTGAGCGTCGAGACCACCGACGACCTGCGCCGGGCCGGCGAGGCCCTGCTGGGGATGGGCGCTCAGGCGGTGCTGATGAAGGGCGGCCATGTCGAGGGCGAGCGCGTCGTCGACGTGCTGATGACCGCCGACGGCGAGACCACCTTCGAAGGCGAGCGGATCGAGACCCGCCACACCCACGGCACCGGCTGCACCCTGGCCAGCGCCTGCGCTGCGGGCCTGGCCCAGGGCCTGTCGCTGAACGAGGCTGTCGCCCGGGCCTGGAACTATGTCCACGAGGCCATGCTGCGCGCGCCGGGCTACGGCGCCGGCCACGGCCCGCTGGACCACGGCTGGACGCTGCGGAAATGAACCACGAAGACCGTCTGCGCGAGATCGTCCGCGCCACGCCGACGACCTGGCGGGTGCTGGAGACCGTCCGCGAGCTCGACCTGCCCGACTGGATGATCTTTTCCGGCGCGGTCTACCAGCCGGTCTGGAACGCCCTGACCGGTCGCGATCTGGCCTACGGCATCAAGGACTACGACGTCGCCTATCACGACGACAGCGACACCTCGTATGAGGCCGAGGACGTGGTTATCCAGCGCGTCGCCGCCGCCTTCGAGCCGCCGCTGCGCGACCTAGTCGAGGTCCGCAACCAGGCCCGCGTGCACCTGTGGTTCGAGCAGAAGTTCGGCGCCGACGAGCCCTATCCGCCGCTGGAGGACAGCGCCGCGGCCCTGAAGCGTTTCGTGGCCACCGCCTTCTGCGTCGGGGTCCGGCTGGAGGCGGATGACAGCCTGCGCGTCTGGGCGCCGTTCGGCCTGGAGGACCTGTTCGCCATGCGCCTGCGGCCCAACCCGCTGCGGGTCAAGGGCGCGGGCGGCTGGGCGCGCACCACGGGCTCGGCCAAGGCGCGGTGGCCGGAGATCGCCGTCGAGGGGTGATTGTCACCAGGACAATAAAGCCTTTGCCGACGGCCTCCGTCGCGCATAACAGCGAGGTCCAGCCGAGGAGCCTCCCATGCGCCAGTGGACCATCGACGCCTTCGCCAGCGGCCCGTTCAAGGGCAATCCGGCCTGCGTGGTCGAACCCTTCGATGCCTGGCCCTCGGCCGAGTGGATGCAGGCCCTGGCGGCCGAGAACAACCAGGCCGAAACCGCTTATCTGCTGAAGACGGCCGACCCGGCCCGCTACGGCCTGCGCTGGTTCACGCCGGCCCTGGAGGCTCCCTTGTGTGGCCACGCCACCCTGGCGGCGGCGCACATGCTGTTTATGGAACTCGGCGTCGACGTCCCGCTGCTGACCTTCGACACCCTGTCGGGTCCGCTGACGGTGCGCCGGTCCGGCGAGGGGCTGGAGATGGACTTCCCCGCCGATCCGCCGCGCCAGACCGAGATCCCGGCCGGCCTGGCCGAGGCGTTGGGCGCGCAGCCGGTCGAGGTCTGGGCGGGGGCCTACCTGATCGCGGTGATGGACAGCGAGACGACGGTGCGCGGTCTGAAGCCCGATCTCACCGCTATCAAGAAGATCGAGGGGCAGGCGACCGGCGGCCCGGGCCAGACGGTCACCGTGGCCCTCGCCGACGCCGACAAGCCCTACGCCGTGGTCAGCCGCTTCTTCGCGCCGGGCTTCGGCATCCCCGAGGATCCGACCACCGGCTCGGCCCACTGCATCCTCATGCCGTTGTACGGCGAGAAGCTGGGCGCCGAGGTCCTGAAGTTCCACCAGGCCTATCCCGGCCGGGGCGGGGACCTGGAATGCGAAAGCCGCGGCGCGCGCGTTCTGTTGCGCGGCCGCGGCTTCACGGTGCTTGAAGGTCAGCTCCGCATGGAGCCGACCTGACAGGGGAATGATGAGCCGGCTCCGGGTGGAGCCGGCTTAGAGGCCTCAGGTCTTAGCGACGCGGGCCGTAGCCATAGCCGTAACCGTAGTCACGGTCGTGGCGCTCGTAACGGACTTGGGCGCTGATGCGGTCGAAGCGACGATCCAGGTCAGCGCGTTCCCAGCCGCTCAGGCCGCCGCGGCGATACTGGCGCTCCAGGCGCTCGGTGTCGCGCAGCTCGGCGCGCAGGCGATAGGCTTCACCGCGGGTCAGCGAGCCGTTGCGCACGCCGATGTCGATGCGGCGCTCCAGCATGGCCTGACGGTCGTTGATCGACTGGGCCGAAGCCAGGGTGGGAACGGTGGCGGCCGCCAGGGCCGAGACCGCAACGATCGGGATCAGGATCTTCTTCATCGGTTCGGTTCCTTTCAAATCTCTGCGTCGCCCCGTGTCTTGGGGAAGGGGGGAAGCGACGTTGAGTTCATAGAAACACGTCCAGCCTGAAGCGGTTCTGAGCCGCTCGTTATGTTCTGTTCATCTTGTGTCGAGGGTTCGACTTAGGCCGCCAGGTAGGCTTGGCGTCTGCCGCCCTGCGGTCATCCGCCGCTGACGCTGTCCCCGCGGGGCTTGCCGTACCGATGCATCTGACGGGCGTCGAGGAACTCGACGAGAACGCGCTCGAGCTCGGCGCCGGCGGCTCTTAAAGCTTCAGGGGGCTCAGCTTCCCAGCGTTCCTCCGGCTCGATGGACCGACGGAGCATGCGAATGAGGCCGCGCAATCCGCTCTTCTGAACTTGAGCGGCGAAGTCGGTATTGCCTCCCCCGTGTCGCGAGACTTCCTTACTCAGCTTGGTTGCCGCGTTGACGAAAGACGTCATGAAGCTGGCGTCGAAGCGGCTCTTCACCCATGCGACCCGGTTGCGCTCGGGATCCGAGACGATCCAGGCTCCGCCAGGCGGACCGCCGGCGTCGTCCACGCTGAGGGCCGGCTCGCGTATTTCCATCATCATGGCGGGATTGCTGACGAGGAAGAACCGGAACGGCGCCTTCGGCGGGTAGCTTGGTTGCCGCTTGGCGATTCCGAGGCTCTCCAGTCGGGCCATCCGGTCGGCGGGCACGGGCGGGTGGTCGAAGACGGCGATGTCCTGGTCGCCATCCTGCCAGAGCTGGACCCAGGCGGGTTGGCCCGGCCTTTCCCGGATTTCGCGCTCCACGTTCCACCAGCGGAAGTAGCCGCGCTCGTCGCCGACATAGTTGTCCGAGACGACAGCGGCGTCTTCGGCCTCCCATTCCGCTGCGTGTCGTTCGGCTTCAAGGGCGAGCACCAGCGCCACCAGGTCGTCCGCTGTCGCCGCGCCCCGGGCTATGCTTTCCGCCGTCGAGACCAGCCTGAAGAAGTTGTCACGCTGGAGGAGGACCGGCGCCTCGGTCGCGGGCCGAACGGCGGCGCTGAAGTCCTTCATCATAGGTGCGCGTCCCAGCCACGGTCGCCGACGGAACCGAGCTTGAAATCAACCTAAGATTACAGGGGGTGTCGCTGCAAGAGAGGACTCGCCTTAAGCCGCCTGCGCTAACCGCGCCGCGGCCATGGCCGCTTCTATCGCGTCGTAGAGCTTGGAGACTTCGATCGGCTTGGCGACGTGGCCGTCCATGCCGGCGGCCAGGTAGTCCTCGACCTGGTGGGCCAGGGCGTTGGCGGTGACGGCGATGATCGGGGTGCGGACGCGGCCTTCCTCGACCTCCAGGGCGCGGATGGCTTTGGCGGCCTCGACGCCGTCCAGGACGGGCATGTGGATGTCCATCAGCACGATATCGAAGGCCCCGGCCTTCCAGGCCTCGACGCAGGCGGCGCCGTCGGCGACCAGGGTCACCTCGGCGTTCAGCGGGGCCAGGACAGCGGCGACGACCTTCTGGTTGGTCGGATTGTCGTCGGCGGCCAGCACGCGCAGGCGGGCGGTCTCGACCGGCGCCTGCGGAGCCGCCAGGGGCTCGTCGTCGATATAGTGGACGTCGGTGATCGCCTCCTCGCGCGGCAGCGAGAGCAGGACGGTGAAGGTCGAGCCGCGGCCTTCGCGGCTCTGGACCTTGATCGACCCGTCCATCAGCACCGCCAGCTCGCGGCAGATGGCCAGGCCCAGGCCCGAGCCGCCGAAGCGGCGCGTGGTCGAGCTGTCGGCCTGGACGAACTTGTCGAACAGGCGCGGCAGTATCTCGGGCGAGATGCCGATGCCGGTGTCGGCCACGTCGATGCGCAGGCCCGAGCCGTCCTCGGCCGAGGCGAAGCGCACGGCGACCGCGCCGTCCAGGGTGAACTTCAGGGCGTTGGCGATCAGGTTGCCCAGGATCTGGCGCAGGCGGTCGGCGTCGCCGCGCCACAGGCCCTGAGCCTCGGGAGCGACGGCGACCTCGAAGGCCAGGCCCTTGTCGCGGGCCTGCTGGGCGTAGGTCTCGCGGATCGACTGGGCCAGCTGGGCGATGTCGAACGGGCGGTCGGTGATCTCAAGGCGCCCGGCCTCGATCTTGGACAGGTCCAGCACGTCGTTCAGCACGGACAGCAGCACCGAGCCCGACTCGCGGATCACCTTCAGGCGCTCGCGCTGGGTGTCGCTCATCTTGTCCATGGCCATCAGCTCGGCCATGGCCAGCACGCCGTTCAGCGGCGTGCGGATCTCGTGGCTCATATTGGCCAGGAAGTGCGATTTCAGGACGTTGGCGGCGTTGGCGTCGTCGCGCGCCTTGACCAGTTCGGCCATGGCGCCGCGCAGGTCGTGGTCGTTGGCCTCCAGGCGGCAGACCAGGTGGTTGAAGCTGTCGGTCAGGCTTCGGAACACGTCGTCGTCGGCCGTCTGCTCGACGGCCTTGTAGCGGCCGCCGACGGCGGTCTCGTGCATGGCTTCGGACAGGCGCTCCATCGGCCGGGCCAGGCGTCGCGCCAGGCTGTTGGCCAGGAGGATCGCCAGGCCCGCGGCCCCGAAGAACAGGGCGCCGGTCAGGGCCAGGTCGCGAGCCAGGGTCTGGCCCAGGCCCGGATGCTCGGCCAGCAGCACCAGGGCGCCGATCTGCTGCGAGGAGAGCTTGATGGGTCGGGTCAGCGTGTCGGCGTCGGCCGGATTGGCCTCGCCCAGCTGGGCGACGACGCGGCCATGGGTGTCGAGGATGCGCACGCCCGCCACGCTGGGGGCCTTGGCGACGGCTTCCAGGGCGCGATAGACGCCGACCATGTTGTGATCGGCCAGCGGCGCGGCGGCGCCGGCGGCGGCCATCTGGGCCAGGATCTCGTGATTGGCGCGGGCTTCCTGTCGCGCCACGCTCCATTGCTGCAGCATGAAGCACAGGCAAGCGGCCACGAGTGCGAGCACCGTCGTGGCCAGGGCCACGCCGGCGATCCGCGCCTGCAAGGGCGCGTGGGTTAACCCGCTATGGTTGCGGTCTTCGCTCATCCCACGTCCAGGTATTCATCTACGTTGCGACAGTCTGCCGCAAGGTTCCTAACGGTTCGCTTCCAAGGCGAACGAAGGGGAGGGGGAGTAGCGCGACAAAACAACGCTAAGGCGCATTTTTGCCATTGCTTTCGCTTTAACAATCTATTTACCTTTCTTCTTAGTGTTTCGTTAAGGAGGCGGGCGTGGAAAAGGTTTTTGTAGCGCAACGTGTGGCCAACAAGCTGTTCGCCACCGAGACCGCGGTGGATGCGGCGGTCATGGAAGTCACGGAAATGATGGCCGAGCTGATTCAGGCTCGTAAGGACCTCGGCCTGTCGCCGGTGGTCGCCAATGGCGCGAGCGCCAAGCTGGCCGAAGCCGTCCAGGCTCTGGCGGCGGCGCGTACGGCGGTGGTCGAAGCCCACGCCGAACTGGATGAGACCCGCCTGCGCATCGGCGTGCGCACGCGTCTGGCTGGCGTCTGGGACAAGCCGATCGGCGGCGCCCCGACCACCGGTCGCGCGTCGCAGGCCGAAGTCGCATAAGCGCATTGCAATAGTTTAATATGTTTGGGCCTCTAATTTCGGTTAGAGGCCCAAGTCATGTTCGCGCACTTGCCATTCGTAGCGATGATCGGCTGGCTGCTTATTCTGGCAGCCTGCTTTCTCGCGTGGCGTCTAGGCGGCAAGCCGGAACGCCAGGGCGCGCTTCTTGTCCTGACGACGTCTTTCCTGGCCAGTTTTCCAGGCCTGATTCCCGATCATGATTTGCAGCGCGGCGCCTTCCTGGCCGTGGACGGCCTTCTGGCCGGCGGTCTGCTGCTGCTGGCCCTGCGTTACGCCCGCGTCTGGCTGGGCGTCGCCGTCCTGCTGCAGGGCGTCCAGTTCAGCCTGCACGCCTACTATCTCGTCGCCGGTCGGCGCTACGACAGCACCTACGGCTTCGTGAACAACATGGTCAGCCTGGGCGTGCTGTGCTGCCTGGTGGCCGGAACGGTGCTGGCCTGGCGGGCGAGCCGGCAGCGGGTCGCCGCAAAATAATTGCCGCGACCGGACGAAACGTCACGGTCCTGGCAAAAATCTCCCCTTGCAATCTCGTCCGAAACGCGGTTCTTCGCCGGCGGGCCACATCCCCCCAACGGGATGCAGTCCATCTGTAAGGATGGGAGACATCGCTATGACTACCCTCGCCAAGCCGGCGATCCGCCCGGCTCGTCCCGAGTTCTCTTCCGGCCCCTGCGCCAAGCGCCCCGGCTGGTCCCCCGAAAATCTGAGAAACGCCGTCCTCGGCCGCTCGCACCGCTCGAAGCTGGGCAAGGCGCGCCTGAAGGCCGCCATCGACCAGACGCGCGAAGTGCTGGAGGTGCCGGCCGACTTCCTGATCGGCATCGTCGCCGGTTCGGACACCGGCGCCGTCGAGATGGCGATGTGGTCGATGCTCGGCGCCCGCCCCGTGCAACTGATGGCCTTCGAGTCCTTCGGCAAGGACTGGGTCACGGACGTCACCAAGCAACTGAAGCTGCCGGACGTCGAGGTGCTCAGCGCCCCGTACGGCGAGCTGCCCGACACCACCAAGGTCGATCCGGCCAAGGATCTGGTCTTCACCTGGAACGGCACGACCTCGGGCGTGCGCGTGCCGAACGCCGACTTCATCGCGGCCGACCGTGAAGGCATCACCATCTGCGACGCCACCAGCGCGGCCTTCGCCCAAGACCTGGACTGGGCCAAGCTCGATGTCGTGACCTTCTCCTGGCAGAAGGCTCTCGGCGGCGAGGGCGCGCACGGGATCCTGATCCTGTCGCCGCGCGCCGTGGCCCGCCTGGAAAGCTACACGCCGGCCTGGCCGATGCCGAAGCTGTTCCGCATGACCAAGGGCGGCAAGGTCAGCCTCGACATCTTCGAGGGCGCTACGATCAACACCCCGTCGATGCTCTGCGTGGAAGACGCTCTGGACGCTCTGAAGTGGGGCGCCTCGATCGGCGGCCTGCACGGCATGCAGGCCCGCGCCGACCAGAACCTGGCCGTGCTGGCCGACTGGGTCGCCAAGACGCCTTGGGTCGACTTCCTGGCCGCGACGCCGGACATCCGTTCCAATACCTCGGTGTGTCTGAAGGTCGTCGACCCCAAGATCGCCGCCCTGCCGGAGGACGCCCAGGCCGACTTCGCCAAGAAGCTGGCTTCGCTGCTCGAGAAGGAGGGCGCGGCCCTCGACATCGGCGGCTATCGCGACGCCCCGGCCGGCCTGCGCATCTGGTGCGGCGCCACGGTGGAGGCTTCGGATCTCGAGGCCCTGACGCCCTGGCTCGACTGGGCCTTCGCCACCGTCTCGGCCGAACTGGCCGCCGCTTAAGACTCAGCACTGGCCCCCACCTGACCTCGCATGGCGAGGTCTGTCCGCCCCAAGAGGGGGCGGAGAGCATCTCTCCTCCCCCTCTT
>Ga0209023_10000049_pt1 | contig 202094 bp, 177 predicted proteins | sample LakOneMetagenome_FD_187468 | JGI IMG/M metagenome (GOLD analysis project Ga0209023, IMG submission 187468) | Freshwater and sediment microbial communities from Lake Erie, Canada (SPAdes) (version 2) | ecosystem: Environmental > Aquatic > Freshwater > Lentic | place: Lake Erie, Canada... | reverse complement strand
CTGGAGGTACCACGAAAAACCCGAATAATACTATTCGGGTTTTTTTATTGTTTAAGAATCACTTTATTTTTTCGCGTTAAGGAACTTTACAAAGACGATTCCTAGTAGTGCCCCGATGCAATTTAACAATTGATCTTCAAAACTTGCGGTTCTACCTTTAACGAATAACAGTTGAACAAATTCTAACACTCCTCCGCCCAAAAAGCATAAACCAAAAGACACCCAATACTTTTTGTTATGAAATTTATAATATCTCAAGAGCGAGAGCGACAAAAGGAAATAGCTAATAAAATGAGATATGTTTGAAAAATTATCCAATAAATAATTGGTCGACAGTAATTGTTTTGCAAGAGAACTCTTATTCGTATGAATAGGTTTTATTCGTTGAGCTCCACACATGGTTCCTAATAACGGAATGCTTTCCGCTATCCTTTTTTCGATGGTTTTAACTCCGCCGTCCCTATAATTTGTTTCAAAAGATGGATTTCCAAAACCAAAATAACATGCTGCAGAAGGATACGAGTACTTTCCCTGACCGGAATAATAATAGATTGTCTGGTCGTCTTGGGTCTTAAAATTATCTCCAGTCAGTGGCATTTCATTTAAAACTGAAGCTCTTTCTCCTCCATAAGGAATGCACTCCAATGCGGCAATCATACAAAAGACAAATAGCGGATTAAGTAATGTAGCTTTAAAATTGCGAAACATGCTTGCTTTTTTTATAACTTCAAAAAATAAGAAAATAGTATTGCATTTTATGCATTTCCTATTGCTCCAATCGTAATGCTTGCGCTGAAATGACAATCGCAAAGTTTAAAGCAAAAGTATGAATTGAACGACTAGGTATGCCAATATCATTAAGTTTATTTACTGCCCAGGTCTCTGATGCGATAGGCCAACCCAATTCTGAAAACCATATTTCGTTTCAACGGACTATAAATAAAACTTCGTTGTGACGGTTCATCAGTTGTCCTATTGTACTGTAAAGGGCTTTTTCCAACTGAATACCCAACTTCACCAATAATGACTACGTGATTCCAAACTTCAAGATTCGCAAAAAATTTTGCGGTAACTTCATCCATTCGAACGTAATCTTCTTGTTGGCTTTTTGATAAATGAAAAGATCGGGTGGGTGCTGTAAAGGCCACTCCGGCAAATCCATTTTTCGGAAGAAATTGGTATTCAATAGTATAGTTTGAAGGCAATATGCCATAAAAATTTAGGCGCTCTGATGGTTTCCAATCGAGTCCCAAAAGCGGAATAAAGAAATTTCCAAATGCTTCGCGGTTATAATAAAATCCGGCTTTAAGTTGCACTTTTGCATTGAGTTGGTACGTCGTCATCGCTAAACCGCCATACTGCCAATCATTTGGCGCAATTTCACCTTTAAAATCTGAAGCCAATTTCGGAATACCTAGCACTGTGGTTTTCCAAAGTTGGTTTGCAGACAACCATTGGTAGCCAAAAGCTACTGAAAAACTGGACACTTGAGAAGCGTAGGAACTATTGGAGACGATTTCCGAATGAATACTCTCGGCTGCAATTCGGAACAGAATAGTGTTGCCACTTTTCAAAGGCTTTGGCAGTAAAAGATTGACGCTATACAAATCGGTTTTGTTTTTCCCGAAAGTAGGATTCTTGTATTTGGAAGAAAATGTTTGATACGTTACGGTGGCCACATCCACAAAAGGTTGCGCTTGCGTTGCATTAACAAATATCAGCGCAAATACAAATCTCCAAAACGTTTTTCCTTCCATAAAAAAGATTTCAACAAAAATAGGAGATTTGAAAAACTACGAAAGAAAAGACAAAAGAATTTTAAGTCCATCAAGCTATAATAACTCTCGATGGAAATCTATATTGTCGGGCAATCTCCCAACATTTTGCAATTTAATACTGGCCAATTTTTGCGCAACGGTAAGACATTCTTCCCAACTCTTATGTTGCAATTTTGCAAATAGAAACCCCGTCCAGAAAGCATCTCCTGCACCAGTGGCATCCTTAACATTTTGCAGCGGAATCGCTTCTTGATAAAAAAGCCCCTGCTGACAATCCGATAGGGTAACTCCATTTTTGCCTTTAGTGAGGCAAACCGTACTGACCCCTTGATTGTGAAAATAGTCGAATATTTCCGCTTCGGTTTTAATGGATCCAAAAAAACGTTGGCAATCGTCTTCGCTAACTTTAACCAATGGATTGTTTGACAAATAATCTTTCAGCACCTGATGGGCCTCATAACGGTTGGGCCAAATTTTTTCAGAGTAATTAATATCAATGCTCATTTGCAATCCAATTGATTTTGCTTTGTGAGCTCGATTTAAAATAGTACTCCGAGCTGGCTCTTGACTTAAAGCAAAACAAGTGGTATGAAATAATTTGGCTTGCACCAGAAGCGTATCGGGGATTTGATCTTCCAAAATTTCTCGATCGGCTTCTCGATAAGCAATAAAATCAGGCGTAGTTTCCGATCTTGCAATAAAGATTATCGAAGTAGGTTTGGTAATTGATTGCCGAATATGTGTTGTATTGACCTTATTTTGTTCTAATTTTTCTGCAATGAAACTTCCCAATCCATCGTTACCGGTTGTGGCAACTAACGCTGTTCTTAAGCCGAGCCGAGCGGAGTTTACCGCCACATTTGTTGGTGAACCACCTAAAAAACGATGGAAATCTTTGGTGTTTGCGAGTGTATTGATTTCATGTCCAATACAATCAATTAAAACTTCTCCAACACAAATAATGTCTATAGAATGATCCATTAAACGAGTAATTTAAAATTAGTGGTTAAACTTTGGTGCACCAAAACAGTAGCCGCCGCGCTCCAAGCACATAATGGAACACCGTTTGGTTCGGCACTAATCGAATTGAAATTTTCATAAAAAGAATAGTTCTTTTGAGCGTTCGCGCTATTGATTTGCTTCAATAAGCCATTGGCTTCCTCAGGTTTGTTTTTGCTCCATAAAGCCAAGCCATAAAATCCATTGACCATGGGCCAACTTCCACCATTATGAAATTCATTTGGGTAATTCCTAAATTCATATTTGCAATTGTTCTTTAGTAGGTTCCAATCGGCATCGCCTTCCTCAATTGGCGGCCAAAAAGCTGGGAGCAATTTCATAGGCAAACTATGTTGCAATTTTTTCATGTACTTCATCAATCCTTCTTGATCGCTTACTTTGCCGATATTCAATAACAAAGCCAATGAATTAGCGAAGGCATCAAAGGATTTTTTATATCCCGAAGGAGAAAAAGAACAAGGCATGAATTTATCAAACTCATGCTCTTGATAGGCCTTTTCGTGGTATTTTTCTTCGGTAGCATTGGGTAAAAAATTGGTTTCTATTTGTGACTCAATGTTTTTTATTTTCCTTGCAATATCAGCATCCTTATTGAAAAATTGATAACTTCTAAGGGCCCACAAACGCAGTAACTGGTCGTAAAGCACATAGCCGTCGGTAATGTACTCATCAGCCCAATTTCCAGAAAGTGGTACGTAGAGTAAATGTTTGTTGTTAAATTCCCAAGCATCTAAAAGACGTAATGCGTTATGGATGTGGGATTGGTATCTCGCTACAAATTCAACATCTTTAGTACAATAGCCATATTGACAAATCCCTATTACAAACCAAGTAACTGCATCGACACGGCCTGCCAATCCTCCGTAACTTACTTCAGTTTTTGCATCCGTTATTTGTACATTGGAGGGGACTGTACCAAGATCATGCTGGTACTCCGCTAACGTTTCTAGTGTGTTTTTAAAAGTGGTAATCAAATCTTTTTCACCAGAGGCGAGAGCAGCTAAACCGCAAATAACACCATCGCGTGCCCAAACTCTTTTATAATTGGAGACGTTTTCAGCACTAGCCGTAAAACCTGCTGGTGTAGTGCATTTTCGAAGCAAATCCAGCGCTTTTTGATAACTAACTGTTGGCATTAGGCTACTATTTGATTTTTATTTTTTACTGTAATGAAAAGGGTGAAAATTGCCCCAATGATCAAAAACAACCCTGCCAAACGAATGACATTGATAGGATTCTTACCTAACAAATCATAGACAAAAAACTGCATTGTAAAAATTTGAATGGCCATTGGAATCACAATAAACATATTGAAGATACCCATGTAAACGCCTCTTTTCTCTTTTGGAATGGAGCCTGCTAACAACTGATAAGGCATTGCCATCATAGAAGCCCAAGAAATTCCCAATCCGAACGAATACAAATAAATCGTACTAATGGCAATGGATCCTCCAAAGGGGTTGTAAATATGAAATAGCACATCCACATTATTTAAGTACGGAATCAATAATAGTCCGATACCTCCTAAAATTAAGGCAACAAAATGGACGCCTTTAGCTCCAATTTTTATGGCCAGAGGCACTAAGGCAAAAGCAACTAAGAAACATACTATGTTGTACGTTCCGTTTAAGTTTCCAGTTAGCAATTGTGCTTTTGAAAACCCTTCAGACGCTTGATCTGTCGTGTGAAAAACAGAAATAGACAAAGTTGATGTAATATATTGCCAGTAACAAAACATCGCATACCAAGTAAAAAATTTGACTGGTATCAATTGTCTCATAGTTAACGGCATGGTCACAAAAGCTTCTTTAATATCTATAAAGGTTCGTTTGAAAATATTATTGCCCTCTTTCACTTTGCTCATAAGAAGTAATTCTTCTTCGGTTGGTGGATATTCTTTCGTCGTAATTACAGAAAGCAATACCGATCCGATGGCTGCTATTGCGCCAATAAAAAAGGCCCAGTAGGTATACACTGGTATCCCGTTACTCATCTTATCGGTAAAGGCAAAGAAACCCAATGCCACTAGAATTGCTGGTGTAAAATTGGCTAAGGTGATTCCCAATCCGGTAAAAAAGCTTTGCATTAAAAAACCAAAAGAATGTTGTTCGTTTTGCAATTTATCGGCTACAAAGGCGCGATAAGGCTCCATCGCGATGTTGTTCGCCGCATCTAAGATCCAGAGCAAACTTGCTGCCATCCAAATCGAAGTGGAATAAGGCATGGCTATCAATGCAATACTTGACAATACGGCACCTATCAGGAAAAATGGTTTTCTTCTTCCAAATTTTGGAGACCAAGTCCCATCGCTTATGGCACCAATAATCGGTTGCAAAACCAAACCTGTTATGGGTCCGGCGAGCCACAACATAGGCAAACTCGCTTCATTAGCGCCCAAGTACTTGTAGATAGCACTCATATTGCTTTGTTGCAAACCAAAACTGAATTGGATTCCGAAAAAACCAAAATTCATATTCCATATTTGCCAAAAAGAAAGCTTTGGTTTTTGATACATCAGTACAAGGATTTTAGGAGAATAGTATTTGTTTTTAAAAGCAATTCCTGCATCATAAAAATACAGGAATTGCTGACTAAACAAAACAAAATATGAACTTTAAAATTAGAATCTATAAGTCAATGCCATAGATACTGACCTTCCTGGGAAGGGTCTAGCTCTTACATAATTCACAGTGTTATCAGTGATTTTTCCTTCTTCTGCTTCGGTAATCGCTAAAGTATCTAGCAAGTTATTTCCTGAAAGATTCAAAGACAATCCTTTTGTTACTTGTACTTCTACAAAGCCGTTCACGATTACAAATCCATTCATTACTAATTCGTTTGAATCTTGTGTAAATGCTTTTGTTTGCCCAATAAAACTCAACCCAAGGGTATTTTTCTTACCTCCAAATTTATACGTTGGAATGAAATTGTACATTAATTTCGGTTGTCTTCTAGGATCGTTACCATCGTCAGCCCCTGAAGTGATTTTCGCTTTGGTATAGGTAAGACCGCCTCTAAGATTGAAACCATCCGTTACATTAAACGACGTTTCCAATTCAACTCCTTGAGATTTGTAATTGTTTTTGGTGATTTTATTGGTCGTTGCTTCGTAACCTCCTTGTTCATCGGTTTTAGAATAGAACAAAGTGGCATACACATAACCTTTAGAGAATTTTTGTTTGTAACCTAGTTCACCTTGAGTCAAGAAATCTAGGGCGTTGATTTTGCTTCCATCCAAGTAATTCAATCCTGAGAACAAGATACGATCTGCTTTGGCCGAACCTCCTCGACTGTAGCGAGCGAAAACCGATTTTTGACTAGATAATAAATAGTTGGCACCGACAGAATACGATGTGTAATTGTAATCGTAGTGCACGGTAGTTTCTTTAGCGGTATTGACAGCAAATACATTTTGTTCTGGAACAGAGATTGCGCCATCATTGTTGACATCAAATGCTGAAGAAGTTCCTCCGGCGAATGAACCCGTTACTTTTCCTTTATCATAACGCAATCCACCTTCAAACGAAAGATTGTCGGTTGCATCCACAGAAATATTAACATAAGGAGCCGACACATCATATTGGGTATCATAATTTCTAGCCAAATTCCCCCAAGCAGGAGTTCCATAGGCATACAATCCATTTTCGGAAAGCGAGTTTCCTGCTGCATCCGTAACATTGATTAGGCGCGGATTGTTGTCCGATACTTCTTGCAAATAAGAATTCCACAACCAAGACATGGAAATATTCTGAATCGATTTAAAATACCCTGCTGTTACGCCCACCTTATCGAATTTTTTGGTCACTCGAAGGTCGTTCATGAAATTATTGAAATCATTTAATTGAGTATCAAACATGTGAATTCTAGCCACCAAGCCGTTTGGAGTGCTAAATGGAGTTTCTGGTGAAGAAGCAGTTCCAGTTCCTGCATAAGTCAACGTTGAGCCAGCACCGAATGATGTTGCGATGTCAGCCGCTGTTCCGATTTGGGCTGGGAAAGGAGCGATGAAACCTCCACTATTGGAAGAATAACGACCATTTTCAGTTACTTTCCAACTATCATCTAAATCGAAAGAAGCACTCACACCAACTGATTTAGAAACAGGGTGCATTCCGTCTGCCACTTTAGCTCTTCTCAATTGACCATCAGGACCAAGTCCAACGTTCTGTGTCAAATAAATCGACTGTAACGCTCCTTTCGTAGCATCATAACCATCCACATTTCCCCAATCTGGACTGGAGTTTGTCCCTGTTACTTTTACGGGCATTGGCATGTAGGCTGCTGCTCTATCGTTCAAGAACTTGGTATATACTGTAATGGAACCTTTTTCAAATTCTTTCGTAATGTTGAATTTTACTTGACCTCCGTTGTTGGCATTGAAACCGGTTTGTCTAACACCTTCACCTGTTCTGTAAAAACCACCCGCGTGAAAATACAAACCATCACCAATTCGGGCGCCGTAGTCTAAATCAGTTCTGAAATTATTGTAATCTAAACCAAAACTAGTACTCATGCTTCCCCCTTCAACTTTGCCAGTTTTGCTGATAAAGTTGATAATCCCACCAGGAGAATTGGAAGACAATGTAGAAGCTGAACCACCTCGAATGGCTTCAATTTTAGCAACATTTCCATCGAATCTTGTAAAAATATCGGCGGTGGCAAAAGCGATATCGCCAAATAATAATACGGGAAGACCATCTTCTTGCAATTGCAAATATTTCGATCCACCTGAAGAAATTGGAACCCCACGAACTGCAATATTCGCATTTCCTTCTCCACCGGTTGATTCCGAACGAATTCCAGGAATGGTTCTAAAAATTTCAGCGGTAGATCTTGGTGCCGATTGCTCAATTTGTTTGACATCTAAGGATGTAATGGAAACACTGGATTTTATTTTAGCTCTTGGATTGACAACACCTGTTACGATAACATCTTCCAACTGCTTTGAGTCTTCGGTTAAAGAAACATTTTGTTGCGTGTTCCCGTCTATCGTTACTTTGGTTTCTACTGTTTTGTAGCCTACAAAAGAAGCGACTAAGACCGTAGGTCCATTTGAAAGATTAGAAAAAGAATACTTCCCGTCTGCATCTGAAGCGGTACTTTTCGAAGTATTTTGAAGGGTTAAGTTAACTCCGGGCAATGGATTCCCTTTCGCATCCGAAATGCTTCCCGACAGTGTTGCATTTTGTGAAAAAGCAACGTTGAAAAGCATCACTGCCAGAATCAACCCGAGCCTTTTCAAAAATAAAGTACTTTTTTTCATGGTTTAAATTGTTTGATTAATAAATATTATGTTTATTTATTTCGAAATTACTTTTTAAAGTGTTAAAAAATATTGTAATCACACCGAAAACGTTTTCGAAAACACCGAAAACGTTTTCGAAAGTATCATTTAATTTTCTCATATTTGTTTGATGAAAGATATTACGCTAAAAGAAATTGCTGAAACCCTTGGTATCTCGATTACTACCGTTTCCAAAGCTTTAAAAAATTATCCTGATGTTAGTGCCAAAACTAGACATGCTGTGATTTCTTTAGCGCAAAAATTAAATTATACTCCGAATAGTTTTGCTGTAAATCTTCGCACTAAAGAATCCAAAACCATCGGCTTAATTATCCCAGAAGTAGTACATCATTTCTTCTCTGGTGTTGTGAATGGCATTATTGCCGAAGCGGAAAAGAACGGCTACTTGGTTATTATTCTGCAATCGAATGAATCCTTAGAATTAGAGAAAAAGCAAGTCGCGCTATTGATCAATAAAAGAGTAGACGGAATATTGATGGCACTTTCTAACGATTCTAACGACGACGATCACATAAAGGAAATTCTCCATCGCAACATTCCATTAGTGCAATTTGATAAGATTTCAAAATTAATTCCTAGCTCTAAAGTCCTGATCAACGACCAAAAAGCGGCGATGGAAGCAGTGCAACATTTGATTGACAAAGGCTGTAAAAAAATCGCCCACATACGAGGACCCGTAAATCCTCAGAATGCTATTGACCGATTTCTGGGATATAAAAAAGCATTGGAAAAAAATGGAATCCCTTATGATTCCAGCTTGGTGTACACTTGCAAAAACGTCACTTTTGAAGAAGGTTTAGCGTTTGCGGAACAAATCACTAAAGAGCAACCCGACGTCGACGGCATTTTTGCGATTACTGATTTAGTAGCCGTTGGTGTTTTGACTTACTGCAACAAACACAATATTAGAATACCAGAAGATATTGCTATTATTGGATTTAGCAATTGGTTCATGTCGCAAGTCATTACTCCCAAATTAAGCACGGTAGATCAGCCTAGTTATGAAATGGGTGCCGTAGCATTTTCGGTTTTATTGGAAGAAATGATTGGTCACAAAGATGGTATCATAGTAGCCCCTAAGACTATCGAATTGCCCACCAACGTCATTGAGCGTGAATCTAGTGCAAGAACTTAATATTGCGCTGTAGTCCTTCGAATTTTGTTCGCTTGACGGCCGAATTCTGAAATACTTTTCGGAACGTTTCCTCTGTAATTTCTTGCCAGTCTTTCTTGGTTAACGATAGTAACTCTGGATTTGCATGAAATAGCGGTTCGTTGTGAGGTTTTGAAAATTTGTTCCAAGGGCAAACATCCTGACAGGTGTCGCAACCAAAAGCCCAATCGTCGAATTTGCCTTTCATTTCGAAGGGAATATTTTCTTTCAACTCGATGGTGAAATAGGAAATGCATTTGCTGCCATCCACCACGTATGGCGCCACTATCGCTTCTGTTGGACAAGCATCAATACAAGCGGTGCACGTGCCGCAATGGTCTGCGGTCGCGTAATCGTAATCCAATTCTAGATCGATAATCAGTTCAGCAATGAAATAAAACGAGCCGATAGTTTTGGTAATCAGGTTGCTATTTTTACCAATCCAGCCCAAACCACTTTTAGCGGCCCACGCTTTGTCGAGTACTGGTGCCGAATCTACGAAAGCTCTGCCGGACACTTCACCAATCTGTTCTTGAATGGAATACAGCAACTCTTTTAGTTTTTCCTTAATGACAAAATGATAGTCTTGACCGTAAGCGTATTTGGATATTTTATAGGAGTCCTCGATTTGGCATTCGGATGGATAATAATTGAGCAACAATGAAACCACGCTTTTAGCATCATCAACAAGTAAATTAGGATTGAGGCGTTTGTCGAAATGGTTTTCCATGTAGGTCATTTGACCGTGTTGGTTTTGGTTGAGCCACTTTTCCAATCGTGGTGCTTCTTCTTCTAGGAAACCCGACTTGGAAATACCACAAGACAAAAACCCGAGGCGTTGGGCTTCGGATTTGATGAATTGGGAATATTGTTGTTTATTGTTCATACTGCATTAGGGATTGTAACGGCATCCTTTTGTGCCGGTGTTCGGCGCAAAAGATCGAGTGAAAAGCCCGCCCGTAGGGAATGCCCTAAAACAACCCGCCTTGAATATTGGTTTTAATTTTTCCTAAATGCTTGTAGGCTTTTTCGGTCACTTCTCTACCTCTAGGCGTTCGCATGATAAACCCTTCTTGAATTAGAAACGGTTCGTATACTTCTTCGATGGTTTCGCTGCTTTCCGAAACGGCAGTCGCCAATGTCGAAATTCCTACTGGGCCGCCTTTGAATTTGTCGATGATAGTGGTTAGGATTTTATTGTCCATTTCGTCTAAACCATGAGCATCCACGTGCAGTGCTTTTAGCGAATATTTTGCAATTTCAATGTCGATTTTTCCGTTGCCTTTGATTTGAGCAAAATCGCGTACTCGGCGCAACAATGCATTGGCAATTCTTGGTGTTCCTCTGCTTCTACCAGCAATTTCGATGGCAGCTTCCATGGTGATGGGCATTTTTAAAATGGCAGAGCTACGTTGGACGATGGTGGTTAGTAACTCGGTGGTATAATATTGCAAGCGGCTTTGGATTCCGAATCTCGCACGCATTGGAGCGGTTAGCAATCCGGAACGCGTCGTGGCGCCGACTAATGTAAAAGGATTTAAGTTGATTTGAACGGTTCTGGCATTCGGACCGGATTCAATCATGATATCGATTTTAAAGTCCTCCATGGCCGAGTATAGGTATTCTTCTACAATAGGACTCAATCGATGGATTTCATCAATGAAAAGCACGTCTCTGTCTTCAAGGTTCGTCAGCAATCCGGCTAGGTCGCCTGGCTTATCTAAAACAGGTCCGGATGTGATTTTAATTCCGACCCCTAACTCATTGGCTAAAATGTTAGCTAACGTTGTTTTTCCTAACCCTGGAGGTCCGTGAAATAAGGTATGGTCAAGCGCCTCGTTTCTTTGATTCGCCGCTTCCACAAAAACCTTAAGGTTGTCTAACACTTGTTCTTGTCCAGAGAAATCGTCAAAGGACAAGGGTCTCAGCTTTTTTTCAAGGTCGAGTTCTTCGGGATTGTAGTTCAAATTGGTGGGGTCTAAATTCTCATTCATGGTACAAATATAACGAAATTGTTTGCCGCTAAATAAAAATGCCTTTCGTTATCCGAAAGGCATTTTCCATATCATTTAGAAAGATTAGTGATGCAATTGCTCTTCACCTTCTTTCATAGGTACATTTTGAGGAACGAAATCATCATCATGTCCAGGTTTGCTATAATCGTACGGCCAACGGTATACGTGAGGAATTTCACCTGGCCAGTTTCCGTGCATGTGTTCGATCGGCGCAGTCCATTCCAACGTATTCGATTTCCATGGATTTTGAACGGTTTTCTTTCCGTAGAAAATGCTCACAAAGAAATTGTAAATAAATACTAATTGAAAAATACCCCCAACGATAGCGAAAGCAGTGATAATTACATTCACATTTTGCAAATCATCAAATAATGGGAAATTGGTGTTGGTGTAATATCTTCTTGGCAAACCAGCTAAGCCGATAAAGTGCATTGGAAAAAATACTCCATAGGCACAAACCGCAGTTACCCAAAAGTGAATGTATCCCAAGTTTTTATTAAGCATTCTTTTAAACATTTTTGGATACCAGTGGTAAATTCCTGCGAACATTCCGTAAAGAGCAGATATACCCATTACTAAGTGGAAATGCGCTACTACAAAATACGTATCATGAACGTTGATGTCTAAGGTACTGTCTCCTAAAATAATTCCTGTTAGACCTCCAGTAATGAAAGTAGAAACTAATCCAATAGAGAACAACATTGCAGGGTTTAACTGTAAGTTTCCTTTCCAAAGCGTTGTAATATAATTGAAGGCTTTTACTGCCGACGGAATCGCGATCAACAATGTTGTAAAGGTAAAGACGGAACCTAGGAAAGGATTCATCCCCGACATAAACATATGGTGTCCCCAAACAATTGTGGAAAGAAAAGCGATGGCAATGATAGACATAATCATTGCTCTGTAACCAAAAATTGGTTTTCTAGAATTGGTTGCTATTACCTCTGATGTAATTCCTAAGGCTGGCAATAGGATGATATAAACTTCAGGGTGTCCTAAGAACCAGAATAAGTGCTCAAATAAAACTGGTGATCCACCTTGATAATGTAATACTTCTCCGGCAATATATATATCGGAAAGGAAAAATGAAGTTCCGAAACTTCTATCCATAATCAAAAGCAAGGCTGCGGATAACAATACTGGAAACGAAATTACACCAATAATTGCAGTAATGAAAAACGCCCAAATGGTCAAAGGCAATCTAGTCATTGACATTCCTTTTGTTCTCAAATTAACAACTGTAACAATATAATTTAGCGACCCTAATAATGAACCTGCAATAAATATTGCCATTGATACTAACCACAACGTCATACCAGTTCCTGAGCCACCTATTGCCTGCGGCAAAGCGCTCAAAGGCGGATAAATTGTCCATCCAGCAGAAGCAGGTCCAGATTCAACAAATAAAGAACTGACCATGATAACGCTAGAAAGAAAGAACAACCAATAGGAAACCATATTTAAGAAACCCGAAGCCATATCACGGGCTCCAATTTGCAACGGTATTAGTAAATTACTAAATGTCCCACTCAATGCTGCCGTTAATACGAAAAACACCATTATCGTACCATGAATTGTAACTAACGCCAAATATCTGTCGTTTAGTAACACACCATTAGGAGCATAACTATCCCCCAAAAATATTTTAAAAACTTGGAACGATTCTTCTGGCCAAGCCAATTGCAATCTAAAAAGAATTGAAATTGCAACTCCGATTACTCCCATGATAATCCCAGTAATCAAATACTGTTTAGCAATCATTTTATGGTCTATAGAAAAAATATACTTTGTAATGAAAGTATCTTTATGGTGGTGTTCGTGATCATGATCATGGGCGTGATCGTGTGCGTGATCTAGAGCTTCTGCTGACATAATATTGTTTTCTTTAAATTTTTATTTTTTTACTACTTGAGCCATGGTCATTGGTTGTGATGCCTTTACGGAATCAGCTCCTTTGGTAGCAGCATCGGCAGCAGGAGCTGCTTTTTCGGCTTTTAATTCTTCAGCGAAAGTAGGTTTGTCTTTCAACCATTTTTTGTATTCTTCTGGAGTATCCACGACAATTTTCATTTGCATATTGTAATGCGACGCTCCACAAATTTTATTACAAAGTAATAAATAGTCGAAAGTGTAAGGATCAAGAGCCGCCTCACCTTTAGCTACTAATTCAATACTTTTTTTTGCACGAATATCATTAATGTTGGCCACCTTCTCTTGCATGAAAGGCATGTCTCGCATTTCTGCAGTAGTATAAATTGGTGTAAACGCAAATTCGGTCACCATACCAGGAACACAATTCATCTGAGCTCTAAAGTGAGGCATGTAAGCGGAATGCAGTACATCTTGAGATCTCATTTTAAAGTGAATTTTTTTTCCTTTTGGAAGGTGCAATTCGGTAACTACTTTATCGTCTTGTGCATTGGGATCTGAAGCATCCACACCTAAAGAATTTACACCTTCGATGTATCTTACGTTTGCTTTCCCAAGTACATTATCCTCTCCAGAATATCTTGCAGTCCATTTAAATTGTTGTGCATACAATTCCACTTCAATCACATCTTCATCTTTATCGATGAACATGATGTTTGTCCATGCGTACAATCCATAAAGTATAAGACCTGCCAATACAATTGCTGGTATAACACTCCAAATGAATTCCAATTTATTATTATCTGCAAAATAAAGCGCCTTTTGATCTTTTTTACCGCGATATTTAAAAGCAAAATAATATAACAACGCTTGTGTAATACTTTGAACCGTAAAAATTAAGACCCATGTAATATTCATCAGGGCATCTACCTCGCCACCATGAGCTGAAGCAGGAGTATGAAGTACTAAGCCACCCCATTTTAATAAACCGTAAATAGTAAAGATATAAATGAAAGCTAAGAAGCCAAACATCAAATATCCTTGAACATTATTATCATTATCATCTGCAACGCCGGTATCGTTCGCTTTCACACCTACTTGAGTTAAATCGAAAATCTTCGTTAACTGCCATAATGCAACGGCTAATAATACTAAAACTATAATTACCAACAAACTTGTCATCTGTTTTTACTTTAAATATTAATAATGAAAATGTTTACTTTCTTCGATATAAGGATTTCTCTTAGGAAGAAGTGGAGCTTTAGTTAAAGCTGTAAAAACTACGAAAAGGAACAAACCAAGGAAGAAAAGTACGGAACCAATTTCAGAAGCACCAATAAACCATTGCTCTCCTACTGTTGAGGGCATAATCATATTGAAGAAATCAATATAATGACCCAATAAAATTACTGTTCCAGCCATAACCAATACCCAAGTAATTCGTTTAAAGTCGGTGTTGATTAAGATTAGAATTGGGAAGACAAAATTCATCACAACAGCTCCAAAGAATGGAAGGTTAAAGTGTTCAATACGTGTCACGAAATATGTAACCTCTTCTGGAATATTAGCATACCAAATCAGCATAAATTGAGAGAACCACAAGTAGGTCCAAAACACACTGATACCAAACATGAATTTTGCTAAATCATGAATGTGGCTAGTATTTACATGCTCTAAATACCCTTTTGATTTCAAATACAAGGTTACCATACAAATAGTGGTTATACCGCTTACAAAGAAACTGGCAAAAACATACCATCCAAATAATGTACTGAACCAATGCGGATCAAGAGACATAATCCAATCCCAAGACATGATAGATTCCGTAACAATAAAAAACACTAGGAACATGGCAGAGATATTGAAATTCTTTTTGTAGAAAGCATTATCAGTCGCTTCATCTTGCGCCAAGCAATTTTTTCTTGAAAAATAACGGTACAAATTCCACCCTAACAAAAATATAGCTGCTCTAGCGATCCAGAACGGAAAGTTAAGGTATCCTGCTTTATTCTGAATAATCTTGTCTTCTGCCACTACATTCGGATCTAACCAAGGAAATAAATGATTGAAGTGCAATCCACATAGGATTAAAAACAAAAAGAAAATAACAGAACCTACTGGCAAATAAGCTGTAATCCCTTGCATCACTCTAAACAAGACTGGAGACCAACCTGATTGCGCTACCTGTTGAATCCCATAAAACGCAAGCACACCCATTGAAACTAAAAGAAAAAAGATACAAGCCACATAAAGGGCTGCCCATGGTTTGTTTTGCAATTGTTGCAATACGTGTTTCAAGTGCGCCTCATGAGCTGCATGTTCATCAGCTTCTGATACTTTTACTTCTTTTTTTATTACTTTTTCTACTACAGGAGCAGGAGCTATAATGGAGTCTTGTACTTTTAAAGTATCTGAAGGCATTGTTGTTGCTTCTGCTTTTGCTTCTGCAGCAGGCTCTTTAGGAGCTGCTTCCGTTTTGACAACCTCTGCAGTGACTGCTTTTGAATGATGTTCACCGTGTTCTTCCGCCGCAAGTATTTTTTCTACTTCGTCAATAGTTTTTGGTGCAGTTAAAAAACCATATCCTATCCCAAGAATACCTATAATCATTAGGATAAAGGAGAATGTTTTTAATTTACTTGAAAATGTATACATATCTATTAAGATCAGTTTGTTCTACAATTATAATTCGCTTTGTAATTTTAGTACATAGGCAGCAATCAACCAACGTTCGTGCGCGCTCAATTGATTAGCATAAGATCCCATGGAATTCAATCCGAATTTCTGAACATGGAAAATACTTCCTGCTGTGATGGTAGGTCTATCCTTATAACTAGGAACTCCCAAAAATTTACCTTGCGTTACTAATTTACCTTTACCATTTCCCGCGTTACCATGACAAATCGCACAATAGATTTCGAAAAGAGCTTTCGCATTGTCCATTTCTTTTGGTGAAATAGAATCCAAAGGAGATTTCAAATTAGCTTTTGCGGCATCATATCCAGCGGTAGTATTCGGATAATCGTAAACTTCTGAAGCACGATCGAGGCTCCCCGGAGCAGGAAGTTGTCCTTCTTTTCCGTTTTTAAAGGCGCTCGATTCCCAATAGGTTTCGTAACTTACTGGTTCATACATATTAGGCATATATTGGTAGTTTGGCTTCGTGGTATCGTGACACGACGAAACTAAAATAGAAATACAAACTAAAAATGTTATTTTATAGACACTTTTCATAGTATTATTAATGCTTTTCAATTACTTTAACTTCAACTGCTCCTGTATTCTCGAAAAAGGTAACTAATTCTTTTTCGTTATTGTTGACTGCAACTTCCATTAAGAAGTGGTCGTCAGTAGTTCTAACATCTGGATTTTCCGGTTTCTTGAATGGCCACAATTTACTTCTCATGTAGAAAGTGATTACCATTAAGTGTGCTGCAAAAAAAACGGTCTCTTCAAACATAATAGGTACAAAAGAAGGCATATTCTGAATGTAACTAAAACTTGGTTTTCCACCAATATCTTGTGGCCAATCCATGATCATAATGTAATTCATCATCCAAGTTCCGAAGGACAAACCACACAATCCGTAGATAAAGGCACATATTGCAATCCTTGTTGGCGCAATACCCATCGCTTTATCCAAACCGTGAACTGGGAAGGGTGTGAAAACTTCTTCTATATGATGGTGCGCTGCACGGGTTTTCTTAACAGCATCCATCAAGATGTCATCGTCATTATAAATGGCGTAAATAACTTTATTACTCATGATGTGAATGTTTATTTGCTTCTCTTTCTCTAATATAACTATCTCCTGTTGCTTTCAAAATTGTTTTAACCTCTGCTTGAGCGATTACTGGGAATGTTCTAGCGTACAATAAGAACAACACAAAGAAGAATCCAATGGTTCCGATAAAAATTCCGATATCTACAAAGGTTGGCGAAAACATCGTCCAAGATGATGGTAGATAATCTCTATGCAATGACGTCACGATGATTACGAAACGTTCGAACCACATTCCAATATTTACTACAATCGAAATAATGAAAGAGAACATGATACTCGTTCTTAATTTTTTAAACCACATGAATTGCGGTGAAAATACGTTACAAGTCATCATCGACCAATAAGCCCACCAGTAAGGTCCAGTTGCTCTATTTAAGAAAGCATATTGTTCGTATTCTACTCCTGAGTACCAAGCAATGAATAATTCCGTAATATATGCCACTCCCACAATAGAACCTGTAATCATGATAATGATATTCATCAATTCGATGTGTTGAATCGTGATGTAAGCTTCCAAATTGGATACCTTTCTCATGATGATCAGCAAGGTATTTACCATCGCAAATCCTGAGAATACCGCACCAGCAACAAAGTAAGGTGGGAAGATAGTAGTGTGCCATCCTGGAATCACTGAAGTAGCAAAGTCCATGGATACAATAGTGTGCACCGAAAGTACTAAAGGTGTCGCCAAACCAGCTAACACTAAAGATACTTCTTCAAAACGTTGCCAATCTTTTGCTCTACCGCTCCATCCGAAACTTAAAATCGTATAAATTCTTTTTTGGAAAGGATTTACTGCTCTGTCTCTAATCATTGCGAAATCAGGCAATAAACCTGTCCACCAAAATACTAGTGAAACGGAAAGATACGTAGAGATCGCAAATACGTCCCAAAGTAATGGTGAGTTAAAATTCACCCATAAGGATCCAAATTGATTTGGAATTGGTAATACCCAATAAGCCAACCATGGTCGACCCATGTGAATGATTGGAAATAAACCAGCTTGAATTACAGAAAAAATCGTCATGGCCTCAGCAGAACGGTTTACTGCCATTCTCCATCGTTGACGGAATAATAACAATACGGCAGAAATAAGAGTTCCGGCGTGACCGATACCTACCCACCAAACGAAGTTGGTAATATCCCAAGCCCAACCCACTGTTTTATTTAAACCCCATGTTCCAATACCTGTAGAGACGGTGTATATAATGCAACCTAATCCCCAAAGGAATGCGGCTAATGCAATTGAAAATACAATCCACCAATGTTTGTTGGCTTTCCCTTCAACGGGTGCTGCGACATCTACTGTTACGTCGTGATATGTTTTATCACCTATAACTAAAGGTTTTCTAATACTTGAATCGTATATATGAGACATAATCCTTTAAATTGATTTTAATTTTTCTTAAGTATTTCTAACTTTCACGTGATAAAACACATTTGGTTTTGTTCCTACATGTTCTAATAAGTGATACATTCTATCTTCTTCAGCTAATGCTGCCACTTTACTTTGATCATCGTTTACATCCCCAAAAATCATGGCTCCTGAAGAACATGCTTTTGAACATGCGGTCTGAAATTCTCCATCAACGATAGCTCTTCCGTCACGTTTTGCACTTAGAATCGTAGCTTGTGTCATTTGAATACACATCGAACATTTTTCCATTACCCCACGCGAACGAACATTGACATCTGGATTCAATACCATACGCCCTAAATCATCATTCATGTGATAATCAAATTCGCTGTTTTTGTTGTATAAGAACCAGTTGAAACGACGCACTTTATATGGACAGTTGTTAGCGCAATATCTTGTACCTACACAACGGTTGTATGCCATGTGGTTTTGACCTTGACGGCTATGAGATGTTGCAGCAACCGGACATACTGTCTCACATGGTGCGTGATTACAGTGTTGACACATTACCGGTTGGAACGCCACTTGAGGATTATCAGCAGGTTGTTCCATTTGACCGAAACCGCCTAAAGATCCCTTATCTCCAAACAAACCTTTAAAATTTTCTTTTTTCTCATCATCCTGAGCAAAAGTAGCTTCTGATGAATAGTATCTGTCAATACGCAACCAGTGCATATCCCGGCTTCTTCGTACTTCAGATTTCCCAACTACTGGCACATTGTTTTCAGCATGACACGCAATCACACAAGCACCACATCCGGTACAAGCATTTAAATCGATGGACAAGTTAAAGTGATGTCCAACAGAACGGTCAAACGATGCCCATAAATCTACTTTGGTAGCATCCACTTCCTCGTGGTCTAAAGATACTTTTGGAACTTCATTCCAGATTTCTGCATCTTTAGTATTGAAAATCTCCAACGTAGTTTCTTTGATGATATCTCCACGACCCATTAGTGTCTTTTGCGATTGCACACAGGCAAATTCATGCTCTCCACCGGATTTCTTAATCGAAACCGATTGAACGTCATTGAAATTACTATATAAAGAGTAAGCGTTAACACCTACTTGCATTTCTTCTTTTAAAGCGGCTTTCTTACCGTAACCAAAAGCCAATCCTAAGGTTCCTAAAGCTTGCCCCGGTTGGATTATAACTGGAACATTTTCTAAAGTTGCCCCGTTAACGGTAAGTGTAGCATAACTACCATTCAAACCTCCATTAGCTACATTATGATTTTCTAGACCTAGCTTAGCCGCATCTGCTCTAGAAACAGTAACGTAATTGTCCCATGAAACTCTTGTAATTGGGTCCGGAAATTCTTGCAACCACGGATTATTGGCTTGTTGTCCATCTCCCAAACCTGTCTTCGTATACATAACAAGTTCAAATCCTGTACTAGAATTTTTAGCATTTGCCAATGCATTTGCCGCGGAGGCATAATCTGCACTACCGCCAGAAGCAGGTGCAGTTACACCAATATATATTCCGTCATGCAACACTTTATTCCAAGAAGAACCTGCAACAATACCAGAAGCATTCGCTCGTAAATAATCATAATAGGTCCCCGTTGCACCATTCCAAGACAATAAAGCATCTTGAAACTGTTTGGTATCAAACAAAGGACGAATCGTTGGTTGCGTCAAAGCATAAGCACCTTTAGTGATGCTGATATCATTCCATGATTCTAAGTAATGAGGAACAGCAGCAGCTATCGTTGTTAACGAAGCGGTTTCATCTTCTTTCAAAGAAAAAGCGACAGAAAGAGATACTTTTTTCAAAGCACTTACAAATTCAGCACTATTAGCTAACGTATATACAGGATTCACACCGCTCATAATAAGAGTATGAACATTCCCTGCTTTCATATCCGCTAAAAACTGAGTCATTTTTTCATTTGACCCTTTTCTGATTTGTCTGCTTCCTACCGTCGTGTAAGCTTCACTTAATAACGCTTGATTGATAGCTAATACTAACAATTGAGCATTCTTATCTTGAATTCCAGAAACCAATACTCCTTTACTTCCCGCAGCTTTTAATTGCTGAGCGGCTTTAAGAACGGCTTCTTCATTTTCTATTTTACCAGTAGCAATAGCGGAGTTGGTAATGACATTATAAATTTTAACTAAAGCTAATTTCTGATTTGCAACCGTCATTGGAATACGCTTATCAGCAGCAGCTCCGGATAAAGTCATGTTGGCTTCCAATTGGAAATGACGCGACATTTTTCCGTTTTTCGGAATACGTCCTTGTGCATAACCTGAATCATAACTTCCACCTTGCCAATCGCCTAAGAAATCAGCACCAACGGAAACTATTAATGACGCTTTTGAAAAATCGTAATCTACTAATGCTCTTTCTCCATAAACCGCTTCAAAAGCATCTAATGCTTCAGAAGAGGATACCGCATCATAAACTACATGCTTGGCATTTGGGTTCTTGGCAATAAACTCCCCAATTAATTTTTCAGTAGATGGACTGGCCAAAGTGCTTGTAAGAACGACAACTTGCTTTCCTGATGTTTTGGCATCCGCAAGACTAGCTTTTACTTTTGCGTCTACATCGGCCCAAGTTGATGACTTACCAGCAATTTTTGGTTGCTTTAAACGAAGACTATCATATAAGGATAATACTGAAGCGTGAATACGCGCATTTGCAGCAAATTTTGCACCCGGCATCGTATTGTTGTCAACTTTGATAGGACGACCTTCTCTGGTTTTTACTAAAAGATTGGCAAAATCGAAACCATCAAAAACAGAGGTTGCATAATAATCTGCGACTCCAGGTATGATTTGTTCTGGTTGAACTACGTAAGGAATAGATTTGTGAACTGGACCCTCGCAAGCTGCTAAGGTAGCAGCAGCGGTAGTGAATCCGACGTACTTTAAGAAATCACGACGTGTTGTTGAAGAAGAGGCTAGAGTATCTCCATCCCCTAAAAATTCATTAGTTGGAATTTCCTCAACAAATTCGTTATTTCTAAGTGCCTCAACAATAGAACTATTTTCGTTTAGCTCTTCAACACTTTTCCAGTATTTTTTGTTTGATGACATATTATATATAAATATTTAGCTTCTTAATAATTCGATTAATAGTGGCATTTACCGCATTCTAAACCACCCATTTGCGCTGCAGTTAACTTATCTACACCGTATTTTTTGGAAAGTTGTTCGTGAATTTTGGTATAGTATTCGTTGCCTTCCATTTTAACATCGGTCTTTCTATGACAATCAATACACCAACCCATAGTTAACGGAGCAAATTGTCTTTGTACTTCATACGTTTGAACTGGACCGTGACAAGTTTGGCATTCTACCCCAGCAACAGTAACGTGTTGCGAGTGATTGAAATAAACAAAGTCAGGCAAGTTATGAATACGTACCCATTTTACTGGCTGCGTTTTACCGGTGTATTTTTGAGTGGTTACATCCCAACCTACAGCTGCATATAATTTCTTGATTTCTCCATCATAAAATGCTTTCGAATGATCTGCCGTTGCAGTTGTATCTGAAACTTCCGCAATATTTTTGTGGCAATTCATACACACATTTAAAGAAGGAATTCCAGCATTCTTACTTACTCGTGCAGCAGAATGGCAATATTTACAGTTGATTCCATTGCTACCTGCATGAATTCGGTGAGAATAATGAATCGGCTGTACTGGCTCGTAATCCTGATCAACTCCGATTTGCATTAAATAACCGTAAACGAAATAGGCACTCGCCAAGATCAAAAAGATCGAAGTTACAAAAACCAAAAACTGATTTCTAGCAAAGGCTTTCCAAATCGGAATTGTAGGCTCTTTCTTTTCGATTTCAATACCGTTGGCTTTTGCTACTTTCAAAAGAACATTGTTTACTAAAAACAACATTACGATTAACATTAACATTACTAGAGCCAATGCACCAAGTATGACTGTATTAGAAATTCCTCCTGCGTCCGCAGTAGCTCCCGTGCCTGGAGGCCCCGCCGTAGCGGTAGCTGCTGGAGCTGGAATGGGCTCCGAAGTGTAAGCAATTATGTTATCAATGTCTGCGTTAGACAATTGAGGAAATGACGTCATCACAGCACCATTGAACTCCGTACTAACTCGTACTGCTTCAGGGTCGCCAGATTTGATCATAGCAGAACTGTTTTTCACCCATTTGTAAAGCCATGACATCTCTAATCGTTGAGACACATTTCTTAAAGCTGGACCAGTCATCTTAGCATCTAGCTTGTGACAGGCCGCACAATTTGAATTAAATAGTTCTTTTCCTTTTACAGCATCACCAGTACCAGAAGGAGCCGCTGCTGGTGCTGCGGCCATTGGCGCAGGAGCAGTTGCGGGTGCTGGATTTTGTGCTAATGAATTTAAGGAGAACGTTAGCAAGAACGCTAAACTAAAAATAAAAATTCTTGAAATCGAATTATGGTTACCCACTTTTTTCATATTTTGTAATGATTATCGACTAAAATTGACATCTTTTTTTTCCCTGGAAAACAGTAAAAAAAACATGCTTTGTTTTAAAACTTGCACAAAAATACAATATATGAACTATTCTCAAAACCTTAAAATAGTCTTAAATATCAATTTATATCAATTCTAAATAATATTTGTTGTTTTGTGTAATTCAATAAATACTACATTTGTATAAAAATCACTGCTTTATGAGAATATTAACATTTAAAAGAGGCCTTTTGCTCTTTATTCCCTTCTGTTTCTGTAGTCAAAAAATATCGGCTCAAGAGTCGAATTTAACAGTTACACAAGACCCAAAATTCGAACAACTGTTAAATGAAAAACGCAAAATTAACTCTTCCATAACCGTAAACGATCGGTACAAAATTCAAATTTATAATGGAGATAGTGAAACGTCGAAAAAAACCTTGGGTGATTTTAGACGTGACTTCAAAAATTTCGACGGTACGATTGTTTTCAGCACACCAACATATAAGGTTTGGGTTGGTAATTTCAAGTCAAGAATTGAGGCCGAACGCAACTTACTTGACCTCAAAAAAAAGTATCAGAATGCCTTTTTGATCAAACCAAACAAATAACAAAATCTCTTTCTTAAGCATAAAAAAGCCTCCAATTGGAGGCTTTATCTATTTGACTATTTAAGTTTCTTCTTAACCGCAATCTCTTGGAACGCTTCAACAATATCTCTTTCTTCGATATCATTAAAATTTTTGATTTGCATTCCGCAATCGTACCCTTTCGACACCTCTTTAACATCGTCTTTAAAACGTTTTAAGGCCAAAAGTTCTCCTGTAAATACAACAACTCCTTCTCGGATAATTCTGATCTTAGAGTTTCTGGCAATTTTACCATCGGTAACCATACAACCTGCAATCGACCCCACTTTGGAAATTTTGAAAATCTCTCTAATTTCAGCGGTACCTGTGATTTCTTCTTTCATTTCTGGCGACAACATGCCTTCCATTGCATCTTTCAAATCATCAATGGCATCGTAAATAATCGAATAGTTACGGATATCTATTTCTTCTTTGTCGGCTAATTGTCTAGCATTTCCTGCTGGGCGCACGTTAAACCCGATAATAATTGCATCGGAAGCAGATGCTAACATTACATCAGTCTCCGTAATTGCTCCGACTCCTTTATGGATGATATTGATTTGAATTTCTTCTGTTGATAATTTTGAAAACGAATCCGATAACGCTTCTACAGAACCATCCACATCACCTTTCAAAATGATGTTTAATTCCTTAAATTGTCCTAAAGCGATACGACGACCGATTTCGGCCAAAGTAATATGTCGTTGCGTACGAACCGATTGTTCCCGCATTAACTGTGTTCGTTTAGCTGCAATAGCTTTGGCTTCTCTTTCGTCTTCAAAAACATTGAATTTATCCCCTGCAGTAGCGGCTCCATCCAATCCTAAAACAGAAACTGGTGTTGAAGGTCCAGCTACCGTAAGTATTTTTCCTCGTTCATCATGCATGGCTTTAATTTTACCATGATGTTTTCCAGCCAACATATAATCCCCTACTTTTAATGTTCCGTTTTGAACTAAAATAGTAGACACGTATCCTTTACCTTTATCTAAGAAAGCTTCGACAACAGTTCCGGACGCAAGTTTATTTGGATTGGACTTTAGATCTAAAATTTCAGCCTCTAACAATACTTTCTCAAGTAATTCTTTTACTCCAAGTCCTGATTTTGCTGAAATATCATGTGATTGAATCTTACCTCCCCAATCTTCAACTAGCAAATTCATACCTGCTAATCTTTCCTTGATTTTTTCAGGATTTGCATTTGGTTTATCAATTTTATTGATCGCAAAAATGATAGGAACATTAGCGGCTTGCGCATGACTTATGGCTTCTTTGGTCTGAGGCATAATATCATCATCCGCTGCGATAACGATAATAGCAATATCGGTTACTTGGGCACCACGAGCACGCATCGCCGTAAAAGCTTCGTGTCCTGGTGTATCTAAGAATGCGATTTTTTGCCCATTATCGAGCGTCACTCCATATGCACCGATGTGCTGCGTAATTCCACCAGATTCTCCTGCAATTACGTTTTCTTTACGAATATAATCCAACAACGATGTCTTACCGTGATCTACGTGACCCATTACGGTTACGATTGGAGCTCTCGTAACTAAATCCTCTTCTTTATCTTCAACTAATTGAATAGCATCTTCTAATTCTGTGGTAATGAATTCTACTTCGTATCCAAATTCATCGGCCACAATAGTTAAAGTTTCTGCATCTAATCGCTGGTTCATAGTAACCATGATTCCGAGCGACATACAAGTTCCTATTACTTTCGTAATAGGCACATCCATCATGATAGCAATCTCACCAACAGTAACGAACTCGGTTACTTTAATAGTTTTACTACCTTCTTCAATCGATCTTTGTTCGTCATCTGATTTTTGACGGTGCGTATCTCTCTTATCTCTACGGTATTTTGCGGCTTTAGATTTACCGCCTTTCCCTTGTAGTTTTTCAAGTGTTTCCCGAATTTGATTTTTTACTTCTTCTTCGGTGGGCTCTACTTTTGCAATTATCGCAGGACGATTTCCCTTTACAAAACCTGGTCTCGTATTCCCTCCTACATTTGGAGTAATTCGATTTGGATTGGGAGTACCCGGCGTACCTGTTCCTCCTGGTCTAACTTCGCCTGGTTTTGGCGGAATCCGTTTTCTTTTGTTTTTATTGGCATTTGAATTCGGATTGGAACCTGGAGTACCTGGTTTATTAGGAGTAATCTTAGGTTCTTCTTTTTTCTTTTTCGGCTTGTCGAATTGCGACAAATCAATAGTTTGACCTGTTAAAGTAGTTCCTGAAAGTTTTTGATATTGTGTAGTAATTGATTCGTCAACAACGGCTTCTTGTGGAGCCGCTTTTTCAGATTCTTTTACTGCTTCTGGTACTTTTTCAACTTTTGGTTCGGAAACTATTTTTTCTTTAGCAACTTCCTTCTGAACTGGTTCGGCAACTTCTACTTTGGGAGCAATTACTGCTTCAGGTTTTGCTGGTATTGGAGTAGCTTTAGCGGGATTCAAATCAATTGTTCCGACTTGTTTAGGGCCAGTAACCACCGCTTTCGCTTTGATTACCTCGAGTCGTTGACGCTCTTCATCTAACTTGCGTTTGTCCTCAATCTCTTTCTCTCTTTCTAATCGTAGCGCTTCTTTTTCTTTGCGTTTTTCTTCTCCTACTTCTTTAGAAGCTTCTTTGTTTCCTTTGTCTCCTGCGAATTGATCTTGAAGAATACCATATTCTTTATCAGAAATTTTAGCATTTGGATTGGCATCAATGACAATTCCCTTATCTTTTAGATAATCGACAGCTCTTTCTAACGAAATATTAAATTCCCTTAAAACTTTGTTTATTCTTATTACTCTCTCTTCAGACATAAAACCTTTTTATTATTTCCTTTTAGTAGTGTTGTTGTTGTTTTAGTATTTAGATTAGGTATTGAATTCTTCTTTTAAAATGCGCATTACATCTAAAATAGTTTCTTCTTCTAAATCTGTTCTTCTCACTAAATCATTCACATCTTGTTTCAAAATACTTCGAGCAGTATCCAAACCAATTTTTGCAAATTCGTCGATAACCCATCCGTCAATTTCATCTGAAAACTCTGTTAATTCTACGTCATCTTCTTCTTCGGCTGTATTTCCTTCGCGAATGACATCCAATTCATAACCGGTTAACAAACCTGCCAATTTGATGTTGTGCCCTCCTCGGCCAATGGCTTTTGAGACTTCCTCCAATTTCAAGAATACTTCAGCTCTTTTGGTTTCTTCATTGATTTTGATAGAAGATACTTTCGCAGGGCTCAATGCTCTTGTGATAAACAATTGAATATTGCTTGTGAAATTAATAACATCAATGTTTTCATTTCCTAATTCTCGCACGATACCGTGAATTCTAGAACCTTTCATTCCCACGCAAGCTCCAACTGGATCGATACGATCGTCATAAGAATCTACAGCAACTTTTGCTTTTTCACCTGGAATTCGAACAACTTTTTTAACCATGATTAAACCGTCGAAAACCTCTGGAATTTCTTGTTCAAATAATTTTTCTAGAAACTTTTCTGAAGTCCTAGACATAATGATTTGAGGTTTGTTTCCTTTTAATTCAACGCTCTCTATAATTCCGCGCACATTATCTCCTTTGCGGAAGAAATCGGATGGAATTTGTTTTTCTTTTGGCAATACAATTTCGTTTCCTTCGTCATCTACTAAGATCACTACTCGTGGGCGAACGTGATGCACTTCTGCCGTATATATTTCTCCAATTAAATCTTTAAATTGCTTATAAAGATTGGTGTTATCGTGCTCGTGGATTTTCGAGATCAAATTCTGACGCAAGGCCAAAATAGCTCTTCTTCCTAAGTCGATTAACTTCACTTCTTCTGAAACTTCTTCACCGATTTCAAAATCGGGTTCAATCTTTCTAGCTTCAGTTAAGGTAATCTCTTCATTTTCAAGATCTAAATCATCATCGGCAACGATTACTCTTCTTCTCCATATTTCCATATCACCTTTATCAGGATTGATAATAATATCAAAATTATCATCCGATCCGAATTTTTTCTTCAATGCATTTCTAAACACATCTTCTAAAATCGCCATAAGCGTTACACGATCAATAAGTTTATCGTCTTTAAACTCTGAAAATGAATCGATTAATGCTAAATTTTCCATGCCAACTCTTTAATTAAAATGTTACTGTAACAATTGCTTCTTTTATTTCTGAATAAGGAATTTCTTGTCTTTTCTGAACGGTTTCCTTACCCTTACCTATTTTCTTTGGTTCTCTTGCTTCCCAAGCTAACGTTATGAAATCCTCATTTGCAGCTACTAATTCTGCCTCTATAGTTTGTGAGGCAAGTTTCACTATTAACGTTCTTCCAATATTTTTTATGTACTGTCTGACCATTTTTAAAGGCGATCCTACACCAACCGAAGCCACTTCAAGAGAGAAGTCCTGTTCCTCTCGATCAAGATTATGCTCAATGGCCCGACTAATGTCGATGCAGTCTTGCAAAACCACCCCGGAATCACCATCTAAAGTTACGATTATTTTGAATGCTTCTGTAATCGTCAAATCAATTAAAAAAACAGAAGGTTTTTCCTTTAAACCTTCCTGCAATAATTGATATACTTTTTCTTTAAATGCCATATTTTTTATAAAAAGAGGGAAGCATTGCTTCCCTCATTATTTAGTTTTTAATAAATAACCGTGCAAATATAGTGTTTTTTTTATAATTCAAAAATCATTGTTAGTTGTAAAAAAAAATATTACTTTTATTGCATCAATATATACATACATTTTATAAAATTTCTTACACGATTATTATGAAAAGAATCTTAGTTCCAACCGACTTTTCCGAACATGCAGAATACGCTTTGCGAGTAGCCGCACAAATTGCAAAACAAAATAACAGTGAAATCATCTTATTGCACATGCTAGAATTGCCTCATCAAGCAGGCGACGCCATGGGAAGTGGGCATCAAATTCCTGAAATCATGTTTTACAAAAACAAGGCAATCAGCAACCTTGAAGAATTGATGGACGTTGATTATTTGGAAGGAATAAATGTTTCCGAAATTATACAATTCGAAAAAGCATTCGACGGTATTTTAGCCGTAAGCAAAAAAAATAATGTGGACTTAGTTGTAATGGGATCTCATGGAACTAGTGGTTTTCAAGAAATGCTAATTGGTTCAAATACCGAAAAAGTAGTTCGTTTTTCAGAAGCACCAGTATTGGTTATCAAAAACAAAAACGACAATTTTAAAGCTGGGGATTTTGTGTTTGCGTCTGATTTCTCGGAAGAGATTAAAAAACCGTTCAAGCAATTGGTTGATTTTGCGAAATCTTTTAATTCTAAATTAAGCTTGGTAATGATTAATACGCCAAACAGCTTTAAACCAACTCATATTGCCGAAAAAACAATGCACGATTTTATGTTGGAATTCGATTACCCCAATTATTCATTACACATCTACAACGATGTCAATGTAGAAAAAGGCATCCTTAATTTTGCCAATAGCGCCAATGCTGATTTGATCGGAATGTGCACTCATGGAAGAACTGGTTTTGCACATTTCTTTAACGGAAGCATTAGTGAAGATCTAGTAAATCATGCTGTTAGACCAGTAATTACTTTTAAAATCTAGAAACTATTAATAATTTATAAAGTTAAAAAAACTCTTCAAGAAATTGAGGAGTTTTTTTGTTTTTGAAAGTACTCAGATATATACATAAAAAAAGTCTCTCAATTTTTGAGAGACTTTTGTTGGTCTACAAGGACTCGAACCTTGAAAGACTGCACCAAAAACAGTTGTGTTACCATTACACCATAGACCAATTCCATTGCTGTTAAGCGAGTGCAAATTTAATATAAATTTTATTTTTAGCAACTATTTATAGATTTTTTATCAAAAATATTTTTGTTGTAATGTTTCTGTTTTTTTTAAGTCCTTAGAATCAAACGTTCGCAAACGAACTTCTATGGCTTTTGTAATAGAATTTTTTGTTAATCCACCAATCCTTAAACAAAAAAATAGTTTCTTTGTAGCACTTAAAAAATAATTATTCTGATGCGTATGATGACATTTAATTTCAATAAATGGAACACCATTTTAGGTTGGTTTGCTTTTGCTATTGCACTAGTCACTTATTCCCTTACCGTTGAACCCACTATGAGTTTTTGGGATTGCGGTGAGTATATAGCGACCGCCGCTAAATTAGAAGTCGGACATCCGCCTGGAGCGCCATTGTTTCAAATGATGGGGGCTTTCTTTGCCATGTTTGCAACCGATGTCAAACATATTGCTTTAATGGTCAATATGATGTCAGTGTTTTCAAGTGCTTTCACCATCTTGTTCCTATTTTGGTCTTCCACTATTATCCTAAAAAGACTCATCTCTCAATTCTCAGAAATTAATAACAATAATGCAATCGTAATTTTAGGAAGTTCATTTGTTGGAGCTTTGGCATTTACTTTTTCAGACAGCTTTTGGTTCAATGCCGTGGAAGCTGAAGTTTATGCTATGGCGACCCTTTTCATTTCGTTACTGTTTTGGCTTGGATTGCGATGGGAACAAGACATGGATACGCCAAGAGGAAACAAATGGCTCCTTATTATTAGTTTAATTGTCGGCCTTTCATTTGGCGTTCACTTTATGGCTTTGCTAACTATTCCATCTATTGGTTTTCTCTATTATTTCAAACATTACAAAACTATTACCGTTAAGAATTTTATTGTTGCTAATATTGTGGTTGTGGCTATTTTATTGTTCATTTTTAAATTATTACTGCCTTTGACCATGGCTTTTTTCGGAAAAACCGAGATTTTTATGGTAAATAATTTAGGAATGCCTTTTGACTCTGGTACTATATTCGTTGCATTACTTTTTGTCGCTTTCTTTTACTTCGGTTTGAAATACACCAAACAAAAAGGGCTGGTCTTTTATAATACGGTTATTCTTTGCATTCTTTTCATTCTAATTGGATTTTCTACTTGGATGATGTTGCCTATTCGCGCCAATGCCAATACCGTAATCAATGAAAACAAGCCTTCAGATGCTGCCGAGGTTTTGGCCTACTACAATCGAGAGCAATATGGCGTAAATCCGCTATTCTACGGCCCTCAGTATACCGATTCTTTTGCCGGATTAGATGAAGAAACCCCTTATTTAGACAAAGCTCCGAACTACGAAAGAGATTACAAAACCGGCAAATATATTATCACCAATAATTTTAAAAATGCCGAGCAAAATAGTGATGATAATCAAAAAGCGATTTTGCCGAGAATGTGGAGTACTGAGCACATCGAAAACTACATCAACTTCAGTCACGAACCTGAATTTAAAATTAAGCCTGAATATTCAGAAGAAAAAGAATTAGTGGAGGTGATTGCCGAATTCCGGAAAGCGTACGCAGCTAAACAAATAGACACAGAAGGCTACATTTCCTTTCTTAAGAGTTACGGAGAATACCTAATCATTCAAAAACCTTCGACGTTAGACAACTTAAGCTTCATGGTGGAGTACCAATTTGGATATATGTATTGGCGTTATTTAATGTGGAATTTTACTGGAAGACAAAACGACATCCAAGGAAAATACGATAATCTTGACGGGAATTGGTTGAGCGGAATTCCGTTTATTGACGAATTACATCTTGGGTCTCAAGCCAATTTGCCAAGCGATGTATTGAACAATAAAGGAAGAAACATGTACTATTTCATTCCATTCCTGTTAGGTTTAATTGGCTTAATCTATCATGCCAATAAGGACCTAAAAAGTTTCTATGTCCTATTGGCATTATTTCTTTTCACAGGACTAGCTTTAAAAATTTATTTAAACGAACGTCCTTTTGAGCCTCGGGAACGAGATTATGCTTTAGTTGGCTCGTTTTATGTTTTTGCGATTTGGATTGGCTTTGGCGTTTATGCCTTGTACGATACTTTAAAGAACTATTTGCAGCCAAAAATCGCAGGACCAATCGTAATTGCGGGTACGCTATTATTAGCGCCTGTCGTCATGGCTTCGCAAAACTGGGACGATCATGATCGATCCAATAAATATACCTCTATTGCCATGGCAAAAGCGTATCTGAATTCCTGCGAACCCAATGCTATTCTATTTACTATTGGAGACAATGACACTTTCCCACTTTGGTACGCTCAAGAAATTGAAAAAATAAGAACCGATATCAAAATTGTAAACACCAGCCTTTTCATGACCGATTGGTATATCGATCAAATGAAAATGAAAACCTACGAATCGGACGGATTACCGATTTCTTTTACGCACGATCAATATGTCGGAGACAAATTGGATTATGCTATTCACAATCCAAAAACAGAAAATAGATGGAATATAAAAGACCTAATCCATTTTATTGCAAGTGACGATCCACGCACCATTGTAGAAATGCAAAACGGGCAGAAAATTCATTTTTATCCAACCAATAAAGTCCGACTTCCTATTGATAAAAATGTGATTATTCAAAACAAAGTGGTTAATCCGCTTCAAAATGATTCGATTGTTCCTTATATAGATATTGAAATCAAAGGACAAGCGATTTATAAAAACCGTCTGATGATGTTGGATGTCATTGCCAATAACAATTGGAAACGTCCAGTGTATTTTACAGGTGGTAGTTTTGGTGATGATGATTACTTATGGATGAAGGACTATTTGCAATTGGACGGGATGGTTTATAAGTTAGTTCCAATTCGGACTCCGGTACCAAAAGACGGCAGCCCCTTAGATATGGGACAAATTGATAGTGAAAAAATGTACAAAATCGTCATGAAATGGGATTGGGGTAACGGAGAATTGGGAACCATTTATCACGATCCCGAAACTCGAAAAAACAGCATTTCTTCTAGAACAAATTTGGCTCGCTTAATGGAACAGTTAATCAATGAGGGTAAAAAAGAGAAAGCTAAAAAAATTATTGACTTGGCCATGACCAAAATGCCTGTAGAATATTTCGGGTACTACTCTTTAATTGATCCTTTCGCTGGAGGGTATTACGAAGTAGGTGAAAAACAAAAAGCACGACATTTGTTAGAGCAATTAATGACAAAATACAAAGAAAACCTTACTTTCTACCGAGGATTAAAACCGTCGGAACAAAGTGAAATCATGATTGATATCATCACCGACATAGAACGTTACCGCGGTTTACTGCAGGTTATGAAAGATAGAGGTGACATCGATTTCTACAATAAAAACAAGCCTATTTTTAATTCATACAACAAGATGTTTCAACGATTTGGAAGAGACAATGAGTAGTTAGCTAACTTCCAATAAATAATAAAAAGTAGTGTTCTTTGAAAGGCACTACTTTTTTTATTTCAAATTTTACCTAAATTTGGCTATGGCTTACTACTGGATCAAAACAAATTGGCTTATCAAACGTGTTTTTTCAAAATTTATATGGGACCTCCCTACTTCTGAAAACGTAGTTTACTTAACTTTTGATGATGGACCAACTCCCGAAATTACTACTTGGACATTAGCGCAACTAAAAAATTACGATGCTAAAGCTACTTTTTTCTGTATAGGAAACAATATTGAAAAACACCCAACTGTCTTTCAAACCATCCTTAATGAAGGTCACGCCATTGGCAATCACACCTTCAATCATCTCAAAGGTTGGGAAACGACAAACGCCGCCTATTTGGAAAACTTCGAGCTTTGTTCCTTGGCTATTTCAAGATTTGAAATGGGAGAACAAACTGCTAAACTATTTCGACCTCCTTATGGAAAAATCAGAAAATATCAAGCAAGAAAAATCAGGGAATTAGGATATAAGATAATCATGTGGGATGTTTTGAGCGCCGACTTTGATGCGGCAATAACGCCTGAAAAGTGTTTGGAAAATGTGGTCAAAAATATCAAACGAGGAAGTATTATCGTTTTTCACGACAGTGTAAAAAGTTTCCGAAACTTAGAATATGCGTTGCCAAAGACCTTGGCTTTCTTAAAAGATAATGGGTTTCGTTGTGAGGTAATTCGATAAGAAAATCCGTTACTAAACTTTAGACTAAAGCTGTTCTTGAACCAATCCAATGATTGTATTGGCATCCAACTCACCAGATTGTCTCCAAATCATTTGACCTTCTTTGTAAATCATTAATGTAGGAAGCCCTTTGATGCGAAGTGCATCGGCCAACTCTTGGTTTTTATCGACATCAATTTTAATCACTTTGGCTTTGTCGCCAAGAGCGGCAGCTACATCTCTTATTACAGGATGCATCGACACCGAAGATTCGTTCCACTCTGTGTAAAAATCAATTAGCACAGGAACTTGAGCGTTAATAAGTTCTCCAAATTTTGACATAAAACCAAAAATTTTAATTTCTAAACCCTTGTAATTAACATATTACACTACAAAAATAGCGTTTTAAACGAATTATGCTAACTTTTCCTCTTTTTTTAGTTGAATTACTGTTATCTCGGGCATAATACCCACTCTTCCTGGATAAGCATGGAATCCAAACCCTCGATTGACATAAACGTATCTACCAAATTCTTCATAGAGTCCGGCCCATTGTTTGTAAACATATTGTGCCAAACTCCACTTGAAATAGCCCGGAATTTCAATTCCAAATTGCATTCCGTGTGTATGACCCGACAAAGTTAAATGGAAATTTTTATCGTGTTTTTTAACTTCATACTCCCAATGACTAGGGTCGTGACTCATCAAAATCTTAAAATCTTCCTTATTTAAGTGTTGCGCTGCTTTGTTTAAGTCGCCCGCTTGTTTAAAATTATGTCCCCAATTCTCCACGCCCACCAAAGCGATACGTTCACTTCCTTTTTCAATAAACGTATGTTCGTTCAACAACAGTTTAAAATCAATCTGACCGTACAGATTTTTAATCGCTTGAAAATTGTGTTCTTTGGCTTGTTCAGAAGGCCAAGTTACGTATTCTCCATAATCATGATTTCCTAAAACGGAATACTTCCCGTATTTGTGTTCTTTTATCGTCTTAAAGACCTCAATCCAAGGATGCATTTCTTTGGCATGTGTGTTTACGATATCTCCAGTAAACAAAATCATATCCGAGTTTTGCTCGTTCACCAAATCAATTGCATATTTAATTTTCTCAGGATTGTCAAAACTACCACTATGAACATCGGAGATTTGAGTAATCGTAAAACCATCAAACGCAGCGGGCAAGTCTGGGAAAAAGATTCGTTGTTTGATGACTTTGTAATTGTATTTCCCAATGGTCATTCCGTAGATCAAAGACAAGAACGGAACTGCCGCTAATCCAAGTGCTAATTGACTTACAAATTTCCTTCTAGAGCGAATAAAATCAGCATTATCATTCTCAACAAAGTAATTGACTGAGCCCATAATCACTCGGTAAATATCTTCTCCAAACAACACTAATGTTACGATAATTTTCGGGATATAAACCAAAAGTAGCAAGCCCATCGTTACCATAGTTTGCTGGGTTTGCCCCACAGATCGGTCGAATTTTGTGAAGGAAAAAATAATGAAGACAAATAACATTGCACTCAAAACCTGGTAAGCAGTTATCAACCCTTTCATTTTAAACAAAGTCTTCACCGCCTGAAAAGCATAAAACTCAATCAAAAGCAAAACCAGTAAAACAAGTATAAAACGAAAAAGCATAGCATTATTTTTAGGCAAAATAACAAATTAATAAAGCGGGACGGCTTAATGTTAATTAAAATTTAACGAAAGCTTCATCTGCAACTCATTTTAGGATAATAAAAAAAGAGGGCAAATCCCTTTGTCCTCTTTTTATAAATTAAAAAATTCCTATTTGCTAACTTCCTTCTATAATCGGTACTTCATTCTATGTTAGCGAAACAGTGTTTTTCTTAATTATTTTTTAGCTGGAGTAGCCGCTGCTGCAGGAGCTGCTTCTTTTTTCTCCGCTTTTGCTTTTTTAGCTTTCTTAGGAGCTTTCACTTCTTTTGCTGGAGCTGCTTTTGCAGGTTCAGTTTGAGCGCTTACCATAACAGTTGTTCCTAAGAATAATGCAACTAATAACAATACTTTTTTCATGATTTTTGATTTTAAATATTAATTTTTCCAATTATTTATAGGTCAAAACTACTACCCTAAAATGAAGATTGGATGAAGAAATACCCCCTAATTTGACTTTAACTTTTAATTAGCTTTTCTATGATTTGGGAATTTCAAAAGAAAAGTGGTTCCTTCATTTGTTACGGAGGAGACTTCAATAGTAATGTGATGAAAAATCGCTATACTTTCTACAATAGCTAAACCCAATCCATGTCCTTCTTTCTCTTCGTTGATTCTGGTAAAGCGTTTGAAGATCTTTTGCAATTGCATTTCATTCATCCCAATTCCAGAATCAGAAACGAACAAACAGTAAGATTGGTTTTGAAAACTATCCGACACGGTAATGCTTCCGTTCTCTTTATTAAATTTTATAGCGTTTACTAATAAGTTGTAAAGTAAAATATGAAGTAATGTTGCGTTTCCTTTAAAGCGAAAATCTTCTTTCAATTGATTGTCGAACTTCAGGCTTTTCGCTTCCATACGATCCTCTAAATCTAGAGCTAAATCCGTCACAAGCACTTTGAAATCTATCGTTTCGTTGGCTTCATATTGGTGGTTCTCAATTCTTGAAATCAACAACAAATTGCTAATAACCTTTTTCAGCATATCTAATGTTTTCAAAGAACTGGCTATCTTATCTACCGCGCTGTCGTTAAGCGATTCGTTTTGCAGCAGGTTTTCAAACTTATTTTTTAATAAGGCGATGGGAGTCAACAATTCGTGCGATACATTGGCGATGAACTGCTTTTCTTTTCTAAAGAGGCCGCTTATTCGCTCCATCATTTGATTTAACACCGTATCCAATTCTTGAAAATCAGCGGAATGTGAATTTATCGGAGTATGATCAAAAGTATCCGGTTCATTTACTCGTCGGATTTTTGTATCTATAATTTTATAAAATGGTTTTAAAAGATAATCGATATAAGCGGTATCCATCAAAAAAGTGACCACTACAATAATCACTAAAACGATCAAAATAAAAAAGCGAATGATAAAAGTAAGGTCTTGAATTTCACTTAAACTGCTTCCAATTTCTAGCTGATAACCTTCATTTTCATAATCAAATTGGTATTGTAGAATTCGATAATCGTTCTCTTCTTCTTCTATTTTTCGGGGCTCGGTAATAAATCTCGTTTTGGATTTACCAAGGGCATGAGGCAACCGCGACAGTTGCAAAAACTCATTGTGTAGCGTGGAAAAACTAGCATAGGTTTCGGAAGAATCTTTACGCACTATAAAATCGTTGATTTCCTCTTTATCAATGTGTTCAATAAACTTCTGTTTCTTCTCAATCAGCCCTTTATTGATATGCTTGAAAACTACTTTTTCAATTAACACTGGCAACATCAACCACAAAACCAAAATCACTAACAATCGAGTTAATGCATTGAATATAGCGAGTTGGTGTTTGATTTTCATTTGATTCTTTTAGACATTAATTCGGTAGCCCACGTTACGAACCGTTTCAAACCAAGCAATCGGTGCGTGTTTTTCCAATTTTTTTCTGAGATTCCGAACGTGGACATCAATAAAATTCGAATCCGAATTGACTTCCAAAATATCACCCCAAATATGTTCCGTAAGTTGCAATCGGGTGGTCACTCGATTCTTATTCAAGACCAAATATTGAAAAATATCAAATTCCTTTTTCGTTAAGTTGATCGGAACATCCTCAAAACTGACCTTGTAATCTTGCAATTGCAAACTAAATCCGTGCACTTTCAAATCGTTCACGGTAAAACCATGCATCCTGCGGATAATAGCAAAGAGACGCGCCCCAAGTTCTGTCAAGGCAAATGGCTTTGTCAAATAATCGTCGGCACCCAATTGCAAGCCATTGATGCGATCGTCCAATTCTCCGCGCGCCGTAATAATGATGACCGCAGTTTTCGATTGTGTTTTTCTAATAGCTTTAAGAACTTCAAATCCACTTCCGTCCGGCAAGCCCAAATCAAGCAGCACCACGTCAAAATCATTGCTGCTGATTTCGTCCAATGCAGTAGCGCAATCTTTCGCAATCTTACAAACATAACCGCTCGCTGAAAGGAAGTCATTTACTTCAATGGCAATTTCTAAGCTGTCTTCAACAATGAGTATGGTCATGGGAGTAACGGATTCTTTACTGGACCAAAGTAAATCAATTTTACTACTTCTCGAGGTTATAATTTCGTTAAAAAACGAATCTCCAAAACCGCTATTTTTAGTTTCATTTCCTTATTTTTACCAACAAATTGAATGCTATGTCTGCTCAAAAACGCTTATTTCTACTCGATGCTTATGCCTTAATTTTTAGAGGGTATTACGCCTTTATAAAAAATCCAAGAATCAATTCAAAAGGATTGGACACTTCTGCCATTATGGGATTTATGAATTCTCTAATGGATGTAATCAAACGGGAAAAACCCGATCATTTAGCGGTAGCATTTGACAAAGGCGGAAGCGACCTTCGCAACGAAATCTATCCCGAATACAAGGCGCATCGTGATGCAACACCGGACGCCATCAAAATTGCAGTTCCATACATTCAGGAGCTTTTGAAAGCCATGCACATTCCGATTATCGAAGTGGCTGGTTTCGAAGCTGATGATCTAATTGGTACCATAGCCAAACAAGCCGAAAAACAAAACTACCAAGTCTTTATGGTAACCCCCGATAAAGATTTTGCGCAATTAGTTTCCGAAAATATTTTTATGTACAAACCAGCCCGAATGGGAAATGGTATCGAAATTTGGGGCATTCCTGAAGTGCTTGAAAAATTTGAAATCGAACGCCCAGAGCAAGTCATTGATTTTCTGGGAATGATGGGTGATGCTGCCGATAATATTCCTGGTTTACCCGGAGTCGGAGAAGTTACCGCCAAGAAACTTTTGAAAGAATTTGGTTCGATGGAGAACTTGTTGGCCAATACCGATAAGTTAAAAGGCTCGATGAAGGAAAAAATTGAAGCCAACAAAGAAAAAGGATTACTGTCTAAAACCTTAGCCACAATTCTTTTGGATTGCCCCGTTGTTTTTGATGAAACCGATTATGAACTTTCAACTCCTGATGTCGATAAAACCGATGCGCTTTTCAACGAATTGGAATTTCGAAGAATGGCCGAACAATTTGACGCTATTTTCAAAAAAGGCGCAACGGCATCGGCTACTCCAACGGCAGATGAAACCAAATTGTACCGAAAACCGCAACCTAAAAACGAAGACCAATTCGATTTGTTTGGAAGCGCTATTGCGGATGATACTTCCGAAACTACACGACACCAATACTATACTACTTTAGAAAATACCGAGCATACCTATCAAAGCGTTCAAGGCGATTTAGGAGTGAAATTGTTGCTTCAGAATTTGCTCCAACAAAAATCCGTTTGCTTTGATACCGAAACAACGGGTTTGGATGCTTTGCATGCCGAATTGGTTGGAGTGGCTTTTTCCTACGAAAAAGGAAAAGGATATTATGTTCCATTCCCAGAAAACCAAGAAGAGGCCAAAATGTTAGTAGAGAAATTTATTCCGTTTTTCGAAAGTGAAAACATTGAAAAAATTGGTCAAAACTTAAAATACGATTTGAAAGTACTTTCCAATTATGGTATTCACGTCAAAGGAACGTTGTTCGATACCATGATTGCGCATTACCTCATCAATCCCGACATGCGTCATAACATGGATATTTTGTCGGAAACTTATTTAAAATACGCTCCTAAATCTATTGAAGATTTGATTGGCAAGAAAGGAAAAAATCAAAAGTCGATGCGCGAAGTACCGCTTGAAGACGTCAAAGAATATGCTGTCGAAGATGCCGATGTTACGCTGCAGTTGAAAGGGTATTTCGAGCCCATTTTAGTATCCACCGAAACCAAAAAGCTATTTGACGAAATTGAAATTCCATTAGTTTCAGTACTTGCTGCAATGGAAACCGAAGGCATTCGTTTGGATGTGGATTTTCTGAAATCGCTATCTCATGAATTGGATACCGATATCAAGACCTTGGAAGCCAAAATTTATGAGATTGCGGGCGAGAAATTCAATTTGGCTTCACCAAAACAACTCGGCGATATTTTGTTCGACAAACTCAAAATTGGCGGTGCCAAACAAAAGAAAACCAAAACTGGACAATACGCCACTGGTGAAGAAATCCTTTCTTATTTGGCCAAAGACAATGAAATTGTAGCTTCTATCTTGGATTGGCGTTCGTTAGTGAAATTGCAAAACACCTATGTTGAAGCTTTGCCTTCTCAAGTCGATGCCGTTTCGAAGCGCGTGCATACCGATTACATGCAAACCGTTGCTGCCACTGGTCGATTGAGCTCTAACAATCCGAACTTGCAAAATATTCCGATTCGAACCGAACGCGGGCGTCAAATCCGGAAAGCCTTTATCGCTCGTGATGAAAATTACACCTTGGTTTCTGCGGATTACTCTCAAATTGAATTGCGAATTATTGCGGCTTTAAGTGGAGAAGAAAACATGATCAAAGCGTTTCAAAATCATGAAGACATTCACAAATCGACGGCTTCAAAAGTCTTTAATGTGACTTTAGAGGAAGTAACTCGCGAACAAAGAAGTCACGCTAAAACCGTAAATTTCGGGATCATTTATGGCGTTTCCGCTTTCGGATTGAGTAATCAAACTTCACTGTCCAGAAGCGAAAGTGCCGCTTTGATTGAAGCCTATTACAAAACGTATCCGCGCCTAAAATCATACATCCAAGAACAAATTGAATTTGCTCGTGAAAACGGCTACGTGCAAACGATCTTAGGAAGACGTCGGTATTTGAAAGACATCAATTCACAAAATGCCATTGTTCGCGGCGGTGCTGAACGAAATGCCGTAAATGCTCCGATTCAAGGAAGTGCTGCCGACGTCATAAAAATCGCAATGATCAATATCTACAAAAAATTAGAGTCTGAAAACTGGAAAAGCAAAATGCTCTTGCAAGTGCATGACGAATTGGTTTTTGATGTACACAATTCCGAGTTAGAAAAAATTCAACCCATGATCAAACACGAAATGGAAAATGCATTCACTATGGCCGTTCCGTTAGAAGTGGAATTGGGAATGGGAAAAGATTGGCTAGAAGCGCATTAATCGTTACAATACAAACCGATACGTAGCTTTGATTAGGAAAATGTTCTCGGGTTTTCGATTGAAAATTTGACTGTTGATCCCTTCAAACAAATTGTCTCTGGTATTGGCATCTCCGACAATTCCTTGGGACCAAACCAAAAAAATCTCCGAACCCGGAATATATTCCCAACGAAGGACCAAATTGGAGTTGAAGGAAACAAAAGAAAAATCGGGATTGCCAAAACTGTAATCACTCGTACCATCGCCATTTTCATCTACCGAATACGTTTTGGTATCGTTAGCATAACTGATTTGATTGGGGGCAAAAAGAGCAATTCGATCGCCATAATACTTGGCAGTAGGATTGGTAACTCTATTGAATGATTTGTACAGACCTCTGGAAATAAAAGGTTGTCCGTAATATTGAATGGTTAAGTTTGGGTTAATGGTATAGTCGATTCGGATGGTGGTACTGAAAGTTCGCTGTGCCAATTCACCTGTAATGTACCGCGGTGTTGTGTTGAATTGTGTTTCGGTAACGTATTGCGTTTTACTGTTGTTTATCGCGTAATTTGGGCTTAGTGAAATCGCAAAGGAATTGATAGGGCGATAGGTTACTCCACCATCATATTCTAAATAAGAAAACGAATCATTTTTCCCTTGAGAATGGTAGATGCCTCCGTAGAAACTAATTTTCTTTCTTGAATCGGTGTTAAAATTTAAGAACTTAAAAAATTCCTCCGAATAGCGAAATCTAGGCCCGCCTTGCAATACAGTATTTGAATACAGCCTTGGCTTATAAACCACTTGAGCATTCATACTCCAATTGTTTTTCAAATTAGCATAGGTACTCGCGGTGTATTGGATTCTGTTTACATTCCCATCGAAATCATAGGCAGAAACCTGCTCCACATTGGCATTAATTCGTCTAAAATATTTAATGGGTTTTAGCGTCTGATAGTAAAGCCCCGCATACTGTTTGATTTCATCCGCTTGCCGCAAAAAACCCACATCATTAAGTTCTAATTCGGGCGATCTCCAAACTAAAAAACCAGTATACCGCCAATGCCCTACGCTTGATTTTCCAATTTCTAATTTTCCACCGGTTCCCGTTAACGAAGTTCTATTGCCATCAACATGAACGTGGCCGGCATCCACTCGTTGAAACAAATGGGTCAAACTCGTTTGAGTATCGGCAATGGCTTCTTTGCTACCTTGCACATGGCTGGTTACAAAGTTTCCGTTGAAATAGTATTTCCTATTCTTCCAGTTGTGTTGAAAATCAATTCCGCCAGTGTAAGCAGCTTTGCGAAGAAAATTCAATTCATCATTGTGTAAATTTCGATTCGTTGCTGTAAAAATGGCTCCGATATAACTATTTCGATCGTTAAAATCTTTTTGAACTCGGCCGACAAAGTAATTAGTTAATGGCTCTACCAACTCCTTTCTTCGAACTAAACCATTGTCAATTTTAGCAAATTCCTTATCGGTTACACTTTCTAAAGCCCCTACCGACCAACCTCTTTTGGTTTTTCCACTAAATTTTAAAGCGCCTAGAATGGTCGTGTTTCGAGGTTGATCTGCAAATTCGTTTGCATTTGTATTCGGGCTTCCTTGTGGGCTTCTTCCAATTCTGCGCGAGTAAAACAAATTGTCTTGATTGTCGGCAAATCGGTAATCGAAAATATTCTTATTCTCTACAAAGAACGGTCGCCTTTCCTGAAAAAATATTTGAAACCCATCAAGAGCAATTGCTGCAGGATCGGCCTCCACTTGACCAAAATCGGGATTGATGGTCGCGTCTAATGTTAAGTCGTTTGTGATTCCAATCTTAGCGTCTAACCCTAACGTGGTTTTCATTTCATTGCCATCACGAAACGGATTCCCTTTTTCTTCAGGATATGTTTTTAATTGCGACACGGAGAAAGGCTGAATTTCCAATTGTTTTTGAGGTTGTATGTCTTTCAATCCGCGCAATTCTCCGAATTCACTGACCCAACCCGGAGCATCTTGTGGAATGCGTTGCCAAACCGAACGTTCTTCGGCTCTAAAATACCTTCTTTGTACTTGAATGCCCCAAATTTGTTCTGGATTGTTTCCAAATTTGAGTTGGCTAAACGGAATCTTAAGTTCGGCCGTCCACCCTTCTTCATCGATATTAGTTTTTAAATACCAAATCGGATTCCAACTATCGTCCCAATTGTTTCCATTGTTTGAAATGAACTCATCGCCTTTAACTCCAGAAACAGAGGAAGTAAATGAGAATCCGGTACGCTTATCATGATAACTATCGATATTCACTTCAACCCAATCCCCTTCAAAACCATCCCGCCTTGACAACCTCTTCGCAATTCCTTTGGGATCTTTATCGTAACATTTAAAAGCAAAATAAAGATAATTCTTATCGTAAAGAATCTTAAATTTGGTTTGTTCTTTGGGTTTTGCATTTTCTTCAGGCTCACGCTCAATAAAGTCCGACGTCCACTCTACCGTATCCCAACAAGGTTCATTGATTAGTCCGTCAACCGTCGGGCCCTGTGCCTCCGCAACGGCTTTTGTGGTATATACTCTTTTTTCAATAGACGGATTGTATTGCGCCTGCAGTACATGCCATCCTATTATAAAAAAAAGCACCAAAAGAGTTTTTGAGAATTTCATAGACAAATTTTATGTAGCAATAGACATCCAAATGAAGATTATGTTACAATCTACTATGTTTTTTTAACGCTATACCTATAGTTAATAGTATATAGCTACCAAAATGTAACCAGCGACAAATTCGTGCTACTAACTTACTAACGTTCTACAAAAAGGGCTATTGTTGCCCAAATTTAACTCCAAATCCTATAACTGGCGGAAAAATAAGGTATACAATTAGTGTACAGGGCAACAAAACGTATAGTAGTATCATAATATTTACTAATTTTAGACATCAAAATAATACTTTTGGACACACTGAAAACCATATTGTACTTTTCTATTTTTAACTACCCATTGAAGTTGGAAGAAATTTGTAGTTTTTCTCCAAGTAAAAATCTAGAAAAAGTTCAAAGCGAATTAGATGAGTTGATTTCAAAAAAAGTCATTTCAAAAATTGAGGACTATTACCTTATCGGTGAAGATGTTGCTCATATTCAAAAGCGAAAAAACGGCAATAAAATGGCCCAAGTAGTCCTGATCAAAGCGAAAGAAAAAGCCGCGTTTATTGCAAAGTTCCCCTTTGTGGAAGCGGTTGGGGTTTCTGGATCTTTATCCAAAGGATATTATGACAAAGATTGTGACTTTGATTTTTTTGTCATCGCAACTCCCAATCGAGTCTGGGTGTGCAGAACGTTACTAATGCTGTATAAAAAAATATCCTTGATGAATTCTAGAAAGTATTTCTGCGTCAACTATTTTATTTCGTCAAGCAATCTCGAAATCAATGAGAAGAATCGATTCACAGCTACAGAAATCAAAACGCTATTGCCTTTCCAAGGAAAAAAAGCCTTTCAAGATTTTTACGAACATAACCTCTGGGTTTCGGATATTTTTGGTGAATTTATTCCGTCTTTAGAAAGCGTTGAGAATTCAAATAAACCCACTACAACCCTATATTTAGAAGCTGTTTTTCAAACCAAATTAGGCAGCTATTTAGACCTTTGGTTTCGAGAAATCACCGTTGCCTTTTGGAAATTGAAGTTCAAGAAAATTGCCCCTGCTGATTTTAAAATCGCCTTGAAATCGACTAAAGAAGTTTCCAAACATCATCCCTTAAATTTCCAAAAAAGAGTGCTTACTGCCTTGAATGAAAAATACGAAGACATCAAAAAAAACCACAACATCGAACTAACAAAAGAATATGTCTAGCGTTCTTTTTTCACATTCCTACTACTACCCACTTGACCCTAAACAATGGAAAAACAAAATGCCTTTTCCACCGTTGGGAACCTTGTATGCGGCAGCTTTGCTTAGAGAAAACCATCATGATGTAGGGCTTTTTGACACCAATTTATTGAATAGCCCAAATGCTATAACCTCCGCTTTATTACGTCAGAAACCCAAATACTTGGTAATCTATGACGACGGATTCAATTACCTCACCAAGATGTGCCTCACTACGATGCGGGAAGCTTGTTTTGAAATGATAGCCATCGGAAAAAAACACGATTGCATTGTGATTGTTTGTAGTTCAGACGCCACCGATCATTATACCGATTACCTCAAAAAAGATGCTGATTACTGCATTCAAGGCGAAGGGGAAGTGACCTTATTAGAGTTGATAACAACACTAGACCAACAGCATCCTATTGACACCATTTCTGGAATCGTATTTCAGAAAGACGGTGCCATACTTGTCAATCCAAAACGAGCGGTACTTCAAGATTTAGACAGCCTGCCTTTGCCTGCTTGGGACTTAGTTGCAATGGATTCTTATAAATCTATTTGGGCCCAAGGCAAACATCCTTTTACTTTAAATATCGCTACAACTCGCGGTTGTCCGTTTAAATGCAATTGGTGCGCCAAGCCTATTTATGGCAACCGATACAATTCTCATTCTCCTGAATACATAGCCAATCATATCGAATTTTTGAAAAAGACTTTCGGAGTAGATCGCTTTTGGATGTGTGATGATATTTTTGGATTGAAACCCAATTGGGTTCAAGAATTCAATGTCGAATTGCAAAAAAGAAACCTAAAAATCAACTATTACATTCAAAGTCGTGTTGATTTACTGCTCAAAGAAGACACGATTGACGCTCTGGTCGCCTCGGGTTTAAAGGAAGTTTGGGTGGGCGCTGAAAGTGGTTCACAAAAGATCCTAGATGCCATGGACAAAGGAACCACAGTGGCTCAAATATACGAAGCCACTCAATTACTGAAAGCCAAGAAAGTACAAGTAGCGTTCTTTTTACAATTTGGCTATTTAGGAGAAACCCCAGAGGATATTGCCAAAACCATAACAATGGTAAAAGAACTAATTCCAGACAACATCGGGGTTTCGGTTTCTTATCCGTTACCTGGAACTCCTTTTTATGAAAGAGTAAAAGCGGATTTGCAATTCAAAGCCAATTGGAAAGATTCGGACGATTTGGAAATGCTTTTTCAAGGTACTTTTAAAACCAACTATTATAGAAAGTTGCAACGACATGTCCACAAAGAATACCGAAAAAGCGTTGGCTTATCCAACTTAAAAAAACTAATAAAAAATCCATCTGAAGTTACTTCTGAAAAAATACTGACCATTTTAAAATTGGGCTATTACATTCCGAGTGCTTTTCGGGATGCAGTCTTGCTCAAAAAATTGCAACATGAACAGTAGTTTTGATAGCGCTGCCGAAAACTATGATACTTCCTTTACCTTTTCGGTAATTGGAAAAATGCAACGTCATTTCGTTTACCAACATCTGAACACTTTTCTAAAAACAGCCCCGCCCAAAACCATTCTTGAAATCAATTGCGGTACGGGTGAAGATGCGCTTTGGTTGGCGAATCAAAACTATTTGGTTACCGCTACAGATCAATCGCAAAAAATGATTGCAGTTGCTCAAAAGAAAGAACATGGTGAAAACTTAATTTTTAGAAAAGTAGCAATTGAAGAGCTTTCAGATCAATTTCCAACAAATTCAGTTGATTGCATCTTCTCGAATTTTGGTGGGTTAAATTGTTTGCCAAAAACAGAATTGGCAACTTTCTTTAAAAATTCTTCTGAGCTATTAACTAAAAACGGCACTCTGTTTCTCGTGATTATGCCCAAGAATACGCTTTGGGAAACCTTTTATTTTCTGGCGAAAGGCAATTTTAGAGATGCATTTCGAAGAACTAAAAGTCCTATCATTGCTGATGTTGATGGTGAAAAAATAGCCACCTATTACTACAACCCGAAAGAAATCGTAACTTTAGCAAGCCCTTATTTTAAATTGAAGCAAATTCATCCCATTGGTTTTTTTGTACCGCCTTCCTATTTGGAATCATTTTTTAAAAACGAACCCAAATGGATTTCCAGATTACACCAACTTGAGGTCAAAATTTCGAACTGCTCTTTTTTAGCAAAATACGCCGATCATTACACCATTACTTTTGAAAAACGATGAGCATCCTTTTTACACATGCGTACTATTTGTCTGAAGATCCTAAGGAACAGAAGATCATGAAACCCTATCCACCGTTAGGGTTGTTGTATGTGTCTGCTTATTTGCTGAGCAAGAATGTTCCTAATACGGTTTTCGATAGCACGTTCTCATCCAAAGCGGAACAGCTCGATTTTATTTTCGAAAAGCAACCTAAAGTTGTTGCAATCTATACGAATTTGATGACCAAGATCGAAGTTATTAATCTTATTAAAATTCTAAAAACAGCCCGTTTTGGCTTTCCGAAAATCATCTTAGGCGGCCCCGACGTTACTTTCAATATTGAAAATTACCTCAACGCAGGAGCCGATTTTTTGACTATTGGCGAAGGCGAAGAAACGACTTATGAATTGTATCAAGCAATTCAAAACAACGGAGATTTTATAGAAATTCATGGTGTGGCCTATCTCGAAAATGGGAAAGTTATTCAAACGCCAGCCCGCACCAAATTTAAAGAATTGCACGAATTGCCTTTGCCAAACAGAGCCGCCATTCCGAATGAAAAATACTTACATACTTGGAAAGCCAATCACGGAGAAAGCTCGATGACAATTTCCACACAACGCGGTTGCCCCTATACTTGCAAATGGTGCAGTACCGCAGTTTACGGACAAAGTTACCGCCGAAGACCAGCGCATTTAGTAGCACAGGAAATGAAAATGCTAAAAGAGCAATACCAGCCTGATGCGATTTGGTTTGTTGACGATGTGTTTACCATCAGTCACAAATGGCTGACCAATTTTCATGAAGAAGTCGTCAAGCAAAAGGCTCAAATTCGATTTGAATGCATCACCAGAGCCGAACGATTGAACGAAGAAATCTTGCATTTGCTGAAGGAAGCGGGTTGTTTCCGGATTTGGATTGGTGCCGAAAGCGGTTCTCAAAAAATTATCGATGCCATGGATCGCCGCGTAGATTTGAATCATGTGAAATCGATGATTCAAAAAACCAATGCTATGGGTATTGAAACTGGAACCTTTATCATGCTAGGCTACCCCGGTGAAGATGAAAACGATATTGCCGCTACTATTCAGTATTTGAAAGAAGCCAACCCAACGCATTACACCATCACCATTGCTTATCCCATTAAAGGAACTTCATTATATGACGAAATTGAAAAAGACATCACGGTACAGCCTGATTGGGAAACCTCAACCGACCGTCAAATCGATTTTAAAAGAACGTATTCTAGAAAATATTATGATTACGCCGTGAAGAAAGTAGTGAATGAAGTGGAGTTCCAACGCAAACTTCCGAAGTCGCTTTACAAAGCGGCAAAACACAAAGTCAAATCCATTGTAGCCAGCGGATTGATGAAACTTAACCAATAGCTTTTGAAAAAAGAAACCCAATACCTATATTCTTTGACCTTACTTTATCTTATCGTAAGTGTTATCGGTATTTTGCATCATGAACTTTGGTTGGATGAGGCGCACCATTGGCTTTTGTCGAGAGACAGCACTTCACTATTGGATTTGATTAAAAACGCGCGCTATGAAGGGCATCCGATTTTATGGAATGTATTACTTTTTGGCATCACCCGACTGACACTTAACCCCATTTGGATGCAGTTTTTGCACATCGGAATTGCAACAGCCGCTGTTTTTGTTTTTCTAAAAAAAGCACCATTTCCATGGATTTTCAAAATCCTTTTCATCTTTGGTTATTTCATGATTTTCGAATACAATCTCATCAGTCGAAATTACATTTTAGGGGTCTTGTTTTTGTTTTTAGCCTGTTCGGTGTACGAAAAAAGAGCTGAGAAATTTACGCTCTTGTGCTTTTATTTAGCTTTAGCCGCAAATGTGCATCTGATTTTTGTAGTGCTTGCTTTTGCTCTATTTCTGACGCTTTTGATGGAACAGCTGCAACAAAAAAAACTATTTCAAAAAGCCGATTTTAATTGGGGCTATTTGATTTTCAGTAGTGGTTTATTGGTCGCTTGCCTACAAATTATACCGCCAACCGATACGGCTTTTTTCAATCGTATTGATGAATTGGCATTCCATGAAAAATTCACTAAAGGATTTATAGCGCTGTTTAAGGGATTGTTGCCTATTCCAGATTTTAGGAATTTCCACTTTTGGAATACCAATCTTCTAGTAGATTTGAACAAATCTATTTCAGCAATAGTAGGACTTTTGTGTTATGGCATTCCTTTCCTCTTTTTCTATAAGAACAAAACCGTTTTATTTTTTGTTTATATCGCACTGCTTGGAGTGACTATTTTTTTCTTTTTCACACAAATGAGTGCAACTAGATATGACGGAACGACTTATATTCTTTTTATTTCAGCCTTGTGGATTGCTAAGTATTACCCTTCAGATAGCAATCGAATACAATTGCCATTCTCTTTACTAAAAAAAACAATGCTTTACAGTATTCTTAGCATTCAGTTTCTAAGCGGAATTTATGCGTATGCCATGGACTACCAGTTTTCATTTAGTCCTTCAAAAGAAGTTGTTACTTTTCTAAAAGAAAAAAATTTAGCGACAAAACCTATAGTTTGCGTCACCTGCGACGGCACAGCAATTAGTCCGTACTTAGAAAAAAAGATCTTTTTCTTGTGCGACGGAAGTGAGCAAAGTTTCTGTCATTGGAACTTTAATTGCGCGATGAATATTTCGGACGCTGAGATTCAGCAAGCTCTAATATCATACATGACTACTCATAACGAAGCCGTCTATGTCTCGAACTATCCAATTTTTAAGAATAAATTTATATCGGACTGGATCGCGCTCAGTGAAACCGTAGAAGTTCGCTATCTAAAAAGCTTCGATCATAGTATTCTAAGGAATTCGGCGTATTACATTTATGAAATTGAAAAGCGAAAAGTCACTTTTAAATCAACATGCTTATGATGCGCATTACTTTGCTATTATTGTTGACATTAATGTTGAGTTCCTGCAATTCTTCTTCATCCGATTTGCCTCAAAGTGTCAGTCCCTATATCACCATTCAACTGAAATGGAACAAAGCTTATCCCGATGATACCATAGACAAATCCGCACTAGGATTATCGTGGGCACTTTCTTATGTCGGCGCTATATTGCCAAATGCTCCATACGGAATTGACTTTTCTTCTACTACTATTTCTTTAAATTTAGATCAAATCGGGTTGAATCCAACCGCGCTTCAAAAAATGAAAATGTTGCATCAAAAATTGATGGCCTCCGAAGAATATCGGACTAATCATGCAGTCGATTTGGGTCGGTATGTGACTTTGCTTTTAGGCGCTTCAGAGCATTATTACACCATTGTTGGAGTCCCAAATTCCTTGGACGATTTGCTGAGCCACTATACTTTAAAACCAGAAAAAGGATACTTGACCAATTCCAGCATTTCGTTTGAGCACCGCATCCTTCAATTTTCGGAACAGAATACTTTCGATCAAGTGTTTGTTGCCTCGGAAGTAGATTCCGTTTCTAATGAAGTCTTCGAGTACGAAACGCTCGAAATTCTTCCCAATGGACAACTTCGATTCGGTATTTTTGATGCCAATGGCCATCGAAAAAACAATGCGGACACCAGTCATTCGAATGCCGGAAAACCAGCCAAATGCTTGTGGTGTCACGAATCTTCTATCCAAAAAACGTATGATCCGCAAGAACATGTTTTTGGATATTTGCCTGCGCTACAATTGCAAAATCAATTGATTGCTTACAACGAATCACTAGTCAATACCCGGCTCAACTTGCAAAATGGCGTGGCTTTTTCCGAAACCCAACAACACACGTTAACCGAATTGCTATATATTTCATTCATGGAACCTTCGGCGGCTCGTTTGAGTTCAGAATGGAACCTAACGATTGCTCAAGTAGAAACACTGTTGTCGGGATTGCCCACTCATGTTTACGAGGAATTTCCCTTTTTAGGAACTTTATATGACCGAAATTCGATTGAAGCTTTGGGCCCATTTAAAGGATTGCCCGTTTCTAGTAGTGTTCGAGAACAATCTGCTGTAGAAGTCAACCATTTGAATTGATTATGAAAACATTAATAAGAAAATCGTATTACTATATACCGCTGCTTTTGTTAGGTGCCTTTTACACTTTCCAAGCGGTAGATTTTCCTATTCACGATTTTTCGAATTACTATTTTGGAGGTGCTTTTTTAAAAAATGGTCATTTCAATACTGCGGTTTACTTTCCTTATTCGTTCAATAAAAGCATTTCCGAGATGGGCTATCAAGGCATTTTTGCCAGTTATGCTCCTAATACGCCGTTTATAGGTTTGCTCTTTTATCCCTTTTCCTTTTTGTCTATGGCCTCGGCAAAATTGCTTTGGAACTGCATAAGTTTGATCTTATTTATAGTGGGTTTGTACCGATTGGTATCCTTTTATAAAATCAATCCGACTTGGATTTTGCTTCTTCCAATACTGTTCTTGGTGCCCCTAAAAAACGAGTTGTTGTTTGGCCAAGTGTATTTGCTATTGTTTTTTCTACTGTGTGAAAGTCTTTTGGCTTATGAGAAAAAACAATTTCCTAAAATGGCTATTTTTTTGAGTATTGCTATTCTCTTAAAAGTATTTCCAGTTTTTTTTATTTTGATATTTCTATTTAAGAAAGAATTCGAACCGCTATACTTTACGATGATTTCTTGTTTGTTATTCGGACTCTTTTCTGCCTTATTTGTTGGGACAGAAATCTGGGTTTTTTACTTCAATACCGTTTTACCCAAAGCATCCAACGGAGAAATTGCCACCGCTTTTGTAGCGAATTACCAATCGGTTTTTATGTTTTTGAAAACACTTTTCGTTGTAGATGCTTCAGAGAATCCAATCGTTATTTTAAATTTTCCTATCTTATTTTCGGCATTTTTGTTGGCTTTTAAGATTGGATTGTTAGCTATTGGATTTTACCTTTCGAAAACCAACTTGAGTCGGTTTCTAATCTTCTCCATTTGGATCATCCTTATGCTTTTATTGTCTCCTTATGGCAGCACATATACTTTTATTTTGCTAATATTCCCTTTTTTGAATTTGCTGCAAAGTGAATTGCCCCATTCAAAAAAAATCCTTTTGTGCTTGCTGCTTTTTATAGTAACCAATCTTCCGTTGCCCTATTTTATTGAAAACCGTTTTCCGTTTTCTTACCTCCGCTTGTTTGGGTTCTTGTTGTTCTTTGGTGTTTTGGTCTTTCAATTTCAAAAGCAAATCCGATGGAAAACGGTACATTATTGCGCTACAGTTCCGTTTGTTTTAGTGCTCCTTTTCAAGAAATCGGAAATTCAAAATTCAATAGGCCTTCTTGATAAAAATGCGCCGATTTTAATTTACGATTTCACCATAAGAAAGAACCAACTTACCTATTTTTATTGGAATGAAAAAGGCACCAAAGCTACAACGATAGCTCTAAGAACCAATTCTTGGAAACCGTTGCTAATTCAAGACCATCAGATTTATCTCGATCAAAAACAACTCACTTTTGATGCATCAAACAAAAGAAAACCCATATTAATCAATGGAAATACTGTTTTATTTCTTTCCGATTTACATCGCGGTATCGGATTTTATTCTATCAGAAAAATAAAGATCAATTGAAATCAAAAACCATTAATAGAATTGGATTCATCTCGAACAATGCGCTGCGACAGACGTTCGTATCCGCTTTTGGGATGGCCACTCCTTTTTTGGTGATTTCGTTTAGCTCTAAAGTAGTTTGGGGTTCCTTTGTATCGCTTTGGCTCTTTACGCTTTTTGCGACACAAGTCATCAATTGGGGCAACAAAGAATATGTATTGAGACAGTTCAGTTTGGCTCCCAATAAAATGAAATCACGGTACTCCGAAATTCTATTTTCCAGACTGCCTTTGGTTTTTATTTTTGCTGGTATTGCGTTTTTTTGGTACCCGATTACCTATGGATTTTGGCTATTCTTGTGGCTATTCGGGCGCTACTTGTATCATTCTGTGGAAGCACTGATTGTCTATGACAAAAAATTCAATAGCGCCATCGCAATTGAGTTGGGAAGTTTTGTTGCTTTTCTGCTGCCTCTCTATTTCTTCCAACAGCGCATCGAATTGCCTTTTTTAATTTTATTATTTAGCTTATATCAATTGGCAAGAGGTGTCGCTTACTTTCTTTTGTTTTATAAATATTTAGCCTTTCCAAATTTTAGAATTGATTTCTTATATTTTAAAAGTGCCTTGCCGTTCTTTTTACTTTCGATATTGGGATTTCTAGCTTCAAAAGTGGATGTGTATTTGGTAAATCATGTAAGCAATCGTGTCATGACTTCAGAATACCAAATCATCAATAGCTTGCTGGTTTTTATCATGTCGGTTTCCGCATTTATTTATGCTCCATTTACGAAAAACATCTACCGAAACAACCAAAATGTTGTTTTAAAAACGCAAAAAACATTGGCATTAATTGGACTTGTTCTTGTACCAGTTGCCTTAGTTCTCATGCATTTTGTTCTGTTTTATTTCGTAAATATAAACGGTTCGTTCTTATTCTATGCAGTTGCTTTTTTTTATGTTTACCCTTCTTATGTATACGGAATTGATGTAGTTCTTTTATTCAAAAGCCATCAAGAAAAAAAAGTGGTTTTGTATTTAACAGTGGGCGCCTTTGCCAATTCTTTATTATCTGCCTTATTTTTATACCTTGGTTATGGAATTACAGGCGCATTAGTTGGAAGTGCCGCGGCGCAAGTATTTGTCTTAATTTTATTCCGCTATCACTATTTTGAAAAATAAAGTTATCCTTTTCAACCCTCGAAGTGCCAATGGAAAGCACCGCATCCCCAACTCTATTCTGCAAGTTGGCGCTTCTGTTCATGGCCAGTTCGATTATGTTTTTATTGATGGTAATTTAGAAGCTGATCCTTGGAAATCCATCGAAACTTATCTGAAAACTGGCGAGTTCAAGTATTTCGGTTGCACGGTTATGCCAGGGCCGCAATTGCGACAAGCGATTCCGTTTTCAAAAAAAATTAAAGAATTATTTCCAGCCATTTGCATCATTTGGGGCGGTTATTTCGCTTCAAATCAATATCAAGTTTCTCTGGAGTCGGGCTATGTCGATTACATTGTTAACGGCCCGGGCGACAACACTTTTCCAGAACTCATCAAAGCCATGCAGGCAGATGAAAAAGGCAGATTAGTTTTAATCAAAAACCTGATTTATAAAGATGACAACAATCAAATAGTAAAAACACCAGTGGAAGCGCTATTGGATCAAGACACGCTACCCAAACTGCCTTACGACTATTTGAATTCCTTTTATCCGGTAAAAAATTATTTGGCCAAAACCTTTATGGGAAACAAAACCCTATCGTATCATTCGAGTATGGGTTGCCCATTTTCGTGTTCGTTTTGTGCCGTTGTTCCGATTTTTAATGCGAAATGGAAAGGGATGTCAGCAGCCCGAATCTATGACGATGTCAAGTATTTCAAAGAAAACTACGCAATTGATGCTATTGAATTTCATGACAATAATTTCTTCACTTCCAAAAAAAGAGTTTTGGAATTTTCCGAATTGATTTTGAACGACAAACTCAGTTATTGGGGCGAAGGAAGAATTGACACCATCAATTTATATTCTGATGAAGACTTGAAACTGATGCGAAAAGCGGGTTGCAAAATGATTTTCCTGGGTGCCGAAACCGGAAACGACGCCGTCTTAAAACAAATGAACAAAGGCGGAACGCAAACGGGTCAAATGATCAAAGATTTTGTGCTTCGGATGAAGAATGCCGATATCATTCCCGAGCTTTCCTTTGTTTTGGGAATGCCAGCAAAAACGGAAAAAGAAGTTTATGCTCAAATTTTGTGGGACATCAATTTCATTAAAGAAATCAAGAAAATCAATCCCAATGCAGAAATTATCATTTACCTTTTTAGTCCTGTGCCTACGGAAGGTTCCGAATTATATCAACAAATTCTGGATGCTGGGTTTTCATTTCCGAAGCACTTGGAAGATTGGATTTCGCCCAGTTGGGAAAATTTCGATTTGCGAAAAAATCCATTAACCCCGTGGTTAAAACCCTATATGATTGATACTATCAAGAATTTTGAAACCGTATTGAATGGGTATCATCCCACGGTTTCCGATTTTAGAATTCGAGGATATAAAAGACAACTGTTGCGAGCACTTTCCGGTTGGCGTTACCAAACTGGATGTTACCACTATCCCTATGAAATCAAAGCATTTCAAAAACTATGGAAATACCGTCAACCAGAAATAGAAGGATTTTATTCCGAATAAATGAGAGTCATTATCAAGAAAATCATGAGTCCGTTGCTACAAAAAGCCAGCGCTTACTACTTGTCGAAACCTCGAAAATACAAGTACAAAGACGTTTGGGTTTGGGTGGAGCCTACTGTTTTCCCTCCATTTCTCACGATTAGCACCAAAATACTCTTAGAATTCTCTGAAACGCTTTCTTTAAAAGGGAAGACTTTCTTAGAACTAGGTTGTGGTTGCGGAATTCTTTCCATTTGTTCAGCAAAAAATGGAGCGTTGGTAACTGCAACAGATATCAATACGATGGCTTTGCAAGCTCTGACTAAAAACGCTAGTCGAAATGAAGTAGCACTTGAGATTATTGAATCGGATTTGTTTGACGAATTGCAAACTAAGACTTTTCATTTTATTTTTATAAATCCGCCCTATTATCCGAAAGAGCCTAAATCGGTAGCAGAAAAAGCTTGGTTTTGCGGGGAAAGTTTTGAGTATTTTGAAAAGCTCTTTCTACAACTTCCAAAGTTTAGTAATCTCGATAACAAAATTTACATGATTTTATCCGAAGACTGCCAACTGCAAAAAATAAAAGCCATCGCTTTAAAAAATGCCATGGCTTTTGAATTGGTCTTTGAAAAAAAAGTGCTTGGTGAAGCCAATTTTTTATATCAATTGAAAAAATTATAGTTTTCTAGTGGACTCTCTTTGTCTTAATTCGGTTTTAATTACCGTAGTTTTGAACGGAGGTTCATCTTCTTCTTTGCTTTCTAGTCGTTCAATTAACAATCTTGCTGCGGCTTCTCCGATTTCTGGTCCGTGTTGGCTCACCGTTGACAAACTTGGGGTTAATCTTTTTGACCAAACCCCATCAGCAAACCCAATAATGGAAAGCTCTTCTGGAATTTTATAACCTTTCTTTAATCCCATTTTAATAGCAGAAACGGAAGAATGTTCGTCTAAAGCAAAAACGCCATCGATTTTTTGATTTTCAAAAACGGCTTTGGCTTTGGTATCAAAATCGGTTTCTGAATCGGTTAAGACTACTAAATTTTGATCAATTGCCATTTTATTCAACTCTAAAGCTTTGAAAAAACCTTGTGCTCTTAATTTTCCTACACTTAAATTATCGATGGTCGAAAACAAAGCTATCTTTTTACATCCGGTATTGATTAAATGTTGGGTCGCATCTTTGGCCGAATCGAAATCGTCTACAATTACTTTATCACACTCGACCTCGTCGGAGATTCTATCAAACATTACTATTGGCGTTCCGTCATTAATGATCTCGTTGAAATGATTGTATTCTTGCAATTTTTGCGCTTCTTCTGAAACCGACAAGATGAAACCATCAATCGTTCCGTTGCTCAAAACATCTAACGTATTGATTTCTTTTTCTAAGGATTCATTGGAGATACAGGTGATGACATTGTAGCCTTTCCCTTCTGCCACCTTTTCAATTCCTGTAAACACTTTAGCAAAAAAAGGATTGAGTATATTTGGAATAATTACTCCAATGGTTTTCGTTTTACGATTTTTTAAGTTTAATCCGATAATATTTGGCTTGTAATTTTTAAGCTTGGCGTATTCTTGAACTTTTATTTTAGTTTGTTCGCTAATTTCCGGGCTGTCATTTAACGCTTTAGAAACAGTCGAAACGGAAACATGAAGTTCCTTTGCGATTTGTTTTAGTGTGGCTTTCGATTTCATATAACTCAATTTGAAACGTAAAAATAAGAAAACAAATAATATAAACTAAAATATACAGAGAAAGGTTGTTTAATTTTGGCTGTTATCCGCTTCATTTCCACAAAAATAAACGTCCTCAAAAAAACCTTAAAATAATCTTTTACAGGTATTTGTATTTAAAATAAAATAATGTACTTTTGCAACCCCTTTATTGGGGATGGAATGTTTAATTAAAAAAATATTATGGACGCATTAAGCTACAAGACAATGTCTGCAAGCAAAGCCACCGTTACAAAAGAGTGGATTGTTGTAGATGCTGATGGTCATAACTTAGGTCGTCTTGCTTCAAAAGTCGCTATGATTTTGAGAGGCAAGTACAAGCCAAGTTACACACCACACGTGGACTGTGGAGATAACGTAATCGTTATCAACTCAGAAAAAATTAACCTTACGGGTACAAAAATGGATGACAAAATTTACATGCGTCATACAGGCTATCCAGGAGGACAAAGAACTTTAACTGCTAAAGTATTGCAATCAAAAAACCCTGCATTACTAGTAGAAAAAGCGGTGAAAGGTATGTTGCCTAAAAACAAATTAGGAGCAGAACTTTTCAGAAATTTAAATGTTGTTGTAGGTTCCGAGCACAAACAAGGCGCTCAAAAACCTAAAACAGTTAACCTTAACGATCTTAAGTAATGGCAGTAATTCACAAAATCGGTAGAAGAAAAACCGCTGTGGCACGTGTGTATGTTTCAGAAGGAACAGGAAAAATCACCGTGAACAAAAAAGAATTTGCAACTTATTTCCCAACGGCTACTTTACAATACAAAGTTTTACAACCTATGTCTATGACAGAAAATGTAAACAATTTTGACGTAAAAGTTAATGTTTACGGAGGTGGTTCAACAGGTCAAGCAGAAGCTGTGAGAATGGCTTTGGCGAGAGTAATGTGTGAAGTTGGCGAAGGAAACAGAGCTATCTTGAAACCAGAAGGTTTGTTAACAAGAGACCCAAGAATGGTAGAACGTAAAAAATTCGGTCAGAAGAAAGCTCGTAAGAGATTTCAATTCTCTAAACGTTAATACAGCCTGTCTTGTTCAATGTGGACAAGACATTCGATTCAAATTAAAATTAATAACAATGTTGTTGTTGTCCCGATTTCGGGAAATTAGTTTAGCATCTAAATGTAGTCAGCCGTATTCCGCCATCTCTACATTGCTAATTCAACAGAACGTAAACTAGTACAAAAAAATGTCAAATAAAGTAGAAGTAAAAGAATTACTAGAAGCAGGTGTTCACTTCGGACACATGACTAGAAAATGGGATCCAAACATGGCTCCGTACATTTATATGGAGCGTAATGGTATTCACATCATTAACCTATATAAAACTGCAGCTAAAATTGAAGAGGCTAACGAAGCTTTGAAAAAAATCGCTGCATCTGGTAGAAAGATATTATTCGTTGCTACCAAAAAACAAGCAAAAGATATCGTTGCTGAAAAAGCAAAAGCTGCAAACATGCCTTACATCACTGAAAGATGGCCTGGTGGAATGTTGACCAATTTCGTAACTATCCGTAAAGCCGTTAAGAAAATGGCTTCTATCGATAAAATGAAGAAAGACGGAACATTCATGACTCTTTCTAAAAAAGAGCGTTTGCAAGTAGATCGTCTTCGTGCTAAATTAGAAAAAAACCTAGGTTCAATCGCTGACATGTCTAGACTACCAGCGGCTTTGTTCGTAGTAGATATAAAAGCTGAACATATCGCCATAAAAGAAGCACAAAAATTAAACATTCCAGTTTTCGCAATGGTGGATACTAACTCTGATCCTCGTGAAGTAGAGTACGTAATTCCTGCCAATGATGATGCTTCAAAATCAATCGATAAAATTTTATCTTTAGTAACTGCTGCAGTTATTGACGGACTTTCAAACAGAAATGCCGATGCAACCGCAGAAGATGCTACTGAAGAAACTGTTGCGGAAGAAACTACAGCAGTAGTTGCGGAAGCTCCAGCTGTTGAAGTAGTAGCCGAAGTAGCTGCTCCAGCTACGGAAGAAGCTGAAAAAACAGAAGAATAAAAATAACATTGAGATAAAGTCGTTTTGAAAAGGCATGTTTACTTTTGTAGCCATTCTGAACAAAACGACTTCTTTTTTAACTTTAAATCATGGAAAAAATGGCAACAATTACTGCTGCAGATGTAAATAAATTAAGAACAATTACTGGTGCTGGAATGATGGACTGCAAGAAAGCATTAGTAGAATCAGACGGAGATTTCGATTTAGCGATTGAAAATCTACGTAAAAAAGGACAAAAAGTAGCGGCTAACCGTTCCGACAGAGAATCTAGTGAAGGTGCTGTTATCGCTGTTGTCAATGCAGACAAAACTTCTGGTGTAGTAGTTTCTTTGAACTGCGAAACTGATTTCGTTGGCAAAAACGAGGCGTTCGTAAAATTAGCTCAAGATTTCGCAGCATTGGCTTTGAATTTTGACACTAAAGAAGCTTTCTTAGCGGCTGATTTCAACGGTATCACTGTAGCTGAAAAACTAATTGAACAAACTGGAGTTATTGGAGAAAAAATAGAAATCGGTTCTTTCGAAAGATTGTCTGGTGCTTTTGTTGGATCGTACATCCACGCTGGAAATAAAATTGCTACTTTAGTTTCTTTATCAGCAAATGTTGCTGGAGCAGAAGAAGCTTCAAGAAATGTAGCTATGCAAGCGGCCGCAATGAACCCAATCGCTTTGAATGAAGCTGGAGTTGATGCCGACACCATCGCTAAAGAAATCGAAATTGCTAAAGATATGTTGCGTCAAGAAGGGAAACCAGAAGCGATGATTGAAAACATTGCTAAAGGAAAATTAGGACGTTTCTTTAAAGACAACACTTTAGTAAATCAAGATTATATTAAAGATAGTTCTATGAGTGTAGCCAACTACATCAAATCAGTAGATGCAAACTTAACCGTAACTGGATTTAAGAGAGCTGCTTTAGGATAAATTTTATATTTATTTTTTTATATAGAAAAAGGGAGACCAGAATAAAATGAAGTCTCCCTTTTTTTATGCCTTTTTTTAAAAATTAGCCAACATTAAGTATTGTTTTTATTAAATAAAAACGTTAAAATTGTAAATGTTAAAATCGCATTACCAAACAAATGCACGATCAACATCAAACCAAAACAAATTAAACTTAAACAAACTGCATTATGAAAAAAACAATCCTACTGATGATTGTACTTTGCTCCGTCCTGACAGGAACGGCTCAAAAATCAAAAAGAGAAGAAGGAATCAAAATCGGAATTAAAGGAGGACTAAATATCGCTAATGTCTATGGTGACGTAAAAGATAACGCCATAAGAACGAGTATTCACGCTGGGTTTTTAGCTGAGATTATTGTAAATGACAAATTCTCTATTCAACCTGAATTGTTGTACTCCGGTCAAGGATATTCTAATCAAAGTCCATTAGGATACAGCAGAATTAAATTAGACTATGTAACCGTTCCTTTGATGGCCAAATTCTATTTACATAAAAATGATTTATCATTAGAAGCTGGGCCACAAGTAGGTTTTTTAGTGTCAGGAAAAGAGAAAACACGTCTAGCAAATGGAACTATTCCAGATCTTTCCACAGTAGATTTTGGTTTAAATTTAGGCTTGGGCTATGAACTAAAAAGTCATGTTTTTTTTCAAGCGCGTTATAACTTAGGAATAACCAACATCGACAGTAATTCCGCAACATCTGCCTTCACAAAATACTCCAATGCTAATATCCAAGTTTCCATTGGATACTTATTTTAATCTTCTCTCACCCCTATGAAAAACCAATACTTTAGTGTAATCATTTTGTTGATTACCATCTCAACTTATTCTCAATCTCCAATTAAAGAAACCAAATATAGAAGAAGTTCCTTATATACTTTAATGATAGACGACCCTACAAAACCTTACGCAAGTACAATTAAAGAGTCGTTTGAAAAAGGACCACTTCCGGATAAGTTCAATGACCATAATTTATCCAATAGGTTAATTCCTACCAGTAATGCTGACGATGAATCGGCAAACATTACCGCTTACTTAGAAGCCAATAACGTAGCTCGAGATATTGTCGCCAAATGGTTTAACCGCTCTGCCAAAGGAGGGTTTAACATGGATTTGGTGAAATTACGAGGGAGTTATAATGCCGATGCCTTAGATATTTCAAAAGCCAAATCAAGCCAACGAGGACTAGCCGAATTAGCAGATGCTGGAGAAGAATTAATCAAAAATACTTTTATTTTAGTCAATGCGTACCATTACATTTCCAAAGAAGAAGTAGCAAAAAAAGCAAGTGGCTGGCTCAATGGAATTAGTTCCGTTGCCGCCAATGCTGGATATTCTGGTTTATCGGATGCCACTTCTTTAACTTCTACTGCAGTAACCGTTGCCGGAAAAGGTTATGTCGTAAAAACTAGCGCTCATCTTTATCGTTTAGTATGGGATGACGAAACTGCTGCTAATTTTTATATCAACTATTGGGCAGATGATGCTACGATTTCTCCTGAAAAAAAGAAAGCCTTTGACGAAGCTAAAATATTCAAAATGGAATATATAGGCTCTGATAAATCATGGGCCGACGTTCAGTCCTCGATCTTTACCACCAAAACTGAAGAACAGTTGATCGAAAAAGCTACCATTAAAGCCGTTGATGCCGTAATCGTTGAACTTCAAAAAAATCATGACGAATTCAAAACCAAAACGCCACTATTTACTACCGAGCCAATCACGGCAAAAATTGGTCTAAAAGAAGGATTGTCAACAAAATCTAAATTTGATGTTTTGGAACAACAACAAGACAAAAATGGAAAAACAGAATACGTGGTCGTAGGTTCTATTAAAGTTGACGATAGTTATCCTATTTGGGATAATCGTTACGGCGCTGACGAGGAAAACCCAAACAGCACCACCGACCGAACTTATTTCAAAAAAGTAAGCGGACGAGATTTCTATCCTGGGATGCTGATTGTTCAAAAGAAAGGAAAATAATAATAACTTAATCAAACCAAAAAATGAAAAAAATGAAAGTAATAACCATGCTATTTTTACTAATAACAACCGTTAGTTTTGCTCAAGCAAGAAAAAAAGCAGACCGAGATACCAAAGAATGGCGCTACGAAATTGAATGTGCTGGTATTGGAAAAGAAGGCACCTATCTTATCAAAGTTTGGTCGTATTCCAAAAAGAAAAATGTAGCCATCGAACAATGTATGAAAAATGCGGTTCACGGTGTTTTATTCAAAGGATTTGCTGGTCGTGGACAAGGATGTACTTCTCAAAAAGCCTTAGCCAATAGTCCCAATATTGAAGAAGAAAAAGCTGATTTCTTTGATGAGTTTTTTGCCGATGGCGGAAAATTTATGAAATATGTTTCGGATGCAGGTGATGGAAACGTATCCGCTGACGACCGCTTAAAAGTGGGTAACGAATACAAAATGGGTGTTCTTGTCGTAGTCAATAAAGATGCCTTACGCAAAGATTTGGAAGCTGCTGGCATTATCAGAGGATTGTCTTCTGGGTTTTAACTAAATAACGGAAATCAAAATGAAAATCAAAATAACACTTTTTGCACTCCTAGCCTCTATCGCTTCACTTCAAGCGCAAAAAAAGCTAGCCGGAAATTACGGTTATAAAACCGAATGCATGGGAGTCGAGCTCGACGGTTCCGAAACAGTAAAAGCATGGGGGAATGGCCGAAACCGCTCCGATGCCGTTGAACAAGCGAAAAAGAATGCCATCCGTGACGTGCTTTTTTACGGACTTGTAGAAGGCAAACAAGACTGCAAACAAAAGCCATTGCTTTTTGAAGTGAATGCGGAAGAAAAATACGAAGACTATTTTAATAAATTTTTCGCCGATGGTGGTGAGTTCTTAAATTACATTTCCCTTCGTGACGAACGTATTGGCGACAAAATTAGCCGTGATCGAAAAAGAGGTCGTGGCAGCGTAACCAATGGTTTCATTGTGCGAGTTCTTCGTTCTGAACTGAAACAAAAATTAATCGCCGACGGTATTATTAAATAATCTAGAAATTAATACGATGAAAAAAACCTTTAATAAAAAAAGTATTGCTCTTCTCGCGATATTATTCGTAAGCCTTGCCTTTGGACAAGCAAAAAAACCAACCATTATGGTAGTCCCGAGCGATGTTTGGTGCACTAAAAATGGGTACATGATGGAATTTGACAATCAGGGAACCAAAGTAAAAATTCCAGATTATAAAAAAGCGTTTCAAGAAAATGCCGACTTACTTCAAGTTGTGGCAAAAATTAACGGATTAATGGCCGATCGTGGATTTCCTCTAAAAAACATGGAGTCAGCAATCAAAACCTTAGAATCCGAAAGTGCTGAAAACGCCATGCTAAATTCAAAAACTGGCGCTGGTGTAGTAGAAAATCCTATCGACAAACTAAAAAAAGTAGCCAAGGCTGACATTATTATGCAGCTTACTTGGACAGTTACGACAGTTGGACCTAAAAAACAAGTGACTTTTACCTTGCAAGGACTTGATTCTTATACCGACAAGCAAGTGGCTACGGCTACTGGAACAGGTGCTCCTTCTTTTTCAGCAGAATTGCCAGTTCTTTTAGAAGAAGCTGTGTTGGCTCATATCGATAATTTCAACGTTTCACTTCAGGCGCATTTTGATGACATGTTTGCCAACGGAAGAGAGATCATTGTACGTATCAAAAAATTTGATTCATGGACCGGTGATTTGGAAAAAGAATACGATGGTAAAGAATTGAATAGTATTATTGAAGATTGGATTTCAGCGAACACCGTTAAGAATCGTTTCTCAACTACGGATTCTACTGAAAACATGATGCTTTTTGAGCAAGTTAGAATTCCATTATACGACGCTACCGGTAAAGCCACCGACGCCAGAGGATTCCTGAAAGGATTGCAAACCTTTCTGAAGAATGCACCTTATGCAATTCCAAATAAATTAATGATGAAAGGTTTAGGACAAGCGGTTATTGTTCTAGGCGAAAAATAAAAAATAAGCACTATGAAAAATATAATCAATACTATCAGATTCTGTTTCCTTATTGGATTTGGGTTTGTAACGACACTCTCGGCTCAAGAATCCTCAACCAGTGCTGCTGCGTTAGGAAGAATTGCGTTAACACCTTACATTCCGGCTCAAGTAGAAAACATGCCGGAAGCAGCTGTCAATTCGTTAACCAACAAACTAGATCAAATTATAATTGCGAACGGTATTTCGAGCGCAGGTTTTAATTCAAGATTTATCATCACCGCAAACATCACTATTGCAACCAAAGATCTTTTAGCTACAGCGCCACCAATGACGGCACTTACGTTAGATGTCAACTTGTACATTGGCGATGGCTTTGATGGTAAAAAATACGCCAGTCAAACCATTACCGTAAAAGGTGTTGGAACGAATGAAACAAAAGCTTATATGGAAGCTATTAAAACCATCCGAGCCAACGATGCATCCATCCAAAGTTTTGTGTCGAATGCCAAAGTAAAAATCATCGACTATTACAACTCGCGCTGTGCTCAAATAATAAAAGAAGCACAGGGAATGGATTCCCAATTCAAATACGACGAAGCTATTTTTAAATTAACTTCTATCCCTGAAGAATGCATCGAATGCTACAATAAAAGTATGATTGCTATTGGACCTATCTTTAAAAAGAAAATTGATAGAGATTGCAAACTTCGATTGACGGAGGCCAATAACCTTTGGAACGCGAATCAAGATGTCGCCACTGCCAATGAAGTAGGAGAAATTCTGAGCTCAATCGATCCACAATCTTCCTGCTTTGGTGAAGTAAAAGCACTGTCAAACAAAGTTGGGAAACGAGTTTTGGATTTAGACAAAAGAGAATGGAATTACAAACTTGAAACCGAAGTCAATCTAAAAAGAGACTTAATTAAGGCCTACAGAGACGTGGGCGTTGCTTATGGAAAAGGGCAACCAAAATCGGTAGCTTACAACATTGTAGGTTGGTACCGTTAACCATTTTACAACTAATAAAAAAACCTCAATCAGCAGTTGATTGAGGTTTTTTTATGTTTAATAATTAAGTATATTTGAATCATTGCTATAAAGAAAAAGAAATGTTCAAATCTAGAAAAGACACTGTTTACGTGGTTCTTGCCGGCATTTTTATAACCAATGCAGTCGTGGCAGAACTAATTGGCGGCAAACTCATTCATGTGGGTTCTGCCGTGATGAGCATCGGTATTTTACCTTGGCCAATTGTATTTATCTCGACCGACTTAATCAACGAATATTTTGGAGAAAAAGGTGTGAAAAAATTGTCTCTAATCACAGCAAGTTTAATTGCGTATTGTTTTGTTTTGCTCTATTTTGCTCTGAAAATCCCGGCTGTTGAAGGCCCCAACTTGGTGACAGATTCCCAATTCAATGGTGTATTTGGTCAAAGTATGTGGATTATCGTTGGAAGTATTACCGCCTTTTTAGTTTCACAGCTGATTGATGTTACCATTTTTCATTATTTCAAAAATAAGACGGGAAAGAAAATGATTTGGCTTCGAAGCACAGGGTCAACCGTGATTTCACAACTTTTTGATAGCTTCATCGTGCTGGGTATTGCCTTTTGGATGACTGGAAAAATGACTACTCCTGTTTTCATCGTTTCTGCTTTTACCGGCTATTTTGTCAAATTAGTAATTGCTATTGTGTTGACCCCATTAATCTATGTGGGGCACGCGATCATTGAAAAATACATCCACGAAAAATAACTATGGAAGCAAAAATCAGATGTTCTTGGTGCGAGAAAGATGACCTATACCGAAATTATCACGATAACGAATGGGGAAATCCCGTTTACGATGATGCTACTTTGTTTGAATTTCTGGTTTTGGAAACCTTTCAGGCAGGTTTGAGTTGGTATACCATTTTGAAAAAAAGAGAAAATTTTCGCCAAGCCTTCGACCAGTTTGATTATACCAAAGTCGCACAATATGACGAAGTAAAAGTGCAAGAATTGCTTCTTGATGCTGGTATAATAAGAAATCAACTCAAAATTCGAGGCACCATTGCTAACGCCATTGCTTTTATCAAAGTGCAACAAGAATTCGGGAGTTTTTCGAAATACATTTGGGATTTTGTGGGTCACCAACCTATTGATAATCTAATCAAAGCAACATCGGAAATTCAAGCCACGACACCGCTTTCTGATACCATCAGTAAAGATTTAAAAAAAAGAGGCTTTAAATTTGTGGGCTCTACGGTCGTGTATGCACACATGCAAGCCACTGGAATGGTGAACGATCACACTTTGGATTGCTGGAAAAGAGCACAATAAGCGCTCTCATTATCCTTTTAAAATACTCATAAATTGCTCGCGCGGAATCTCTCGACAACCTAAACTATACAAATGCTCATTATAGACTTGACAATCTAAAAGCTGATAGTTCTTAGATTGTAACTCTTTAGCCAATGTTATAAACGCTACTTTAGAAGCATTGGAAACTTTAGAGAACATACTTTCGCCACAAAAGATGTGGCCTAGATCAATTCCATACAAACCTCCTACTAATTCCTTATTTTGCCATACTTCTACTGATTTGGCAATTCCCAAGTCATGCAATTTACAATAGGCTTCGATCATGTCATTGGTAATCCAAGTACCGGTTTGTCCTTCTCGTTTACTTTGCTGACAAGAGGTAATAATCGATCTGAACTCTTGATTGAAGGTAATTCGAAAAGTATTTCTGTTAAAAATGTTGCGCATGCTTTTCGAAATATTCAATTCGTCAAAAAACAGTACCATTCTCGGATTAGGTGCCCACCAAATTATGGGTTGGTCTTCTTCAAACCATGGAAATACTCCACTTTCATAAGCCAATATCAAGCGTTCTGAAGACAAGTCGCCCCCGAAGCCCAAAATGCCCTCTGCAGAAGCATTATCAACAGGCGGAAAATAAAGCTCTGAAGTTAAATAATACATTTTCAGTATTTAGAATAGGTACAAATATAGACACTTCTTTAAATATTAACCGAATCTTAATGAAAGCGACACCCACAACATCTACATTTAATGGATTAAACCACTAACCTTCTAATGCAAGAAAAAATTCTTTTTTGTCTTGTTTTCTTCTCAATACTAAATGGAACCTCTCAAGTTCAGGACAGTATTTCAAAGGAAGAAAACATTCAAAAATACACTTCGAAAAATGGGACCGTATTTACCTACATACGCCCACATCTCTTTGATTTTATTACAAAATTTCCAAAAATAATTGTTGGCTCCGTAAAAGATGGAGGCTCCACGGACAACCTTATTGCTTTAAGTTCCGCTAGTGTTGCCACTGTTGCTTTGCTTCCTGCCGATCAATATCTGTTAGATCAATCAAGGCAGATTGGTAGAAAATTGTGCATGGCTGATGTTGCTAGGTATAAAAGTTTTGGTCCGCTAAGCAACATCCCTCCGAATACTACATCCGCGATTTATCTAATTGGTAATGGAACCACTCCCGTTCTATTGTGTATTGGATTTACTACTTTCGGGCTTATTAATAATGATTATCGGTCGCTGCACACTGCTTCTGGTTTAATGGAAGGGCTTTTAGTCACAGGTGTTTTCAGTCAGACCTTTAAGCGAATGTCTGGGAGACAAAGCCCTACTCCGGCATTGGAACAGGGAAATTCAGGCGGAGATTGGCATCCCTTTCCTAGTTTTAGTGCTTTCGCAAGAAACACGCCCAACTATGATGCTTTCCCTTCCGGTCATTTAATGACTGCAACCGCTTCGCTCTATGTCATTGCAGGAAATTACCCTGATAAAAAATGGATTAAGCCTGTAGGGTTTACTTTAATTGGGTTGTTATCTTTTCAAATGGTTCAAAGCAGCGTGCATTGGGTTTCTGATTATCCTATATCTTTAGTTATGGGGTACATTATTGGAAAAAATATAGTGAAAAATAGTGCTTCTATTACGAATGCCAACCGTGACGAAACTAAAAAATATTCGTACAATTTTACAGCCTCTCAAAAATGGGGTTATAACCTTATCGGCGGAAGCGTCACTTTTTAAACCCTTATTATGAAAATTATCCTTGTACTACTTTGTTCTTTGACGATACTATCCGCAATAGCGCAGTCGAAAGACTCTATCGCAACGAACAAAGATTCGAAATTAACCTATAAACCACTAATCGTCCCCGCATTGCTTATTGGTGGCGGTTTTGCTTTACTACATACCCAAGCCAATGAAAACTTACAGCCTAAATTGAGAAGCATTTTGGGCACCAGTTTTCACACGAATGCAGATTCTTTCCTGCAATACGAAGCGGTTTTACAAATCTATGGTGGTCGCTACTTAGGGTTTACACCAAAAAACGATCTGCTACATCAAACGATCAATATTGTAATAGCCAATGCAATTATGGGAACTGCAGTAGAAGTGATGAAACATGAATACAAAGTAGAGCGCCCCGATTTTTCAGACCATTACAGTTTTCCTTCAGGTCATACCGGAATGGCCTTTACCAATGCTACCTTACTTTTTTACGAATACAAAGATGCAAACATTTGGTACGCGAGTAGTGGATTCTTGTTCGCAACGGCAACAGGTTTTTTTAAGAATTGCCAACAACAAACACCGAACTTCGGATGTTTTAGAAGGCGCCGGAATTGGCATGGCAGTTGGAACTTTAGTTTCCTACTGGTCGCCTTTCAAATCGTTTACTTTTGCAAAAAACAAAGCCCACGCCTTAGTGTACCCACAAATGGGAAACAGCTATGGCATAGGCCTTCTAATTCAAAACTAAAAAATAATTTTAGTTCCGTTTGTATTCTAGAACGGTAAATCGTCGTGTTCTTCTTCTGTAAAGTTAGTAGCAGGTTCAAAAGCTGCTGCAGCTGGCATTGGCGGCGCTTGTGTTTGCGTAGCTTCTGCTTGTAGTTTTCCAATTCTCCATCCTTGGATGGTATTGAAATAAACCGTTTCACCTTGTGGATTTGTCCATTCTCTTCCTCTCAAATTGATGTCGATTTTCACAGCATCTCCCACTTGATAGGAGTTCAACAAATCACATTTGTCTTGTACAAATTGCACTAAAATATGTTGCGGATATTGTTCGTCTGTTGTTACTACAACATCTCTTTTTTTAAATCCAGCTGAACCTACTTCTTTTGTAGTATCAATCATTTTAATTTTTCCTGTAACTTCCATCTTCTCTGTTTTTTTTGTTTATTTTATTTTGAATTGTCGCTGGCTAACAATACTTTCCACGCAGAAAGCACTTCATTTTGGTTCAAGTATTCTTTGGCTTTTTGATGCACTTTGATTACATCGTCAGCGCTCAGAACTCCTTTCACTGCAAAATTTTGCTGTACAAATATAGTAACTTCTTCTTTCGTAGGCAAGGATTCTACATTTCCTAACAACCCCAAATCGTTCCCATTAAATACCGGGCTTTCTTTGATGAAATTGGGGATAGCGTCTACTCCGATTCCGAGCGTGGTGAGCGGTTTAGGCACTTCAAAAAGTCCTTGGTTGGATCGGGAATACCAATTGGCTCCCAATCGCGAAACCAAATCTATTTTTGCTTGATCAATGGCTCCATGTTCATCGAGCACTTTTTCGTCGATATGAATTTTGAGCACTTCGCAAATTACTAGGTTTCCTGCTCCGCCTTGACTTCCTAGCGGAATAATTTGATTGACTCTGCATTCGAATTGTACGGGCGATTCTTTCACGCGATACGGTTTTACGATATCTGAGGGAATTGCTGTAAATCCGGCTTTTAAAAACTCATTCACGCCTTCTGCATATTCGGTACTCGATAAAGAAGTTTGTTGCACCATGTCGAAATTGACTACGTTGATCACCACTTCTTTGGTATCTTCGGCATTGATTAGTGTGTGCTTTACGGTATTGTCTCGAACGCGACGAGCGGGTGAAAAAATCAGAATTGGCGGATTGGAACTAAACACATTAAAAAAACTAAAGGGCGACAAATTGGGTTTGCCACTTTTACTCAAGGTGCTGGCAAAAGCAATCGGTCGGGGCGCTACGGCGCTTTGCAAATAGCCTTGCAGTTTGGCAGGCGTTAGGTCTTTGGGTTCGATACTTAACATGGAAATTCTCTTTTTGTAAAAATAGTAAATCAAGACTAGACTATCTACGGCTGTTGATAAGAAGTTAGAAGTCGCATGCCCTAGCCCCGATAGCAGCGGAAATCCTCGCAGAGATTGGAGCGGATAGCGGGAAACAGCTCCTGAAATAATTTCCGTTCAAACTTCTAATATTTCGTTATATTTAGGGCTAAATTTTGAGTATGCAATTTTCGAATCGGAAGAACATTACGCGTTGGATTTTGATTGCAGCTTCCTTTGTAATCATTTCTTTGATTCTTTGGAATACCTACACTTTTTTTCAGATTTTCAAGAACGAAGAGCGTGTTAAGATGGAACATTGGGCGGAAGCGCTGAAATCGTTCAACAATGCAGGCGTAGATACCGATATTGAGTTGCCGCTGAAGATTATGCAAAATGCCACAATTCCGATTATTCTAACGGAAAATGACAGCATCATTAATACTAAAAATATTGATGATGAAATTAAGAACAACAAATCGCGATCGACTGCCTTACTAGCGAAACTTAGGAATCAAAATGATCCTATTGTCATTGAATATGTCCCTGGGAAATTTCAGTATGTATATTACGGTGATTCGTCTTTGTTGAACAAATTGAAATACTACCCAATTGCTTTGGTGCTAATCATTGTGCTGTTTGGAGCCTTGGTGTACAATTATTACAAAAGCACCAAAATGGCTACTCAAAACAAGCTGTGGGCGGGAATGGCGAAGGAAACGGCCCATCAAATTGGCACACCGTTGTCGTCTTTGATTGGTTGGCTAGAAATTATGAAGGCGGATGATGTTGATCCGACTACGGTTTCGGAAATTGAGAAAGACATTTTGAGGTTGCAAACGATCACGGATCGGTTTTCGAAAATTGGTTCGGAGCCTATTTTGGAATCTCTCGATGTGATTCAAGAAACGTTGGCCTCTTATGATTATTTGCAATCTCGTTTTTCTAAGCAAGTGATATTCTCCTTCAAAGCTCCTAAAAAACCCATTCTAGTTTCTTTGAATCCGGCGCTCCACAGTTGGACTATCGAGAACTTAGTAAAGAACGCTATTGACGCCATGCGCGGCCGAGGAAAATTAGCGGTTGTAATTGAAGACGACGGAAAATTTGTAAAAATAAAAGTGACCGATTCTGGAAAAGGAATTCCGAAAAACCAGTTTAAAAACGTTTTTGAACCTGGCTTTACCACTAAAAAAAGAGGTTGGGGATTGGGACTTTCATTAACCAAACGTATTGTTGAAGAATACCACAAAGGTAAAATCAAAGTCTTACAATCGGAAGTGAACAAAGGCACTACGATGCAAGTCAGTTTTAAGAAACTTGAGGCTTAGATTATATTATAAGTTCACTTGAATGCTTTTAGCTAAGGTTTCGAATTCTTCCGGAGTCAACTTCACTTTGTTTTGAAAACGCATTTCATCCATCTCGTTTAGTGGAATTAAATGCACGTGCGCGTGGGGCACTTCTAAACCTACGACTGTCATTCCGATTCGTTTGCAAGCAACCGTTTTTTCTAGACCAATGGCTATTTTTCTAGCAAATTGCATCAATCCCAAATAGGAATCTTCCTCCATATCGAAAAGTTTATTGACTTCCACTTTTGGAATGCAGAGCGTGTGTCCTTTGGCATTCGGATTTACATCTAAAAAGGCTAAGTAGTTTTCGTCTTCGGCTATTTTATAACAAGGGATTTCGCCGTTGACAATTTTGGTAAAAATGGTGCCCATGGAATTACGTTCTGGAAATTTCTAAGACTTCGAATTTTAAAATTCCGTTTGGAACCGTGATTTCGGCTACATCGCCTACTGATTTTCCAAGCAATCCACGACCAATTGGTGAGGTTACAGATATTTTGCCAGTCTTCAAATCGGCTTCACTTTCGGCTACCAAAGTATATTTCATTTCGATGCCGTTGGCTTGGTTTTTAATTTTTACATTCGACAATACCAAAGCTTTCGAAACATCTAGTTGTGATTCGTCAATTAGTCGAGCATTAGCATGCACTTCTTCTAATTTGGCAATTCTCATTTCTAACAACCCTTGTGCTTCTTTAGCTGCATCGTACTCGGCATTTTCTGATAAATCGCCTTTATCTCTTGCGTCTGCTATATCTTGTGAGGCTTTAGGTCGGGCCACACTTTTTAAATAATCTAGTTCTTCTCTTAATTTTTTTAATCCTTCTGCTGTGTAATACGATACTGCACTCATAATTTCCGTTCTTTATATAAATAGAAAAAATCCCATCTCGACGGGATTCCTTGGTAACTAAAGATAGTCTAATATTTTTATCCTATAATAATATGTTAATCATATCGAGGTCAAAGTTAAATAATTTATATTTGTTTGCATCATTATTTTGTACTTTTTTGAAAATGAAAAAATTTGTATTCCTTGGTTTTTTGGTTGTCATCTTGTTCGGTTGTTCTAAAGACAGAGCCCGAAATAACAACCCTTATATTCCTAGTTACCCTTTTTCGGCCACGCTTAACTTAAATCTACCGCAGTTTCAAGGATTAGCTACCAATTTGAACCCGATTTCCTATACCGAACCCAGTGGAATTGCCATGTTGTTAATGAAAGTTTCCGATACAGAATACCATGCTTGGAACGCGTATTGCCCGAGCCAATACCCTTCTAGTTGTTCGTTAATGACGCTAAGTGGATTGGAAGCAAAATGTGGGTGCGACACTTATAAATACAGTTTGTTTACAGGCGTTGGCAATGCTCCTTATGCGATGGTTGCTTATCGGATTGAGATTCTAGGAAATAATACCATACGTGTTTACAACTAATAAATTAGTCGTAAAAGAAAAACCCTGACAGCATCTACTGTCAGGGTTTCTTGTTTTAAAAAGTTAGTGTGAGGCCAACAAAGAAATTAATTCCGGCTTGTGGAAAATAATAGACATAACCTCCACCATAATCTGCACCATTGGAAACGTATTTTTTATCTAAGAAATTATTTGCTAATCCCGTTAAAAGAATTGATTTAAATACTTTTTTGGGATTAAATTCATAGGAAAGATTTAAATCGTTGGTATAATAACTTGGCAAATGGGACTCTTCCGATTGTCGATTGTTTAAGAATTGTTTTCCTACATATTTTTGCAACCAAGCCATCTTTAAACTTTTAATGGGTTGGTATGTAACGATAGCTCCCGAAACATATTTTGGAGAATACGCAATCTGTTGCCCATTGAAATCAATCCATTTTTGGAAAAAAGACGGTTCTTTTTGGAAGAATGGATTTTCATTATTATTAATAATATTCATACTTGCTGTCACATTTCCTTGCAGACTTATCTTTTTAGAAAGTGCATATGCGGCTTCGATTTCAAGTCCTAATCGGTAACTTTTGTCGGTATTGGCTCTAATTGGATTTCCAACATCATCTAGTGCTCCGGTCAAAATCAATTGATCTTTGTATTCCATATAGTACGCATTGGTGTTCCACTGAAACTTGGTCGATTCATGTCGCCATCCGAGTTCAAAATCGTTTAGTTTTTCCGGTTTTGGATTCGCAGTCTCGTAATCGGTTCGGTTGGGTTCCCGATTGGCTTTGGCGTAAGAAAAATAGATGTTGTTCTTGGCGTTAAGTCGATAATTTAATCCTGCTTTCGGGTTTAAAAATTTAAAGACATCGTTTACAAAAATGGGTTGCACTCCATCGGCTTTGTAACTTACTCTTCGGTATTGCAAATCGCCGTATAAACTTAATTTTGATGTAATTTGATAATTGGCTTTCAAGTACACAGTGCCATCAATTTTAATAGCGTTATCGTCATAATAATGATCGCCCAATTCGCTTTGGGAGGCATACCGCGCCCAAATCACCTTCCCAAAGTGATCTCCATTGTATTTATTCCATGAACCACCCAGAATAACATCTAGGTTTTGTTTCTTATAATTTACTGAAAAAGTAGTTCCGTAGAAATCGTTATCCAACCATTTTTGACGCACTAAATCGGTAGTATTAATAGACGCTAAAGGCAAGAATCCATAGGCTGAAAAATCTTGATCTTCTGCGTATTCTTCGTAATAGCCTTTCCCTTTGGTGTAATGCATGGCTAAATTGGTATTCCAATTGGCCGCTATTTTTTCATTCCAATGCAATTGAAAATGATCTTGTTGGTAATTGTCGGTTTGGTTGTTATAGAAACGGGTATTGCCAAATTCATCAGTGAACATTCCGGCATAGTTGTAAGTTCTATCTTGTTCCAGTTTATCAGCATCGACACCATACCAAGCTTGGTACGTTTTCTCTTTTCCTCCAAAAGCCAACGCTTTAATGAGTGTTGTTTTACCAACATAAGTTCCTTGTAAAAAATAAGATTTCATTTCAGATGTAGCTCGATCAACATAACCGTGAGAATCAAGGTTCGACAAACGACCGGCCAATTCAAATCCATTGTTTAGCAAACCTGTACTGAATTTTACAGTATGTTTTCTTGAATTGAAACTACCAAAAGAATTCGAAATTTCGCCAGAGCTTTCTTTTGAAAATGAATCGGTGAGTAAATTTAAACTGGCTCCGAACGCACCTGCTCCATTGGTTGACGTTCCAACACCGCGCTGCAATTGCAGGCTTTCTACTGAGGAAGCAAAATCGGGCAAATCAACAAAATAAGTGCCACTGCTTTCGCTGTCGTTGTAAGGAATTCCGTTAATGGTAACGTTTACGCGTGTGGCATCGGTACCACGAACTCGAATTCCGGTGTAACCCATACCATTTCCGGCATCGGACGTAGTCACCACCGACGGCATGAAATTCATTAAAACAGGAATGTCTTGTCCTAAATTGCGGCTTTGAATAGTGGCTTTGTCCAAATTACTAAAACTAACAGGCGTCTTTGAATTCACCCGAACTGAGGATACTAAGACCTCATCGAGTTTGTTCACTTTAATGGAATCTTTTTCTTTGATTTGAGCCGAGACACCACTTGAGAGTAGAATCGTGGTGATGGTGAGCATTTTTAGAGCTCGAAAGTTTACAACAGCGTTGCATTTTTGAAATAGTGTATTCATTCGTAATTGATTTACGAATAAAAGGGGGAATTATTCTTTGTTAAATTAATATTGATGTTTCCTATGACAAAGTGTAGCGTGCACTCTAGATTTGTCATTTTTTCCCTTAACAGCATTACCTGTTCAGGTTCGTTGGGTATAATCTCAGCTCGTTATTTAGAGCACCCCTTTGAGACGGGACAAAGCTATGAAAGATTCTAGAAATTACAAGAATTAAAAACTTTTATTTTGCAGAGGAGCTTTAATCAATATGAGGTTTCTTTCGCAATTGCTTGGTATCCGAAAGGTTTTTTTTATCCTTGATTCGTTTTCTGATGACTGATTTGGGAACTTTGGTCGCTTTTCGAGGCTTTGGAACTAGTAGTGCAGAAGTTAGTATTTGGAAAAATCGTTTGGTAACAATTTCTTTATTCTTGAGTTGACTTCGGTCTTCGTCGCAGTTTAAGATTAATATTCCTTCCAACGTTAATCTTGGGGCCAATTTGACTTCTAAAATAGCTATTTCTTCTTCTGATAGAACTTTCGAATGTCTTAAATTAAAGTTCAAAACAACTTTTGAAGCCACTTTGTTTACATTTTGTCCGCCAGCGCCAGAGCTGCGCACCGCTTTAAATTGAAGTTCCGGAACTAGTTTTTCTTTTTCCACAATTATTGAGGTTGATGTGCTGGTTTGAGCAAATCATTGACGGTCTTTACAGGATTAAAAGTGATTAGAGGCACTTCCACAAAAATAGAAATCCACTTGGCCATCGCACCGTTCCACAATCCAGGCAATTCGTACGCTTTCAAATCCTTTCCATTTTTATTTTTGTACACAATGAAACCGGTGTTGTGGTCGATAAACTCATTCAAATCGAACTTATTCCCTTGAAAATCTTTGGTGGCACAAACTAAATCAACCGGATTAAAATGAGTAGCGTCGACTAGCATTTGCGCTTGATTGGGATCATTCAATTCAATTTGCGAGGTCTCGATAATTTGCAATGAAATAGCCCCTTTTCGATCGCGCACCCAAAACGGACCACCTCCGGGTTCTCCTTCGTTCTTTACCATTCCGCATACTCGCATCGGGCGATTCAAGATCGTTTGAATGTAATTGATTTTATTCTCCAAGGTATACTTGGCAAAATCATCGATAATCACGGTATTCAATTCGTTTTGAATGAATGCAATTACTGGTTCAATATGTTCCTCCGATAGGCTTTGATTCGCAATTTGACTTAATATTTGAAATACTCTTTCTTGCAATTCTATCAGTACTCCTGCTAAAGCTTTTTTATACAGTGCAATGGCTTCAATATGATTTTGAATCACATTGTCAATGTTTTTTATAAAAATGATATCAGCATCAATTTGATTCAAATTATCAATTAATGCGCCATGACCAGCAGGTCGAAAAACCAATTTCCCAACATCATTCCGAAAGGGTATATTGTCTAAACTCACCGCAATGGTATCGGTGGCGCTATTTTGAAATGTAAAGTCGATATTAATTTTTGTATTGGTAAGTCGCTCGACTTTATTGATTTCCTCATCAATTATTTTTTCAAATTGTGCTTGATGAATATCGGAAATAGTAAAATGCAAATGCGATTGATTGCTAGCACTAGCATAGAAAGCACTTTCATTCAAATGTTCTTCGATAGGAGTCGCCGTATGAGTGGTATATTTATGAAAAGGTAAAATTGCTTTGGGTTTGTTACTGAAGTTAAAATATTCGGGATCCAAAAGCAACTTAATAAAGTGGTAATTTTTATTGTCGCTTTCCCAAGAATTAAAGTCAGGATAAATTTCCTTTAGAATGGCATCGATGGTTTCAAAAAAAGGAAACTTCTCCAGACCGGTTAAAAAAACCGTCAAGTTGGTTGAGTTTCTTTTGTTGATGTACCCATTAATGGTTTCATTTTCTAAATCGAATTCGTTTAAGAACTCATTTAAAAACTTAAACATTCTGCTCGCGGCGCCGGATGCCGGAACAAACTTTATGAGTTTTAAAATGTCTTTTTTTGTATCGAATGCTTTAGAATACCCAATAAATTGTTGGTCGGTAAACTTTAAGATGCCATCGTTTTTTGTAGCTGGCTTCACCAATTGGGCTTTGGAAATTCCGTTTCTAAAAATTTCCAAATGATTTTTTATGGTTTGAAGGGGAATCCCCTTTTGATAAATTTGAACAAAATCATGAGATGAAAACCCCATTTCTTTCGCGAATTGAAGGTCTTCAATAATTTTTACAGCCTTTTCAAGTCTGGTAATACTATCACCAGAAAGAATAATAAATGGCTTGTCATAATCCGTTAGAGCATTCAAAAACGTATTGAAAATTTCATTCCTATTTTCTGGACTATCGCGAATAGCGTCCTTTTCCCAAGGCACGTCCACATCGGTTAGGAAGAACAAATCGTATTTGTGTTTTCGCGCCGCTTTCTCCAATGCGGGATCACAAAAATTATAATACATTTCTGAAAATACTTTGGTTACCAACAAACAAGTGTCACAAAAGAGAAATTGATTTGCAGTAAGCAAGGCTTCATTTTCAATTTTGGTTTGTCCAATGGCAATCGGAAGTAAATCTTCGGGCTCACAAGTTTGACCCGTTTGATCCAGCTTCTCTTGCAAATAGTCTCTTGCAAATTCAGGTGCCCAAACAGTTTGAAAGTGTTCCGAAAGCTGCTTTGCCAAGGTTGTTTTTCCTGTCGATTCAGGTCCATACAAAGCAATTTTTACTATTATAGAGTGTTGTTGTTTAAGATTTTCTTCCATTCTAAATAAGCTGAAACAGCTAAAATTGTAAAAATTAAATATTGTAACGACAGCATTCCCAAGCCGCGATAGGCATATAAAGGGACGACTATGATGTCGCCAACAATCCACAGCGTCCAGTTTTCAATTTTTTTAAGAGCCATGTACCACATCCCGGTAAAAAAAATTCCAGAAGCTAAAATATCAATATAATTGTCTTCTTTGATTTCGTAATTTGTCAACTTATAGACGGCGAAAACTACAAAAATTGTAATGAAAAACAACAATATTCCTATTATTTTTTCCTTAAATTCAGTACGAGAAATGGCAGTGGCGTCCGCAATTTGGTTTTTCTTAGACCATTGGTACCAACCGTAAAAACTCATAATTGAAAAATAACCATTTAAAATCATATCTCCTAAATACCCTGCCACATAAAGCAAATAAGTGGTGATAATCGTTGCAATCAAGCCTGTTGGATAAACAAGTATGTTTACTTTTTTTGCTAACCAAACGCTCCAAATTCCTAAAATAAAGGCAACAAATTCTAATAGAATACGAGCTGTCGAAGCATCTTTATAAGCATTTAAAAAAAATTCTATCATCTTAAAAATCCGATTGGTAAACTAAAATTTTAGGAACTACTCTCTATTACTGACTAAAAAAATTCAGATTGTTTTCGAATGCAGTCCCGATTACCACGAGATCAGCCCCCGATTCATAAGCAGTTCTTATTTCCGAAAAACTCTTAATCCCTCCACCAACTACTAATGGAATGGTTATGCTTTGGGAAACCAATGTAATTATTTCCTTTGGCACCGCATTTTTAGCGCCACTCCCAGCTTCCAAATATATAAGTTTATTACCAAGCATTTCTCCTGCTTGAGCAGTATGCATTATTCTAGCAGGGTTGGTAACTTCTAGAGGTTTTGTCTTGCTCACGCGTGCCACAGCCGTCTCGCGACCGCTATCAATAAGAAGATACCCTGTCGAAATAACCTCGAGTCGGGTTTTTTTTAAGATAGGTACTGCGTTAACTTGGTGCTCAATGAGATAATCTGGATTTCGCCCAGACAATAACGATAGAAATAAAATGCCATCGGCCTCTTTCGAGATTTGTGACGGATTGCCCGGAAAAAGAAGCACTGGCAACTCCGTATTGGCTTTCACTATTTGAATTAGTTCATCTAAATTAATATTCCCAGCAGTACTTCCTCCGACAAAAATGTGCGTTGCCGGAGACTGGTTTATTTTTGAAACTACTACTTCTAAAGCGCTAAAGTCAACTTTATCAGGATCTAAGAGAACTGCCAATAACTTTTGATTCTCTCGTTTTGATTGTAGAATATTATTGTATAGGTGTGCCATTTTACACTTAAATTTATTTTGGGAGATTACTTTCGAAAGCGTAAACTAGAATAAAATTCTCTAATGCTGCAAAATGAATTTCGTAGCGCGTTTGAATATTCTCAAAATGCAAAATAGCAGTGGTTTTGCAATCTTTACTATCAAATGATTCTACTTCAATATGGTCTTTGAAACTTATCCCCGGTTCGTTTCTAATCTTGAAAATGGCTTCTTTGGCGCCCCAAATCACTGTTAATTTATGTATAGTGTCTTTCGAAGACTCAAGATTTAAGAAAGAAAATTCTGCTTCAGCAAATTTGTGAGCTATCGTAATAATTTTTTCTCTTTGAAGCTCTAAGTCGATGCCAATATTTTGATTGCTAATGATAATGGTAGAAAATTCATGTGAATGCGAAATGGAAATGTGCTTGCCATCGTTTAAATGAGGTTTGCCAAATTCGTCATAATACAAATCAAAATCGGTATATCCTTTTTGATTTAGAAGCATTCGGACACTTAAAAAGGCTCTACGGTGCAATTCGGATTTCATGCCGTTGAATCGCAAAGTATTGCTTTCTTTAAGTACTGTTTGTGATTGCAGTTCCTCTAAAGATTCGGCGATCTTCCACACCAAAATTTGGGTAGAGGCATTTGGGGTGATGATTTTGTATAGAGGCATTTTTGGATTCTTGATGTTATTACCCCGTAACTTCTGTTAAATTCTGCTTTCAGTAGGGCTCCTTAAATATTTTTTTTTGCACCGTGAATCTCACAAGTGTCAGAAAAATTAAATTTTTGATCTCACTTTTTCAAAGACGAGGATTCTAATAGGTCTCGGAATTTGCTCCGAAATAAATTATTTTATTGATATCTAAAGTCTTAGACAAATAAACAATTCACAAATCGGAAGAAATGCTTTTTAAATAGTAACTTATTGCTTAAATTTGCCCAAAATTTTATAAACACAAATATACTATAAATGAGTACTACTACGATGCCTTTTGTGGCTTACAAAGTAAAAGACATTTCTCTTGCCGCTTGGGGAAGAAAAGAAATTGAATTGGCAGAAGCTGAAATGCCTGGATTAATGGCACTTCGCAGCGAATATAAGAACGAACAACCCTTGAAAGGAGCTCGTATTGCTGGCTGTTTACACATGACCATTCAAACCGCTGTTTTGATTGAAACGTTGATTGCTCTTGGTGCTGAAGTGACTTGGAGTTCTTGCAATATTTTCTCTACTCAAGACCAAGCCGCTGCTGCTATCGCTGCTGCCGGAATTCAAGTATACGCCTGGAAAGGTTTGAACGAAGAAGATTTTGATTGGTGTATCGAACAAACTTTGTTCTTTGGCGAAGACAGAAAACCTTTGAACATGATCTTGGATGATGGAGGCGATTTGACGAATATGGTTTTTGACCGTTTCCCAGAATTAGTGGATGGCATCAAAGGATTGTCTGAAGAAACTACCACTGGTGTTCACAGACTATACGAAAGAATGAAAAATGGAACTTTGGTGATGCCGGCTATTAATGTTAATGACTCGGTTACTAAATCGAAATTTGACAATAAATACGGCTGTAAAGAATCTGCAGTTGATGCTGTTCGTCGTGCTACAGATATCATGTTAGCAGGAAAGAGAGTAGTCGTTTGTGGATACGGAGACGTAGGTAAAGGAACAGCTGCATCGTTTAGAGGCGCAGGTTCTATTGTTACCGTTACTGAAATCGACCCTATCTGTGCACTACAAGCCGCCATGGACGGATTTGAAGTTAAAAAATTAAACACTGTTGTTGCCAATGCTGATATCATTATTACAACAACTGGAAATAAAGACATCGTTTTAGGTTCACACTTCGAACAAATGAAAGATAAAACGATTGTTTGTAACATTGGTCACTTCGATAATGAAATCGATATGGCTTGGTTGAACAAAAACCATGGTGCTTCTAAAATTGAAATCAAACCACAAGTTGACAAATATACCATTGCTGGAAAAGACATTCTTATTTTGGCTGAAGGTCGTTTGGTAAACTTAGGCTGTGCAACGGGACATCCAAGTTTTGTAATGAGTAACTCCTTTACCAACCAAACTTTGGCACAAATCGAATTGTGGAAAAACAGTGCGAACTACAACAACGAAGTGTACATGTTACCTAAACATTTAGATGAAAAGGTAGCAGCTTTACACTTAGCAAAATTAGGAGTTGAATTGGAAACTTTGAGAGATGATCAAGCTGCTTATATCGGTGTTGATGTTCAAGGCCCATTCAAACCAGAATACTACAGATACTAACATTTGCGAACGTAGATTTTAGATTTCCAATAAGACCCTTGCTGAAAAGTGAGGGTTTTTTGTTTATATTTACTTTGATTATTAACTACACAACTCTACTACTTTGAAAAAAATTACACTACTCATTTTACTGCAGCTTGGTCTGAATTCCTTTTCACAAATCATCAACACCGCACCCTATATCTTGACGGTGGATGAATTGAAACAATGGACCTCAACTGGAACAACAGCATCACCCGATTTAATTGCCACCGTTCCCTTGGCTTCCCGATTTGTAAATACCGAAACCCAATTCAATCCCGCCTTAAACAACAACATGCAAATCGCTTATTTGCCGGATGGGATGAACAATTTTGGGAACTATTATGGCGAACAAAGTCAATTTAATTTATACAATTTTACGCACTGGGCTTATATCGACAAGTTGGTTTGGTTTGGAGGCACGGCTTCTCAGAGCATTCAATTGCCTTCATCGCCATGGGTAAATGCGGCGCATAAAAACGGAGTAAAAGTCTTCGGGAATGTCTTTTTTGCACCGACAGTCTTTGGCGGATCTACTGCGACCTTAGCGAGTTTCTTGGAACAAGACGGTTCGGGTAATTTTGTCGCGATTCCAAAAATGATTGCCCTACTTCAATATTACAATTTTGATGGCTGGTTTATCAATGAAGAAACGGCTACCAACGCCGCAACGGCTCAATTGATGTATGCTTTTGTTCGCGACTTAACGACTCAGGCAGAAGCCATTGGCAAAGAAATCATGTGGTACGATTCGATGGTTTTGAGCGGGAATATTTCTTATCAAAACCGACTCAGTGCTAACAATAGTGTTTTTGTTCAAAATGACGAAGATGCCAATACCGCCAATAGTTTCGAAAAAAGAGTCAGCAGCAGTATTTTTGTTAATTTTTTCTGGAGTAGCGCCTCGTTTCCGAATTTTTCTAGGGCAAGAGCTACGACTATTGGAAGATCGTCGTATGATGTCTTTACCGGAGTCGATATTTGGCCCGGAAGAAATCAAGGCAATTTCGAAACTAGCGGCAACAACTTCATGGGGTTTTTACACGAAAACACTATAACTCCAATTACTTCTTTGGGAATTTTCGCTCCCAATTGTATTTTCAACAATTCGATTTATACCAATTTCAATAATGATCCAACCGATGTGGCATCTTTTTATACGGCAGAAAATCATTTGTTTGGCGGCGATGATAGTAACCCCGCAACAGTAGACGCAACTGGATTTAAAGGATTGTCGAATTGGATTCCGGAAACTTCTGTAATTACAACTCCTTTATTTCGCACCGATTTCTCTACGGGACATGGTATCAAAAAATTCGAGTATGGGCAATTGATCAGTTCCGATAGCTGGCATGATATGAACCAACAAGCCATTTTGCCTACATGGCAATGGGCTTTTTCAGAAAATAATTTATTAACCGCCAATTGGGATTTTACCGATGCTGCTTTTAATGGCAATTCTTTGAAGATAACCGGAAACCTGCCCGCAAACCATCCTGTTGATTTGATGCTTTATAAGGTTAGTATTGACGGCACTTCTGGGCCAGACCCCACCGCTTTTTCATCGACAGTCACTTACAAAAACCCCGCAGTAGATACACACCTGAAAGTGGTCGTGGTATTTGCAGATGAGCCGAACCAAAAATACGCTTTCCCTGTTCTTGGCGGCACTGCCCTTAATAACAATTGGGTTTTGAGTAATGTTTCAATAGGAACAAATTCGGAATTTTATTCACGAAAAATGACGATGATTGGATTGCGCTTCGAATCGGATATTACAATTCCTGATTATAGCGTCAATATTGGCAGCCTTGAGATGACTATGGTCGGATTACTCTCGACAGCACAACCCAATAAGAATAATCATTTTGTAACGATCGGTTATCCTGTTGAGAACAATGCGCCTATACTGTTCAATATCAATTGGCCAAATGCGAAACAATTGCAATATTTGGTCACCAATATGCAAGGTAAAGTGGTCAAAGAAAGTACGATTTCAGTAAACAAAACCACAACTTATCCGTTTTCAACGAATGGTTTTGCGGCAGGAACTTACATCGTAAAATTCTCTGATCAAAACAATCATAATGAAATCAGAAAAATCATTATAAAATAATCAACACTGATTTCACGGATTAATCTGTGAAAATCTGTGCAAACCGTGTTTAACTTTAACCCAACAAAAAACCCGATTCAATGAATCGGGTTTTTAATAATATCAAAATCTGAATTCCTTATGCTTCAAAAGCAACGATAGAAACGTATGATTTATTGTCTTTTTTCTTTTGGAACTGAACAACTCCGTCTACTCTTGCGTGTAGGGTGTGATCTTTACTGATGTAAACATTTTCACCTGGATTGTGTTTAGAACCTCTTTGTCTTACTATAATATTTCCAGCAATTGCAGCTTGACCACCATAAATCTTAACACCTAAACGTTTCGATTCTGATTCTCTACCATTCTTGGAACTACCGACACCTTTCTTGTGAGCCATGACGTATTAGTTTTTAATGTTAATTATTCTTCGGTTGTTTCTGCTTTTTTAGCAGCTTTCTTTTTTGTACCAGTCGCGCTGATTCCTTCGATTACAATTTGAGTAAGATACTGTCTGTGACCGTTACTTTTTTGGTAGCCTTTTCTTCTTTTCTTTTTGAAAACGATTACCTTATCTCCTTTTAAGTGTTGTAACACTTTGGCTTCTACTGAAGCACCTTCTATAGCGGGGGCGCCTAAAGTTACGTTTCCGTTATCATCTAATAAAAGAACTTTGTCAAAAGAAACTTTTGAACCTTCTTCACTAGTTAAACGGTTAACATAAACCTTTAAGTCTTTGCTAACTTTAAATTGTTGCCCTGCTATCTCTACGATTGCGTACATAACAATGATGTTTATTTGTTTATAAAATGGATGCAAATATACAACTAAATCCCAACCACGCAACGACTTGTACAAAAAAAAATATAATTTTTAAGAACGTCGTGTTTTGAAGCTTTCTTTGGTTAAAATACTTAGCTTAATTTTGGTGCTAAAGTATTCTTTTTTTTCTTCAAAAAAAGTACATTTGAACTATTGGATCTTATACTCTATCCTCTAGCAATTTTTCAGAAACCAAGAGAATCTCCTTATGAAAAATATTTTATTGGCAGTCGCAACTTCGCTACTACTATCGCCGTCCGCATTTTCACAAAAAGTAACATTTGAAGAATATACTTTAGAGAACGGACTTCATGTCATTTTGCAACAAGACAAATCAGCGCCCATTATCAGCACTTCGGTCATGTATCACGTGGGCACCAAAGACGAAAATCCAGAACGAACAGGTTTTGCACATTTCTTTGAACACCTATTATTTGAGGGCACTAAAAACATCGGCCGAGGAGAATGGATGAAAATCGTTTCAGGTAATGGCGGAATAAACAATGCCAACACTTCAGTAGATCGAACTTACTTTTATGAAGTTTTCCCTTCCAACAATTTGGAACTTGGCTTGTGGATGGAAGCCGAACGTATGCTACACCCTGTCATCAACCAAATTGGAGTTAATACTCAAAAAGAAGTGGTTAAAGAAGAGAAACGTTTGAAGGTCGACAACCAACCCTACGGCAATGTCATCAAAGAAGTCAAAAGCAACTTATTCAAAAAACATCCGTATCGCTGGGACATTGACGGTTCGATGGAGCACATTGATGCCGCAACATTGGAAGAATTTCAAGCATTTAATAAGAAATTTTACATCCCAAATAACGCTGTGCTAGTGGTTGCCGGCAACTTTGAAATGGAGCAAGCTATCAAATGGATTAAGAAATACTACGATCCAATTAAAAAAGGAACTCCAATCGAGCGAAGATTTGACCAAGAAGATCCTATTACACAAACCATTAAAGCTCGCTTTGAAGATGCCAACATTCAAATTCCTGCAATTGTCGCAGCCTACCGAACACCTTCCATGAAAACTCAAGATGCCAGAGTATTGGAAATGATTTCTACTTTACTCAGCGATGGTAAAAGTTCTCGTTTGTATAAAAAAATTGTAGACGATAAAAAAATGGCCTTGCAAATTGGAGCATTCACTATGAATCAAGAAGATTATGGGATGTATATTTTATACGGGCTTCCCTTAGGCGAAAACGGCACCGAAAGCATTTTAAGAGAAGTTGATGCCGAAATAGTGAAACTACAAACGGAATTAATTTCTGAAAAAGACTTTCAAAAATTACAAAACATCATTGAAAATGAATTTGTAAACAACAACGCCACCGTAGAAGGAATTGCCGAAAATTTAGCCACCTATTATTTATTGTATGGCGACGTGAATCTAATCAATACAGACATTGATGCCTATCGCTCGATTACCCGGGAAGACATTCAAACGGTCGCTAAAAAATATCTAAATCCAAACCAGCGATTGCTATTAGATTACGTTCCTGCTAAAGATAAATCTCAAAATTAAGACCTCACCTTATGAAAAATATTGTATTTTTTTTATACAGCTTCTTATGCTGTGTATCGCTGCAAGCCCAAAATGATGTCCAACCAAAACCAGGACCGGCGCCTACTATTAATATTGGAAAACCAACATCTTTTGAACTTCAAAATGGACTTAAAGTAATGGTGGTAGAAAACCATAAATTACCTAGGGTTTCCTATAATTTATTTATCGATAATGCTCCAAATTTAGAAGGCTCTAAAAAGGGAGTTTCCAATTTGACTAGCAGCTTAATGGGTAGCGGCACCGCAAGAACTTCAAAAACTGCTTTTAATGAAGAAATTGATTTTTTAGGAGCTAACATTAATTTCAATACTACTAGCGCATCAGCAAGTGGATTATCAAAATACTCAAAAAGAATCTTAGAGTTATTAGCCGAAGGTTGTTTGAACACCGTTTTTACGCAAGCGGAATTTGATAAAGAACGCACCAAATTGTTAGAAAGTATAAAAGCAACAGAGAAAAGCGTCGCAGCTGTTTCTCGACGCGTCGAAAATGTACTGTCTTATGGTAAGAACCATCCTTTTGGCGAATATCTTAGCGAAACAAGCCTAAATACAATCACATTAGATGATGTAAACACCTATTACAACACCTATTTTGTTCCAGAAAACGCTTACTTAATTGTTATTGGTGATGTAAAATTTGAAGAAATCAAATCGCAAATTGAAACCCAATTCGGATCTTGGCAAAAAGCGGTTGCCCCCAATTTGACTTATTCAAATAATAAAGATGTCCAATACACGCAAATTAATTTCGTAGACATGCCGAATGCCGTTCAATCGGAAATTTCGTTGCTAAATTTGAGCACTTTAAAAATGACCGACAAAGATTATTTCCCAGTTATCGTGGCGAACTATATTTTGGGTGGAGATTACAACAGTTATTTGATGTCGAATTTAAGGGAAAAACGCGCTTGGACTTATGACACGGGTTCTAATCTTAATGCTAATAAGCACATTTCCCGCTTCATTTCCTATGCCGAAGTCCGCAACAGTGTCACCGATAGTGCAGTAGTGCAAATGATTAAAGAAATCAAACGCATTCGCACGGAAAAAGTAGCGGAGCAAGCATTAAGAAACGCCAAAGCGAGTTATGTCGGGCAGTTCGTCATGGAAATCGAGAAACCTCAAACTGTTGCTGGTTATGCGTTGCGAATTAAAACACAAGGTCTTCCTGAAGATTTCTACGAGAAATACATTCAAAATATCAATGCTGTAACTCCTGACGATATTCTTCGAGTGGCCAACAAATATTTCTTAGTCGATCAAGCTAGAATCATTGTTGTTGGAAAAGGATCAGAAGTTCTGCCGGCTTTAGAAAACCTAAAGATTCCCATTTTCTATTTTGATAAATATGGAAATCCAACCGAGAAACCCTCATATAAACGAGCCATCCCAGCTGGTATAACAGCAAAAACGGTCTTGCAAAATTATATCAAAGCTATCGGTGGTGAGGCGGTTTTGAAAAATGTCCAAACGTTATACACGATTTCATCAGGGACAGTTCAAGGTGCTCCCATTGAATTAACTTCCAAAGTTTCCGCCAACCACAAACAGTTTCGAGATGTAAAAGTGATGGGTATGAGTATAATGCAACAAATTGTCAATGACAAAGGTGCTTTTTTAGTACAACAAGGTCAACGTAAAGAAGTAACCGGCGAAGAATTGGCGATTCTTAAAGCAAGTGCTGTTCCTTTTGAAGAATTGGATTTACAAAATAAGTCTAGTCTCGTTTTAGATGGCATTGAAAAATATAACGATGCTGACGTTTATGTTCTAAAAGAAGGGAAAGGCACCTATTACTACGATGTGAAAACTGGTTTAAAGGTGGCCGAAGTGATAACCACGGATGCCAACAGTCAGCAACTTTCGCAAACGACAAGCTTTAGTGACTATCGTGAAGTTAAAGGCATTAAAATACCCTATGTGACTAATACCAATATTGGTATGGAAATCTTATTGACCACTACAGACGTCAAAATAAATGAGGGCGTTTTGGACGCTGATTTTCAATAAAGCAAATTGAATTTGAAAAGGCTGTCCGAAAACGATAGCCTTTTTACTTTTTACTCGAAAGGTAAACTCCAATTAAAATAATAAAGGCTCCAATCGATTGAACAGGTGTCAAAAATTCTCGATCTAAAATTCCCCAAAAAAAGGCGACAATTGGAATCAGATAGGTCACTGTCGTCGCAAAAACAGGAGTAGAAATTTGAATGAGTTTGAAAAACAAAATATTAGCGATTCCAGTTCCCACCACTCCTAAAATTAAAATGAAACTAACCGAATGCTGCACTTTTGCTACATGAATCACATCAAAGAATCCTGAAAAATATAAGATTATTGTGGCTGGAATTGACATCACTAAGAAATTACCGGTAGTAATGCTTAGCGGACTCAAATCAGACAAGTATTTCTTAATCAAATTCACATTGATACCATAGCAAATCGTCGCAATGATTGCTAGAATTGCATAGCTGTAATTTTGATTTGGATGGTGAATGGCTCCGTTAAAAATCAACAAAGTCGTACCAATCAAACCAATAATAACTCCTAGAACCTGACTTCTTTTATACTGCAATCCGAACGCCAATGCGCCTAATATTAAAGTATTGACAGGGGTCAAAGAATTCAGTATTGCCGTTACGGAGCTTTCAATATTAGTTTCCGCTAGCGCAAAGAGATAGGCGGGTATAAATGTACCAAATAACGCCGTTATAGCTATGTATTTCCACTTGTAAGCTGGAATTGTCGTAACACTTCTAAATCCGATTAATGCTAAGAAAATTGCAGCAAAAATCATTCGCAATGAACCCAATTGATAGGGGTTTAATCCAACTAAACCTCTCTTGATCAAAATAAACGAACTACCCCAAATTAAGGCTAGTAGTCCTAAGAAAATCCATTTTATTTGCTTGGTGTTCATGTGCTGTTTTTGTTGCCTCAAATTTGTAATAATTTTATGAATCCACACTTCTTTTTTTAGTTATTTTTGTAACGGATTTATGGATAACAATCCCTCCTTTTTCAAATTTAACCCTACTTATTATGAAATTCTCTAAATTGATTCTTGCCTTTTCTTTTATTGCATTATCAACAATTAGTTGCAAACAAACTGATGCCGCTCCCAAGCAAGAAAGCGTAGCTTCATCGACAAAACCAACAATCAACCCAGAAAAATTAGAAACAGCTTCCTTCACAATTGATGGAATGACTTGTGCTATTGGTTGTGCAAAAACGATCGAAAAAGAATTGTCCGAAACAGATGGTGTTCAAAAAGCCACCGTTGATTTCGATAAAAAAGAAGCTACCGTTTCTTTTGATAGTTCTATACAAACTCCAACTTCATTAGTTAAAATAGTAGAAGCCACTGCTGACGGCAAAACATACAAAGTGTCCAATCTTAAGTCGGTTAAGAATCCTGCTTAAAACAACCTAGAAAAGAAAAAAGAGTCAAGAAGCGAGATTATACTTTGCTCTTGACTCTTTTTTTATTCTTGCTTCTTGATTATTTCCAACGCAAACTTTCCATTAATCGTTGCATGTCGTTTTTTACGTAGCTAGCAGCAGGCATGATCGAATCAAAATTGGGTTTCGCATAAAAATAAACCGAACAATCTATAAAGTGTTTGATGCTATCCGTAACGTAAAACTGTCCATTGGTTGCCGCATTTCCATCGACATTATAAAACATGCCATACACTCTATTTTCTCTATTGATAAACGGCTGCTCTAGAATATCATCTGCTTTAATGACGTGCTCGTAGGTAAGTTTTTGAGCATCTCGAAGTAGCGTGTTGATATTATTGCTGACCGGTTTATAGCTAAGGTAAATCGTAGCTTTCATCTTGGGATAATCAATAGTAAAATTGCAATCCGACTTCTCTTTAATAATGGCAGCCGCATTCATATCAAATGTAAATGGACATGCATTTTCAAAATGAGCATACTTGGCAACAGGATAATCCAACCGCAATTGACTGGAAGGTTTGGGCAAAACCTCCTTTTTACAACTGATTGCCATTCCAATTACAATCGTTAGAAATAAGACGGCTTTTAATTTTTGAAGCATTCGCTGTTTATTCAAGAGTTACTTTTATTTGTTTGATTCGTTTTTTGTCTACGGTTTCAATAGTAAAACGGCAGTTGTCAAAATTTATTTTCTGTCCTTTTTTTGGAAAATTTCCTAATATCTCCAGTATAAAACCAGCTAAGGTCTCGGCTTCTCCTTTTCGGTCCTCAAATAATTCTTCATTGACTTCGATAATTCTATAAAAATCTTTCAAGTTAATCTTTCCTTCAAACAAAAAGTTTTTGTCATCTATTTGAGAAAAATTAATGTTTTCATCATCAAACTCGTCACTGATGTCACCTACGATTTCCTCGATTACATCTTCCAAAGAAACCAACCCAGACGTTCCACCATATTCATCCACCACAATGGCTAAGTGACTTTTCATGCTTTGAAAATCTTTTAGCAAATTATCGAGCTTTTTGTTTTCTGGAACAAAGAAGGGTTCGCGAAGTAATGTTTTCCAATCAAACTCTTTTTTATGAAGATGCGGAATCAAGTCCTTCACAAACAAAACGCCTTCGATATGATCAATACTCTCCCGATAAACTGGGATTCGAGAATATCCTTTTTCAGAAATCTTAGGGAAAATCTCCGAAAAGGTTTCTTCAATCTCAAGTGCAAAAATATCGATACGCGGACTCATGACTTGTTTCGTATCAGTGTTTCCAAAAGAAACAATTCCTTCTAAAATTTTTTGTTCATCGTGAGAAGTATCGTCAGAAGAAGTGAGCTCTAAAGCTTGTGACAATTGATCTACTGAAAAATTCGACTTTTGCTTGCCCAATTTTTCATGAAGAAAAACTGTTAAGGAACGCATCGGCAAACTAATGGGCGATAATAATTTGTCTAATATGGATAAAGGATAGGCGAAGAATTTTGCAAATTTTTTGTTGTTTCTGCTAGCATAAATCTTTGGTAAGACCTCGCCAAAGAGCAGAATTAAAAACGTTACTAATATTACTTCTACAACAAATTTCAATAATGGCGATGCAATGGAGGCAAACAAATTCTTTCCAAGTACAGAAAACAAAATTACTACACCAATATTGATAAAATTATTAGCCACCAACAAAGTCGCCAACAATTTCTTGGGTTTTTCTAACAAGGAAGTAATTAACTGGGTTTTTGCAGGACTATCCTGAGAACATTCATCAATATCTTTGGGTGTCAACGAAAAGTAAGCTACTTCGGCGGCAGAAATTAAGGCCGAACAAAAAAGCAAGATAAAAATGGCAATAAAACCAAAGAGTAAATTGGTATCAAGGGTTGAAAGTAAAATAGAATTGGGCTCTGGGTCCAAATGAAATAAAATTAGTTAAACAATTAGAACGGCATGTCGTTCTCTGGCATTGGATTCTCGTGGGTATCGAAGCTAGGGTTTTTAGCATCTGAAGCACCTGTTGCTCGGCTGGACTCGATTTCTTTTTTTACGGTTAAAAAAGTAAACTCGGTAACTTGAATTTCAGTGGTATATTTCGTAATTCCTTCTTCTGTTTGCCATTGTCTTGACTTGATTCGACCTTCGACATAAATTTTATCGCCTTTGGATAAATATTTTTCGCAAATTTCAGCTGCCTTATTTCGCACCACTAAATTGTGCCATTCTGTAGATGTGATTTTTTCGTTGGTTGATTTATTAATGTAGGTTTCATTAGTGGCCAAAGGGAATCGGCCTATACAGTTGCCACCGTCGAAATAATGCATCTTTACATCTTCGCCTAAGTGACCAATTAACATAACTTTGTTTAACGTTCCGCTCATTTTATGTGGTATTGTAATTTATTCAAATGTACTAATTTTTTAAAAACTATTCCCAATCCTTTTCTATAAAATTAAAAATGACTATCGGAAAAGGAAAGGTTAACAAGCTAGCATAATTAACTCCGCCAGTAACAGATTCACTAACGGTAGCGGTCCAAAACTTGATGTGTAAATGTTGATGCGATAATTTATGGATTTGACTTTTGGCATTCCTTTCTGAAAGGGACACAATTTTATTTGCTATTATCGGATTTTTCTTAAGTTCGCTGGAAACAAACTCAAAATCGACTTCTTGCTCCGTTTCGATCAATGGAAATTCATAGAGATTATGCCAAATTCCTTTCTCAGTTCTTTTCTGAATCAGGGTTCTTTTTGAAGGGTCCAAAAAAATTATATAGTTGAAAAAACGGTTTCTCACTTTCATCTTTTTGGCTTTAATTGGCAACAGTGCCACCTTCTTTTTTTGCAATGCCAAGCAACCGTGATTCAAAACACAATTTGAACATTCCGGGTTTTTAGGAACACATTGCAGCGCGCCAAATTCCATTATTGCTTGGTTAAACAAACCGGGTTCTTTCTTTGACATGACTTCTAAAGCCAAAGCACTAAATTCCTTTTTGGCTCCACTAGTGGATATATCCGTTTCAATATCAAAATATCGGGACAATACTCGAAACACATTTCCGTCTACAACTGGCACCACTTCATGGTATGAAAAAGAAGCAATAGCGGCGGCCGTATACTCGCCAATTCCTTTTAATTGCAATAAATCTTTATAATTATCGGGGAAAACACCATTTAATTCAAAAGCCACGAACTGAGCTGTTTTGTGCAAATTTCTGGCTCGAGAATAATATCCTAACCCTTGCCAGAGTTTCAAGACTTGTTCTTCAGATGCGTTGGCCAAATCAAAAACAGTAGGAAAAGCCGTTGTAAAAGACAAAAAATAAGGCATTCCTTGCGCTACTCGAGTTTGTTGCAGCATGATTTCTGACAACCAAATGAAGTACGGATTTTGAGTATTTCGCCACGGCAAATCGCGCTTGTTTTGTAAATACCATTTGGTTAACGAGTTAGTAAAATTCATGTTTAATTTTTGGTTAACAAAAGTAAAAGTTTATGTAATTAAATTTTAATGAATTAGGTTGATTAATTGTTTTTTAAATTCATATATTTGCAACCTCAAAAAAAATTCAAAAATTTATTAAATTAGAAAGAAAATGACGAAAGCAGATATCGTAGCAAAAATTTCAGAAAAATTAGGTCTTGAAAAAGGAGATGTTCAAGCCACTGTGGAATCTTTTATGGAAGAAGTGAAAACTTCGTTAGAAACTGGAGATAACGTTTACTTAAGAGGTTTTGGTAGTTTTATCATCAAAACAAGAGCTGAAAAAACCGGTAGAAATATTTCGAAAAATACAACAATAAAAATCCCTGCTCACAACATTCCAGCATTTAAACCTGCAAAAGTATTTGTAGAAGGAGTGAAAACGAACAACGAAGCAAAATAAAAATATTTATTAATCACAAAATCACCAACTATGCCAAGTGGTAAAAAAAGAAAGAGACATAAGGTAGCGACGCACAAACGTAAGAAAAGAGCGAGAGCTAACCGTCACAAAAAGAAAAAGTAGTCTAAAAACTACTTTTTTCTTTTTAAACGTTCATTGAAATGGAAAAGGAAGTATTCAGTATTCAGTAATGTAGTATGCAGTAATTGTACACTAAAAATCGGAACACTGTACACTAAATTTTCACCGGGTTCAATACCTGTTAAAATATTGTTTAATCCATCCGCGCATTTGATTTACAAGGTACGATATCAGATTTACGATTTAACGTCGTCTATCAACTATCGGAAATCGTATTTCGAAAGTCTGGATAAAAATTTAACGTGTGAATAAAGAATTAATCATCCGATCTAGTTCTGAAGCCGTAGATTTTGCCTTATTAAAAGATGGAAAACTAATTGAATTACACAAAGAACAAGAATCAAGCAATTTTCAAGTTGGCGATATCTTTATTGCTAAAATTAGAAAACCAGTTGCCGGATTAAATGCTGCTTTTGTTAACGTAGGCTTCGAAAAAGATGCCTTCTTGCATTATCACGATTTAGGTCCAAATCTTGCTTCCCAACTGAAATTCATAAAACTTGTAAGCGCAGGTAAATTAAGAGATTTCTCCCTAAAAAACTTTCAGTTTGAAAAAGAGATTGATAAAGACGGAACCATAGCCGATGTGCTCAATTCCAATCAATCCGTTTTAGTTCAAGTAGTCAAAGAACCAATATCAACCAAAGGTCCAAGAATTAGCTCTGAGCTCTCTCTTGCCGGTCGTTTTATTGTTCTTGTCCCCTTCTCCGACCGTGTTTCTGTTTCTCAAAAAATAGAAGAAAAAGGCGAGAAAGACCGACTTAAGAAACTAGTACAAACCATCAAACCTAAAGGATTTGGCGTTATTGTTCGTACAGTAGCCGAAGGCAAAAATACAGCCGAAATAGAAAAAGACTTGCAGAACCTGCTCAGCAGATGGACTGCAATGTGTAAAAAATTACCAACCGCTCATCATCCTTCCAAAGTATTAGGAGAACTCAACCGAGCTTCTTCGATACTTCGAGATGTTTTTAACGATACCTTCAGCGGTATCTATATTGATGATGAAGAGTTGTTCAACGAAACGAAGGATTACGTGCAAGAAATTGCCCCTTCCAAACAATCAATTGTTAAGTTTTATCAATCTAAAGACACGCCCATTTTCGAGAAATACAACATAGAGAGACAAATCAAAACTTCCTTCGGAAAAACAGTTTCCATGAGTAAAGGAGCTTATTTGATTATAGAACATACCGAAGCCTTACACGTCATCGACGTGAATAGCGGAAATCGTTCCAACAAAGCCACCAACCAAGAAGACACTGCCATGGAAGTCAACATGATCGCCGCAGCCGAGATCGCCAGACAATTGCGTCTGCGAGATATGGGTGGCATCATTGTAGTGGATTTTATCGACATGCAAAATCCCGATAATCGCAAAGTGTTGTTCGACTTCCTAAGAGAAGAAATGAGCGATGATAAAGCCAAACACAAAATCTTACCACCGAGTAAATTTGGGCTAGTCCAAATTACCAGACAACGCGTAAGACCAGAAGTCAACATCAAAACCAGAGAAGAAGATCCTAACAATGAAAATGGTGAAATTGAAGCACCAATTCAAATCATTGATAAAATCAATTTTGATCTGGAAAGAATACTAAAAACCCACAAAAAAGTAGTACTCAACGTACATCCTTTTGTGGCTGCATACCTCAGTAAAGGTTTTCCATCCTTGCGTTCCAAATGGTTTTTGGAACATAAGAAATGGGTGAAAATCATACCTCGTGACGCTTACACGTACTTAGAATATCATTTCTATGACAAAACAGGAAAAGATATTTTAGATTAAAACAAAACCGCCTTTCGTGAGATTGGCGGTTTTTTTATGTCTTATTTTTAGAAGCTGTTTCCGGCTATCCGCTTCAATCTCTGCGAGGATTTTCGCTACTATCCGGGCTAGGGTATCCCACTTTTTAATTACTTTCGTCGCTCTGCAAAAAATCGCACCATCAAATCAGCCGCTTCAGTTGCCAAAACTCCAGAAACCACTTCCGTTTTAGGATGCAACTGCGTGCCCATTGTTACAAAACCACGTTGCGCATCCGAAGCACCATAAACCATCTTCGAAAGCTGACTCCAATACAAAGCACCCGCACACATCTGACAAGGTTCAAGCGTCACATACATCGTGCACCCTTTCAAATACTTTCCGCCTAAAAAATTAGCCGCCGCAGTAATCGATTGCATTTCGGCATGTGCCGTCACATCATGCAAGATCTCGGTCAAATTATGCGAGCGAGCAATTACTTTATTGTCAATTACAACTATGGCTCCAACCGGAATTTCGCCTTTCTCAAAAGCCAATTCCGCTTCTTGCAAAGCCTTTTTCATAAAGTACTCGTCGGTGAAAATATTTTCCATGTAGCAAAAATAGGAATTCAATTTGTTACCTTTGCTTCATGTCAGAAAATTTACTTTCACAAATTCAAAATCCACAGGATTTACGGCAACTCCAAGAGCAGCAATTGCCTCAATTGGCGAAAGAATTACGTGAATTTATAATTGATATCGTCTCTGTAAAAGAAGGCCATTTAGGTGCCAGTCTAGGCGTCATTGAACTCACCATTGCCTTGCATTATGTCTTCAACACGCCAGATGATTTACTTGTTTGGGATGTTGGACATCAAGCCTACGTCCACAAAATCCTCACTGAACGACGAGAGCAATTTCACACCAACCGACAATTAGGTGGAATATCCGGTTTTCCTAAACGAAGTGAAAGCGTCTACGATACTTTTGGCGTGGGCCACTCTTCTACTTCAATATCCGCTGCTTTAGGAATGGCATTAGCGTCCAATTTAAAAGGCGATTTCAACAAACAGCATGTTGCAGTTATTGGCGATGCTTCTATCGCTTCAGGAATGGCTTTTGAAGGTCTTAATCATGCCGGAGTTACCGATGCAAATCTATTAGTTATTCTAAACGACAACGCGATCGGAATTGACCCGAGCGTTGGCGCATTAAAAAAATACCTGACTTCAGTTAAAGACGGAAAAAACCCAAAGCAAAATAACATGATCAAATCGTTAAACTTTGATTATTCAGGACCAATCGATGGTCATAATCTTCCCGCTTTGATTACTGAATTGCGTCGTTTGCAAAAAATAAAAGGCCCTAAGTTTCTTCACATTATCACGACAAAAGGAAAAGGATTACAGCAGGCTGAAGATGACCAAGTAAAATACCATGCGCCGGGAAAATTTGATAAAGCTACTGGTGAAATCCATTTTAAATCGGAAGAAAATTTACCTCCAAAATACCAAGACGTTTTTGGCTTAACCTTGTTAGAGTTAGCACAACAAAACGATAAAATCATCGGAATCACACCCGCAATGCCATCTGGAAGTTCGTTGAAATTCATGATGGAAGCATTTCCGAAACGCGCCTTTGATGTGGGCATTGCCGAACAACATGCCGTTACTTTAGCTGCTGGAATGGCCACTCAAGGAATGACGGTTTTTTGCAATATTTACTCTACTTTTATACAACGGGCTTACGATCAAGTGATTCATGATGTGGCTTTACAAAATCTGCCTGTTATTTTTTGCCTGGATCGTGCTGGTTTGGTTGGAGAAGATGGCGCCACACATCACGGCGTTTTCGACCTCGCTTATTTGCGTTGCATCCCGAACATCATCATTTATGCACCGTTAAATGAAGTAGCGTTACGAAATATCTTGTATACCGCACAATTAGGTTTAGAACATCCAATAGCCATCCGTTATCCTCGAGGTCGCGGCGTCACTACTGATTGGCAAAAGCCTTTTGAACAAATCGCAATTGGAAATGCTGTCTGTTTGAAAAAAGGCACCCAAATTGCCATTCTGTCGACGGGTGCTATTGGGAATAATGTGATTCAAGCTTTAAATGAGCTCCACAATCCTGCAGCCATTTCACATTATGATTTTGCATTTGTAAAACCATTAGACCAATCTTTATTACATTCCATTTTTAATTCCTTTGAAGCTGTAATTACTGTAGAAGACGGCGTCATTACCGGTGGCTTTGGAAGTGCCATTTTAGAATTTGCTGCAAACAACCACTATGCAACGCCCATCAAGACGTTAGGTATTCCCGATCAATTTATTGAGCATGGTACTGTGGAGGAACTACAACGAATCTGCGCCATCGATGTCGCTAGCATAATCACACTTTTGAATCAGGCATAAAAAAAGTCCAAATCTTACGATTTGGACTTTTTGGAAACCTTATAAATTCTGAATTAGTTCTTAAGTATCTTTTGTGTGTAGTTCACATTATTACCAGTTACTTTCAGAACATACATTCCGGTTTGTAAACTATTAATATTAATGGTTTTTTCAATATTGAAATTCACTTCATTTTGTTTGAAAACTACTCTACCATTAGTATCCACTATTTGAATCGAAAGTTTTCCAACAAATTGATTGATACGAACGTTTAGCAGTCCATTGCTTGGGTTTGGATAAACTCTAAACAAATCATTTTTATCAAAGTAATTTACAGACAAGACACAATTTGGTCCTGCTGGAAAAGCAGTAAAGTCCTCCACTTGATCCACTCCGCTATCTACACTTCCTGAAGAAGCATTTAATCCCATTCCTCTCTTTTGAAAAACATCTGCAATCAAACAATAATCTTGTCCGCCAGTTGTAGCTTGGTCAGCAGCAAAAAGATTATCTCTTCCGCTAATAAATGACGCCGTATTACAAGTTTGTAATTTCAATGCATCAATAACCAAACGCATTACCTTGTTGTTTCCTCCAGTTCCGTTAAAAATGTCTGGATCGAATCCGTATTTATTAATATAAGCCCAAGTTAAGTCCCAAAGCACCGCTGTCCAAGTTTCTCCTCTATTGTGAGATTCTGCATCATTAGAATTAACTAAAGTAAGCGGATTGACATTGAAATCCGTCGAATAAGGATATGCTCTGATTCCACCCCCTGTCACTGGTTCATTAATAGCATAAGTTCCAATACCTTTAGCTTCAGCTCCCGTTTCTCCAACTTTAATTTGGTTCATCAAACCGAACCAATCCGACCATCCTTCACCCATTTGTTCTCCATTAGTCATACAAGAAGAATTTGCAGGCCCACCAATTAATCGGTTGGAAATTCCGTGTCCGAATTCATGACCAATAATACCATTATCAAAATCACCATCTCCATATAAATATAGATCTGCAGGCGACTCTAATTTCACATTTACCGGTCCGTTAGCCATTTCCGCTACTAATCCGTCTCCGACTTCTTTAGAAATGAATACCGCTGGAATCGTGATTCCCAGTATTCCTGTAGAACTCATAGAGAGTCTTGTAGGATTATTGTCGATACTGTCCATTACTATTACTGCTAAAGCACCTGCATCTTGAGCATTTTTTACTTTTAAATTGAAAAAGCAACCTCCTCTTTTAATTAACACTATTTTACCTGACAACTCAAAAGAATTGGTTGGAGCTTGACAAGCTGAGTGATATCCTGGAGGTGTTGGATTATTGTTGTATAAAGCCAAATCTGAAGAGATACCATTTGGAGCAGCAGGAACAGCAATACGGTCAGTACCTTCGAAAACATTTGTTGTAGCTTCTCTTGGTCCTGCAATACTGGCTGGCGAATTAACCATAATAAAATTCGTTGCTGGCGCTCCCGCGGTCCACAAATACATTTGAACTCTTGGACGAGATCCGTCATTAGGGGTAGAGAAATTGGCATTATTTAACGTTGCCGTTGTTTGCGAGTACCCATCTTGAGCGTCTGCAAGGACGTAATCTCCGGTAGCCGAAGTAATTCCTCCTCTTCCTAAGTTACTTTGTTGAAAATTTCCGCCTGCTTCATCAAAACCATACTGGTACCAAATGTCGTGCATCATGTTAACCATGTAGAACAAATTCGTAGTAGCGGCAGGTGTATATGCCGTTGGTTGCAAGGTTTGACCTCCGTACGTATAATCAAAATTAAGACCTGCACCTCCGTCTGGTCTAATTCCAGATCCGTTATTTCCATCCGCATCCTCTTGTGCTAAGACGTTATTCCCTCTAGTATAGGTAAATTTTAATGTTGCTGTAGTTCCGCCAATGGTATTAGCATCGTGCCAACCGTTTGGTGATGCCAAGGCATTTCCAGCAGTTGTTATTAATTCAAACGGATGATGGTTTGGACTTTCGTAATTGTATGGAATTACGCGATAATTCCCTGGAGTTGCCAATACGGATGCCGCACGATTGCCTGTAAAAGCAAATTTTTCGAAACTAAAATTATGCTTTGCCTCTTCTTGTGTTTTTGGTTTTCCAAAAGTACAATTTAGTGTTAGGTCATTTTTTTCAAGAATTGATCCATTGGAAGCGTCTACTCTCAAATCCCATAAATGTTTGCTGTCTGGTGAATAAAATTGAAAAGCCCAAGCCAATTTTAATGTATTATCTGTTGTAGATTGGTAAACTAATTTAGCACTGATAGGATCTTCTAAATGCCCATCAGATAATTTGAACGCTTTATCAGAAATAGTTTCAACTATTGAAAACGTACCTAAAACTGGAATTCCTAAATGTAAATAAGCTTTTGAAATCGCATCAACAGCAGACAAACTTGCTGAAGTAGTGTTGGTCTTTTGTGCAATATTTTTTTGAAATCTGTTTCCAAATTGAATTACATTACCATCTTTTATCGACACGTTAGATTGGGAATTGAAGAGATCAATTCCGTGAAAACGTTGAACGATATAACAACTTGTGATTTTAGTCCCGCTACCCACCACTTCGCTTTCGATAGTCCAATCTGAAATATCTTGTGATGTTAATTGGTTTTGGGCACGATGGCTTTCCAGATAAGTTTGGATAATTTGTTTATTAGTTTGAGCGTACCCAAACAATGAAAACAATAGAACAGTCAGTAACGTAATTTTTTTCATAGTTCAAATTTTACAGTTACAAACATAATTTATTTTTTGAATCTTTTTTGAATCTTTTTGAGTTTTTGCTAAGAAATCATAAACTTTCTTTAACGAGTGCTTTTAGTAACTACGTTTTTATCAAAAAAAAATCCAAATCTTTCGATTTGGATTTTTTATAAGTTTCCTAAAAAATTAGTTCTTCATTAATTTTTGAGAGTAATTTAAATTATCGCCTGTTAGTTTTACAATGTAAACTCCAGACTGTAGGCTATTGATGTTAACTGATTTTTCAATGTTAAAGTTAGCATCTGTTTGACTGAACACTGTTCTTCCGTTTAGATCTACTATTTGAATGTTCACTTTTCCGACGAATTTGTTAATACGAATGTTTAGTAATCCGTTAGATGGATTAGGATATACTCTTATTAACTCTTCGTTTTTAAAATAATTCACTCCTAAAGTACAGTTTGGTCCTGGAGGGAATTGTGTAAAATCTTCTACTTGGTCGTTACAATCTTGAGCGCTTCCAGCAGTAGCATTTAGACCAACTCCTCTTCTTCTGAAAACTTCTGCTATCATACAGTAATCAACTCCTCCAGTTGTAGCTTGATCTGCAGCGAATAGATTATCTCTACCTGTAATAATTGTAGTTGCATTACAATTTTCCAATTTTAAAGCATCCGCTACTAAACGCATTACTTTGTTGTTTCCTCCTGTTCCATTATAAATATCTGGATCAAAACCATACTGGTCTATGTAAGCCCATGTTAAATCCCACAAACAAGACGCCCAAAACTCTCCAATTTTATATCTATAGCTTGTATCGGTAGCATCTATAGGTATTGGCAAATTAGAATCATTCATTGTTCTTGGATTAAGTGCGAGATCAGTAGAGTAAGGGAAATCTCTAAATCCAACTCCAGTTATAGGTTGGTTGGTTACGTATGTCCCAACTTCAATAGGAGTTGCACCATTATCACCCACTTTAATTTCGTTTATCATTCCAAAAAAATCAGACCATCCTTCACCCATTTGATCGTAGTTGGTCATACAATTCGCTAAACCACCACCAACAAGACGGTTTGAAATACCGTGACCGTATTCGTGACCTATAATTAAGTTGTCAAAATCTCCGTCAGCATATAAATACAATCCAGCTGGAACTTCTAATTTTACATTTACAGGTCCGTTTGCCAATTCTGCGATGTATTGGTCTCCAATTTCTTTCGTAACAAAAACAGCTGGAATAGTAATTCCTAACAATCCTGTTGAACTCATCGAAAGACGGGTTGGGTTAGCTGGAATACTATCCATAACAATTACAGCCAAAGCTCCTGCATCTTGAGCGTTTTTCACTTTCAAGTTAAAGAAACAGCCTCCTCTTTTAATCAAAGCGATTTTTCCGCTCAATTCAAACGGATTTAAAGCTGCTTGACAAGCAGAGTTGTAGCCTGGAGGCGTTGGATTGTTTTGATACAACACCAAGTCCGAAGTAATTCCGTTTGGAGCAGCTGGAACTGGAATTCTATCAGTAGTCTCAAATACGTTTGTTGTAGCAGCATATTGACCCGCGATAGTTGCAGGTGAATTCACGGTAATATAATTGGTTGGTGGCGCCCCTAATGTCCACATAAACATTTGAATTCTTGGACGAACTCCATCATTAGTTGGCGTAAAGTTGGCATTGTTCAAAGTAGCAGTAGTTTGAGAATAGCCATCTTGCGCATCAGCTTGAACATAATCCCCAGTGGCTGAAGCAACCCCACCTCTTCCAAGGTTGTTTTGTTGATAATTCCCGTTAGCTTCATCAAAACCATATTGATACCAGATGTCGTGCATGATGTTGTTCATGTAAAACAAATTGGTGGTAGCTGCAGGAGTGTATGCCGTTGGTTGTTGCGTTTGTCCTACTCCATTTTCAAATGGAAAGTCAAAATTTAACGCCGCAGTACCGTCGGGACGTATTCCGTTACCATTATTCCCATCAGCATCTTCTTGTGCCAAGACATTGTTTCCTCTTGTATAAGTAAATTTCAATGAAGCTGTCGTCCCCCCTATAGTATTAGCATCGTGCCAACCGTTTGGAGACGCTAATGCATTTCCAGCTGTTGTAATTAACTCAAAAGGATGGTGATTTGGACTTTCATAATTGAATGGAATTACTCGGTAAGTTCCAGGAGTAGCTACTAACAAAGAAGTGCTAGGAGTATTGAAAACATTTGCTTCAAAGCTAAAGTTCTTTTTGAAATCATGGCTCTTGTGCCCTCTGTCTCCAAAATTACAGCTAATCGTTAAATCTTTTTTATCTAAAAGATTCCCAGAAATCGCATCGATTTTCACATCCCAATAATGTTTCCCGTTTGGATCATAAAACTGAAAACCCCAAGCCAAATTCAACTTGTCCTCTGTCGTGGTTTGAAATGCTAATTTTGCCAGAATCGGATCCTCGTGAATACCATCACTGATTTTGATATTGGCATTGTCATTTCCTTCTGTAATGCTGAAAGCCCCAGGAGCAATCCCAAGTTTAGAATAAGCACTGCTTAATGCTTGCAAAACAGACAAAGAAGGCGCAGTAGTGTTTACTTTCTGAGCCACATTGCTTTTGAAACTATTTGCAACTTTAATCACATTTCCATCTTTTACAGAAACATTCGATTGTGCATTGAAAATCTCAATGCCCTGGTACTTTTGAACAATATAACAACTCGTTATTTTTGTTCCTTGACCGATGAATTCATTCGCGATAGTCCAGTCGGAGATATCTTGAGATGTCAATCCAAATTTAGCTTTGTTAGTTTCTAAGTACGATTGAATTTTCTGTTTATTAGTTTGAGAAAATGCAACAAATGAAAAGAGCAAAGCGGTTAATAGTGTAATTTTTTTCATTGTTTTAAATTTTTGAGAACCAAACTTAATCCTTTTTTTTAATATTACAAAAAAACGCCTAAAACATTAACAACCTAATCCTTGTACCCCACAATATTCCGATAATACAGCAATGCATTTCCATCGGTTAGTAAGGATATGAAATGACAGATGTGTAGCAAACGCCCATAAATACTTCCTTTTTCCAAATGGTGTTTCTCGGGCAGAATTTGCAACAACAATTTGTCGTAATTTGTGGCTGTTCCTTCAAAATTATTGTTGTAAGCCTTAATGAATTTATCCAATAGCGTATTTATAATTTGGTAGCCTGTCAGTTCTTTCTCAATTACCTCCCTACTTTGGTAAATATTTTTGACACTCAACTTAATAATGTCATCCATTTGGGCTTTGTACTTGCTTTTATCGGTCAAAGCGTAGGGAAATTTCCCTTGCAGAATCAATTCTTCGTTTTCAACAAATACCCGAACGGCATCTTGAATCAAATTACCAATCGCCAGCGCGCGCAAATAACTGATGCGGTCTTCTCGTGTGGTCAAAGTCTTGTATTTTGCAGTATCAATGGTATCTTTCACCAATTTAATTAAGTATTCTAAGGCATAATCTTCAGAGACCAATCCCAAATTAATTCCGTCTTCAAAATCGATAATCGTATAACAAATATCGTCAGCAGCTTCTACTAGATAGGCCAAAGGATGGCGCTCAAAGCCAATATCATCTCCTGTTTTATTGGATAACATTCCCAATTCGGATGCGACATCTTGAAAGAATTCTTTGTCCGATTGAAAGAAACCGTACTTTTTATCCGCAATATTTTTGGTAGGCTTCTTAGGCAAACTTTCCTTTGGATATTTCATGAAAGCGCCCAAAGTGGCATACGAAATGCGCAAACCGCCTTCAATGCCGGGCCGACTCGCTGTGAGGACTGAAAACCCATTGGCATTGCCTTCGAAATCGATTAAATCTTGCCATTCTTTTGCGGTGACTTGGTCTTTGTATTGTTGGCCTTTACCAATCGAGAAATATTCGCCAATGGCTTTTTCGCCCGAATGTCCGAAAGGTGGATTTCCAATGTCGTGTGCCAAAGAAGCCGCAGCGACAATGGCTCCAAAATCGTTCATATGAAAGCCATGTACTTCTTGCAAATACGGGTATTTTTCAATGATTTTTTTACCAACTAATCGTCCTATGGACCGACCAACGACGGAAACTTCCAAACTGTGCGTTAAGCGCGTGTGCACGAAATCGGTTTTGGAAAGTGGAATCACTTGGGTTTTGTCTTGCAAACTTCGAAAGGCAGCCGAGAAAATGATGCGGTCGTAATCGACTTCGAAGCCCAATCGGGTGTCGTCTTGCTCTTTGCGCAAGCGTTTGCTGGTGTCGCCTTGGCGTTTTAAGGATAATAGTTGTTCCCAGTTCATTTTGGATGTATGATTTTTGATTTACGATTTACGATTTACGCTCGGGATGACATGCTGTTTCGGAGTTCATTAGCCCTGATGGTAACGGCATCCTTTTGCGCCGGCGTTCGGCGGAAAAGATACAGTGGACAGCAGGAATGGCTTCTAAAAAATAAAACAGCTACCCAAAGATAGCTGTTTTTTAATGGGATTGTAATCGTCTCAAAAATTACGATCCACACATTTCGCAATCATCCGGACCAGCATTTCTTGCTAGTTCGATCATGGCTTTGAAATCTTCTGCTGACATTTCTCCGGTTTCGTTGGGCTGCGTAACTTCTACAGCTGCGGCTACTTCCTGAGTTGGTTCGGCTTTTTTATCATTGTTCAACGTAAACTTGATGGCGTCTACGGCTGATTTGGTTCTTAAATAATACATTCCTGTTTTCAATCCGGATTGCCAAGCATAGAAATGCATCGAGGTTAATTTCGAATAATTCGCGTCCTGCATGAACAAGTTCAAGGATTGCGACTGATCGATAAAATATCCTCGGTGTCTTGACATATCAATGATATCTTTCATCGACATTTCCCAAACGGTTTTGTATAAGTCTTTCAAGTCTTGCGGAATGGCATCAATGTTTTGCACTGATCCATTGTGACGCATGATTTCTTGTTTCAAATCCTCGTTCCACAACCCTTGGTTAACCAAGTCTTCTAGCAAGTGTTTGTTGACTACGATGAATTCGCCCGACAATACTCTTCGCGTATAAATGTTAGACGTATACGGTTCGAAAGCTTCGTTATTTCCTAAAATTTGTGAGGTGGAAGCCGTTGGCATTGGTGCTACTAACAACGAGTTTCTAACGCCATGTTCTACGACTTCTTTTCGTAAGGAAGCCCAATCCCAACGTCCTGATAATTCCTCGTCTTTCAATCCCCAAAGGTTGTATTGGAATTCTCCTTGAGAAATGGGTGACCCTTTAAAAGAAGAATACGGTCCTTCTTCTTTAGCCATTTCCATAGAAGCGGTAACGGCAGCAAAGTATAAGGTTTCGAAAATTTCTTGGTTAAGTTTTTTAGCTTCGTCGCTGGTAAATGGCATTCTTAGTAAAATGAACGCATCCGCCAATCCTTGTACGCCCAATCCTACCGGACGGTGACGCATGTTGGAGTTTTCGGCTTCTTTTACCGGATAGTAATTTCGGTCGATGACTTTGTTCAAGTTGCGTGTTACTCGTTTGGTTACACTGTACAACAAGTCGTGGTTGAATTTTCCGTTTTCTACAAACATTGGCAACGAAATGGACGCTAAATTACAAACTGCGATTTCATCGTCAGAAGTATACTCCATAATCTCAGTACACAAATTCGAAGAACGAATTGTGCCTAAATTTTTCTGATTCGATTTACGATTCGCGGCATCTTTATACAACATGTAAGGCGTTCCGGTTTCGATTTGTGATTCTAGGATTTTCTCCCACAATTCCCGTGCTTTAATGGTTTTTCTACCTTTTCCTTTGTCTTCATAAGACGTATACAACGCTTCGAATTCATCGCCATACACTTCATACAAGCCTGGGCATTCGTTCGGACACATCAAAGTCCAATGGCTGTCTTCTTGTACTCGTTTCATAAACAAATCGGAAGTCCACATCGCGAAGAATAAATCTCTGGCGCGCATTTCTTCTTTTCCGGTATTCTTTTTCAAATCTAAAAACTCGAAGATATCGGCATGCCAAGTCTCTAAATAAATGGCGAAACTTCCTTTTCTTTTCCCACCACCTTGATCTACGTAACGCGCGGTATCATTGAATACACGCAACATTGGGACAATTCCATTTGAAGTTCCATTAGTACCCCGAATGTAAGAACCAGTCGCTCTAACATTGTGGATAGACAATCCAATTCCTCCAGCAGATTGTGAGATTTTGGCGGTCGATTTTAAAGTATCGTAAATTCCATCGATGCTATCGTCTTTCATCGACAATAAGAAACACGATGACATTTGTGGTTTTGGTGTTCCGGCGTTGAATAATGTAGGCGTAGCGTGCGTGAAGAATTTCTTCGACATCAAGTCGTAAGTTTCAATTACAGCATCCAAGTCGTTCAAGTGAATTCCGACTGAAACACGCATCAACATATGTTGCGGACGCTCTACGATTTTGCCGTTGATTTTCAACAGATACGAACGTTCTAAGGTTTTAAAACCGAAATAATCGTAATTGAAATCGCGGTTGTAAATAATGTGCGAATCTAAAAACTCTGCGTTCGCTTGAATCACTTCGTGCACTTCTTCCGAAAGCAACGGAGCTTGTTGGTTAGTTCGCGGATTCACATAATGATACATTTCATTCATGGTTTCCGAAAACGATTTGGTGGTATTTTTGTGCAAGTTTGAAATCGCGATACGAGCCGCCAATTGAGCATAATCAGGATGCGCAATGGTCATCGATGCCGCGGTTTCGGCTGCTAGATTGTCCAATTCAGAAGTGGTCACGCCGTCATATAATCCCTCAATAACGCGCATGGCTACTTTCACGGCATCAACTAAGTCGTTTAAGCCGTAGCATAATTTTTTAATTCGGTCGGTAATCTTGTCGAACATCACTGGCTCTTTGTGGCCATCTCTCTTTACTACGTACATAGTTTGGTTTGGTTTAAAAAATAGAAAATCCCTTCTCTATTTTTGCGAATTTGTGTTTGTTTGTTTGGGAAGCTAATCCCGCTTTCCGTTGCAATCTTTTTGTTTTAAAGAAAAACAAAAAGGATTTCCACTGCAATCGGGGCTATGGTAATTGGGTAAAAAGGCGTGTAGTGAGAACTGGCGTATAGGTAAAGGAAATTCTGCGATAAACTTTCTAAAAATCGGCGTCGAATGAAATCTTCTGAGCTTCTGAATCGGTATTCATCACTCCCGATTTTTGGTATTCGGCGACTTTCTTTTCAAAGAAATTGGTTTTGCCTTGTAAGGAAATCATGTCCATGAAATCAAACGGATTCGTGGTATTGAATTCTCTGGTGCAACCCAATTCTACTAACAATCTATCGGTTACGAATTCTAAATATTGGGTCATCAAATTAGAGTTCATTCCAATCAAACTTACCGGAAGCGACTCGGTAATGAATTCTCTTTCAATATTTAGAGCGTCTACAATGATTTCTTTGATACGTTTTTTAGGAACTTTGTGAATCAAGTGGTGGTTGTGCAAATGCACGGCAAAATCGCAATGCACGCCTTCATCTCTTGAAATCAATTCGTTAGAAAAAGTTAGTCCTGGCATTAAGCCGCGTTTTTTCAACCAAAAAATGGAACAGAAACTTCCGGAAAAGAAAATACCTTCTACGGCAGCAAAGGCAATCAGTCTTTCGGCAAAGGAATCGGATTCAATCCATTTCAAAGCCCAATCGGCTTTTTTCTTAATGGCTGGAAACACATCAATAGCGGTAAACAATTCGTTTTTCTCGGCTTCGTCTTTTACATAAGTATCAATTAACAGGGAATAGGTTTCACTGTGAATGTTTTCCATCATGATTTGAAAGCCGTAGAAAAATTTAGCTTCTGCATATTGCACTTCATTGACGAAGTTCTCGGCTAGGTTTTCATTTACAATTCCATCAGAAGCAGCGAAAAAAGCCAAAATGTGTTTGATAAAATATTTTTCATCAGCATTCAGCTTATTGTTCCAGTCGTTTAAATCTTGCGACAAATCAATTTCTTCTGCAGTCCAAAAACTAGCTTCCATTTTTTTGTACCATTCCCAAATGTCGTGGTGTTTGATTGGGAAAATTACAAATCGGTTTTTGTTTTCTTCTAAAATGGGTTCAATTGCTGACATAATACAGGGAGTTGTTTGGGGAATTTTAACAAAAAATTTTGTTTTTATTCTGATTACAAAGATTAGTTTTTTCAACGGCAAATGAAAGTCAAACTTATTCACAATCGGCTTTAGTTTTTAACAACCAACGATTTCGCCACTGTATTTTCTTAAAAACACAAAATGCTGAATATTAGTCTTTTAAAAAACAAGATTTCTTTCGGGCAGCCGTAAACAATAGCTTTTTTACCTTTCATCGTGTTATCCCATTTTTCAAAAATAGAGCTATTTTTAAAATCAAGATTATTATGAAAAAATACGGTTTCCCTTGCACTATTTTTGAGTTTGCAACGGATTTCTCTTTTATAATATGACGCTAGTTTTATCGGTAAAAAAAAGAGTTTTTAATAATTATATTACTAAAAAAGTCAGATGAATAATCTGGCTTTTTCTTATTTTCGGGATTTGGACTGATTCAATTCGGCGGCTACTTTTTCTAATTCGGTGTACCAATCGATTCCGAACCTTCTGATTAGCGCCTCCTTTACAAATTTATAAACCGGGACTTCCAATTCCTTTCCCAAAGAACAGGCATCATCACAAATTTCCCATTTGTCATAATTGACGGCGGCAAACTCAGTGAAATCTTTCACTCGAATAGGATACAAATGGCAGGAAACGGGCTTCTTCCAATCGACTGCTCCTTGGTTGTAGGCTTGCTCGATACCACACAGCGCAGTTTTGCCATCGTAAATTACGTAAGCGCAATCTTTATTGTCTACTAGTGGCGTTTCAAGATCGCCGTCGGTGCCTATATTCCAAGTGCCTTGCGCTTCAATAGCGGCAATACCTTCGGGTCGTAAAAAGGGTTTTACTTTGGTGTAAATGTCTTCTAATATTTTTGTTTCTTCTTTAGATAAAGGTGCTCCCGCATCGCCGTCGACGCAGCAAGCGCCTTTACAAGCAGAGAGATTGCACACAAATTCTTTTTCTAAAATGTCTTCTGAGACGATGGTTTTTCCGAGTTGAAACATAAGTTATTAATGAGTAATGGTAATTTTATGAGTGGATTTTTGGTTGTTGTTGTCGGTTAACTTAAGGAGATAGATGCCTGTTGGAAGATTCTCTACATTTATTTTTCGTAAATCCTGGTTTGCAAATTCTTTTACCCTTTCCCCAGTCATGTTATAGAGCGTCGCTTCGTTGATACTGTCTTTGCAAGTAATTGTTAGGAAAGAACTAGTCGGGTTTGGAGCAACTACGGCATGGATGCCCTTTTCAAATGAAGTTGTGGCTAACGGAGCTAAAGAATAGACTTTCCCATAATAGTGCACCGAGTCAAAACTTGAAACTTGAATTGTAGCAATCAATTTATTTGCTAGATCAGTTAGTTCACTAATGTAAACCGAATTTGCTCCCTCTATTGTAAGGTAATTTACTCCGTTTTCATTAATAATTTGAGTCTCAAAATAGGCAATTTCCAAAGCAGCTGTAAAGTATGTATAACTCAACTCCAGCAATGGGTCTGCATTGATTTTACTTTCGGAAAGATTTCCAATACCTGTAATTTGATAATAATCCGGAGGAATTGGCAAGGTAATAGTTTTCCAAATTGAATGATCATTATTATACACTTTTGCTTGATGGTTTAACGGATAAGATGAAGTATAATATTTTTCTCCTGAGTTTTCTAATTTAATCCTTGCCACTTCACTCTCGTAGGTATGCTCTAGCACCAATGAAGGTAATTGGTATACGTTCGAAGTTATGTTGTTAGCGTTATCCCACAATCTTACCATTAACTTGTTCTCACAACCCTCCAAAACGCTAATATACATGGAAGACGCTTCTGGAACAGTGAGCAATGCTGTATTGTTTTCATTAATTATCTTTCCTACATAAGTGTATACACTATTGACTACCGTATAGTAATTATATCCAATCTCCAATAAATTATCTGAGTTGATTGCCGTTTCTGAAATAAAAGCTGCATTGCCTGAATAAAATGCATCGGCAGGTTTGGGTAGTGCTATTGTTTTCCAAATAGTATGATCACTATTATATACCTTTTCTACTCCATTGACCTTATCGGCCACATAATACTTTTCTCCCGAATTTTCTAGTGCTACCCTAGACACCTGACCTTCTGTATAAACATGCTCCAATGACAATTCTGGAACAGAATATACTTTACTGGATTCTGGATTATAAGAAGTTCCTATCAGCTTAAGCGGAAGATTTGGAAGGTCACTCATTGCAACCGAATATACATTATCTAAAGAACCTATAATTGTGCCGTCTTCCGCCATGACTTTAGCTTGATATCCCGGCAAACTTCCATTAAAAAAACCAAAGATAATCTCTAAATTTGAATCTGAATTAAAAACCCCTTCTGATACATGAAAAATCAACGTATGAGTATATTGCGTTGGTGCCGGGGCAGGTAATATAATAGTTTTCCACAAGGAATGGTCATTGTTATAAAATACTAACTCATTGGTGGCGCTTTTAAACAAATAATATTTTTCACCTGAATATTCCAACTTTATTCTAGTAACAACACCGTCGTTGTAGGTGTGTTCTAAATCAATTTGCCCAAAGGATAGTGTCGATAAAAATAAAAACGAAAAAAGTACAGCTATTTTCATGGCGAGAATTTTTGGTAAAAATACACTATTCTAAGTAATATAGTACCCAATAACAACTGGATCTCCAATTAAAATTAACGCCATTTTAGCGTTTAACCACATCAAATTCAATACTTTTGCGCTTTAAACAACACCGAAATGAATTTTGATTTTAGAGAAATTGCTACGGTTGGCATGGTGCTTTTTGCCGTAATTGATATTGTGGGTACTATTCCCATAGTCGTTGATTTGCGAGCCAAGCACGGGCATATTGAGTCTGGCAAAGCTTCCCTTGCCGCTGCTGTTATCATGATTGTGTTTCTGTTTATTGGAGAAGAATTTCTAAAACTAATCGGCATTGATGTGCATTCGTTTGCCGTTGCGGGTTCGTTTGTATTGTTCTTTTTAGCGTTGGAAATGATTTTAGGCATCCGAATTTATAAAGATACCGAGGCCAGTTCGGCTTCCATCGTTCCCCTTGCCTTTCCTTTGATTGCTGGTGCGGGAACCATGACCACTTTACTGTCGTTGCGCTCTCAATTCTACACTGAAAACATTGTCGTTGCCATTGTCCTGAACATTATACTAGTTTATGGTGTTTTAAAATCCTCGGCCAAAATCGAAAAAATGTTGGGCAAAACCGGTTTGGGCGTTGTTAGAAAAACGTTTGGCGTAGTCCTATTAGCTATTGCCGTTAAATTATTTGCTTCGAATGTTAAAGGTTTGTTCATTTAATTCATTTGTATTACTTTCACTCCAAATTATAGCATACCCATGAAAATTTTTACTACTGTTTTAGTCGTTATTGCCTTAGCATTAATTGTTTTCAACATTACACTTCTCGATTTTGACCATTTATTTGAAGGCAACAGCATGGTGGCATTAATCGGAATAGCCGCTTCTTTTTGTGCAGTTTGTATTCTCCTCATTTTTAAGATCTCTAAGATGATTGTAGAAAAAACAAAAGACCAATAGTAATGTTTGATATTCTGATTATTGGTGGCGGCGTTGCAGGAATGTCTTGTGCCTTGGTTTTAGGTTCTGCCTACAAAAAACCGTATGCCTCCAACAAAAAAATTGGAATTATTGCTCATCAAAAAAACTCATCGTTACAAGAAGCACTTTTTAACAATGCTTACGGGATCGCGCCCGGCACTTTGGGTTCTGATTTATTAAAGAACAGCACTCAACATTTAAGGAATTACTACCCACATTTACTTCAAATCGACGAAGAAAAAGTAATGCGAATCGAAGGCACTATTCCTCCTTTTAAAGTCATTACCAATAAAAATGAATTTACTGCAAACGCGATTGTAGTAGCCGTTGGTTATTCGAACACTTTTGCCATCGAAGGATTGATGCAGTTCGTAGGCCAACATCCTAAAGCCTTAGCAGAAAAACAACGCGTTTACTTAAAAAACACCGATCATTTAGTCGCAGAAGGGATTTATGTCGCAGGTACCTTAGCGGGTTGGAGAAGCCAATTGGCAATTGCTTCTGGAAGCGGTGCTGCAGTAGCTACCGATATTTTGACGCTATGGAATAACGGCATCGACTCTCAAAGTCATGATAAGATTTAGGTGTCTAAAAACCTTATTTCGCTTATTTTGGTTTCTGATTTAAGACCACTTGAACCATCGGGTCTTCTTTTAATACGATATCGTAATACTTTTGCTCATCAAAAAGTTGTTTGGCGAATTCTGCCATTAAATAGCGTTTCACAAGAACTTTATTCTTATCCAATTTCAAAACGATACCACTTTCCGCTAAATACTTCTGAAAATCAGTGTAATACAAATCCGTATGTCGCATTTTGTATAAAAATTGTTCAAACGACAATCCTTCAAAAGTTTTGCGATTCTTGTCTAATTGCTCAAAAGTAAAATGGGATACGATGCCCGATTGTTCCATCACATAAACGACACTCTCTTCACCATGATTCCCTTCTAGCGGCACAAAAATATCAGGAACAATACCGCCGCCCCCAAATACAATTTTGCCTTTTGGTGTTTTAAACTTTAAAGTGTCGGCAATTTTAATGCTGTCTTTTTTGTACAGTTCTCCGCTTTTAAAACGAGTTTCAAAGTCATTATTGTAAGCCTCATCATTTCCTTTAGTATAGGGCTTTTGAATAGACCGCCCTGTCGGCGTGTAGTATCTGGCAATCGTCAAACGAACAGCAGAACCGTCATCAAAATTCATTTCGCGTTGCACTAATCCTTTTCCGAAAGAACGGCGACCCACAATGGTCCCTCGATCGTTGTCTTGAATTGCTCCCGCTAAAATCTCACTAGCTGACGCCGAGTTTTCATCAATCAAAATGGTCACTTTCCCTGATTCAAAACTTCCTTTTTTGGTGGCATATGTTTTTTCCACTTTTCCATTTCTATTCTTGATAAAAACAATCAACTGCTTGTTTTTTAAAAATTCGTCCGCAATTTGAGCAGCAATTTCCATATAACCACCGCCGTTTTCACGGAGGTCAACAATTAAGGAAGAGGCACCAATTTTTTGCAACTTGGTTAACCCTGTTTTGAATTCAGTATAAGTAGTTTCAGCAAAACGATTAATCTTGATATAGCCCGTGGTTGGATTCAACATTGTAGCCACATCAACACTTTTGATGGGAACCACATCGCGATTCAATTTAATTTTAAGCTTTTTGTTCGTAGTTTTTCTATAAATCGTCAACTCAATTGGAGAACCTTCTTCACCTTTTAATTTAGAAAACAAGCTGTCGGAAGGTAATTTTCTTCCAAATAACTTTGTTTTATCGGCAAACAATATGCGATCACCCGCTTGAATACCCGCTTTTTCAGAAGGTCCATTCTCTAGCGGTTTGATTACCGCAACAGTATCTTTATACATGTAAAAATTAACGCCAATCCCCACAAAATCCCCTTTCATGCTTTCAGCTACATCGGTTTGTTGACTAGGCGGAATGTATACAGAGTGCGGGTCTAACTGCGCTAAAATATTGTTCACCGTCAGTTCTACAATCGAATCGGTATTGACTTTATCTACATACTCTGTATCTATAAAATCCAACAACTTATCCAATTTGTTTTTATAATTGTTTTTGGCATGTAAAGGTGAGTTTGCCGGAAAATTCAAGACCCCTCCCAACAAGACACCGATTGCAAGCATTAAAAAAAGTAACAATGGCCAATAAATCGGGTATTTTTTCATCTTCTTAAGTAAGATCTTCTATTTGCTCAACGGTTACGCCGGCTTTAGTTAAAAAATCAACGCCCGTCGTGTCGCGATAGCCCAATTGATACACCACTCTTTTAATTCCAGATTGGTGAATGAGTTTACTGCATTCTTTACAGGGCGAAAGTGTAATATATAATGTGGCACCTTCACAAGTCTGCGTCGATCGCGCTACTTTTAGTATCGCATTGGCTTCGGCGTGAAGTACATACCAATTGGTCAAGCCTTCTTCATCTTCGCAGCAATTTTCGAAACCACCTGGAGTTCCGTTATAACCGTCGGAAATAATCATGCGATCTCTTACAATTATGGCGCCTACTTGTTTGCGTTTGCAATAGGACAATTGGCTCCATTCTTTGGCAATTCGCAAATAAGCTTTATCGTATTTATTTAATTTTTTTAATTCCATAGTATCAATTCCAAATAACATTTTCTAAAATCATGGGCAGTGCCATCCCTATAATAAAAGCCGAAACCACCAAGATGAAATCGCGCTTAGACACTCTAAAAAAGTTTTGAACCCCGAAGGACAAAAGCAACATTCCCATAACGATTACCAGTTGAGCCCCTTCAATTCCTATAGCAAACTCTAAAAGTGGGGCTACTTTTTCAGAAGCAGTTCCAGGTAATATCGACTTAAAATAAGTAGCAAATCCCAACCCGTGAATTACTCCAAAAAATAATGTTGTCAAAATTAATGCATTACCCGTTCCCGTTTTGGAAGATTTCCGAATAGAGAAAAAGTTAAATCCGGCTGCGAACACAATCGTAATTGGAATTAACAACTCTACTAAAGAAAGTTGGATCATGACAATATTGAACGTGGACAGAACTAAAGCCAATGAGTGTCCGATAGTAAACACGGTGACTAGCAGCAGCATTTTTTTCCACTCTTTAAAACTATTCGAAGCCGACAACGCCATCAAAAACAAAACGTGATCGTAGCTTTTCAGATTCAATACGTGCTTCAATCCTATTTCAGTGTAAATCCAAAAATCAGACAGGTTCATCATTCTTAAAGATTTAGGGGTGCGTAAACTTACAATTTATTTTGAAAAGCAATCCTTTATAAAATCATAAAATACTTTGTCCTTTTTTTAATAAAATCTTGAAAAATGCTTTCCTTAAAAATGAAATAGAATTATCTTTGTTGTATATCTAAACCCATTACTTATGTCATTTTCAGATTTATTTGATAGCGAATTTAAAAACCGAAATAAAGGTCATTTTTCTGCAATCGTCAGGGTAGCTCATATTGATGGTCATTTGAGTCCCGAAGAAAAAAAGTTTCTAGACAAAGTGGCCGATCACTTAGAAATTTCAGCTGCAGAATATGAAGAAATTCTTCAAAACCCACTAAAATATCCGATTAATCCACCTTATTTGTATAGTCGCCGTTTAGAGCGCTTGTATGATTTGGCTCGAATGGTAAATGTAGACCACCACTTGGGAGAAGCTCAAATCAAATTGTTGCGAAAATTCGGATTGGCTTTAGGCTTTACGCCGGGAAATGTCAATTATATTGTCGACAAAGCTTTAGTTCTCGTGGAAGAAAAAGTAGATTTGGATACTTTTATTTACGAAATGCAACACATGAACCGATAAAAAAAGCGCCTTTTTCAAGGCGCTTTTTTTTGAATTAATATTTGCTCAACTTAGCAAGATGCATGAACTCTTCAGCTTTTTCTACCATGTTGTAGCTTCCACAAAAGAAGGGGACGCGTTGGTGCAATTCGGTGGCTTCAATTTCCATAATTCTTCCAAAACCATCCGATGCTTTTCCACCCGCTTGCTCTGTTATAAACGCCATTGGGTTGCACTCGTATAATAAACGCAATTTTCCTTTGGGCGCCTTAGAACTGGTGGGATAAATATAAATACCGCCCTTAATCATGTTTCTGTGAATGTCGGAAACCAAACTTCCAATGTATCTCGACGTATACGGACGATCGCCTTCTTCTAGCTGGCAATACTTAATGTAATCTTTAACGCCTTGCGGGAAATGCACATAATTCCCTTCGTTGATTGAATATATGTTACCGTCTTCCGAGAACTTCATGTTCGGGTGCGACAAATAAAACGTACCGATAGCCGGATTCAAAGTAAACCCATTCACGCCGTGACCCGTGGTATAGACCAGCATAGTTGATGTTCCATAAATTACATAACCTGCTGCTACTTGGTTGACCCCAGGTTGCAAGAAATCTTCTAAAGTTACCGGTGTTCCTACTGGTGTGATTCTCCGATACACGGAAAAAATAGTTCCCACCGATACATTAACATCAATATTCGAAGAGCCGTCGAGCGGATCCATGAGCACCACATATTTGTTATTGTGACTTTTATCCGATCCGGAAACCGTTATGAAATCATCATTTTCTTCAGAGGCGATGCCACATACAATTTCTCGATTGATCAGGGTTTGAATGAAAATCTCATTGGCGTATACGTCTAATTTTTGCTGGTCTTCGCCTTGAATATTTTGTTCACCGGCGGCGCCTACAATATCGACCAATCCGGCTTTGTTGACTTTGTAATTGACAACTTTCGCGGCGAGCCGGATGGAGTTGATAATTCGGGATAATTCTCCCGAGGAATATTGAAAAGCGGTTTGGTTCTCAATGATAAATTCCCCTAAGGTCTTGTTGCGTTCTTCCATTACGAAATCGTTGTAGTTAGTGGTGCAAATATCGGTTTTTTTATGAAATTGTCTAGAAATTTATTGGATAGTTTCTCAGAATTGTATATTTGTTTTCGAAACCCAAATTCCTAGCCCCGATAGCAGTGAAAATCTTTTTGCTTTTTTCTTTAAAAAGCAAAAAATTGCAACGGATAGCGGGAAAAAGCTCCTAAAAATGAACATTAGAAAAGGTACTAAAGAAGACATGCCCGCTGTTTTGAGTTTGATTCAAGAACTCGCCACTTTCGAAAAAGAACCCGATGCCGTGGTGGTTACCGTGGCCGATTTGGAACGCGATGGGTTTCAAGAAAATCCGTTATTTTATACTTTTGTCGCAGAAATCGACGACAAAATCGTGGGCATGGCGCTGTATTATTACCGTTATTCGACTTGGAAAGGACGCACGATTCATTTGGAAGATTTAATTGTGAAAGAGAAAATGCGCGGTTCCGGTTTGGGCTTTCAATTGTATTCGGAAATTATCGCTCAAGGCAAAAGAGACGGTGTGCGCAGAATTGAATGGGCGGTGCTCGATTGGAATACGCCCGCTATTGACTTTTACAAAAAATCGGGTGCGAAAGTATTGGATGATTGGCGTGTGGCGCAAATGGACGAACAAGGAATTGATGAATTTTTAAGCAAAATATAATGAGAATATTCAAGTTTGGTGGCGCTTCGGTAAAAGATGCTGCGGGTATTAAAAATGTATACGATGTCTTGCAAAAAGTAGGATATGAAGACGTGTTGCTCGTGGTTTCGGCGATGGGGAAAACGACCAATGCTTTAGAAATCGTGGTGAAAGATTATTTTGAAAAATCGCCTTCGTTGCAATCGTCAATTCAAGAAGTAAAAAAATACCACAATCAAATTTTGTTGGATTTATTTGAAGAAGATAAAAACGACGTTTTTCAAGCGGTGAATGTGTTGTTTGCCGACTTGGATTATTTTTTGAGTCACAATAAATCGCCGAATTATAATTTTGTCTACGATCAAATTGTGAGTTATGGTGAATTGATTTCGACCACGATTTTGTCCCATTTTATGAATTATAAAAACATCAAAACGCAATGGCTTGATGTGCGGAATTTCATCAAAACCGACGCGACCTATCGCGATGCGGAAGTGGATTGGGAGTTGACTCAAAAAACCATATCCAAAAATGTGAAACGCAAAGTATTGAACATTACACAAGGGTTTTTAGGTTCGGATGAAAACGGATTCACCACGACCTTAGGTCGCGAAGGTTCGGATTATACGGCGGCTATTTTTGCTTATTGCTTGAATGCTGAAAGTGTAACCATTTGGAAAGACGTTCCCGGTGTTATGAATGCCGATCCAAGGTATTTTGAAAATGCGAGTTTGTTGAACCAAATTTCGTATCGCGAAGCGATTGAATTGGCATTTTATGGCGCGAGTGTGATTCACCCAAAAACGTTGCAGCCGTTGCAGAAAAAGGAAATTCCGCTTTATGTGAAATCATTTTTAGAACCGTTGCTTCCAGGAACCAGTGTTTCGAAAGGCGCCGACTTAGAGCCGCATTTGCCTTGTTTCATCGTGAAGAAAAACCAGTTGTTGGTGTCGCTTTCCTCGATCGATTTTTCTTTTATTATGGAAGAGAACATTAGCGAAATTTTTGGTTTGCTGCACCGGTTTAAAATAAAAGTGAGTTTGATTCAGAATTCTGCCATTAGTTTTTCCGTTTGTATTGAAGACAAGTTTGGCAATTTCAATGAATTGAAAACGATTCTTTCTAAAAAATTCAAAGTGTCTTATAATGAAAATGTGTCGTTGTATACGATTCGGCATTTCAATGAAAAAGCAGCACAAATGGTCGAGGAAAATAAGGTCGTTTTGTTGAAGCAAGTTAGCAGAGAAACGATGCAAATTGTCACCAAAGAAATCGCATAGCCCTTTTTCAATAGACCAAAAGAATCACAAAGCGGAGCCAGTCTTCGCTTTTTTTGCGACGGTACATCTCCAAGTCGTGGTCATGGAATCACCAATTACAGTAAGTACACCGCAAAAAAGTCTGATTTCCAAACGATTGAAAAATCAAATAAAACACACTACTTTTGACGGGATAGCGTTATAGTTTCTATGTTGAAAAAATTACTTTTTGGAATTCTTCTGGTATGTTTTTGCGGACTTCAAGCCCAAGAAATACAAACGCCCTACAAAGCCAAAAAGATTGTCGCTACTCGCGATACCATTCGGATCGATTCGGTTAGTGTTAATTCGAGTTTTTTCAAACTATTGAATTCGAATTCCGAACCCATTGATACCGCGTACTACAAAATGAATTTCCAAAAAGGCACTTTGGTTTTTAAAGAAAATTATCCTTTTTCTGCCGATACTTTGACGGTTCGGTTTTTAAAATTTCCTGAGTATTTAACCAAAGTATACCACGTTTACGACGATCGACTTGTTGTTCCCGGAGAAACGGGACAATCGCAATTGTATCAAGTGTCGCGTGATCCGTTGAAACGCTTTGTGCCTTTTGACGGATTGACAACCTCGGGGAGCATTACGCGCGGGATTACTATCGGGAACAACCAGAATGCGGTAGTCAATTCGAATTTGGATTTGCAGATTACTGGAAAAATTTCGGATAAGGTTAGTTTGCGAGCGTCTATACAAGACAATAATATTCCGCTTCAAGAAGGCGGTTATTCCCAAAAATTAGACGAATTCGATCAAATCTTTATCGAACTTTTTAGCGACCAATGGAGCATCCGTGCGGGCGATTTGTTTTTGGAAAATCGGAAATCACGATTCTTGAATTTCAACAAGAAAGTACAAGGTGTTTCGACCAATTTCAACTTCGGAAAAGAAGGCAATAAGACCAACGTTTTTGCTGCGGCTGCGCTAGTTCGAGGGCAATATGCTAAAAGCACTTTCGTCGGTCAAGAAGGAAATCAAGGTCCGTATAAATTGCGCGGTTCGAATGGCGAATTGTTCATTTTAGTGATTTCAGGTTCCGAGAAAGTTTACGTGAATGGATTGCTTTTAAAGCGAGGCGAAAACAACGATTATATTATTGATTATAATGCAGGAGAAATCATTTTTACGTCGCTTTTCCCTATTACTTCTGAAATGCGAATTGCAGTGGAATACCAATTTTCGGATCGGAATTACAGTCGGTTTGTGAGTTATTTTGGAGTTTCCCACGAACGAGAAAAGTGGAGTATTGGCACCAATATTTATTCGGAAAATGATATTAAGAACCAACCTTTACAACAAAATCTATCTGCAGAACAAGCGCAAATACTTGTGAATGCAGGCGATGATTCGAATGCCATGTTTGCTTCTTCGGCTTATGTGGATAGTTATTCTGAAAACAAAGTTCTTTATAAGAAAACATTGAGCAATGCGGTGGAAATTTTTGAATATTCGAACAATCCTACCGATGTTTTGTACAATGTCAAATTCAGTTTAGTAGGTGACTTTAAAGGAGATTATGTGTTGTCTAGTGCTGCTGCCATTGGTCGAATTTATGAATATGTAGCGCCTTTAAACGGAGTCAAGCAAGGCAATTATGAACCAATTGTGCGTCTGATTGCTCCTACAAAAATTCAGATTGCTACTGTTTTTGGAAAATACAATCCTTCTGAAAAAACGGCAATCGATTTTGAAACCGCGATTAGTAACAACGACTTAAATTTATTTTCATCCAAAAATGATACTGATAACAAAGGCGGTGCAGGAAAAGTAAACATCAAACAACGACTATTTACCAAAAAATGGGAAGTCGATGCTTTTGCCAACTACCAATTTGTGCAAAAAGAATTCCGAACGATTGAACGTTTGTATACGATTGAGTTTGATCGCGATTGGAATTTAACAGCTGTTTCTGGCAATCAAAGCTTCTTAGTTTCAGGATTGCATTTCAATTTGCCACAAAAAGGCTCGCTGACTTATCAATTTGAAAACTTGCTTTTTTCAAATAGTTTTTCAGGAAACCGGCACAGTACGATTGGTAACTTTCAATTACAACATTGGAACATTCAAAGCAAAAGTAGTGTGATGAAAAGCAATGCCACCATAACAAATTCTCAATTTATCCGAAGCCAATCACAAGTAAAATTTGACTTCAAAAAAAACTGGATTGGAACTTCTTTGCGTTTGGAAGACAATCAAGAAAAAAACAAAACAAGTCGATTTCTTTCTCCTTTAAGTCAACGTTTTATAGAATATGGCGCGTTTGTTGGTCGCGGTGACAGCACGAAAGTGTATACCGAACTAGGCTATTTGCATCGCGACAATGACAGTTTGCAAAACGGATTGTTGCTTCGGGTCAATACGTCGCAATCGTATTACTTGAAATCCAAAGTCTTCCAAACTGAACAACGGGATTTATCGGTTTTTGTAAATTACAGAAGTCTAAATTACACTGATCCAAAACGAGGCAACGAACCTTCTTTGAATTCTAGAATTATCTACAACGATCGCTATTTCAATCAGCTGGTTCAGAATTCGACCGTTTATGAAACCAATTCGGGAACCATTGCCCAACAAGAATTTACCTATTTACAAGTCGATCCTGGTCGTGGTGTTTTTGCTTGGAATGATTATAATGGCAATGGCATTCAAGAGTTGCAAGAGTTTGAAATTGCTCCTTTTCCGGATCAAGCGAAATATGTGCGCGTGTTTTTGCCGAATCAAATTTTTATCAAAACCCACCAAAACAAGTTTTCAGAAGCCATTACTTTAAACCCCATTCAATGGCAAAATGAAACGGGATTTAAAAAAATTGCTTCTTATTTTTATAATCAAACGTCCTATCTGATTGATCGCAAAATCGAACGTGACGGCGCCAATTTTGATTTGAATCCGTTTAGCACCACTGACAAAAAACTATTGGGATTGAATACTAGTTTTCGAAACAGTTTCTTTTACAATCGCGGGAAACAGCACCATTCTGTGACTTATACCTATTTGGATAGTCATTCTAAAAACCTATTATTAACAGGCTCGCAAGAAAGTACTACCAGTTCGCATCAATTGCAATATGCGCATCTTTATATGAAATTTTGGTTGTTTGGTTTTTCAGGGAAAACTGTCGCTTCAAAATTTGTTTTCAAAAACCCAGAATCTGGGAACCCGGCACTAGTTACCAATACTTTAGTGTCTAGAAACTATACCATTGCTGCATATCAATTAGCCCCGAAAATTTCCTATTTGTTTTCTCAAAATGCGAGTTGGGATTTATTCTATGAATTTCAAAACAAGAAGAATAAAATTGGCTCCTTTGAAACACTCGATCAAACTCGAGTAGGCACTTCCTTCACGTATGCCAGTGACAAAAAATTTACAATGAATGGAGAATTTTCACTATATGAAAATAAATTTAAAGGAAATGCTTTGTCGCCTGTTGCTTTTCAAATGTTAGAAGGTCTGCAACCAGGACAAAACTTAACGTGGCGATTATTGATTCAAAAAAACCTGACGCAATTTTTAGATGTTAATGTGAATTATCAAGGTCGAAAAGGTGAAACCTCTAAAACGATTCACACCGGCAGCATTCAGTTGCGTGCTTATTTTTAAGCTTTTGCGTTTTGTTTAAATTAAATTACTAATTTTAATGAGTATAACCTTTAAAACCAAAAGTCATGAAAAGAATACTGTTGTTCTGTTTCTTATTTGTTTTCAGTACTAATTTCTACGCGCAAGAAACTAAAAAAGCGGCCAAAGCTAAGACGGAAACTGCGAAAGAAAAAAAGGAAAAAGCGGATGCTAAGAAAGAAAAAGCAGAAGCCAAGAAAGAAGCAGCAAAAGAGAAAAAAGAGAAGGCAGAAGCTAAAAAAGAAAAAGCAGTTGCTACCGTTAAGAAAGCAACGGCTTCGGCTAAAAAAGAAGTCAAAGAAACAGCTGAAAAAGTAGATAAAAAAGCGAAGAAAGAAACTGCCTCTGCCAAAAAAGAAGTCAAAGAAGCGGCTGAAAAAGGAGCCGATAAAGTTAAAAAGGCTGCCTCAGAAACTAAGAAAGAAGCCAAGAAAGTGGAGACCAAAATAGCTGATAAAGTTAAAACGGTAACCGCAGCTCCGAAAGTAAGAGCAACTGCCGAGAAAGCTCCAAAAGTTGCAGACAAAGTTTCGGGAATGTATAATGGCAAAAAAGTTTATACCGGACCAAGAGGTGGAAGATACTACATCAACTCTAACGGCAATAAAACTTATATTTCTGACGATAAATAAAATTCAAGTAGAAGATAACAAAAAACGCGACTTTTTCAAGTCGCGTTTTTTTTGTGGAGAATACCGGAATCGAACCGGTTACCTCTTGCCTGCCAGGCAAGCGCTCTAGCCAAGTGAGCTAATCCCCCAAAATTATCGGTGCAAATATAAATGAAAAAGTCGTACCCAACGACAAAGAAATTCCAGAACTTTCAAAAACAAACAAAAAAAACACCCTTTGCCGTACCAATTGGTCTATGAAATACTTATCTCTGCTGTTTTTAGGGTAAAAGTAATACCTTTGTCGCAAAATCAGTTTCATGAGCAACATCAGAATTACCAAACAGTTCAGTTTTGAAACCGGACATGCCTTGTATGGCTACGACGGGAAGTGTAAAAATGTTCACGGTCATAGTTATAAATTATCGGTGACCGTTATTGGCCAACCCATTACTGATCGTACGAACGTGAAATTCGGCATGGTGATCGACTTTTCTGAATTAAAAAAAATTGTAAAAGAAGAAATTGTAGACCATTTTGATCATGCCACCGTTTTCAATGAAACTACACCTCACATCGAATTGGCCAACGAATTGAAAACACGCGGCCACCATGTTATCTTAGTGGATTACCAACCTACTAGTGAAAATATGGTCGTTGATTTTGCTCAAAAAATTAAGAACCGCTTGCCGGACGCTATCAAATTACATTCTTTAAAACTGCAAGAAACCGATTCTTCTTTTGCTGAATGGTATGCTAGTGATAATGTTTAAATTCCTATTTTAGCTTCATGCAAATTCCATCCAATAAAAAAATCTATTTCGCTTCCGACCAACATTTTGGAGCGCCAACTCCTGAATTGAGTTTTCCTCGAGAACAAAAATTTGTTGCTTGGCTTGACGAAGTAAAACAGGACGCTGCTGCTATTTTTTTGTTAGGCGATTTGTTTGATTTTTGGTTTGAATACAAAAAAGTAGTTCCGAAAGGATTTGTTCGTGTGCTAGGAAAATTAGCCGAAATTCGGGACAGTGGCATTCCTATTTATTTCTTTGTCGGCAATCACGATTTATGGATGAACGATTACTTTCAAAAAGAATTGAACATCCCCGTTTACCATGATAATCAAGAATATACTTTTAGCAATAAAACCTTTCTAATCGGGCATGGTGATGGAAAAGGCCCAGGTGATAAAGGGTACAAACGCATGAAAAAAGTATTCACGAATTCGTTTTCCAAATGGATTTTTAAATGGATGCATCCTGACATTGGTGTTTCCTTGGCACAATATCTTTCGGTTAAAAACAAACTGATTTCTGGCGAAGCCGATGTAAAATTCTTAGGCGAAGACAATGAATGGTTGGTGCAATATGCCAAAAGAAAACTCGAAACCAAACACTACAACTTTCTAATTTTTGGACACCGTCATTTACCGATGATTATTAAAGTTGGTGAGGATTCTGAGTACGTCAATTTAGGCGATTGGATTGGCTACTTCACTTATGGCGTTTTTGATGGTACTACCTTCGAGTTGAAAAAATTTGACTAAAATTATTTTAGGTCTTTCAATCGCAACTGTATGGAAACGTTACCATTCCACTCATTTTCTTCAATACAATATACTGCTTGAAAGGGTTTTTTATTGGCCGTAATCTCAATTTTACTTCCTAAATTAAACCCAATTGCCGAAAAACTTTCAGATTCCTTTTGTTTGACATACAACTTCAAATGCGTTTCATCGGCTCCAATTTTTTTTCCAAAACCGGTGTCAAAAATATTTTTAGTCAAAAAAACGGGTGTTCTGTTTTGAGGGCCAAAAGGTTCAAATTGCTTTAGAATTCGAACTAACTTTGGCGTAATTTCATTCAAATCAATCTCAGCGTCAACCTTAATTTCTGGAGTTAGCATTTCTGGTGCAATCGTTTCCTGCACTACTTTTTCAAAAGCTGCCTTAAACATTTCGTAGTTTTCAGGTTTTAAAGTCATTCCTGCGGCATACATGTGACCTCCAAATTGTTCTAAATATTCGGAGCACGCTTCCAAAGCATTGTAGACATCAAATCCAATAACAGAACGGGCCGAAGCCGCGTAAAACTCACCGCTTTTAGTAAAAACCAATGTTGGGCGATAATAGGTTTCAATCAATCTAGACGCTACAATTCCGATGACACCTTTGTGCCAATCTTCTTGAAATACAACGGTGGTAATACGACTTTCCTCCTTGTTCTTTTCGATTTGAAGTAACGCCTCTTTGGTAATTCTTTGATCTAAATCCTTTCTACTGGTATTGTATTGCTCAATTTCGGAAGCGAATTGTTGCGCCTGTTCTAAATTAAATTCGGTTAATAATTCAACCGCATGATTACCATGCTTAATGCGGCCCGCGGCATTAATTCTTGGTGCTATTATAAAAACAACATCGGTAATATCTAAGGCATTTTTCTTAATTTGATTGATTAATGCTTGAATTCCCGGTCGCGGTTCCGAATTAATTACTTGCAATCCGAAATAGGCCAACACTCGATTTTCCCCGGTCATCGGAACAATATCGGCCGCGATTGCCGTTGCCACTAAATCCAAATAAGGAATAAAATCTTCTATGGTTTGATTGCGATGACTTCCCAAAGCTTGAATCAATTTGAAACCAATACCGCACCCGCACAACTCATCGTAAGGATACTGGCAATCGTCACGTTTTGGATCTAAAACTGCCACGGCTTCAGGTAAAGTTTCTCCCGGTCTGTGGTGATCGCAGATGATGAAATCAATGTTTTTTTCTTTGGCATAAGCAATATGCGCTATCGATTTTATGCCACAATCTAAGGCAATTATCAATGAAAAATCATTGTCGTCGGCGAAATCAATTCCCTTAAAAGAAATGCCGTACCCTTCATCATACCGGTCGGGAATGTAAGTGGCAATATTGGGGTAAATTGTTTTTAGATAAGAAGAAACTAGGGAAACTGCTGTCGTGCCATCGACATCGTAGTCTCCAAAAACCAAAATATTTTCTTGATTCGCAATAGCAGTCTCAATCCGATTAACCGCCATGTCCATGTCTTTCATAAGAAATGGATCGTGCAAATCGGATAAAGTAGGACGGAAAAATTCTCGAGCTTGATTGTACGTTGTAATGCCTCGTTGCACCAATAATTGGGCAACAAACGAATCAACATTTAAAGCTTTCGATAGCTGTTTTACCTTTTCAGGTTCGGGATTGGGTGTGATGTTCCAGCGCATAGGATAAATTTTGAGTGGTGTATAAGTTGAATTTAATTCAAATTTAGAATTATTTTTTAGGGTTGTAGGCATGATTAGTTACTTTTTTTAAAACAACCTCACATTATAAATTTATGAAAAATACTTTCAAGAACCCCATTTTGAGTATTTAAAAATACGCTTTTTAAACTGCCATTTCAAAAAAAAATCGTTTCTTGTTGCTCCATTTTTTGGTTAAATTAAAAAGACTCATGCACATTCAAGGACAAATCGTAGACATTCTGAATCGCCGTATTTATTCCGGCGAAATTTCCGTAGAAAACGGAAGAATCACTTCCATTATTGAAAAAGAACACGACATAAAAAACTATATTTTACCCGGTTTTATTGATGCACACATTCATATTGAAAGCTCGATGCTAGTCCCTTCTGAATTTGCAAAATTAGCCGTGCTACACGGAACGGTGGCGACAATTTCTGATCCGCACGAAATTGCCAACGTTCTCGGAAAAGATGGTGTTTATTATATGATCGAAAATGGTAAAAAAGTGCCGTTGAAATTTCACTTTGGCGCGCCATCTTGCGTTCCGGCAACTTCGTTTGAAACTGCTGGTGCCGTCATTGATTCGGATGGAATTAAAGAGTTAATGGCTTCCCCCGACATCTATTATTTAGCCGAAATGATGAATTACCCAGGTGTATTATTTGATGATCCCGAAGTACTGCAAAAAATTGCTTGGGCCAAACACTTCAACAAACCAGTTGATGGCCATGCTCCAGGATTGCGTGGCGAACCCATTCAAAAATATATTGCCGCCGGCATTACTACTGATCACGAATGCTTTACCTATGAGGAAGCGTTAGAGAAATTATCACTCGGCATGAAAGTGCTAGTTCGTGAAGGAAGTGCCGCCAAAAATTTCGAGGCCTTAATTGATTTGCTACCCGAACATTTTGAAAACATGATGTTTTGTTCCGACGACAAACATCCCGATGACTTAATTGTAAGTCATATTAATGCCTTATGCGCTAGAGCAGTTGCTAAAGGCATGGACGTTTTTAAAATCTTGCAAATGGCCTGTATCAACCCGGTGGAGCATTACAAAATGAAGGTCGGATTGTTGTGTGAAAACGATGCTGCCGACTTTATTGTCGTAGAAGATTTGATTAATTTCAAAGTTAAACAAACCTACATCGATGGCAAATTAGTAGCTGAAAACGGGACATCTTTTGTAAAACACGTTGCTTTCGACACACCCAACAACTTCAATACTTTAGCAAAAACAGTTGCCGATTTCGAAGTGACCAGTAGCGCCAGAACCATTAGAGTCATTGAAGCCTTGGAAGGCCAGCTCATTACCAAGGAAATTCATTGCCTACCGAAATACGATGACGAAAAAATCATCTCTGATTCAGACAATGACATACTTAAAATGGCCGTAGTCAACCGCTACCAAAATACGCCACCTGCTATTGCCTTTATCAAAAACTTTGGCTTGAAAAAAGGAGCGATTGCTAGTTCAGTGGCACACGATTGTCATAATATTGTGGTGGTTGGAACTTCGGATGAAGAAATCTGCAAAGCGGTGAATGTCCTGATTAAAAATACTGGTGGAATCTGTGCCGTAAACGGTGCGGATATAAAATCGTTAGCGCTTCCTGTTGCCGGAATCATGAGCGATAAAGACGGTTGGAAAACTGGTAAATTATATGAAGAAATCGACCGTATGGCCAAAGAATTAGGAAGCTCATTAAAAGCACCTTTCATGACGCTATCGTTTATGGCTTTGTTAGTGATTCCTGATTTGAAATTATCCGATAAAGGCTTGTTTAGCGGAAATTCGTTCTCTTTCGTAGACTTAAAAGTAGACTAATTATTCCCTACCTTTTTTGATTTCTTTGACCAAGATTTTTCCTCCCACTACGACTACAATTTCACCTCTTGGAGCCGTTTTTTCAAAGTGAGACAAGACCTCTTTGGCGGTTCCGCGTACATTTTCTTCATGCAATTTCGACAATTCTCGACACACACAAACGGGTCGGTCTTCACCAAAATACTGCACAAATTCGGCTAGTGTCTTGACTAATTTATGAGGGGAAACATAAAAAATAACCGTTCGGGTCTCCTCTGCCAACGCTAAGAACCGGGTTTGTCTTCCTTTTTTTTCGGGTAAAAAGCCTTCGAAAACAAAGCGGTCATTGGGCAATCCGCTATTCACCAAGGCTGGTACAAATGCGGTGGCGCCGGGCAAACATTCTACGGGAATATTATTTTCAACACAAGCTCTGGTGAGTAAGAAACCGGGGTCGGAAATAGCTGGTGTTCCGGCATCGGAAATTAAGGCTATGGTTTCACCGGCTTTCAATCGGGAAATTAAGTTCTCAACCGTTTTGTGTTCGTTGTGCATGTGATGGCTGTGCATGTGCGTGCCAATTTCGAAGTGTTTCAGCAATTTGCCACTCGTTCTTGTGTCTTCGGCTAAAATCAAATCGACTTCTTTGAGAATGCGAATGGCTCGAAAAGTCATGTCTTCCAGATTTCCAATAGGCGTTGGAACAATATATAATTTCGACATCACTTTTACTTGGTATTAAATAAAACAAACCGATTTAAAAAAAGATTACACAGACCATCACCTATCACTAGCGGTGAGAATTTGTGAAATCGGCATTCGAATCCTTTCTAAATTAAGAGAATTTCTTCTCCACGATTTCCATGAACCGTTGCGAGTATTCGTCTTTTCCCTCCCAGTTGTTGTAGTCTGGTTTGACCATATTGTCAATAAAATCTTGAGCTTCTTGAAAGTTGTCGAAAGTCATTAATTGTGATAGCACTCGGTTGTAATCTTCACTGCTATTGGCAAACAAATTTTTCATGAACGCAATGCGATCGTTGAGTCCAATTGTAATTCCTTTTGACAATCGGTCGTTCAACGATACCGATCGGAAATCATTGTCTTTGTTGATAGAAATAACAGGGGCCGAATCAGAGTAACTTCTTCCAATTGGAATCACATTCTTTGATTCTGCGTTTTCCTTTTCTTGCGCTAAATCTTCTGGCTTTACAAAAACAGGGTCTACATAATTGGAGCCTAGTAAATCATCAAACGTTATCTGTGGAGAAGTGCTTTTTGGTTCTTCTTCAGGCACTTCGATTTCTTGTATTTCTTCTTTAGCATCAAACGCCAACTCGAAAGCGGGCTTGAAAGATAGCTCTTCAACAGCTTCTGGCGTTTCCTCTTGTTTTTCTTCTGATACTGACGTTTCGTTTTCCAGAACTTCTACTGGTTCTTCCATTTCTTCTGCGTCCTTTGCTTCTACCTCTTCATTTTGGTCGGTAAGTGCTATGACTTCTTCTTCAATGACTTCTTCTTCAATGGTAATTTCTTCAAGAATTTTCTCGCTTAGTTCTGCTACAGGCTCATTTTCAGCGACTTCATTTTCTGTTTCATTTTCGTATACGTCAGCTATTTTTTCTTGGATTTCGGCTAGGCCAATTGTTGGTTTTACATCGCTGAAATTGGTCTCTACAAAGCGCAAAATAGAAAGAGTTTCATACAATTTTTGAGCTTCCTGATGCAACTGAGCCAATTCCGATTTGTTTTTAAGCTTTAAAATTCGATGTGCAATACTGATTAAATCAGCTTCCAACTTTTTTTTCATAACTTTTAAAATTATAATGACTAACGCGTGTCTTTTTTAATAAATTTGTTCCTAGTACAAAGTAAAAAAAACTAATCCTTTTTAAGGCCGAAAAATACAAAATGTTTCTCGAAAATACAGTAAATCACAAAGAACAATTTGGTTGGATCGAAGTTATCTGCGGTTCGATGTTTTCGGGAAAGACCGAGGAACTTATTCGCCGATTAAAACGCGCGCAATTTGCCAAACAAAAAGTAGAAATTTTCAAGCCGGCCATTGACACTAGGTATCATGATGAGATGGTGGTTTCACACGATAGCAATGAAATTCGTTCTACACCAGTTCCAGCGGCGGCGAATATTGCTATTTTAGCACAAGGTTGTGATGTGGTTGGTATTGACGAAGCGCAGTTTTTTGACGATGAGATTGTAAAAATTTGCAACGATTTAGCCAATTCTGGAATTCGAGTAATTGTTGCTGGATTGGACATGGATTTTAAAGGCAATCCTTTCGGCCCCATGCCAGCGTTAATGGCTACGGCAGAATATGTAACGAAAGTGCATGCCGTTTGTACCAGAACTGGAAATTTAGCCAATTACAGTTATCGAAAAACCGACAATGATAATTTGGTATTGCTAGGTGAAACCGAAGAATACGAGCCTTTAAGTCGCGCTGCCTACTATGAAGCGATGCGAAAAAATCACGAACATGTAGAGGCCGAAAAAACAACGACTACTAAAAATCAAAAGTAACTTGATTTTATCCATAAAAAATATTGCCCCAATCCTTCACGCCCAATGGTTTGGTAGTCATCCCAATACTTTAATTGAAAATATTTCTATCGATAGCCGTTCATTACAAAACGGGCATCAAACGTTGTTTTTTGCTATTACCGGACCGAATAATGATGCACACATTTACATAGAAGAGTTGTTGCAAAAAGGAGTTCAGAATTTTGTGGTAACCCATGTTCCAGAAAATTTATCACTTCCTGCTAATTTTTTAATTATTGATAACACACTCGATGCACTACAGCAATTCGCCGCTTACTATCGCAGTCTATTTGACTTTCCGATTATCGGAATTACGGGAAGCAACGGAAAAACAATTGTCAAGGAATGGCTTAACTTTTTGTTAAGTCCCGATTACAATATTATTCGAAGTCCGAAAAGCTACAACTCGCAAGTAGGCGTTCCTTTGTCGGTTATTGCCATTAATGAAAAACATAATTTAGGGATTTTCGAAGCAGGAATTTCAACGATAGATGAAATGGCAAAATTGGAAACCATTTTGAGACCAACCATCGGAATTTTAACCAATATCGGTTCGGCACACGACGAAGGGTTTTCTAATATTGGCGAAAAAATCAAAGAAAAATTGAAACTATTTTCGAATGTTTCGGTTTTAATTTACAATAAAAACAAATCGATTGACGCCTTTCTAAATCCGAAAATAAAGACCTTTTCTTGGAGTTGTAAAGATGAAAGTGCTACCGTTTTCATCAGCAAGAAATCAATTGTCGACAAAACTATTTTGAAGATCCGACAAGGTGCCGACGTTTTTGAAATCAAAATTCCGTTTCAAGACGACGCTTCCATTGAAAATGCGATCCAATGTATTGTGTTATTATTGTATTTAGGATACGATCACAAAACCATTGAGAGCAGAGTAGAATTACTTTATCCCGTTGAAATGCGTTTGAAAGTAAAAAACGGAATAAACAATTCGATGTTGATTGACGACAGTTATAGTTCGGATTTTCAATCGTTGAAAATTGCCCTCGATTTTTTAGAAAGTCAAAAGCAACACAAAAAGAAAACCTTGATTTTATCGGATATATTTCAAAGCGGTTTGTCGAATGATGAGCTGTATTCGAATGTATCGCAACAAATCATTTCCAATAAAATTAGTCGTGTAATTGGCATTGGCGAAACCATTTCCAAATACAAAAATAAGTTTCTGAATTGCATTACCTTCCCAAATACTGAAGCCTTTATTGAAGCGATAGACCAACTGCACTTTGGCAACGAAACTATTTTGATTAAAGGTGCACGTACATTTCATTTTGAAAAAATTGTTGCAACTTTAGAAGAGAAGACACATGAAACAGTCTTGGAAATCAATTTGAATTCGATCAGTCATAACTTGAATTATTTCAAATCGAAATTGAAGCGCAAAACCAAAATAATGGTCATGGTAAAAGCCTTTGGTTATGGAAACGGCGGCTTTGAAATTGCTAAATTGCTCGAGCATCACAATGTAGATTATTTAGGTGTTGCGTTTGCCGATGAAGGAATTTCGTTGAAAAATGATGGAATTCATTTACCGATCATGGTCTTAAACCCAGAGACTACTAGTTTTCCCGCAATCATTCAACATCATTTAGAGCCCGAAATATACAGCCTAAAGGGATTGAATGCTTTTTTAAAAATTGCAGAGCAACGAAAATTGAAGCACTATCCCATCCATATTAAATTGGATACCGGCATGCATCGATTGGGATTTGAAGCAGAACAACTTCCAGAACTGCTAGCCCGGTTGAAAGATAACAAATTCGTTTTGGTAAAAAGCATTTTGTCGCACATGGCCACTAGCGATGATTTGGAACACCACGAATTTGCTTTGGCACAAATAGATTTGTTTGAAAAAATGTCTTCGCAAATCATGACTGCCTTGCAAATCAAGCCAATTAGACATCTTTTAAATACTTCCGGCATTAGCAATTATACAAAAGCGCAGTACGACATGGTTCGTTTAGGAATTGGTCTTTATGGAATTTCCAATGATCCCGAAGAGCAACCCTACCTTGAAAATGTTGGCACATTAAAATCCATTATCTCGCAAATTCGAACGATTGATGCCGGAGAAAGTGTTGGTTATGGGCGGCGATTTATTGCTGAAAAAACCACGAAAATAGCAACAATTCCGATTGGTTATGCCGACGGAATCTCTAGACATTGGGGCAATGGCTTGGGGTATGTTAGCATTCATAATCAGAAAGCCACCATAGTAGGTAGTGTTTGTATGGACATGCTAATGGTTGACGTCACTGATATTTCATGTATTGAAGGAGATCAAGTAATCATCTTTGGGGAAAGCCCTACTGTTCAGTTTATTGCACAACAACTACACACTATACCTTACGAAATCCTGACCAGTATTTCGCAAAGAGTAAAGCGCGTATTTTATCGAGAGTAAATCAAACAATATTATGAAAATCTCTTTTTTATGTTAATTTTTTAACTAGTTTTGATATACTAAAACTATTTTTTAACCTAAAAAACAAAAACTATGGGATTTTTTGGAGATTTTAAAGCCTCTTTAATGAAAGGCGATGTATTAAGTTTAGCAACTGCTGTTGTTATTGGTGGTGCATTTGGTAAAATTGTAGGCTCTGCAGTCGACGACGTTATTATGCCAATTGTAGGTTTGATTACTGGTGGAATTGATTTTACTCAAAAATTCCTTCCTTTAGATGGCAAAAGCTATGAAAACCTCGCCGCAGCTAAAACGGCGGGAGCAACGGTAATCACTTACGGGAATTTGGTTCAAGCCATAATCAATTTTGTCATCATTGCTTTCTTTATTTTCGTAGTGTTACGAGCTGCTGAAAAAGCTAAGAAGAAAGAAGAAGCGGCACCAGCGGCACCGGCAGGCCCATCTCAAGAAGAATTGCTTACTCAGATTAGAGATTTGTTAAAAAAATAAGATTCGTGATTTTTGAATTTAGAAATGGAAGAATTATATCTTCCATTTTTTTATGCTTTTATTTTAAATAATGAGGGTATATTCTTGGGAAACCCTTGCATATGCAACACAATCAATGGCAAGCACCAGTTGGAAGATCGTTCTACAAATTCGATCCATTCACCACCAGAAATTGGTCGACTAATCGCGGTCAGGAAAGCCCAGAAAACAGCCCATATCAAAACGATTCGAAGAGGGTAAAATAAAACAATAAAGGCTACTACAATATCTAGCATTCCGATAAAAGGCATCAATTCTTTAGCATTATTTATTGAAATACCGTAACAAGTTAGCAGGGGAATCCACTTAATATTTACAAATAAGGCTGCTATACCATGTCCTAAAAAAGTTCCAAACACCCCAATTCTGGCTACTATTTCAATACTTCTCATGCTATCCATCTAAAGTCTAATTCTTAATCAATAAAGCATGATCTTTTTGGTTTCCCATCCGCAATTCTATGTTATAAACTCCTTGTTGCAATGCGGATGCGTCGTATTTACAAGAAAATTCTATTTCGGTTTTTTGCGATTTTTTTGTACTAATCAACTTACCATTCAAATCAAAAACTGCAATAACTAATTCCCCAAAATTTGGAGAACTATATTCAATCTTGAAATTATCAACGACAGGATTAGGAACCAATACAATTGGAAAAAAATTAATCTTTTGCGTAACTAATGCTAGCGGAGTCTTATCAATGCAAAAATCATCAATCAAAAGACTCGTTTCGTCGTACACACTTCCACACAAAGTATTGTGAGTCACTTCGAATTTACAGAAATTATGACTTCTCTTAAAACTTTCGATATACCAACCACTAGATAAGTTGGTCAGTCCCGCTCCAGCGCCACCGCAAACAATTTGACATCGCCCTTCGTTGGGTCCGCTACCATAAACGGTAACGGGAGCTGTTGTACTAATGTTTCTATTGATTGGTTTTGCTCGTTCATACATGTGATCGTGTCCGTTTAAGATCAAGTCGACACCGTAGTCATCAAATGCCTTCCACCAAGTGGTATAGTAGTCATTCATTTCTCCAATATGAGGCCCAATGGTATAAAATGGTTTGTGAAAGGATATGATTTTCCATCTTTTATTTTGATAAGCTTGTAAAGTTGTGAGCAACCAATTGTATTGTTCAATATCCTCAGGAATTTCAGAATCAAGAGAAATAAAAACGGTTTCCCCATAATTTACTGCATAATACAATTCTGTTCCAGTAACTCCAGTGGTTGATTTTGGAAGTTCGAAATTATTCAGAAAAGTTGGAATACTTAGCGCATCATGATTTCCCAAAGAATGTAAAACTAGGTTTTTTTCTAGAAACGCTGCGCCGGCATCGAACCATTCGTCCCATTGTGAAGATACTCCAGCATCGGCTACAATATCCCCATTAAAAACTGTTAAATCAGTCTGTTGTATGTTGGCAAGATTAGAAATCGCTTGCCATACTTCTGGACCTCCTCGACTATCACCTGTCGCAATAAAAGAAAAATTTTGTGTATTAATGGGAGGTGCTGTGGCAAAAGTTTTTGTTGCCGTCCATGTGTTGTTTTGTGAATCTAATACTTGATAGTATAAAGTAGCATCAGCGTTTAATATTGGAAACTTGTAATCAAAAAAAGTGCCTGAATACCCAGATCTTCCGACGCCTGAAAATGTTCCTTGCTCAAAAGATGAGGTATATCCCCATTTAATCAAATCGGTGTTTCCGGCACTTTGCCAAGTTACCGTAAGTCCTTCTAACGGATTTTTGCTCGTGCCCCAACGAATGTGATTGATCTGAGCGGCAACATCTTGTAGCTGAAAAGAAAAAAACAAGACCGTGAAGTAAATTATCTTTTTCATCTTAGTTGTTTTAGAATTAATAGCCTAACAAAGTTAAGAAATCATTGCTTCGTACTACCAATAACTATCATAAAAACGAATTTCTATTCAACTATTAATAAGTGCAAATTTTGAATCATACATTTTATTGGAGATTGTTTATATTTGCTCTCAAACTAACAAATATTATTTAAAAAATGAGAGTAGCTGTTGTAGGCGCAACCGGTATGGTTGGAGAAGTTATGCTTCAAGTTTTAGCAGAAAGGAATTTTCCCATTACAGAATTGATTCCTGTAGCTTCCGAAAAATCGGTTGGGAAAGAAATTTCTTTCAAAGGAAAAAACTATAAAGTAGTTGGAATGCAAACGGCAGTAGATATGAAAGCAGATATTGCTCTGTTTTCGGCTGGTGGGCAAACCTCTTTAGATTGGGCTCCAAAATTTGCTGCTGCTGGAACTACCGTGATTGACAATTCCTCCGCATGGCGCATGGATCCTACAAAAAAATTAGTGGTTCCAGAAATCAACGCTTCCTTATTGACCAAAGATGATAAAATTATTGCTAATCCCAATTGTTCTACAATACAAATGGTTTTGGTCTTGGCTCCATTGCATAAAAAATACAGCATCAAGAGAGTGATTGTTTCTACTTATCAATCGATTACGGGAACCGGAGTAAAAGCGGTTCAGCAATTGGAAAATGAATATGCCGGTGTTCAAGGAGAAATGGCTTACAAATATCCTATTCACCGCAATGCCATTCCACAATGTGATTTGTTTGAAGAAAACGGATACACCAAAGAAGAAATGAAATTGGTTCGGGAAACTCAGAAAATCATAGGCGATAAAAACATTGCAGTGACAGCTACAGCAGTTCGTGTACCAATAGTTGGTGGTCACAGTGAAGCTGTTAATGTTGAATTTGCTTCAGATTTTAACGTTGAAGACGTCCGAACTCTTTTACACCATACTTCTGGAGTTGTTGTTCAAGACAATACCGACACTTATACCTATCCAATGCCCATGTATGCACAAGGTAAAGACGATGTATTTGTCGGGAGAATTCGGCGAGATGAAAGTCAACCCAACACCTTAAACATGTGGATCGTCGCGGATAATTTAAGAAAAGGTGCAGCAACCAATACAGTACAAATAGCAGAATATTTAGTTGCCAATCAGTTGGTATAATTTTAAAATAAAAAAAGCACCTTTCGGTGCTTTTTTTATTAATCTACGTATTGTCTGTAAACTAATTTATACTCCCCATTCGTAATGGTTTTAAAGTCAGTTGGGTCTTGATCGTTATACACTTTACAATTAACAGCTCCTATTATTGTTTGGATTTTATGTGACGTTCCCTTTTCAATTCCAGAAACTGAAGAAGTAACAGTCATTGTGCTTCCCGTTTGCGATCCATATAACGAACTGTATGATTTTCCATTCTCATCAGTATAAGTTACTTCAATCCCTTTAACATGGGCGTCTTCTTGAACTGATGTTAAAAAATTCGTTGGCAAAGGATTACCAAAAGTAGTGTAGAAAACGCTTGGTTCGTTAGTTGTTTCGGGGTTATTGTACATATTGTCGAAGTACATTCCTAGTTCAGGATGCCCAGTTTGAGATTGACTGGGATACAAGTAACATCCATAATCAATCACGTATAACTGATCAAAAGAATGTGCAAAATTAAAAAAATAAGCAGGAGTCAAACTCCCATCTTGTCGAAAATCTACAGCTTGGCCGTCTAAAGTTCCTTTGAAAAAAGCTACAGCTACTGGGGCGGAATGGTATTCTGATTTGCTATTCTCGTTACTGCAGGACATTGTAAAAGCGACTAGTCCTACTAATAATAATTTCTTCATGTGCTATTTTTAAGTTGCACGAAGATATGCTTTATTTCCAAAAAATGAAACTTCCCACTATAGTAATCCCTATATGCAAGAACTCTAAGACTTTAAATTTTGTTAAAACAAAATCTTGCTAATTTAGGTTTACTACATTTGTTCCGATGAAAAAAAGAATCGCCATAATCAATTTCACTTTGATGATTGCCGTATTGTTTGCTATGTTGCTGCAATCTGTGCATTCTTTTAAACATATTTCTAAACTTTTTTCGGAAAAAGAGTGTCATCACAAATACACAGGAAAAACCGAAATATCCCACCAACACCATCCATTTGACCATTGTTTTGCCTGCGACTTTACCTTTAGTAGTGGAATTGCGTCAGAGGTACTTTCGACTAAGGTCAACTCCCATTTTTTAGCAATTCCCTGTTTTTATGCTATTCCCAAATCGATAGTTCCTTTTTCTGGAAACCTAAATTATCTTCGTGGTCCTCCGAATTTTGTTTTTTAAACAGAAGTCCATTTTCTCTTTTATAACAATAATTCAACCTCCTATGAAAAAAATCATACTGACCCTATTATTGGGTCTAACTACTTTGCTTCAGGCTCAAAATTCTATATCTGGCACGATCAGCGACACGAAAAACCAACCAATGAAAGGGGTTTCAGTCTATGTCCCAGAATTACATAAAGGAACATCCACTGATGAAAACGGCAAGTACCAACTTAGCAACTTGCCCAATGGCAGCCTGACATTAACCTTTGTCTCCATCGGATTTGCTAGGCAACAAAAAAATATAGTGCTATCTCAACAGGAAAATAAAATAGATCTTTCCCTTGAAGAAGCTGCTTTTCAAATGGACGAAGTAATTGTTTCCACAGCTTTTAATAAATTACAATCTCAAAACGTGATGAAAGTCGAACATGCTTCCATGAAATCATTGCAGCAAAAAGGGACCGCAACCTTAATTGAGGGATTGGCTACAATTCCAGGCGTTTCGCAAGTCTCTACCGGAACATCCATCGGGAAGCCAGTCATTAGAGGCTTAAGTGGCAATCGCGTTTTAGTGTATTCGCAAGGAGTTCGATTGGAGAACCAGCAATTTGGCGATGAACATGGATTGGGCCTGAATGATGCTGGGATTGAAAGTGTTGAAGTTATTAAAGGGCCAGCATCACTTCTCTATGGTTCTGATGCCCTTGGTGGCGTATTGTATTTCAATCCAGAAAAATTTGCAGATGCTCACACTTTTAAAGCGAACTTCAATCAAAAATTATTTTCAAATACACTAGGAAGCAATTCAACTTTAGGCTTAAAAACCTCCACAGAAAATTGGAAATTTTTGGCTAGAGGAAGCTACAACACCCATTCTGATTATGCTGTTCCAAGCGGAAATAGAGTCACGAATACACGGTATAACGAATCTGATTTTAAAACCGCTGTTGGTTATAATGGCTCTAGAATTTCAAGTGTTTTGCGTTATAATTTCAACAAACTCGGTTTAGGAATTCCTGAAAACGGGATTGCGGAACAAACTACCTCAAAGAATACGGACTTCCCTCGACAGGGAGTTTTCAATAATCTTCTAAGTTGGAATACGATTTTGTTTTTTCAAAATTCAAAACTCGATTTCGATGTAGGTTTTATCAACAATGACCGAAGTGAATTCACTGAAAGCAACAATCCGAGTTTGCATATGAAGTTAACTACATTGAACTATGATGCAAAATACCATTTCCCAAAAATTGGAAAATTGGAGTCGATAGTTGGTGTTCAAGGAATGCATCAAACCAATAGTAATTCTGGAAAAGAATATTTAATTCCAGATGCCACTACAAATGATATTGGGGCATTTGGAACAACCAATTACGGTTGGAAAAGCAATGTTATTCAAGCTGGACTTCGCTATGATTCGAGAAACATTACCAGCGAAAGTCACGGAATCATAGGTACAGAAGGTTCGTTTCAAGCCCTAAAAAAATCATTCGACAGTTTCAATGCCTCTTTAGGTTATAAGACTAACTTGGCAGAAAAGATGACATTCCGATTGAATTTGGCGTCAGGTTTTCGAGCGCCAAATTTAGCCGAGTTGACTTCCAATGGTATTCATGAAGGAACCAACCGTTATGAAATTGGAAACGCTGCTTTGAAAACCGAACAAAATGTGCAAACCGATCTGAATTTGGAATACAACAACAGCCATTTTGAATTTTTTGCAAATGGTTTTTACAACCACATCAACCATTATATCTACGCTGCTCCATCGGGAACAATTCTTGACGGTAATGCTGTTTTTAATTACATTCAAAATAATGCGATGTTGTATGGTGGGGAAATTGGATTACATTTTCACCCGCATCCTTTAGATTGGTTGCATTTTGAGAGCAATTTTGAAACGGTAACTGGTAAGAAACAAAATCGGGAATACCTCCCATTAATTCCAGCAAATAGTTGGAACAATACTTTTCGAACTGAATTTACTATTTCAAACTGGTTCACTGATGGTTATGCCACAGCAAGTGTAAATCACACCTTTACTCAAAGTAACGTGAGCGGTTTTGAAACCAAATCAAATGGGTATACTCTTTTCAATATGGGTTTCGGCGGAAAAATAACCCTAGGGAAAACCATTTTTGATTTTACAATAAATGGCAACAACCTTCTGAATGAAAAATACATCGCCCATTTATCGCGATTGAAAACTGATGGTGTCCCGAATATTGGGCGGAATTTGGTTTTAGGCATGAATTTCACCATTTAAGTAAATGCTTTTATTTAAGAACAAAATCTTAATATTGGTATAGGTTTCTGTTTTTTATATAGAATAATTTATTAATTTAGGATTTTATTTATTGTCTAACCAATTACCCTCTTTATGAATTCACAATTTACTTTACTCGTTAGAATCGTATTAGGAATTATGCTAGTTGTTTTCGGTAGTAACAATTTTTTACATTTCATTCCGTTACCACCTCCAACTGGTTCTGCAGCAGATTTTATGAATTCCCTAGGAGCAACTGGTTATATTTTCCCAGTTGTTGGAATTTTGGAGGTTTTTATTGGGGTCATGCTATTACTGAAAAAATGGATTGCTTTTGTTTTGATCCTATTGGCTCCCATTTCTATCAACATCCTATTATTTCATTTGTTTTTAGACATTCCTGGAGTTAGTGCTGCATTATTGGTCGTCATTCTTAATGGAATACTGATATACAAACATTGGAAACAATATATTCCCCTTTTCCTTTAAAATAAAAAAAGCGCTCTAAAAGGCGCTTTTTTTATTTAAGTCAGCTAGTATGCTAATTTGCCAACATAACTCATGTGCTTCATTATTCTAGCTTTCCTCCTATTGATATATGTAGAAGAATTTGTTGCCGTGAACTTTCGTGGATTTGGTAGAATGGCAGCGATTCCAGCTGCTTCTTTTTTGGATAAAGTAATAGCGTCTTTACGATACCAGTATTTTGATGCTGCTTGCACTCCATAGACCCCATTGCCCATTTCGATGCTGTTAAGATAGACTTCCATGATGCGTTCTTTTCCCCAAATTAATTCAATTAAAACTGTAAAATAAGCTTCTAGGCCTTTCCGAACGTAACTTCTTCCTTGCCACAAAAAAACATTTTTAGCCGTTTGTTGCGAAATAGTGCTGCCCCCTTTAAGTTTCTTCCCCTTTTCATTGTTTTCCATCGCCTTTTGAATTGCACTAAAGTCGAAGCCATGATGCGTTAAGAAATTGGCATCTTCACTAGCAATTACGGCTTTTTGCATATTTTCATTAATGTCTTCAATAGGCACCCAATCATGACTGCAAACCATATCTTCTCCATCAAACTTATTTTCAATAGCTCTGGTCATCATTAACGGAGTGATAGGAACGGGTACAAACTTGAATACGATTACTGAAATAATAGAAACTCCCAAAAACCAAAGCAACGCTTTTAATGAAAAACGAATTATTTTTTTGAACATATTTTTTAAATTAAGTCGGCCAATTCTTTGCCTATTAAACTTCCAATCGCCACACCCATTCCACCTAAGCGAACGCCACAGTACACATGATCAGAGAGCTGCGTTACTATCGCATTCTTGCTAGATCCTAATCCCATAATGCCGCTCCATCGATGCGCAATGGTGACTTCGTGGTTGGGTACAATCACTTCCCTTAAAAGCTTTTCCAGTTGGTTTTGAATTAATGGCGTTTGACGCAATTCTGTAGTGGTTTCCCCTTCAAAATCGAGATTTCTACCGCCGCCCAACAAAATTCTATTGCCCACATTTCTAAAATAATAAAACCCTTTATCCAAATGAAATGTCCCTTTAATATCTAAATTTGGAATTGGTGCTGTAATCAAAACTTGCGCTCTAGCAGGAATTACTTGGGCGTTGGTTAATTCTTGAGCAAATCCATTTGTGGCAAAAAGTAATTTCCTTGTTGTAAAACAAAAGTCTTCCAACGAAACTTCCACAGCATTATTCAATTCTTGAAAAGCCGTCACAGTTTGTTGGTTTAGAATCAAAATATCTTTTGAAACCGCCATTTTTAATAAGGCTTGCATCATATTTCCGGTATCGATTTGAGCTTCAAACGGATTAAAAATAAGATAATCTTGAACACCTTGAAATTGAAAACGATCTACTTCTTTTCGATAAACCTCTGTTTTAAAAAGTGGTTGCACAATTTCGTTAACAAATGGCAATTTTGACAAGCATTCTTGATAAGAACCTTCTTGATCTTTTAGAAATAATTCATAACCTCCATAAGGTTTGTAATCTAAAGTTTGATCGCCAATTCGTTTTCGCAACAATTGCAATCCCGTCCATCTTTTGTGGATTAGCCGAATTACTTCTTCTTCGGAATGAGATTTTAAATCATCTAAAATCTCGGAGACACTCCCAAAACAAGCAAAACCAGCATTCTTGGTACTGGCACCTTGCGGCAGCACCCCTTTTTCTATAACAAGAATTTTGCTATCTGGAAATCGGTCGCGCAATTCGAGTGCCGCATGCAAACCAACAATACCGCTTCCAACTATCGTATAATCTACATTCGTGAACCAATTCTTCAATTCCCAATAACTCCATTTCATCTGGAAAACTTTTTTATAAAATTAGCTTTTTTAAACACATTGCAAAATCTTAGGAAAGCAAAAATTAAAAACATTTCTTTGGATAAACTTAATGTAAGAATTTCTCTTATACTTTAAGAATTAAGTAGAAATAAATAGAAAACTTTGCTTAATATTCGCTTAATCTAGCCTATTCTTTGACAACAAGTCAAAATTAATTTTATATTTGGAGGCTAAATTAATCAAAACTCCAATTTCAATTATGAAAAACAAACTACTTTCGATTGCCCTGATTGCAATCACCAGTTTTTCCTTTGCCCAAACGGGAAAAGCGGCTTGGAAAGCTACCGTCAAAAGATCTGATGCAGTGACAGTTGCAAACAAACAATCTATTGTAAGTCCAAAATTATTTGAACTTGACGTCAACCAATTAAAACAATCACTAAGTAACGCACCGAAGCGATTTACAACTAACACCTCTACTGTTATTGTTTCGTTTCCAAACGCCAACGGACAATTAGAAAAATTCCGTATCATGGAATCCTCTAATATGGACCCAGCCTTGGCGGCACGTTTCCCAGAAATAAAATCGTATGTAGGTCAAGGTGTTGATACGCCAACTTCTAGAATTTACTTCAGTTTGTCTCCTCTTGGATTGCAAACTATGGTAATTAAAGCGGACCAATCGGCTGAATTTATTGAGCCTTACACTACTGATTTAAGCGCCTACGCAGTTTATAGAAAATCAGATAAAGTAGCTTCTCTTAATCGTTTTGAATGTAGAGTAATCAGCAATGCACAACCTGATTTAAGTGCAAATTTTGCAAGACCAAATGCAGATGATGGTTTGTTAAGAACCTTCCGTTTAGCATTATCTGTTACTGGAGAATATACCGTTTATTTTGGTGGCACTAAAGCATTGGCTTTAGCCGCTATGAACAATTCTATGACTCGAGTAAATGGAGTTTTTGAAATGGATTTTGGAGTTCACATGAACTTAATTGCAAACAATGATTTAATCATATACACTAGCGCAGCAACAGATCCTTATTCTGCAGCAGCTAGTATGTCAAGCTGGAATGCGCAATTACAATCTACTTTAACATCCGTTATTGGAGAAGCGAATTATGATATTGGGCACTTATTTGGTGCATCAGGTGGTGGTGGAAATGCTGGATGTATTGGATGTGTATGTGTAAACGGATCTAAAGGAAGTGGAATTACTTCTCCAGCGGATAACATTCCTTCAGGAGATAATTTTGATATTGATTATGTAGCCCATGAAATGGGACATCAATTTGGCGCAAACCACACTTTTACTCATAGTAATGAGGGAACTGGTGTACAAATGGAGCCAGGAAGTGGTTCTACAATTATGGGATATGCAGGTATTACAACTTTAGATGTACAACCGCATTCAGATCCTTTTTTCCATGCCATCAGTATTCAGCAAGTGACCAACAATATTAAAGCAAAAACCTGTTCGGTAAATATTGCCACAGGAAATGCTATTCCAACTGCCAATGCAGGATTAGACTATACTGTTCCTAAAAGTACTCCCTTTATGTTAACTGCAGTTGGAACCGATGCTAATGGCGATGCACTTACTTACGATTGGGAGCAAATGGACAATCAAACCACATCAGCTGCACCAAGTGCTACTAAAACGACAGGGGTAAATTTCAGATCATATAGTGCTACCACTTCTCCAACACGTTATTTCCCTAAAATGTCATCCGTATTAACTGGAGCTACTACAACTGCTGGTAGTGAACTTACAGTGGAAGCTCTGCCTTCTGTTGCAAGAACCTTAAACTTCAGAGTTACCGTTCGTGATAATCATGTTGGTGGACCAGCAAACAATAGCGATGATGCTATCGTTACTGTAAACGCTACTGCTGGACCATTTGCGGTGAGCTCGCCAAACACAGCTGTATCTTATGTTGGTGGTACTTCACAAACTATAACATGGGCTGTAGCAGGAACAACTGCAAATGGCGTGAATTGTGCCAATGTTGATATTTTATTATCAACCAATGGAGGAACAACCTGGTCAACTTTATTAGCAGCTACGCCAAATGATGGAACAGAGGCGGTAACTATTCCAAATACACCTGGAACAAGTAACCGAATCATGGTAAAAGGAACCAACCACATCTTCTTTGATGTCTCTAATACTAATTTCACTATTACAGCAGGATCTACAGATACTGTTGCTCCTTCAACTCCTCTTAATTTAGTTGCTTCTGGAACTACTCAAACAACTACAAATCTATCTTGGACGGCTTCAACAGATAATGTAGGTGTTACTGGATATAATATTTATCAAGGCGCGACTCTAATTGGAACTAGTGCCACCACCACTTATACTGTAACCGGATTAACGCCTTCTACTGGATATGCTTTTGCAGTTAGTGCTAAGGATGCTGCTGGAAATGTCTCTGGTCAAAGTGCGTCTGCTTTTGCTACAACATTAGCGCCAGTTCCTGATACCACAGCTCCAACTGTCGCCACATTAAGCGCTTCTGGAACGACTTTAACTACTACTAATTTATCTTGGACAGGAGCTACTGACAACGTAGCCGTAACTGGATATGATGTCTATAAAGATGGAGTGTTATTGGCTTCTACTACCGCTACAACATATGCTGTTACAGGATTAGTAGCTTCTACCTCTTATTCTTTTACAGTAAAAGCAAAAGATGCTGCTGGTAATGTTTCTTTAGCTAGTAATGCCGTTTCGGTAACAACATTAACTCCGGATACTACAGCACCAACAGCTGCTACTTTATCAGCGTCTGGAACTACTTCAACTACTACTAATTTAACTTGGGCGGGGGCAACTGATAATATTGCAGTAACAGGTTATAATGTATACCAAGGGGCTACTTTGAAAGCAACTGTAACTACAACTTCTTATGCGGTTACTGGCTTAACTGCTTCTACAGCTTATACTTTTTATGTTGTAGCGAAAGATGCTGCCGGAAATCTTTCTCTAGCTAGTAACACCGTTAGCTTAACAACTCTTGCAAACACAGTTACTTATTGTGCTTCACAAGGTAATATCACCACTGATGAAAGAATTGGAAAAGTCGTTTTTGGAACTATCAGCAATACGTCAACTGGTACAACAGGTTACGAAAATTTTACCGCTCTTTCAACCAATGCGGTAAGAGGAACTGCCAATACGATTACCATTACCCCAACTTGGACAAGCACTGTATATAAAGAAGGATATGCGGTATGGATTGACTACAATCAAAATGGTGTATTTACAGATGCTGGTGAATTAGTTTATTCTAAAGCTGCATCTACAACCACTCCGGTTTCTGGAACTTTTACTATTCCTGCAACCGCTACTTTAGGAGCTACAAGAATGAGAGTTTCTTTGAAATACAATGCTATTCCAGCATCATGTGGTTCATTTTCTTATGGACAGGTAGAAGATTACACCGTAAACATTACTTCTGTAGCCAAAGAAATAGAATCCAATACTAACCAATCAACGTTGTCTTTCAACGTATTCCCTAATCCTGTGAATGGCGATGTATTGAATATTTCAACAGTAGAAAACGCTACTTACAGTGTTTACAATGTATTAGGTCAAGAAGTTTCTAAAGGAAAAATTGAAAACGATGCTATTTCAGTATCCAATATGAAAGCGGGAACTTATCTATTAGAAGTTACTTCTAACGGAAAATCAGCTGTGAAACGTTTCATTAAGCAATAAACTTTAAAAGAAATACAACTAAAAGCTATCTCCATGTGAGATAGCTTTTTTTTTGCCGAATGATTGATGATTGTTTCAACTGAGGTATGAACAGTGGTTTAAAATGAAAAAGTTAAAGGTTTTCTATCGAATGCAAAGTCCTTAAGTAATCCATCTTTATGAAACACATAGGAGTTAAGAAAGTAACAACCTATTACAATATAAAAACAAATAAAAAGCCTCACTTTTCAGCGAGGCTTTTTATTTATTCTGGATCATTCATTTTAAAACTTTCCATGAACTTAGTAGTATAGTTTCCGGCAACATAATCCGGTTCGTCCATTAATTGTCTGTGGAAGGGAATAGTGGTTTTTACACCTTCAATCACAAACTCGTCTAAAGCTCGTTTCATTTTATTGATAGCTTCTTCTCTGGTTTGAGCAGTTGTAATCAATTTAGCGATCATTGAATCGTAATTTGGTGGAATAGTATAGCCCGCGTAAACGTGCGTATCCAATCGGACTCCGTGTCCGCCTGGCGCATGAAGTGTTGTGATTTTTCCTGGTGAAGGACGGAAATCATTGTACGGATCTTCGGCGTTAATACGGCATTCAATAGCATGTAAATTAGGAAAATAATTCTTACCTGAAATTGGAATGCCTGCAGCTACCATAATTTGTTCCCGAATCAAATCGTAATCTATTACTTGTTCAGTGATCGGATGTTCTACTTGGATTCTGGTATTCATTTCCATGAAGTAAAAATTTCGGTTCTTATCTACCAAAAACTCTACGGTTCCCGCTCCTTCATATTTTATGAATTCAGCAGCTTTAACAGCCGCTTCTCCCATTTTATTTCTCAATTCGTCAGTCATAAAAGGAGAAGGTGTTTCTTCTGTTAGCTTTTGATGACGTCGTTGAACAGAGCAATCTCTTTCTGAAAGATGACAGGCTTTCCCGTAAGCATCTCCTACTACTTGAATTTCGATATGACGTGGCTCTTCGATTAATTTCTCTAAGTACATTCCGTCATTCCCAAAAGCAGCAGCCGATTCTTGACGAGCGCCTTCCCATGCTTTTAATAAATCTTCTTCTTTCCAAACAGCGCGCATACCTTTTCCTCCACCTCCCGCGGTTGCTTTTAGCATCACTGGATAGCCCATTTCTTTTGACAGTTTTTGAGCTTGTTCAAACGACTCTAATAAACCTTCAGAACCTGGAACACATGGAACTCCTGCCGCTTTCATAGTAGCTTTAGCTGAAGCTTTGTCGCCCATACGGTCAATCATTTCTGGTGACGCACCAATAAATTTGATTCCGTGCTCTTGGCAAATTTTTGAAAATTTAGCATTTTCAGAAAGGAAGCCGTAACCAGGATGAATGGCATCGGCATTAGTAATTTCAGCAGCGGCTATGATATTTGACATTTTCAAATAGGATAAATTGCTTGGTGGTGGACCAATACAAACCGCTTCGTCTGCAAACTTAACGTGCAAACTTTCGGCATCAGCTGTGGAATAAACTGCAACTGTTTTTATTCCCATTTCTCTACAGGTACGAATTACACGAAGTGCAATTTCACCTCTATTTGCAATTAATATTTTTTTAAACATCTTTTTAAAATTAGATAATTAGACAATTGGATTGTTCGACTGAGAGATTTTTAGAAATGGTATAAAAATCTAATAATCTATCGAATCTAATAATCTAAATTAAGATGGATCAACTAAGAATAACGGTTGGTCAAATTCTACTGGCGACATATCATCAACCAAAATTTTCACTATTTTACCAGAAACTTCAGATTCAATTTCGTTAAATAATTTCATCGCTTCAATTACGCAAAGCACGTCTCCTTTTGAAATAGTGGCGCCAACTTCAACAAACATGGGTTTGTCTGGTGAAGGTTTTCTATAAAAAGTTCCAATAATTGGAGATTTCACAGTAACATATTTCGAAGATTCATCAATTGGTGCTGCGGCAACCGGAGCTGCGGGTGCGGCTTGAACTGCAGGTGCGGCTTGCGGCAATTGTTGAACAGGAGCTTGTTGTAAATAGGTGATTTCTGGAGCATGACCTTCCAAAGTGGTTCTGATGGTAATTTTTACATCACCCGTTTCTAATTTCACTTCTGCAACTCCTGAATTTGATACAAATTTGATTAGGTTTTGAATTTCTTTTAAATCCATAATTATTTGTTTTTAGTTTTAGTTTATTGTTTGTTATATGCCCATTTTAGATAGATAGATCCCCAAGTGAATCCACCACCAAATGCGGCAAATATTAGATTGTCGCCTTTTTTAAATACGTGTTCAAAATCGTTCAACAATAAAGGTAAGGTTGCTGAAGTCGTATTTCCGTACTTTTCTATGTTGATGAGCACTTTACTTTCATCTAACTCCATTCTACTTGCGGTAGCATCGATAATTCTTCTATTTGCTTGATGGGCTACTAACCAATTGACATCGTCTTTGGTCAAATTATTTCTTTGCATAATTTTCTCACTCACATCGGCCATTCCTGTTACTGCATATTTGAATACTGTTTTTCCATCTTGAAAAACATAATGTTGTCTGTTCTCAACCGTTTCTTTAGAAGCAGGAAGAATGGAACCTCCCGCATCAATTTTTAAATATTCACGGCCAATACCATCGCTTTTTAAATACTCATCTTGCAAGCCTAATCCCTCTGTGTTGGGCTCAAACAAAACAGCACCAGCACCATCACCAAAAATGATACAAGTAGCTCTATCAGTATAATCTATAATGGATGACATTTTATCGGCGCCAATCAACAGTACTTTTTTATAGCGTCCAGATTGAACATAGGCTGCAGCCGTCGACATTCCGTATAAAAAACCAGAGCATGCAGCTTGAATATCAAAGGCAAAAGCGTTTACTGCTCCGATTTGACTGGCTACAAAAACAGCGGTTGAAGCCACTGGCATGTCTGGAGTTGTAGTTGCTACAAGCACCAGTTCTATTTCAGAAGGGTTAATTCCGCTTTTTTTTATCAAATCTTCAGCAGCTTTGATACACATGTAAGAAGTTCCTAGTTTTTCTCCTTTAAGTATTCTTCTTTCTTTAATTCCAGTCCGACTAGTAATCCATTCGTCGTTTGTTTCTACCATGGTTTCCAATAACTTATTGGTAAGAACGAAATCTGGAACATATGCTCCAACAGCGGTAATTGCGGCCGTAATTGTATTCATAAGTTTTAATTAATTTTCTTATCAAACATACGATTTGATAAAGAGGTGGAAATTACAAAAAAATCTAAAACAAATTTGTTTTAAAAGGGCTTATTTGGTTAAAAATATAAACAACAAAAAACTCCCACATTGGTGAGAGTTCGTGTATTCGTTATCGAAAAATATTAAGCAAGTGCCACAGTTGACTTATCAACAACTACTTGACCTCTGTAATACATTTTTCCTTCATGCCAGTAGGCTCTGTGGTATAAATGTGCCTCTCCAGTTACTGGACATGTAGCAATCTGAGCCACGGTAGCTTTATAATGTGTTCTTCTTTTATCTCTTCTGGTTTTCGAGATTTTTCTCTTAGGATGTGCCATTTTACTATATTATTTATCCGTTAATAGTTTCTTTAATTTTTCCCAACGCGGGTCTATTTCTTCTTCTTTTATTACTTCTTTTTTTTGGTCATTGATCATCAATTCTTTCAGTTTGTCTAAAGCAGGTGATTTCAAAGTCCCGTCTTTAATCCCTGGATGTGTTTTTTTGAGTGGAACTGATAAAGCAATCATCTCAAAGACATATTGCTTAATGTCAATTTGATGTTCTCCATGTGGCAAAATCAACAACTCCTCATTGTCATTATTGAACTGCTCTCCAAATTGCACCACTACTTTAATTTTTCCTTTAACCGGCAAATCAAAAAGCTCTCCGGTCAAGTCACAAGGCACATGAACAGTTCCTTTGTGTTTGAAAGCAAGCTCCAACATAGTGCTTTTCTTCTCTAAAACTACATTAACTTTGATGTCTGAATCTTCGAATTCATCGTAATCAAAATCCTCAAAGAACGCCTTACTTATTTGATATTCAAACTGATGTTTCCCTAACTTTAATCCTATGAAAGGAATTAAAAACTCATTTAACTGCTTCATTTCAACAACAATTTGTCCGAATGTTTCGGGAGCGCAAAGATATAAAATTATTGAACAATCAAAACGGTTGTTCCTTTTTTTTTAGCGATTATTTTTTTCAGCCTGTTTTTCCCTTACTTTCATGGGGTTGCTACTGATTTCTTGATATTGATTTCTAGAATTAAATACATCAATAGCCAAATAAACTGCTTCTTTAAATGAATTATAGTCTGCAATTCCCTTCCCTGCGATATCATAGGCCGTCCCATGATCCGGAGATGTTCTTATTCTATTTAATCCTGCAGTATAATTCACGCCTTTACCGAATGATAAGGTTTTAAAAGGAATTAACCCTTGATCATGATAAGTTGCTATAATAGCGTCGTATTTTTCATATTGGTTACTGCCAAAAAAACCATCCGCCGGAAAAGGTCCAAAAACTAAAGTCCCTTTATCGTATAATTCTTTTATGGTAGGCTTCATGATTTCTAGTTCTTCTTTCCCAATGACTCCATTATCGCCGCTGTGTGGGTTTAAACCTAAGACAGCAATTTTTGGCTTACTAATACCAAAATCTTGAATTAATGTTTTCTTAATGGTTTCAATTTTTTGAATTATCAACTTTGGCGTTAAGTGTTTGGCTACTTCATTAACTGGAATGTGATCGGTAAGCAACCCAACTCTTAGCGTATCCTGCACCATTAACATCAAAGCATTGCCTTCCAACTCCTGATTCAAATAATCGGTATGCCCTGGAAATTTGAATTCCTCTGACTGAATGTTGTACTTATTAATCGGAGCGGTGACTAAAACATCTATCAATCCTTCTTTTAAAGCTTTCGTAGCCGATATGAACGATTTAGTAGCATACTTCCCTACAGCGTCATCATTAGCTCCAAAATTCAAGTCAACGCCTTCTTTCCACACATTTAAAACATTAATTTTTCCGGGAAGTATTTGATTCAAATGATCAATGCCGTGCAACAATGAAGTCGATTCAAAACTCTTTTTTACAAAGGACAAAACTTTTACATTGGCAAAAATAACAGGAGTGCACAATTCTAACATTCTAGAATCTTCGAAAGTTTTGAGTACCACTTCGCTTCCAATACCGTTTAAATCTCCTATTGAAATTCCAACGATGATATTTTCTGCTTTTTTCATTCTTACTACAAGTTATTTATTGCTAATTTTGAAGTGCAAATTTAGTAAAATAAAACAAGAATGTTTACAGGAATTATAGAAACCCTTGGCGTCATCCAAGAAATCAAAAAAACAGATGACAATCTGCAAATAACGCTACTTTCTTCCATTACACCCGAATTGAAAATCGACCAAAGTGTCGCTCACAATGGCGTTTGTTTGACCGTTGTTGCAATAAATGAAGATACTTATACCGTTACGGCTATAAAAGAAACGATCTTAAAAACTAATTTAGGAAATTGGAATGTTGGTGATCGGGTCAATTTGGAGCGCGCCATGAAATTAGGCGATCGTCTGGATGGACATATTGTTCAGGGGCATGTTGACCAAACAGGAATTTGTAAAAAAATCGAAAATGCAAATGGAAGTTGGTATTATACCTTTGAATACAATGCCGCACTAAACAACTTAACCATCGAAAAAGGTTCTATAACTGTCAATGGTGCTAGCTTGACCGTGGTGAATTCAAAGAAAAACGAATTTAGTGTTGCCATAATCCCATATACATATGATCACACCAATTTCAAAGATTTCGCAATTGGAACGACAATAAACCTTGAATTTGATGTCATTGGAAAATACGTGTCACGATTGTATTCGCTAGACAAATAACGAATCGGCCCCTCTTATAAAAGAAAAACTCCAACTTACATCGGAGTTTTTTTATTGAGTTGAATTTGATTTATCTTGAAGATTCCATATCCCACAGCTGCTACTAATAACAAGGCTATATCGCCATCAATCGGAAGACCTGGAGGAGGTACTTCTGGAGGCGGCGGCCCAGTTGGTCCCGCAAAGGCGGAAACACTAAAAAGAACCAAGATGATTAAAACAATATTTGGGACAATTTTCATAGGTCGTAAAAGTAAATAAAAAATCTTTCCGTCAAAATTTTTTTGTATTATAATTTCATTATTAAAACAAATAACAATTTTCTAGCATGAATCCCTACGGTTGCACTTACTTATTAACGTAAATTCTTTAACTTTAGTTTTTCAACTTTGAAAAACTATTTTCCAAAATTTAAAAAAAAAGACTCTCGTAGTGAAAGCCTTTTGTGGTCCCACTTGGAATCGAACCAAGCACCTACTGATTATGAGTCAGTTGCTCTAACCGAATGAGCTATAGGACCGATTATGAGGTTGCAATATTACTACAATTTTTGATTTTTTGCAACTATTTTTTTTATAGAATTTTGTCATTCAATTTAGCGTCATTGTGCTAAACTATTCCGTAATTTCCTGACACAACTCTATTAAAACTCCATTTGTTGTCTTCGGATGCAAAAAAACAACCAACTTATTATCAGCTCCTTTTTTAGGAATTTCATTCAGTACTACAAAACCTTCGGCCTTCAAACGCTTTGTCTCTGCCACAATATCTTCTACATCAAAAGCAATGTGATGAACTCCTTCACCCTTTTTTTCGATGAATTTTGCAATTGGACTATCAGGATTCGTTGCCTCCAAAAGTTCAATTTTATTCGGTCCGCTTTTAAAAAAAGACGTTTTCACGCCCTCGCTGGCTACTTCTTCAGATTTATAAGATGGCGCACCAAAAAGCTTTTCAAAAATAAGATTTGAAATTTCTAAGTCTTTTACGGCGATACCGATATGTTCAATTTTTCTCATTTTAATCAATTTTAATACAAAGTTCGCAAAGTTTTTCTCAAATCGTATCATAAATTTCAAGGAATATCCATTGTAGGTATTTGAGTTCTCTGCTTTTCACAAAAAACAAACAACTAAAATTTAAAAATTGTATTTTTGCCTAATGGAAACGAACAGACAGAAAAAAATAGGCGGTGTAATTCAAAAAGATTTGGTAGACATCCTGCAAGGTGAAGTACGAAAAAATGGAATTTCCAATTTGATTATTTCCGTATCCAAAGTGAGCGTCACTACTGATTTATCTGTAGCCACGGTGCATTTAAGTATTTTTCCTCAAGAAAAAGCTAAAGAAACACTAGCCGCTATCAAATCCAATTCGGTATTAATCAAACACGATTTATCTCAAAGAGTACGCTTACAATTGCGTAAAGTTCCCAACCTTACCTTCTTCATCGACGACTCTTTAGATTATATTGAAAAAATTGACAATGCCTTATCCGCCAAAGAAAATCCTATAGAAAATCGAGATCTTTTAGAACGACGCAGAAAATCGTAACTTGAATTTCCCTTTATACATAGCCAAACGCTACCTAAGAAGTGCCAGTAAAAATAATGCGATTAACATTATTAACGGCATTGCTTCGGTCGGAATAATCGTTGGCGCTATGGCCTTGTTCGTCGTACTTTCCGTCTTTAGCGGCTTAAAAGATTTTAGTTTGTCCTTCAGCAACGACTTTGATCCCGACATCAAAATTATGCCGTCTTATGGTAAATCTTTCTTTATCTCTACCGAACAAGAACATCAAATACATCAAATAAGAGGCATTAAGGCGTCTAGCAAAATCATTGAAGAACGCGTCTTGTTTCTCTTCGACAACAAAGAACAAGTCACTTACATAAAAGGTGTCGATTCGCTTTTTAGCCAAGTAAATCCGGTAAAAAAAGATATTTATCAAGGAGAATGGCTGCAGCCTAATACTAATCAAGTTGTCGTGGGTTATGGCATTTGTCAAAAATTATCTCTGGGCTTGTTCGATTTCAACAATCCTTTCGAAGTGTTTGTGCCGAAACCCGGAAGCGGAACGATTGAAACAGCGGAAGGCGCTTTCAATAGATCCAAATTAGCACCCGTCGGAATTTACGCGATTAGTGAAGATCTCGACTCCAAATACGTTTTCGCCGACTTGGGTCTCGCTCAAAGCTTACTAGAATTCAAACCAAATCAAATTTCAGGAATCGAACTCAAAATGCTCCCAAACGCTAATGAAAGCAACATTACACAAGAGCTTCAAAAAATTTTTCACGATAAAGTCACCATAAAAAATAGAGCACAACTCAACGACAGTTTGTACAAAATGCTCAATACCGAAAACATTGCCGTTTATCTCATCTTCACCTTAGTTATCGTCGTGGCGCTTTTCAACCTGATTGGCGCACTGATTATGATGATTCTCGATAAAAAAGCAAACTTAAAAACACTTTTCAATCTCGGTACAGAAGTTCGCGATTTAAGAAAAATATTTTTGTTGCAAGGCACTTTATTAAGCGTCATTGGCGGCGGTATCGGACTCGCATTAGGCATCATTGTCGTTTTGATTCAACAAAAATTCCAGCTCATCATGATCACGCCAACCCTAGCTTATCCGGTGATTTTCTCTTTCGAGAATGTGCTGATTGTTTTCGCAACGATTATGTCGCTAGGGTTCGTAGCATCTTGGATAGCATCTAGTCGGGTTACCAAAAAATTATTGGAAGATTTTTAAGAGAGCGTTTCCCTTCGGGTCGGGCTTTTCGCACTCGCTTTTTTTGCTGCGTAAACTCCACAAAAAAGAGCTCAAACAAAAATGCTGCAATCCCTAACGCAACACTTGAACACACTGCCTTATTTATTTGACAAAACACAAATGGCACCAATTACCACGAATTAATTCGTGCAAATTCGTGCCATTCGTGTTAAATCTAAAGAATTTCCATCCCACTAAACTTCTCCAAAACCGCATTAAACGTTTCGAAAATATAGTCCGGATCTTCACTAGTCACCATTTGAGTTCGGTATTCTTTGAAATTCGGCAATCCTTTGAAGTAATTGGTATAATGTCTGCGTGTTTCAACAATACCTAGGTGTTGTCCTTTCCAATCCATTGCCCATTGGAGGTGGTTTTTGGCAGCTTCCACTCGGTCTTCAATGGTCGGCTTTGGCAAATGAGTTCCTGTGGCAGCGTAATGTTTTATTTCATTAAAAATCCATGGATACCCAATCGCCGCGCGTCCAATCATGATCCCATCGACACCGTATTTATTTTTGTATTCTAACGCTTTTTCCACCGAAGTCACATCGCCATTTCCAAAGATGGGCATAGTAATTCTTGGGTTGTTTTTCACACGAGCAATGTGCGACCAATCGGCTTCGCCTTTGTATAATTGTGCGCGAGTTCGCCCGTGAATCGATAACGCTTGTACGCCAATGTCCTGCAAACGCTCGGCAACCTCATCAATATTAATAGAATTCTCATCCCAACCCAATCGCGTTTTTACGGTTACCGGCAAATTTGTGCTTCGAATAACCGCTTTGGTCAAGCGCACCATCAAATCAACATCTTTCAAAACCGCAGCGCCAGCACCTTTGCATACGACCTTTTTTACTGGACAGCCAAAATTAATATCAATCAAATCAGGATTTACAGTAGATACAATTTTGGAAGACAATGCCATCGCTTCTTCGTCACCTCCAAAAATCTGAATTCCGACCGGTCTTTCGTAATCGAAAATATCCAATTTTTGACGGCTTTTGATAGCATCACGAATCAATCCTTCCGAAGAAATGAATTCACTGAACATCAAATCGGCGCCATGCAATTTGCACAACCTTCTAAAAGGCGGATCGCTCACGTCTTCCATAGGTGCTAAAAGCAATGGGAAATCTGGTAATTCGATGTTGCCTATTCTAATCATGCCGCAAAAGTACACTTTTTGCAAGAAATGAAATAAAAATCAAAAGAAAAGACCACTAACGGTACGTTAAAAATTAGCCTTTCGATAGTCGAAAAAATGAATAGGTTTTCGACTCATGGGCTGAAAAATAAGAGCATTTAAGTCCTCTAAAGAAACAAACTCGATTTTTGGTGTTACCCTCAATTTCGCGCGAAAGTGATCCTTAATTTCGTGTAAAAAATCGTCAGACGGCACTTTTACGGCTAGTTTTATTAAAATTTCATCGGTGCCAAGATCGTTGGTAGAGATTTCAATAACATGCTGTTCGATATTATCAAAACCATTCAACACATCATTCATCGCGGGTGGATACAGCGTGGTTCCTTTATATTTGATCATGTGTTGCTTTCGTCCAATAATCGGCCCCACGCGCAACGTATTTCTTCCACAGGCGCAAGGTTCGTCATGCACATGAACAATGTCGCCCGTTTTAAAACGAACTAGCGGCATGGCTTCAATTCCTAAAGTGGTAAAGGTTAATTCACCAGATTGCCCTTTTTGTACCGGTTGGTTTTGATCGTCTAAGACTTCCACAATAATTAGTTCTGGATGATGATGCCCGCCAATTGCCTGTTCGCATTCGGTGAAAGCGGTACTCATCTCCGTAGACGCATAAGTTGAGAAAAGTTGAAGTTTCCATTTATCTGAAATTTTTCTCGCTAAGGTATTCTGAGAAAAATCTTCGTTTCGCAACGACTCGCCGATACAAATCGCTCCTTTAATTCCGGAATTATTATAATCAATGTGATGCACCTCAGCATATTCTATTAATTTCAACAAAAAGGAAGGTACGGTAATAATATAGGTTGGTTTGTATTTTAAAATCGAGTCCCATTGCAATTCGGGAATTCCGGCACCCACTCGAATGACACCCACTTTCATTTTTCGCAATCCTAAGAAATAGGCTAAGCCGGCCATGAATCGGCGATCAATGGTTGTCATCAGTTGCACGATATCGCCTTCCTTTATTCCGGCGCAATCAAATGAAATCGCTTCGTTGTAGGCCAATCGATCTAAATCGGCGTCGGTTAACCCAAATGTTACCGGTTCACCCAAAGTTCCAGATGTGGTGGCAAAATCAATAATTTTTGATACAGGAACACACCGAAAAGCATCATTGTGTTTTTGCAAATCTTCCTTAGTCGTCACCGGTAAAAACCGCAAATCCTCTAAAGTTTTAATTTGAGAAATAACCACCTGATTCTTGGTAAATAATTCTTGATAATATGGCGAATTTGCAGCGACATAAGCCAATACTTCCGCTAATTTTTGTTCTTGAAAAGCTTTGATCTCGGTGGAAGAAGCAGTTTCTATTTTGGGAATCATGATTGTTTTCTTTTGAGTTGCTTCAAGTACTTTTCGATTTTTTGTTTTTCAGGTAGCGTTGTGATTTCTTTGGTTAACGCCATTTCGAAATTGAACTGTGCCTGTTGGTATTGCTTCTTTTGATAAAAATACCTGCCCGATTTATAATAAACCAGCCAATAATTTGGATTCAAAGATTGGTAATTTTTAATAAAATCCGGTGGAATTTCTCTTTTATTTTCTAGGAAAGCGTCCATTTTTCGGTCTTCGATTCGAAAAGATTCGTAGTTTTTATAGGCTTGTGCATCGACAAAAGGATCTTTCGGAAGGTTTAGATTTTCCTGTTGTAAAGAACCTGTAGCATCATTGATTGTGGGATTTCCGAAAACTTTATTCAAATCGTAACACACCATTTCCCCTAATTGATACGGATTTGAAGATACCCAAACCAAACGCTGTTCTGGTTTAAAAATAATTCCATGGTGCGCAATAAGCTGGTTAATTGCCTTTTCATTTCCGTAACCCAACGGCACATTTTCTAGTCCTTCCTTATTTCTAAGAATACTAGCGGCAATTTCCGGGTTGATCTTTTCATTTTTCGCGAACAGCTCTGTCATTCTATCGAATCGGTATTGCGAATGGCTATTCTTAATTTGAAACATATTTCGATGATTGCTTCTTAAATTTTCACTTTGAAAATGATTCGAACACAACAACTGGTTTCCATTAGGCATTTCGTATACCCCAAAATTATCGGGAGCTACTTCAATGATTATTGCTTTTTTATCATTAGCACTCCCCACCATAATCGATTCGGAAACAAACACTTTCCTTTTTCTAGCAATGGCAATGGCTTCCTCACAGTTTTTGGCATACTGTAAAATTTCTCGCGCCAAGATAGAAATAGGTGTCTTGGCCACTAACGGAATTTTAGATTTTCCCGCATTGATGGTCACCGTTAGTCCTTCCTTGTTCATGCCAGAAACAACGCCAATCATCCCAGCCCAAGTGACCATCATAAACGGATAGCCTTGTTGTGGTTTGATGAAAGCCACTATTTTATTTTGCGCAAATTCATCGCCAACATAAAAATCGAAATTTCTTCCTAGAATCAAACTTCCGTTTTCCGACTTATCTCCCCAAGCTGCAAATGAGGAGCAGCCTACCAATGCCAAATCTTGCAAAGCATGACCAATGTCGTGGGCACCATGCAAATACAAACTTCGCAAATACCTTGGCGCGATGTCATCAAATTCCGTAGACGCATATTCTGACATGCCATAAATTTCGGTCTTATATTCTTCCGGAACATTCAAGTATAGTTCGCGATTGTACCATTTCAAGAAATTGCGCAATAATTTTTGTTTGTTTCTAGATGGAACAAGTTCACTAATCTTACCAAAAAAAATGCGCTCTTGTTTTTTTAACAATGAATCGGTTAAACTTCCGATAACCAGTCCGCGCTCTAAGGGATCGCCTTCAACATAAAGCTCCCAAAGGTTTTGTTTATTTTTTACCAAGAAATTAGCCCCCGATGAAAATGAAGTACTGGATTGCCGTTTCACTATGGGTTTGGTAGCATTATATCCTGCAACTTGAGGCTGATGGTGGAGCGATTTAGAAGTTCCACACGACAGTGCTAGAAATAAATACCCTACTGCAATAGCAAAAGACAACTGCTTTTTCATCCCAAAAACTATTCTAAAGACTGATTGATTTTATTGATTAGGTATTCTTTCCCCAAAATTTCAGAACAGGTAACAACCGCCCCGATCGTAACCCCTAAAACACCGTGCATATTGATACTTTGCCCCGTTAAATATAAGTTATTCAGTTTTGTTTTAGGTGCAATGAACGACTTCATGGGATTGTTGGAATCTTTTACATATCCATACATATTGCCTTTGTATCCACCGATATAATCCCGATAGGAAAGCGGTGTTGAGGTATGCATCGACTGAATGCAATCCCGAATTCCCGGGAATTTAATCTCAATCTCTTGTAGAAATCGTTCCGCTTTTCTGCTCTTAAATGCCTCATAGGTTTCACCTCTATTACTCTTATCAACTGTAGTATTAAATGTACTTTCCCACGCTTTCAAGTCGTCAAAATTCATATAAGTGATGAATGTCATTCCATCGGCCCATTCAACATTCTTTCCTGATGCATTCATGGAAGCCATATACGCTTTCGGCCAAGTAGAATCATCGTATTCATAAGCATTCCATACTACTTTACTGTTTTTGAAATGATAAAAATTATGATTAATGTATTTAAACGTTTCGGGCTTAAATACGACATACAAACTAAAGGCTGAAATAACTCCTTCTAAACTGTCAATCCGATTGTAAAAAGATTTTCTAAACCTGTATTCCCCTACCATTTTCAGTGTGGTCTTGGGTTCAATATTAGAAATGAAAAGCTTGCCAAAAACCTCCGTCCCGTCCTTTATTTTCACCGAAACCACATCGTTATCCTCCAGTTCAAAACGGGTCGCTTCCTTGTATTTATAAACTTCACCTCCATGCTTCTTAAGTTGTTTAATAAGTTGCTTGGTGATTTGACTGCCTCCATTAATGCATCGGTATGCACTTTGAATATACGAGTTCACGGATAAGGCGTGCACGTAAAACGGAGATTTATCTTCGATTCCCGCATACAAAAAATTAGACCCTGCTAATACAGCTCTTAACTTTTCATTCTGAGTTACTTCGTCAATACATTCTTTAGCGTTTAGTGCTAGTATTTCGCTATCATATTTACCGTCTGATTTCAAGTTATACAATGGAAAGGAATCGCAAACAGATCGCACTTTTTGGCAATAGTTTTCAATAGAAGCTCGTTCGTTTGGAAAATAACGTACCAACTGATTAACAAAGTTAGTATAACCTTGCGCATGTGGATACTCTTCATTTTCTTCTTCAAATGAAATGAGATCAAATCCATCTTCATCCATTTTTTGGAGTCTTAAATCGTCGATGATTCCCAAATACTTGAAATATTGATGCAAATTTTGGCCCTCGCTCAAACCTCCGATGTAATGAATTCCGGTATCAAAAATCGTTTTATCACGAACGAAGGTTTGCAAATTTCCACCATATTGGTTGTTTTTTTCGAGCACACATACGCTATATCCCTCTCGTGCTAATATGTTAGCCGAAACCAAACCGCCCAAACCGCTTCCAATAATGACAACATCGTACTGTGCTTTCATTTTCCTTATTTCTTTAATACTATGATTTGAGGTTCTTCAGCAACAACTGTAAATCCGAATGTCATTATGGCGTCCTTTACTGCTGAACTATTCAGCAAGATAATGCATTTTGCTCGTGAAACCATTTTTTCGATATCCTTCTCCGACAGTATGCTTGAAATTAGCCCTATGTCAAAGTGATCGTCAAATTCGTTTTCAAGACTTTCTGGATAAGAAATAGCACGATTTTTTATCCAATAATTTGTTTGGGCTACTGCTCTTTTTTCCGCATCTGTTAGAATCGAAATGATTCTTCTTTGGGGCTCTTGTAACGCTAACAAGACATCCAACTGTCCGTAATCGTTAGCCCAATGCAAAATTTTTGCTTTTGGACTAAGGTATTTATTCAAGCGATGGTACACTTCCGCGTTTAAATCAAAATCCGCTTTTACTGACTTAATGATAGCGTTTTCTTTGTAATCAAAACTGTTAATGAGCGTTTTTTGAAAATAACTTGACCCCTCGTTTTTTAGTCTAATCTTAGCAAACTCTGATTTAAAAAAGGAACTAATTTGCTTTGTTTTTTCCGTGTAATTCACTCCAAACCGGTCATCATCTGGGCGAATTCGATCTAAAATAGTTACGGTTATCGTACCGTCATAAATAATAAAATCTCCCTTTGGCAACGCTTCTGAATTGCCATGAATTATAACGGGAAGGATATCTAATTTGAAATGATCGGCCAAGAAAAAAGCACCTTTGTGAAACCGCTGTATTTGATTGCTTTTCGAGCGCGTTCCTTCCGGAAATACAATCAAGGAGTAGCCCTCGTCCACTTTTTTTTGTAAATGCGCTACACCTCCTTCAATTCCTTCTGAAACTGGATAAAAACCGGCTCTCTTTACTGCCGCTCCAAAAATAGGCGAATGATATACCCAATCGCTAACTAAGTAAATGGTTTTGGGGCTCAGCATCCCAATCGCCAAAATATCCAAAAACGAAGTATGATTCGCTATAATTACGGCGGGTTTGATAAATTTTTCACCTGACTGGTTAACTACTTTCTTAACCACAAATGGATTCGTATACAATACCGATTTCATAAATTTAGAAATGGCATAACGAAACGCTTTCATCTTTGTAGTTTCCATTATAGGAAGTACTTGCATAACGGTTAAACTAAAAATAGAAACCAAAATGCCACCCAAGCCATAATAACAAAAAGACAAAACGCCGTGCACTAAAGAGCGCAATTGAAATGGAGCTTTTCCTTTCTTAACCCGATTGGTCACCAAAAATTCGAACACTAAGGGTTGAATGGTAAACGTAATTAACAATGCTGAAAAGATTCCGATAATTGCTATGATTGAAATAGATTTCAATGCAGGATGCTTAGCGAAAATTAGCACTCCAATTCCCAAAATAGTCGTCGCCACCGATAGCAAGATTGAAGTTCGGTATGTGGGCAATTCGCGTCTGCCAAACGTATGCTCTTTTTGTAGCGCAGCGGTCATAAAAATGCTATAGTCTACTCCAATCCCAAAAATCAGTGTGCAGACAATGATGTTTATAATATTAAATTGCAGATGAAATAACCCCATGATTCCTGTCGTAAAAACCCAACTAATAAGGATTGGAATGATACTGACAATTACCAATTCAATTCTTCTAAAGGCTAAAAGCAAAACGATAAAAACTGCGATAAATGAATAATCAACTAGATTTTCAAAATTGTTTTTAAGCTGTCCAAAAAAAGATTCATTGGTTTGCTGGCGATCGATAACCACCAGATTGGGTTGCTTTTTAATAGTATTTACGAACACATCACGGTTTTGACTCGGCACTTTTACTAGCGTAGAAATTGTAAAAAAACCATTTTTCTGAGCCACGAACTCGTTTAGGAAAAGTGCTTTTACTTTCCCATATTCATTTAAAGAAATAGGCTGAAATCCCTTTTCTAATGTTTCGTAAAACCGACTGTAAGTGGTAGGTTTAAAACCGAAAGAATTTCCACTAGCTATTAAAGTGTTTTTTAAAGTTGCTTTTTTCTCCGACGTCCAAAAGGAATTCCATTCTTCAATTTTTTTGGACTGCATTTCCTTTGAAAAAACGAGTCCACCAACGGAGCTAAAATGTAGAATTTGAGTAGCCTTTTTATCCTTCTCTAATTTGCTAAATAATGCATTGTTTTGCTTTAAAACCGACTCAGCATCGTTGCCATACGTTGCCAGATAAATTGATTTTGCGGAACCGTTAGCCGTGCTTTCCAATTCATTTTCTGCTATTTTTAAGTCGATCGGGATATAATTCAATGCGCTCAAGTCATTATTAAACGTCACTTTTTGGTAAGTAAAAAAGCAGACTATCAAAACGGCAACAACCAATCCAATCAACCCTTTGTTGGAAGAATAGGAATAAGCTCCCAACTGATCAATTAAATTCGATTTCGGAAGTGCTATTTTGCTGGTAGTTCGATACAATAACGGAATCAAAACCAATGAAAATACCGATGTTGCCAACACACTAATCGCTGCAAAAAGGCCCAAATCCTGCAGGGCATCAGACTTGACAAAAAACAAACACAAAAAAGTTATCGCGGTAGTCGTTCCGCATAGTATAAGTGGCTTCGAAATGTCTTTGTAAAGCAACTTTATGTCTTTATTGTTGCGCAAATGAGTCAAAACATAAATAGAATAATCTGTTGTTTCTCCCAATAAGATGGAGCTAATTCCGAGTGAAATCGCCGAAATCGTCCCTTTGGCTAAATACAAGACTGCTAAAGCAAAAGCAGCCCCAAAAAGTGATGGAATAAAAATGAGAATTGGTGTGGTTATGCTTCTGTAGAAAAAAATCAAAATGACAATCAAACTTACTGCGGCAAACAATGAGGTGTTTCGTACATCGGCTTTTATTTGCGTTGCGTTGGCCACCGCTACCGGTGTCGCTCCAAAATAACTCAATCTGATTTTACCTTTAAATTTGACGTTTAGGTTGTTCTTAATCTCGTTTACCTTTTGCATAAAAATGGTATTCCTATCGGTCTCGTTTCCTGGTAATTTCGGAGTAATAAAAAGCAATAACTTTTTTTTGTCTTTGGTTGTTACATAGCCATGAAGTAGTTCAAAATCATCGCCAACACTCATTTGTTGCCACTTTTTTAAAGCTATAAAAGAAATTCCCAACGGATCTTGAAGAATAAAATCTCTTGAAATCAATCCAGTTGGGGAAATCAAAGACTTATAATTCCCTTCCACAATACGGGCAATACTGTCCTTTTGCAAGCGATTATTTATGGTTTTATAGTCGTCTTGATTGAGAAAAAGAGGCAAATTTGAATACACAAACTCAAACGTTTCTTCAATGCTGTTTTCGTCTATTTTTCCTTGAACCTTGTCAATGTAGGGTTTGCAATTGGTATCTAAATTCGCTAAAAACTCATCCGCAAATTGGGTTAATTCTTCGGGAGTTCCACTATTTTCCCTAGTGATTAAGACCGAAATCTTATCAGAAAAATTCATTTGCTGCATTACTTTGGCGGTAATGTTTGATTGGTCGTTGGCGGGAATCAATCGGGTGATGTCTTCACTAAATTTTAAGCGGGAAGCCAATAAAGCAAATCCCAACAACATAGCGAACAGCAATGCAACAGCGAGGAATTTCTTCCTATTCGCAAAGGAATAAATCGCCAAAAAAAAGTGCTGCATGGATTATTATTTGTTTTTAAATGTACTAAAAAGTATCATTAGACCATAACTGATTACTCCAAAAATTATCGACATTCCTGTCGCCAAAATAAAACTTCCGACGAGATATTGATTTATATGCGCTTGCACGGCGGCAAAAGTCAACGAAGAATCTAGAACAATGGGTTTCGAAGTCGCAACAAAAATACGTCCCAGTTGCAACGAACCATAAATAATAAAAGGAATGAACGGTGGAAAACTTATGTTTGAAAAGGCAAACGCTATTAGTTTATTCCATCCCAGCAAGGTTGCAAGAAACAACACGATGATGGTTTGAAATCCCCAAAATGGTGCTATTCCAACAAAAACACCCAAGGCCACGGATAACGCCTTGACTGGTTTCGAATCTTGACTCTCTAGGAAATTTTCAAGGAAAAATTTCTTAAATCCTTTTTTTTTTAAACGTTTAAAAAAATCTCGAGGCTTGATATAGCCTAAAGTGACTAACACTAAGAAGGTGTTTAGAATACTTATTCTTGTGAAATCTCGAAAAGGACGAAAATGAGAAACCCGTTCGTTTGGATCGTATAAAATTTGAATCGGAATGTTCTTTACTGGAATCCCTTTCCACGCTGAGCGCACAATCACCTCGATTTCAAATTCGAATTTGGTAGTAAAAAAGTTTTTTGGAAGTTGTTGCAAGGGATACAATCGAAAGCCCGACTGGGTATCTTCGAGGCGATTTCCCGTTTCAAACCAAAACCAAAAATTAGAAAACTTATTGCCAAAACTGCTTTTCTTAGGCACACCTTCTTGGGTCATGTTGCGACTTCCAATCAATAGTGCCGGACCATCTTTTTCAAGAGCTTCCAAAAATTTTGGGATGTCTGAAGCAAAATGTTGACCGTCAGAATCTAGTGTAATTGCATACTGATACTTCAGCTCAAGCGCTTTCTTGAAGCCATTTCGCAAGGCTAACCCTTTCCCAGAATTTTTAGCATGATGAATTTGAATGATAGATGAATAGTTTTTTAGCAGAATGGAGGTAGTATCAGTCGATCCATCGTTTACTACAATCACATGGGTCGTGAACTTTAAAATGGAATCTAATACCCGTGTCAAGGTCTTATGATTGTTGAAAGTGGGCACAATAACACACACTTGTTCGGAAGGAATGCGCACTATTTCAGATATCAAATCTTCCATTTTTGAAACTGCTATTTATTTAATCATTTGCTTTTCGGCTACTGGAATGCTTTTCGACTGTAACATAAAACTCTTCAAATACTCTTTAAGTGGCCCACTTTGTTCTTTGTAATGCTCTACTAAGAATTTGGCATCTTCTGCAATATTGCTTCTATAATTGGTAATACGGGGCACATTTTCTTGAATACTGAGGCGAATGAGGCGGATTTCAATGTTGTTCGGATTTCGATTCGCGGCCGATTCCATCCATTTGACTCCTTCTTTGAACTGCTTTATTTTCTGATTGAGATTCTTGGCAAATTTAGAAACCATAGTTATGGACGCCCCTTTATAGGCAACAAGAATCGGATCTTCATCCAATGCAATCGTCGCTAATTTGGCAGCAAATTCTTTTGCAAAGGTTTCTGATTTGGAGGCCTCAGGATACATTTTTCGAATTTCGGATAGCTCAAGATTTGCATGAGGCATTCCGAGAAAACAAAGTAAAAAGAGCCATTTCATTTAGTTTATTTTTTGGTACACACAGCTTAATTTTAGAGCTACGGTTTCGTTAAAATAAGTGGAGTTTTTTACTTTGACTAAATTATCTTCAGTGGTTGTAATATCCAGCTCTAATCTTAACTCAGGCGTTACAAATGGATTTATTAATGCCATGAATTTAACATTAGACAAGCTTTGCATTTGTAATGAGTTTTGTATCAGTTCTTCGGTGATTTCTTTGATAATTTGCATCATGCATACGCCAGGCATAATCGGATTTCCAGGAAAATGTCCTTTGAAAACTTCGTGCAGTTCATTCACTAAAATGACCACCATAAACTTTTGTTCTGCTGGTTTTTCTATGGAAACTATTTTATAAAAATTGGGTAAAAGCATGTTTTAGTTTACATCAAAAGTATAAGTAGCACCAAGGCTAAAGACAACATTTGTATGACTATTATCAAAATTGTTGTTGTCTATAACAGGTATAATTCCTTTTTTTACTCGCCCTTCAATTCCAAAGTTGGGTGTAAAATTGTATCCAGCACCCAAGAAAAACGCGAAATCTACATCGCTATTTACACTGTAATTCTTCTCAACCACAAAATCAATGGTTGGTCCAAGGTGGATATTGAATTTGTCAAATGTAAATTTGTTGGCGACTGCTATGGATAAATAGGAAACATCGAATTGACTCTTAATCCCGTTATTTACTATTGCTGAACCTTGTCTGGAATAATCAATTTCGGGCTGCAATGTATAATATTTTGTTAGGTGCAGTGCTCCATAAAATCCAGCATAAAAATCGGTTTTTGAATTAAAATCGTTTCTATAAGCCGGACTATAATTCGAATCATATGCATTGTAATAATCTCCTTGCGTGAAGTGAGAAAAATTCACCCCTGCACGAATCCCGGGTTTGAATGTAATTTGAGCTTGCGTTTGCGTGAAAGCAAAAACAGCTAAAATGATTGTCATAAGTGCTTTTTTCATGGCGTTACTTTTATTGAGTTTGAAAATAGTTAAGTGTAATTTTTATGGGTAAAGTATGTTGCTCTATAGTACAACTTTGGGCAAAAATATTATTTTCTGAAGTAAAACTAAGGTTTATTTTTTCTTTTCTTTTCGACGCGCGAATGATTTTTATAAGTTTACCGTCTTTCTTACTGACAAAAAGGTAATCTGATTGGCTACGAATAGCCGATTTGTATACGATTTCGGCATCGTTTTCCAATTGCTCTTGCAGTACATACTGATTTTTGAAAAGTAGTCGAAAATCTGTTTTTAAGTTCCTCAACAGTAGGTTGCGATTGAGTTCGTCAACAATAGCATTAACTTTAAAATCGGTTTCTGAAATCTCGACGTCCAGTAATTTATTCCCAAATTCCGTGGTAAAGACGACCCGGTGAGTCGTTTCACTTATTTTTTTGGCAATGAAAATTCCTGATAATTCATGTCCATACACTGTGATGTTAGCTTTATAAACATAATCAATCTTTGGATCTGAAAAATAGGACACATCATAACTGGTCTTACTTAGCGCCTTTGGGACAAAGTCCTTTACAATGGATGTGGTTCCACAGGAATTTAGAACCAACACTAATAGAGTGCTAATTAGAAAAAACGGAATCGTCGATTTTAGCATTGATTACTTTATTTTTCAAAACAATTCGAGTGAAATCCTCTGAGGATTCAATCAGTTTTACTTGAGTTACTGTGAAATCCGCATTGTCAAAAGTCAGTTCAATTTGTTTGATGTATTTTCTTAAATTAGCATCTTTTGGTAGCAATTTGGTGCTATTTTGGTTTTTGTTTTTGAAATAGCTGATCTCGAATTCTTTGTCATCAAATAGATTTCCGCTAACGCTTCCAACGATTAGTTTATTGATTTTAGCGAAAATCTTGCTATTGCCAATATCTACTGCGCTTTTCTTTCCTTCATCATTAATCAGAATTTTTCCGTTTTTGAAAACAATGGAATAATTGTAAGGTTTTTTATATTGCCATTGCAATAAGTACGGTTCCTTAAATACCATTTTACCCGAAGTTTCAATGTCTTTTGATAAAAAATCGAGGTGTTTGTATTGAATGAAATCAGTGCTCAAAGAAGTTATTTTTTTTGAAACTTGATTGACATGCTGTTTGAATTCGGCTATTTCTGCCCCCGACATTTTTTGATCCTGAGCCAACAGTAACCCATGTACTAGTGAAAAAAATCCAATCAGGAGATAAAGTTTAGTCCTCATATGCTTTCAAATTCAAGAGTTGTTCTAAAGAGACCACTTGGTATTTTTTTTTGTTCAAGGTATTCAATATCTTTTCCAAAACTGCTACAGTGTTTTGGGATGTGTCGTGCAAAAGTACGATTCCACCGGGAACAATTCGCTTTACTATTCTCTTTAACACTATTTTTTCATTCTTTATTACAGCATCTAACGAGCGGATATTCCAGCCTATAACTTTTAGAGGGAAGATTGCTAACGCTCTTCGAATGGACGGATTGGTTACGCCGTATGGAGGTCGGAAAAAACAGACTTTCTTTCCCGTGACTTTTTCAATGAGTTCATTGGTTTTCTTTAGTTCCTTAAGCACTTCATCTTTTCGGTAAAAATCAAAAAAATGAGAGTGACTGTAAGAATGATTTCCAACCAAATGCCCTTCGTTTACTATGCGTTTTAGAATTTCAGGATGTTTTTCTATGTTCTTCCCAATGCAAAAAAAAGTGGCTTGAACTTGGTGTTTTTTTAAAAGATCCAAAATGGGAATAGTCATTTCATTTGGCCCGTCATCGAACGTTATGGCGATGTGGTTTTGCGTTTCGTTTGGGTTGTTGCAATAAGCTCTTACATGGTAATTGGAGCCAATAAATGCCGAACCAACCACAGCTAGTAAAAACCAAATTAAAATTACCAGCAGAAAATACCAGTGATCTATTTTGACAAAACAACTCATAAGCCCCATTACGGCTAATAGTGCCAAAAACGCAGCTCCAATTTTGTTATGAGTTACCATTGGTAATTAAAGTAAAACTATGGTCGAGTCCTTTATATTGATTGTACGAAAGTATTGTTTTATAATTCGATTTCTCTATCGCATTTATCCGTAAACAATCAGGAATATATTGATTCTTTATGATTTTTACACCTGTCCAAAGACCAAAAGCAGAGGCGGTATTGTATTCGCCACTTAAATGTTTATAATAGATTTGCGTCGCATTAACAAACATAGTATCGGACAGTATTTTGTAGTAGGAATCGTAGTCTACATCTCCATTAAACCCTAAAATCAAAGCGTCAACATCTGATGGTAAAAGATTATTTTGCTCTAAGAATTGAATCACTTTCTCCTCTATTTCATCCGTTGCTATAGTGTTGTAGATTTCTACATCTAATACTTCAGCATACGTAGTTTCTTTTTTTCTGTTTTCAAGGACAAAAAAAGTTGCCCCTTCACTATAAACTGCCCCTTTAGTAGTGGAGTTTAAAATCCCGTACGGTTTGTCTTCTTCTTTTTTGATCAGCCCTGCCAACTTAAAAAGTGAGCCAGTATAATCACTCATTTCATCCACTCCTCCAATCAGTATGGTTTCAGCCTCTGATTCCTCTATTTTCATTTTGGCATCTAGTAGGGCCGATTCAAAAGAGACTGCGGCATTCACGTAGGTGAAATTATAAGCTTTGCACTGTAATCCTAAAGCAATCTGTGAACCAACTGTATTGTGTGTGGATTGAATGAATGAAGTTGGCGTCAAAAATTCTTCGTTGTTGTCGATAAGCGCTTTCAAGAATTTATCTGAATCTTCGATACACCCCATTCCTGTTCCAGTAATAATCGCATCTAATTGTTCAACACCAGCCTCTTTCATGGCGATGGCAGCGGCTACAGTTCCATTTTTTACTCCCTTGGCCATTCTCCGAATGGCCGTTGGCGCAATAAAATCCTTATAAACCGGCACTTGAATTGGCAATATGTTTTCATCGTTAAACGACACAACTTCTTCCAAAAAATCAGTATCAACTGTTTTTTGAGCCGAAATACAACCTACCCCATTGATGTATGTTTTTATCATTTGCTTTTTGAAAAAATCACGGTCGAACAATTCCCTCCAAAGCCAAAAGAATTAGACAATACGTGTTCAATTTTTTTATGTTTTACGGTTGTTTGTGGCATCAAATTAAATTCGGACATGGGTGTCTTAAAATTCAGATTCGGAAAAACCACATTGTTTTGAATCGCCAAAACGCTATAAACAGCCTCAATCGCTGCGGCAGCGGCTAAAGTATGTCCAGTGTAGGGTTTGGTAGAACTAAAATCAGGAACCAAATTTTCGCCAAATACACGAATGATGGCTCTTCCTTCCGACAAATCGTTATTGGGTGTTGCTGTTCCGTGTACGTTTATATAATCGATTTGTTGTGGTTTTAGGTTGGCGACTTGAAACGCTTTTTGCATTGCTAAAAATGCTCCATCTCCATTCTCTGACGAAGCGGTTTGATGAAAAGCATCGTTCGCATTTCCAAAACCTGTAACTCGTGCCAAGACTTTCTTATTTTCTTTAGCCACTATCGCATCAGATTCTAATACCAAATAAGCGGCAGCTTCTCCGAGATTCAAACCTTTACGATTATCGTCAAAAGGCGTATTGTAAGTGTCTGATAGGATCATCAATGTTTTAAAACCGTTGATCGTAAACTTAGCTAAGGCATCGGTGCCACCAACAATAACCCTATCAAGTTTCCCGGCCTGAATTAATCTAGCGCCAAACATGATGGAATTGGCGGCCGAAGAACAGGCGGTGCTAATGGTTGTTACCAAACCTTTTAGACCTAATTCTCCTGCGATTTTTTGTGCCACATCACCACCATCGTGAGCGCAGATGTATTTTACCAATTCTGGTTTTTTGAAATAATCGTAATAATGTTTTTCGGTCATATCCATCCCACCAACACTAGAGGCTGACACTAAACCGGTCCTAAATTCGTTAATAGAAGTTATACCAGCATTTTTAACGGCTTGTTTCGCTGCAATTGCGCCGATAAGTGCTGTTCTTGAAAAATTATTGTCTGGTGAAAGTTGGAGCTCATCGCATAATTCTTGGTTCGACTTCTTAATTTCTCCAACCTTGATTATGTTTTTATGAATGGTATCAATGTTTTCCATTGTTGTAATAGCCGTTTCACCATTTAATAACGCCGCATAATTTTCTTCTACCGAATTTCCGATAGCAGAAATAATACCCATTCCTGTGATGGCGATACCCTTCATTGGATTTTTAATTTTATTGGTTTGAACACAAACTATTTAGTTCTATTGGCGTTGATATAAGCTGCCATTGTTTCAATAGATTGAAAGATATTCTTTCCTTCTTTTGGGTCAACTAATTTGATACCGTAGTCTTTGTCGAGCATCACTATTAACTCCAAAGCATCAATAGAATCGAGCCCTAAACCATCTCCAAACAAAGGATCATTGTCGTTAATCTCAGCTATATTGATATCCTCCAAATTTAGAACTTCGATGATTTTTTCTTTTAATTCTTGCTTTAATGCTTCCATAATTTAAATTTTGAATAATGTTTCTAGTGTTTGTTTGTCGTGAGTAATTTGACCTTCTTTGGTGACCAAATACAGAAAGCCTTTGTATTCATCGTTCAGAAAATCCACCCAACCGCAAAGTACTTGATCTGCCTTATGAGTTTCAATAAGAATAGTGGCGTAGTCCACCATAAATTCAGAATTGAACGCTTCAAATATAAAGAAAGAATTTTCACTTTTCAATTGGTGTTTGATACTAATTTCACCCAAACAGATATTGGGCAAGGTATACACAAAAACAGCCGGACTAGGAAAGTAATTTTCTTTGTCTGTAATCGAATTTTGGTATTTGATGTCCGTATCTAAACTTGAAGAATTATTAGCGAATAGCAAGGCTATATTTTCTTTATTTGATATATCAATTAGACGGCTCAATAACAGCTCCGCGCCCAGAAAAGCGAGTTTACTCAAATTATCCATTTTGAAAAATTTTGGATAATTTAATTCCATTTTTTGGTAGGCATTCTTAGAAAAAGATCCAAATTCTTGTGCTTCAGATTTCAAAAATACCGTCCCATTCAAACAAATTTGATTCGCCTGAATAGAGCAGTAGGATTGAATATAGGTTTTCGTTTTCAAAATTAATTTACTTTTTCGAAGACAACTGCCGTATTACAACCTCCAAATCCAGAGGCTGTTTTTAAAAAATAGCGTATCGACTTATCTTTATTTTCTTTTATTACTTGAATGCTTTGACTCACTCCAATTTCATCGAACCCAAAAGAAGCGAACACTCTTCCCTGTAACATCGATTCGATTCCGATGACTGTTTCTAAAAGACCAGATGCGCCTAATGTATGTCCGTAATACCCTTTTAAACTATTCATAGCGCAATTTTCTAGCCCCAATCTATTGAATGCAATAGCTTCCATTTCATCATTGAAAGGGGTTGCGGTTCCGTGTGCGGAGATATAATCAATTTGACTTGCTTCAACATGAGCTTCGTTCAAGGCACTTTGAATACTCAACACTAATCCTTCGCCAGTTCTGGAAGGTCCTGAGATATGATTGGCGTCATTTATGGCTCCATCGCCAAGAACAGTTGCTTTCGCATTATTCGGATTTGATGTGACCAATACTGCAGCTGTTGCTTCTCCTAAAGAAACGCCATTTCTATTTTTAGAATAGGGTTTACAAGGTGAATTACTCATTGCTTGAAAGGAATTAAACCCCGAAACCACAAACTCTGATAGTTCATCACCTGCAACTATAAAAACGGCGTCATATTTATTGCTTTGAATTAATCTCTTGGCAACTGAAACTGCTAATATCCCGGATACACAGGCATTAGAGACCACAATGGGTATGGTTGTAAATTCAAAAAAAGTGGCAATTGTTTTGGCTAACTCGGATAAGTGCGCTTTAGAAATCGATACTACTTCTTGAGTCTTTAATGCCGTAATATTCCCTTTCGTAGTGGCTACAATAAGTGCTACCTTTTCATTCAATTGGCAATTAGACTTGCTAACAATGGGATGTAAAGCCAGCAACATCATTTTTTCTAGTCGAGTGAAATCTTCTATTGTTGAAATCTTGGAAAAAGCAGCATTTAAATCTGTATCTGAAATAGAAGCTGCATAAAACGGAAAAGAAACTAGCTTCTGAGTATCCTGTTTTTGAATACCCGAAACTCCTTTTTCAATATTCTTTATATTGGAAGGTACATCAAATCCTAATGGTGTGATGCAATTGGTTTCAGATACGTATACTGCTCTTGCCATTTTATTTTAAAAGTCCAACTTTACGTTTCCATGCTTCGTAAAAAGGCGGGTTGGTCAGCATCAAATCGCCGTTTTTATCTAAAAAGACTTGCACCGTTTCACCAGTACAAGCGACTTCATTTTTCGCATCGTATATGGTATATCGAAAAATCATTTTAGCTGCTGGTGTATCAACAATTGTAGTTTCAATGCGAGCGACATCACCATACCGTAAGGACAATTTATGTTCGCAAACCGATTTCACAATTGGTGTGGTAAACCCATGCTCATGAACATCTAAATATGAAATTCCATGATGCCGGCCAAAAGCTTCCCGTCCGTCTTCAAAATAGGTAATATAATAGCCATGCCAGACGATTCCAAGCGGATCAGTTTCATTAAACCGAACTCGTATCTCTTTAGAAATAGTTAAAGCAGTAGCTTCGTTATACTGTTCTTTTTTTCTTGTCATAAAGCAATGCTGCCGTTATAGTAAGTGCGAAAAATAAGAATAATAAACTAATTTCAGGTAGAATCTCTAAGAAATTTCCATTTCGCAAGAGTACATCGTAAAACGCACTTAAGCCCCAATTCATAGGCGATGCATGAGCTACCAGTTGCATCACCTTAGGCATCGCAAAAACGGGCACCCAAACACCTCCAATGGAAGCGAGAATAATAACGCTAGTGGCGCCAAACGGCGCCGATTGTTCTTGTGTTTTGGCCACCGTTCCAAGCAAAATACCAAATCCGATAGCCGCAAATCCAGAGAAGAGCGCGACAACACTCATCAAACCTAGATTCCCTTGAACATTCAGCGACGGCAAACCCAAATGTGGGAATAAAAATACCGCTACACCAACCATCATGTAAAACTGGATCATACAAATAATCAGATACGTAATGGTTTTACCTCCTAAAACAATACTATTTGAAACTGGATTCGTACGCAAACGAACAAACGTGCCTTGTGTTTTTTCTTTAACAATATTGATGGATAATGGAATCACGATAAAGAAAATCGCAAAAAGTGTCCACGCAGGGACATTGTGTTGTACCGAATTAGGAATGATTTCCTTATCGTTTATCTTTGGGACAATTTCTTTGAAAGTTATGAAGCTTTTTTGTTCAAAATGAGCCGAATCACTGCCTAATTGCTCTTGGAATGTCGCGTAAATCGACTGCGTTTCTATTTGAGAAATCATCTTGTCTACCGAACTCATCACCGCGTTTTTAAAACTCATTTGTACGGCTGGGTCAAAATAAAGGTTGACTTGCTTTTGGGTAATTGTCTTGGTTGACGTTTTTGTCGATAGTGTATCTGTTACCCCAAAGCTTCCCAAAATCCCTTCCACATTTTGATTGATTTTTGTTTGTAAATCAGCACTTAATTTTTCAGGAATTACGATGGCCAATTGATATTTTCCTTTAAAAACGGCTTCTTTTGCTTCGGCTTCAGTAATTGGTGCCCCATTGATTTGGGTAACGACACTAAAAACTTCACTCTTTGCAAGATTATCAAATACTTGTTTGGAAACCTTTCCATTATCTTTGTTAACTAATAGTATTGGAATTTTACTATCGCTTACCGATTTAAAAGTGCTGTCCTGTATTAAAGTCACGGTGATAATCAAAACTAGCGGCATTAGAAACAAAATAATAACCCCGCCGATATCTCTTTTGAGTAGTAGAAATTCCTTGTAAACCGACATGTAGAGTTTATACAGCATCGCGTAATTCTTTTCCGGTTAAGGCGATAAAAACATCTTCTAAATTTCGAGCATTTGGTGTTTTAGCAATTAGAGCTGCTGGCGTTCCCTCTGCATAGATTTTACCGCGATCTATAATGGCGATATCCGTACAAAAATCTTGTGCTTCTGATAAATGATGCGACGTATAAATGATTGTTGTCCCTCCTGTATTTAATTGTTTCAAAAAAGTAATAATGGCGTTTTTTGACTGCACGTCGACGCCCACCGTAGGTTCATCTAAAAACAACACTTTTGGATTGTGCAAAATGCCTGCTATTAAGTTAACGCGGCGCTTCATTCCGCCAGAAAAAGTTTCAATTCGTTTGTCGGCAAACGGCAATAAGCCCAAAAAATCTAAACTCTCTTTAACTTTTTCTTTTAGATCTGCCCCTTTTAAACCATACATACTGCCAAAATACAATAAGTTCTCTCGTGCTGTTAAAGTTGGATACAACGCATATTCTTGTGGCACTACTCCAATAATCTTTTTGAGCTCGTTGGCGTTATTTAAGAAATTCAATTGGGCAATTTTAAAACTTCCCGAAGTGGGCTTCATAAGTCCACAAAGCATCGAAATTAAAGTGGTCTTTCCTGCTCCATTTGGTCCAAGTAGTCCGAATATTTGGCCTTCTTTTATATCTAATGTCAAATCATCCAAAGAAAACTGATCGGCATCTTTGTATTTCTTAGAAAGAGATTTTATCTGAATAATGACTTTCAAAATATAGGTTTATTGGATTGCTTTTTTCAGTTTTTTAAAGAAGTCTTCTTCTTTATTGGCTATGGTGATCAGTTCGTCTGCTATTGCATTATAAACATCTTCTTGTATACTTCTGTTTTTATATACTCGGGAGGCATTGACTGCAAAATCGCGCCATAAATCGCCAATAGCGGTCATCTCAACAGACAAATCTTTTAATTTTTCATTTTCCAAAATCACCGCTGCTTCTTGCAGAAACGCGGCATAGATAAACCGGAAACCTCCACCTCCAGTTCCAATTTCCTCTTGCATTCGCACCATTTGAGCCAAATAATGATTGGTGGTTTTAGTCCCTTTTTTGGCTGGCCATTTTCGAATTTGTTTGGCCACATAGCGAATACCCCGAACCCCGATTATAGGAGCTGGAGCCAACATATCCCGACAGGTGTTTTTGATTCCTTTGATGATTGCTTTTTTTAAATCAACTTCCTTTGGAATTTGAATTGGATAATACATTTGGCCACGAGGAGCGAAAGCACCTTTAGCAAAACGCACCTTATTCAGTTCTGCGTGAGTCAATGTTGTTACGGTCTCCATCACGGGATCGCTAATTAAGTAATCGGTCTCTGTTTTTCCATACACTACTAAATTGTGAGCGTTAAAATGAAACCGATATTCATCTGGAAAATAGGTCAAATTGTAAACGCCCACTTGCAATCCGGTGGGAATATTGTTCTTAAGATTTTCATCCAGTGCTTTATTCGCATTGACTTCACTTGAAAACTTTTGTCTTTTGATTTTTAATCCCAATCGTTTAGCTAGCTTATTGAAAATTTGTCCTGGCAGCGGGCGGTAACTAATGGCAGGAGCGTAATTGACTTTAATGAACGGCAAATACACAAAAAATAATCCAGATCCTATTCCGAATACCATGGGCTCACTTATGTTCAAACCATTATGCTTTAACAAATTGGAGGCTACTCCGTTCTCGCAGTGTGCTGATTGATGGTGTGTGAAATTGGTATTCATGAGTTGGATTTGAAATTCTTTAATTCCTCAAGAGTAATGTCAAAGGTACTAGCGTATTTTCTTAAAATCGCTTCGCTCAATTTTGCAAAAACGGTCGGTTTAAAATGCCGTTTTACCCTCCATTTCCATAAACCAACATAACTAGCTAAAATACCGATATCCATTTTGTGTACTTCCATGAAATAAACAATTGGGCTCACTTCTCCATTCAGCACTTGTTTCTGAGCCAAGGCAATTCGTTCGTTTATTTCGTCAATTGAATTGGAGAGCGCTATGGTTTTTGGCTCCCAACCCGAACTTAAAGCAGTGGTATACTCCCCTTTTTCATCGGTCGCATAAATTAGTTCCTTCAGATTGCTTTTGGATAGATTGCCTTTGTCTTGTGGTACTTCTTCTCTTTTCATAGTTATTTGCTAACAAGATTTGACATTTTAAAGATACTCTTATTTGGATTTGAAAAGGGAATATTAACTTACTTTAGACTGTTCTTGAATGAATAAATTAATTTCACCTTCTAAGAGTAAACGCTCTTTGAAAAATGTTTCACATCGCATGGTGCATAACGTATAGTCCTCCGTTATGAATTTTGATATCAAAGTAGCTATTGTTGTAATGGTACTTCCTGTCTCAGGTAGCGCATGAATTTTCAATGTTTTTAGCGCGCTAATAAATCCGATTACATCTACTCCGCTCTTATCGTTTTTGTTTTCATCCACAAAATAGTCCTTTGCCACGATAGCAGAACAGGTTTGGGCGGCATTTTCGATCAACCCAGGGGCTGAAAAAATGTTTTTTTCAATGAAAATATTATCGGCTTTGATGGTGAAAAATGTCGCTACACTTTCATCATCCATTTTTGTAATCATGTCCACCATAAGCATTGGCGCCCGATGTGGTAAATATTTTTTGATATCTATAGCCGTTTGCATACTGTGGTACTTATTTGGCTAAAATAGTTTTCATTTGTCCTTTTGCAATTTCCTTTTGATTGCATTTAGTAGAAATATCGACCAATGTTATTCCGGCAAATTCTTGAAGAATTGTAACTGTAGTTTGGATTTCTTGATCACGCTTAGGCAAATCAAAAATTTGAATTTCTTTGATAGACCCTATATATCCTGTTGGTGCAGGTTCTTGTTTCAAATAAAACTGATAGCCTGTATGAAGTGCTACCGATTGCGCCATATGCTCAATTAATCCCGATTCGGCTAAGCATTCTTTTTGAAAAAAAAGCGAGTCACTTTGAATTTTCAACCCTGAAATTAGGCTGATTTCCGAATAGGCATACATCTTATCTACCAGTACGAAAGGAAATTTTTGAGGCAATAAATCGGCCACAAAGTCTTTTTCAAAAAGTACTTTAGTTGCTTCCATGGTCCGTTAACAAACTGTTAGATAAGCATAGGCGAAAGAAAATCTTCCACTTTCTGGAACTGATAATAAGATTCGATCCCCTTTTTTCAATTTTCCCGAATTCATCAATTCGTCTAACGCCAAGTATATCGAAGCTGATCCAACATTGCCCACGCGTTTTAAATTCATAAACCATTTTTCTTTCGGTAAATCAATGCCTTTTTTTTCTAACGATTCTTTTAGTCCATCAACAAAATAATGAGAGGAAACATGCGGAAGAAAATAGTCAATTTGCTCGGAGGTGATTTTATTTTTTTCTAAAGCATTGTGCATGCTTTCGGCGCCTTTTACTAAAATAAATTCATCCAATAATTTTACGTCTTGTTTGATGGCGAAAATAGATTCTTTGAGCCATTGGTCTGGGTGATAGTCACTCCATGGCTTGATATCGCCATTTTCTAATTTATCTCCTCCAGCATACATGCACGCTTCTAATTCATAGGCATAAGAATACGCGTCCATCCATTCTATTTTCAGCGAAATTGTGCCTTTGGGTTGGTTTTCTAACAGAAATGCGCCCGCACCATCCGACAACATCCAGCGCAAGAAATCTTTCTTAAACGCAATGATTGGCTGCTCTTCAAGATTTTTCAGATTGATTACTTCATGTTCGTATTTCTCGGCCAAGGTCCATGAAGACACCCGTTCCGAACCTGTACAAACGGCATTCTTAGTATTTCCAGATCGAATAGAAAGATACCCGAATTTTAAAGAATTCATACCCGCACAGCAAACGCCAGTAGAGGAATTTAATTCGACTGATTTGTTTTTTAATAAACCGTGTACCATCGCAGCATGTGAGGGTAAAAAATTATCGGGAGTTGACGTTCCGCAAGAAAGCAATTCCATATCTTGAGGTGTAAAACTATCGTCAAATAGCGCTTCAATGGCATTTCTAGTTAACTCGGCATTATTATGAGTGCTATTGCCGTCTTTATCCAAAGCATAATAACGGCTTACGATTTTATTGTTCCTTAGGATTATTCTTCTTGCTTTAGAAGCCATTTCGTTGATAAGTCCCAAATACGATTCCATTTCATCATTCGAAATAGGTTCGTTAGGTAAATATTTTCCGGTTTTTGTAATGTATACGTCGAACATAATTTAATAAACTTCTAAACCCCTTGATAGTAGCGGATTTCTTTCTTTAATTTCGCCAGCTTAAATGGATAAGTAAAAAGGTGCAAGATATACACAATTGGTGAGATTAACCAAATTGCGAGGAATAAATAAAGATAGAATACTTTTAACCATGTTTTTCTTGATTTTTTTTTAGAATACACAAAATGCGACCATTTCTTGAAGATTTTGTTAGCTGTTCTATCGACACTAACTAAATAAGAGCTCACTTTAACTCCACCAAGAGCAACCAATTTCGACTGTAATTCTTCGTAATTATTTTGTAGCAGACTGGTCAAAATTGAGCTTCCAAATTTTGTTGATTCTGCAATATCTTTATCAGAAACACCTGGCAACGGAAAAAGACCTAGGTATTTTTTTTTGACTCCCGAAAACATCCATTCAACAATAGTGATAACGCTGATTAAATTCCCGGCTCGATCAACTAGTGCGATATTCCCTTTTAGCAGTGCGTTGTTTTCTTTGAGTAAAACTTTTACTTTTTCTTGTGCCATTACCCACATGTTTCTTGAACCATTAATGGTTATCACTGGCGTATTATTGAAAATCCTTTTGGCTTCTTCACTTTTCAAGAATGAATTAATCGGAATTGAAGGTGTTAAGTACCACACTTGGTAGTGCAGCAAAATTAAATCGTATTTTGTACTGAGAATTGAGGCGGGAATCGGTTGCAAAGGCGCAGGTATTTGTAGAAACGATTCTGGAAAAGCATCAAAAAAATCTGTTTTATTCCAAGGAAAGGGAAAGGGTTTCTCTACTTTAATTTCATGAAATGTAACGGTTACTTCGGAAGAATCTTCGAAAGGTTTTGCAATATTTCGGGCAATCGATTCCAACTGACCTGATTGTGAATAATATAAAACTAATACGTTTTTCATTGCTGTACTTTAGTTGCAAATTTAATTTAAAAATAAACTTTCAAGTTACGTTTTTGTTACCTCTTTAAAGGTTCTAATTTTATCTGACCGTTTTACATGCACCCAATCAGGCCAAGTTGAGGGCTCTTCTGCATCGTAAATGCGCAATTTTTGATTGGGATTGTCCACTAACAAATCCTCAGGTTTACAGTTCAAAATAGCACAAGCTGCTGCTACACCCGAATGAGTAGCACCTCCAACACCGTGCGAAAGAGTGCTAGAACCACACATAAAAAAATTATCAATTTCCGTTTTGTTTTTATAGGAAAAAGGCCCAACTTGCTTCAGTGTTTTCTCCGTTCCATAGACATTTCCTCTGGTCGAATTAATATAGAATTCGTTCGTTTTTGGAGTTCCTAGTTCGGCTTGAACGATGTGCTTTTTCGCATTTGGGATTATTTGTTCCAAGTTATTCATCAATTTATGGATTACTTTTTCCTTGAATAAAGCATACTTTTTATTATGATAGTCCTCTAAATCATGAAATTCAGCTAACTGATCGTAATTTACATAAGTGACAATTTCAAAATTGTGATACCTGCCATTAAAGCTAACCGGGTCTTTTAACGTTGTACAACTGATGAATACTGCAGGAAACTGATGGCCATCTTCAATAGGATTATTCATCAAGTCCTCGAAATTTTGATCGTCATTTTCATCCTTCATCATCCAAATATTGCCGGAATCAATTCCGAATTGTGTCACGTCTACATCTAAGGTTAAAAACAAAATCAAAGAGGTTACCGAGTATTTTGTTTTCTCCAACTTTTTCAACATATTCTTACTCAAATGCTCTTTTCCAATTAAATTCAAATATGTAATGGAAGGATCTGCATTTGAAACTACACGTTGTGCCCTAATTTGCTGTCCATTCTCGAGTTGAACTCCAATTGCTTTATTTTCTTCGATAAGAATTTTAGTTACTTTTTGCTTCACTCGAATTTCTCCACCATGTCTCTTGACCCCGTTCGTCATTGCTTTTATGATGCCTCCACCGCCGCCCATTGGGTAAAATCCGCCATCAAAATAATGACTCATTACCGAACAGTGTACAGGAAAACAAGCTTTGCCTGGAGGCAATCCGTGATCTCCACATTGGATGTTTAAAACCGATTTTAATAAGGGGTCTTTTACATGCCAACCTACGACTTTTTTTAACGGAAATAATGCAAATTTTCCGAAGTGTTTCGTGCGAAAAGGAACTGTTATCTTTTGCCACCAGCCTTTCAGTTTCGGAATTAATTGAAGCTCATAGCTCACTTTCTGTACTAAACTTAGGTATTCGTGTATGTTTTTTTTCTCTTTTGGAAAACGCTCGGAAAGGGCTTGTTTTAGATTTTCTATCCCGGAAGGAAAATTGATAGTTTCACCGTTAATTAAACAGTGTTCATAGGCATTCGGGTTCATTCTAAAAAAAACCATGTCATTGGCTATTCCTAAACCGCGGTACAATTCATTTGTAGATTGATCTTCATCAATTAGCCCTACATAATGAACTCCAGGGCTAAACCTTTGTCCGTTTAAGGTAAAACTATGTCCCCATCCACCAGGAACATAATGCTGTTCGAGAACTAGTACTTTTTGTCCTGACTTGGCCAAGCAAATCGCTGTTGCTAACCCGCCTACTCCTGAGCCAACAATGATCGTGTCGAATGCTTCCATACTTTTTATTGAAGTTAGCTAAAATACAAAAGGAATGGCTAACTCCTGCATTTGAACTGATTAACGTTATTTTTTAGTTGCGTTATGGAAGTGATCCCAAAAATCAAAATAGTTGAACCATTGCAAAGGATATTTTTGAATCATACTTTCGACACTTTCGGTGTAGGCCTTTAGTAATGCTTTCTCGTCGCGATGTTTTACGTTCGATTCCCTTGTATAGAGATGGTAATGTAGTCTGGTTTCTTTCATCACATACACAAAAACTACTGGAACTTTCAGTCTGGAAGCAATAAGAAATGGCCCCGCGGGGAACAACGCTTCTTGACCCAACAACTTCTCTGAAAGCGATTTGACTCCTTCAAAGTAACGATCTCCTGTAAAACAAACTAACTCATTTCGGGCTAAAGCACTGTTAATTTCGAAAATATGAGACAAGTCGTCTTTTATGATTATGAATTTAATCGTTGATTTATTAGTCACCTTGTCGAGATAATTCTTAATAGCCGAATGCTCTAAATCTGTGGTGACTAAATTAATTTGAAAATCAAGGTCGATTTCTCCAAAAAAGTGTTCTGCTATTTCAAAATTTCCGATGTGCGCACTAATGAGGACTCCGCCCTTTTTCTCCTCCAATAATCTTTTTAGAATTTCAATTCCGTCAAATTCATAAGTGAACTTATTTCGCATTCCCGCAGCAATCGCGACCTTATCAATAATCGTTTGTCCGAAAGTATAGTAACTTTTGAATACCATTAGTTTCGACTTGAAATAGGAATATCCCAATCTAACTTTAAAATAATAAAAGATGGCTTGATTGCTTTTTTTGAGGAATAAAAAATAGTAAAAAGCAACAAAATAAAGGATGAAATAGGCCGAACGAATGCCAACCTTTCGAATAAAAAAAACAAAAATTTTATACCCAAGAACTGTTCCCTTGGATTTTCCTTCCCATTTACTCATTAATGGCTTTTGGCTTTTAGCTTGTTCTCAATAAGATCGTAAAAGCTTTGAAAAGAAGCGATTCCAACAAAATCTGCTTCTACCAATTTTACTCCAAAATTTGATTCTATAGAAACTACCAAATCAACATAGTCTAAACTATCCAATCCTAAAGTGTCTTTTAAATTTGATTGTGGTTGAATATCTTCTGCATCTACTTCAAACTCCTCTACTAAGAACCCATTGATCTTATTTACTATTTCTTCTTTATTCATGATGCTATTTAAACTTTTTAACTACTAAGGCCGAATTTGTACCTCCAAATCCGAAGGAATTCGACAAAAATATATCAAATTTTTTATTTAACGTAGCTTTAACTAAATTTAATTTTTGTGCATCTTCGTCGGGATTTTCGAGATTAATATTTGGCGCAATGAAATCATTTTGCATCATAAGAATGGAATAAATTACTTCACTAGCGCCCGCCATCCAACACTCGTGACCCGTCATCGATTTTGTGGAACTTACCGGAGGGCTATCGGTGCCAAACACTTCAAAAATAGCTTTAGCCTCATTGCCGTCACCAACTGGTGTTGATGTTGCATGCGCATTTATATATTCTATGGCACTAGGCGGAAGATTGGCGTCAGCTAATGCTCTTTGCATGGCTATTGTCGGTCCATCTACATTTGGAGTTGAAATATGGCCTCCGTTGGAAGAAAACCCATACCCTATCACCTCTGCTAAAATCGGAGCACCTCGTTTTACAGCGGACTCATAACTTTCTAAAATTAAGGTTGCACCACCACCACTTGGAACCAATCCATCACGACCTGCGTCGAAAGGTCTTGAAGCTTTTGTGGGGTCGGCATCTCGCGGAGAAAACACGCCTAATCCGTCAAAACTACTCATGGCATATTTGTTAATTTCTTGAGCTCCACCACAAATAATCATGTCCTGCAAACCGCTCTTTATCAAATGATATCCTAAACCGATAGCATGTGAGCCACTTGCACAAGCGGCACTTACGGTCAAATTTATACCCTTTAATCTGAAAATAGTAGAAAGGTTCATGGTTACCGTAGAATTCATAGATTTGAATATGGCACCAGAACCAATTAAAGCGGTGTCTTTTTTTTCCCGAATAATATCCGTCGCTTCAATAACAGAAACGGAAACACTATCGTTACCGTACAAAATTCCAACTTCATTTTCATCAAAAAAACTGTCCTCAATATTAGCATTTCTTATTGCTTCAATAGTGGCCATATAAGCAAATTCTGTTTCTTGACCGATGCTCATTCGTTGTCTTCTAGTAAGCAGGCTTTTTAAATCGGGTTTTGGAACGATACCCGTTAGGGCCGATTGAAAACCAAATTCTTTTCGTTCAGGGTCAATCCCAATTCCTGATTTCCCTTGATATAAGGATTCTTTCACCTCTTGCAGTGACGTTCCTATGCAGGAATAAATTCCCATTCCGGTAATAACAACTCTTTGATTCATTGGTAATGCAGTAGTTATTTAAGAATAAATTCCTCCATTGATATTAATAACTTCGCCTGTTATGTAACTGGCTTTTTTGGAAACTAGAAAACTGACCAAGTCGGCAACTTCTTCGGCTTCTCCAAAACGATTTACAGGGACTAATTTAATGAGTTCTTTTTCATCCAACTGACTAGTCATATCGGTTCGAATAAAGCCGGGCGCTACCGCATTTACCGTGATATTTCGTTTAGCAACTTCTTGCGCCAGTGCTTTTGTAGCGGCTACTACGGCTCCTTTTGCTGCTGAATAATTGGTTTGGCCAGCAGTGCCTTTGACGCCTGAAACGGAAACCATATTAACAATTCTTCCGAATTTGTTCCGAAGCATTTTTTGAATAAAAAAATTCGTTACATTAAAAAACCCGTTCAAACTTGTATTCACTACGCTTGACCAATCTTCGGGGCTCATCCACATGAACAAACCGTCTTTGGTTATCCCAGCATTATTGACTATTATCTCTACTATCGCATCTGGATTAGCATCTTGCCACTGCGTTAAAACCGCTTGCACTTCCTGAAAATCGGCTACATTAAAAGCTATAATTTCTCCAGTACCTCCGGCTTGTTGCACAGCCAATAGTGTTTCTTCAGCAGCTGTTTTATTTGATTGATAATTGATTAAAATATGGTACTCTGTGTCGGTTGCCAATTTTTGGCAAATTGCACTTCCTATACCTCTGGACCCACCCGTTACTAATGCACATTTCATATTCTAATCGTCTTCTATCTTTATATAGCTATTATTTTTGGAACAATTCCGCATTCTCAAACCATTGGTTTCCTAGTACTTGGCCGTCTGGTTTTAAGAAACCCCATCTTTTATCATTTTTAACACGCGCCAGTCCGTTAATAAACCCTTTGTCATCGTCTTTGAATAGGGCCAAAATTCCTCCAGCGGTAATTCCGTATTGCGTTGGAATTACTAATTTTCCACTTTCGTTTATGAATCCCCAATCTTTATCTTTCACAGGGGCTAATCCATCCAAGCTAAAAGTTTCTGCATCGTTATAATTTGGTTCAATCACGATTGTTCCAGTAGTGTTAATGTAGCCCCATTTTTTTCCAATGAGTACTGGTGCTAGGTTTTTTTCAAAAGCTTTGGCCTTATCAAATTTCGGTTCAATTACCCAATTCCCTTTCAAATCTATGAATCCAATTTTATCATTTTTTCTAGCATAGGTTAAATCTTGAGATTGAAAATCCCATATTTTATCAACGCCGTCAATCGCAGTAAATTTGCCTCCAGTGACAATCCCGAAAGCGGTCCCGTTTTTAGCCCAAGTAGTGTTTTTGTAGTAATTCCCGATTTCATCGTAAATAATATCGACCACTACTTTCCCGTTCTTATCAATAATACCCCATCGGTCGTTGTTTCTTACTCGAGCATAACCATTTTCAAAGGATTTGATTATCTCATACTTGGGTTCTACAACGATACTCATTTTTGAGTTGATTACTCCAATTTTGTCTCCTTGTTTAAAGAAAGCGAACCCGTCTTCAAAATCATAAACTTTGTCCGTTGCTGGAGCTGCAATTGTTTCGCCTTTCTTGTTGATATAAAACCACTTTTTGTCTTTAGCTACGACACAAACTCCGCTATCAAAATACTTGACATTTTCGAAATTTGCAGGAATTACCCACGCTCCTTTTCCATCAATAAAGCCCCATTTTCCATTATCTTCTACTGCGGCTAAACCGTCTGAAAAATTCTTTGCCAACTTGAAGGATGGTGAAATTGCAAATTGTCCCGTTTTAGAAAGATATCCAAACAAACCGTCTTTCCTAACTAATGCTAACTCTTGTGCATGAACTAGCTGTACCAAGAGCAATGATAAATAGAAATATTTTTTCATGATTCTAAAATTTTAATATCCTTAAAAGCTAAAGTACTAATTATTTATCAAATGATTCTTTACTTCTTGAACAAAAGGATACATCACTTGGTCTTCGTGAAATTGCGGAATAATCACTCGAATGGCATCATACATTTCACGAGTTACCGATGATATTTTGTCTTTCTGCTCAAGGTAATCGATAGCTTGAACGATGGTTATCAGTTCAATACTCAAAACTTCAAAAGCATTTTCTATTACTTTGGACGTAATCACCGCTGCGTTGGTTCCCATGCTAACAATATCCTGATTGTCATTATTATTGGGAATGCTATGGATATACATCGGATTGGATAACATTTGATTTTCGGCGGTAGTAGACGTTGCTGTAAATTGTACACCTTGCATTCCAAAATTAAAACCTAATGTCCCTAAGTTGACAAAAGGAGGTAAAATTTCATTTATCTTTGAGTTGAGCAAATAATTTAACTGCCGTTCCGCTAACATGGTAAGTTTGGTGATTACGATCTTCAGCTTGTCCATTTCTAAGGAAATGTAATCTCCATGAAAATTTCCTCCGTGGTAAACATGTTTGTTTTTGACATCAATAATCGGATTGTCATTCGCCGAATTAAATTCGTCCTCTAAGATCGAAGCTACAGTTGCTATGGTTTCCTGAATTGGTCCTAATATTTGAGGAACACAGCGTAATGAATAATATTCTTGTACTTTTTCTTTAAAGATAACTTCGCTATTCTCGCCTGAATACAAATGATCCTCTCTTTTTCGAATTAGAGTGCTGTCGGCTAGATTGGAGCGCATTTGTTGCGCCACTTTTTGTTGACCTTTATGACGTTTGGTTTGGTTTAATTCTTCGGATAAATGATCGTCATAAGCTTGCACAATTTCATTGATTGCACAAGAAGCTTTTATGGACCAATCCAATAATTTTTGAGCATAATGCACATTGACCACCCCAATTCCTGTCATTACTGAAGTGCCATTCATTAATGCTAGCCCTTCTCTAATTTCTACCGAAATTGGTTTTAAATTTTCGATTTCAAAAACCTCTTTGGTTGCTTTCCGTTCTCCTTTATAAAATACTTCCCCCTCTCCGATTAAAACCAAAGCCAAATGGGCCAACTGAACCAAATCGCCACTAGCGCCAACACCTCCATGTTCGAAGATTAGAGGTACAATATCTCTATTGATCAGCTCTTTCATCAAATGAATTACAGACGGGTGTACTCCTGAATTACCTAATGAAAGTGTGTTCAATCTCGCTAATATGGAAGCTTTTACACAAAGCGCATTCAATGGTTTTCCGGTACCCGAGGAATGGCTTCGGATTAAATTGTATTGCAGTTGAACCCGGTCTTCATCCTTAATTCGGTATTGTGCCATTGGACCAAAACCAGTATTCACTCCGTAAATGATTTTATTGCCCGAAAAGTCTCTCAAAAACTCAAAACTTTCTTGTACTCTCTTTAAGACTAATTCGCTAAAATCTATTTTATGATTTTCAAAGAGGATCGACTCAAATTCGCTTAAACTCAGATATTCATTGATAATTTTCATGCAATTTTTTGATTGTACTAAATTAGTTTTATTAAAATAATTGTAGTTAATTTGAAGTGGCAAATGTACTATAATAATGGTAAAAATTATAAAAATATGTTAATGGAATTTGTGGATGTTCTAGTCATTGGAGCGGGTCCGTCGGGTTGTGTTTCTGCCTCGCATCTCTTCAACAATAATATCAAAGTAAAAGTTGTCGAAAAGACTAAATTCCCTAGACTAGTAGTTGGAGAAAGTTTGATTCCTCGAGTGATGGACCATTTTGCCGAAGCAGGTTTGTTTGAAAGCCTAGACGCCATGAATTTTGAAAAAAAACTTGGGGCTCGTTTTATCAGAGGCAAGGAGATTTGCGTTTTCGATTTTAGCAATAAATTTTCAGAAGGTTGGGATTGGACTTGGCAAGTACCTCGAGCCGATTTTGATCATACTATGGCGCAGGAAGTTGTTCGCAAAGGAATTGATCTAGAATTCGAAACAGAAGTGATTTCAGTAACGTTTGACGGCAAAAACTCTAAGACAATTGTCAAAGATAAAGAAGGAAATCTAAAAGAAATACACGCAAAATTTATAATAGACTCTAGCGGTTACGGAAGGGTTTTACCTAGACTTTTAGACCTAGACACTCCTTCGAAATTAGACCCTCACTCTTCTATTTTTACGCATGTAAAAGACATAAACCGCCCGAAAGGCGAAGAAGGCACCTTAATTTCTTTTGACATTTTAGAAACCGAAGTTTGGTTATGGGTAATTCCTTTTTCCAATGGCAATACAAGCGTGGGCGTTGTAGGCCCCACTCATTTTATCAACTCCCTATCTGAAAACAATAGCGCTAGAGAGGCTTTAAGCAATGCTATTCAACTTTCCGAATATTATGTAAACCGATTCGGCGGAGTCGATTTCCTTTTTGAACCTGTTAAGTTAGAAAATTACTCTCGCTCTGTCAAAAAAATGTATGGCGATGGTTTTGCATTAACCGGCAATAGCTCTGAATTTTTAGATCCTGTTTTTTCTTCCGGAGTGGCCTTTGCTACTGAATCCGGAATGCTGGCTGCTAAATTATACCTAAAAGAATCGCAAGGACTTGAAGTGAAATGGGAAGAAGAATTTGCAGGCTATATGAAAAAGGGAATCGGCGTTTTTACGACGTACGTTAAGGAATGGTATACAGGAAATTTACAAACCTTGTTTTTCCATCAACCTGAAAATCCTGACGTGAAGCGTAAAATATGTGCCGTACTAGCAGGTTATGTTTGGGACGAAACCAATCCGTTTGTGAAAAAACACGACAATGTAATTAAGAATATGGCTTACATGATTCACAGTGAATCAGGAAAAAATTAAGCTTATAACTTCGTTTTTTAAAGAAATCGTTTCATTTGAATCGTTAGGCTTTTGGCTAATTTTTCGTAAGCCCCTTTTATTCTATCGCCTTGCCCTCTATAATCTTTTACTATTCCGATAGATTTGTCAAAAAACACGGACACTAGGACATTTGTTGGATTTGAGGTTTCTGAAAAAGTAATTATGGCACTAATTTTAGCCGGCTCAACATTGGCGACTTCATAGCCAGGATACACCCACGTTGTTTTAACATTGATGGTGTATTTGGCACTCGGGTTTTTTGAAACTACTACTTTTTCTTCTACAAGTCGACTATTGAAATAATCTATGAATCCGGGTTCGTATTTATTTTGGCGATCTTCATACCAATCTTTTTCAAATTTCTTAGCTTTCCCCTGAAGATCTTGCCCATGATCGTATTGCTGTCTTTTTCCTATTTTTTCCTTGAGATAAGCGGCTTCCGACTCAAATCCGTTTACTTGTTGATCTTTGTAATCAAAGCTAATGTTATACTCGGTGATGCCTATGATATTCTTGAGATCTCCCGACAGAATTTCATACCGCTGCGCCTGCAGGTTTCCTGCCAGCAATAAAATAAGGAAAATAATCCCTTTTTCAGTATAATTGAACTTCCGAATTTGCATGAAACTATTAAGTATAAGAACCATATTTAAATTAGTAAGGTCGTTTACTATTTTACTTAAACACTTTTTTCAAAATCATTTTCGCTAGTGATTTTCCTGTTTTTGCAAACCCTTCACCGATTCTTGACTCATTGCTAAAATTGCTTCCCCATTGGTCCCCGGGAGCGTTTTCACTTGTAATTTCCAACAAAACGTTTGATTTGTTTTTGGTTTCCACAAATTGTAAAACAGTAGAAACTTTTGCCGCTTGTTTCATCATCGCTACATCCCATCCCGGATAAATCCATACTGCTTTCACGACTAAAGTGTATTTTGCATTAGCAAATCCTTCTTGAAAACTAAGGTCTTTTCCTTCTTTAGAAAGCACCACATTTACCAACTCCAAAAATTTAGGATTCCAGATTAATTCTTTACTCGAAGCCCATTTCTTTTTCCAAATATCTCCCACGCTCTTGTTTTTGTCATTGAGTTCTTTTGCTCGATCCTCAACATATTGCGCTTCGGTTTTGTTTTCTTTCATTAAGGTTAATTTGCTATAATCAAATTCAACATTAACCTCTTTTTGACCCTTCAGAAATTCGAAATCCCCTTTTGTAATATCCATATTTTGAGCAGATAACAGCGAAGATACGCACAGTGCTAGTAATAGAATTGCTTTTTTCATTCGTTTAAATTCTTAAATTAGGTTGTATAACAAATATAGGCAATTCGAGGTTTGGAATTTTAAATTGAACTATTAATTCTAGAACTTTTTCTTTTATGCCTGAACCGTTTTGAGACTGACTAACTTTGGATTATATTTGCAAGCTAATGTGCGGGCGCGTTAGGGATTGGAGCAATTGTTTGAGCTCTTTTTTGTGAAGTTTACGTAGCAAAAAAAGCGAGTGCGGAAAGCCCGACCCAAAGGGAAACGCCCATCCTTCGACTGCGCTAAAGAAGATCAAGAAGGAACGAAAAAAGAAGCTAGAGACAAAAGGAATGACAGAAAAAATGAAACACATCCGGAATTTTTGCATTATTGCACACATTGACCACGGAAAAAGTACGTTGGCGGATCGTCTTTTAGGCGCTACGCAAACCGTTACGGCTCGGGAAGAAAAGGCGCAATTGCTGGACAATATGGACTTGGAACGCGAACGTGGGATTACAATTAAGAGTCACGCCATTCAAATGGAATATACCTATAAAGGGGAAGAATATATATTGAATTTGATTGACACGCCAGGGCACGTTGACTTTTCCTATGAAGTGTCGCGATCGATTGCTGCTTGCGAAGGCGCTCTTTTGATTGTAGATGCAGCGCAAAGTATACAGGCACAAACGATTTCGAATTTGTATTTGGCTTTGGAAAATGACTTGGAGATTATTCCGGTTTTGAACAAAGTCGATTTGCCTAGCGCAAATCCTGAAGAAGTGAGTGATGATATTGTGGATTTGTTGGGTTGTAAATTGGAGGAGATTATTCACGCTTCGGGGAAAACCGGTTTTGGCGTGGAAAATATATTAGCAGCAATAATCGAACGCATTCCGCCACCAAAAGGCGATCCGACCGAACCGTTGCAAGCGTTGATTTTTGATAGTGTTTACAATCCGTTTCGCGGTATTGAAGTAATTTTCCGAGTGAAAAATGGCGAAATCAAAAAAGGACAGAAAATTAAATTCATGGCTACGGGCAATGAATATTTTGCCGATGAAATTGGCACTTTGAAATTGAATCAAGTTCCGAAACAGGTCATTTCTGCTGGTGATGTTGGGTATTTGATTTCGGGAATTAAAGAAGCTAAAGAAGTCAAAGTGGGTGATACGCTAACCGATGCGAAAACACCAACGACCAATATGATTACTGGATTTGAGGATGTGAAGCCGATGGTTTTCGCTGGAATTTATCCTGTAGACACCGAAGATTATGAAGAGTTGCGAAACTCAATGGAAAAACTACAATTGAACGATGCATCGTTGGTGTTTTTACCGGAAAGTTCTGCGGCATTAGGATTTGGTTTCCGTTGTGGCTTCTTAGGAATGTTGCACATGGAAATCATTCAAGAACGTTTAGAGCGTGAGTTCAACATGACGGTGATTACAACGGTTCCGAACGTTTCCTACTTGGCGTATACTAAAAAAGATCCTGAAAAAGGGCAAATTGTTAATAACCCAACAGACTTACCGGAGCCTTCGAAATTAGAGCGTGTAGAAGAACCTTACATTAAAGCGACCATCATTACAAAATCTGATTTCGTGGGTAACGTTATGAGTTTGTGTATTGAAAAACGAGGGTTGATTACAAACCAAACCTATTTGACTACGGAGCGAGTAGAATTGACGTTCGACATGCCTTTGGCGGAAATCGTATTTGATTTTTACGATCGTTTGAAAACCGTTTCTAAAGGGTATGCTTCGTTTGATTATTCTCCGATTGGCATGCGCACTTCGAATTTAGTGAAAGTCGATATCTTATTGAATGGCACAATTGTAGACGCTTTGTCTTCCTTGATTCACGTAGATAATGCTTACCATATTGGAAAGAAAATGTGTGAAAAATTGAAAGAATTGATTCCACGCCAACAGTTTGATATTCCAATTCAAGCGGCTATTGGGGTGAAAGTAATATCGAGGGAAACTATCAAAGCCTTACGTAAAGACGTTACCGCCAAATGTTACGGTGGGGATATTTCTCGTAAACGAAAACTGTTGGAAAAACAGAAAAAAGGAAAGAAAAGAATGCGTCAGGTGGGGAATGTAGAAATTCCGCAAGAAGCGTTTATGGCGGTTTTGAAGTTGAACGACTAAGTAGAAAGAAGAGCCAAGAAAATAGAAGAAAGATAAACCCGATTGCGAAAGTAGTCGGGTTTTTATTTGGTTTGTAGCCATTGAAATAAACGTTTGGCGTCTTCCCTTTTGAAGAGTTGCGTACCTTCGTTCATGGTAGCTGCCGATCCGCAGGCGACACCCCATTGCACTACTTCTTTCAATGATTTGTTTTGAGACAAAGCCCAAACCATAGCGCCGACCATACTATCACCTGCACCTACAGTACTTTTTCGAGCTACATTGGGTGCTGGGACAAATTCTATTTGATCTTTAGTAACCAAAACCGCCCCTTGAGGGCCGAGAGAAACCACTACAATTTCGGCACTTCCTTTTGCGATTAGTTTTTTTGCAGCATCGGCAACTTCGTCCATTTCCAATTTGTCAACTCCGATTAATTTTGCCAGCTCTCCAACATTTGGTTTAACTAAATAAACTCCTAACTCCATTGCTTTTTCAAGCGCTGGTCCTGAAGTATCTACAATTATTTTTGTTGTAGATACTTTGGTTGATTTTACTATTTCTTGATAAAAATCAGACGGCAATCCTTCGTTTAAACTTCCGCTAAGCACTATGTATTTTGCAGTTATTTTTTTAATTGTGGAAAGAATTAATTGCTGTTCATCTCGCAAAAGCGTTGCTCCAGGAAAGCCGAATCGGTACTGTGATTTGGTATGAGTATCAAAAGCTACAAAGTTTTCTCTTGTCCAATTTTGTACTGGAATTACCAGCGTTGGAATAGCTTCTTTTTGAAGGCATTCTTCTAGCATTTTGCCAATCGGTCCACCAGAAGTGAAGATACTTAGTGTTTCGCCACCCATTCTATGAATCGCTTTGGAAACATTGATGCCGCCACCACCGGCGTCATATCTCGGTTCTTCACAACGGATTTTTTGCTCGGCAATTAATCCTGAAAATGAGGCGCTCTTATCCAAGGCAGGATTCACCGTTAGTGTTACTATATCGTAAGTTTTCATGCTTTCTATTTTCATTTAAAGGTCGGTAAAATTTTCGGAAGCAACCTTAGCCGTTTTTAAAAAACTATAAAACTTTAGTCTTTAAAAACCTTTGCATCTTTGTACCTTTGCGCCTTAGAAAATTAAAAAATGATAGAAGATAAAACCCCTCAACGAACCAGCCTTGCGCAATTGGGCGAATTTGGGTTGATTGATCACCTGACCAAGAACTTTGAAATCAGTCAACCTTCTACTTTGAAAGGAATTGGAGATGATGCTGCGGTGTTGGATTTTAAAGATAAAAAAATTGTGGTTTCGACTGATTTGTTGATTGAAGGAGTTCACTTTGATTTGGCCTACATGCCTTTGAAACATTTGGGATATAAAGCAGTTGTAGTCAATGTATCTGACATTTGTGCGATGAATGCTAAAGCTACTCAAATTACGGTTTCGGTGGCGGTTTCAAATCGGTTCCCACTGGAAGCCTTGGAAGAATTGTTTGCAGGAATCACGCTCGCGGCGCAGGAATATAATGTTGATGTGATTGGTGGCGATACGACTTCTTCACAAAAAGGATTAATTATTAGCATTACTGCTATTGGAGAAGCCGATGAAAATGAAATTGCATACCGAAATGGCGCGAAACAAACGGACTTGCTAGTGGTTACAGGTGATCTAGGTGCAGCCTATATGGGATTACAAGTCTTGGAGCGCGAAAAGCAAGTATTTCAAGTCAATCCAAATTCGCAACCTGATTTGGATGCCTATACCTACTTAATAGAGCGTCAGTTAAAACCAGAAGCTCGAAAAGATGTGCGCACACTACTTCATGCTTTAGAAATAAAGCCCACTTCAATGATTGACATCTCGGATGGATTGTCATCGGAGATTATACATTTGTGCAAGCAATCGCAAGTAGGTTGCAATTTATATGAAGACAAACTTCCGATTGACCCGCAATTCATCAATGTTTGTGAAGAATTCGCTATTGATAGCACCACCGTTGCCATTAATGGAGGTGAAGATTACGAATTACTTTTCACCATCGCTATGGATGATTTTGACAAGATAAAAGGCAATCCAAATTTTACAATTATCGGGCACATGACCCAAGAAAGTGAAGGCATTCATTTGATAACTCGTGCCGACACGAAAATCCCTTTAAAGGCTCGGGGCTGGAATTCTATTTCGGAAGAATAAGAATTTGTAAAAATAAAAAAAGCGACATTCCCTAAGATGTCGCTTTTTCTATTGTAAGAAGTAGTTGTTAGGTTTATTTTGATTGGGTCAAAAAGGGGTTTTTAATGTAATGAGCGAACTACTTTTTATCGATTATTATGTTACGACTACTAACTCAATAACATAGTGCTAAAGTACTACGAACCCTTTTATTCTTGGTTGAGGATTCCCTCAAAACCCGTTACGGTTTCCCGCATATTTAATTACGGTTTCCCGTAATGACTAAATCAACCCTTTATTTTTCGCCTCTCTTATTAAATCAATGTCACTTCCGCCCTTAATTTCTAGCGTGTCCTTTAGATTTAATTTTCTTTTTTCAATCGCACTTAAAGACAGTGGAACATATTGCGGAATATCTTTGGTTTTGGTTCCTTTAGATAAATGGAAAAGAATTTGTTTATCGAAGGCATCAATTTCAATATTGTCATAATGAATTTGACTCACTAATTTGACAACGGTTTGACTGTAATAATTTTCATCTTTCAATATTTTATCGAAAGCTAACAGCAATTCGTCAAAGGTCAGATCATTTTTTATGACCAGTCCGTTTGGATTGATGTTTTTTATAATAGTGTTAATTTTTAACAATTCGGTATGCATGGTTAGCAAAATAATCTTACAATCTGGCATTTCTTTCTTTATCAACTGCGCCAAATCTTCTCCGGAGAAAATGTTTTTTTCTTCATAGACCGGCATGCTTAAGTCGAAGAATGCAATGTTAAAGGGTTCAATTCCTTCAGCGGTAATTGCTTCATATCCTGTCTTACAATCTTTGGCCTGTGTTATTGAGAATTCGTATGCTCCTTTAGTATTGTAGCCTTTAATGGCATTTTTGTATGCCTCAATAATAAAAGGGTGGTCGTCTACTATTAAAATGTTTATTGGTGTTGCCATAGTTAGGTCTTTTTATAATTTGGGATTCAATGGAATGGTAATTCGAATCGTTGTTCCAGTGCCTACAGCTGATTGGATGTCGGCAATACCATTACATTGTTTTGCTCTTGAAAATATATTTTGCAAACCTATACCTTTTTTCTTTTGTTTTAAAGAAAATCCGACACCATCATCAAAAATTTCTAGCAAAAGTTGATTTTTACTTCTTAAAAAACTTATGATAAGGTTGTTTGCGTGCGCATGTTTGTTCGTGTTTTGAAAAGCCTCTTGCAAGATTCTAAAAATATGAATTTTTTGGAAACTAGAGAGCCAATCCCAATTGATTTCTCGGTCGATTTCTAAATGGCATATCCCGGTAAAAAGCGATCGTTGTTCTGAAACAAAAGCCTCAATTACTGCCACAAAACTAACTTTGTTGAAAAGTGCGTCTTTGTTTAAGTCGTGCGATATGTTTCGAATTTCTTTTTCGATATCTTGAATGCGTGCTATAAAGGGCAAACATTTCTTGATAGTTTCGGAAGTAGCATTTTCGTTCAGGATATGTAAGTTCAATCGAGTTGATGATAAGCGATTCAAGATACCATCATGCAAATCTTGAGCAATTCGCTTTTTTTCTACCTGTCGAGCTTGATCCATTTTTGTTTGTTGATTTTGTATCAGTTGGTAAATTTGCTCATTCGTTTTTTGTTGTACTTGCAAAAACCGCAATTCTTTTTGTTTGACTCTTTGTATCAGTAAAAGAACCCCTAAAACTCCAATAACAAATAATAGTACTGTTAAACTTACAAAAATCCATTTTAATTTAATTGCTTGTTCTTTTTCATTGGTTATTTCTTCAGTTTCATAGGCGATTTTTGCAAATTTATTGCGTGTGGCTCTTTCAAGCTGCTGCATACTATCGCTAATTTTAATGTAATCTTGCGAGTATTTTAGAGCATTTTGGGGATCTACTTTTATGAGTTGTTTTAGACATATGAGGATGTCTCCAGCATTGTGAAAGCTTCTTGATAAATTAAGAGCCTCTTGAGCATATTTTTTAGACTCTTGAATATCTTTCTTAACTTGATACAACTCTGAAAGATATAGTTTATTATAATTCTTGCCTTGGTCAATATTTAAACTATCGCGTATCCTACTTGTATACAAAAATAATTTTTCTATTTCATTTGATTTTTTCTGATCTAACTTCGCTTTGCCGTAATTATCTAACAATCTGCAGTAAATTAAAGGATCTTCTATTTTAAGATTATTTTCTTTTAACGCTTCTTCATAAACTTTAATTCCTTCTTTTGTTTTTCCTAATTGACAATAATTTTGCCCCATATTATTTAGGCAATACGCTTTAGCATTACTAAGGAATTTACCCCTGTTTTTCGTCGCAACATTTAATGCCTTTTTATAATATACAAATGCTTTTATTAAATCCCCTTGTTCATGGCTGCTTAACCCTAAATCATTATAGATTTGAAATTCTTCATATCCAAGATTGATCTTTTTTGCAATTCTTAATGATTTAATCAATGATGATTCAAAGTTTGCATAATCATTAACATAATAAAGAACTTTTGATTTGTCCAAGTATATTCTACATAAGCCAATTTCATTATTTATTTTTTTGAATATTTTTTCAGCTTTCAAATAAAAATAAAAAGCACTGTCATTTATGCTTCTGTTTTCATAATACACTCCCAGCCACCGGTAGGCCTGCGCTTTAAAAAAAAGGTCTCCTTTTTGATTGCTTTTTTCAAGAAGTGTCTTACTTGTTGTTCTTAAATCAGCCCAACTGTTGAGATAAAAGTAATTCTTAGCAACCTTAACAAGGCAATCTCTGTTTAAAGAGTCGTTCGTTCTCTTTAGTAAGATGGATTTTGCTTTATTGGTATAGAGTAGACGTTTTTGATAGGGTGTTTCATTTTTTAGTGCTGTCTCTAAAATAGCTCTTAAGTGATCTTTTGATTCGGTAGAATCCCTACTTAATTTACTCTTTGAACAATTCAAAAAAAGTAAAAAAGTAAAAAAATAAAGTAGTCGAATCGTTCTCAAGAAGGTTAGTTTATAAATTTCTTTTTAAAAATAAAAATAAATTTACGGTCTCAATCTAGATTTTCTGTAATAATTGTTAATCTAAACCATTTTAGACAAAGCCTCTTTTCTTTGCCTCTCTAATAATGTCCTCATCATTGCCTTTTTGAATGTTTAATAAGTCTTTAATCTGAGCTTTCCGTTTATCAATAGCACTAATCGAAATATTCAAATGGTCTGGAAGGCTTTTCGTTTTGATTCCTCTTGCCAACAAAGAAATAATACGTCGGTTGTAGGCATCCATATAATTCTCTTCTAGATTGACTTCTTTTATGCACTGTTTGGCTGTTGTGCTGTAATACTTTTCTCCTTTAAGAATCCAATCTATTGCATTCAAAAATTCTTCTGGTGTAAAATCACTTTTCACCAGCAGACCTTCTGGATTTATTTTTTTAATGAGATGATATAATATGAAGGATTCCGTATGAGAGGTAGACATTATTATTTTACTCTCCGGCCATTCTTTTTGTACTAAAACCGCAAGATCTTCTCCAGAATAAAGTTTTTCTTTTTCAAAAGAAGGCAAAATCATATCGAGAACTACAATTTCAAAAGCGTGAACTGAAGTATTGATTTTGTTGAGCGCGGTTTCACAATTGGACGCCGCAGTAATTCTAAACTCACAATCTGAAGAATTCCAAGAATTCAAAATGCTTTTGTAACCTTCCACCATAGTTGGATGATCGTCTACTATTAGTATGTTTATAATTGAACTCATAGCTAAGCTTCAAAAGCCTTTTTTTCTAGTGGCACTGTAATAATTACCGTAGTTCCTGACCCTTTCTTAGATTTTATGTCAAAGATACCTTCGCATTCCGTAACTCGTGAAAGCATGTTTTGCAAACCAATTCCTTTTTTCTTAGTGTTTACGTCGAATCCTATTCCATCATCGGCAATTTTAAGGAGAATTTGATCGCCTTCTTTTTTCAATTCCACACCAATGTGCTTTGCACTTGCATATTTATTAATGTTCTGCAGGGATTCTTGAAGAATTCGATATAGATTTATTTTTACAGCATTGGATACTTTATCCCATTGAATGGTTTCATCAATGCTAGAGGTTAATTCTGCTTCAAAGGAGTTCTTTTGTTCTTCTAACAAATTGGTAACAATAGCTACAAAATTATTAATAAGCACATATTTTTCTCGGTTTAAATCATGAGAAATTTCTCGGATATCCTGTTCAATATTTTTTAATTCGGACAGGTAATTAAACCTGCTGTTAATAGATTCTTCATCATTAAATCGGTTTAAACTGTCTAGATTCAATCTAGCTCCAAACAACCTTCCCAAAACACCGTCATGTAATTCCTGTGCAATTCTTTTCTTTTCTTTTACTCTATTTTCCTCAATGGTTGCTTGTTGTGAAATCATCAAGTTGTAAATTTCTTCATTAACTTTCTGCTGCTGTTGTTTTAGCAAAAGTTCTCTGTTTTTAGCCCGTTGTGTTCTTATTACAAAGAGCAATAACCCAACGAATAAAGTACCAATAAAGAAATATAATAGACTTCGGTTCTGCTCAGCAAGTTTGTCTTTTTCTTGAATGATTTCACCGGTTTCAAAAGCAATACGAGCAAATTTATCTTTTGCTTTTCTTTCTTCCTGTTGTATGCTATCACTTATTTTAATGTATTCCTTGGAATATAATGATGCATTTTTGTGCTCAACTAATGATGATTGCTTTAAGGACGCTAATAAATCCGCAGATATTTGAGTTGTTTTTGCTAGGTCTAATGCTTCTTTAGCAAATTGTTGTGAATGCAATGTGTCTTTTATTACCGCATAATACTCTGACAAATGAATCTTATTGGTAATTATCCCTGAAGGAAAATCATTTTGTTCTCTAATCTTTAATGACTCATAAAATAGATCTGGCAGTTCAGAAAAGTCTCTCAACTTAAATTTAGAATATGCTAAATTATCGGTAATCATTGCATAAGTTAGCGGGCTATCTATTAGGAGGTTTTTTTCTAGTAGTGCAGATCTAAAATTATCTATTGCTTCTTTATGCTTATTTTGGTACTGGTAGACAATCCCTAAATTGTTTTTTGAATTTGCCTCGTAGTGAAACAAGGCATTTAGCTTTCCTTCTTTTGCAATATTCAATGCCTTTGTATGGTAGACTAGCGCATTGTCATAATCTTTTAATTCGTTTGATGAAATTCCAACCAAATTGTAGGCGTCATATTGACTCTGACTTAAATTAAAGTTCTTTAAGTAGCTTAGTCCTTGTATACAGGACAATTCGCAGCCTGAATAATCACTTTCGTATAACTGCACAAAAGCTTTATCGATGTAATTTTTGCCTAAATTTAAACTATCCTTTAATTTTAGAAATAACTTTTCAGATTTTAGAAGATAATAGAATGCGCTATCATTTTGAGACAGGTTGATATTTTGATTGGCAATCAAATTGTAACTTTTTGCTATATGAACTGAGTCCTTATCTTCTATAGAATTCTTGAGCGTCAACTCTATCGCTTTTCTCAACTCCCTATCTTGTTTTAAAACATAAAAAGTTTTAGAAACTTCAAACAATTTCTCTCTTAGTGCCGAGCTGTTTTTTTGACTACTTAAGATCGAAAATGCTTTTTTGTTGAAGTATATTCGCTGATTTTCCGAATAACTTTTATTATTAGCTTTGTTTGAGTATGTGGACAGACTATCCAAGATAAGGTTGTCCGAATCTTTCATGTTCTTTTTCTTTGAACAAGCAATAACAAAGAACATTAATAAAAAAAGTATGTAGCTTTTATGTCTCAAGACTTAAAATTGAATTTCGCTAAAATAGTAAAAGATATTAAATAAAAAAGGCTTTCATCTCTGAAAGCCTTTTTTATTTAATATTTTTTTATCTATTGTCTTGGAGCGCCTTGGTTACCAATTTGTCTCGGGGCACCTTGATTTCCTATTTCAGAAATTTGTCTTGGAGCGCCTTGATTTCCTATTTGTCTTGGAGCACCTTGATTCCCTATTTCAATGATTTGACGTGGAGCACCTTGATTTCCTATTGGAGAAGTAAATGACGTTAATACCATCATCAACGAAAATAATCCGAATGTTAAAATTGTTTTTTTCATAATTTGAGACTTTATATTGTTATGTGTTTGTTCGTGTTTCTTGTGAGTTGTCACTAATTCACGATGTAAAACTACACAGCATGTCTCGCCACACCTAGTGTTTATTGGTGTTTATGGTAGAATGGTCTTGTTTGATAGTGGATGACCGTCAAATTTGGGTAAGTGATTTTGTTAAATCTCCAAATAATTGCCATTTGTAATCGAATTAATGATGGCGTCTACATTTTCTTTGTAAGATTTAGAAAATGGAAGCTTGGTTGTAGTGTTCTTAATATAACAAACGGAATTGCCAGTGTGTATTCTTGAAACATAATCTATATTGACAATGTAGCTATTATGAATTCGAACAAATGGATTAGAAAGAACATTTTCAAAATGTTTTAACGTTTTAAACGCTGTGATCATTTCTCCATTGAACAGATGTATGTCCGTCGAATTATTATCTGCTTGCAAATAGCAAATATCCTTTGCTTCAATGAAGCGGTAGTCACCGTATGACTTAACGCAAATGATCAACGGCTTTTCTTCTTGATCTTTGCCACTTGTTACTGGTAGTAGACTTGTCTTTTCTTTCAAATTCTTGGAAGAAGCAGCTTCAACACTCTCATCCATTAAAGCTTCTTGAGAAACGAATTGGTCACTGTCATCATTTTGAATAATTTCGTCATGAACTGAGATATTTTCTAATGTAAGTGATTTCTCTTCTTGATCTATGGCTTTTTCACGTACAAGGCCCTCTGGGCTTTCTATTAAGAATGGAAAAGTCTTTCCATTATTTCCTTTTTCAAGTTTCAAAAGTGATTTTCTAAGATCGTTACTTACTATGGGTTTTATTAAGAAATCTAAAGGTTCATATTTGATAGCGTCATAAGCCATTTCTTTATTGTTCGAAGTGATAATCACATTGGGAACGGACGGTAGATAACGATGCAGTTCATTGATTAGCAACAATGACAAATTGCTGTTTTTATCTGCAGGATCAATTTCCAAAAAAACTATTGATGGTCTATGCTCTAATATTAAATCCAATCCTTCATCATAAGTAGTTGCTGATGCTAAAAAAGTAAGGTTCTGAAAACGAGCGGCCACGGCCAAAGTTTTCAGAATGCTATCTGAATTATCATCAATTATGATAAAAGAATGTTTCATTTGTTGCTTTGCCTAAGAATAAATTTAGCCAAGCATCTTGAAGGTCAACGATTTCGAATACTCGTTAAATAACTTATGCGGTAGGTTTGGGAACCTTGACTTTGCTAACGAGAAAACATTTGTAGCTTCCTTTTCACAAAAATCAAGTGCTAAATTAAAGGATTTAGAAAATTAAAGTAGCTATTGTTGATAGATTCAGCAATATTGTTAACATTATTTTTTTAAAGGCAAAAAAAACCGCTAAACTACCTTAAGCAGGTGGTGCTGCGCTATAAAATTACTTTTTATATACTTAATTACATCAATTTGTATATTTTTGTGTTTTAATATTACTAATGTGATTAACGACGAATTCAAAAGCATCCCTGACATTATAAAAGCATTCCCAAATGAAGAGAAATGCCTTCTCCATTTGGAACAACTTCGCTGGAATGGCATCGTGATAAGTCCTTTTGATCCTTTATCAAAAGTTTATAGCTGTTCTAAGAATAGGTTTCGTTGCAAGAATACAGGAAAATACTTCAATGCAAAAACGGGCACTCTTTTTCATAATAGTAAAATCGAATTGCAAAAATGGTTTATTGCCATTTGGCTTCTAACTCATGA